>Ga0302156_10000030_pt1 | contig 132071 bp, 126 predicted proteins | sample I_Bog_N3_2_FD_193503 | JGI IMG/M metagenome (GOLD analysis project Ga0302156, IMG submission 193503) | Peat permafrost microbial communities from Stordalen Mire near Abisko, Sweden - I_Bog_N3_2 | ecosystem: Environmental > Terrestrial > Soil > Wetlands > Peat | place: Sweden: Abisko... | reverse complement strand
TCCAACGGGGTTCACGGAGGTGCACGCTGCTCTTGGCTTCATCGAATTTAAGCAGTATTGAGCCCATTTATTGAATCAAACTTTTATTTCGAGGCTTGCGCAGAGTTTCCGTAATAGCGGGGTTGCCAAAAAGAAAGATGCTCAGCGCTCCAAAAACGATCACCAATCCCACTATAAAAATGAAGGCTCCGCTTAAATAGGTTTTATAGAAAGCCCCGACTGACCCATCAAAAGAAAAATGACTGGTACCGAAGCGCGATTCGTTGTGCTGGAAACGCTTGATGCGCTGATGTGTGAATGGCGCTAGCAGATAAAGCGTCAATAAGCTCAGCAGCGGCAGTAGTAAATACACCTTGTAGGCACCGGCGACACTGCCGCGAAAGCCAAAGCGGATACCGCGATAGCTGGAGTTATGTAACTTGAATTGCAGGCTGCGCCAAATCAGCCAGGGCAATACTGCAGCAACAAGGGCTAGCATGAACAAGCCGAACTTGGGGCTGATCTTGAAGGAGAGCTGGTAGCTTGCCAGCAGCAGGGCGGCAATGATGCGTCCCTTGAAGATGGCGACCGGATTGCCGTGGTATTCAAAGCTGGTGCCGGCCAGTGTCGTGTTGTCATAAAAATAACGCAAGCGTCTGACCTTGGCCCATGCAGAGTAAATGCCCAGAGTGATGGTCGATAACAGCAGATTGACGATCCATATACGGAAATACTCGCCGCCGCTGCCGCTAAAAGAGAGAAATTCGGTGCCGCTGACGACCAGGTCAGGAGGCGTTGCTTGATCGAGGAAGTCGTGCGGTATTGTCATTTCCTATTTCCGAGAGACCGTGAGCAGGGAGTTGTAAAGAATCTCTTGCTGAATGTAAAAAGTCAAGCTGCACCGCTGGCTAAAAACGTACTAGCGGAATCGGCCCTGTCAGGTGATAAAAATGTTGTCGAGGTGCTTGTTAAACAGAGCCAGGCGGGCCTATCTCGAACTGCTGTTACAAAGTTGCCGTGAACTTTCTAATTCCGGGTATGCCGAATTGCACAGATTGTGGCGGCTTGCTCGGCCTCTCAGGAGACGATTGTCTGCGCCACTTCCTGCTCAGTGCAATCATCTTCAGGAGAACCTATGCTTCGTTCAGAAACACTTTTTGGTAAGCGCGATTCCAATTCGCCTCATTCTCCTAATTCTCCTTTCGGTGCGGTCAACAACGTGAGCACGTCAGGCGTGTCCGGTGTGAGCAAAACGACTGCCGGTGCCGGCAATGGGACAGCCAGCGGTAGCAATGAGAACGGCAGTAAACTCATCGTCGGGCCCAACATCAAGCTCAAAGGGGTCGAAATCAATGATTGCGACACACTGGTGGTCGAAGGCCGGGTCGAAGCAACGATCAATTCGCGCGTCATCCAGATCGCTGAGAATGGCGCCTTCAAAGGGGCAGCAGAAATTGATGTGGCTGAAATTCGCGGTGATTTCGATGGCGATTTGACGGTGCGCGATAAACTGGTGATTTATTCCAGCGGCAAGGTGTCCGGCAAAATTCGTTATGGCAAGCTGGTCATCGAAGAAGGTGGTCAATTGAGCGGTGATGTGCAGGTCAATCGGGGTGTAGTGCCGCAAGAATTGCTGGAGGTTAAGGCAATATAGGTTTTGTCACCCGGCCGGCCTATCGATCAAGAGGCTGGTCGGGCTGCATCCAGCAGGGATTTTGTATGCATGCGCCGGGCGTGCGACAATAGCGGCTTTCGCCTTTTTAGCTGCCTACGGGAAACACTCCTGGGCTGCGGCGATCCTGCTTTCAATCATTCATCATGACGCATCCAGAATACATTCTCACCCTCTCTTGCCTCGACCAGCGTGGCATTGTGCATCGCGTCTCAGGTTTTCTTGCTGATCACGGTTGTAACATCATCGACTCTGCTCAGTTTGGTGATGCCGAGTCCCAGCTGTTTTTCATGCGCGTCCATTTTTCGTCTGAAGATCTGAGCGTCAGCGACGCCGTCTTGCGCGAAAATTTCGGCCTGCTTGGGACGTCGTTGAAGATGGACTGGCAATTGCACGACGCTGCTTGCAAACCGCGTGTCATGCTGATGGTGTCGAAGATCGGTCATTGTCTCAACGACTTGTTGTTTCGCTACAAGAGCGGTTTCTTGCCGGTCGAAATTCCTGCGATCGTCTCTAACCACACCGATTTTTATCAACTGGCAGCTAGCCACAATATCCCTTTTCATCATCTGCCACTGGCAGCAGGTGCTTCGCAGGAAGCCAAGCTGGCACAGGAAGCGCGGATTTTGGAGATCGTTGAAGCCAATCAGATCGATTTGGTGGTGCTGGCCCGGTATATGCAGATTTTGTCGCCGTCCATGTGCGCGGCACTCAAGGGGCGGGCGATCAATATTCACCACTCCTTTCTGCCCAGCTTCAAGGGGGCCAAGCCGTATTCCCAGGCGCATCACCGCGGTGTCAAACTGATCGGCGCGACCGCCCATTTCGTCACCAGCGATTTGGATGAAGGTCCGATTATTGAGCAGGGTGTCGAACGCGTTGACCATGCCATGGAACCCGACACCTTGACCGCCATCGGTCGTGATATCGAATCGGTGGTGCTGGCGCGGGCAGTCAAATGGTTCACCGAACATCGCATTTTGCTGAATGGCCACAAGACGGTGATTTTCAACTGAGGCTAATATTGAGCTCCTAAGCGAGCATCGATGGCAAGGCGGCGCAACAGCGCCAGTGCCAGCTGTTTGACATTCTTGGTAGTTTTTTTGAGCGCCGGCAAGCCTTGCGATTGCCGGCGTTTTTGCGTGCGCGTCAATAGTGCTGCCTGGATACACATATTGTGTTCAATTCATATTGACGGTCATGTTCCTGGGTAGCGGAGGGCGCATGATTGGGCGATAATGGCGCGGCGCAATACAGAATAAATTTTAGTTGTATATAGAACAACTACTGTGGTTGTACTTACTTTAAAAGAAAGCTGCACAGCATGAAAAATTGGACGATCAAACAGCGCATATTGTCAAGCTTTGCGATCATCCTGATCCTGATGCTTATCATGGCAGGCGTTGCCCACAGTCGCTTGATGAAAATCGAGACTGAAACGTTCAGCTTGCGTCACGATTCCACGCCGGGTCTGTATTACAGCACCATGATTAATGCGGCCTGGTACGAAAATATCTTGCTGGGATTGCAAATTGTCGAGTACGGCGAAAGTGACGACGCGCGCCAGAACAGTATTGCCGCGCTGCGCGCCAATGCTCAACGCCTTGATCGTTTGCAGGAAGACTACGAAAAATCCATCTATACCGCGCGTGACCGGGCCGTGTTCGATCAGTTCAAGCAGGCGCGCATGGCTTATCGCCAAATACAGAAGGACATTTTAGGCATGGATTTGTCTGGTCAAAATCCGGCCGTTCATAAGATCGTCAATGAACAGTTGCGTCCCGCCTGGCAGCTTGGTTATGCGCTGACACAGAAAATGGTGGAAGTTAATCGCACCATCGCCGACGAATCGGCTGAGCGTATTTCCGATGCCGTGGATCAGGCCAAGGCCAGCATGCTGATTGCCGTGATTGTTGCATTGCTGGCGGCACTGGTCTGCGGCTTTTTCCTGTTGCGCGCGCTGACGGCACCCATGCAGCGCTTGGTGGACATCCTGGATGTCATGCGTGCCGGCGATTTTTCGCAGCGCTTGAATTTCAAGCGCCGGGATGAATTCGGGCAACTGGCAGCCGGTTTCAATCGTATGACCGATGAGCTTACTGCGCTGGTGGGGCAGGCCCAGAAGTCGTCGATGCAAATGTCGACCTCGGTTACCGAGATTGCCGCTACCTCCAAGCAACAGCAAGCCACCGCTGCCGAAACCGCGGCTACGACGACCGAAATTGGTGTGACTTCGCGTGAAATTTACGCCACTTCGCGTGATTTGGTGCGCACCATGAACGAAGTGTCGATGGTGTCAGAGCAGACTGCGACGCTGGCTGGGAATGGCCAGAGCGGTCTGACGCGCATGGAGGAAACCATGCATGACGTCATGGAGGCGGCCGGTTCGGTCAGTGGCAAGCTGGCCATCCTCAATGAAAAGGCCAGCAATATCAATCAAGTCGTCACCACCATTGCCAAGGTCGCCGACCAGACTAATCTGTTGTCCCTGAATGCCGCCATCGAAGCTGAAAAGGCTGGCGAATACGGCCGTGGCTTTTCTGTGGTGGCAATCGAGATCCGTCGCCTGGCCGACCAGACCGCTGTGGCGACCTATGACATCGAACTGATGGTCAAGGAAATTCAGTCGGCGGTGGCCGCCGGCGTGATGGGCATGGACAAATTCTCGGATCAGGTACGGCGCGGCATGGCCGAGGTGCAGCAGGTTGGTGGTCAACTGTCGCAGATCATTGCGCAGGTGCAGGCGCTGGTGCCGCGCTTTCACATGGTCAACGAAGGCATGCAGGCGCAAGCCACCAGTGCCGAACAGATCAATCAGGCGCTGCTGCAACTGAGCGAAGCGGCGCAACAGACGGTTGAGTCCCTGCAGCAGTCGAGCCAGGCCATTGACTCGCTTAATCTGGTGTCGAACAGCTTGCGCAACGGCGTATCGCGCTTCAAGGTGTCGGCGTGAGTTTGGCTTGGCTCGCGTGGCCACAGCGCGCCAGACGGAATTGAGCATGCTCTGCCTGCTTTTTCAGATCGGTCAAGAGCGCTACGCCATTGCTAGCAGTGAGATTGCAGTAGTCTTGCCACAGGCCAGCTGTAAGCAGATACCGCAAGCGCCGGCCTGGGTGCGCGGCATTTTCCGCTATCAGGGTCGCAATGTGCCGGTGCTCGACACCAGCATGCTGGCCTTGGGGCGTGCTGCCGCTGCGCACCTGAGCACGCGTCTGGTGCTGGTGCACTATACGCCGGCGACGGCCGGCGGCGCGCAGCTACTCGGCCTGGTCGTTGAAAAAGCCACCGATACCTTGCGTTGCGAGCTCAGCGATTTCAGCGACTCAGGGCTAGTGCATGCAAATGCCCGTTACCTGGGACCAGTGATGCAGCATCAGGGGCGATTGATTCAATTGATTCATGTTGCCGATCTGCTTGATGAGACCGCGCAGGCCCTGTTGTTTGCGCAGGAGGTGGCGCTATGACCGTCATCGCAAAAATTGCCGCTTTGCTCAAGCAACATATGGGTCTCGACATTGCTTCGGTCGGCAGTAGCTTGATCGAGCGCGGTGTGCGCGAGCGCATGAGCCAGTTGAGCCTGTCGGACACGCTGGCTTACTTGCAATTGTTGCAGTCGCGCAGCGTTGAGCTACAGCAGTTGATCGAGCTGGTGGTGGTGCCGGAGACCTGGTTTTTTCGTGACCGCGAAGCGATTGTTGCACTGGCGCGTCTGGTGCGTGAACGTGCGGTGCTTGCTCCGGGCCGTTGCTTGCGTATTCTCAGCCTGCCTTGCTCGACCGGCGAAGAACCTTATTCGATAGCGATGGCCTTGCTGGATGCGGGGGTGTTGCCCAGCCAGTTCCATATCGATGCCATTGATATTTGCCAGCGCTCGCTGTCGTTGGCGCAACGCGGCGTCTATGGCAGCAATTCATTTCGTGGCAAGCAACTGGACTTTCGGGCGCGGCATTTCACGGCAGCGCCGGACATGCCGCACTTATCCGTGTTGTCCGAGGAAGTCAGAAACTGCGTCAATTTTCGCTTCGGCAATATGCTCGACGAAGGTTTTTTGTGCAATGAAGCGCCTTACGATTTCATCTTTTGCCGCAACGTGCTGATCTATTTTGACCGCGACATGCAAGTGCGGGCGGTGGATATGCTCGAACGTCTGCTCGAAGAAAAAGCCTGCATTTTTGTTGGCCCAGCCGAAGCCGGGATTCTGTTGCGCCCGCATATTGAAGCTATCGGCGTCCCGCTAAGCTTTGGCTTTCGTCGTAAAACGGCGCCCGTACCACGCGTCTGGCCTGCCCCGACGCTGACTCCGTACTTGCCGCCAGCCGTAGCGCCAGCCTTGCCGCGCTCAACCGCTCTGCCGGTGCGAGCGCCGAGCGCGTTGTTGTCAGCGCCGCTGCTGACATCGCAAGCGGCGGCCGATTTGCTGCTGCGCGCGCGCGCCTGCGCTGATCGCGGCGAACTGGCAGAGGCGGAGCAACTATGCCAGCAATATTTAAGCAGTGCGGCACCGGACGCCGCCGTGTTTTACCTGCAAGGGCTCATCAACGATGCGCGTCAGGATGTGGATGCTGCCGTGCAGTTCTACCGCAAGGCAATTTATTTGCAGCCCGATCATGAAGAGGCGCTATTACATCTGGCCGGCTTGTTGACGGCACTAGGCGATGTCGCGGGTGCTTTGCGCTTGCAGCAACGCGCTCAACGTGGTCGTCGCGCAGATGCGGATAAGGAGCACGTGCATGATTGAAGTCGACATGACGCTGGAAGTTGCCGTTGATGCTTGTTGGAATCGCATCGGCGTGCGTGGCGACAAGAGTTGTGAGCAGCTGAAAACGTATTTTCGTTGTCTTAATTGTCCAACTTTCGCCGCTGCCGCCTCGGCTTTACTGGATCGTCAGAGCGCTCCGCTGGCGTTAGTAGATGAGGCGCATGTGCCGCAAATGCCGGTGCGCGGTAATGCGGATGCCATGGCTTCGATGCTGGTCTTCCGTATTGGCGCCGAGTGGCTGGGTTTGCCCACTGATACGGTCGTCGAGGTAATTGAAGCGCGCGCGATCCATTCTTTACCGCATCAGCGTAATCCGGCAGTGCTGGGGCTGACCAATATTCGCGGCGCGCTGAAAATCTGTGTGGCCTTGGCGCCCATGCTGGGTGTGACTGAGCAAGGCGAAGCCCCGCGTAACAAACGCGCCCTGGTGGTAGAGCATGACCAGCATGTGCTGGTGTTTCCGGTCGATGAAGTCGCTGGCGTGCATGCTTATAGCGAGGGTGCCGAGCTGACTCTGCCATCAACGCTGCAACACAGTGTCAGTACCTATGTGCGGGCGATCATTTCCAGGGAGCAGGGCAATGTTGGTTTGCTCAATTGTGGTCTGTTGTTTTATGCCGTGCATCGGAGCCTGACATGAGCTCTGGCGATCTGCAACAGATGACGATGCTGGAATTGTTTCGCCATGAGGTGGAAACCCAGGCCCAGGTGTTGAATGCCGGCTTGCTGGCGCTGGAGCATCATGCCGCGCCAAGCAGTGCCCAGGAACAAAAGCAAGAACCACTCGAAGCCTGCATGCGGGCGGCACATTCGCTCAAAGGTGCGGCCCGTATCATCGCGCTTGATGCCGGTGTGCGCGTGGCGCATGTGATGGAAGATTGTTTCGTGCTGGCGCAGCAGGGGAAATTAAGTTTGCGTCGGCGCCAGATCGATGCCTTGTTCAAGGGCATCGATCTGCTGGTGCGCATTGCCAACGCGCCAGGCGATGACGAAAGCTGGGGCGATCATGCCGGCAAGCCTGAGATAGATGCATTCTTGCTGGCGCTGAGTACCGCCATGGTCGCAGATGCTGCGACGGCAACTGACGATGACGATAGCGAGCAGGACGAGGTTCAAGCCACTGAGGTTGATGTTGAGGCTGAGGAACAGAGCATCACTATGCCAGAGCCGCTGGCCGTCGCATCGGCTGCCGCCGAGTCCAACAGTGCCATTGCTCCTGTGATGCCGGAGTTGCGAGAAGTTCAGGGGTCTGCGGGCAGTCGCGCGGTGCGAGTTAGTGCCGACAATCTTGACCATTTGCTCAGTTTGAGCGGTGAGTCGCTGGTGGAGTCGCGCCGACTGAAGACATTTACGACATCCATGTTGCGACTCAAGCGCTTGCAGCGTGAGACGGCACTGGCACTGGAGGCCTTGCAAAATATCCAGGGCGTTGGCGGTGATGCCAGTCATGCCGCGCTGGCTGAGGTGCGCATCCTGATGGCGCAAGCCGAGCGCATGGTGGGCGATCACATGGTTGAACTGGACCGCTTTGACCGTCATTCCAGCAATCTTTCGCAACGCCTGTATGAGCAGACGCTGGCTTGCCGCATGCGGCCGTTCGCCGACGGCACTGGTGCTTACCCGCGCATGGTGCGTGATGTGGCGCATTTGCTGAGCAAATCGGCGCGTCTGGAGATCCTCGGCATGGCCACCCAGATCGACCGTGACATTCTGGAAAAACTCGATGCGCCGCTTGGTCATTTGTTACGCAATGCGCTCGATCATGGTATTGAAACGCCGCAGCAGCGCAGGCAGGCGGGCAAGCCGGAACAGGGAAAAATCACGCTGGAGGCTCGCCATAGTGCGGGCGTGTTGCTGGTCAGTGTCAGCGATGACGGTGCCGGTGTCGATCTGCCAAAGCTGCGTCGCGCCATCGCCGCGCGCAAACTGGTTACGCCGGAAGTGGTGGCTCGCCTGAGCGAGGCCGAATTGCTTGAATTTTTATTATTGCCTGGTTTTAGTCTGCGCAATGAGGTGACTGATATTTCCGGTCGCGGGGTAGGGCTGGATGTGGTCGCTGACATGCTCAGACAGGTACGCGGCACGGTGCGCATTTATAACAGTGTTGGCCAGGGCACTCGTTTCCAGTTGCAACTGCCGCTGACCTTATCAGTCATGCGTAGTTTGTTGGTGAGCATCGCCGATGAGCCGTATGCGTTTCCGCTGGCCTATGTCAATCGCACGCTGGAACTGCGCCGTGAGCAGATTGAAGTGATTGAGGGAAAACAGTATTTCGATGTCGATGGTCGCCATATCGGCCTGATCAGTGCGCATCAGATTCTGCAACGAGGCGAATTGCGCGCACGTGGCGACGCGATGATGGTGGTGGTCATCGGCGACCATGAGCATACCTATGGCATCGCGGTGGACCGCTTTCTGGACGAGCGCATGTTGGTGGTGCAGGCGCTTGATGCACGCTTGGGAAAAATTCGCAATATCCAGGCCGGGGCGTTGATGGAAGACGGTGCACCCTTGCTGATCCTGGATGTGGCCGATATGTTGCGCTCAGTCGAAAAACTGAGTGCCACCGGCCAATTGGAAAACCTGCAGCATGCCGCTGATGCCGAGCTTGGCATTAGCTACAAGAAGGTGTTGGTGGTAGACGATTCTTTGACGGTGCGCGAGCTCGAACGCAAGTTATTGAGCAATCGCGGCTATCACGTCGTGGTGGCGGTAGATGGCATGGATGGCTGGAATGCGGTACGTACGGAAGCATTCGATTTGGTGATTACCGACATCGACATGCCGCGCATGGACGGTATCGAACTGGTGTCACTGATCCGTCAGACCGCGCATTTGCGCACCTTGCCAGTGATGATCGTATCGTACAAGGATAGAGAAGAAGATCGGCAGCGTGGGCTGGAGGCTGGGGCCGACTATTATTTTGCTAAAAGTAGCTTCCACGATGAGAGCTTGTTGCAGGCCGTGGTAGATTTGATTGGAGCTGCTTCAACGTGAAAATTGCGATTGTCAATGATGTGCCAATGGTGGTGGAAGTGTTGCGCCGGGTGCTGGACGAATGGCCTGAGCATCAACTGCTATGGGTCGCACAGGATGGTGCTCAAGCCATTGAGATGTGTAGCTGGCAACGTCCCGATCTGGTGCTCATGGATATTGTGATGCCGCATGTCGACGGCGTCGAAGCGACGCGTCGCATCATGCAGAGCACGCCTTGTCCGATCCTGATCGTGACTGCCGATATTGGTGCCTGCGCGGAGAAAGTCTATCAGGCGTTGGGTTATGGTGCGCTTGATGCGGTCGATACCCCGGCGCTCGATGGCAAGGACTGGCATCGCGGCGTGGCAGCCCTGATGGAAAAAATCTCCGGCATTGCGCAGATGGCACCAAAATTGCCGTCGCCGGCCGTGCCGCGTTCGGCACTCGGGTCTGCTGCCGTGGGAGCGCCCGTCAGAACGTCTGCCAATAAACTGGTGGTCATCGGCGCTTCGGCTGGCGGCCCCGCCGCACTGGCAACAATTTTACGCATGCTGCCAGCCGATTTTCCGGCGGCGCTGATCATCGTGCAGCATATCGATGCTGGCTTTGCCACCGGTATGGTGGGCTGGTTGCAGCATCAGTCGGGATTGACCGTGCGGATCGCGCAAGAGAATGATCAGCCGCAGATTGGCACCATTTTGATGGCCGGTACCAATCAGCATTTATTGTTTAAAAATCACGACAAACTGGGTTACGCCGCGCAGTCGCCAGAGGATCTCTACCATCCGTCGATTGATATATTTTTTCATAGTGTCGTGCGGCAATGGCGCGCACAGGCTACCGGGGTACTGCTTACCGGCATGGGGCGGGATGGCGCTGAAGGCTTGAAAGCCATGCGCGATGCCGGATTTCACACCATCGCCCAGGATAAACAGAGCAGCGCGGTCTATGGTATGCCTAAGGCGGCTGCGGCGCTCGACGCCGCGTCCGAAATTGTGCCACTGGAAGCAATTGCCCGGGCACTTGTAGGTCAATTTTCATGAGTCTATTCAGATGACGCAACACAACGATAACTTGCAGTCCCCAACGTTCTCCGAGAACGAACTCAATGCGTATCTGCCGCCGGCCGACTACAAGGTCATGGTGCTGCTGGTGGATGACCAGATCATGGTCGGCGAGGCGATCCGGCGGGCACTGCTGAGCGAGTACGATATCGGCTTTCACTACTGCTCCAACGCCGAAGAGGCGATGCAGATTGCCGAGAAAACGCAGCCTACGGTAATTCTGCAAGATCTGGTGATGCCGGGTGTAGACGGTCTGACGCTGGTGCGCCAGTATCGTGCCAATCCGCAGACTGCCGATATCCCGGTGATTGTTCTGTCGAGCAAGGAAGATGCGGCAGTCAAGCGCGATGCGTTTGCCATCGGCGTCAACGACTATATGGTCAAGTTGCCCGATACGATTGAGCTGGTGGCGCGTATCCGCTACCACTCGCGCTCCTACAACAATCAGTTGCAACGTGACGCCGCCTATCGCGCTTTGCGCGAAAGTCAGCTGCAATTGCAAAAGAGTAATTTCGAGCTGCAACGGCTGACCAACACCGATGGCTTGACCGGCATCGCCAACCGGCGTTATTTCGACGAATACCTGAGTGCCGAGTGGCGTCGTGCCAAGCGCCTCGGTGAAGAGATTGGTTTGCTGTTGCTCGATGTCGATAACTTCAAGTTGTACAACGATACCTATGGGCACGTCGCCGGTGATCTAGTGCTCAAAAATGTTGCCGCCGCAATGGAAGCCTGCGCGATGCGTTCATCGGACCTGAGCGCGCGCTTTGGAGGCGAAGAGTTTGCCGTGATTCTACCTTGCACGCCACTTGAAGGTGCGCGTGTGGAAGCAGAAAAATTGCGCGAAAAAATCGAGCAGTTACAGATTGAGCATAGCCATTCGACGGGTGGCTTGTTGACCGTCAGCATTGGCGTTGCCGCCATGATTCCGCAAGAAGGCGAGACCTGGAGTGATCTCATCCGCCAGGCCGACAAGTGGCTCTACCGTGCCAAGCAGAACGGTAAGAATCGCGTGGTCTGGCGTGAAGATCTCAGTGCTGCTGGCGAGCCAGGCTAAGTTTGATAATGCTCGCGCATGACACGCTTGTTGAGTTTGCCTACGGAGGTGCGCGCCAACTCCGTTACGAATTCGATACGGTCGGGGATGCCGAACTTTGAAATGATGCCATCGTCGACCGCGCTGCGTAGGTGCTGCAGAATCTCTTGGCGCACTTGATCCTTGTTGAGCGTGCCGCTCGGGTCGGTTTTGAGCACCACCAAGGCTAAGGGCCGCTCGCCCCAGCGCGCATCCTTGAGGCCGATGACGGCGACTTCGGAGACTGCAGCCTGGTGCGCGATAAGTTCCTCGATTTCGAGCGACGAAACCCATTCGCCGCCAGTCTTGATCACGTCCTTGATGCGATCGGTCACCTGCAGATAGCCGCGCTGGTCAATGTGGCCGATATCCTGCGTATGCAGCCAGCCGCCTTCCCAGAGCGTACTGGAGGCTTGTGGATCGTGCAGGTAAGCCTGCGTCAACCAAGGCGCGCGCACCACTACCTCGCCGACAGTCTTGCCATCGCTGGGGCAATCGCGCATCTCAGGGGCAACCGTTCGTAGCGCCACCAACGGCACTGCTCGGCCGGTTTTTAAACGGATCGGCAGCTCTTGCTCGGTGCCCAGATCGGCGCTGGACACCTGTGCCAACGAGAGAATCGGGCAAGTCTCGCACATGCCGTAGCCGGTAAATACATCAATCCCGCGTGCCAGCGCTGCTTGTGCCAGTGCACTGGTCATGGCGGCACCGCCGACGATCATCTTCAAGGCCGACAGATCCGTCTGCGCAGCACGTGGTGCACTGAGCACCATATGTAGCACCGTCGGTACGCCATGCGAGAAAGTGACTTTTTCAGCGGCGATCAACTGCAGGATGGTATCGGGCACATAACGGCCCGGATAGACCTGCTTGATGCCGGCCATGGTGGCGACATAGGGCATGCCCCAGGCGTGCACATGGAACATGGGAGTGAGCGGCATGTAGACATCGTCGCGATTCAAGCCGCCTTGCTTGGCAGCCAGGCCCAGGGCGGCGGTGGTCGATAGTGTATGCAGCACCAGTTGCCGATGGCTGAAATACACGCCCTTGGGCATACCCGTGGTGCCGGTAGTGTAGAAGGTGGTGGCGCGCGTGTTTTCGTCGAAATCGGGAAACGCGCAATGCGCATCGGCCTGCGCCAGCAGTGCTTCGTATTCACCGGCAAAGCCGGGGCCACGCGGCGCGGGAGTGTCATCATCGGTCAACAGAATGCAGGCGGTGAGCGTAGTGAGCTCGCCGCGAATCTGTTTGAGCACGGGCAGAAAATCCGAGTTCACCAGCAAGACATCGGCCTGGGCATGGTTGAGCGTGTAGGTAATTTGTTCGGCCGACAGTCGCACGTTCACGGTTTGCAGCACGCAGCCCAGCATCGGCACGGCAAAGAAGCATTCCAGATAACGATGACTGTCCCAGTCCATGACCGCCACGGTGCTGCCGGGCTGCAGTCCGAGCCCGCGCAGGGTATTGCCGAGGCGTTGGATGCGTTGATCCATCTCACGGTAGGTATGGCGGCGCTGCGGCTGTAGGCCATAGACGATTTCCTGATCGGCATAACTGCTTAGTGTGGAGTGCAACAGTTGTTTGATCAGCAGGGGGTAGCCGTAAGCTTCTGGGGTGTGCTCGACGGTAAGAGTAGTCATGCAGTCTCCGTTATGATTGTTTTGACGACAAAGACGATCATAGCGCGAAAATATAGTCTTAAAACGTACTCTCGATCAGTCTATTCATGCGCTGACATGTTGCGGCAGACGATGTTTGCATGCCGACGTTATAGGGACCCGCCTGTTGTCACTGCCTAGGTGGCCGATCAGATCAAGCTTGCTGCGCCGATGGCCGTGGACCGGTATAGGCGGCGCGTGGCCGGATCAGCTCGCCGCTGGCACGTTGCTCCAGCGCTTGCGCGATCCAGCCCATGCCACGACCTAGCGCAAATAATCCGTAGGCAGCTCCCGGCGGCAGTTGTAAATGGCGTCGCACGGCTGCCAGGGCAAAGTCGAGCGAAGGATGCTGGCCGGTCAGCGCGAACACCTCTGCAATACACGTGCGCAAGCCAGGCTGCTGCGACAATATTCGGCTCAGCAGCGCTGCGGCGCGGACATCGCCATCCGGATAAAGATGGTGACCAAAACCTGCCAATCGTTCACCGCGCGCCAGACGTTGTTGCAAGCTTGGTGCGATCTGCGCAAGCGCGGTTGTGTCGTTGTCACTGGTACCGATGATGTCATCGAGCAAGGCTTCCACCCGTGCAGTGGTGCCGCCATGCTTGCCACCGGTTAGCGCCGCGAGTCCGGCAACCACGGCCGCGCGCAGGCTGGTGCCGGTGGAGGCGACGCAGCGCGCGGTGAAACTGGAGGCATTGAGCTCATGGTCAGCACACAGAATCAAGGCCATGCGCACCAGCTCAGCGCCATCTTGATCCAGCTTCCAGGCCAGGGCGCATTGTTGGTGTATCAGCGTTGTGGATGGTGTTGCCTGCAACAGGCTGGCTGCCAGCAAACGCATGAGGGCGGCGCAGCCTTCGGCCTGACGCGCCGCCGAAGTTTGCCAAACCGCCGTGGGCGCATCTTCGCTGGCAATGGTAAACAGCGGTAGCATCGCTGCTTCGGCGCGGCATCCGGCAAAGTGCGCAAGCATGCTCTCGAAAGCCGGGTGAGCGCTGATCTGGCCTGCGCTGAACGCGGCTTCGACAGGGCAGTTCCACAACAGCGCCGAGACCTCTTCCACACTGCAGTGTGCGGCCAGGGCCACGGCATTTTGGCCGCGATAATAGAGCCGGCCATCTTCAATCAAGGTAATGGCCGACTCCAACACCGGTAAGCCCCAACTGAGCGTCGCTTTGGCCACTTCGCGAGGTTTGCGGCCACGCGTGCGTTGCATGGCTAAGTGTTGAACTTCCTTGGCAAGGTAGCGGCTTGCCCTTGTCTTGCCGGCAATGGCTGGTATCGGTTGTGCTGTCAGCAGGCCGCGGCTGACATAGGCATATAAGGTTTGGCGTGATACACCAAGTGCGGCGGCAGCTTCGCCTGAGGTGAGGAAAATAGACATAGATGCTTGTGGTGTAGTTATGTTGATTATATTAATCAATATTGACAATTAAAACCAGGTGGATAAGCTTATCAGCACAGACAAAACCTTCTTTCTTCAGTGAGAACCGTATGCGCCAGCGTGCCAGCAGCACAATTCTTGATGCCAACGTGCTTGGATTTGTATCGCAGATCTGGGGCGCCGCTGGTGGTCATAGTAGCCAGCTGCCTTCCTTGCAAGTGACCGGCAGCGGTAATTTGCCGTCCATTTTTGCCGTCACTGACCTGGCCGTGGCAGCGGTCGGTGCCGCCGGTCTGGCGGTTGCCGAGTTGTTACAGGTGGCGGGTGTGGCAGCGGGCGATTTGTTGCCGGTGGAGGTGGATCGGCGTCTGGCCTCATTTTGGTTCGGCATCACGATTCGGGCGCAGGGTTGGCAAATACCACCGAGCTGGGATGCCGTTGCCGGTGATTACCAGACGGCTGATGGCTGGATACGCTTGCATACCAACGCACCGCATCACCGGGCAGCGGCGCTGGCAGTGTTGGATGCCGAGCCGGATGCGAGTTTGGTGGCGCAAGCCGTGCGTGGCTGGCAGGCCGATCAACTGGAGCTGGCCATCGTGGAGCAGGGTGGTTGCGCTGCGGCCATGCGCACGCTGAACCAGTGGCACAGCCATCCGCAAGGCATGGCCGTTAATGCGGAGCCCTTGCTGCATGTAAAACCGAGCGCTGCGGTTGCGGCGCCTGACTGGCGCTTGAGTCTGGAGCGGCCCTTGCAAGGCATCCGCGTGCTGGATTTGACTCGGGTGTTGGCCGGGCCGACGGCGACGCGCTTGATGGCCGGTCTCGGTGCTGAGGTATTGCGTCTTGATCCACCAACTTGGAATGAGCCGGCACTGGTGGCTGACATGGTGGTCGGTAAGCGCTGCGCGCGAATTGATCTTAAAACCGCAGCCGGGCGAGATATTCTCAGCACATTGTTAGCGCAAGCCGATGTCTTGGTGCACGGTTATCGTTCCGATGCATTGGCAGGATTGGGCTTTGATCAGGCGCAACGCCGCCGCATCAATCCGGGCCTGGTCGATGTCAGCCTTGATGCCTACGGCTGGAGCGGAGCATGGCATGCTCGCCGTGGTTTCGACAGCCTGGTGCAGATGAGCAGCGGTATTGCCCATGCCGGCATGCAGCGGCTGGGACGTGACCGGCCTACGCCATTGCCGGTGCAAGCGCTCGACCATGCCACCGGCTATCTGCTGGCGCTGGCGGCAATTCGCGGATTGACGCAGCGCTTGCTAAGCGGCCAAGGGATCAGTGCTCGCACTTCGCTGGCGCGCATGGCGCAGTTGCTGGTGAGCGGTCCCGCTCAGCAATTCGAGGCCAGCCTGGCGCCGGAAAGCGCCGCCGATTGCGCCGCGCCGATCGAACCAACCTATTGGGGGCCGGCACAGCGCTTGCGCGGACCGCTGCGGGTTGGCACTGCTGAGCTGGCGTGGCAAATTCCTGCCGGCCCGCTGGGTTCAGCGCCGCCGCAGTGGTGAGCATGCTCAGCAGCGGATCAGTCGCAGGCCGTTGAAGACCACGATCAGACTGCTACCCATATCGGCGAACACTGCCATCCACAGCGAGCTTTCACCCGTCAGGGCGAGACCGAGAAAGAGCGCCTTGATGCCCAGTGCGATGGCAATATTTTGGCGCAGTACGCGATGGGTCTTTTGGCTCAAGCGAATGAATTCACCGATCTTGCCCAGATCGTCGTTCATCAGCGCGACGTCGGCGGTTTCCAGCGCGGTGTCGCTGCCGGCCGCGCCCATGGCAAAACCGATTTGCGCACGCGCTAAGGCTGGAGCATCGTTGATGCCATCGCCGACCATGCCGACATGGCCATGTTGTGCGATCAACTGACCGATGGCCTGCAGTTTGTCTTGCGGCAGTTGATCGCCACGGGCATCGTCAATTCCGACTTGCGCCGCGATGGCGCGCACGGTATGGGGGTTGTCGCCACTGAGCATGGTTACCTGCAGTCCCAACTGCCGTAGTTCGGCAATCGCTTCGGCACTGTTGGCACGCACGCTGTCGGCGACCGCCACCAGCAATTGCGCCTGCCCGTCGCAGCACAGGATGACCGTGCTTTTACCTTGCTGTTCCAGCGCCAGCAGGCGCGCTTCGAGCGCCTCGCTACACATGCCCAGCTCATGCACCAGACGGTGGTTACCGAGCATGAACGTGCTGCTGCCGATGATGCCTTTGAGCCCCAAGCCGCCGAGTGCTTCGAATTGCGCGACGTCGGGCAGCGCAGTGGCATCGCCCTGGGACTGCTGGTAGGCGCTAATTGCGCTGGAGACCGGATGATCTGAGCGTTGTGCCAGTGCGGCGGCCTGCAACAACAGTGGCGTGCTATTTTCCTGCGCTGTCAACACCTGGACATCCGTGACGACGGGTTTGCCGTAGGTGACGGTACCGGTCTTGTCGAGCGCCAGAGCCTTGAGGCGGCGGCCCTGTTCCAGATAGATGCCGCCCTTGATCAGAATGCCGCGCCGCGCTGCTGCCGCCAGTGCGCTGACGATAGTCACCGGCGTCGAAATGACCAACGCACAAGGGCAGGCGATGACCAGCAATACCAACGCCTTGTACAGCCAGGGATGAAATGCTGCATGCCAGAACAGTGGCGGCAGCAGCGCCACCAGTATGGCGCCGCTGACCACGGCAGGAATGTAGAAGCGCGCAAATTGATCGACGAAGCGCTGCGTCGGTGCGCGCTGGCCCTGGGCCTGCTGCACGCTGTTGACGATGCGCGCCAGCGTCGAGGCGCTTTGTAGCGCCGTGACGCGATATTCAAAGGCGCTGTTGCCGTTGATGGTGCCGGCAAATACCGGTGCGCCGATTTGCTTGTTCAGCGGCATGCTTTCGCCGGTGATCGGCGCTTGGTTGATGCTGGGCTGGCCTTGCGTAATGATGCCGTCAAGGGCAATGCGCTCGCCCGGGCGCACTTGCACCTCTGCGTGCAAGGCCACGTCTTTGGCCGCCATGCTGGTCCAGACGCCGTGCTGGCGCACCGTGGCCTGATCCGGCGACAGCGCCATGAGCCCGGCAATGGCATGACGGGCGCGGTCCAACGATAGCGACTCGATCATTTCGGCCAGCGTAAACAGCACGATCACCACCGCCGCCTCAGGCCATTGGCCGATCAGCGCGGCGCCGATGACCGCCAGCGACATCAAGAAATTCATGTTCAGGGAGCGATGGCGCAGGGCGATCCAGCCTTTTTTCAAGGTGTCAAGGCCACCGATGGCAATTGCCAATAAGGCCAGTGCAATGACAATCAGCGAGCCATCGTCGCCGTTGCTCCAGGCGCACACTTCAGATGCCAGCGCGGCGGCGCCGGCGCAGCCGAGCAAATACCATTTGCGTGCGGGGATGGCAAAGGAAACGGTTTCATCGCTAATGCTGCTGACGCTGGCATCGAGCGTGTCGCGTTTGACTTTAGGCAGCATGTCGAGCGCGTTGAGGGTGGCCACGATGGGTGCTACCGAGGGCAGCCGATGCTGTACCGTCAACTCGCGCTGAATCAGATTGAATTGCATGGCGGCAATGCCATCCATGTTGCCCAAGCGTTCGCGTATTAGCTTTTCTTCGGTGGGGCAGTCCATTTTTTGAATAAAGAAAATAGCCTCGGCGGCATCGTCAAGATGCGCCGGTTTGACATTGGCTGCGGCCGCAGCTGGCTCATGTGCATGGTGATGAGGGTGATCATGGTGCTGCTGCTGATGATGACTGCAATTGGACATAACTATTCCTGACATGCAAAACGGCGGGGCTTGATGTATATTAAAAACCCTGAAGCAACTACAGGGTCAAGTGCTTCTTGAGCACTTCATCGACATGGTTTTATTTGCCTGGAGCAAGCATGGATGCACTAAAAATTGGTGAACTGGCTGCGCGCACCGATTGCCCGGTCGAGACCATTCGCTATTACGAGCGTGAAACCTTGTTGCCGGCACCAACGCGTTCGCAGGGCAACTACCGTTTGTACGGTGATGTGCATGTTGAACGCTTGCAATTCATCCGCCATTGCCGCTCGCTGGACATGACGCTTGACGAGGTGCGCAGCCTGTTGCAGTTCCGTGATGCGCCGGAAGACAATTGTGGTGCCGTCAATGCCTTGCTCGACAAGCACATCGGTCATGTTGCCCAGCGCATCGCAGAATTGAAAAAACTACAAGGGCAGTTGAAACTGTTGCGCGCCCAATGCGATACTGCGCAGGCCACCAAGGATTGCGGCATCCTGCAGGGCCTGGCGCAGTTTGGGGAGGATAGTAAGCCGGTCAATCTGGGCAGTCATGGCAGCGGTTGTCATTGAGGCGAGCTTCAGTGGCAAGCGGGCTGTTGGCCGAGGGCATCGAGGATGGGGCAATCGGGCCGGCCATCGCCGTGGCAATGCTGCACCAGTTCTTCCAGCGTCGTTTTCATTGCCTGCAGTTCGCGGATTTTGACGTCGAGCTCATGAATGTGCGCATTGGCCAGGTGTTTGACCTTGCTGCTGGGACGTGACTGATCCAACCACAATCCCATCAGATCGACAATCTGTTTCATCGAAAATCCCAACGCACGACACTGGCGGATAAACCGCAGCAAGTGCACGTCGCGCTCGCCGTAGAGGCGGTAACCGGCATCCGAGCGGCTCACTTTGGGCAGCAGACCAATGTCTTCGTAGTGGCGGATCATCTTGGCGGATACGCCCGACGCCTGTGCCGCTTGGCCTATGTTCATGTGCGGGCTCATGGTTTTTCTCCGTGCATTGGCTGCCAGCGCTTGAGCAGCAAGGCATTGCTCACGACGCTCACGCTCGATAGGGCCATGGCGGCGCCGGCAATCATCGGGTTAAGCAAACCGAAGGCAGCCAGTGGTATGCCGATGATGTTGTAGATAAGAGCCCAAAACAGGTTCTGACGGATTTTGCCGTAAGTACGGCGGGAAATATCGATTGCTGCAGCCACCAGTGCCGGATCGCCGCGCATGAGGGTAATCCCGGCGGCTTGCATGGCGACATCGGTGCCATTGGACATAGCAATGCCGACATCGGCCGCAGCCAGGGCCGGAGCGTCGTTGATGCCATCCCCGACCATTGCCACGATGTGTTTGTCGGCACGCAGGGCGGCAATCACTTGCGCCTTGTCGGCCGGTAAAACGTTGGCGCGGTAATCTTCAATACCGACTTGCGTTGCCACATGGCGCACAGCGCCGGAATTGTCGCCGCTCAACATGAGCGTATGGATGTGCATCTCATGCAGCCGTGCGATCGCCTCGGTGGCACCGGGTTTGATGGTGTCGCCGAATGTCAGCAGTCCCAGCAAGCGAATGCCTTGACTGCCGTCAGTGCTGTCTTGTGCCAGCCAGGAAATGCTCTGGCCTTGTTGTTCGCATTGTGCCGCTATGCTTGCCAGTGCGGCGTATGGCGTCTGTGCCAGGCCCAGTTGCTGCATCCAGCGGGCACTGCCGAGATAGGTTTGACGGCCTTGAATGCGGGCTTGCGTACCGTAACCCGGTACGGCCTTGCTGTCGCTGGCGTTGACGATGTCGATCCCGCGCTGGCGGGCGGCATCCAGCACGGCGTGCGCCAACGGGTGTTCGCTGTTGGCTTGTAGGGCGGCCGCCAGCGACAACAAAAAATGCTCGTCACCGATGGCGTGACAGGCTAGCAGCACCGGTTTGCCGACGGTGAGCGTGCCGGTCTTGTCGAAGGCAATCATACGGATGCGATGGGCCGTCTCCAGCGCCGTCGCATCCTTGATCAGAATGCCGTAACGCGCCGCCACACCGGTGCCGGCCATGATGGCAGTCGGCGTGGCCAGACCTAGTGCGCATGGACAGGAGATCACCAGCACGGCGACGGCATTGAGTGTCGCTGCTTGCCAGTCCCCCCCGATAAGGCCCCAGCCGAGCAAAGTCAGGGCTGCTAGCACCAGCACCACCGGCACGAATATCGTGCTGACCTGATCCACCAGCCGTTGTATCGGGGCCTTGGCCGCCTGTGCATGTTCAACCATGCGGATGATGCGTGCCAATACCGTTTCGGCGCCAATGGCACGGGTTTCTACCAGCAGTAATCCGGCGCCATTGATAGCACCGCCAGTGACTTGGTCGCCCGGCTGCTTGGGTACCGGCAGGCTTTCACCAGTGAGCAGCGATTCATCGAGCTGGCTGTGGCCTTCGCGCACCACGCCGTCCACCGCGACGCGTTCACCAGGGCGCACCAGCACCAGGTCGCCGCGCTGGATCGCGGCCAGCGCCAGTTCGCGCTCGATACCATCGCGGCGCACCAGCGCGCGTTCGGGGCGCAAGGCCCGGAGCGCGCCGATGGCGTCGGCAGTCTGGCGTTTGGCACGCGCCTCTAGCCACTTGCCTAGTAGCACCAATGTAATCACGGTAGCTGCCGCCTCAAAGTAAAAATGCGGCTGCGCATGCGTGCTGGCATGTTGTTGCTGCCGTAGCAGTTGGTACAAGGACAAGCCATAGGCGGCGCTGGTACCAAGTGCCACTAGCAAATCCATCGTACCGCTGCGTGCCTTGAGTGCGCGCCAGCTGGCAGCGTAAAAACGTGCACCCAGCCAGAACTGCACCGGTGTTGCGAGCAGAAGCTGCCATATGCCGGGCAATTGCCAGCGGTTTCCCAACGGTGCCAGCAACATCGGCAACAGCAATGGGATTGTCAACAACGCGGCAAGAGCAACCGGCCGGCCGCTTGGTAAGGACGAGGCCAGAGGTGCCGTGTCGTCGTTTGCAATGAGCTCTTGGGCCGCATAGCCGGCGCGCTCGACGGCAGCGATCAAGGTGGCAGCCGGCACTGTCGCAGTGGCAATGATGGTGGCCTTTTCGCTGGCAAGATTGACGCTCACCTGGCTCACGCCTGCTACTTTTGCCAAGGTCTTTTCGACGCGGCCGACGCAAGAAGCGCAGCTCATGCCGGCAATGGCAAGATTGATTTCTTGCTGTGGTGCAAGTGGGTTTGGGTTTGACATGGTTGCAAGGGCCGCAATGGATGAGCTGGCTAAGATGGACCTTGCCATGGTGGTAAGGTCAAGCAGCATTTTGACAGAAGCAGCTTGACCTTACCCAACGGGGAAGGTTTATGCTCATGTCATTGCTGTATTTAATTGAAAGGAGTTGTGCCATGCTGACATTCAAGGTCGAGGACATGACCTGTAATCATTGCGCCGGTGCCATCACGCGTGCGCTCAAGGAAGTCGATGCGCACGCCACGATCGACGTCCAAGTGGCCGAAAAGCGCGTCCATGTTGACAGCAGGCTGGCCGCAGCGGTGTTGGCTGAGGCCATCAAGGAGGCGGGATTTACGCCGCTAGCGGCCTGATGCCGGCAAGTCGCCGTTATGTTGGCGTAGCTGCCAACATCTAGCATCTAGATGTTTATTTGGCGAGCAGACGCATGGCGCGCTCTAGACCGTCTATGGTCAACCCAAACATGCGCTGGTGCATCAATTGCCGGATGATGTCGATCGACTGGCGATATTGCCACAGGCCCTCCGGCTCTGGATTAAGCCAGGCAAAATGAGTGAAGGTATTGGTCAGCCGCTGCAGCCAGACGGCACCAGCTTCGGCATTGTTGTATTCAACCGAGCCGCCCGCCTGCATGACTTCGTAAGGGCTCATGGTGGCGTCGCCGACGAAGATCAGTTTGGTGTCGGACGCGTATTTGTGCAGCAGATCCCAGGTTGGGATGCGCTCGGCATGGCGGCGCTGGTTATTCTTCCAGACGCTGTCATAGACGCAGTTGTGAAAATAAAAAAACTCCATGTTCTTGAATTCCGTCTTGGCGGCGGAAAACAATTCTTCAGTACGGGCGATATGGTCATCCATCGAGCCGCCGACATCGAACAGCATCATGACCTTGATGTTGTTGCGCCGCTGCGGCTGCATCTTGATGTCGAGATAACCGGCATTGTTGGCGGTGGCGCGAATGGTGTCGTCCAGTGCCAGTTCTTCGTCCGCGCCGGTGCGGGCAAATTTGCGCAGACGGCGCAGCGCCACTTTGATGTTGCGGGTACCCAGCTCGCGCTCGCTGTCATAATCCTTGTAGGTCCGCTCTTCCCACACCTTGACCGCGCTACGGTTCTTGCTGCTGCCGCCGATGCGGATACCTTCCGGATTGGTACCGCTATTGCCAAACGGCGAGGTGCCGCCGGTACCGATCCATTTACTGCCGCCTTCATGCCGCTCATGTTGCTCTTTAAGTAACTCTTGCAGCCGATCCATCAACTTGTCATAGCCGTATTTTTCCAATGCCGCTTTCTGTTCCGGCGTCAGCTCCCGCAGCAGACGTTGTTGTAGCCAGTCGAGCGCAATTTCAGGGTGTTTTTCAAAGATCGTTGCGATGCCTTTGAAGTAGCTGCCGAAGGCCTGATCAAATTTGTCGTAATTGGCCTCATCCTTGATCAATGTGAGACGAGACAGATAGTAAAAATCGTCAATGGAGGAGGAGATGAGGTTTTTTTGCAGAGCATCGAGCAGCGTCAAAAACTCCTTGATGGAGACCGGAATACGGGCATCCTTGAGAGCGAAAAAAAAGTCGATCAGCATGATAAGAGATGGCGCAGGCTCAGTGCCCGAGTTTGAATTGCAGATGTCGTTTGACTGTCGGCCATTCCGATTCAATGATGGAAAACACCACGGTATCGCGTAGCGAGCCATCGGGCATGCGCTGATGATTTCGCAGCACGCCATCCTGTTTGGCACCCAGGCGTAGGATGGCGCTGCGCGACTGCAAGTTCATCCAGTTGGTACGGAACTCGACAGCGATGCAGTGCAGATTTTCAAACGCATGATTGAGCAGCATCAGCTTGGATTCGGTATTGATACCGGTGCGCTGAGCGCTGGCAGCAGTCCAGGTCGAACCGATTTCGACACGCCGGTGCACGGCATCGACATTCATATAGGTGGTCATGCCACATAGTGCTCCGGTGTCGTGACGCCGCGCAACGAAAGGCAGCATGCTGCCCTGTTCTTGCAAGTGCAAGCGGCGTTCGATTTCGGCGCGCATGTTTTCCGGCTTGGGAATGGAGGTATACCAGAGCTTCCATAGTTTGCCGTCGGAGACCGCTGCGATCAAGGCATCGTGATGATCGAATGACAAGGGTTCAAGCGTGACGTAGCTACCTTTGAGCGTGATCGGGTGCAGGAACTGCATGGCGGACTCCTTGGGTCGACAGGATAAGAGGCTAGCGATTGTTGCGCGACATGAATATGAGGCGTTCGAACAGGTGCACGTCTTGCTCATTTTTGAGCAAGGCGCCATGCAAGGGCGGAATGGCGGCCTTGCCGTCTTTACTGTGCAGCACGGACGCAGGAATATCTTCGGCCAGCAATAATTTGAGCCAATCGAGAAGTTCCGAGGTCGAAGGTTTTTTCTTCAGACCGGCAATGTCGCGCACGGTATAAAACGTTTCCAGCGCTTGCGCCAGCAGATCGCGTTTGAGTTGCGGGAAATGCACGTCAACGATCTGCTGCATCGTCTCTTTATCGGGAAATTTGATGTAGTGAAAGAAGCAGCGACGCAGGAAGGCGTCTGGCAATTCCTTTTCATTGTTGGAGGTGATGATCACCAGCGGCCGGTGCACGGCACGCACCATTTCGTGGGTTTCGTACACATAGAATTCCATGCGGTCGAGTTCGCGCAACAAGTCGTTGGGGAACTCGATGTCAGCCTTGTCGATTTCATCGATCAGCAATACTTGCGGCGCATCGGCCGTAAATGCTTGCCACAGCACACCTTTGACGATGTAATTATGAATGTCTTTGACACGTTCATCGCCCAGTTGCGAATCGCGCAGACGCGAGACGGCATCGTATTCGTAGAGTCCCTGCTGGGCTTTGGTGGTTGATTTGATATGCCACTGCAACAACGGCCGATTGAGTGCGGCCGCCACTTCTTCAGCCAGCATAGTTTTGCCGGTGCCGGGCTCGCCTTTGATGAGCAACGGTCGTTGCAACGTCAATGCAGCATTAACGGCCAGCTTTAGATCGTCGGTGGCAACATAGTTGGAGGAACCTTCGAAACGTGTTTCTTGTCGCATGGCAGGATGTGATCAGGACGAAAATAAGGCCCAGTATAAGGTAAAAATATAGGCGTTAAAGCAAAGTCCTTGGGCTTTCCTAGATTGAATTTATGTATTTCATCCCCATATATCAGTACTCAGGGTGATCATAAAGCCTGGTAAAACGCTACCGACGGTGTTTTCCAAGCCTTGCAAGTCAATAGGATGTGACTGGCCAGTCCCCGCGATTAACAAAGATCCCAAGCACCGCGTTGGTCTCCTTTCCTCATACATACAGAGTGAGGCATGAAATTTCTCTTTCTTAAATTACGTGTGATGTGGCGACGTTTTCGCCATGGCCTGCAGGTTCGCTATGAAAATCGCATCGATTACGGTCCACAACTGGAGCGCATGCTGGGTCGCGCCGATTCTGAAGCGGCCTGGCATGAACGTGCCAACTGGATGATTGACGTCGCCGAATGGCTGCGTCATCAACCCAAAGTATCCTTGCTGGATGCAGCGTCCCGCCGTTCCCTGAGGCATCAGCGGCTGCGCAACTTGTTGGATTGGCTCGATCAGCATCGCGAAATTCGACGCCAGGTTCAAGTCTGCCTGCAAAGGACCTTGCGTGAAGCCGGCGGCGCCGAGTTGTTTGCACTCACGGGTCTGCCGCACGAAGCAGCTTTTTTCAGTGAGCTCATAGAGCGCGCATTCAAAGCTATCTTGCCGCGGCATTTGTCGCCGAGCGAATTGCCGAATTTGTTTGCGGCCATGTTTCCCAATCCTGAAGATGCGCAATGGCTGCTTGAACTTGACCCGAATCTGCTGAGACGTTTGTGGCGTCTGGCGGCCGACGATGGCATTTCACACACTTACTGGCAGCAGACCGAAGAGGCCTTGGTTTATTTGACCACCGTCGTGGTGGCAGACGGCATCAGTCCGGCATTCCGTCAGCGCCTGGAGCCGCAGATGCCGCTGCAGGCAACCCCATTCATGGCGTTGCGGCGCGAAATCGAAGCGTATTTACGTGCCGCGCCGCACGACGAAAGCAGCTTGCGCAGTGCTCGCATGTTGATTGCCGTGTGTCAGGCGCAGACGGATCGCATCTACGCGCATCTGGATCAATACGGTGTCTCGGTAGGATTGGTCTACCGGCTCGAACGCATGCGCGCCCAGCTCATTCGCATGGGCCGGCTGATCGATGTACGTGCCGCCAGCGGACCTGGGCGTCAGAGCGGTGCCGAGTCGGGGCGTTTGCAGTTGCTGCTGGCCGACCTGATCGCGGCCCATCATCACCGCTCGTCAGTACGCAGTCTGGTGCGGCGCAGCTTCGCGCTGCTCGCTCGCAAGATGGTCGAGCGCAACGCCGATCATGGCGAACACTATCTGGCACGCGATCGCAGTGGCTATCGTGCCATGCTCAAGGCTGCCAGGCTGGGCGGTATGGTGACCGCCGTCACGGTGCTGGTGAATATATTGTTGGCAAAATGCAGCATGCCGCATTTCTTTGAAGGGGCGTTCGCTTCGCTCAACTATACGATCAGCTTTCTGAGCATTGCCGTCGTCGGCGGGGTACTGGCGACCAAGCAACCAGCAGTGACAGCGCCTGCGCTGGCGGCCAAAATGGGCGCGCTTGATACGGCCGAAGGCTTGCGCGAGTTGCTGACCGAAACGGCCATGCTATTGCGCTCGCAAATGGCTGCCATGTTTGGCAACCTGATCGGCGTCGTTCCGGCCATGTTGTTCATTGAAGTCATCGTCTGGCTGGTTTCGGGAGCAACGCTCATGCCTGCGGCGAGTGCCCAGGCCGCATTGCAAGGTTTGTCTCTGGTGGGGCCGGCGCCGCTGTTTGCAGCGTTGACCGGCGTGTTGTTGTGGTTGGCCAGCCTTGCTGCGGGTTTTGCCGATAACTGGTTTGCCTGGCGTCGCTTGCGTGAGGCGCTGGCGCAACAACGGCGTCTGGTACATGCCTTGGGTGCCCTGCGGGCGGCGCGTTGGGCGCTGTGGCTGGAGCGCCGGATCGGTACGATGGCTGGTAACCTGGGGCTGGGTATCTTGCTGGGTATGACACCGGTGCTGGTGCAATTCTTTGGTTTGCCGTTTGAGGTGCGTCACGTCACGCTGGCAACCGGCACCTTGGTCGCGGCCAGTGTCAGTCTGGGTTGGAGCGTGTTGCTTACGCCTGCATTCTGGCTGGCTGCGAGCGGTATTGTGCTGATTGGCGCGCTTAATATTGGCGTGGCATTTTGCTGTGCCATGCTGCTGGCTTTGCGTGCGCGTGAAATTCCGGCGCGTATACGGCGGCTGGTGTTTCGAGCCGTGTTACGACGTATGAGTGCCGCGCCGTTGATATTTTTATTTCCTGAGAAGGTCGCGAAGACCACGGAAGAGGAGCCATAAGATGCCGTTGATGCAATGCAGCAGCCGGGCCGTCAGTATGAACTTGTTGTAATTTGGCGCTTAGCGGTTGTTTGACTCGCACAAAGTTGCGGTAAAATCAGCTGGCCTTTTGTTGTGGCAGGGGATCGGCGAGAATGCTCGGGCCGGGAATGCTTGAGCCAATAATGTATAGCCAAACCTGCAGAAAAACCCAGCTTTGAGAAATTTTGTGTTCGCCTTAGTTTGTCTTGGTTTGATTTTATTTGCCCCTGCCACTATGAAAAAACTATTCGTACTACTCGCTATTGCGAGTGTTGTCAGCACCGCTGCGGCTGCGGACCTTGCAGGCAACACCGGCAAGGTCAACGTGTCAATGTGTATCGGTTGTCACGGCATTCCAGGATATAAGACCGCATTCCCCGAGGTCTATCAGGTTCCCATGCTGGGCGGCCAATCCGAAAAATACATAGAAAATGCGCTCAAGGCCTACCAAAAGGGCGAGCGCAAGCATCCTACGATGCAAGGCATTGCCGGCAGCCTTTCTGATAAGGACATCGCCGAGTTGGCTGCTTACTATGCACAGCAAAAATAAGGGAAGCATGTGATGAAAAAAATCCTGACCTGGATGAGTGTGGGCGTTTGCGTCGCAGCGTTGTGCGCCGTTTCTCTGAATGCAGTGGCGGCCGGTGACGCCGAAGCGGGCAAGTTGCTGGTAGATAAATACAGTTGTGCTGCCTGCCATGGGAAGGATTTCAATTCACCAATTGATCCCAGCTATCCGAAGCTGGCTGGTCAGCATCAAGATTATCTGCGGCATGCGCTGATTGCTTACCGGCGTGGCAACGAAGCCATGAACGGCCGCACCAACGCAATCATGGGCGCCCAGGCTAAAGCCCTGACTGATCAGGATATCGAAAACATCGCGGCCTATTTGCATAGTTTGCCCGGTACTCTGGTGCTGCAGAAGTAAGCTCACGCAGACCGAACTTCACTTCCGCGTCGTTGTATTCTCTCTGAATATGGCGACGTTCTACCTTCAGCGGCACCGAACCCGGTGCCGCATCTATCGCCGATAGCCGCAAGCGTTGGCTTGCCTTGCTATTGCACGGTTGCTCAATCCAGCACGTAAATCAGTTTTTCACTTGAACCGGTATGCCTCCGCTGCGGTGGTTTCCGTATGCTTTTTGCTCTTTAGCATTCATTAGTCCCTCATTTTCATACCAGTACGATTTTTCTAGGTAGGTTTTGCTGACATCATTGTTCCATCGAATTCAAGGGCAGCTTGATCAAGATTTCCTGGCTTCACATAAGCGATTTTTTACGTCAATCGGCGTAGCAAATTTGATGGCAAGGAAGATCAGTGTGTGAATTTCGATCGACTCGACGGAGCGCCACACTAGCAGACGGAAATGGCGCTCATTTTGATTGAAACACTATCGTCAACAACGACATCGCCCTGAACCCAAGGCGCGCATGTCGAACGCGGCTTCTCTCCATCAGACCTGAAGCTCGCTGTTCACCTTGCGTAGTGTGTTGGCGCGGACGCTGTGATTTGATTACGGGTCATTCGCCGGTTTGCGCAATTTGCGCGAATCATAATTTTTGGCGTAGGTCCTGCACGGTTTATTGCAAACGCCGAAATTAACCACCTGGCGCCGATTTTCCACAATGGAAAGTGAGAGCTTGGCTGAGGTTGCATGCCTCAGGCAGAAGGCCGCATGGCCTGCCAATACAACGCTCTGTTAGCTCTGCAATGCAGGCGGCCGCGTGATCTGCGGTACCTGCTCATCCGGTTCGGGATGTGCAGTCGCGACAGAACTTTGCGCATTGCTTACGGTGAGTGTGCGCCACCACAACTTCGAGACCCTTGAATGCGATCACTAATTTTTCGTGTGAAGGGTGAGTCCGCGTCCTAAACGGATGCTTTTTAAATCTTATTTCAAACACAATCATGAACAAAAATTGTTATCGCATTGTCTGGAATCGTAAACTCGGACTGCTCCAGGTCGCTTCTGAAATTGCCCGCGCGCGTGGAACAGCAAGCCCCAAAATTGCTTCGCCGGTACCATCTTTAAAGATGACATTAGTGGGTAAATTTTCGCTGATGGCAGCTGCCGTGATGACGGCTTGGGGTTTGCTCATGCCGATAGCTTCGGCGGAAGTGATCATTGGCGATGATGGTAAGCGTGGAGCAATCGGCATGCCTGGACGGAATGGCGAAAATGCAAACCCTGGATGGGGGCCAGTCGATGGCGGTAGAGGTGGTGATGGCGGCACTGGTGAAACAGGTAAGGCAGGTTTCGTCGTGCTTCGTGGAACTACTAGTGGTGTTGAATTCGTCAACACGGATTCAATCTTCGGCGGCAATGGCGGCGTTGGTGGCACTGGCGGCGATGGCGGTACAGGTGGCGTTTGGGGAGGGCTTCCCCATCTTGTGGACACATACTCACTCGGTGGCAACGGCGGCAACGGCGGGCAAGGGGGGCTGGGCGGCTCGGGAGTTTCTATCGAGGCTGGTGATGTAATTTATAAAAATCTTGGGAATATAACGGGAGGTAGCAGGGGCGCTGGTGGTGTCGGTGGTAAGGGCGGCGAAGGAGACGGTGCGGATGGCTTCGCTGGCAGGGATGGTCCGCAAGGGGCCAGAAGCGGTTACGGCATTTCCGTCGATAACGCTAACACCCAGATTATCAATTCCGGAACGATTTCCCCTGGTGCAGGCGGCACTGTGGCTGTTATGTATAACGTAGGTAGCAGTACTTCGCGTTTGGAGTTGCAAAAGGGTAGCAACATCTTGGGAACGGTCGATGCCCGTGCCTCCACTGGGTCCAATACCTTTGCTCTGGGCGCTAGCAATGCTGCCGATCAGGGACAATTCAATGTTAGTCAAATCGGCACCCAATATCTGGGCTTCAACGCTTTCCAGAAAACCGGTGCTGGAACATGGGAGTTGACCGATACCACCTGGACCGAGACGCCATGGACTATTTACGATGGCACATTGCGCATCAGTAGTGATGGCGCCTTGGGTTCGGCTGCTGGCACGTTGACATTCGGTGCAGCGGACGTCATGGCCGGAACGACGCGAAGTCAAGGTACGGGGCGACTGGAAGTGATGGAAACGACCGACATGGATCGTGACATCGTGCTCGAAGGCAACGGCGTTGTCGACATTGCCGCAGGCAAGTCGCTGAGCAGCTACGGGAATATCAGTGGCGCCGGGACTCTGACTGTAAGCGGCAGTGGTGATGCCTTGAGCTTGTCGGGAGTGGCCTCGCGTAGCTCAGGCGGCCTGACGCTACTCAAAGGCGGCATCGATTTTGGTATGGCAGTACGCTACAGCCTGACAGGCGCCTACACCCAGGCAACTGAGGACACCCATCTGAACATTACTCTCGATACCAAGTCCGAGCCTGTCATCAGCGCTGGCACGGCCAGTTTGGGTGGTGCATTAAATGTGAAGAACTATTCGCCCTCTGAAGTTTCCGGAATTGCCAGTCAACTGGGAACGGCTGACCGAATCATCATCGCCACTAGTGACGGCATCAGCGGGGACTTCTCTAGTGGTTCCATCGACCAAGACCTGCCGGGTTATGACTATCTGCGCAAAGGTGGAGTCATCAAGGGAAATAATTACGTCATGGGGCTTAGCCTGGCGTGGGACTCTGCGGCGGCGTCTCATGGTAATTTCACGTTGAACAATGGCAATTTCATGGTCGACCAGGTGCTCGCCAAGCGCGCCGACGGCGCTGACGAGCTTACAAAGAATGGCGCGGGCACATTGACGCTGGTTGCCCACAACACCTATGCCGGAGTCACCACCGTCAATGGCGGCACGCTGGCACTGAGCGACATGGGCAATATTAGCCAAAGCAGCGCCGTGGTCATCCGGGATGGCGCCACGGTCGACGTGTCAGGCGTGAAGGGTGGACAAACTAGGATCAACAATCTGAGCGGCACGGCTGCTGGTACGGTGGCGCTGGGAAGCACAGAACTGACCATCAATACCTCGGAGAAAAGTGCGTTTGCCGGGGCAATAACCGGGCGAGGCGGACTGATCAAGACCGGTGGGGAAGTGCTGAGCTTGTCGGCGGCCAATGCCTATACCGGCGCGACCAAGATAGCGGCCGGTACCTTGAGCGCCGACGCCCGCGACATCATGAGCGCCAGCAGCGGTCTGGAAGTGGCCGAGGGCGCGACGTTCAAGATGAATGGTTACGACCAGGCAATCGCGAAAATACAGTCGGAAGGAACGGGTGGCAGCATCGATTTAGGCAATGCCACGCTCACGCTGACAGGTGGCGCCAGCACGGCGACTTATGCCGGGAACATTACTGGCACCGGCAATGTCGTCAAAGAAGGCAACTACACCCAGTATCTGAGCGGTGACGGTACGCTCGCCTACAGTGGCAGCACGACGGTCAATGCCGGCGTGCTGGCTTTGCGCAATATCTCCCCAACCATTGACAAGTCGATTGTGCTTAACGGTGGGTGGCTGGATTTATCCGGCGCCGACAATGGCGAGGTCAAGGACTGGAGCGGTCTGGTGATAACGACCACCGCTGGGCAGGATCAGGGTGGCGTGATCGGCTATGGTGACAAGATCCATCTGTCTGATGGCCGCATCGATTCCAGCATCGGTGCTGGCGGCGACGAGCCTGATGCGAGAGACGGCGTCTATGTGCTCAAAGACAGCGCCGGGGAAACCATCCTGGGCGGCGCCGACAACACCTATGTCGGCAACACGCAGATTGCCGCCGGCATACTCACGGTGAGCCGTGATGGGCTGCTGGGAAACACCGACATCAGTCGCGAAGTTATTTTGAGCGGCGGCACTTTGCGCGTGGATGGCAGCTATGACAGCAAGCGCGCTCTGCAGCTGGCGGCTGCAGGCACGATCGACGTCACTGCGGGCAACGCCAGCGAATGGCAGGGCGGCGTTGCCGGTGCGACTGGCAAGACAAGCGAGCACGGCTTGAGCAAAATCGGTGCCGGAACGCTGGTCTTGTCCGGCGCCAATGACTATCGCGGCGACACCGTGGTCGCGCAGGGCACGCTGGCCTTGAAGGATAGGGCGGATTTGCATGGCGGCAACCTGGTCTTCGCGGCAGACGGAGCCGATGCCAGTTTCGATGTGTCTGGTCTGTACGATGGTGTGGCGACTATCGGTACGCTCACCGACAACGGCAGCGGCAGCATCATTGCGCTGGGCGGAAGCATGCTGGAAATTCTCGGTGGCGGCGTGTTCAACGGCGTCATCAAGGATGCCGCCTTGTCGGGTGAAACGGGAGGCGGCATCCTCAAGTCGGGCAATAACGTCTTGACCTTCTCTGGTGCGCACAACTACAGCGGCGCGACTAACATTGCTGGCGGCGTGCTGGCCTTGACGGGGGACGGCAGCATCGCCGCCAGCTCGGCATTAAATCTGGCATCAGCGGGCGCGGTTTTTGATATCAGCAAGACCGCGTCCGGCGCCAGCGTCAATGATCTAAACGGCATGCGCGACAGCGCCATCGAGCTGGGCAGCCAGACCCTGGCAGTCAATCAGAGCACAGATGGTATTTTTGCCGGCGACATGTCAGGTGCTGGTGGCGTTGAAAAAAACGGTACGGCCAGCTTGACGCTGAGCGGCAATACCGGCTACACAGGCGACACCGTGCTGAAGGCTGGTAAGCTGGTGCTCGATGGCTCCGCCGGCGGTGCGCAGCTCGTCAGCAATATCATCGGACAGTCCGGCAGCGCCCTGTCGCTCATGCATGGTGCCAGCTTGACCGGTAGCATCGATCCCACCGGCCTGTCGATAGATGCTGCCAGCGTCTGGAACATGACGGCCAGCTCGGTGGTGGACGTCATGGATCTTGCAGGTAGGGTCGACTTTGCCGCGCCCGCACTGTCGCTGGCGTCGGGACGTACGCTGACGGCCAGCAATTGGAATGGCGATGGTGGCACGGTCAAATTGTATTCGGTACTCGACGGCAGTAACTCCGTGACTGACCAGATCCTCATTGATGGCGGCAGTGCGACGGGCAATACCAATCTGCACGTGGTCAACGCCGGCGGGCTGGGCGCGCAAACCAGCGGCGACGGCATTCAGGTGGTTGTGGCCAGCAATGGCGCCGTCACCGCAGAGAATGCCTTCAAGCTGGACCGCAAGCTATTCGCCGGTGCCTACGAGTACCAGTTGCAGCGCGGCGGTACCGAAAGTGCGCAAGACTGGTTCCTGGTGAGCCAGAGTCGCTCTGAAACGGCACTCTATGGCAGCTTGGGCAATCAAGGCCTGGGCTACGGAGAAGTCGTTGCTGGCACTTTGCAGCAGCGCATGGGGGCGCTCGAGCAGTTGCTGAAAAAAAATGATACCTACGCCTGGGGACGCATCTATGGTCAGGCCGATGATCAGCGCGGCACGACGCGAACCATGGGGCAACAGACCGACACGCGTGGCATTCAAGTGGGCAGCGACCTGTATGTGATCTCACAGGGCGAGGGGCGCGACAGTGCCGGGATCTATTTTGCCGGCGGGCAAAGTCATGCGCGGATCGAGCAATACGATGGCAAGGATAATCTGAATGCTTTTGCCGGAAGCAATATCAGTAAGGGATACAGCATCGGCGCCTACTTTACCCGTCTGGATGGCGGCGGCGCGTATCTGGATACCTTGTTGCAGCTAACCCGTTACAACATCGGCAGTCAGTCAGCCAATAACATCACGGTCTCAACCCATGGCTTTGGCGCCTTGGGATCGCTGGAAGTGGGTAAGGCGTTTGATCTGGGAGAGGGGCGTAAAATCGAGCCGCAGGCGCAGCTTTCATTGCAGCAGATAGGGCTGCGCAACTTCATGATTGATGAGGGCACGGGCGTCAACTTTGACTCCAGTCGCAGTCTGGCCTCGCGTGTGGGCTTGCGTTTGTCGAAAACCAAGCAGCCGGATCAATTTGGGCGTGACGCCAGCATTTGGCTGGCGTCGGATTTGCTCAACAATAGCGGCAGAAACTCGAAGACCATTTTTACCACGCAGGCAGGGGCGCCTGACGTAGAGTATGTGGAGCAACTGGCAGGAACGCGGGTCAGATTGAGTGCCGGCGCCGATGGCCAGATCAGCAAGAACGTCAAACTGAACGTGCGGGCCAGTGCAGAAACCAGCGTCGATGCTTCGCACCGCAAGAGCTATGGACTGCAGTTGGGGCTGAAGTTGGCATTTTAAGGCAAGCATGGCGCCGCCTGCTCAGCGGCGCTTGATGTTTTCGATGTAGGTCGCGCCATCTGGCGGCAAACCGCTACGCTGTGAATTCCAAAGCATCTCGCCGAGGCATTCCATGATTTCGTGATGGGCGTCGTGTGCCGAGCCCTTGCGTTGTGCCAGTGCTTCAAAGGCCTTACGGATGCCGGGCGGCTGGTCGATGGAAATCTGTTCACTGATGGAAAGATGCATGGACAGATGCAGAAAGGGATTGTGGCCCTGTTCCATCGAATAGTTGGCCGCCAAGGCCTTGTCGACATCGTTTAAGTCATTGTCATATTCAGGATGCTCAATGATCCAATCGCGCGCGATGGCTTCGAGCGGAGTAACAATCTGGTTATTACGATGTTTGCTGAAGGCTTCGCAGAAGAAGCGGCGGACATCATCTTGGCTCGGGTTAAACATTGCGGCAACGAAAGCGTAAAAGGCCTATTGTACGTGCTATCGGCCAACTCGTCCGGCGGCGGGCCGTTGTTCGTTCTGGCTCAAATCCCTTTTTCCGGTAGCGGCGTTTTTTTCTTGAATTCGCACAGATCGGCGATAAGACAGTTCCAGCACTGCGGTTTGCGCGCAATGCAGGTGTAGCGGCCATGCAGAATCAGCCAGTGATGGGCGTCCTGTAAAAACTCTGGCGCGACAAATTTCATCAGTTTGCGCTCGACTTCATCGACATCCTTGCCTGGGGCCAGACCGGTGCGATTGGAGACTCGAAAGATATGCGTGTCGACGGCTATGGTGGGCTGGCCAAAGGCGGTATTGAGGACGACATTGGCAGTTTTGCGCCCAACGCCAGGCAGTGCTTCCAGCTCTTCACGTGTCTGCGGCACCACGCCATCATGTTGTTGCAGCAGGATGCGGCAGGTTTCGATGACATTCTTGGCCTTGGTGCGGAATAGGCCAATGGTCTGAATATACGGGATCAGTTGGTCAACGCCCAATTGATAAATTTTGGCTGGCGTATTGGCCACTGGATACAAGAGGCGCGTGGCCTTGTTGACGGAGACATCGGTGGCTTGTGCTGACAACAACACGGCAATAAGTAACTCGAACGGCGTGCTGTATTCCAGTTCGGTGGTCGGCGAGGGATTGGCCTGGCGCAGGCGGCTGAAGATTTCACGGCGTTTTTCGCTGTTCATGATGGCGGCTGACGGAGGCTAATTTTCTGTGGGTGGATTGGTGGCGGCTTGTTCTTTCTTCAAGCGCGCACGTTCGATGGCAGCGGCAATGATGGCTTTTTTTCGTTCTTGTTCGGCTTTTTCTTCGGCGCTAGCCGCGCCGGCAGCGGCAACTTCCTGCAGTTTGGCAGCGGCCTTGGCAGCTAGCCGGGCATCGTTTTCATCCTTCTCACGGCGCAGGCGCAAGCTACGCCAATCGTGGCGAGCGCGCGCCTGGTCGGCTTGTTGCTGCGACCAGGCAGCCCAGCCGGTCAGTCCCGGTGTGGCTTCGACCATGGCGATGCAATCGACCGGGCAGGGTGCCACGCATAGATCGCAGCCGGTGCAATCATCTGCCAGCACGGTGTGTATTTGTTTGGCCGCGCCGACGATGGCATCAACCGGACAGGCCTGGATGCACAAGGTGCAGCCAATGCAGGCCGCTTCATCGATCAGCGCACGGGTACGGCTACGTTCGACACCATTGTGCGCATTGAGCGGCAGCAATGGTTGCACCAGTAAGTTTGCCAGCCGCGCAATGCCTGCCGTGCCGCCAGGCGGGCATTGGTTGTACGCGGCCTGGCCGCTGGCAATGGCTTCTGCATAGGGACGGCAAGCCGGATAGCCGCACTTGCCGCATTGGGTTTGCGGCAGCAGGTCTTCGATCTGGTCGGCGAGAGTTGGGGCTAGTGCAAGGGACACGGTAAGGAAGGGCAGAGTGCGCAGGAAAAATCGTATTATCCGGGATTTATTCTCGGCTTGTCAGAATTTGCACTAACAAGCGGGGATAGCGGCAAGAAAAAGGCCTTTGCCAGTAGCTGGCAAAGGCCTTTTTGACGGTATTACTCGGATTTTGAATCGCTCAGGCGTTGGCCTTGATGAATTCGCCGATTTTCGGGCAAATCACTTCGCGCCAGCGGCGGCCGGAGAAAATGCCGTAGTGGCCGCATTTGGGCGCAGTGAAATGTTGCTTGCGCGCTTTCGGAATCGCGCTGCACAAGTCTTGCGCGGCCTCGGTCTGCCCGGAACCAGAAATGTCGTCGAGTTCGCCCTCGATGGTAAACAAGGCCACCGATTTGATGTCTTGTGGACGCACCGGCTTGCCTTCAACGACCCAGGTACCCTTGGGCAGATCAAAGTCCTGAAACACGACTTTGATGGTTTCCAGGTAATACTCGGCCGGCATGTCCAGCACGGCGTTGTACTCATCGTAGAACTTGCGATGGCTCTCCGCGGATTCGTCGTCGCCATCGCGCAGGTGCATGTAAAAATCCCAGTGGCTTTGGGCGTGGCGGCGTGGATTCATGGCAACGAAGCCGGCATGCTGCAAAAAGCCCGGATAGACTTTGCGGCCAAAGGCAGGATAGGTCGCCGGGACACTATAGATCACCGTGTTTTCAAACCAACTGAACGGCTTTTCGGTAGCCAGGTCGTTGACCGATGTGGGGGATTTGCGAGCATCAATCGGGCCGCCCATCATGGTCATGCTCTTAGGTAACTTCGGATCATTGGCGCTAGCCATGAGTGAAATGGCGGCCAGTACCGGCACGGTCGGCTGGCACACCGAAATGACGTGCACCTCAGGCCCCAGCTTGCGGATGAAGTCCTGCACATAGTAAATGTAGTCGTGCAGATGAAATGGCCCTGCGCTGGTCGGTACCATGCGCGCATCGGTCCAGTCAGTGATGTAGACATCGTGATCAGTCAGCAAGCCGCGCACGGTATCGCGCAATAGCGTTGAATGATGACCTGACAGCGGCGCCACCAGCAGTACGGTCGGTTGTTTGAGCGCCGCCAGTTGCTTTTGGTCCAAATCCTTGCGGAAATGAATCAGACGACAAAAGGGTTTGGTTTCGGCCGTTTCTTCGATGATGCCAACGGTTTTGCCCTTGATTTCAGTCGATTCAATCTGGAATGGCGGCTTTTCATAGTCTTTGCCAAGCCGGTACAGCAATTCGTAACCGGCGGCGATACGCTGGGCAAATGGCGTATGCGCTAGCGGAGATACCGGATCTGTGAGCAATTTGGCAGTCGTTTCAGCCCATTGCATCAGCGGATTGAGAAAACTGCGGTTTAATTCATGAAGTTGATAAAGCATGGGGAACCCTTACACATCAAACTCGGCTGTTACGTACGTTAACGGAACAGGAGGCGCAAACTGTAATTTCTTTATGTTGCGACGCAATATCGTAACACGCTTTGTATTTCGGCACTGCATTGCCCCATTGAGAGCGCTTGTCAACGTGGCAATACAAATAACTGTCGACAAAATATAATAGTTTTGTCATCAACGTAATTAATTTTTACGCAACGATTTTTTCTTTGTCGGTGTCGCGGGCTATTGTAGCCTTGCTGGCGGTGCGATAGGAAAATGCCACTTTAATAAAAAAGCCCCAATCCGTAGAAAGGGGCTAGCTTGTCATGCTCCTGCAGTGCTGGTTTAATCAAACACTGGCGTTTCGACACCCAGGATTTTATGCAATTTCGGCGAGGTGGTCGTGTATTGCATATGAATCTTCTTTTCCGGGAAGATATAAGGCGCGGCACCAAATGCAGCCAATGCCGCTTCATGGAAGCCCGACAGAATCAGCTTCTTCTTACCCGGATAGGTATTAATGTCTCCAACTGCAAAGATACCGGGCACATTGGTTTCAAATTTCTCGGTATCGACGACTTTGAGTTGCTTGCGTTCGATATCCAGACCCCATTCAGCGATCGGCCCCAGCTTCGGCGACAGGCCAAAGAACACCAGCAACATGTCCAGCGGCAGGCGGCGCGTGACGCCATCGGCGCCGCTGACCTTGATCTCGGAAAGTTTGCCGTCCTTGGTTTCAAAGCCGGTCGCTTGGCCTACGAGGAATTGCATTTCGTACTGTTCGCACAGTTCCTTCATCTTGGCCACTGAGGCCGGTGCGGCGCGGAATTCTTCACGACGATGCAGCACGATCACCGATTCCGCCTTGCCGACGAAGTTCAGCGCCCAATCGAGCGCAGAATCGCCGCCGCCGCAGATAACGATATTCTTGCCTTCGAACAGCGCCGGTTCCTTGACGCGATAGAACAATTGCGATCCATGGAACTGTTCGATGCCATCCACTTTGAGCGTGCGTGGCTGGAATGAGCCCACGCCAGCTGCGATGAAGATTGTCTTGGTGATGAATTTGGTTCCCGCCGAAGTTTCCAGATCAAAGCGGCCATCTTCGCGCTTTTGCACGAGCGTGACTTCCTGACCCAGATGGAAAGTTGGATCGAAGGGTTCGATTTGCTTCAACAGATTATCGGTCAGCTCCTGACCGGTGCACACAGGAACGGCTGGAATGTCATAGATTGGCTTGTCCGGGTAGAGCTCAACGCATTGGCCGCCAACGTTGATGAGCGAATCAATGACGTGCGCCTTGATTTCCAGCAGGCCCAGTTCGAATACCTGGAACAGGCCGACCGGGCCGGCGCCAACAATGACAGCATCAGTTTCGATCGGCGTTGTTTTGCCGGCGTCAGCCGCCGCAATCTTGAAGTTATCCATAAAAATCCAATTTCAGTTTCAGTTGAGGCGGGGAGCCGGGCTCAATTGGTTGCCTGCCAGAGCCAAGGGACATCATGCTGAGGTCTCGCCGATATCGGCGCTCTGGCTGGAAGTAAAGGCGATACCAGCTAGCGCTGGCGGCAGGGCGGCGCCGGCAATTTGCCCGCCGCCCTGGGTCTGCGCAGTTATCGTTGCAGGAATTCCAGCTTGCTCTTGGTATCTTTCCATTCTTCGGCTTCGGCCAACGGCGCCTTAGTCTTGGTGATGGATGGCCAATTACGCGCCAATTGCTCATTGAGCTTGATGAACTCTTGCTGATCGGCCGGTACGTCTTCTTCTGCGTAGATCGCATTGACTGGACATTCGGCAACGCAAACGGCGCAATCAATGCACTCATCCGGGTCAATAGCGAGGAAATTCGGGCCTTCGCGGAAGCAATCAACCGGGCATACATCAACGCAGTCCGTATAACGGCAGCGGATGCAGGATTCGGTCACAACGTGGGTCATAACAGTCCTATCTGTAAAATTTCTTGAAACCGATGGCAAATTCAGTCGGAATTAGTGGCAATATGGCGCGATTCATTTTGTATTGCCATCAATCGTTCAATTGCTTCAGCGGTAGCGACAAGCTTACCAATGCGTCGCTATGAATCACAATTATTTGATGCAACTACCGGAAATTTACTAAGTAAAGTTTCCAATAGAATTCCGTCACAGGCCCAACAATTCCTATACAACCAGCTGGAAAGCCCTGTATTTTAAGGCAATTCAACTTTTCTCACAAATGAGGCTTATACAGATTACGTATAAGTAAATATGAAATCAGTATTCATCAAAGGGCGAGGCAAAAAGTGCATGCCGGATCTGTAAAAAAGCAAGTCATCATCAAGCGTAGTCTGATTGGTCTGATAACGCCAATCTTGTTCATCGTAGTCGGCACTGCCGCGGCCGACCCGATCAGAATCGGCTCCATCAACAGCGCTAGCGGCGTAGTGCAGTCCAGTCAGGCCTATCGAAATGGCGCCGAGTTGGCGATTGCCGAACTCAACGCCGATGGCGGGCTGCTGGGGCGCAAGGTCGAGTTGGTCGCGCGCGAAGATGACGGCAGTGTAGCCGATGCAGTGAGTAACGCCCAGGCGCTGATCGAGGATGAGCGGGTCGATGTGTTAAGCGGCTCCATGTTGTCCAATGTGGCACTGGCAGTGGCCAAAACTGCCGCTGCGCAAAAAAAGGTGTTTGTCGCTGGCGACGCCTTGTCGGATGCCATTACGCTGGACAAGGGCAATCGCTACACCTTTCGACTGCGACCGTCTACCTACATGCAGGCGGCCATGCTGGCTGAGGCCGCTAAGCTCGTGCCGGGGCGGCGCTGGGCCATTATTGCGCCCAATTATGAATACGGCCAAAGCGCCGTGGCCAATTTCAAGTTGTTGCTCAAAGAGCGGCGGCCGGAAATTGAATTCGTGGCGGAGCAATGGCCAGCCATGGGCAAACTAAAAGCTGCCGAGGCGGTACGCGTGCTCAAGCAGGCGCACCCGGACGCTGTCTTCAACGCCACTTTCGGCAGCGATCTGCAACAGTTCGTCGAAGAGGGCAGTCGTCAGGGGCTATTTGCCAGCAGCAAGGTGTTTTCCATGTCGGCCGGCGAAGCGCTGGGTGATTTGCAGGGGCAATATGAAAGCGTGCGCAACTGGATTGTGCTCGGTTATCCGCTAGAGCAAATAACGATACCGCAGCATCAACGCTTCCGTGAAGCCTACTTCCAGCGGTTTAATGAGCAGCCGCGCCTATACGCGATTTACGGCTACAGCACGATCATGGCGATTGCTGCAGGCATCAAGAAAGCCGGCAGTGTGGATAGCGAAAAGCTGATTGTGGCCATGCGCGGACTTGCTTTCGACTCGCCGCTGGGGCCGATCCGCTTTCGCGCGCAAGATCAGCAATCGAGCATGGGTGTCTTCGTCGGAACGCTGGGATATAAGGATGGTCAGAATCCGGCAAGTGATTGGCGCTACCTGGATGGTTTGTCCTATCTACCTCCGCTTACTTACGTCAAAAGCCGACGTCCGGCGTCCGCCATGCGTTGATTTCTTGCCTGATGGCGCAGTTTGCAGCAGCAAGAACAGTAACCCTGATTGCCGACGCGGTAAGCTTTGCTTGATTGAGGGTAAGATGACGGCTTGTTCATTGCACTAGCCAATTCGTGAGTCGCCCGGTCCATGATAATTTCTTCTCTGCTCGATACTGATTTGTACAAATTCACGATGATGCAAGTGGTATTGCATCATTTTCCCGGCGCTCAGGTCGAATATCGTTTCAAATGCCGCAATGAAAACGTCGATCTGACGCCCTACATTGATGAAATCAAGGCAGAAATCGCTGCGCTGTGCCGTCTGCGCTTCCAGGAACAAGAGCTGGCTTATCTGCGCAGCTTCCGTTTCATCAAAAGCGACTTCGTCGATTTTCTCGACCTGTTTCATCTCAACGAAAAATACATCAGTGTGACGCCCTCGGCGGCAGCCAACGGCGAGATCGAAATTCAGGTCAAGGGACCGTGGCTGCATACGATCCTGTTCGAAGTGCCGGTGCTGGCGATTGTCAATGAAGTCTATTTTCGCGCCACCCAGCGCACCCCGGATTACCAGAACGGGCGGGCACGCTTGCGCGACAAGATCGCGCTGATTACTGATAATCCCTTGCTGGAAGGTTGCAAGATTGCCGACTACGGCACCCGTCGGCGTTTTTCGCGTAGCTGGCATGCCGAAGTGATGGTCGCCATGAAAGAGCAGATGGGTAGCCATTTTGCCGGCACGTCCAACGTCTGGTTTGCCATGCAGCACGATCTGACGCCATTGGGCACCATGGCGCACGAATATTTGCAGGCTTGTCAGGCGCTCGGCCCGCGGCTGCGCGATTCGCAGATTTACGGTTTCGAGATGTGGGCGCGCGAATACCGTGGTGACCTTGGCATTGCCTTATCCGATGTTTACGGCATGAATGCCTTCTTGCGCGATTTTGATATGTATTTCTGCAAGCTCTTCGATGGTGCTCGCCATGATTCGGGTGATCCATTTGAGTGGGGTGAGCGCTTGCTGCAGCATTACCGCGACAATCGGGTCGATGCCGCGAGCAAGGTGCTGGTGTTTTCCGATGGCCTTGATTTTGACAAGGTTGTCTCGCTCTATCTACGCTTCAAGGATCGCGCCAAAGTGGCCTTCGGCGTCGGTACCAATCTTACCAACGACCTTGGCTATACCCCGCTGCAAGTGGTCATGAAGATGGTCCGCTGCAACGGACAACCGGTTGCCAAGCTCTCTGATACCCCGGCCAAAAATATGTGTGAGGACGAAGCCTATGTCAAGTATCTGCGCCAGGTATTCGAAATCCAATAAGTACGCCTGACAAAAGGCGGCCAGTGGCGTTGGTCCTTGCCGTCGATGTTTTATTAGGCGTTCTAAGCTTTTTCACGGAAATCCTAGTCAAAAATCAGGTTTTTTGATCGTACAAATCCTGTTTTGCGGGTGGTAATCAGATCCGCCGGTGGTTTCCCGAGAGGGGCTGCTATAGTGGCGGCCGACGCATTTTTCGCACGACGGGGGTCTCCATTGCATAAAAAATTTCTCACTCTTCCTGTTGGGTTGACGTTCGTCTTGCTCAGCCCGAATGTGGCTGTGGCGGCCGACCTTGATGGCGGCAGTCTGTCGGCCGTGTGGGGAACTCCTTTCATTGGTCTGCTGTTGTCGATCGCCATTGGGCCGTTACTGTTTGCCCATTTCTGGCACCAACATTTTGGCAAGATCGCGCTGGCCTGGGCGCTGGCCTTTCTGCTGCCATTTGCAATAGTCTTTGGCCTGCCCGTCGCTGTTGCCGGTACGGCGCACGCCTTGCTGGAAGAATATATTCCTTTTATCGCCTTGCTGACGGCCTTGTTCGTCGTCGCTGGCGGCATCTGCGTACGCGGCAACCTGCATGGCACACCCGCACTCAATACCGGATTGCTGGCGCTGGGAACCATATTGGCCAGCATCATGGGCACCACTGGCGCTTCGATGCTGCTGATTCGCCCCTTGATTCGCGCCAATGACAACCGCCGGCACGCTGTGCATATCGTGGTCTTCTTCATCTTCCTGGTGGCCAATGCCGGCGGGGCGCTCACTCCCCTGGGCGATCCGCCGTTGTTCCTGGGCTTTCTCAAGGGGGTCGACTTCTTTTGGACCATGCAGAATATATTCTGGGAGACGTTGTTCATCTGCGTCGCGTTGCTGCTGATTTTTTATTTCCTGGACCGTCATTACTACCTCAACAAGGAAGAAGAGCTGCCGCCGCAGCTGGACCCTACACCAGACTCGGCGATCAGTTTCGACGGCAAATTCAACTTCATTCTGCTGGCGGTGGTGGTTGGCTTAGTGCTGATGAGCGGCTTTTGGAAGTCGGATGTCGTGGTGCGTGTCATGGGCACGCCAGTGGCGCTGCAGAATGTGTTGCGCGACGCAGCTTTGCTACTGGTGATTCTGCTGTCGCTATGGTTGACACCCAAGTCGGCGCGGCGCGGCAATGACTTCAGTTGGGGGCCGATTCTTGAGGTAGCCAAGCTGTTTGCCGGCATTTTCGTGACCATCATTCCCGTTATCGCCATGTTGCGGGCCGGCGGGGAGGGGCCTTTCGGCGTGGTGGTGCGCGCCGTTGCCGGCGCGGATGGTCAGCCGATCAATGCCATGTACTTCTGGATCACCGGCATTTTGTCCTCGTTCCTCGACAATGCGCCGACCTATCTGGTGTTTTTCAACACCGCATCCGGCGATGCACACACTTTAATGACAAGCTTGTCGTCAACGCTGGCGGCGATTTCGGCAGGGGCTGTATTCATGGGCGCCAATAGCTATATTGGCAATGCACCTAATATGATGGTCAAGGCTATTGCTGAAGAGCGCGGAGTCAAGATGCCATCATTCTTTGGCTACATGGCCTGGTCACTGGTCATTCTGACGCCGCTGTTTGTTATCATGACGTTCCTGTTTTTCGTTTAAAAAAGATAAGCGAGATAATATCAACATGAAACCCAAGATTTTGGTGGCACGAGCCGTGTTTCCTGAAGTGCTGGAACGCCTGGCGCAGCATTTTGAGGTTGAATCCAACCAGCATGACCACATTTTCAGCGCATCTGAACTGGTGGCGGCGCTGCGTGACAAGACGGGCTTGTTTGCCACGCCAAGCGAGCCTGTCACGGCCGATCTGTTCGCGGCCAATCCGCAACTCAAGGCGGTTTGTAACATGGCTGTGGGCTACAATAACATCGACATCGCTGCGGCGACCAAAGCCGGTGTGCTGGTGACCAATACCCCCGATGTGCTCAATGAAACGACGGCCGATTTTGGCTGGGCTTTGCTCATGGCAACCGCGCGTCGCGTTACCGAAGCCGAACACTGGCTACGTGCCGGTCAGTGGCGCAAGTGGAGTTACGACAGCTTCGTTGGTGCCGATGTGCATGGTGCGACACTGGGAATCATAGGAATGGGCCGCATTGGACAGGCCATTGCACGGCGTTCACTCGGTTTCGATATGCAGGTGCTGTACCACAATCGCTCCCCACTGTCGCCGGAACTGGAGCAACGTGCCAATAATGCGCGCTATGTCAGCAAGGAAGAGTTGCTGCGCTCGGCTGACCACGTGATCCTGGTGTTGCCTTATTCGAAACAATCGCATCACACTATCAAGGCGGCGGATCTGTTGTTGATGAAGCCACAAGCGACCCTGATCAACTTGGCGCGCGGTGGGATTGTCGATGATGTCGCGCTGATTGCGGCGCTACGTCAGAAAAAAATTGCCGCCGCCGGACTGGATGTGTTTGAGCATGAGCCGGCGTTTCATCCCGATTTCCTTGCTCTGTCCAATGTCGTGCTTACGCCGCATATTGCCAGCGCTTCCACGCCCACGCGTCTGGCCATGGCCAATTGTGCGGCAGATAATCTGATTGCCGCGTTGTCGGGGCAGACGCCGCCGAACTGGTTGAATCGCGAATGACCGATCTGAGGAAAAATCTGCCGGATGTATCGTCCCATACAATAAAAAACCCGCCAAGGCGGGTTTTTTATTGTGCTGCTTCGAGTCGAAATGACTTTGTTCAAGCCTTGAGATCGGTGACCAAGTCAATGAATTGCTGTTGCGCCTGTTCCTGTGGCAAGCCTTTAAGCGCTTCCCAGGCATCCCATTTGGCGCGACCGATGAAGTCGGTCATGCCCGGGCGGTCACTTTGCACGTCACCGTTACTGCCCTGCTTGTAGAGGCCATACAGCTTCAATAACATCATATTGTCAGGCCGTTCCGATAAATTCTTGGATTCGGCAACGGCTTGTTCAAACTGTTCCTGCAGACTCATATTCTGTTTCCCGTATCCCGGCTAGCTTAGACAGCCAGCAATTCAACTTCAAAAATCAGCGTCGCGTTTGGTGGAATCACGCCACCGGCGCCGCGTGCGCCATAGCCCAGCGCAGCCGGGATGATCAGCTTACGGATGCCACCCACTTTCATGCCTTGTACGCCTTCATCCCAACCTTTAATGACGTGGCCGGCGCCCAAAGGGAACGCAAATGGATCATTGCGGTCTTTACTGGAGTCGAATTTGCTGCCGGCAGTGCCGTCGGTATTTTGCAGCCAACCGGTATAGTGCACGCTAACTTGGTTTCCTGCCTTGGCTTCGTCGCCTGTACCAACCTGGATTTCTTCGTATTGCAATCCAGACGAAGTAGCGATAGTGGACATGTTGTTCCTTTCGAGAGTGGTGATCGTGTTCATTGGAGGCCGTAGGTCCGGCGATGAGGCGCATAGCAGGGCAGTATTGCCTGAATTTTGCGTATCTGCATGCGGCACAGTCGAACGGGAGGTGACGGGAGTGTAAACCAAAATACTTCAATGAACATCTTTCGTGTCAGCCAAATCGGTGCTTGAGGCGTTATATCCCGTGGGGCGTGCGTCAAGCACGATAAAATTGTTATTTTTTCTAAAGTTCTTCATGTTGCGTTGTTTTTTTTGCTTTAAGCAGTATGCTCTTCGCTCATCAGTTACGCTGTGTGCGATGTTCTTTCTGTTCAGCGCTGCGGCGCAGGCCACGGTCGTGGTAGTGCTCAACTCGGGTGATGCCAGCGTGTCCCTGATCGATCAGGCGACGTATGAACCGATCAAGACCTTTTCCATTGGCAAAGAGCCGCACCATTTGATGGCGACGCCCGACAACAAGTCGCTTATTGTCGCCAGCGCCACCGGCAATCAGCTGATATTTCTCGATCCTAAAACGGGTGAAATCCAGCGCCAACTGCGCGGCATTATCGATCCATATCAAATCGGCTTTTCGCCCGACCAGAAATGGTTTGTTGCCAACGGCTTGCGCTTGGATCGGGTTGATGTGTACCACTATGATGGCCATAATCTGGACCTCGCCAAGCGCGTCCCGTTGGCCAGAACACCAAGTCATATCGCCTTTGACGCTGCCAGCACCAGCGCCTTTATTACGCAGCAGGGCAGCGACGAAGTCAGTGCCATTGATCTGGTCAGCCAGCAAGTCAAATGGACCATGCCGATCGGAAAATTGCCTGCCGGTATTTTCATGACGCCGGATGACAAGTACCTGTTGGTCGGCATCATGGGCAAAGATTACGTGCAGGTGATTGACTGGCGCACCCAGAAAACGGTCAAAACCATTCAGACCGGTGTCGGCGCACACAACTTCCGCGCGCATGGTGACAAACGCTACGTCTACGTTTCCAATCGTGTTGCCAATACCATCAGCATGATCGATTTGCAGACCTTGGAAGTCGTCAGCAGCATCAAGGTGCCGGGCGGGCCGGACTGCATGGAAATTACCGACGATGGCAAGACCATGTGGACGACGCTGCGCTGGGTCAAGAAAGTCGCAGTCATCGATTTGACCACAAACAAGGTGATCAAGCTGATTCCGGTGGGCCGTTCGCCACATGGCATTTATTTTTCCAACCGTGCTCCTGATCTGTAATGACGATGATGCCGATGCCAAGTTTGTCCAAGCTTGCTGTTGCCATGGCACTAGCGGCGACAATATGGCCAGCGCTGGCGCAGACGTCGGCAACCTACGAGGTTGAGCCGGCAGCCTGCAAGGGCACTATTTACCTGACTTTTGATACTGGCAGCCAGTCACAGGCGAGCTTCATCGCACAGACGCTGGCCCAGCATCACATCAAGGCGACGTTCTTTCTTGCCAACGAAAAGACCATTAACGGCGATTACACCCTCGATCCGGCTTGGGCGCCTTTCTGGAAGAATTTGGTGGCGCAGGGCCATGCCTTCGGCACGCATACCTTCGACCATGTCTATGTGCAGCGTGATCTGCCGGATGGTCGGATTGAGGTCAAACCGCAATTTGGCGCGAATGCCGGCAAGAAACTGACCTGGACGGCCGCGCAATATTGCAGTGAACTCAATCGCGTGGCGCTGCGCTTCAAGCAATTAACAGGGGCTCAGCTGGACCCACTGTGGCGGGCTCCGGGCGGCAAGCTGACGCCCAATCTGCTAGTGGCCGGGCGGGCTTGTGGCTATTCCCATGTCGGCTGGGCTGATGCCGGATTTTCTGGTGACGAACTACCTAGCGATAAGTGGCCCAATGCCATGCTGCTGCAGCAAGCTTTGCGCAAACTCAAGGACGGCGATATCGTCATGGCGCATTTGGGTATCTGGTCGCGCAAGGATCCCTGGGCACCGGCAGTGCTGGAGCCGCTGATCAGCGGTCTTGAGCAAAAAGGCTATTGTTTTGCCACCTTGCGCGAGCATCCGGCTTTCGTTGCTGCCCATATGGCCAGCAATGACAGCTCGGCTACCCTGCACACTGCAGTGATCAAGTAAGCGCTTTGTAACCGCACCGATAGTGATAATGATGATGCATATGATTGGCGCCTTTGTTGATTTGTTTGCCGGTGCGCAAGCCTGGTTGTTCGAAACGCTGGTGCAGCCGCTGGTGTTTGCGCTAGGGTTAGGCGAGTTTGTTGAAGAGGCATTCACTGGCACCGAATGGTTTCTGGTCGGTGTGTGCGAAATGCTGGCCTTGTTCATCATTTTGCGGCCGCTGGAAGCCTGGATCCCGGTGCACGCCATTACCGACAAACGCGCGCGCTGGACCGATTTCTTCTATACCGCCTTGTATCGCTTGGGCGCGTTTTCGCTGCTGGCGTTTTTCATATTTGATCCGCTGTTGTCCTATCTGAGCGAACTGCTGCATCTGCAAGGCTGGGGTACTTTCAATCTGGATGATGTCTGGCCTGGCGTAACCGATCAGGCGCTGGTTAGCTTCTTGTTCTATTTTATCGTGCTCGATTTCTTCGAATACTGGTATCACCGCGCCCAACATGGATGGCGCTGGTTATGGGCTTTGCACAGTTTGCACCACAGCCAAGAAAGCATGAACCTGTGGAGCGATGACCGCAACCATCTGCTCGATGGTCTGGTGCACGATCTGCTGTTCGGCCTGGTAGCGCTGGCCATCGGCGTGCAACCCGGCCAGTTTATCCTGCTGGTGTCGGTATCGCGCATATTGCAAAGTTTGCAACATGCCAACGTGCGCATTCATTTTGGTCGTATCGGTGAATATCTTCTGGTATCACCGCGTTTTCATCGCTTACACCATGCCATCGGCATCGGTCACGAAAGCCGTGGCAAGAATTCCTTGGGCGGTCATAACTTCGGGGTCTTGTTGTCGATCTGGGATGTCTTGTTTGGCAGTCTGCATCTCACCAAAAGCTTCGCTATGACTGGCGTGCGCGACCAGTTGCCACCTCCTGCGGGTAAGGGACGTGATTACGGTCGCGGTTTTTGGGCCCAGCAATGGCAGGGCTTGAAACGCATCGTGGAGTTTTCCCGTAAAGCCAAGCGTTCATGAAATTGCTCGGCGCCTCATTCGGCCGCGCCTTGATGGCGCAGTTGCACATTAGAATGCTATTGCTGAGCGTGCTGCCGTTTACACTCGCGGTGACATTGTGGGGGCTGGGCTTATGGTGGGCGCTGCAAGCCATGCTGGATTGGCTGCAAAACTACTTTATCACGCACCAAGCCTTCGGCACGGTTGGCACGATACTGAGCTGGTTCAAGCTCGGTGCGTTGAAGACGGTCATCGTGCCGCTCATTGCCATCTGGGCCTTATTGCCGTTCATGATATTGACGGCGTTGCTGTGCGTTGGGCTACTGGCCGTGCCAGCCATTGCACGCCACGTTGGCGTGCGGCATTTTTCGCAGCTTGAACAACGCCGTGGCGGTTCGTGGTGGGGCAGTCTGTGGACCGCATTGCGTTGTTTTGTGGTGTTTTCCCTGTTCTGGTTGATTAGCTCGTTGGTGCCGCCGCTGGCACTGGTGATGCATCCGCTGCTGTGGGGTTGGTTGACTTATCGCGTCATGGCCTACGATGCCCTGGCTGACTATGCCAGCACAGCCGAACGGCGCATCATTTTGCAGTCCCATCGCTGGCCGTTGCTGTTTATCGGCATGGTTGCCGGTTGCCTGGGGGCTGCGCCTGCCTTGCTCTGGCTGGGCGGGGCCCTGATTTGGATCTTGTTCCCGCTGCTGGCTGCAGTGTCGCTCTGGCTCTATGTTCTCGTGTTCATTTTCAGTGCGCTGTGGTTTCAATATTACTGCCTGGCCGCGCTTGGCAAATTGCGCGCCGATGCGTCGGCCTAGCTTGACATGCGTCGCTGTCTGATTATGCAGATCAAGGCATAATTCAGACTTACGACAATACTAGGAATGCATATGGCCATCGGACTTATCATCATCGGCGACGAGATTCTCTCTGGTAGGCGCATCGACAAGCATTTTCCCAAGATGCTCGAATTATTGAGTGCGCGCGGCCTGTCCCTGTCCTGGGTCGAATACATCGGCGATTCTCCCGAGCGCATCATTGCCACCTTGAAGCGCAGCCTAGCCAGTGAAGACATCGTGTTTTGCACTGGCGGGATTGGTGCCACGCCTGATGACCATACCCGTCAGTGCGCGGCGGCTGCGTTGGGGGTTGCCTTGCAATTGCATCCCGAGGCCAAGCACCGAATCGAGGAACGTATCGGGGATATGGCGCGCGAGGCAGGCCTCACGCCGGACTATGATGCACCGGAAAATCAGCATCGCCTGAAGATGGGCGAGTTTCCTGAAGGTGCCTCCATTATCCCTAATGCCTACAATAAAATTCCAGGTTTCTCCTTGCCGAATGTCAGCAAAGTAGGCAGTCACTATTTCGTGCCTGGTTTCCCGGTGATGGCCTGGCAGATGTTTGAATGGGTGCTGGAAAACAACTACGCGCATCTGTTCCATCGGCAGGCATGGGCAGAAAAATCAGTACTGGTGTATGGACAGATGGAGTCTACGCTGACGCCGCTGATGGAGGCGCTTGAGGCGCAATTTCCGCTGATCAAGGTATTCAGCCTGCCGCACCTCGGCGATCAACAGACCGAGCGCCACATTGACCTCGGCGTCAAAGGTGAGCCGACCCAGGTTGAGGATGCTTTCCGTAAGCTTGAACAAGGGCTGCAGGCGCTGCACGCGCAATATCGCTGAGCAAAAAAAAGCCTCGAGTGATCGAGGCTTTAGAGATGGTGTCTGTTGATGCATGGCATCAAGATGCTGCGCGACAGACAACGCGCAATCAAGACATTACTTCTTGCTGCGCGCAGTGGCTTTCACGGTCGCTTGCGACAACTGCTCAACGGCTGAGGAAACATTGCTTTCCATTGCTTCTGTCGCCTGCTTGGCGCTTTTGCTGAACTGTTCGTAGCCGGCATTGAAATTGCCGAACGCAGTCTTGACCAGCGAAATTGCCTGCTCGCTACCAGCGGGTGCGTTCTTCGAGGCTTCGTCAATGAGCGAAATGACCTTGCGGTTGGCTTCGGCGATTTGTACTTCAGCGGTCTTGGTCAGTTCGGCCTGAGTGGTTGAGAAGATACCTGCCAGATGACGACCATAGGCCAAACTTTTTTCCACTGTCGGCTGCGCTTGAGCGCTCGACAGTGAGAAAAATTCCTGTGCATCCTTGGCCGTGAGCAGCTTGTTTGCCGCGTCGTGACTTTCTTCCAGGGATGACTTGGTCGCTTTCAAATTCAGGTCAATCAGTTTTTCCACGCCTTCAAATGTCTTGTTGGCAAATTGGCTCAACAGTGCAATCTGTGCTTCGAAATTGGCTTTGGTTGCGGCGGAAAATTGTTCAGAGAGTGTCGTCATATACTTGGTCCTTTGGCTCTATATAAAATAAGAAATCGCGCGGAATCGTATGCACCCATCTTGTTTGAACTGATTTTGTGCGGTGCACAATTAGGATTCTAGGTGAAAATATGAACATGTCAATATTCTTTGTTGACTTTGCAGAATAATTCTCAGTAGTTTTTTTTTGATTTTTCCTATTCCTTTTTCATTCTCTATTCGACGACAAGGAAAATTCGTTTTGCGAGCCTATTACAGCGACCATTTTGTGCTGCCTTTGCCGCCCGGTCACCGCTTCCCGATGGCGAAATATCGCATGATCAGAGAAGGCGCTGCGCAAACGATTGCGCAGCTCGAATGCCATGAGGCGCTAGCGGCAACGGATGGTGTGCTGGCGCTGGCACATCATCCCGACTATATCCACAAGGTAGCAAGCGGGACCTTGTCCGAACGTGCTCAGAAGGACATTGGTTTTCCTTGGTCGCCAGACATGGTGGAGCGCTCACGCCGCTCCACCGGCGCCACCATTGCCGCTTGCCGCAGTGCGCTGGAGCAGGGCCTAGCGGTCAACATGGCGGGCGGTACCCATCATGCCTATGCTGATCGTGGCGGCGGTTTTTGCGTCTTCAATGATGCTGCCGTGGCGGCTCGACTGATGCAGGCAGAACGACGCGTGGCCCGGGTCGCGGTGGTGGATCTGGACGTGCATCAAGGCAACGGCACGGCGTCGATTCTGGCCCGGGATGAGTCGGTGTTTACGCTGTCATTGCATGGTGAAAACAATTACCCCTTTGAAAAAGAGCAAAGCGATCTGGATGTAGCGCTGGCTGACGGCGTGACCGATGAAATCTATCTGGCAGCATTGCAAGGTGCGCTGGCGCAACTGATGCAAGACTTCGTGCCACAACTGATCATCTATCTGGCCGGCGCCGATCCGCACGAAGGCGATCGCCTGGGGCGCATGAAGCTGAGCTTGGCAGGGCTAGCGGCACGCGACCAACAAGTATTTGAGCTGGGGCGGCAACATCGTATCCCTATCGCCGTGGCAATGGCTGGCGGTTATGGCAAAAAAATAGAAGACACCGTGGCCGTGCATCTGCAAACCATCATGCTGGCCAGTCAATACGCGCAGCACTGGGGGTGATGCTTGCAGCGCTCAGGCTGGCATCAGCGTAATCAGTTTCAGGTCGGGACGGTTGGCGACGCGAAAGTTGACCTGCGTATAAGCCAATTCGCCGCGCAGCGGATGGCAGAACAAACGTGTGCCGCCTTCGCGTTCGACCACGTCCTGCAAGCGCCAGGCGTGTTTGAACAAGGCGCTGCGTTCAGACAATTCCTCCACCATGCGATGCAGTTGCGGGTCGTCCAAATAATGTCCGCAATCGGCACGAAATTCCGCGACCAGGCGATGTGCGCGTTGTTCCCAGTCAGTAATGAATTGCTGTGAGGCGCTGTTGCAAAAGGTGAAATAGAGCAGATTGTTGCTTTCGCTGCGGGCGCTCAACCAGCCCACAAACAACGCGCGTGCAGGACCGTTTGAGGCCAGCGCATTCCAGTAGCGATCCAGCACGTAAGCCGGCTGGCGAATGCTGCGCACAACATCCAGGATTTCCTGCGGCACGCTCTCGCCGCGATCGTCCTGATGCACCGGATCTTTTTTCTCGGCCAGTTCAAATAGATAAGCACGCTTGGCGCGCGGCAGATGCAGCGTCTCGGCGATGCGCACCAGTGCCTGGGGCGAAATCGAATCGGTGCGGCCTTGTTCGATCCAGGTGTACCAGGTCACGCTGATGCCGCATAACTGTGCCACTTCTTCGCGTCGCAGCCCAGGCGTGCGGCGCCGGGTGCCGTGGCTGAGGTGGCCCAGGCCGAGTTGCTGCGGGGTGGTTTGCTCGCGCTGGGATTTGATGAATTCGCCCAGTGCGCGGCGCTTGGTATCGTCTTGAGTCATGGCGGCGGCGAGGGACAATGGTCCGAAGCCTATTGGTTTTAGTAATAGTATAAGTAGTGAACTTGTACCAGCATAAGAGATGATTAGACTAGCAAAACAGATGCAGGTCAATCCTGGTCGCATCAAGTTTATTCAACGCATTCACGGAGCCAATCATGCGTAGCCACAATCAAGTTATCTCAGAACAATTCGGCAACACGGCAGCGTCGTATCTGACTAGCGCAGTGCACGCTCAGGGCGAAGATTTAAAAGAACTTGCCGCCTATGCAGCGGCCTATGCGCAGCCGCGGGTACTGGATCTGGGTTGTGGTGGCGGTCATGCCTGCTTTGCCGTGGCAGCGCATGCGGCCGAGGTGATTGCCTACGATTTGTCGGCGCAAATGCTGGAGGTGGTGCGTGCCGCGGCACTTGAGCGTGGCTTGAACAATGTCACGGTACAGCAGGGCAGCGCCGCGCATCTGCCGTTCGCTGATGCCGCGTTTGACTTGGTGTGCACGCGCTTTAGTGCACATCACTGGCGCCATCTGCCGCAAGCGTTGCAGGAAGCGGCACGGGTGCTCAAACCGGGCGGTCGTTTCATCGTCATCGATACGGCCGCGCCGGAGGATGTGTTGGCCGACACCTATGTGCAAGCCATCGAGTTGCTGCGCGACACCTCCCATGTGCGCAATGTGAGCCTGCCATCCTGGAAAAAGCTGATTGCCCAAACCGGTTTGCAGGTCGAGTTCGTCAACAGCTGGAAACTGCCATTGGAATTTTCCTCCTGGATCGCGCGCATGCGCACGCCGGCCGACCATGTCACGGCAATCCAGGCCCTCTGGCGCGCGGCACCGGCCGAGGTGCGTGCGTATTTCAGTCTGAGCGAAGATTATTCATTTGAAATCGATACGGTGCTGGTGGCGGCGATCAAGCGTTGATGGCCGGCGGCTTGCCCGCCGTGCGTAGTGCGGGCAAGCGCGCTCGTGGATTTTTTTGCTGCTGGTCAACCCACAGGGGATGTTGTTCGTTATACGCCGCAGCAGCAACGATCTGACAGGTTTATGTCGATAATTGCAGCCGGTTTTGGCCTCTCTTGTCGCGATGGCATCGCGCTTGTTGGTACTAGACTGGTATCATGCGTGGGGTTTTATTTTCGCGCTGGCAGATCGGTGTACCACAAAGCACAGTGGCCGGGGAAGCATGAAAAAATGTTGCATGAAGTTGTTGCTGACGACGGAGGGCGATTTTTTCGAGAATTTTGTTTAAATAATTGCGCTAACTGCTTAATTATCTTGCGATTTTCCCCTGATTTGCTACACTGCCAATAGTTTTCTGTACGTATTATTCAGGGGGAGATTCGCCAATGCTTAAATCTGCGCTAGCTGCCATTACTACGCTCCTTTTTGTGCTGGCCGGAATTGCTCCAGCTGCAGCACAGAATGCAGACAGTTCCAGTCAACCGGTAGCCACGAAGGTTATCGTCAAAAAAGTCGTCGTCAGAAAGTCGGTCGTCAGACGGCGTCCCGTTCCAGTCAAACGTGTTGTACATGTTGCTCCGGTTCATCAACGGATCATCCGCACGAGCGTCGTGGTCAATAACAAGCGTCGCGTGTCTTATCAACGTGCGCCGATTGTCGCGGCACCGGCGGTAGAGACCGCAGGCGATCTGGCAGGTCTGAATCTGACGCCCGATCCATTGGCATTGCGCTCGAACGTGGCACTGGTGATTGATCAAGCCAGCTCGCAAGTCTTGTTTGAAAAGAATTCCACAGTCGCCTTGCCGATTGCGTCAGTCACCAAGTTGATGACGGCAACGGTGGTGGCCGAGGCACATCAAGACATGAGTGAAATCCTGACTGTCACGGAAGACGACGTTGACCGTGAAAAGCACAGCAGCTCGCGCTTGCGTGTGGGAGCCCAATTGTCGCGTGATGACATGCTGCACATTGCACTGATGAGCTCGGAAAACCGTGCTGCTTCGGCATTAGGGCGTAACTATCCGGGCGGACTGCCGGCTTTTGTGGTGGCCATGAACGCCAAGGCACGCTCGCTGGGCATGATGGATACTCACTATGTCGACTCTACCGGTCTGTCCAGCCATAACGTTGCCAGCGCCCGCGACCTCGCCAAGTTGGTGGTGGCTGCGTATAACTACCCGCTCATTCGTCAGTATTCGACCGATGCCAAATACATGGTCGAACCCAGCGGTCACGCCGTGCAATATGCCAGCTCGAACCGTCTGATCGCCAGCAAGGATTGGGATATCGCTCTGCAAAAGACGGGCTACATCAATGAAGCCGGACATTGCCTGGTCATGCTGACCAAGATCGAAGGTCGTTCGGTCGTGATGGTCTTCCTCGACTCCAAGGGGCGCGCTTCTCATGTTGCCGATGCGGCGCGCATGCGTCACTGGTTGTCCGAGCAGGGTCCGCAAAATCTGACACGCGTGAATTTGCATGCGCATGCAGAGGAAAGCTGAACCGGACTGCTAACGCAGGTTTGACGCCATAGTGGCGGTAGCTAAAAAGGCGAACCATAGGTTCGCCTTTTTTATTATGGGCTGCTTTGGGATCGGGATCAGACAATTCCGCTGCCGCTGGCACCCGCCATCCGTGGGCGCTCCTGGAACTTGTGCTGGCGATAGCTGCTGCTGCGGTAGCAATTGACTGGATCGGCTGCGCCGCCGGCGCGCACGCGCGCCATTGCCAGAATCGGGCTAACGTCGGTACGGAAAGCCTGTTTCAATGTCTGTGCAGCCATCAATGCGTCATTGTTCTGCTGGTAATGACTGAGCGCCTTGGCATCAATCAGCGCCGCCTGAATAAAGGCACGCTGGACTTCCACCGCGCTGCTCATCAGACTTTCTATGGGATCAGTGACATTGTGCGATTGATCCAGCATGTAGGCGGGCTTGAATTGCGCGGCATCGCGGATGGCGCTGTCGCGCAATTCATTGAAGATCAGGAATAATTGAAAAGGATTGATACTGCCCGAATCAAGATCATCGTCACCATATTTGCTGTCGTTGAAATGAAAACCGCCGAGCTTGCCGAACTGCGCCAGGCGCGCCACGATCATTTCAATATTGGTATTGGGCGCATGATGACCTAGATCGACCAGACATTTTGCCTTGGGCCCCAGTTCGGTAGCGCAGGCAAAGCTGGTGCCCCAGTCTGCAATGGTGGTGGCATAAAAGGCGGGTTCGAACAATTTGTGTTCGATATAGATCAGCCAGTCCGATGGTAATGCATCATAAATTTCCCGCATGCTTTCCAGGTAATTTTCCAGAGCAGTGCGTAAATTGTGCTGACCGGGAAAGTTGGCGCCGTCGCCCAACCACACCGTTAAGCCTTTAGATCCCAGTGTATGGCCCAGTTCGATGCAGGCGATATTGTGCGCCACGGCTTGCGCGCGCACTGCTGGGTCGCGTGCGGTCAGACTGCCATATTTGTAGCTCAGGGCTTGACCGGCCGCATCCTGAAAAGTATTCGAATTGACGCTGTCGAAATGCAGGCCGTGACTGTGGGCAATCTCGCGCAAGGCCTGCGGGTCTTGCGTACGATCCCAGGGAAAATGCAGTGATACCCCCGGTGTGACCCGAGTCAGTTGATGAATCGTCGCGCAATCGTCGATTTTCTCAAAGACATTGCGTGGTTCTCCCGGACCTGGAAAACGGGCAAAGCGAGTGCCGCCGGTGCCGACGCCCCAACTTGGCAAAGCCACGGCAAAATCGGCGGCCAGGGTAGTGAGTGCTTCAATGTCGCAGCCACGGCGTTGCAGCACGCCTGCCAGCGCGTCATAGTCGGCTTGCAACTGGCTGCGTGTACGGACATTTTGCTGGGCGACGAAATCGCCATCGATGAGGTAGGACATGGTGTCTCCAGATGAGTGGCAATGACACGCTCGATAGAGCGCGCCTTGCATTTTTTAATTGGTTTGAAACGGTGTTGATCGATCACGCTTAACGCGTAAAGGCAGCGGCATTGCCAGCATCAACGTTGAGAATGTTACCGGTACTCTTGGCCGATTTCTCACTGACGAAAAAGTACACTGCTTCCGCAATATCTTCCGGCAGCACGCTGCGCTTGAGCAGGCTGCGCTGACGATAGAACTCTTCGATATTGTCAGAATCGATCTTGTTGGACGCAGCGCGCTCTTGTTTCCATTTTCCATCCCAGATGCGGGAGCCGCGAATGACCGCATCGGGGTTGACCACATTGACGCGAATGCCATGCGGTGCGCCTTCCAGTGCAATACAGCGCGCCAGATGGATTTCTGCCGCCTTGGCGGTGCAATAGGCCGAGGCGCCGGCCGAGGCGACTAGTCCATTCTTGCTGGCCACGAACACAATGCTGCCGCCTAGACTTTGCGCCGTCATGCTGCGAAAGGCGCTGCGGCTGATCAGAAAATAACCGGTGGCCAGTACCGACATATTGCGCTGCCAGACTTCCAGGCTGGTATCTTCCAGCGGCGAGGCTGATGCAATGCCGGCATTGGAAACCAGCAAATCCATCCCGCCGAAACGCAGCGCAACGCTGTTGACGACATGCTCGACATCGGCTTCACTGGTAATGTCGGCGCGCACCACGCCAATGGCGTCGGCACCGGCTTGCTTGATCAAGCTCTGATAAGCGCTGTCAATGGCAGACTGATCAATATCGGTCAGCATGACGCAGGCACCTTCGCTGAGTAACTGGCGCGCCACTGCCTGGCCGATGCCGCCACCGCCACCGGTTACCAATGCCACCCGGCCGGCCAGACTGCGCGGCTTGGGCATGCGCTGCAGTTTGGCTTCTTCAAGCAACCAGTATTCGATATCGAAAGCCTCTTGCTCGGGCAATCCAACATACGTGTCGACGCCGTTGGCGCCGCGCATGACGTTGATGGCGTTGATGTAGAACTCGCCGGCAATGCGTGCGGTGGCCTTGTCCTTGGCAAAAGACAGCATGCCCACACCGGGGATCAGATAAATGACCGGATTGGCATCGCGCATGGCAGGGCTATTGGCGCGCCGGCAGCGCTGATAATAGGCGCTGTAATCTTGGCGATAGTCTTCCAATGCCTGATCCAGACTCTCGACAAGTCCTTCGAAATCGGGCGCATCAGGATTGAAGTTGAGTAGCAACGGGCGGATTTTGGTACGCAGGAAGTGATCCGGGCACGAGGTGCCAAGCGCAGCCAGCTGTCCCAGATCGCGACTGCAGACGAATTCCAGTACCGTCGCGCTATCATCGAAATGCCCCAATTTGAATTCCTGCTGACTGATTTTTCCACGTAACAGTGGCATCAGACGAGCCGCCAAGGCTGCGCGTTCCTCACTTCGCAACGCAGCGTGGTGCGCGCCGCCGAAGGCCGGGGCGCTGCAGTTTGCGCGTAGCCACTCATCGGCACGGCCGATGATGTCGAGCGTATTGTCGTAGCAGGACTTGGCGCTATCGCCCCAGGTAAACAGGCCATGTCCTTCCAGGACGATGCCCTTGAGCGCGGGTTGTTCGCGCGCCATCTTTTCCAGTTTCAGTCCCAGATCATAGCCCGGACGTTGCCACGGCAGCCAACCCAGTTCGCCATCGAACACACTGGCAGTCAAGGCTTGACTGTTGCGGCAGGCAGCAATGGCGATCACGGCGTCCGGATGCATGTGATCGACATGTGGGTGCGGAATATAGGCGTGCAGAGGCGTATCGATGCTGGCTGCGCGTGGATTGAGATTGAAGGTGCAATGTGGCAGGTAGCCGACCATTTCATCTTCCTGCTGCAGTCCCCGGTAGCGCCCGCGCAGCGCTTGCAGCTTATCCATATACAGTGTCGAAAAGCCATCAAGGCGAATGCTGCCGAGGTCGCCGCCCGAACCTTTGACCCACAATACCTCCACCATCTGGCCTGAAAGCGGGTCTGGCATGGTGATCTTGGCCGAGGTGTTGCCGCCGCCAAAATTGGTGATGGCTTTGTCAGCACCCAGCAAGTTGGAACGATAAAGCAGCAACTGCGCCTCATCAAGTGTGGCCGCGTGGGCATCATCCCAGGCCGAAGCGATACGCAGCGTGCGCGCAGGCACCACCGTTGTGGCAGGAAAGAGTGCTGTGGTCATGGGGTCTCCGATTTTAATTGTGGGCGCAATCCGAAACAGACTGCTTGCAAGCCTCAGGTTCGGGATCAAGTAGAAAACACCTGCCGATCAGAGTCAATCGATCTCCAATCAACTTTTTGATTATTTGTGAAGTAATCATCAAGTTGATTGATTGAAGATTGACTTGCTTTTCTCCAATCGCTTAGTCTTAGAGCACAACGAAAGCACGCAATAGGATGCCTTGGCAATGACCGGGACACGCAGTGCAACATGATGGAGACAAGCATGATCAACCACAAACGCCGCAAGCGGATGTTGAGTCTATTGAGCGAGCATGCCAATGCCAGTGTCGAACAATTGAGTCAATGGCTCAATGCCTCGGCGGCAACGGTGCGGCGCGATATCGCCTGGCTGGCCGAGCGCAACCTGCTCAATCGTATTCGCGGCGGCGCCGAGCAGGTCGCACCCAAGCGCAATGCGTTTGCTTTGTCGGGCGACAGCTTTCAAGTCAGTCTGGCTTGTCATCCTGCGCAGAAGCGATCGATTGCGCAGTATGCGGCGGGGCTCTGCGAAGACGGCGAAACCATCATCATCAATGGCGGCACCACCACCTACATGATGGCCGAATTCCTGGCGCACAAGCAGCTCAAGATTTTGACCAATTCCTTTTTGATGGCAGAGCGTTTGCTGACCACCAGCGAGAATCAGATCATCGTTCCTGGTGGACAGGTGTATCGCGAACAGAACGTCATTCTGAGTCCCTTCGACAACGATATTACGCAACACCATTACGCCGGCAAGATGTTCATGGGCGTCTACGGCCTGTCGATGCTGGGATTGATGGAGGTTGATCCGCTGCTGATTCAGGCAGAAAAACGCCTGCTCAGCCAAGCCGAACAATTGATCGTGATGGTGGATAGTTCCAAATTCTCGCGCAAGGCGGGATTGATTCTTTGCGGCCTCAATCGCGTCAATTGTCTGATCACCGACGATGGCGTCAGTGATGCCGCCGTGCAGATGATGGAGCAGGCCGGGGTCAAGGTGGTCACGGTGACGCCGGTACTGGAAGCGGTATTGGAAGAGTAAGCCGGTTTTGCTGTAAATGATGCACCGGGCAGTGCGGCAATCAGCAGTTTTGCCAAGGGCGGTGCGGTGATCGCAATCGTAGCAACAGGCTGACCGAGCATTCTGCGCGGGGCCATCTTACCTATAACAACAGGAGACATCGCATGACACACAGAAAAAAATGCGTCGCCGTTTGGCGCGCGGGCGTGGTAGCTTTGATGCTGGCCACAATTGCTTTATCGGCGCCGGCCAGTGCTGCCGACAAGGTGCGTATCGCCATGGTCGTCAAGAGTTTGGGCAATGGTTTTTTCGATGCCGCCCATGAAGGTGCCAACGAAGCCGCCAAGCAGTTGGGCGACGTTGAGATTATTTACACTGGCCCAACGACCGCGACCGCTGAAGGTCAGATTGAAATCATCAACTCCTTGATCAGCCAAAAGGTCGATGCCATTGTTATCTCGGCCAACGATGCCAATGCGCTGATACCGATTACCAAGAAGGCCATGCAACGCGGTATCAAAGTGTTGTCGTTCGATAGTGGCATTGCCGTTGGCGGCCGCCTGATGCAGCTCAATCCATCCAACGCCGAGCTGATCGGCGTCAAACAGATACAGATGGCATCCGATGCCATTGGCGGTGCTGGCGAGGTGGCGATTTTATCGGCGACGGCGCAGGCTACCAATCAAAATATCTGGATTGGTGAAATGAAAAAAGCATTGGCTAAACCAGAGTTCTCAAAAATCAAACTGATTGCCACGGTGTACGGCGACGATCAAGCCGACAAGAGCTATCGCGAAGCGATTGGCCTGCTGCGCAGCAATCCGAATCTGAAGGCCATCATTGCACCGACGACGGTGGGCATCAATGCCGCCGCCAAGGCTGTCGTGGATGAAAAATTGGTTGGCAAGGTCTATGTGACCGGCTTAGGTCTGCCGTCGGAAATGGCTGGTCACGTCAAGAGTGGCGCCGTCAAGAGCTTCGCCATCTGGAATCCTATCGATCTTGGTTACGCCGCAACGTATGCAGCCTATCAGTTTGTCAAAGGACATGCGCAAGGCAAGGCGGGCGAAACCATTACGGTTGGCCGGATGGGCTCGATACAGCTTGATGCCACAGGCGAAGCGGCACTGGCGCCGCCATTTACCTACGATGCCAGCAATGTCGACAAATTTGCGAAGATTTTCTAACCGGCGTGAGCAGCAGTGCGCCTTGCTGCAAGCGTTTTTCGGCAAGGCGTCAGGTTTTTCAATATGACCTTGTGGCGTGCTGTTGTGCTTAGCGCTGGCACGCCAGTTCACCACTGAATTTACCACTGAATCGCCATGGCTTCTTCTGTTTTGCCTGCACAAGGCACCTTGTTTCATCCGCCGCCGACAGCGGCCACTGCGGTGGCGCATGCGACGCTGGCTCAATCGAGCGCACCGGTGTTGCAGTTGTCGGGCATCAGCAAGCGCTTCCAGGGCATCGTAGCACTGCAGGATGTCGGCTTTTCGGTACGTCCTGGCGAAGTCATGGCCTTGCTCGGAGAAAACGGTGCCGGCAAGTCAACCTTGGTCAAAATCCTGACCGGTATTCATCGGCCGGACGAAGGTGTCATTGTCCTGGGCGGCAACGCCGTGTCGTTTGCGACCCCGCAGGCGGCCATGCAGGCCGGCATTACGGCAGTGCATCAGGAAACCGTCATGTTTGAAGAGCTGACGGTGGCAGAAAATATCTACATCGGCCGGCAACCGTTGTGTGGCATGCCGCCGCGCATCGACTGGCGGCGCATGGAAGCCGAAGCAGAAAAATTATTCGCGCGGCTGGAAGTTAATCTGCCGGTGCGTGCGTGCGTAAAGGATTTGAGCGTGGCGCAGCGGCATTTCGTCGAAATTGCCCGGGCCTTGTCACAGCGTGCGCAGGTGGTGATCATGGACGAGCCGACTGCGGCGCTGTCGCAACATGAGATTGGCGAGTTATATCGCATCATCGCGCAGTTGCGTGCAGCGGGTACTGCAGTCATTTTCATTTCGCATAAGTTTGATGAAATATTTGCCGTGGCAGACCGATATACGGTGTTGCGCGATGGTCGCTTTGTCGCCGCCGGCGCATTGGCCGATATCAGCGAAGCGCAATTGGTGGCATTGATGGTGGGGCGCGAGGTCGGACAGGTTTTCGCGCCGCGCGCGCAGGTTGTTGAAGATACTGCCGCAGTGCTGTTGGAGGTGCAGAATTTTTGTCATCCGAGCGAATTTCACGATGTCAATTTCAGCCTGCGGCGCGGCGAGATTGTTGGCTTTTATGGTTTGGTCGGGGCCGGTCGTTCCGAGGTGATGCAAGCCTTGTTCGGCCTGTCGCCTGCCGCGCATGGCACGGTGCGCATCGATGGGCAGGTGGTACACATCGACTCGCCGGCGGCGGCAATTGCGTTGGGTATCGCCTATGTGCCGGAAGACCGGCAACATCAAGGCGCTTTTTTAGCGCTACCAATTTTTCAAAACATCACCTTGCCGATCCTCTCTGGCATAGGCTTTTTTCTACGCCGCCATCGGCGCCGCGAAATCGCCATCAGCCGGCGTCTGAGTGAACAGCTTGAACTCAAGGCGAACCATTTTCATCAACCGGTGGCGCAACTTTCCGGCGGCAATCAGCAGAAAGTGGTGTTGGCAAAATGGCTAGCCACGGCGCCGCGTGTGATCATTCTGGACGAACCAACCAAGGGTATCGATATCGGCTCCAAGGCGGCGGTGCATCGCTTCATCAACACGCTGGTACAACAGGGCTTGGCCGTGATTCTGGTGTCCTCCGAATTGCCTGAGGTGCTAGGCATGTCCGATCGCGTGGTGGTCATGCATCAGGGTAGCGTGCAGCAGGTGTTCCTGCGCGAACAGGCAAGTCCGGCACTGTTGGTGGCAGCGGCATCGGGCAGTCTTCCACAACAGCAGGGGCAAGAGCAGACATCCACGGGAGTCACTTCATGTCATTAAAGCCGCAGATCGTCTCTATTGCTGGTCATTGCTCTCAATGGGCAACGCCGGCCGGCAACTTGCTGCGCCGCCGGCGCGAGCCGCTGCTGGCGCTGTTGATTACGTTGCTGATCCTGCTGGTCGGCGTGCGTGCACCGGTTTTTCTTAGCTTGCACAGCATGGACAATCTGCTCACCGACAGCGCACTGACCATCATGTTGGCGTTGACGCAGATGCTGGTCATTGTCACGCGCGGCATCGATTTGTCGGTGGCTTCCAATCTGGCGCTGTCGGGCATGATGTCGGCGCTGCTGGCCATGCATTTCCCGCATTTGCCGGTCAGCCTGGTGATTGCGGCAGCGTTGTGCGTCGGTCTACTGCTAGGCTTGGTGAATGGCTGGTTGATTGGCTACCTGGCATTGCCACCGATTGTCGTCACACTGGGCAGCATGAGTGTCTATCGGGGATTGGTATTCGTGCTCTCGGGCGGTGCCTGGGTCTCTTCGCGCAATATGCCGGCCGATTTCATTGCGTTCCCATTGGCACGCCTGGCAGGGCTTACGCATCTGGTCTGGTTGGCTGCGCTGGCGCTGGTGGCGCTTTGGTACGTCGTGCGCCATACGCGTTTCGGGCGCGATCTGTACGCGATCGGCAATGATCCGGTAGCGGCTGGTTACGTCGGCATCTCGGCGCCGCAGCGGCTGTTATGGACCTATGGCCTGTCTGGCGCGATGGCCGGCTTGTGCGGCTATCTATGGGTGGCGCGTTATGCCGTGGCTTATTCTGAAATTGCCTACGGCTTTGAACTGACCGTAATCGCCGCCTGTGTGATCGGCGGCATCAGCATCGCCGGCGGCATCGGCAATGTTAGCGGGGCAGTGCTGGGAGCACTATTCCTGGCGGTGATCAACAATGCCTTGCCGATGGTGCAGATTTCGCCATTCTGGCAAAGCGCGCTGACCGGCCTGGTGATTCTCTCGGCAGTGATCATCAACGGACGCGGTGAAAAGAAGCGCCACAAGCAAATCCTGCCTTTGCATTTTCATGCATCAACGGCGTCCATTTCAAGGAGCTCGCCATGAATACCATGACTGAGGCTGCCGCCGTCAAGACATCACGTTATGAGATCGCCGAACGCGGCAAATTTCATGTCGCCGATTTGCTCAATCATTGGGAATGCCTGCTCGCCTTGTTGTTGCTGATCGTGTTTGCTGTCAACTGTGTGCTGTTGCCGAATTTTTTGGATCTTTACAATCTGGCCGATAGCAGCTTCAATTTCAGTGAAAAGGCCTTGATCGCCTTGCCGATGGCGTTACTCATCATTTGTCGAGAAATCGATATTTCGGTCTCGGCCATCATTGCACTGTCCTCGGTGACGATGGGCATGGCTAATCACTATGGCGTGCCGGCGCTCGGTCTATTCGCTGTCGGCATCGGTACCGGGGCGCTTTGCGGCGTGCTCAACGGCATACTGGTGACGCGCTTCACGTTGCCATCCATTGTTGTCACGATCGGTTCGATGTCTTTGTTTCGTGGATTGGCCAGCGTGGTATTGGGCGATCAGGCATTCACCAATTACCCTGACCTGCTGGCGGTTTGGGGACAAGGCTATTTCTTCGACGTGCTGCCACGGCCATTCGTGGTGCTGGTGGTTGCGGCGGCGCTGTTTGCGTTACTGTTGCATGGCACCGTCTGGGGCCGGCGTATTTATGCGATTGGCAATAATCCGGTGGCGGCGCGTTTCTCGGGTATTGCAGTGGACCGTTATCGGCTGATGCTGTTTATCCTCACCGGTGCCATGGCTGGCCTTGCGGCTTGCTTGTTGACCGGTCGCATTGGCAGTACTCGTCCCAATATCGCCATGGGCTGGGAGCTGGAAATTATCACCATGGTGATCCTCGGCGGTGTCAGCATCAGCGGCGGTGCCGGTACCATCGGTGGTGTGATGCTGGCGGTATTGACACTGGGTATGGTCACTTATGGACTGGCGCTGGCGAATATCCCCGGCATCATCATGACGATTGTGGTCGGGTTGCTGTTGCTGATCACGATTGCGGTACCGCGTCTGTTGCGCGGCAAAAGAAAACCTTGAAACGGCGCCAGGATGGAACAAATCGCCTTTACCATGCAACTGCGCCCTGGCTGCGCTGACCAATACCGGCACCGGCACGACACCCTGTGGCCGGAACTGGCTGTGCTGTTGCGTGCCGCCGGCATCCGTGATTACAGCATCTTTCTCGATGCCGAGAGCGGCAAGCTGTTTGCTGTGCTGCGTCGTCCGTGCGGGCATGGCATGGACGCGTTGCCGCAGCATCCACTGATGCAGCGTTGGTGGCATAGCATGGCCGATCTGATGGAGACTGCAGCCGACGATAGTCCACTGTCGTTTGCGCTGCAGCCGATGTTTCACCTGACCTGAGATCGCTTCATTATTGACGGGAAAAGTTTTCATGATCGATGCGCTTGCCGTATTCGATATTGGTAAAACCAATATCAAACTCAGTCTGGTTGATGCGCAGGGGCGAGAACTGCAGGTGCGTCGTCGCGCCAATGTCGTGGTGACGGCGGGTCTTTATCCACACCATGATGTCGACGCCATCGAAACCTGGCTGCTCTCGACTTTGCGCGAACTGGCGCAACAGGCGCATATTAGCGCCATCGTTCCAATTACCCACGGCGCGACGGCGGCATTGGTGGATGATGCGGGTCTGGTTTTACCGGTGCTCGACTACGAGCACAGCTTGCCATCTTGCATCGACCGGCCGCAGTACGACACAGTGCGCGCACCGTTTGCGCAGACCTGCTCGCCGGCGTTGGGGCAGGGGCTCAATCTGGGACGGCAACTGTATTGGCAGCAACAGACGTATCCCGACGCTTTTCATCGCGCCCGTCGGCTGTTGCTGTATCCGCAGTATTGGGCCTGGAGGCTGTGCGGCGTAGCCGCTGCAGAAGTGACTTCGTTAGGCTGTCACAGCGACCTTTGGCAAGCTGCTGCCGGCGATTATTCCAGGCTGGTCAGTCGCTGCGATTGGCAGCACCTGATGCCGCCGCTGCGCCACGCCTGGGATGAACTTGGGACGATTTTGCCGCAGCTGGCGCGCGAGACCGGTCTGCCGCCGCAATGCAAGGTATTGTGCGGTGTGCATGACAGTAATGCCTCCTTGTTGCGTTATCTGGAGGCAGAGGGGCCGCGCACCATACTCTCGACCGGCACCTGGGTGATCGCCGCCGCACTCGATGGCAGCCTTGAACATTTGCAGGAAGCCAGCGACATGCTGGCCAACACGAATGTACTTGGCCAGCCGGTGGCCTGCATGCGCTTCATGGGCGGGCGAGAATTCGCCGAGCTGGCAGGCACGCAGGCAAACGCTTGCAGCCTGAGCGACCTGCAAGGATTGATTGATCGGCATAGCATGGCCTTGCCGTGCTTTTCCGGCTGCGGCGGTCCATTCGCTGCACGGCAAGGACGCCTGCTTGGTCCGGCGCCGTCCAACCCGGCAGAGCAGTATGCACTGGCGACCTTGTACTGTGTGTTGATGACTGATTTTTGCCTGGAGCAACTCAATGCGCAGGGCACATTAGTGGTGGACGGCAGCTTTACGGCGAATCCGTATTTTTCCGCGCTGCTGGCGATTGCCGATGGACGTACGGTTTACTGTTCCCAGGACAGTAGCGGAACCACCGTTGGCGGCTGGCTGCTGTGGCACTGGCGTGATACGGCGCGCGTCAAGTCACTGGCGCCATTGCGCCAGATTGTGCCGCCGCTGTTGACCGGCTGGGAAGGGTATCGGCGTGCCTGGCGTGATGCTCTCAAGCCTGTCATGGAAAATGATCGGCAGGACCAGTTCAGCGCATTGCAATGACGCTCTGCGTACTGTCGTCGTTGCAGCCCTCGGCCACCTTGTTCTGTGCGTCGAGCAAGGCCGTGCGTAATACGGCGAGCGAGTAAGCCTTCTTTTCTATTTCGCGTATCTTCTCTTGCAGCAGCAGATGTTTTGCCGCCGGCGTGAGCCCATCCTGTTCCCACGCAACGATGACTTCGGCGATTTCCTTGAGGGTAAATCCCAGTGCTTTGGCATGGGAAATGAGTTCAATGCGGCGCAAGGCCAGTGCTGAATATTCTTTGTAGTTGTTGCTGACATGGGGCCGCGCCGCTTCGGCCAGCAAGCCCATGCGTTCATAAAATCGGACCGTGTCGCGTGATACCCCAGTGCGGGCTGCAATTTCACCTATACGCATTCGCGCAGTTCCTTCTTATCAAAATCTGAGTCACTTGCCTCGAAAGTGCTTGACCATGGAGCATGGTCCATACTTTACAGTGACGGCTCTCTTCACTACGGATTACATCATGCGACCCATCGAATATCGTCAAGCCAACATCATGATAACAGGCGCATCTTCCGGCATCGGTTTGGCATTGGCCCAGGCTTTGGCTGCACGCGGCGCCAACCTGATTTTGGTCGCGTGTTCGGCTGAGATGTTGCGGCGTATCGCAGAAAATCTGGCTCGCCAGCATGGCGTGCGTGCACATGCGGTGGTGGCAGATCTGGGAGCCGATGGTGCGGCCGAGGAGGTGCATGCGCAGGCCTGCGCGCTTGGTCTGACGCCGCATATGCTGATCAATAATGCCGGCTTTGCTACCTACGGCCGTTTCGAATCGCTGTCGTTGACGCGACAACTCGATGAAATCGCACTCAATTGCCGCGCCGTGGTGGCGCTCAGTCATGCGGTATTGCCCGCCATGCTTAGTCAAGGTCATGGTGCAATTATCAATGTGGCATCGACGGCCGCGCTGCAACCCTTGCCGTATATGGCGGTGTATGGTGCCACCAAGGCGTTTGTCTTGTCGTTTTCGGAAGCCTTGTGGCAAGAGTACCGTGATCGCGGCATACGTGTACTGGCTTTGTGTCCGGGGGCAACCGATACCGCTTTCTTTGATGTTGTCGGCGCTGACGAAGCGGCGGTTGGCCAGCGCATGAGTGTCGATGCAGTGGTCAACATCTGCCTCTACGCTCTTGAACGGGGCCGCAGCCATGTTGTCGCGGGCAGGGCCAATCGTCTGCTAGCCTGGTTGCCGCGGCTTTTGCCCAGGCAAACCGTCTTGCGTGTTGTGGCCAACATGCTCAAGCCGCGCAGGCAGAATTTGCCTTAATCGGCTCAGGTCAGATTCAGGCCGCCGTCTACCAGTAGTATTTCCCCGGTCAGATAATCCGATGCCACCAGCATCGCCACGATTGCTGCAATATCTTCGGGGCGTGCGGCGCGGCGCATCGGCGCGCGCGTGCGCCAGAGTTCCTGGGCGCTGGTCCAGTCGGCTGTCAGTGGTGTATCGACCAGACCCGGCGCGACTGCATTGACGCGTATGGTCGGTCCCAGTGATAGCGCCAGCAAGCGCGTGACATGATTGAGCGCTGCTTTGCTGGCGGCATAGGGAATGGAGGCGCCTTTGGGGCGTATGCCAGCGTGGGAACTGATGTTGACCACGCATCCCGCACGTCCGTGCGCGGCCGCTTCGCGCAGAGCGGTCTCGGCCAGACTGACCAGATGAAAGGGCGCGACGACATTGATTTCATTGAGTTCGTGCCAGAGTGCCGAACTGGCCGCTGCAGCCAGGTCATGGTGCGCAATCACGCGGCTGATGCCGGCGTTATTGACCAGCACATCTAGCCGTCCCCATAGTGCCAGGCAATCCTGCATCAGCCTGACGCGTTCTTTTTCATCAGCTAGATCGGCCTGAAGGTAAGCCGCCAGTGGCAGCTCGGCGGCCATTTTTTTGCCAACTGCTGCCGAGTTGCGCGAATGGATGATGACGGCGAAGCCATCGGCAGACAGGCGTCGGGCGATGGCGGCACCTATGCCAGAAGTGGAACCGGTAATCAATGCGACGCGTTGATTTATTTTCATGGAGTTGCTCAAAGTGTATAGAAGGCAAGCTGGTATTTGGTCAGTCAACGCTGATGAGACACTGCTGCAGTCAAGTCATCTTCGTACGCAGAAAATACGCTAGGTTAGGTCTGCGGATACAGCCCCAGCGTGCGTGCCTGCAGTCGCGCCAGCCCTAACAACGCATTGGTGTAGGGCGTCATGACACCAGTGATGTCGCCTAGCTCCTTGACAGCACCGACCAAGGCATCGAGTTCGACCGCTCTGCGTGTCTCGATATCTTGCAGCATGGAGGTTTTCATCGCGCCGAGCTTGAGCGTGGTTGCATGCCGGTCAGCCGGTTCCTGATCGATGGGCAGGCCAAGCCGGGCGCCGATTTGCTTGGCTTCCAACATGACGTTGGTGACGAACTCGCGCACCAGATCATCACTGAGAATGCGATCTGTGGTGGCGCCGGTCATGGCGCTAATCGGGTTCATGGTCATGTTGCCCCATAGTTTGTACCAGACGTCGCGTTGAATTTTGTCGGACATCGTCGCCTCAAAGCCCGCCTCGACCAGCTTTGCGCACAGCAATCTGACGCGTTCAGCGGACGCGCCGGCGGCATCGCCGACAATCAAACGCTGGCCCTGATGGTGTTTGACATAGCCGGCTTCCTTGAGCATGCAACTGGCATGCACCACGCAACCGATGACTTGTGCCGCCGGAATGGCGGCGGCGATGGCGCCGTCTGGATCGATGGTGTTGAGGCGCTGGCCGGCATATTCACCGTCGACACCTTCGCAGAACCACCAAGGCACGCCATTCATCGCGGTCAAGACCAATGTGTCTGCATTTAACAGCGGTGCAATTTGCGCCGCCACTGCTGCCATCGCCGGCGCCTTGACCGCGATCACGACCAGATCCTGAACCCCCAGATCGGCCGGCGCGGCGCTGGCACGCACGGTGACGGCTTGCTCGCGGCCATTTTCGTCGAGTCTCAGACCATGCTGCTGCAACGCGGCCAGTGTGGCACCGCGCGCGACGACGCTAAGCTCGCAGCCGGCCTGAGCCAGTTTGACGCCGATCCAGCCGCCGATTGCTCCGGCGCCGTAAATGCATACTTTCATTATTTCACTCCTTATCGCTGAGGTTGATATGATCGGCGCACCGCGTCAGCGCGTCAAACATGTCCTGAGTTGCACTCTGTGCAGCGACAGCGCTTTTTCCGGAGCCAGTCATCATTCATGTGGTCGTACGGCACTAGTTTGTCCAGGCGGCTTCCTTGTCAAACCAGGCAATCAGGAAATCAATGAAAACGCTTACCTTTGCAGAGAGGTGGGCACGCTCTGGATAAACCGCAAAGATGTCGGCACCCGGCATAGACCAATCTTGCAGCACTGGCACGAGCCGACCGTCCGCGAGGTAGGGAAAAATATCCCAGGTTGAGCGCATCAGAATGCCAAAACCGGCGAGCGCCCATAGCACGCCGGCTTCGCCATCGTTGGTGCTGAGGTTGCCGCGTACCTTGACGGTTTCCTGTTTGCTGCCGCGCATCAGATGCCATGTTCCATAGGCGGCCTCGCTTTCGCGCAAAACGATGCATTGATGTGTTTGCAGATCTCTGGGCACCGCTGGCGCGCCGGCCTTGGTAAGGTAGGCTGGCGCCGCACACAGCAGGCGCTTATTAGCAACGATTTTTCTCGCGACCATGCGTGAATCGGGCACCGTGCCGAACCAGATGCCAATATCGAATGCCTTGTCGGCTAAGTTGATGGCACGGTCAGTCAGTTCCAGTTGTACTTCCACTTCCGGATAACGTTGCACGAATGCGGCGATGGCCGGCGTGATGTGGCGCCGACCAAAGCCGAAGGTGGCATTCACGCGCAGCACTCCCTTGGGCACGCCGCGGCTGCTGGAGACGGCTTCCTCCAACTCCTGCAGTTCCGTCAGCAGGCGCGCGCCGGTGGCCAAATACACTTCGCCTTCGTGTGTCACGCTGATGCGTCGCGTGGTGCGATTGAGCAATCTGACACCCAGACGTTTTTCTATTTGCGCCAGACGCGAAGTCACGGCCGGCGGCGTTACGCCCAGTTCGCGGGCAAGCGCGGCGAGCGAGCCTTGCTTGACGAGTTGGATAAAAAATTCCAGATCAGATACGCGGTTCATTATTAAATTGAAATAAATAATGGATGAAATAAATATGAATTATAAGATTTTAAATAATTATTACACTATTGCTTATGACGTGTGCACAAGATATTTGCACTTAATTCGTCATCCAAAGGAACCGACATGGCAAAGACGCTTTATCAGAAATTGCTGGATTCGCATACCGTAATCGAGCTCGACGAACAGAACGTGCTGCTCTACGCGGATCTGCACATCATGAATGAATACACCAGTCCGCAAGCATTCTCGGGATTGCGCGAGGCCGGGCGCGGCGTGCCGGTGCCGGGGCAGCATCTGGCGGTGGTGGACCATATCATTCCCACCCATCCGGTTCGCTTCAGGATCATCGAGGATCCGTCGTCCGCGCTGCAAGCCAGCAATCTGGCTAAAAATTGTCAGGCGCATAACATCGTATTGTTCGATACCAATGATGCTTTGCAAGGCATTGAACATGTCATTGCACCGGAGCTAGGCATGATTCGGCCCGGCATGGTGGTGCTGTGCGGCGATAGCCATACCACGACCTATGGCGCCTTTGGCGCGCTGGGCTTTGGCATTGGCACCTCTGAGGTCGAGCATGTGCTGGCGACCCAGACGCTGGTCTATCGGTTGGCCAAAAACATGCGCATCCGGATTGATGGTTTGCTGCCGCAGGGATCGAGTGCCAAGGACCTGATCATGTATGTGATCAGTTGCATTGGCGCTCAGGGCGCGCGTGGCTATACGGTCGAGTTCCAGGGGCCGGCCATTGCCGCACTGTCGGTCGAGGCGCGCATGACTTTGTGCAATATGACCGTAGAGGCCGGTGCGCGGGGTGCCTTGATTGCGCCCGATGACAAGGTTACACAATACGTATTGGAGCGCGCGCCCGACATCAATGCCGTTGCGGCGCTGGCGGATTGGGAGGGACTGTACAGCGATGACGAGGCTATTTTTGAGGCCGAGCATCATTTCGATGCCAGTACCGTCGCGCCCTATGTCACCTGGGGCACCAGCCCCGACCAGGCGGTGGCCATCAATGCCAGGATTCCTGATCTGGCCGAGGAGCCAAGTGCACGGACGGCGGCGCAACAGGCCTTGCGCTACACCGGCCTGCACAGCGGCATGGCCATCGAAGGGATCCCGGTACAGCGGGTCTTCATCGGTTCCTGCACCAATGCGCGCATAGAAGATTTGCGCGTGGTTGCCGCACTGGTCAAAGGACGCAAGGTCGCCGCTTCGGTGCGCGCCATGGTGGTCCCGGGCTCCGGCGCGGTACGCCGTCAGGCGGAGCAGGAAGGTATCGCGCAAGTGCTCATGGAGAGTGGCTTTGAATGGCGCCAGCCGGGCTGCTCCATGTGCCTGGCGATGAATGATGACTTTCTGGCGCCCGGCGAGCGCTGTGCTTCGACCACCAACAGAAACTTCGAGGGACGCCAGGGCAGAGGCGGTATTACGCACCTGATGAGCCCGGCGATGGCCGCCGCCGCCGCACTTGCTGGATACATCACCGATGTCAGAAAACTGGAGCAGTCACATGTCTGATCATGCCAACATCAGCGGCATAGGCGCAGCCATACCAGCGCCGAATCTGGATACCGACCAGATCATGCCCAAGCAATTTCTGCGCGGCATCGATAAAGCCGGCCTGGATCAAGGTTTGCTGTACGACCTGCGTTATGACGCGCAACACCAGCTGCGTCCAGAGTTCGTGTTGAACCGACTGGCGTATCGGGGCGCCGCGATCATCGTCGGCGGCAGCAACTTCGGCTGTGGATCGAGCCGCGAGCATGCGGTGTGGGGCTTGCAGCAATTTGGTATCAAGGCGGTTATTGCACCCAGCTTCGGCGAGATTTTTTACAGTAATGCGATGAATAATCGATTGTTGCTGGTCGTGCTGGAGCAAGCCGATGTCGCACGCATCATGGCTGACGTTGCGGATCCTCTGAGCAGTCATATCGAGATCGATGTCGCCAGCATGACGATCAAGAGTCGCAGCGTGGTAGCGTCATTTGTACTATCGGCACGCCACCATCGCATGTTTCTGGAAGGGCTGGACATGATCGGCGCCAGCTTGTCTTATCAGCATCACATCACTGCATTCCAACAACGGCATTGGCAAGCCCGGCCCTGGTTGAAAAATGTAGCGCACCTCACCAGAGCACGACTCGATACAAGCAAATCCTGAGCATCAGGGTTCATGCGCCACGGCAGCCCGGGAAAAATAATAAGAGGCTGCCGCCCACACTCATCGGAGACCAACATGAAAGCAACATCAGTCAATGCTGTCGCCAGCCGGCGTAGCATCTGGATATTATTGAATCACTACAAGATCGGACCATTACCGCTACCGGTCTATGTCGTCATCGCTACCATCACAGTGCTGGCAGCGTTGAACAAAAAACTGCCCAACGACATGATTGGCGGTTGCGCCGTACTGATGCTGGCGGGCTTCCTGCTGGGAGAGATTGGCAACCGCCTGCCGCTGTTCAGACATATCGGCGGCGGTGCCATTGCCTGCCTGTTTGTACCGTCGGCGCTGATCGGCCTGAAGCTGATGAATCCTGACATGCTCCAGGCGCTCACTACCACCATGAAGACAGCCAACCTGCAGTATCTATATATCGCCTGTCTGGTGGCCGGCAGTATTCTGGGCATGAGTCACAAGGTATTGGTGCAGGGTTTCATGCGCATGTTCATTCCCTTGCTGGCCGGCACCAGCGCGGCGATTGTCGCCGGCATCGCGGTCGGACTATTGTTCGGTTATTCTGCGCACCATAGTTTCTTCTTCATCGTCGTACCGATCCTCGGCGGCGGTATTGGCGAAGGCATACTGCCGTTATCGATCGCTTATGCGGAAATACTGAGCAAGCCGCAGGCGCAACTCATCGCCACGCTGGTGCCGGCGGCGCTGCTGGGCAATGTCGTCGCCATTGTGGCCAGCGGCGTTCTACGCTGGCTAGGCGAACAACGACCGCATCTGACCGGCCGAGGTCTGCTGGTAAAAACCGGCGCGGATGTCGAGTTGCTCAAGGGCAGTCATAACCATGCTCCGCTTGATCTCCATCTGATGGGCGCGGGTCTGCTGGTCAGTTGCGCATTCTTCATTCTGGGGGCACTGTTGTCGGAATATACCGGTATTCCAGGGCCGATTCTGATGATCATCAGCGCAGCGTTGTTCAAGGTATTGAAACTGATTCCGGAGCAGATCGAGTCAGGCGCTTACCAGATGTATAAATTCGTTTCCGCCAATCTGACGTTCGCGATCCTGTTCGGCCTGGGTGCCTTGTTCGTGTCCTGGAAGGATTTGCTGGACGCCTTCAGTGTGGGCTATTTTGCGGTATGCGCGGCGACCGTCAGCGCGCTGATTGCGGGCGGTTTTTTTGTCGGGAAATGGCTCAACATGTACCCGGTCGAGTCGGGCATCGTCACTGCTTGTCATAGCGGTCTGGGCGGAACCGGCGACGTCGCCATTCTGTCTGCATCCAACAGAATGGGACTGATGCCGTTTGCGCAAATCTCCACACGCATAGGCGGCGCTGGCATGATCGTATGCGCCACACTGCTATTGAAATTTTTTAGCTAGCGGAACGATCCTGCTGCGCTGTATCGGCATAGCCCAGCGCCGATGAAATCTGCGCTGCAGTGTTGATCAGGTCATCCACCCATTCTTCCTGCAGGCGGTCGGCCGGAGCCGAGATCGACAAACCGGCCACCAGTTTGCCAGAATCATCACGGATGCCGGCGGCCATGCAGCGTACCCCCAGTTCCAGCTCTTCATTATCGCGTGCATAGCCGAGCGCGCGCACCAGACTCAACTCACGCTCAAGCTTGCCCAGATCGGTAATGGAATTTTTGTTATGCCCGGCCAGACCAGTGCGGGTGGCATAGGCGCGCACTGCCTTGGGTTCATCGATAGAGAGGAACAACTTGCCGGTGGAGGTCAGGTGCAGCGGCGCACGGCCGCCAATCGCACGCACCACCTGCATGCCCGAACGCTCAGAGAAAGAACGGTCGATGTAGACGATTTCATCACTTTGGCGCACTGAGAGATTGATTGTCTGATGCGTCTTGCGATGCAGGGCGCGCATGAAGTCCAGCGCTGCTTCACGCACACTCAGGCGGCTCTTGACAATATTGCCTAATTCCAACAAACGCATACCCAGGCGATAGGTGCCAGGTTCGGAGCGATCGACAAAGCGTTTGACCACCATATCGTTAAGGATGCGGTGCGCAGTTGACGGATGCAGTTTGGTGGCTGCCGACAATTCCTTGAGACTGACCGGGTCGGGGTACTGCGCCAGGGCGTCCAGCAGCGACACCATGCGTTCAATCACCTGGATGGAAATGGCACCGGTTTCGTCTGAGCCTTCTTTTTTCATGTGCGTATTTGATGCATTGCAATAGCACGGTTATACCACATTGTGAAAAAATCAAAAAGTAAGCGAATGGTTCTCAGCGATTCTTATATGTGCAATTGTCATGGTTTGCGAGGTTTTATATTCAGTCGCGTTGCGATTGCATATTTGCTTTTCGCATATGGAGAGAAGAAAGTATTCGTTCGTTTTTTGATGCTCACTCATTAATCTGAGCGCTCTGACAAATTGAACGGATGTAGACGATGTTGAAAAAAATGCTCAAATCGGTTGCCATTGCAGCCTTGTTGGCACAGATAGTGCCACTGGCGCAGGCCGCCGACATTACTTTACTCAACGTCTCCTATGATCCGACCCGCGAACTGTACGCCGACTATAACAAGGCCTTCGCACAATACTGGAAGGCCAAGAGCGGCGACACGGTCACCATTAAATCCTCGCATGGCGGCTCCGGCAAGCAGGCGCGCTCGGTGATCGATGGCATTGATGCCGATGTCGTCACGTTGGCGCTGGCCTATGACATTGACGAGATTGCGGAAAAAGCCAAGCTGCTGTCGCCGGATTGGCAAAAGCGCCTGCCACACAATAGCGCGCCGTATACCTCGACCATTGTATTTCTAGTGCGCAAGGGTAATCCCAAGCACATCAAGGATTGGGATGATCTGATCAAGCCCGGGGTGTCGGTGATCACACCGAACCCCAAGACTTCCGGCGGCGCCCGTTGGAACTACTTGGCCGCATGGGCCTATGCGCTCAAGAAGGGCGGCACCGATGCGGCTGCGCGCGACTATATCGCCAAGCTGTTCAAGAATGTGCCAGTGCTGGACTCAGGGGCGCGCGGCGCGACCATCAGCTTCGTAGAACGTGGTCTCGGGGATGTCTTGCTGGCATGGGAAAACGAAGCCCTGATTGCAGAAAAGGAATGGGGGCCGGACAAGTTTGAAATCGTCGCGCCGTCGCTGTCGATTCTGACCGAACCGCCGGTGGCGGTGGTGGACCAAGTGGTAGATCGGCGCGGCACGCGCAAGGCGGCTGAAGCTTATGTGAATTATTTGTATTCCGACGCCGGCCAGGAAATCATTGCCAAAAATTTTTACCGACCGATCAACCCGAAGATCGCCGCCAAATATGCCGCGCAATATCCCAAGCTCAATCTGGTGACCGTCGATAACACCTTTGGCGGCTGGCAAAAAGCGCAGAAGGATCACTTCGCCGACGGTGGTAGTTTTGACCAACTGTATCTACCCAACAAGAAGTAAGCAGTGATTCACTCATTCCATTTTTGATCATGACGATTCTTTTGCTGGCCGGCAGTCCTTCTGCTCCCTCCCGATCCACCCGTCTGCTACATCATGTGGGCGAGAAACTGGCTGCGCTTGGTCATCGCTACGCCAAACTGGATGTACGTGATTTACCCGGGCAAGCGCTAATCCGCGCCGATTTCAATGATAGCGAGATCAAGGCCGCATTGGCGCAGGTCGCTGCCGCATCGGCGCTGGTGATTGCAACGCCGGTCTACAAGGCGGCCTACAGCGGCGTGTTGAAAGCGTTTCTCGATCTGTTGCCGCAATTCGGTCTGACCGACAAGCTAGTGCTGCCGCTGGCCACCGGCGGCAGTCAGTCGCACATGCTGGCGCTTGACTATGCCTTGCGTCCGGTGTTGTCCTCACTGGGGCCGCGCCATGTGTTGCAAAGCATTTATGCCACCGAGGCGCAAGTGACGTGGTCTGAGCAAGATGGTTTGAAGCTGGATGGTCCGATTGTGGCGCGGGTGCAGGAAGGTGTCGAACAATTGTCGAACAGCTTGCTGGCCTTGCAACCTGCGGGAGGTTTTGCCGACATCCCGTTTGCGCAGATCCGCTGTAGCGTCTGAGGCGCGCGCTTAGCGCCGCGTTATTTCAACACACCCTTGGTAGCCGTCCGGCGTGATGGAGGACGGCAGGGGCTGGCTGTGCCCCAAAACATTGAAGAAAGAATGTCATGCGCAATGCAAATCGTTTTTCCCGCCGCCATACGCTGGGCAAGCTGGCCGCACTGAGTGTCGGCTTAACTTTCGGCCTGAGTCCGCTTGCCAGTGCATTTGCCCAAGCCAAGCCGGTACTGCGCATCGGCTATCAAAAAGCGGCTAGCACGCTGGTCTTGCTCAAGGCACACGGTGCTTTGGAAAAACGTCTGCAAGCGCAAGGCGTGGAAGTGAAGTGGGCCGAATTTGCGGCCGGCCCGCAATTGCTGGAAGCCTTGAATGTCGGCGCCATCGATTTTGGTTATGTCGGCGAAGCACCGCCGGTGTTTGCTCAGGCAGCAGGCGCTAATTTCGTCTACAGCGCCTATGAAATCCCGACCCCCAATGCAGAAGGTGTACTGGTACCTAAGGATTCGCCGATCAAGACGGTGGCTGAACTCAAAGGCAAAAAAATCGCCTTCAATAAAGGTTCTGATGTGCACTGGTTGGTGGTGGCGCTGCTCAAGAAAGCTGGTTTGAGCTATAGCGATATCCAACCGGTTTATCTGGCGCCGGCCGATGCCCGGGCAGCCTTCGAAAAAGGTGCTGTCGATGCCTGGGCGATCTGGGATCCGTTTCAGGCCGCCGCTGAAAAACAAATCAGTGCGCGTCGCTTGGCCACCGGTGTCGGTGCCGTCAGTCATCATCAATTTTTCCTGAGTGCGCGTCCTTTTGCGGAACAACACGGCGACATCATCAAGATCCTGCTGGAGGAAGTCAGCAAGGAAGGGCAATGGATTCGCGCCAACTATAAGGAGGCGGCGGCCCAGCTGGCACCGATTCAGGGCCTCGATGCTGACGTCATCGAAGTTGGCCTGAGGCGCTATGAACACATTTTCAAGCCGGTCGATGCCAAGGTACTGGAAGAGCAGCAACGCATCGCCGACAGCTTCTTTGAATTGAAACTGATTCCTAAAAAAATCAACGTCAGTGATGCCGTACTGAAGTAAATCAGCCGCGCCTGGTGACGGCACCTGTCTTATCTATTTTCATGCGGAGTATGAAATGAATGTTTTCTGGTTTATTCCCACCCACGGCGACAGTCGTTATCTCGGCACTGCTGAAGGTGGCCGTCTGGTCAGTCACGACTACATGAAACAGGTCGCCGTGGCCGCTGACACGCTGGGCTACGACGGTGTGTTGTTGCCTACCGGGCGCTCCTGTGAAGACGCCTGGGTGACGGCGGCCAGCTTGATCGGCGAGACGCGTCAATTGAAATTTCTGGTGGCAGTGCGGCCGGGTTTGACGGCACCGACACTGTCGGCACGCATGGCGGCGACCTTTGATCGACTGTCGGGCGGGCGTCTCTTGATCAATGTGGTGACCGGTGGCGATCCGGCTGAGCAAGAGAGTGACGGTATCTTTGGAACGCACCAGGAGCGCTATGAAATCTCCGAGGAATTCCTGAAGATCTGGCGCGAAGTGCTGAGCAAGACCCATAGCGGCGGCGAGACCAATTTCGCCGGCAAGCATCTCAGCGTCAAGGGTGCCAAGGCACTCTATCCGCCGATTCAAAAACCGTATCCGCCGCTGTACTTTGGCGGCTCTTCAGATGAAGCCATCGACCTCGCCGCCGAGCAGGTGGATGTCTATCTGACCTGGGGCGAGCCGCCCGCTGCGGTGGCTGAAAAAATCGCCAAGGTCAGAGCACGCGCTGCCAAAGTGGGCCGCACCTTGCGCTTCGGTATCCGTCTGCACGTGATCGTGCGCGAAACCAATGAAGCCGCCTGGCACGCCGCCGATGAGCTCATCAGCAAGCTCGATGATGAGACCATCGCCAAGGCCCAGGCCACCTTTGCCAAGATGGATTCGGAAGGGCAACGGCGCATGGCCGCGCTGCATGGCGGTCGACGCGACAAGCTCGAAGTCAGTCCCAACCTGTGGGCCGGAGTTGGCCTGGTGCGCGGTGGCGCCGGCACGGCATTGGTCGGCGATGGCAAGACCGTGGCCGCACGTATGCAGGAATATGCCGATTTGGGCATCGATACCTTCGTCTTGTCGGGCTATCCCCATTTGGAAGAATCGTATCGTTTCGCCGAATTGGTGTTTCCGCTGTTGCCGCGCAAGCAGAAGGAAACCCTGCCAGGGTTCAATCTGACCGGCCCTTTTGGTGAAATCGTCGGCAATACCCATGTGCCGCCGGCGGCGAAATCAGAGACACGGCCAGAGCCGCGTGTAGCCGAGAGTTAAGGAAGCGTCATGAGCACCAGCTTAGTCAATTCTGCGCTTGCGACGGGCAGCGCCAAGCGCAGAGGAAAACGCCAAGAGCCCGGGTTTGGGGTTACCCAATTGCTGTCGTGGGCCTTGCCGGTGGCCTTGATTGTTTTCTGGGAAATCGCCGCCCAACTGGGTTGGCTGTCGAGCCGGATTTTACCGGAGCCGCTGGCCGTATTTAGTGCCGCCTGGAAGCTGGCGCTATCAGGCGAGTTGTGGACGCACCTAGGCGTGAGCACCTGGCGCGCGGCCTCCGGTTTTGCCGTAGGCGGCGGGCTCGGCCTGTTGCTGGGCCTGTTGACCGGTACCTTCCGTCAGGCTGAAATCTTGCTCGACACCAGCTTGCAGATGATTCGCAACATTCCGGCGCTGGCGTTGATTCCGCTGGTGATCCTGTGGTTTGGTATTGACGAGACGGCCAAGTTATTTCTGGTCTCGGTGGGCGTGTTTTTTCCGATTTATCTCAATACCTTCCACGGTATTCGTTCGGTGGACCGTGGCTTGATCGAAATGGCCAGGAGCTATGGCTTGTCCGGCTGGCCTCTGTATCGCGATGTGATCCTGCCGGGCGCCTTGCCGTCGATTCTGGTGGGAGTGCGTTTTGCGTTGGGGCTGGTGTGGGTCCTGTTGATCGTGGCCGAAACCATTTCGGCGCAGGCCGGGATCGGCTACATGACCATGAATGCGCGTGAATTCCTGCAGACCGATGTGGTGCTGGTGGGCATTCTGTTATATGCCTTGCTGGGCAAGCTGGCCGATGTGCTGGCGCGCAGTTTGGAAAAATACTGGTTGCGCTGGCATCCGGCTTATCAATAAGGTGCGCCGCATGAGACATAACAATCCTGTTGAAAACCAGCAAGTCGAGCAAGCCGCACAAGCTGAACAATGCCCCGGTGTTGGCATCGTCGTCAATGCCGTGTCGAAAGCCTATGGCGAGCGTGAAGTGTTGAAAACCGTCGCGCTTGATGTCAAGCCGGGTGAGTTCGTTGCCATTGTCGGTCGCAGCGGCTGCGGCAAGAGTACCTTGTTGCGCCTGATTGCCAAGCTTGAGCAGGCCAGTGCCGGCGAGATTGCTTTTAGCCAGGGCGCGCAGACTGGCTATGCGCCAGAAACCCGCATCATGTTTCAAGACTCGCGCTTGTTGCCTTGGAAGCGGGTGCTGCACAACGTTGCGCTGGGCTTGCCCAAGTCGGACTTGCCATTGGCAGCCCAGGCGCTGCGTCAGGTGGGACTGTCCGAACGCGCCAACGACTGGCCGGCAGTCCTGTCGGGCGGCCAGCGTCAACGGGTGGCATTGGCGCGGGCGCTGGTGCATGAGCCTGAACTGTTGTTGCTGGATGAACCTTTGGGGGCGCTCGATGCGCTCACGCGTATCGAGATGCAAGAACTCATCGAGTCACTGTGGCAAAAAAACGGTTTCACCGCGGTGCTGGTGACGCATGACGTGCAGGAAGCCATTGCATTGGCCGACCGCGTAGTGCTCATCGAAGATGGCCGCATTACCCTGGATCAGCGTATCGAATTGGCCCGCCCGCGTACCCGCGGCAATCCCGAATTCGCCCGGCTCGAAGAAAGCATCCTGGCGCGCGTGCTGCAGCATCCGGCGCGTGCGCCGGACGCGCCGCTGGGCGATATCTCGTTGCACAAGAGTGTGAGCCAAGTGCAGTGGGCTGTATAAATTTATTGTTGTTAAACCGTAGTTTTCAAGGAGCATGTCATGACCATTCAAGCCATCAATGTACGTAATCAATTCCGCGGCAAAGTCAAAGCCATCATCGAAGGTTCGGTGGTTTCCGAAGTCGATGTCGAAACGCCGGCCGGTATCGTTACCTCCGTCATCACCACCCGTTCGGTCAAAGATTTGGGCTTGGTCATCGGTAGCGAAGTGGTGGCGCTAGTGAAGGCAACCGAAGTGTCGATTGCCAAACTTTAGAACGCCTATCAAAACGCCGCTAGCGGCGTTGCACCTCCTTGTCGTACGCAGTACTGTCTGCGTCGGCGCGCCTTGCTATCGACATTTTGCTAGGCGCTCTTAATAGAAATTTTGGAGTCACCGATGAAGTATCCAGCCCTGGAAAAATATCTTGCTCGCCTTAACGACACCGTCAAGGAAGAGTCCAGGGTATGGCTGGATGCCGAGGGGCGGGCGCAAGGTAAGTATTTCAATACCACGCTCACCTCGGCATTCCAGCCAATACGGGTGTTCGGCAGCCCGGATGTGGCCGAAGCCAGTATTGTCGCGCAGGAAGGTTTTGCGCGCAGCTACGCACAGGATGACAGCGGCTTGCATCTGTGGCGCTTGCTGGATCAAGCTGCCAGCGATGATGAGTCGGTCGCGCTCGACCGGCTCTGCCGGGTGCTGCATACGGTCAATTTTTATCGGCAGACGGACGACATAGTGAGCTTGCATCTGAGCGTGCATGCGCGCCTGTTGGCAGCGGTTGACAGCAACCACGGCATTGCGTTTCGGCGCATTCTGAATCTGCTTGAACTGCCGCATGACAAGATTGTGCTGCAAATGCCGCTGGTGACCGCCAACCAAGGCTGGCTGCTCAATTACGTACTCGACAACTATCGGCGCAATGGATTTAAGCTGGGCACTAGTGCCAGCGATGCGCGCGAGGCATTGAAGCTGCTCGACAAGGTCAAACCGGATCTGATCAAGGTCGATGCGCGCGAGCTGAACAACGAAGCTGATACCGAGCGCTTATTGTGCCAAACTGCGGCGCTAGGCATTCAGGTCGTGTTCAAGCGGGTAGAGAATCCACAAGTCGGTGCCCGCTTGCAACAGTTCAGCCGCGAGCTGGCACAGCCGGTGTATGCTCAGGGTTATCTATGGGACATGCCAGGCGCCAGCCTGACGCGCCCGGCCTCACAATCCCTGCCCAGAGTTGCCTGATATGTCTCACACGTTTGACAGCGCATTGCACAGTACGCCAAGCCTTCTGGACGGCGTACGAGTGCTGGTCGTGCCCGGCTTGCATGGCAGCGAGGCGGCGCACTGGCAATCGCGCTGGGAGCAGTTGTATCCCGATTTTGAACGGGTCGAGCAAGAGCACTGGGATACGCTGGACTTGCCGGTGTGGTCACAGCGTTTACAAGAGGTACTGCTACGCAGCACGCAACCGACCATCATCGTGGCGCATAGTTTTGGTTGCTTAACGACGGTGCATAGCGCCGCGGCCGGTGCGGCCATCGCCGGTGCCTTGCTGGTGGCACCGGCAGATCCGGAAAAATTCAACGTTGTCACTGCAGTCGACCAAGCCTTGCCATTTCCATCGATCGTGGTGGGCAGCAGCAATGATCCCTGGATGACAGCGCAGCGGGCGCAATCTTGGGCTGCAATATGGCAGAGTGAGTTTGTGCTTGCTGGAGCACTGGGGCATATCAATGCCGAGTCCGGTCTGGGCGACTGGAGCGTCGGACAGGATTTACTACGCGGCTTGCTGGAGCAGCAAGGGCGGCCGCCACGACATGCCGCCGGCCACCCTGTCTGCTGATTTTTTCCAATACTAATGCTGTGGCTGTTCCTTGACGCGCGACACCAGTTGGGTCGGGCTCACGAAACGCATGGCGATCAACAACCAGATCAACGTCACCACCATGTAGACCATGGCCATGGCGTCAATCGATTGCGATGCCCGTACGCCGGCAGCAAACACCGAATAATACAAAGCCACCACCAAGGTTTGCGTATCTGAACCGGCCGTCAAGAAGGTCAGTTCGAACATCGCGATGGTGCGCACCAGTACCAGCAGCGATGCTGCCAGAATACCCGGCGCCAACAGCGGCATGAGCACATAGCGGAACATGGAAAAGGTGCGTGCACCGAATACTTTGGCGGCCGATTCCAGGTTGGGATCGATCTGTTCGATGAAGGGGGTCATCACCAGAATCACAAACGGCAGCGCTGGCAACAGATTGGCGATGATCACCCCAGGCAGGGTACCGGCCAGGTGCAGTTCATACATCAAGGTCGCCAGCGGGATGCCGTAAGTGATCGGCGGGATCATCAGCGGCAACAGGAACAGCCCGGTCAGCAGCTTCTTGCCGCGGAAGTCGCGCCGCGCCAGTGTGTAAGCTGCCGGCACCCCGATCAGGACCGATAGCACCACCACCGATAGCACCACTTCCAGCGTCACCTGCAAGACATCGCCGAGCTGGAATTCCTGCCAGGCCGAGCCATACCAGCTCAGCGTCCAGCCGCTCGGCAGCCAGGTGCCGAGCCAGCGTGTGGCCATCGAATTGGTCGCCACCGAAGCAATCATCAGTGCCACGTTGATCAGGAAGAACGTCATCAGCCCCACCACCAGACCGCTCCAGGCGCGACTGGCCCAGGAGGTGCGCCGCTTCGGAGACGAGGACGACGCCGGTTGTTGGATGGGGTGAGAGGTCATCATAGGAGTTGTTGTACTTGCGTGAGTCATACTTATCCTTTACCGCCACTGACCGGACCGCGATAGAACAGGTTGCGCAAGCCGAGCACGATTACTACCACGCCCAGTTGCACTGCGCCCATGATCATCGCCACTGCCGAGGCCATTGAATAGTCGTAGTTCTCGAATGCCGCCTCATAGGCCGCAATCGAAATCACCCGTGTTGCACCGGCCGGAGAACCCAGTAACACCGCCGATGGAAACACTGAAAACGCCTGCACGAAAGACAGGCAGAACGCCATCGCCAGGCCCGGCAGGATCAAGGGCAGAATCACATGACGGAACTGGTTGAAGGGGGTTGCCCCCAGTGTAGCGGCAGCACGCGGCAAGACCGGATCAATCCCGGTGATGTAAGACAAGATCAACAGGAAGGCAAACGGAAAGCCCGAAATGACCAGCGAAATCAATACGCCGGCATAGTTGTGGGTCAGACGGATGGCGCCTTCATAGACATGCAGCAGTTGCAGGATATGCGCGAACCAGCCCTTGGGACCGAAATAGGTCAACATGCCCTCAGCAATGAGCACCGTACCGAGCGTGATCGGAATCACCAGGATGGTGGTGGCGATCTTTTGGTAAGGCGTCTTGTGGCGCAGACGATAGGCTACCGGCACGGCAATGAGGATATTGATCAGCGTTGCCGGTAAGGCCAGCTTGAGCGTCACGCCGATGGTCATCCACAGGTTCTCGGTGTTGAAGAACTTGATGTAGTTGGCCAGCATGCCGCCTTCGAGCGGCTGGAATGACAGGATCAGGCCGTGAATGAAGGGATAGACGAACACCGTGAGCATGAAGATCACTGCCGGTGCTGCCATCCACATGGCCGGATCGCGCCAGCGCGAGCCGGCGGTTTGAGAAGACATCTGCATCATGCCACCTGCTCAATCGGATAGGCCAGCACGCGATTGGCGGCGACGGCCACGCGGATGGTGTCGCCCGGCGCAGCCTGGCCTTCGGTACGCACGTAGAGGCGGGTATTGTCCTGGGTGCGCAGCATGAACAGCGACTCGCGGCCATAGTATTCGACCGATTCGACGCGTGCCGACAGACTATTGGCAGCATCCTGGCCAGCCGCCACGATGCTGAACTCTTCAGGACGAATCGAAACCGCTGCGCGAGCTTGCAGGCGGGTCTTGGGAATGCCGTTCAGGTTCACGCCGGGACCGGCCAGCGCCACGCTTTGGGCATCTTGTCCGACCACATCGAGCAGCAGTTCATTGCGATAACCCATGAAGCGCGCCACCGCCAGATTGGATGGCTGGCCATAGACTTCCGGCGGGGTGCCGATCTGCTGCACTTTACCGTCTTTCATGACGACGATGCGGTCAGCCAACGACAGCGCTTCATCCTGATCATGCGTCACGTATAGGGTAGTGCGGCCCAGTTCCATATGGATGCGACGAATTTCGGAACGCATTTCCAGACGCAGTTTGGCGTCCAGATTGGACAAGGGCTCATCCATGAGGATCAACGGCGGTTCGATCACGATCGCGCGAGCAATCGCCACGCGTTGTTGCTGGCCGCCGGACAACTGGCCGGGCAGCTTGTTCATGTGGCTGGCTAGTTGCACCAGGTCCAGCGCGCGCTTGACGCGGGTCTGGATTTCGGCTGACGGCACGCCGCGCATGAGCAAGCCGAAACCGACATTCTTGGCCACTGTCATGTGCGGAAACAGGGCGTAATTCTGGAACACCATACCAAAGCCGCGTTGTTCCGGCGGCAGCGTGTCGATGCGCTGCTCATCCAGATAAATACCGCCGTCCGACAGCGGCAGCAGGCCGGCGATGCAATTAAGTGCGGTCGATTTGCCGCAGCCCGACGGGCCTAACAGGGCGATGAACTCGCCGCGTGCAATATCCATTTGTAAGCCATCCAAGGCGGCGACTTGACTTGCATCGGTGGCTTTTCCTGGACCGCCGAAGCGACGGGTAACGCGATCGAGTCGCAGGGTCTTGAAATCAGGTTTCATGGGGTGCTCTCATTGAACGTAATGAACCGGGCGGCCGGCTAAACATCTCAGCGGCCCGGCTTGTCTCTTTTGCTTATTTGAACTTCTGGGCGCCGACTTGCTCGTCCCAGATATGGAAGGCTTGTACCATCACCTGTGCATCAAGCGGCTGCACATGCGGGAACCTGGCGATCCAATCGGCATATTCAATGCGGCCGAATTCCTTGATCACATCCTGGCTGGCTTGCGGCGCCATGGTGATCGGCACGTTCTTGATCGCTGGACCTGGATAGAAGTAACCCTTGTCATAAGTCTGTGCCTGTTGCTTCGGCTGCAGCAGGTATGCCATCAAATCCAGTACCACGGCTTGCTTGGCTGCCGACAGACCCTTAGGCACGATCATGTAATGGGTGTCGTTGACCCAGGTCATGTTCTTGAAGGCGCCGACCTTGAATTCCTTGGGCACTACGCCGAGCGCACGCGGATTGATGTCCCAACCGGTCACGGTGACGGTAATGTCACGCGAGCCTTCGCCGAGTTCCTTCATGACGGCGCCAGTGCCGCCGGGGTAATACTCGATGCAGGTATTGAGTTCTTTTAGATAGGCCCAGGTTTTATCCCAACCCTTGACCGGATCCTTAGGATCCTTGTCGCCCAGCAGGTAGGGCAGTCCCATCAGGAAGGTACGGCCGGGGCCGGAATTGGCCGGACGGGCATAGATCAGTTTGTTGGGATTGGCCTTGCACCAGGACAATAGTCCCTGCGGCGTGGTCGGTACTTGCTTGACCGTAGCAGGGTTGTATTCCAGCAGCGGTCCGGCTGGCATAAAGGCGACCGCGAGGCCCTGGTTATGCGCCAACTCTTGCATGCGCTTGACTTCGGGTAAGTAGTTATCCATCAGCGGCGCGAATTTGGCAGCGTTGTCCGGCAATAAGGTAACCCACAGATTTTGCTCAATGCCGGCGGCCAGAATATCGGTGCCGCCCAGCACCAGGTCGATGTCGCTGCGCTTGGCGTTTTGCATGGCCTTGAGCTTGCTAGGCAATTCTGGCGCCGGTGCTTTGGTGAAGGTGAACTTGACGTTCGGATGTTGTGTCTTGTAGGACTCGATGGCGTCTTGCAACAGCGCCAGCGAACCCGCTACGTCAACCACATTAATGGTGACCGGGGTTGACTGTGCCTGGGCTGGCGTGACGCCGATCATGGCGGCCAGCGGCAAGCCGATGAGCGCGGCAATGGCGCGGTGACGCTTAGTCTGATGCAAAAATTGACTGACATGCTGCCGCCAGCGGGAAAGTTGTTTCATGGATGTCTCCTCCTAGTGATGAAATGTTTGAGCCGGGTATGGAACTGGCGTCTGCTAACGCTCTGATGCATCTTTAATCCGTGCTGGCTTGGTGCTTGCTATCGATATTTTCCTTGTGTTTGAAACGACCGCTTATCTTAAGATATGAGCAGATCAGTGGCTCTCAGCCTGAAGCTTGGTACCAGTTCAGATGCTCTTGCTACGTAACGGCGCGCTATGGCCGTTCCAGCCATTTGAGAATTCACTGGTGACATGCTCAAGATGGGTTCGCATTGCTGCGCGGGCACCCTCCGGATCATGCTTGACAATCGCTTCAAAGATATGGCGATGGTCGACCAAGGTTTGTTGACGCAGCGCTTCGGTATGGAAATGTTCTTCCATCTTAAGCCACAGGCGGCCGCGTTGATTCCACAGATTTTCGATCACGGCTACCAGCGCACTATTGCCGGTGGCGCGCGCAATTGCTAAATGGAAAGCGCGATCGGCTTGTTCATTGTTGGCGCGGTCGTCATAAAAACGCTCCATGTCGTTGAGCGCGCGCAGGATGTTATCAAGGGCGCCGTCGGTGGCCATACGCGCAGCGATGGCAGTGACCTCGCCTTCGATGAGGCAGCGCGCTGACAGAATTTCAAAGGGGCCGGGGCCGATTTCTTGCGTTATCTCTACCGACTTTTTTTCGATGACATAAATGCCGGAGCCACCTCGCACCTCGACCACGCCGGTCAGCTCCAGAGCAATCAACGCTTCGCGTACCGAGGCGCGGCTGACTTTGAGCAGCAACGCGAGGTCGCGTTCGGATGGCAGGCGTTCGCCAGCGTGGATCTGCTGTTTGCGGATGTAGCTCTGAATGCGATCAGCGACGACACGATAGAGCCGCGTTTCAGGGGCGCCCAGTTCCGAAAGTGCCGAGACGACGTTGAGCATGATCAATGATCGCTAAAAATGGATGAAGTTATTCTAATTTGGCCTGGCCAGTAATGCAGTATGGTCAGGCCAATTTACTTGGTGATTAAGCGTTATTTACCGAAGTTATTGTATATATTGAATTTTATTTTTTAACTAGTCTCAAATTGGTTGACCAATTTAGCTGATTTAAGTCAACAGTCGTCTGATAACTGACATTGTGAGCAACTGTACAGAAAAATGCTGAGTCTGTAAATCGACTTGAACGTCTTATTGATTTCCAATTCTTTTTGAGATGCGGCGAACCTGAATAAAGCTTCGCCAGAATGGCTCGCGCGACGCATCGTTGCTCCGCTAAATAAGGCGTATATGCAGCAGGAGGGCGTATCGACAGGGCTAAGCGCAGTAGCGGCCGGGTCCGGCGGTCTCTACAGCAATCGCATCATTGCCGCCTTGACCACGCCGGCAGTCTTATTTGTTGCAGTGAGTTTTACCAGCGAGTTTTTGATGTGGAAATTGACGGTGTGCTCGGAAATATTCATGATGTCGCCAATTTCGGCAGAGGTCTTGCCGTCGGCGCTCCAGCGTAAGACTTCAAGTTCGCGCAGGCTAAGGGGGATGGCCGGTTCCGGCATCAATTTCGGTACCAGCAGGCGGGCCAGAGAGGTATGTGCGGCCTGCGCCAGCCAGGTCATCTTGGCAGAATTGGCGCGTAATTCGTTGATAGAGAAATTGTCGTTGGAGCGGGCCAGCGTGAGCATGCCACCGACACCCTGGGCATCGAAGCAAGACTGGGCCCAGCCAACCTTGAGGCCATGTGCGCGTGCTTCTTCCCATAATGGCCGGGTATCGCGGAACACGTCATCCGACCAGATAATCGGTAACACCGAGCGCAAGCCATGGGCGACGGTGGGATCAATCTCGAGATAACTCTGTTGCGCATATAAACGCTGCCAGGCAGGAGAATAATTATTGATGGCAAACACCTTTGGCCGCGATATGGGCAAAGGCATGCGCATGCCGAAGGCGCAAAAGCTGAAGCCGATTTGACTTGCTATCTTGCTTAATATGGCAAACACATCGGCTTCATCGCTGGCCGTCAAGAGCGCCTGTATGTGTTCTTCTTGCCATACGTCCATCGCCAATCCCAGTCGTTTTTAGTTTTTTTGACCGCATATCGTATGCTTGCTTGATTTAACACCTCATGCGCCAGCGAATCGGTTTTAAGTTCAGCAAGCAAAGGTTTGAATCCACGCTATCAATAAGCTATCAATATCAATGATTGTCGGAACAAAGAGGCCCACTGTAGCATTTGTGTCGAGCAAATTCTGAGGCACTCTGGAAAGACACAATGGGTTGCAAATCCTTGCAATGGCTGCTGATGAACTCATCTGCAACCGATAGCGGCCCGACACAAGCGGCCGATGGCACGATTTGCCTGACATTTGCGCAATTGCAGAAGATCTCTTTTTTACATTTGCTATCAGGGCTGGAAGAAAATACAGCTGTGTCCGGCTGCGGACATGCAGAAAGCACTTCCATTGGCGGTTACACCGAATGGATCAGCACCACGCTGTCGCGCATTTCTCTAGGATAGGACTGGATCTACGCTATCGGCTCACCTGGCCTGCAGTTGCGTCGCGTGGCAGAGCCGCGCAGCAATGTCATGATGATTGATCTGTATCGCCTGGATTTGGGGGCTGTCAAGTCGGATATCCTACTAGAGGCCTTTGTCGATACGTTGAACTGGCAAGCTGGCGTGCTCCAGGAAATAGAAATTTGCTATCAAAAGTAACTGCGCTAGCTGTTCTGGGCAAGCGACGAGGACGGTCGTTGGCACTGCGTTTTGGCGCGGCCTTAGTCATCTATCCTGTGCATTTGTGCCATTGCACATTTACAAACCTACTAAATTTGATAGTTTCGTAAAAAAATCAAATCGCTTCCAATAAGCCCAAGTTAATTAAAATTCATGCGGGTGGGTGATGTATTTCATTTCTGGGGCAGAAGCTGGTTTTGCGATGTCGGCTTCTTCGCAAGCCTATGCCGATGGCGGGTTCGGCAAGAGCACTCTGGGCAAGGTTTGCAACTATCGTTATAAGGTTTTTGTGGAAACGCTTGGGTGGCAGCTCAAGAGCAAAAACAAGCAGGAATGGGATCAGTTTGATCGTCCTGATACCGTGTATGTTGTAGCGGAAGGCGATGATGGTGAGGTTGTCGGTTGCGCCCGTTTGTTGCCGACTCACCGGCCTTACTTGTTGGGTGAGGTATTTCCACAGCTGATGGCTGGCCGAGAACTGCCTTGCAGTGACGACGTCTGGGAGTTATCGCGTTTTGCTGCAGTTGACTTCAACAGTAAAAATACCTCCGCCCTGCAACAGTTTTCCTCTCCTGTCGCCATCAAGCTGTTGCAGCAATCTATTGCCTGCGCCGCAGCACAAGGTGCCAAACGGCTCATCACAGTGTCGCCGATCGGAATTGAATGTTTGTTGCGTCGAGCCGGTTTCCGTGCCCACCGTGCAGGATCACCCACCGTCGTTGATGGTCACCCGTTGTTCGCGTGCTGGATTCAAATAGATTCTGCAACGATGGCGTCAGAGCGTGGGTTGCTTTCATCTTGAATCTGGATGCTGCACAGCTGTGCTGGCTTGGAAAGACTCCGGCCGTGCAAATTGCTGTCGCCGAAACGAAACACAATCAAGCCATGGCGAGGCCAGCCAACTTCCATGGACAAATATCAAACAACGCACTGCAGCCATATAGCCAGCGGTGTCGTACCGAATATGCGGGGTGAGTGATCTGATCAGGCAATAGCCGATAGATGCGACGTGACAGACAAATCTGCGCGAGCGCAAGCGCAAAAGCGGCGGCAAGCAGCGGTTCTGTTTGTTCCAATGAATATATGACAAAGTAAAACAGATGAAGAATAGCACCTTGGAATTTCTGGCAGGTGAACACGATGGTGTTCTCGGTGGCCGTTTTCCCAATTTTTTCCACGAACAACGCCATATTCTGATTGATTTGGGTAATTCGGATGGACGAGTATCGCAGCGTCTCTGCACTGTCTCAGGCCCTCACCGTGTGCTCAATTACGATGTGTTGCCGGGCGCGATACACGCAGTCAGTGCGACCCGCAGTGAGGTGTCGGCATGAGTTCCAAACTCCCCGGATATGTCAGGCTGTTCTCCATTAACTGCCGCCACAGTTATTTCGCCGACGGCATTGGTCGTTCGCTGGAACTGCGGCCGAGCGCGCAATGCAGCATCTTGCTCAAGCGCTATCGGATGCTGGTGCAGACCTTGCCGGGCAGCGTTGCCGTGTATTACCGCAACGGCCGTGAGGCGCCATTGGCAAATTTCGATGAAACCGAGCCGCTGACATTTACGCTGCAAAGCCAGGACTCTTACCTGATGAATTACACCGCCACAGAGCTGCCGGCGGCTGTCGAGGTCTTGCCGTCAATCTGGTATTTCGATAACAGGATCGACCAGCGCGGGCTGCTCAATCCGGCCGGAGTGGTTTCAGGGATGGAGCGGTTGCCGCTCATGTCGCGTCGTTTCAGCTTGTCTCTGGAGCGCGAGATGGCGGTGGAAATGGTTCAGGTGCTGGACAATTTTCAACAGCAAGTGTGGAGCGCCACACTGCAGCCGGCGCAATTGCTGCGCGTGATTCAACTTGACCTGACGCAGTTGTCCGATGGTCGCCATACGCTGCTGATCAATGGTCACAAGCAACTCGATTTTTATCTTAGCGATACGGCTGCAACAAGGCTGTGGGGCGTGGTTGCCTTGTATGCTGGCGGCAGTGCACTGGCATCTGCATTTCCGCAAGGCTGCGTGATCGCTGCCGATGGCCGTGTTACGCCGCGCGACTATGCACTCAAGTTGGAAAGCCGCAAAACCATCTGGCGCTACACAGTCATTGCTGCGCAAGACCAGGTGCCGGATTATCGGCAATTTGCCGTTTCTGGCAGCTTTAGCGACCATAGCGAGACAAACCACATTGCCTTCTCGGCGCAGCCGGAAATTCTTGAGATTAATGGACGCCCGGCGGCGCGCTTTACCTCCTTGCAAACATTGGCCTTGAGAGAACGACCGGCGCAGAATCTGAGCCTGAACCTGCGCACCGGTGACCACGACATGGGCAATGCCGGTAGCGTGCCGTTGCCTTATGCTCAGGCGCATCAGCTTACCGTGAGCGACAGTGCTGCGGTGACGTATTCCGATATGTATGTCTATCTATGATGGACAACGCTTATCAATGACTGGCTTGTCTGCGGCAAGCAACTGCAGACAAGCGCATGCTGCTTGCGCACAATACAAGCACAATCAAATCATAGCGCGCGGCTAGGTGAGCAAGACCTGATGCCAGCCGATATCACCGTCCAAGCTTTGCGGCTTCTTCAAATGGTCTTTGTTTTATTCTAGTCTTGACGTCAAGCCGCTAGATGCGCTCTACTTCAATCAATGCCAGCACGCCTGGCAGCTGATATTTCACTTCGCTGCGACAATGCTTTTGAGCAATGCTGGCAGCTTCGGCAATGCTGGCTCAAGCTGATACTGTAGCAAATAAAAATAGAGGCTTATTTGTGCCGCATCTTGATCTGGCTAATTTTTATTTTTTTTCTTGCCTCGTTGAACTGACATTAGGCATCGGTGTGCTGGCGCTTTGGTGCCGGGCAAAGATTCCCAGCCTGGTTCTGTGGGCCTCTGGTTTTTTCTGCAGCACGCTGGGTTATCTGTTGATTTCACAACGACACGAGCTGCCGGATTGGATTTCCGTCATTACCGGTAATAGCGCGCTTTCGCTCAGCTCGGTGATGCTTTATCTGGGCAGCTGCATTTTCATTGGCGCCCGCAGATCGCTGGCGCCATTCGTTTTTCTGCTGCTCGAAGCGGTTCTGCTATCTTATTTCACCTATATCCACTACGACACGAATATTCGCGTCTATATTCACTCGCTGAGCCAAAGCCTGATCACCTCGGTGCACATCCTCTTGCTGCTCAAAACGATGCATGTGAAAGGAAATCCCGGCCGCGTTGACGCCATTATTCCGCTCTCGTTTTTTGTTTTGTTCATGTTGCTTCGGGCAATCGGGTCGTCCATTTTCCCATCGCCACAAGATTTTCTTGCCGCAGGCAATTTCCAGGTTCTGTTTTCCTTGGGCGGACTCGTCGCGCATATTGGCAGTGCGCTTGCGTTTGCCAACATGCATTCAGCTGCGCTGCACGCCAAGCTCAATGCACGTACGGCAGAATTGGAAGAGGCCAATCGGCAACTTGAAGTGATGAGCATGACGGATTTTTTGACTGGCTTGCCTAATCGGCGCAAGTTCGACATGGTGATGGAAGCCGAATGGCAACGCGCCATGCGCCAAGGCAGGCGGTTGGCATTGATCATGCTCGATATTGATCAATTCAAGGCCTACAACGACCACTACGGTCATCAAAGCGGCGACCTGTGCCTGCAACGCGTGGCGCGTGCCTTGCAGGTAAAAGTGCATCGCGCCGGAGAGTTGGTTGCCCGTTATGGTGGCGAGGAGTTTGTCGTCATTTTGCCGGAACTGGATGCCGCGCAAGCCTGTGCAGTTGGTGAACGCATTCGGCACGAAGTCGAGGCTCAGCAAATTGCGCATGCCACTAATGCTGCCGCGACACCAGTGGTGACAGTGAGCATTGGCGTGGCCCTATGCTACCCCCAGCGCGAGGGGCAACTCAACTGCTTATTGCAAGAAGCAGATGCCTCGCTCTATGAAGCCAAGCATCGGGGGAGAAATCGCGTGGTGATGTTGCAGGCATGATTGCTCCTCAGCCTCGCATGTGCTTGCTGGCGAATTTCGATGGTCTATATAAACAAATCTTCTATAGACATGTAAAAAAATTCCTTCTCTTTATAACAATGCGATGCGAATATCGCTGCTCATTAGTCGTATTTGTAATAAGAGGTTTTGCAGAAATGCCGCTGCATGGAGGCATTAAAAATGCCGCCGTGCCAGCTGTGGCTTGATGCATGGACCAATAAGATGAAGGAAGTATGCGTGTGACTGTTTCGCTTGCCATTCCCTCCAAGGCGCCACAGCGGGTATTGCCGGGCTTTCGGCTGTCGCTTGGTTTTACCTTGTTCTATCTGACACTGATTGTGCTGATTCCATTATCGGCGATCTTTCTCAAGACCTTCACCTTGACCTGGGCCGGCTTTGTCGACGCGGTCACGTCGCCACGCGTGATGGCTTCGTATCGGCTCACTTTTGGTGCCTCCTTGCTGGCGGCGCTGGTCAATGTCGTCTTTGGTGGCATCGTCGCCTGGGTGCTGGTGCGCTACAAGTTCCCAGGCAAACGTATCATCGATGCGCTGGTTGATCTGCCGTTCGCTTTGCCCACTGCGGTAGCCGGTATCGCACTGACCACCTTGTATTCAGCCAACGGCTGGATTGGCCGTTACCTGGAACCGCTTGGTATCAAGGTCGCCTTTACGCCGTTGGGCGTGCTGGTGGCGTTGACCTTCATTGGTCTACCGTTTGTGGTGCGCACTGTGCAGCCGGTACTGGAAGATACCGAGCGCGAGTTGGAAGAAGCTGCTGCCAGTCTTGGCGCCTCGCGTTTGCAGACGTTTGCCAGAGTGATTTTTCCTACCGTGTTTCCGGCGCTGCTGACCGGCTTTGCGCTGGCCTTTGCACGCGCCACGGGCGAGTACGGTTCGGTGGTCTTCATCGCCGGCAATATGCCGATGGTGTCGGAAATCACGCCCTTGTTCATCGTCACCAAGCTTGAGCAATACGACTATGCCGGTGCCACTGCGATTGCAGTGGTGATGCTGGTGGTGTCATTCCTGCTATTGCTGACTATTAACCTGTTGCAAGCCTGGAGCCGTCAACGTGGCCGGGTCGGGAAAGTCTGATATGAGTGCCGTTATTTCTACCGTTGCCGCAGTCGATGTCACGCCTGTCAGTGCGCCGCGCGGCGAACCTGCCTATGCACCGGCAGCCACGCTGGAGCCACTCTGGGTACGTGCGCTGCTGATTCTGATCGCGTTTGCCTTTCTGATGCTGTTTCTGTTTGTGCCGCTGATAGCGGTATTCTACGAAGGACTACGCAAGGGCTGGGACGTCTATATTTCTGCGATCGTGGAGCCGGATGCCTGGTCTGCCATCAAACTGACCTTGCTCACGGCATTGATCGCGGTGCCGCTCAATCTGGTTTTTGGTGTGGCCGCGGCATGGACGATTGCCAAGTTTGAGTTCCGTGGCAAGAATGTGTTGTTGACCTTGATTGATCTGCCGTTCTCGGTGTCGCCGGTCATCTCTGGTTTGATTTATGTGTTGCTGTTCGGGCTGCAGGGTTACTTCGGTCCGTGGCTGCGCGCGCATGACATCAAAATCCTGTTCGCGGTACCAGGCATCGTGCTGGCTACCGTGTTTGTCACGTTTCCGTTTGTGGCGCGCGAGCTGATTCCGTTGATGCAGTCGCAGGGCAGCGAAGAAGAAGAGGCGGCGTTGGTGCTTGGCGCCTCGGGCTGGCGGACGTTCTGGCATGTGACGCTGCCCAACATCAAATGGGGCTTGCTGTATGGCGTGATTCTCTGCAATGCGCGTGCCATGGGCGAGTTTGGTGCGGTATCGGTGGTGTCCGGGCACATTCGCGGGGAAACCAATACCATTCCGCTGCAGGTAGAAATTCTCTACAACGAATTCAATATCGTCGGTGCTTTTGCGGTGGCCTCACTACTGGCCTCGCTGGCGCTGGTGACTTTGGCCATCAAGAGTTTTATTGAATGGCGTTTGCATCATCAGTTGACGGTACATCAGGCCGTATATGAGCTGAACCATCAGCCGCATTAGGAGTAATTCATGAGTATCGAAGTCAGGGACATCAATAAGCGTTTCGGCAATTTTGTCGCGCTCAACAATGTGTCGCTCAATTTTCCGGCCGGCGAGCTGACTGCCTTGCTGGGACCCTCGGGCTGTGGCAAGACCACCTTGCTGCGCATTATTGCGGGTCTGGAGTCGCCCGATTCCGGCCAGGTGCTGCTCGACGGTGAAGATGCTTCGGCCCGTCATGTGCGCGAGCGTCAGGTCGGCTTTGTGTTTCAGCACTATGCCTTGTTCAAACATATGACGGTGTTTGAAAACATTGCCTTCGGTCTGCGCGTCAAGCCGCGCAGCCAGCGTCCGCCAGAAGCGCAGATTCGCGAGAAGGTTACCCGCCTGCTGGAACTGGTGCAGCTTGATTGGCTGGCTGATCGTTATCCGCCGCAATTGTCAGGTGGCCAGCGTCAACGTATCGCGCTGGCGCGCGCGCTGGCCGTGGAGCCGCGCGTACTGTTGCTGGACGAGCCATTCGGCGCACTCGACGCCAAGGTGCGCAAGGAGCTGCGGCGCTGGCTGCGGCGCCTGCATGACGAGCTGCATGTCACCAGTATTTTCGTCACGCACGACCAGGAAGAGGCGCTGGAAGTGGCCGACCAGATCGTGCTCATGAACAAAGGCAATGTGGAGCAGATCGGTTCGCCCGCGGACGTCTACAACCAACCGGCGTCGCCGTTCGTCTATGGCTTCCTGGGTAATGTCAATCTGTTCCACGGACGCGTGCACGAAGGTGTGCTTGATGCTGGCGGCGTGGCGTTTGATGCGCCAGACCATGCCCAGGCGCAGGATGAAAAAGGCGTCGGTTATGTCCGTCCTCATGATTTCGAGGTAGAACGCTATGTATCCGGCGCCACAGGAATTGTGGTGCAATTGCGCCGCTCGCATGCCATTGGACCGCTGGCGCAGCTCGAACTACAACGCAATGATGACGCCAGTCTGATCGAGGCAGTCATCTCCAATGAACGCTTTGCCCAGCTCGATCTCAAGGATGGCGAAACCCTGGTGGTGCGTCCGCGCCGCCTCCATGTGTTTGTTGACAATGCAATTGCTCAGAACAAGGATGCACGATGAATTTTCAACAATTGCGCTCGATCCGTGAAGCGGCGCGTTGCGGTTTCAATCTGACGGAAGTGGCCAATGTACTGTTTACTTCCCAGCCTGGCGTGAGTCGCCAGATTCGCGAGCTGGAAGAAGAGCTCGGCGTGGAAATTTTCGAGCGCAACGGCAAGCGTCTGACTGGTCTGACTGATCCAGGCAAGGGCGTATTGCATATTATCGAAAGGCTCTTGCTGGAGGCAGAAAACCTGCGCCAGGCTAGCCAGGAATATGCCGGCGAACAAACCGGCACGCTCAGCATCGCCACCACGCACACCCAGGCGCGCTACGTCTTGCCACAAGTGGTGCAGGGATTTCGCACGGCCTTTCCACAGGTGCGTATCGCCTTGCAGCAGAGCGCGCCTGAGCATATTGCCGAGTGGGTCATGTCGGGCAAGGCCGATGTCGGCATCGCCACCGAAGGTCTGAGTCAGTTCAAGGATCTGGTGTCATTTCCCTGCTACACCTGGAGCCACGTGGTGGTGGTGCAGCAAGGGCATCCGCTGCTGTCACTCGGGCGTGCATTGACACTGGATGATCTGGCGGCCCATGCGCTCATTACCTATGATGTTGGCTTCACTGGACGCGGCCATATCGACCAGGCTTTTCGCAGCGCCGGTCTTGACACTGACATCGTGCTCACCGCCATGGATTCGGACGTGATCCAGCAATATGTCGCGCTAGGATTGGGCGTGGGCATTGTGGCGTCAATGGCCATCGAGCAGGGCAAGCATCACGGCTTGCAGGCGATTGAGGCGTCCCATCTGTTTGCGCCTAACATCACCCGCCTGGCGGTGCGTCGCGGGGCTTATCTGCGTGCCTATACTTACGACTTTATTTTAAAATTTGCACCGGAACTCAAACGTGCCGATATTGTTGCGGCATTGAATGACTCCGGGGCCCAATAAGCGAGGATTGCACATCAGTTCAATATCTGATCAATTCAGTAGCTTCGATTGGCGTAGCAAAACCGTCTTCAATTGAAGGCGGTTTTGTTTGATGGCGTATCTTGAGTCGGTGGCAGACACCCCAGTCCACTCAACGTCGCCTGCACCGCCTGCACCAGCGGCGTATGCGGCTCACTCCCCAGCAGCGAGAGCAGACGCGTATTGTCCATGCGTAGCGGTTGTTGCCACAGGTAGCGCATTTCATTCATTTCACGGAACAAGGGCACCAGCGGCCCTGTTATTTTCACCAGCCACCAGGGGAAACTGCGCACTGGCAGCGCTACATTGGCGCAAGCCTGGCGAATCGCCGCCACCATCTGCGTGCCGTCGCTATCCCAGTGACCGTCGAGATGGAAGGTGGCAAATCTCTCCAGGCGATGGCCCTGTTCGATCAATTGCATCATGGTTTCGGCGACATCAGGCAAATAGCTCCATTGGTGGCCAATGCCGCCCTTGCCGGGATAGGTGATGGCGCGCAAAGGTTGATCCGGTTTGACCAAGCCTTGTGAAAACCAGTTGTTGCGTGAACCCGGCCCGAAAAAATCACCAGCTCGTACGATCAGGACGCGCACGCCATCCTTGGCCGCTTGCTGTAAATGCTGCTCCAGCTCAACCCGGATGGCGCCTTTGCGGGTGAGTGGATGCTGTGGCGAGATTTCGCTCAACTTGTGTCCCGCGTCTGGGCCGTAATTGTAGATCGTGCCCGGTAACAGGATACGGGCGCCGCTGGCTTTGGCTGCGGCGATGCTGTTATCGATCATCGGCACGACCAGTTCGGCCCAGCGCCGGTAACCGGGAGGATTGACTGCATGGACAATCAGGTCGGTGCCGCGTGCGGCGGCGATGACATCGCTGCGCTGCATAGCGTCACCGGGGATCCAACGGATGCTGCCTGGTCCTTTTATGGCACTGTCGAGACAGTCCCGGTTGCGCGTCAGTGCGCGTACCTGCCAGCCGCGCGCCAGTAAGGTCTGCGTCATCGCACCGCCGATGCCGCCAGTGGCGCCCAATACCAATGCCGTTTTGCCGTTTTCCATGTGCTGCTCCTGATGTGTGAGTGAATGGCATCAGTCTCAGGCATATTTCGGTTAAATAAAATTGGTTAAATTCGTATAGTTGCTATACTTATTTGTATGGATAAAACATCTTCTCCACATCCCGGCTGGGAGTTGTACCGGTCTTTTCTGGCAGTGCTGCAGGAAGGCTCGCTGTCGGCTGCAGCGCGTGCGCTGGGGCTGACCCAGCCGACCATAGGACGGCATATCGATGCGCTGGAAGAGGCGCTCGGCCTTGCCTTGTTTACCCGCTCGCAGCATGGTTTCTTGCCGACCGAGGCGGCATCTAGTTTGCAACCCTATGCCGAAAGCCTGGCTGCGACCACGGCGGCGTTGCTGCGTGCGGCTTCGGCGCATACTGCGCTCGCCGGGCAAGTCGGCGGCACGGTGCGCATCGCGGCCAGCGACGTAGTCGGGGTCGAATTGCTGCCGGCCATCCTGGTGCCGCTGAGGCAGGCGCATCCGGAGCTGGTAGTGGAGTTGGCCTTGTCCGACCGGCTGGAAGACTTGTTGCAGCGTCAGGCCGATATTGCTGTGCGCATGCTGCGTCCGACCCAGGACGCCATGCTCACGCGCCGCATCGGTCATATTGAGCTTGGCTTGTATGCCCATCGGGACTATCTCGCGCGCCATGGCGAGCCGCTGAGCATGGCGCAGTTGCTTACGCATAGTTTGATCGGCTTCGATCAGGAAACCACCTTCATTCGCGGCATGGCCAAGCAATTGGAGGCGCTACAGCGGGACCGCTTCGCCTTGCGTAGCGATAGTAATCTGGCGCAATTGGCGATGTTGCGCGCCGGCTTTGGGATCGGCTTCTCTCAGGTGCCGTTGGCACGCCGCAATGCTGACCTGGTACGCTTGCTGCCGCAACAGGTCAGCCTGCAGTTGGAAACCTGGGTCGTCATGCATGAGAACCTGCGTAATAGCGCGCGCTGCCGTGTCACGTTTGATGCGCTGGTCGATGGCATGCAACGTTATCTCGCTGAATAACCGGAGGCAACGCAACATGCCAATCGACAGCGCTAGCAAACGCCTCCATTGCGAGCGCTGTCTGCGCCCGTTGCGCACCTGTATCTGTCAGTGGGTGCGCAGTATTGTGCCAATGCCGCAGGTGCTGGTGCTGCAACATCCGTTGGAAGTGCGACAAGCCAAGGGCAGTGGCAGACTACTGCATTTGAGCCTGGAGCATAGTCGATTGGTGATCGGCGAGCACTTTGAGCATGCCATCCTGAAGGCGTTGCTGTTTGGTGTCTGGAATGACGGAGAGGGCGCGGTGCCGCCCTTGATACAGCCCTCGCAGCCATTATTGCTGTATCCGGACAATGTTGGCGCAGCGCTGCTTAGTCCGGCGAGCGTGCCTTCTGGTTTGCAGCGCCTGGTGATTCTCGATGCCACCTGGCGCAAAAGTCGCAAGATGCTGCATCTGAATCCTTTATTGCAACAACTGCCGCGTTTGTCCTTGCAGGATCCTCCGGCGTCGCATTACCGCATACGCAAGGCGCATCGGCCGGAGCAGTTGTCGACGCTGGAGGCGACTTGTCACGCATTGGCGCAACTGGAGCAGGACCATGGCAAGTATTTGCCGTTGCTGCAAGCCTTTGATGGCTTCGTGGCGCAGCAGGCGGGGTATGCCGCATCCTGAGCGGAAATCGGCTTCAGTAGATGCCGCGTGCGCCGGCCTCCGGCAGGGTAATCGGCAGGCTCGACTGCGGCTTGACCTCTTCCAGGCAAATCATGGAGCGCAGCCCGGCTACACCAGGCACCTGCATCAGGCGGTCGGTGAGGAAGTGCGACAGACTTTTGAGGTCGTGCGAGACCACCTTGAGCAGGTAATCGAAGTCGCCTGAGATGGTGTAGCACTCAATGATTTCGGGAAACGCGCGTATCACGCTCTCGACTTCGCGCACCTTGGTGAATTGCGCTCGGTCCAGCGATAGCGCGACGAAGGCGGTAACATCGAGACCCACTGTCGATGGCGCCACCAGCGCCGCATAACGGCGGATCACACCTTGCTCTTCCAGCGCGCGCACCCGACGCAGGCATTGCGGCGGCGACAAATGCACGCTTTCGGAGATGTCGACGTTACTCATCCGACCATCTTGCTGCAACAACTCTAGAATTTTGACGTCCAATTTATCCATTGTTTTTCCAGTTAATGAAATTAAATTTCACATTAACTCTAATATATATTGGATAAAGAAAGCAAATTTCCAATGGAGATTGGTAAAATTTCTCTCATCGAAGCAAATGGCGGCACCTAGTTGTGCCGGTCATCATGGTCAAATATATTGGTACTCGTGCATTGCAATCCTTTTTGGCGCGTCACTCGGTTGAGGGAGTGATTGGCGCCATTGAGTCCTACATCAAAACGGATTATTTACGCTGGCAACAGTTCGACAAATCGGCGCGTGTGGCCAATCACTCGACGCTAGGTGTGATCGAACTGATGCCGATTTCAGACGGCAGTCTGTACTCGTTCAAATATGTCAACGGTCACCCGAGCAATACCTTGCAGGGCTTGCTCACGGTCACCGCGTTTGGTGTGCTGGCGGATGTCGCCAGCGGCTACCCGCGTTTGCTCAGCGAACTGACCTTGACTACGGCCTTGCGCACTGCCGCGACTTCGGTGCTGGCAGCGCGCCATATGGCGCGTCCTGGCAGCCGGGTGATGGCCTTGATCGGCAATGGCGCACAAAGCGAATTCCAGGCGATTGCCTTTCATTGCCTGTTGGGTATTGAAGAGTTGCAAGTGTTCGATGTGGACGCTGGCGCGACGCAAAAACTGTGCGCCAATCTAGCCGCGTATCCCGGCTTGCGCATCAAGCGCATGGCCTGCGTAGCCGACGCCGTGCGTGGCGCCGATATCGTGACCACGGTCACGGCCGACAAGCGCAATGCGGTGATCGTCACGGCCGACATGCTCGAAGCTGGCATGCATCTCAATGCGGTCGGTGGTGATTGCCCCGGCAAGACCGAGCTCGAGGCTGAGGTGTTGCGACGTGCGCGCGTGATCGTTGAATTTGAAGCGCAGTCGCGCATTGAAGGCGAATTGCAGCAAATGCCGGCCGATTTCGGCGTGACCGAGTTATGGCAAGTGCTGGCCGGCATGGCGCCAGGACGCACGGGGCTGGAAGAAGTGACGGTATTTGATTCGGTCGGCTTTGCGCTGGAGGATTTCTCCGCTTTGCGCTATCTCGACGACCATCTGGGCGCAGACGATGCGCATGTGATTGATCTGGTACCGGCGCTGGCCGATCCCAAGAACTTGTACGGCATGCTGGCATCTGCTGCGCCGACCGTATCCGAAGTGATTTTACCTGCGTTGCCGATCCTGGTGCCAGGATGACTGTTAAAGGAATCTGCATGAACAAAATCCGCCTGATTGGCGCTCCTACCGATATCGGCGCTAGCCGCCGTGGCGCTTCGATGGGACCCGAGGCCTTGCGTGTAGCCGGTCTGCAGCAGGCGTTGCAACAACATGGCTTGCAGGTGAGCGATGGCGGTGATGTCAGCGGCCCGGCCAATCCTCTGCAAGCACCGGTGGACGGCTGGCGTCACCTGGAGGAAGTGGTGATCTGGAATCGCAACGTACATGATGCGGTCCATACCACCTTGCAGCACGGACAGATTCCGATCTTGCTGGGCGGTGACCATGCTCTGGCCATCGGCTCGATTGCTGCAGTAGCGCAGCATTGCCGCGAAAACGGTAAAAAACTGCTGGTGCTGTGGCTCGATGCGCATGCCGATGCCAATACCAATACCTCGACCCCAACCGGCAATATCCATGGCATGCCGGTCACCTGTTTGTTGGGCATCGGTCCGCTCGCATTGACCGGTATCGGTGGCCAGACACCAGCCTTGGCACCTGCTGCGATTCGCCAGATCGGCATTCGCAGCGTTGACTATGAAGAAAAGCAGCAACTGCGCGAACTGGGTCTGCAGGTATTCGACATGCGCCATATCGACGAACACGGCATGCGCCTGACCATGGAGCAAGCGCTGGCCGGCATCGATGCCGATACCCATCTGCATGTCAGCTTCGACATTGATTTTCTCGATCCAGCGGTGGCACCCGGTGTTGGTACTGCTGTGCCGGGCGGACCGACGTATCGCGAGACCCAGTTGTGCATGGAAATGATTGCCGATACCGCACGCCTGGCCTCACTCGACATCATGGAACTCAATCCCGCCTGTGATGTGCGCAACCAAACTGCCGAGCTAGTGGTCGAGCTGGTAGAAAGCTTATTCGGAAAATCGACATTAATTCGTTAAGTTCCTGGTTGACTGTTCTGATCATACCCATGATTATGTCGGGTTTCGCGCTTCGTATAGAGGCGCAGATTGCTGTTATTTGCTGTAAGGCAAGTCCTGTGTCGTTGTGCTGGCGCGGGGCTTCATCGATGAGATCACTCAGCCGTTTTAACCCAGGGAGAAAAACAATGTCGTTCAAAAAACTTGCCGTGTTCGCCAGCAGCATTCTGGCACTGACACTGACTGTAGCCACGGCAACTGCCGCTGAGCCAACTTATGTGGTTGGTGCCGGCGGTACCTACCGTCCGTTCGAGTTCGAAACGCCGCAGAAAGAACTGGTCGGCTTCGACATTGACATCATCAAGGCTATCGCCAACGTGTCTGGTTTCAAGATCAAGTTGGTCAGCACCCCGTGGGAAGGCATTTTCGCTACGCTGGCGCAGGGCGATCGCGACATCATCGTTTCCGGCATCACCATCACCGATAAGCGTACCCAGATGGTGGATTTTTCGCTGCCGTATTTCCCCGCTGAGCAAGTCATTATCACAGGCCCCGATGCCAAGGTGACTGGCCTGGCAGATCTGAAGAAGCTACAGGTCGGTGTGGTCAACTCCAGCGCTGGCGACATTGTCGTCTCCGATGAAGTGGGCAAGTCAAATACGGCCATCCACCGTTTCGACAACACACCGCTGATGCTCGAAGAGCTGTATCGCAGCGGTGTCGATGCTGCGGTGGGCGATGTGGGCGTGATCAAGTTCTATATCAAGAGCCATCCTGAGAAGAAATTCAAGTTGGTCGGTGATGCCAAGTTCACCCGCCAGTATTTTGGCATTGCGGTCAAAAAGGGCAATAAGGAACTGCAGGACAAGATCAATGCCGGCTTGAAAAAGATCGTCGCCGACGGCACTTACGCCAAGATCTACAAGGAATGGTTCGACGCTAACGTGCCGACGCTGCCGTTGCAATAATCCGACTGACATTTTCATCCTGCTGCCCGCTGGCCTGAAACAGGCTGAGGGCAGCTGTTTATCCGGATTACAAACATGAATTCTTTTTTTCATTGGGAAATCATCGGCGAATACCTGCCCTTGTTCGTCGAGGGCACGTGGATGACCATCAAGGCCGCGATCATTTGCGTGATCGCCGGTACCTGCTGGGGGCTGGTGCTGGGCGTCGGTCGTCTGGCAGAGGCGCGCCATGGTTTCTGGAAGCACTTCCTGCGTTATGCGGTGCAGTGGCCGATACGCTTTTATGTCAGCTTTGTGCGCGGTACGCCTTTGTTCGTGCAAATCCTGTTGATTCATTTTGCGCTCATGCCGATGTTGATCAATCCCAGCGATGGTTTGCTGATCAGCGGCGATCTGGCGCGCGAAATTCGTTCACAATATGGCGCCTTCGCCTCGGCGGTGCTGGCCATCACGCTCAACTCGGGCGCGTATGTGTCAGAGATTTTCCGCGCCGGCATCCAGTCGATTGATCGCGGTCAGAGCGAGGCTTCGCGCTCGCTCGGCATGACTTATTTGCAGACGTTGCGCAAAGTGATCTTGCCGCAGGCATTCCGGCGCATGTTGCCGCCATTGGGCAATAACGCCATTGCCATCGTCAAGGATTCCTCACTGGCTTCGGCCATCGGTCTGGCTGAATTGGCCTATGCGGCGCGCACGGTGTCGGGCGCCTATGCCCGCTACTGGGAGCCGTACCTGACCATCTCCGTAATTTACTGGGTGATTACCTTGTTACTGTCGGCCTTCGTGCAGCATCTGGAGCGACGCTTGGGCAAAGGAGAGGCACGATGATACAAGTGAAGCAATTGCAAAAGCAGTATGGCAGTGCGCATATCCTGCGCGGCATCGACTGCGACATCAAAGAGAGTGAAGTGGTGTGCGTGATCGGCCCCTCGGGTTCCGGCAAGAGCACCTTTCTGCGCTGCCTGAACGGCCTGGAAGAGGCCAGCGATGGTGAGATCATTATCGACGGCATCAAGGTCAATGATCCGCGGGTTGATCTCAATGCCTTGCGTGCTACTCTGGGTATGGTGTTTCAGCGCTTCAACCTGTTTCCACACATGTCGGTGTTGGAAAACCTGATCATGGCGCCGATGCAGGTGAAGAAATTGTCGCGCCGTGAAGCGGTGCTGGTAGCCGAAAAATTATTGCAAAAGGTCGGCTTGCTGGACAAGATCGACGCCTTTCCCAATCAGCTCTCGGGTGGTCAACAGCAGCGCGTGGCGATTGCCCGTGCGTTGGCGATGGAACCCAAGGTCATGTTGTTCGACGAACCGACCTCGGCGCTCGACCCTGAGTTAGTCGGTGAAGTGCTGACGGTGATGAAGACGCTGGCCGAAGAAGGCATGACCATGGTGGTGGTGACACACGAAATGGGTTTTGCGCGCGAAGTGTCGGACCGGGTGCTGTTCATCGATCAGGGCATCATCATGGAACAGGGAACACCGCAGCAGGTGCTGGGTGCGCCCACGCATGAACGTACGCGGGATTTCTTGCGCAAGGTGCTGTAAAAGTCTTGCATCTGCTTAATACAAAACGCCATTGCATGCAGATGCAATGGCGTTTTGTTTTGAAAGCCCAGACTTGTCCGCACCTCCTGAGTGGCTAGCTGTGCGGATTTTTAAGTCTCAACAAACCGACGCCTAGCAGCATGAATAGTCCGCCGGATACACGATTGAACCAGCTCGCATGGCGTGGTACCGAAAACCATTTTCTTGTGGTGCGCGCCACCACTCCGTACATCATCAATGAGCAAAATGAAATCGTCATGAAGGTGCCGGTAAGAATGAAGAATTGCGGCAATAAGCTTTGTTCGCTATCGATAAATTGCGGGAATAGTGCGGTAAAAAACAGGATGGCCTTGGGATTGGTCAAGGCCAGCATCACGCTTTGCGTGAATATCTGTAGATTAGTTCGCTGCGGCCCGCTCGCCAAATCGTTGCTGCGTTCAAAGACATTTGACTTCGATTTCCATTGTCGAAAACCGAGAAAGATCAAATAGCCTGCGCCAATCAGTTTCAGCGCGGCAAACAGAAGCGCGGACGATTTCAGTAAGGCGCCAAGTCCGATCATCGCCAGGCCGGAAACCAGCATGACGCCAACGGCATTGCCCAGAGAAGAGAACGCGACACGGCGCAAGCCGAATTGCACGCTATTTGAAATCGCTAGAAGTACCGCCGGTCCTGGGCTAAGAATGCTGATCAGGGCAACCAATGCGTAGACCATCCATCTCGAACTATCCATGACGTTCCATTTTCTATTCGTTAATTTAAGGGGAAATACGATGCAAGCCAATCGTAGCAAATTTCTTCAATGCCGTGCGATCCAAGCTATTTTATTGTCGGATGGCGTCTACGCATTCCTTGATCAGGTTCGGGCCGCGATAGATCAGCCCCGAATACAGTTGCACCAGTGCCGCGCCGGCTTGCATCTTGGCCTGGGCATTGCTGGCGCTGAGAATGCCGCCTACGCCGATGATCGGCAGAGTCTCACCCAGTTCAGCCTTGAGCGTACGCACCACGCGGTTCGACAGTTCGAACACCGGGGCGCCCGACAGGCCACCGGTTTCATCACCATGCGGCAGGCCGGCGACGGCATCGCGGCTGATCGTGGTGTTGGTCGCGATGACGCCGTCGATCTTGTGACGTAATAGCGCATCGGCAATATTCTTGATTTGTTCAGCGTCGATATCGGGTGCAATTTTCAGGGTCAGCGGCACATAACGTTTGTAGCGATCGGCCAGACGTTGCTGACTCTCCTTGAGCTGGGACAGCAAGGCATCGAGCTCCGAGGCACCCTGCAATTGACGCAGGTTCTTGGTGTTGGGCGAGGAAATATTGACGGTCACATAGCTGGCGTAGGGATAGACTTTTTCCAGGCAATGCAGGTAGTCCTCGGCGGCACGCTCAATCGGGGTGTCGAGATTTTTACCGATGTTCAGACCCAGTACGCCTTGTTTGCTCTGGTAGAAACGTGAAGCCTGGACGTTGGCGACGAAGGCATCGACGCCACCGTTGTTGAAACCCATGCGATTGATGACGGCATGCGCGGCCGGCAGACGGAAGATGCGCGGCTTGGGGTTGCCCGGCTGCGCGCGTGGCGTGACGGTGCCGATCTCGATGAAGCCGAAGCCTAATGCTGCCAAGCCGTCAATATAAGAGCCATCCTTGTCGAGCCCGGCGGCCAGACCAACCGGATTGGCAAAATCGATGCCCATCACGGTGCGCGGATCGGCCGCCGGTTTGGCGAACAGTCCGGTCAGACCGAGTGCCGCAGCGCGACGCAAGGCCGGCAGGGTGAGATTGTGGGCAGTCTCAGCATCGAGGCTGAACAGCAGCGGACGGGCAAGGGCGTAAAGGGAGTTGTCGGACACGGTAAGCGGCAGCAAGTGAAAAGTGTCGCTATTTTAACGTGTCTATCGGCTCATTCCGCTAAATATGGCAGGCGAGGGTCGATGGGTCGAGCAGGTCCCAGTTACCTTGTTGCAATGCTTCTAGCGGCTGGAAGTTGGTCTTATAGGCCATCTTTGGACTATCTTTGATCCAATAGCCCAGATAGACATAGTCAATGCCAAGCAAACGCGCCTGCTCGATCTGCCACAGCACGTTATAGGTACCATAAGAGGAGCCAGGAACATCCGGGTCATAAAAGGTGTAGACCGAGGACAGGCCGTCATCGAGCAAGTCGATGATACTGACCATGCGCAGTGTGCCGTCAGGCTCACGAAATTCGACCAAGCGGGTATTGACCTTGCTCTGTAGCAAAAATTGCGCGTACTGATCGCGGCTGTCCTGATCCATGCCGCCGCCGGCGTGGCGCACCGACTGGTAGCGCAGATACAGCTCGTAGTGTTCGTAGGCATAGCTCAGATTGGTGACCAGCGTCGTGAGTTGTGCATTGCTGTTCCAGGCCCGCCGCTGACTGCGATTAGGCGTGAATTGGGCGGTTTTGATGCGCACCGGTACGCAGGCCTGACAACCGTCGCAATAAGGCCGGTAGGTAAAGATGCCGCTGCGCCGAAAGCCGGTTTTGACCAGTTCCGAATAGACGTCGGCATTGATCAGATGGGACGGTGTGGCAACCTGAGAACGTGCTTGCTGATCATCGAGGTAGCTGCAGGGATAGGGTGCCGTTGCATAAAACTGCAAGGTCGAAAACGGCAGGTCTTTGAGGTGCGTCATGAGCGTCCTGTATAAGTCCTATGCGGTCGTGGCAACCACGCAGCGAACGTCGATGCCATCTAATCGATAACTTTAGTGATAATTTACACTACTTTTTCGAGACAGTGACAGCCTTGTGCCTGCCGCAAAGAGACTCAGGTCGGTGGAAACAAATCCAGCGGGTGCCAGAAATTGATTTGCGCGGCCTCAACCGCCTGGTGCAGGTGCTGCAGGAATTCGCTGCGGGAGATTGGCGCTGCGCCCAGCGAAGCCAGGTGAGGGGTTTCCTGCTGACAGTCGATCATCTGCACGCCATGCTGACGCAAAAAATGCACCAGATAGGCCAACGCTACCTTAGACGCATCGCTGACGCGAGCGAACATGGATTCGCCGTAAAACATACGACCGATGCTCACACCGTAGGCGCCGCCGACCAGTTGTCCATCGCGCCAGACTTCTGCAGAATGCGCATAACCGGCGCGATGCAGGCCGCAATAACCGTCGACGATATCCTTGGAAATCCAGGTGCCGACTTCAGTGCGGCGTGGTCCGGCGCAGGCGCGCATGACTTCGCGGAAGGCCGAATCGAAGCGCACTTCCCAGCGACCGTCGGTATGGCGGCTGCGTTCGATCTTGCGCAAGGTTTTTTTCAGACTGTCGGAGATCACAAAGCGATCGGTATAGAGCACCATACGTGGGTCGGTGCTCCACCACAGAATCGGCTGACCTTCCGAGAACCACGGGAAAATGCCTTGGCGGTAGGCTTGCAGCAGACGCTGCGGTGACAGGTCGGCGCCAGCGGCCAACAGGCCGGCAGGCTCGGAGAGTGCCTTGGAAACATCCGGGAAGGGTGAGTTGACATCCAGCCAGGCAATCATGTTCGGTCCCGCGCTTTAATCGGGTTGGATCATGCGTTTGCGGATATCGTCGGTATGCAGGCCGAAGCCGCCGTCGCCGGTGCGGACTTTGGCAACATCAGCGAAGAAGGCGCGCAGCGTATAGTCGACGGTGGGGAAGGCAATCTCGGCCCAGGGAATCTCAGCCTCGCTGAACATGGCCACTTCCAGACTCTCGGTACCGGCGGCGTAATCCAGATCGCGCAGTTCCGCGAGATAAAACAGATGGACCTGATGCACATGCGGAACATTAATGAGAGAAAACAATGGCCCCAGTTTGATATGGGCGCCAGCCTCTTCCTCGGTTTCGCGCACGGCGGCATCGGTCGTGGTTTCGGCGTTTTCCATGAAACCGGCCGGCAGGGTCCAGTAGCCGTGGCGTGGTTCGATGGCACGCCGGCACAGCAGCACCTTGACTTCACCATCACGCTCCCAACGTGGGATCGAGCCGATCACCATCTTTGGATTTTGATAGTGAATGGCACCGCAATTGTCGCACACGAAGCGCGGACGATTGTCGTCGGGCGGGGTTTGCAGGGAAACCGGATGCGCACATTCAGAACAAAATTTCATAAAGCCTGTAGATGTTTTTTGAAGAAATATCGAGGGCAGGCGCCATCGCGTATCAGATAAATCGTGGAAAAGTGTGGATGGAAGTGTATCACTGTCGCCAGCAGGGATACTTAACCGCGCCAGTCTTTTGTCATAAACAGAGGAATGCGCGGGAAAATGTTCTGCCGGGCATCAGTCGAAACTATTTGAACTTAGTGTTTGCATAGTTTCCGTATATCTCCTATAATCTATTTCTTCAGACGCGGGGTGGAGCAGTCTGGCAGCTCGTCGGGCTCATAACCCGAAGGTCGTAGGTTCAAATCCTGCCCCCGCAACCAAATTGTCTAAAACCGTTGATCGCTTATGGCTTTCAGCGGTTTTTTGCTTTTCGGCTGGTGTGTCACAAAGTGAGCCACCTAGCCATGCCACAAATCAAGGCCCCACGCCTTTACCGCAATCGATGCGGTGTTTTCTATTTCCGCCTCAAAACCGCCCAACAAGACCGCAAGGTCAGCCTCCGCACGAAATGCCCGGTGACTGCTAACATTGTTGCGTTACAACTTAACGCAGTCATTGAGCGGAATCGAGCAATGAACAAGAACTCAAATAATCCGAACATCGGGGACTTCAATTTCAATCTGGACGACATCCGTCGATACGAAATTGAAGTGGGCGGCATCAAAATCAAAGCGGATGGGCCAGAAGACCACGCCAGAGCGATGGAAGCCGTGAAAGAGGCCCAGTCCCTCTTATCACTACAATCCGAGGCCGCCTCTCCTGCTGTTCAGCAATTGGCCTTGGATGAGCAAGCAATCCTTGCCCAAGTCGTCGTTCATGCTCAGCAACGTCAATCTCCCAAGGTTTCAATTGTTGCGGCGGAATGGCTCATGGAGCGGCGGTTAAAGAACTCTGCTCGTACCGTCGATGCGAAGGAATATCATTTCAAGGACTTTATTGCGCGAGCCTTAAAGGGCAAAAATCCCGAAATCAATGAACTCGATAAATCGGTCATCGTGGCTTACAAGTCGGCTCTACTTAAAAAAGGACAAGCCGCCAAAACCATCGATAATAAATTATTGTCCCTTGCGGACTTCTTCGAATAGGAGAATGGAAGTTGACGCAGAAAGACAATCCTAAGGAGGAAGCAAGTTTTCTTGAATCTCAATTATTGATTTCAGAAGTGGCCCGTATAAGTCCACATCTTGCCGCGATAGTGAAGGACATTATATTTCAGGCACCAAGTAAAGGTTTGAGGAAAAGTGCTCAAAAAGTATATTCGGATTTCGAAAAATTAAGCGGGAAAGACAAATGGATTTGCCAGCATGCAGGCTGCCAAGAAAAATCGGTTTCTTCTCACGAGATATCTGAGAGTCAAATTGTTAAATTTCTCGCTAATAAGAAAGAAACCGGGATCATAGTTGATGTTTTGAAGCCTTTCTTAAAGGAAAATCCATATAAATTGGAATTTAAAGAAACGGCTGCACGCTCCGCCTCGGCATTTCCGGGGTATTGCGATGAACATGACAGAGAGTTATTTAGAGATCTGGATCAGGCGCATGATCCAGGTGACGATATTTTGCTGAATAAGCAATTTATGAGAACGACGAGGCGAGAAATATATGAGGTGCGTCGTCAGATAGAGGCAGTAGATTCTCTCTTGACAGAGTTAAGAGAATTCGCTTTTGGAAGAACTGAATCGGATGAATTAATGGTTCAAGAAGTTCAGAAGATGGAGCAACACAAGAAAAATGCCGAAGGGAAGTTGGCTAATTGGGAGCAACTATATGAAAAAATTCTTCAGGGCATTGAAACCAGAAAACCTGCTATCGTATTTAAAAAATACGAGGTGAAAAAGCGGGGATATATGTTTTCCGCATCCTTTGATTTCTCTGAACAATCGTCTTCTGATCTTCAAATCTTATTTTTATTGAAGAAGGATTTCGAGACCCAATCATTTTTATATATTGCGACTTTAAAGGAAGAAGGTTTGTCGGGCTTTGATGACCTGACCCTAGATACCCAAGACGGTCGAATTGAGATCACGAATATGATGCTCGGGAAAAAAGAGAGATTCGTTTTTTCGCCTGAATTTAAAGATGGACTGCAAGAAGCCAGTCGTACGGTATTTTGTCGAAGTGCTGATTTTGGATTTGATTCTATTGATCCATTTTTGATCGAAAGTGAATTATTTTCTAAATAAATGCGAGCGACAGAGGATGCTACGGACATCACTGGCACGACAGGAAAATTGCTTTCGTCAGACGGCAATAGAGAAACTCCTAAGTGCCAATCTCAGCAAGAAGGCTTGCTCAACATCGAAACCCATCCAGATTGGCCATCTCGACCGCTTCAATTTCCTGCTCAACCATTTTGGCCAGATCCTTAAGCAGTATCTGATCATCGTCGTCTAGCTCACGGGGAACCGTGTCAAGCAGACATAATGTGCCCAGTTTGTTACCTTTTGAAGACAGCGGATAGCCGGCGTAAAACCGGATGTGCGGTTTGCCGATGACTTGGGGATTGTCATAAAACCGTAGGTCATTAAGGGCGTCTGGCACGATAAATATGCCTTCACCGAGAATGGCATGGGCACAAAATGACGTATCGCGCGGCATTTGCCCATTCGCAATGCCTGCGGCAGATTTAAACCATTGGCGGTTAGAGTCGGTCAGGCTAACCAGAGCGACAGGAACATTAAAAAGCCGTTTTGCCAATCGAGTTAGGCGATCGAAGCGTTCCTCTGGCGTCGTGTCAAGAATTTGAAGTGTTCTCAATGCGTCGAGGCGAGCAACTTCGTCGTCGGGTATGGCAGGCATGAGCACGATGATTCCTTCAGTATCTGTGGGGCAATAATCCAAGCTGAATTTACTTCACATCATAGCTTCTTAGGCTAGACCCGGGATTCGGAAATGTCTATATTTCTTAAATCACGGAAAATGACTTAATGTTGGATGCGTTACTTAGCGCCATGAGACGATTTGCAATTCAGCTCACCGACGTTATTGACCGGCATCTCGATACAGCAGCTTGATATGGGCGTGCCGAGTTGCAACTGATATAAAAAATCCGAGCTTGTATGCGTGAATTGATGATTGGATGTGTCAGCGCAACGGCGCTATAGTGAGCTCTCTCCTCTTTGATTGTTTGAGTGTATGCAGGGGGCGATGCTTCTCCCTGGCAGTGCCTTCTGCATGTCGATTCATCATCGCATGTGAGTAGATTCAACGTGCTGCCACTTGGCAGATAGCTTTGGGCAGCGCGAATCTTTTCACATGACACTGTTGAAATGAAACACTCTTGATGTAATGCTCCGGATGTCATGTGCGGAGCATTTTTTTTGTCTCGGCCTGCGTATCTTGGCGCGACGACAGCAGCTCGTATTATTGGCTGGCATGCACAATGCCAGCTTTGACGAAACGCACCGGTTCTTCATCCATGGCTGCAATCAAGCCATCCAGGCCGTCGGCCAACTTGCCCGATGTGGGAGCGCGACACAGGATATCGGACTCCGACCAGCCGCCGGTCTTGCCCTCGCTAGCAGGTCTGCGTGCGCGCAACCAGCCATCGCGGTCCGTCAGCAACTGGGTGCCGGCGAGCTGGTCGCTGGCAATGCCGGTAATGATGGATAGGGCTCGCCAGGCATCGCTGGAGCGGATCAAGCAGTCGATGACGGGAGCTCCGGCCCGTGCCGGCGGTAGGGCAATGGCATCTTGCGACAGAACCACGCTATGCAGGCGCGGATCTTCCAGCGGCAATGTCTGAGGCTGATTGGCTGAGGCTAGAATCACGCGCACCCGCAGGCCGCGCCAGGCGGTAGTCGATGATTGCGCAGTCTGGTCACATGTACTGCTGATGCCGGGCAACGCCACCGGTTGCTCCCAGTTGCCGATGTCGCGAATGCTGGTGCCGGCGGCATTGGCTTTCATGAAGTCAATCAGTGTCCAAATTTCCTGATCATTAAGGCGCGTGCCAAAACCAGGCATGCTGGAGTTGCCATGGCGATCGCTGACACCGTTGGCGATCTGCCAGAACAGGTCGCCGTCGGTGCGTCGCCACAGTAGCGTGCTGGCAAGATTAGGCGGCATCACCGACAGCGACAGTCCGTGCGCGGTATCGCCTTTGCCATCGACGCCATGACAATTGACGCAGTTCTGCAGGTATAACTGCTGGCCATGGACGATGGCGGAAGCGGAAAAACCGGTAGGGGAGACCTGGAAGCTGGTCGGATTGGCGACGCTGAGCAGCAGTTGACGATCCGGCCAGGAGCTGACGTAGACCAACAGTACGGCCGCCAGTAATAGGATCAGGCGGCCACGCCGCCACAGCAATGCCAGCAAGATTGCCAGCACAGCCGCAGCCGAGCATGCTAGGGCGTAAAGAAATTGACGCGCCACACTGTGATCAATCAACATGACTGCACCGCTGAGGCGCTGGGAAAATGGCCAGGCCGGTTGACCATGACTGGTGTGTGTCAATCCCAGCGCAGCCAGTCCATGGAGCAATCCATCCTGCAGGGTCAGGAAAGTGCTCAGCAGCAGATTGATCCAGTACGACAAAGACAAAAGATTCACCAGCTCGCATCCAGTCCCAGATGACGCAAGGCCTCATGGCGCAATTCGGCTAGCCGTGCATCGCCGCGATGGCGCGGATAGGGCAGATCGACCTTGATTTCTGCACGTATGCGCGCCGGCCTGTCGCTGAAGATGATCACACGATTGGCCAGGAACAGTGCTTCTTCGACATCATGTGTCACCAGCAACGCAGAAAAACCTTTGCGCTGCCACAACGAGACCAGTTCGCTTTGCATCTGCAATCGCGTGAGCGAGTCGAGTTTGCCGAGTGGTTCATCGAGGATCAGTAATTGCGGGTCGTTCACTAGCGCGCGTGCCAATGCTACACGCTGAGCCATGCCGCCGGAGAGTTGATGGGGAAATGCATCGGCGAATTCGCTCAGACCGACCAACGCCAAGGCATCATCGACGCGCTGACGTTGTTGCTTGAGCAAACCGCGAGCCTGCAAACCGAGTGCGACATTGTCCCAAACCTTGCGCCAAGGGAATAGCGTGGGGTCTTGAAACACGACAATACGAGAGGGGGCGGGGCGGGTAATGGATTGCCGGTTCTGCAAGACCTGGCCAGTGGTGGCTGTTTCCAGTCCAGCCACCAGGCGCAGCAAGGTCGACTTGCCGCAGCCGCTGGGGCCGAGCAGGGCAACGAATTCGCCTGGGGCGACTGTGAGTGAAATATCGTCGAGTACCTGCAGCACGCCGTTGGGTAGCTTGAACCAGTGGCTGACATGCTCGATACCGATATCGGCGCCGCTGGTTTGTTGCGCGGCAGCGTTTTGCTCTCTTGTTGCGATTACCATTTGACGGTTCCTTTTTGCCATGACAATGCGCGATCGCGCACCTTGAACAGCAAGGTGATGAGGCTCGAGCACAGGATCGCCATGACGATTAGCGCAGCGTACATGTTGCTGTAGGCAGCCCAGCCTTGGGCCCATTGCAGGTACCAGCCGAGGCCGGCCTTGACGCCCATCATTTCAGCCACCACCAGCACAGAGAACGCAGCGCCCAGACCCATGAACAGGCCGACGAAAACTTGAGGCAACGCCGCCGGAATCGCTACGCGCAGAATCAGGAACCATTCGGATGCGCCCAGCGTGCGTGCTACGTCGTAATAACTCTTGTTGACCGATGCCACACCCGACCAGGTCAGAACCGTAACCGGGAAAGACGTGGCCAGTGCGATCAGAAACACTGCAGCCGCATAACTGGACGGAGCGAAGAAGAAGGCTAGCGGCAGCAATGCAGACGCAGGTACCGGACCGAGAAAGCGCAGCACCGGATGGACCCAATAGCCGGCCACGCGCGACCAGCCTATGATGGTGCCGACCAGAAAGCCGACGATGCCGCCGATGACAAATCCGTGCACTAGCAGGCGCAATGAATAAGCGGTGCTGATACCGATCCGGCTCCAGTCTTCGGCATACACTTCGATCAGACTTTGCGGCGGTGCGAAGAAGGGTGTCGGTAACAGGCCTAGCTTGGCGGTCAGAATTTCCCAGGCGCCCAGTAACAAGGGGGCTGCGATTAGCCATTGTCCCGCCGGACGCAGCAGCTCAAGCGCACGTTTGGCATACGCGCCGGACAATGCCAGCAGCGTCAGCACGACGGCAATGGTCACGGCAGCATATCCGAACTCGTCGGTGAAAGCCCAATCGCTGAAGCCGACTTCTTTGTTGGGCCAACGCAGCGTGATCAAGCCCAACAGCAGCCACACGCTGGCAGCCAGCAAGCCGGTGCGCCAGATGCCGGTTCGCTGCACGCCTTCGAACAGGCCGCGGCGATTGGCTCTGAGCAAGGCATCGTTGGTAGTGGTGGTCATGCGGTACTCCTGTTGAATGGCTAAAGGCAATGCTTAGCTCAGCACATCGGTGGTGACAAAATTGGCTAGACGAGCCGGATCGGTTGTTTTCTTGAGCACGCCGGCAGTGTGGAAGTCGCGTGCAAAAAACTCGACATCATCGCGCAACGGCTTGCCGCTCGGATGATTGTGATACGTCAGGCTGGAGAGCAAGGCGCGTAAATCTTCGATGGCAACCTTGGGTGAATATTTGGCATAAATCTTGGCGGATTCATTGGGGTTTTCGGCAACATATTCCGACGCTTGCACAATGGCGCGCACCACCGCTGCAGTCGTCGGCCGTTCATTGCGCACCAGCTCGCCGCGCGCCCCGAGAATGCAACAGATCTTGTCCTTGTATTGGCCGGTATTATTGCTGCCGATTTCAGTGAAGACGCCTTTATTGCGTTTTTCGATCAGATAAATATTAGGGTCGCCATCGGCGATGGCTTGGATCTCGCCTTTTTTGACCGCGACATCAAGTAGGTCCGCCGGGTAGACGCGCCACTCGACATCTTTTTCCAGATTGAAGCCCTTCTTGGTCAAATCAATGGCAAAGAAATTCTTGGCCGGACTGTTCTGATCGGACACGCCGATGACCTTACCCTTGAGGCTGTTGATATCTTTCACGCCGGCTTGGTTGACACCGACCATGCGTAAGCAGCCGCCATGGGCACTGCCGACGATCTTGACATCAAAACCAGCTTCCAGCGGTTTGAGCCAACGGTGGATCAGACCAACACCGACATCGGCCTTTCCGGTCGACAACGCTTCCAGCAATTGATCGGTTGCGCCGCCCCAGTTGAGCAATTCGACGTCGAGCCCGTTGTTTTCAAAAAATCCGCGTTCCTGCGCCACCACCACCGGCGATAGGCAGAATGCCACTGAGCTCCAGGCGAAAATGAGCTTGCGCGGCGGTGCCGACCAGGCCTTGGGCGCCAGCAAGGTGCTGCCTGCACCGACGATGGCCGCGGCAGCGCCAGCGCGCAAGACGTCGCGGCGCGACCAGGATGACAGGGCTTGAGCGTCTTGCTCTGGGGGGAGATTATTCATTTTTTGATGACTCCACATTGTGGTTGATTGAAGCTGACTGCAAAGCGCGCTAGCACCGACGAGCCGCTGACAAAACAACTGAATACTAATGATGCAGGCGTGCAGGTTCAAAGAATAAAAATGCGTTTCCTTATGCGCGCCTCAAACTGCCATCGGGTGTATATGAATATTCAGAATGCTTCGTTGCCGCAGGCGGCCGCCAGCGTGACACTAGAATCACGCCCAATGCGATGTCATGCACCGCGCGGCTGATTATCCCCATATCCGGAAAGCCAAGATGAGTACACTCAATCATTATCTATTTGAAAAACGCGATGCCGTGCTGGCGCGCGATGTACGTGTCGATGCCGGCACCTCCGTCGCAGTTGAGCTGCAAGCCAAGGTCAGTGCTGAAGGTCGTAGCGGTGTGCGGCGCATCCGTATTCGTGAGCATCAGATTATCAGTGATAGCCCGCCGGATTTTGCCGGCTACAACCTGGGCCCGAGTTCTCCCGAGCTCCAATTGGGTGTGCTGGGCTCCTGCGTGACGCACATCTTTCTGATTCAGGCGGCTCAGCGTCAAGTACCTATTGACAGTCTGGAAGTGGAGGTCAGCGGCAAGATTGATGCACGCGGCGGTCGTCCCGGCTATGAAAATATTCCGATTTATCCGCACGATATTGCCTATGTCGTGCATCTGGCGTCGCCGGCGGGCAAGGAAGAAGTTGAGGCATTGTTCGTTGCAGTTGAGCAGACCTGCCCGATTCTCAATCTATTGAAAAATCCGCAGCAGATCCATGCAGAGTTACACCATACCGTTACAGCGCCAGTCTCGCTTGAGCCGGAGCTGGCACTATCTTGAACCGCAGTGCGCCATGTTCATAGCGTCACGAACATGGCTGATCGCTCGCGCCATCACTAGCCTAACCAACATCCCAACATCCCAACATCCCAACATCCCAACATCCCAACATCCCAACATCCCAACATCCCAACATCCCAACATCCCAACATCCGCACATCATTCAATCCAAAACTTGTTAAGCGGATCAATGTGCTCTTCTGATGCTTTGTGCAGAAGTGCTGCTGCCATCGACGAGAGCAATACATGGATCTTGTCTGTTTTGTTAATCGATGGTGGTGACTGTGATTCGGGCTTACAGTCTTGATACTACGGTCAAGGCGAAATTTTTCTGTTTGCATGATGTGCGATTTACATACTTTATACACTTGGCCCGGATATTCGATGAACCGCAATCGAAAATTAATATGGGATGCCGATTTCGAGAAGTAGCGTACAAATATAATAGGAGATCGGTAGCAAAGAATCATGGCGGTTTCAGGATTCGCCGTTTTTTTTCGCTGTCAAGCCACGTAGATCGACACGGGGTTTCCGAATACATCCATCATCTTGGTGTCGCCGCCGTTCAGTAATCCTCGCGTCACATTGATTGTGCCGATCTTCCTCGGATGTCCAGCAACAGCATTGTGTTCTCAAAGCAGGCCAATTCCTGGTGCGCCTTGCGCTGCTAAGTCGTAGCGCTATTGCAGCAGATCGGCGTTACGAGCTGATTCAGTGCGTCATATTGGCAAATGCCAGCGATATACCCAGGGCCATGAGCACAGACCCGATCAGTTTGTCGACTAGACGCTGGTGATCAATCAGGCGCGTGCGTAGGGTATGCCTGGAAAAGAAAACGGCTACCGTGGCAAACCAGATCAAATGCGCAGCAGACATGAACAAGCCGTAGCCGAATTGTCTGCTCAGCGGTGTATCCGCATGGACTACCTGCGTGTAGGTGCTGACGACAAATAGCGTAGTTTTGGGATTGAGTGCATTGGTGAGGAAGCCGTTACTGAACATTTTCAAGGGCGACACTGGTGCTGCACCATCCAGATTGATCTGTAGTTTGCTCTTGTTGGCAAAGGTTTTCCAGCCGATGACGATGAGATAGAGCGCGCCGACGATCTTGATTGCGGTAAACAAGGACGGTGAGTGCGCAATGATCAAGCCAATCCCGAACATGGTGTAAAACACATGTATCTGGACTCCGAAGGCAATGCCGAGCGCTGCCAGCACGCCCGCATTGCGGCCATATAGATAGCTGTTGCGCGTGACCATCGCGAAATCCGGCCCGGGGCTGATAGTGGCCAGTATCGTGATCAGTGCCACTGCAAGAAGTTCTGTCATCGGTTTGTCCTGCTTGGTTGAGATGTGGCGATTATCGGCTTTTCCCTGAGCGATGAAAATCGATTTATAGTGTCAATAATCGGTTAGATAATTTCACAGATCATGTCAACTCAAGCACCACTCAATACCTTGCGTTTCTTTGAAGCTGCGGCACGGCTGGGCAGCTTTGTCAAAGCCGCCGAAGAACTGCATTTGACCCATGGTGCTGTCAGTCGGCAAATTCGCTTATTGGAAGAGTCGCTCGGCATTGCCTTGTTTGAACGCCGCAATCGTGGCGTTTTTCTCACACAAAAAGGAACGCAACTGCTGACGGCGACGCAGCAGGCCTTGGAACGGCTTGATGCAGCAATGGCGGCATTGCAGGATCCGCAACATCAGCAGCCATTGGTCATCTCTTGTGAACCCACCATTTCGATGAAATGGCTGATTCCGCGTCTGGGAGATTTTCACCGACGTCACCCTGAGGTGCAAGTGCACATTTTTGCCGCCGGCGGACCGGTGTCGTTCCAGCGCCAAGGTATCGATGTGGCCTTGCGTCGCAATGATTTCAACTGGGGCAGCGAGGTCCATGCAGAAAAAGTCTGCGATGAGTGGATCGGGCCGGTTTGTGCGCCAGCGCTGTTGAAGCGCCGGCGCTTGGATCTGTCGCAGCAGAAATTACTGCATACCGCTTCGCGCAAGGCCGCATGGCCGCATTGGCGTGGCGCCTGCGACATGCCAGTCGAGCAGGGCGGCAGTCATAGCTATGAGCATTTCTATCTCAGTCTGCAGGCTGCTTGTGCCGGCCTGGGTGTGGCCATCGGCTCGGTCTACATGGTGCAGGAAGAAATGGAACAAGGACGTCTGGTCGCGCCCTTTGGGTTTGTCCGTGATGGTTCTGAATATGTACTGTTGTCACCGGTGGCGATTGCCTCGGATTCGCGCCGCAGTATATTTTTGCACTGGCTGCGCGGGCAGATGCGTTACCGGCAGGCCGCACTTAGCCAGGCTGGCTGACTTCATGGGGCAGTGTGAGTAGACCGCGCAGTGGTGGTGATGATCTCCTGCTGCGACATCGGGTGCTCGGCTTGGTCCAGTCCAGATGGGCGCGCAGTTGAATAAAACGGGCCGCAGATGCCGCTGGCTGTTAACGACGTGCGCTGGCTACCCGGTGAATCCAGGCAAATAAGTTGGCGATGACTTCGGCGCGATTGGTTTCGTTAAGCACTTCGTGGCGGGCACCGCCATAAACGTGGGTTGACACGTCCTTCAGATCCAGGCTGCGCAGGCGCTCCACCAGCGGGTGGAACCACGCTAGATTGGCATTGACAGGATCATGGTCGCCGGTAAACAGATAGAGCGGTAAGTCTTTGGGAATGCGCTGTAGTTGTGTCATGTCGGTGGTGCGCTCACCTTCAACAAAGATCGAAACGGCCGATGCGATGGTGAAGGGGAAGCCGCACAGTGGATCGGCAATGTAAGTGCTTGGCACCACCGGATCGCGACTAAGCCAATCGACCGGGGTGCGCGGCTTATCGATGCCGGCGTTGGCTGCTCCCAGCGTCCAGCCGGATACGCGGAAATCGAGCAAGTCCAGTGCCGCAGTGCCAGACAAGGCAATGCCATCAACCAGATTGGCGTAATCGAGCATGTATAGCTGGGCCGCAAAGGAGCCCATGCTGTGCCCCAGCAGAATCAGCGGTATGTCGGGATGCTCTTGACGGATGTGGCGACTTAGCTGTGCCATGTCTTGTGGCACGGCGGCAAAGCCGCACGGACCAAAATTTCCCAGACTATTCAACTCCTGGGCTGAGTGACCATGACCACGATGTTCGTTGGCATAGATGACATAGCCTTGCGCGCTCAACGCGGCCGCCAGATGGCGATAGCGTCGCGCATGCTCGGCCATGCCGTGCGCCACTTGCACGGCACCGATGATGGGCCGCGCACCCTGCCAGCGAAAGGTTTCGATCTGATGGCCATCGGCTGCGGCAAGATGAAAACGTGTTTGCTGCATATCGTTGTTGAAGAGAATGGTGTCGTGTGTCGTCATCTAAGAGTTCGAAATGGGAGCTGAGTTGGTCGCAACCTTGCTGCAGAAGGGGGGCGCTTCTCTGGCAAACATGTTGGCAATGCAAGCGAACGACAATAGCTGGACCTGAAGTCTGCTGTCTTGGCAAACCGGGTCATTTTCTTGGCTATACAAGACAAGCTGGTGCACTGACCGATAACTTAAAATGCATCACCGATACGCACTTCGAAACCGCCGTCTGATGCCTTGTGAAACCTGCTCATTTTCCTGTCTGTACGAGATAATCTGGCGTGCTTTTTGATCACTTGAACCGCATGTCTGATATCAACTTCAAAGCTACTCTTGCTGGGTCTGCTTTGGCACCGTAGGTGATGTTGGTATCGTCGCCGATGGTGGATATGCGTCCTCACTGGGCCAACAGGCGCAGTCCTGTCACGAGTGGGGTGCGGGCCACGTCACGCAAAAAACCTGGTGCCGACTGCGCACATAACATGGCCGCAGTCATGTTTTCGTACTGCTTTTTTTTGCGCTTGCAGGGGGTATTTTTTTTCTACCATTTTCTAGTCGAGTTGTGAGTCTGAAATCGCTGTCTGTACAGTGATTTTTATAAGTTCTGCAGTGTTAGTATTGCGCGCAGGAATCAGCGGCGAAGCAAGAAAAATCAGACAACAATTCTCCCGGTCGAACTGCAGATTTCCTGTGTTGGCTATGTATGATCTTGCTGCCGCTACCAGAGCGTTTCTGCTTAAGGCGGCAAGTGCGATTAGGAACAACTGCAGGCGGCTTGCTGACAGCAGTTTGCTGTTGCGGGTCAAGTTTTTTGAAGAAGACAGCCGCAGATGCCGTCGCTAAAAATTAAGTCAGGAGACAACATAAAATGGACCGACCGACTACCTCCGGTGTCTGGATTATCGGTGTGGCGGATATGCTCAAGTCGATCGGAATGGATGCCGCAGCGCTGCTTGAGGAAGCCGGTATTGCTCCCGATGCGCTGGCCGACCCTCAGGCACGTTTTGATACCGATATCATGAGTCGGCTATGGATGGTGATAACGCAGCGTTCGGGAGATGAAGCCATTGCGCTGCGCTTGTCGAGAAGCTCGCGCCCGGCCACGCTCGATTTGTTGGCCTATACCATGATGACCGCGCCGCATATGCTAGGTGCGCTGGAGTGGCTGCAGAAATTTATTCGCGTCATCAGCGATGCCAGTATTTATACATTGGAGCCTGATGCGCGAGGTTACTGGCTGCGACTGAAAATTCGCAGCAGGACGCTGGGGGTGCCACGGCAGCGCTTTGAATACAATCTGATCACAGTGCTCAATGTCTGCCGCTGGATCAGCCGCGCCCGGTTCGACCCATTGGCGCTGGAGTTGACTAGCCCGGCACCGGCGGATCTTCAGCCTTACATCGAGGCGTTCTCTTGTCCGCTCTATTTTGATGCCGGGGTATGTGGATTACTTATTGCCGAGAAGGATTTGGAACAGCCCTTGCTTGCCGCCAATCCCATGTTGGCTGAACTGCATGAGCGCTATGTCGGTGAATTTCTGGCGCGCATGGATAAGGGGCGTATCACGCACAAGGTCAAGGATATGATCGTACGCAGCCTGCCTGACGGCGATCCGCCGCGCAGTGCAGCGGCAGCCCTGTTGTGCATGAGCGAGCGCACCCTGCAAAGACGCTTGCAGGAAGAGGGCACCTCGTTTCAGCAACTGCTCGACGACATCCGGCGTGAGCTGGCCGCTGAATACCTGGAGCTAGGCGAAATGACGATGGGACAAATCGCCTATATGCTGGGTTTTGCGGATCAAAGCATACTTTCGCGCGCTTGCCAGCGCTGGTTCGGGATGTCGCCGCGGCAATATCGGCAAAAGTTTAGCGAGCAGGGGCCTCGTCCCCATATGACGCTAGGAAAATCATCCTTGTAGCGCCAGCAAGGCAAAGCTGGCCAGCCAGTGACCGCCGCTGTAATGACTGCCGACCACATGTTCGATGCTGGCTTGCAGATGCCGTTGCGCTGCGTCTGCCAATGTCGCCTGTAGATGGTGCGCAGGAGGCAGGTGACGGCCGATATGTCGCATGCACCAGGCACGGCTCAGATTGAGGCCGTCGAGGTGCGCAATTTTGGGATCGGTGCGATCACTGACCTGGGCCGGCTGCATCAGTTGCGTCACTTGTGCCAGTTGTGGCAGGAAGCGATCAAACCAGATGGCAAAGGCGTCGGTGTCCAGCACTTTGCTCATCAACATCGCCTCCGTCAAGGCGGCTGACACGTATTCATCGCCGCCTGGTTCGTAGTGGGCGGGATAGTCTTGATCTGCACCGTAGTAGCGCAACGCAGCTTGGGTGATGGCGGTGCTCAGTTCGTCATCGCTGGCGGCCCGCGCATAGTCGAGTGCCAGTGCCAGCGCAAACGCGGTGTTGTAATGGGTGCCGACGCGGATTGGATAGGTCAGCTTACCCAGATAGTCGAGCAGACGGCTGCGGATTTCCAGTGCCAGCGGTTGCATGGCGGCGAGCCAGGCTGCAGCATGTGGATGCGGCGATACGGCTAATTCTTGCGTCAGTGCGAGGATCCAGCCGAAGCCGTAGGGGCGCTCGAAGGAGGCGCGACCGCCGACTTGAAAGTAGGCTGTTTCCCGGGCCAGCAGTTCTGGGGTGAAATGCTCGTCGAAGATGGCGCCGATCTTGTCTTGCGTCGGCAGCGTCGGGTACAAACGTGCGCAACGCAGCAATAGCCAGTAGCCATGGACTGCCGAATGCCAGTCATAGCAGCCGTAGAACACTGGATGCAAGGCGCGCGGCGATAGCACGTCGTCGGCGTCGTGGAGCACGTGCATGATGTGATTGGGATATTCCTGCCGCAGATACGTCAGCGGCATATTGCTGTAGGCGGTGGCCAGTTCGATGGTCAGTTGCATGGGAGTTCTCGGTTGTCAATGGTGCGTTGTCGACACTGATGCGGGCGACCGGCAATGGGCCGGTCACCCGCTATCTCAGAGGAACGCGAGGAAATACATGAGGAACACGTTGACGATTAACAGCGTCAATGCTGTCGGTATCTGCACCTTGATGACTTGATACTTGTTCTTGAGTTCAAGCAAGGCCGCCGGCACGATGTTGTAATTGGCGGCCATCGGTGTCATTAGTGTGCCGCAATAGCCAGAGTACATGCCGATGGTGAGCAGCGGTGCTGGATTGGCGTGATGACCTGTGATCAAGAACGGCAGGGCAATGCCCGCCGTCATGACTGGAAATGCTGCGAAGGCGTTGCCCATCACCATCGTAAATAGGGCCATGCCGATAGCGTAGATGGCGACCACCAGGAACAGGTTGTTTGGATCGACAAATATGCTGACCACGTGCTGCACGGATTCGCCAGTTTTTGCAGCCACGAACACGCCGCCCAGCATTGCCAGCATTTGCGGGAGAATCGCCGCCCAGCCGATGGAATCCAGCAACTGACGCGATTGACGCACTGCTTGCATAGGCGTGCCGCCGGTCAGCTTCCAGCCGGCCAGTATCGCGCACAGACAGGCGACGCATAGCGCCGCCAGCGTCAACTGTTTCTGATCCAGCAAAAACATGCCGCCGATGGAAACGCCCTTAAGCAACACGGTACAGGCGACCGTAATCACGGGAATCAATACTGCCGGAAAAAACAGCCAGTTGCCCAAGCGTTGTGATGAAACCTTACGCTCTTCGTGAGTGGTGGTCTGGTAGGAGCCTTTCGATAGCATACCGGTACCAGCGAGCACGGAGATAAGAATGACTGCAAAGCCGATGACGCGATACGCCACCGACTTGCCCCACTGATCGACCATGATGTCGCCGAACAGGAAAATCGCACCGAATAAAAACCAGAACAAGGCGGTGGTGTAGCGTTTAGGGTTGCCTTTGTCCTTGAGTGTCATGCCAACGAGCAGCATGACAATGAAGCCGACCAAATAGTAGATGCGGTTGATGGTGATGAGGGTGCTCATGCTTGCACTCCATTGCTGGATTTTTTCCATACTGCGACATCGCGGCGGATGCTGGCGTCGAGGCGAGTCAGACGGAACATATGAATGATCAGCGCGCTTAACGCGGTTGGAATGGCCCACAAGCCGAGGTGCAGCGGCTCAACGTTGGTAATGCCATTTTCTTTGAGGAAGGCATCCATCAGTAGCACTGCGCCGAAGGCGATAAAGATATCTTCGCCGAAGAATACGGCAATGTTGTCGCACGCTGCACAGTGGGCCTTGATTTTGTCACGAATCCATTGCGGCAGGTCTTCTCCATAGGCACTGACAGCAGCACCCTCGGCCATCGGCGCCAGCAAGGGACGTACGGTTTGCGCCTGGCCGCCAAGATAGATTAGTCCCAACGCAGCGGTGCCTTCACGCAGCAAAAAATACAGCATCAGTATGCGTGCCGATGTCGCGCTGGCAATACTGGAAATCCACGCTTGGGCACGCTCTTTCAAACCATAATGTTCTAGCAGGCCGATGACCGGCAGGATCAGCAGATAGGTTGCCAGTGAACGGCTATTGACGAATTTTTCGCCGAAAGTTTCCAACAACATGCCGAAATCCATTCCAACCGACAAACCCGTGGCGAGGCCGGCGACTGTCACTACTAAAAGCGGGTTGAAGCGCAAGGCGAAACCGGCGACGACGATCGGTATTCCGATTAGCGGTAGCAAAATCGAACTGTCCATGGGTTCTCTCCTGAGAAATGATGTTGATGGCTGTTGGTTGACGATGATGAAAAAATTAAGATGGGGCGCTGATCACGATGCGTTCGCTACTGAGCTGGGCGCGAATACTGCGAGCAAATTCCAAGGCATGGGCACCGTCGCCGTGCAGGCAGACGGTCTGGGCGTTGACTGCCACGCGGCTGCCATCAATGGCGACGACGTGCTTGTCCTTGACCAGCGACATGGTCTGCGCCAGCGCCTTGGCTTCGTCTTCGATCATCGCGCCGGGCAGGCTGCGATTGACCAGACTGCCGTCGGCTTGGTAGCCGCGATCGGCAAAAACTTCTTCAACCGCCTTGAGACCGGCACGTTGCGCAGCGCGGATCAATTCACTGCCGGCCAGGCCGAACAGCGCCAGTTGTGGATTGAAGGTCTTGATCGCAGCGCAGATGGCATCGGCCAGTACCGCATCCTTGGCGGCTTGGTTGTACAAGGCGCCATGCGGTTTGACGTGCGCCAATTGGGCACCTTCGGCGCGCGCAATGGCATCGAGCGCGCCAAGCTGATACAGCATGCCGCTGAAAATCTGCTCAGGTGGCAATTGCATATTGCTGCGGCCGAAGTTTTCACGGTCAGGAAAGCTTGGATGGGCACCGATGGCGACTTGATTACGCAGCGCCCAGCGCACGCATTGCTGCATCGTATTGGCGTCGCCGGCATGCCAGCCGCAGGCGATATTGGCGGAGCTGACCAAGGTCAGCAGCAGTTCATCGTTATCACAACCTTCACCGAGGTCGGCGTTCAGATCGATATGCATTAGGTCTCCAGAGACTGTTCTGTATTCTGTATAGGGTAGGTATTTATCTACGGTATTGGCGCGCGCGCGACCACTCCAGTGCAGCCAGCGTTTGTTCCAGCTGGCGCAGATAGTCTTGCTGTTCCGTGCTGGCAAGCAAGGCTTGTTCCAGGTCGCATAGCTGTAACTGCAGCTGTGCATTGAGCGGTGCCTGCGCCAGTTTCCACATGTCGGCAGAAATCACCACGCCGATCTTGGGGTAGCCGCCGGTAGTCTGGGCATCCCCCATCAAAATGATCGGTTGCCCCGAAGGCGGCACCTGGATCACGCCAGGAACCACGCCGTGCGACAACAGATCGCGATTTTGCTTGCGCTTGAGTTCCGGCCCTTCAAGGCGATAGCCCATGCGATTGCTATTCGGTGTGATGCGCCATTTTTCTTGCCACAAGTCCTGTCGCGCGGCCACCGTGAACTGTTCGAACTCCGGTCCCGGCAGTACGCGTAGTGTGAGATGCTCGCTGCTATCGTGCGGCAAGGCAGCCAGGCCGTTCCAATGTGGTGAGCGCACGCCGAAAATTGATCCGCCGATGCGCGCCAGGGCTGCCTCCATCCCGCCAATGGGAAGTCGATCGCCTTTGCGCAGCGCGCGTCCCTGGTGGCCACCGAAGCCGGCTTTCAGATCTGTACTGCGTGAGCCCAGCACAATCGGAGTGGCAATGCCGCCAGCAACCGCGAGATAGGTACGAATGGCCGGCGTGCCGTCACGGCTGCAATGCGAAAATTTGAGTTTTTGACCGGCCCGCACCGGTGCGCTCCAGTAGGGCGCAATCGGTTTGCCATCCAGGCGAGCGTCGAAATCATCGCCAGCCAGTGCGATGCGGGTGTCGCAGCGAAACCGCATTTCACAAGCACCCATGGTGATTTCGAGACCGGCCGCTTCGCGGGGATTGCCCACCAACAGATTGGCGCTGATCAGTGCCAGGGTATTCAAGGCGCCGCCGGGATGGATGCCGAGCTGACGTTGGCCTTCACGCCCCAGGTCTTGTACTGAGGTAAGGATGCCGGGTTGCAGAATGTCTATCATTTGGCGATCCGTTCGGCGCTAAAACGCACACGGTCGCCCGGACGCAGCAAGGTGGGGGGATTTTGCTGAGGGTCAAACAACGACAGGGCGGTGTGCCCTAGCACTTGCCAACCGCCCGGCGAGCTTAAAGGATAAATGCCAGTCTGTTCGCCGCCGATGGCGACCGAACCGGCCGCAACCGATAGCCTGGGTTGCGTCTGACGCGGCGTTGCCAGCGTCGGATCAAGCCCGCCCATATAGGCAAAGCCTGGCATGAAGCCGATGAAGTAGACAACATATTGTCCGGCGCTGTGGCGTTCGACGACTTCTTTGGTAGTGAGGCCAGTATGGCGGGCTACGACATCGAGATCAGGGCCGGTGCTGCCGCCGTAGACGACTGGTATTTCAATGTCGCGCCCAGTGATGGCGCAGCCATCGGCATGCGGCCAGACGTCAAGGATACGCTTGGCAACTTGATCAAGATCGGCCACCGGACGACGCATGATCAAGGTCAGATTGTTCATGCCGGGGACGACTTCGATCACTTCGGGCCAGGATGCAGCTTGTTCGGCAATGCTCCAGATGCGCTGCTGATACTTTAGCGTCGCCGGTGGTGGCAAGCTGCACTGTAGCGCTCCATCACCCAGGAAGTGGATTTGCGGTTGACTCATTTTGATCCGATTCAAATAGGCTGGTTTGCATCATCAGTGCAGCGCTAATCATGCAATTTCGAGAAAGTATAAACAATATATTGATAAATTACTTATTTAAGATTGCTATATAGTGTTGGAAATTGACCGTAATACCTGACCTGAATTTTTTGAGAAGCCGCTTATGAGTGAGAAAGCCTTGGATAGCATGCCGGTAACAGCTGCAGTTGAAAAAAAGCCAGCCAAAATCGTTTCCTCCAATCATCTTGTGTCTGAAAGAAGCGCCGAGCTGTCCGAGCTGGAATATGCGCTCATCATGGCCGGAAATGCCTTTAATCGCTGGATGACACGTTGCATGATGGCAGCCGGCGCCAAAGACATGACCGCCATCGAGGTGTCTTTGCTACACCACGTCAATCACCGCGAGCGCAAGAAGAAGCTGGCCGACATCTGCTTTGTACTCAACATCGAGGATACCCATGTTGTGACTTACGCGCTCAAAAAATTGGTCAAGGCCGGCCTGGTGCAAAGCGAAAAGGCTGGCAAAGAGCTATTGTTTTCGGCCACGCTGGCCGGCCAGGAGTTATGCATGAAGTACAAAGAGGTGCGCGAGCGTTGCTTGATTGAAGTGCAAGCCGAAAGCGGCATCCAGAATCAAGCCATCGGCGAAGCTGCGCAACTATTGCGTAGCGCGTCTGGTTTATACGACACCGCCGCGCGTGCGGCGGCTTCGTTGTAAGCTGCGCTTCATCAATCAGTCAAGGAATTTCCATGCAAGCAGTAGAAATTGCCCGCTACGGTGGGCCTGAAGTGTTGCAGTTGTGCGAGCGCGCGCTGCCCGATTGCAAGGCTGGCGAAGTATTAATCAAGGTGCATGCTGCGGGCGTCAATCGTCCTGATGTGTTTCAGCGCCAGGGCAACTATCCGGTGCCGCCTGGTGCTTCGGATTTGCCGGGGCTGGAGGTGGCCGGTGAAATTGTCGGCGGCGAACTGGCCGGTAGCGATTTTCAGCTGGGCGATCTGGTCTGTGCGCTGGTGCAGGGCGGTGGTTATGCGCAATACTGCACGGCGCCGCTGGCGCAGTGCCTGCCGTTACCTCCGGGCTTGACCGCCTTGCAGGCAGCGGCCTTGCCGGAAACTTTTTTTACGGTCTGGAGCAATGTGTTTGAGCGTGCGCGCCTGGCGCCAGGAGAAACGCTGCTGGTACAAGGCGGCACCTCTGGCATCGGTGTGGCGGCAATTCAGATCGCTGTCGCGCTGGGGCATCGGGTATTTGCGACTGCCGGTTCGGACGAGAAGTGCCGCGCCTGTGAAGCGTTGGGTGCTGAGCGCGGCATCAATTATCGTAGTGAGGATTTCGAAGTCGTGGTCAAAGAGCTCACTGCAGGTCGCGGTGTGGATGTGATTCTCGATATGGTTGGCGGCGATTACCTGCCGCGTGAAATCGCCGCCCTGGCCGATGATGGTCGCGTGGTGGTGATTGCCTTGCTCGGCGGCGCCAAGGCGCAAGTCGATTTGGGGCAGATTCTGCGGCGGCGGCTGACAATTACCGGTTCCACGCTGCGCCCGCGTCCAGTTGCCTTCAAGGCTGCGATCGCCGCGCAACTGCGCGAACGGGTGTGGCCATTGCTGGCAGCAGGCAAAATCAAGCCGATTATTCACCAGACTTTCCCTTTGGCACAGGCGGCACAGGCCCACACCATGATGGAAGAGGGGCGCCACATAGGCAAGATCATGCTGACGTTAGTCTGACAACGGAGGGGGATTGGTTTGACCGGCTTCATCGCGACGCGATAGAATGCGGGGTTATTTATCGTCCGTCCTATATATGCGCCGTAAATTAGTTGCTGGTAATTGGAAAATGAATGGCAGTCTTGCTGCCAATGCCGTTTTGCTGAAGGAAATCAAGGCGGGCTTGTCTACGCTCGGCGAGGCGGTCGATGTGGCGCTCTGTGTGCCTGCGCCTTATCTGTCGCAAGTGCAGGCTGCAATGGTCGGCTCGATGTTGGCCTTGGGTGCGCAGGATGTGTCGGCGCATGTCAATGGCGCCTATACCGGCGAAGTGGCAGCCTCCATGTTGCGTGACTTTTCCTGTTTGTACGTGATTGTCGGTCACTCGGAGCGACGCGCTTATCATGGCGAGTCCAATGTCGTGGTCGCCGCCAAGGTGCGTGCTGCCTTGCAGGCGGACCTGGTGCCGCTGGTGTGTGTCGGTGAAACCCTGGCTGAACGTGAGGCCGGTCTGAGTGCAGAGGTGGTCGGGCGTCAACTCGATGCGGTACTGGCGGTGCTCGACGCTGCGGAGTTGGAAGACATCGTCGTGGCCTATGAGCCAGTATGGGCAATTGGTACCGGCAAGACAGCGACCCCGGCGATGGCGCAAGAAATGCATGCGCAATTGCGGGCGCGGTTGGCGCAAAAAAATGCGGCTGCGGCGGCGCGGATGCAAATACTTTACGGCGGTAGCATGAAGCCGGAAAATGCAAAAGAATTGTTGGCTATGCCGGATATCGATGGCGGCCTCATAGGTGGAGCTGCCTTGAAGGCTGCGGATTTCCTGGCGATTGTTCAGGCCGCTGCTCAAGCCAGCTGATGGATTGTTGTTTTAATTGAAGATGCTTATATGAATACTTTATTTACGGTGATTGTGGTGGTTCAGGTGCTGGCGGCGCTGGCAATTATTGGTCTGGTCTTGCTGCAGCATGGTAAGGGCGCCGATATGGGAGCTGCTTTTGGTTCCGGTGCCTCAGGTAGTTTGTTTGGTGCTACCGGGTCTTCCAATTTTCTCTCGAAGTCGACCGGCGTTGCAGCTGCAATCTTTTTTATTGCAACCCTGGCTTTGTCATTCGCCAGTAGTCATCGCGGCGCACAATCGGGCGGTGTGATGGATAATCTGTCGGCGCCTGCGGCGGCAATTCCTGCAACGGCTGTGCCGGCGGCGCCTGCTGCACCAGCTGCGGCCACAGTGCCAGCAAATCCTGCAGATCAATCGAATCAGATTCCGAAATAATGTTTTGCGTGGCTCGTAATAATGCGCAAAACTTAATGCAGTTTATTAAGTTTTAGTGCGATTGTGCATTGAACAATAGCATTAGTTCGAGTTACAATAGCAGCCTCAAGCCGACGTGGTGAA
>Ga0302156_10000029_pt1 | contig 135440 bp, 128 predicted proteins | sample I_Bog_N3_2_FD_193503 | JGI IMG/M metagenome (GOLD analysis project Ga0302156, IMG submission 193503) | Peat permafrost microbial communities from Stordalen Mire near Abisko, Sweden - I_Bog_N3_2 | ecosystem: Environmental > Terrestrial > Soil > Wetlands > Peat | place: Sweden: Abisko... | reverse complement strand
CAAAGAAAGCTTCAACGCTTTGAGGCGGCCCAACATGCTGGCAAATTAAACGCCTACCAGCGTGTGAACCGGCAGTCTCGTGAGATAGAACAGCAGTTTGAGAGCCAGATTGCCTTCGCAGAGCGAATTGAATCACTTGCACAAACATTAGTGATGGATAATTTATCTGATGAATCATTTGATCGGACAGATGATGTTGAAATTTTATCAGTGATGCAAAAATTGTCTGACGCAATTACTGATGCTAGTGAACAAATTCGTGCTGTGGCGGAGCGACTGGCCAGAAACACCGAGAATGTGAAGGCCGAACTTTCAACGTCCTCATGGAAGGAGAATTTTGATCAAACGCTTCTAGCGTACGAACAACTCAAAATTGAGTTGCTGGAGCAAGGAGTCAGCGATCCTAGTGAGCATGGGCGTTTAGTCCAAGAACGGCAACGTCTGGAAGCAGAGGCAAAACGTTTTGGCGATTTTCAAAAACAGCGTGATCAGCTGGTAGAACTGACCAAAGGGCAGTGGCATAAAATCTTAGAAGCCCGGCGTGGTATTAGCAAAACGCGACATGAGTTTTTACAGCAAACTCTTTCTGAGAACCCCTTCGTACATATAGAGCTCATACCATACGGTGCGGAGCCTGAAAGCATTGAACGATCCTTACGTTCGCTGCTAGGCGTGTTCGATAAATACAACGATGACATCTATTCTGCAGCTCAAGGAGAAACACCAGCAAAGGGCGTAATTGCCGACTTGCTAGTTGCTGCAGAACTCCAAGAAGGTGATGTGTCCGCGTACGAAGCCGGCCTGCAAAGTCTACAGCGTAGATTGATACAGGGCTGTGGTTCACGCACGGATCTCAGCGGTTGGTTCAGCAAATTTTTGGCTGGATCGACTGAGAAGCGACCAGAGTTTCAAGATGAAATCCTCTGCTGGTTTCCGGAGGACAATCTACGTATTGAATACAGCCGTAAAGGTGATGGTCGGGACTTCTTGCCGATTGGACAAGCTTCAGCTGGGCAAAGGGCTGCGGCGATGTTGGCGTTTTTGCTCGCCCATGGCGATGAGCCTTTGGTGCTTGATCAGCCTGAGGACGATCTAGATAACCATCTAATCTATGATTTGGTAGTGAAGCAAATTCGTGCAAATAAGCTTCGCAGACAATTGATCATCGTTACGCACAATCCCAACATAGTGGTGAATGGTGACGCCGAAATGCTTTATACGCTGGACTTCAATCACCAATGCTACGTGAAGCACGAGGGATCTCTTCAAGAGAAGCTGATGCGAGAAGAGGTTTGTCGAATTATGGAAGGCGGTAGAGAGGCTTTTGAGAGACGGTATCAAAGGCTTGGTAGAGACGTATGATGTGAATCGCCGATTTTTAGGTGGCCCTTGACCCTCTCCTATCAGTCGGCACTCGCCAGTGCGCCGCGTCGGCTTGCCGCTGAGGCTCAGCGTTTGTCGACTTTAGTAATTAACTAATCCCAAACACGAGGTTAGCCGGTTCTGATCTGCGCCGGCCATCGCTTGATGGTCCTCGGAATTACGCTGAAACTTTACTAAACTTGATCTCACGCCCCTCAACCCCTACATTGCCCGACTATGCAAAACACCCTGAATACTGAATCGCTCCGTTCGGCCTTGGCCCAACGTGGTTGGACGCAAAAAGACCTTGCTGATCATCTGGGGGTGTCGGCTCAGTCCGTCACCAATTGGCTCAAAAGCAAGGATTTCCCGCGTCCCGATAAACTGCTCAAGCTGGCGATAACACTGCAGCTCTCCTTCTCTCAGTTGGTGCAACCTCCCCAGGATCAGCCAGTCGTGGCCTTTCGCAAAAAGGCTGGTACCAAAACGACTGACGAGCACATCCTCAAAGCCATGGGGATTGGCAGTCTGCTCATGCCACTGGTCGACTTTCTGCCGGCGCTGTCTACCTTACGCACCAATATTTCTTCGCCCTCGATGCACTATGCACGCCTGCAAAGCGATGCCTCCCAGGTACGCAGTAAACTGGGATTGGGCGAACGGTCTGTTCTGGGTTATGAGGCGCTGATTGCCGAGTTCAAGTCCTGTGGGGCGGTACTGGTACCGGTCCTCTGGGGGCAGAAGAAGCAGCACAAGAATGCTTTGCATATCCTGTTACCTGCGGCCGACGTCACCTTTGTGTTTTTGAACCTGGATACCAAGCTGGAAGACTTCAAATTCTGGATGGCTCACGAACTGGCTCACGTTTACACCCCCGAGTTGGCAGGCAAAGATGAAGGAGAGGATTTTGCCGATGCTTTTGCAGGCGCGCTGCTGTTTCCTGAGGCTTGTGCTCAACTTGCCTACCAAGAAGCCATCGGCGCCCCCGGCCCAGCAGGCGAAGTCACCGTGTTGCAGAAGTATGCGAAGCAGCATGAAATTTCGCTGAATACTGTGTTCCAGCAGGCCAGGGGATTCGCCTTGGAAAATGATTTACCTGCTCTGCGGGTGGCGGAAAAAACGATCCATGCCGTGCGTAACAACGCTGCGCCGCAACTGGTCAGCACAAGCCTGTTTGACCCGATGCCACCCAAGCCGGCTCACTACATTGCCGCTGCGTCCAATACCTTCCAGTCTGTGTTTTTTGGGACTCTGAAACGCATGATCCGTGAACATGGGTCAGGGCCATCCTACGTTCAGCAAATCATGGACATCTCACTGAGCGATGCGACCGCTATTCACGGAGAGCTTGCACGGTGACGGCGGGGTGTACGCTGGTGTTGCTGGATACCAATGCGTATCTGCGGCTCGCCAAGCGTATACGTCCAATGCTGGGCATCGAGTTTGGGCAGAAGAAGTACGTCCTGACGATCTTGAAGGATGTTGAGGATGAAGTGCATCGAAGCGGTGCGCTTCGTTTCAGATTTCCCTGGTTTGACGCGGAGGATCTAGCTAGCGAGCGACTGGCCAAGCGGGTACGTTTGAGCGCCGAGGAGCGAGTACAGATGGATGTTGCTCAAAGCGTCCTACGTGGATGGGTTTTGGCTGATCCCACCGTTTATACCACCGGCGGCCGGTCTCCTCCTTCGCCGACTGATTGTCGGGTACTTGCTTTCGGTCAGATCAGAGAGGCCATTGTGGTCACGGATGATCTGGGCATGCACAAGTTGGCTAAAGATTTCAGTATCCCGATCTGGCATGGGTACGAGCTGCTAAAAAAGATGCTTACCGCGAAGCTGATTACCAACGAACAGGTCAGAGGCATCTTCGAATCGCTGGAGCTCAATGGCGATTTGACCGAGTCATGGCGTCAGGCGAAGCACACCACTTATGTAAAGCTCTTTGGCAAGGGCGAGTGAGTATCCTCCGTCTTTCGTATATGTGGCTGACTCCGCAACCACTCGTACCGTGTGAACTTGCGTCATGCTGAAGGGTAAGGGGAGCCAAGCTCCCCCTCCCCTACTCTCGTCAGCTTGGTGCTACTGCCAGACGTTCATCAATCATCGAATCCAACCTCCCCTGTGCCAACTCGATCAAATGCACCACACCCATCGCCACCTTGCGATGGGGGCCTGTGAGATTGTCGGCGTTTTCATAGGCCGTGGCGGCAGCGGACCCCAGGATTGAGCTGACATCGACGAGGACCTCTTCTTGGTTTTGAAACGTTGATAAGTGGCTGCTTACCGCAGGTTTCGAAGCCTTGCCTTCTGTCGGGATGTAATGAGCCAGGGCACGGTCAGCGGCTTGTGGGTCGATGCTTTCGATACCGGATGAAACCGGGGGATTGGGTGTTACCTTGAACATGATTGCGCATCTCCAATGTTGGATGGCGCTGCCATGACTCGCGACTAAACGAGTGGGTGGCAGCTGTACGCAGGTTAGTCGACCGGAACATTGGGAACCCGGCGCACCACGAGGGTGCCCTGCGCACAGCCACCATAAAGCGGTAGGCGAAAAAATAGCGCCCATCCGGGAGGTGGCGCTTGTGCGCCCAATGTAAAACTTCCGGGCGACTAAACCCGGCCACTGAATTGGCAGTGACAGGATCAAGACTAGCCAGCGAAATGGGCAGGCACAAGCGGTCAGGATTTTCTAGGAAACTTCAGTCAATGGAAAGCGAGATGTATTACTGGCTCTGGAAAATCATCAGCAAATCAGTGCTCATCTCATAGCGCTTCCTACTCACGATTTAAAATCAAATCCCCCTTCTGTATTCAGCAAGCCCGTCTACACTGATGGATCTGTACCCAATAGATGGCATTGTGCCGCATCCGGAAATTGAAAGGTTTTACGACTATCCGACGACTGACCCTGCACCCCGCTCAAGTGGGCCATGGTCTCGGCGGATAGCCTTGTTATGCAGTGGAGCTCTGTTCAACTGATTCAGGGAGGAACCTATGTCGTCATCCGGCAACCTGCAGCTACCGCAGCCTGCTCATCAGGCGAGCGCTTTTTTCTGGATACCTCTTGTCCCCGCCGCCTTTGGCGTATGCGTGTTGCTGTTGAGCGACTGGCGCCCTGCCAACCTGGCCTGGTCGGCGGGCCTGCTGGTGGTGGGTGGTCTCGCCGGACTCCTGAACCAGCGTCATTACCGGCAATTGTCAGCCCGGATCCTGAGTGACGCCCAAGCTGCCCTGGTCACCACTGACACGGCGCCCACCGGCGGTCTGGAGGCTGTCTGCCTCGAAGCCATCCCCATCTGGTCCCGGCAAATCGAAAGCTCTCGCACCGAGACCGAAACCGCCATCATCGAACTGACCAGCCGTTTCAGCGCCATCGCCGAACATTTGCAACAGACTGTTGATAACTCCCAGGCAACGGCGGGCGATCTGGCCGACCACAACCAGGGCAGTGCACTGGAGGTCTTGGCCCAGAGCGATGCCGAGTTGCTGCATGTGATCGAGTCGCTCAAAACCATTCAGAAAAGTCGCGACGAGATGCTGGTACAGGTCCGCAACCTCACCGGCTACACCGGCGAACTGCGGGCCATGGCCGGTGAAGTGGCGGCCATCGCCCAGCAGACCAACCTGCTGGCGCTCAACGCCGCCATTGAAGCCGCCCGCGCCGGGGAAGCCGGGCGTGGCTTTGCCGTGGTGGCCGATGCGGTGCGGACCCTCTCCAGCCAGTCCAGTGAAACCGGGCAGAAAATGTCCGCCAAGGTCGACATCATCAACAACGCCATCACCCAACTGGTCGAGGCCGCCGCCAGCAGTACCGATCACGACAAGGATTCGGTGGCCGAATCGGAAGCCAGCATCCAGGGTGTCCTGGAACGTTTCAAAAGCATCACCGGACAACTCTCCGAGTCCGCGGCCCTGCTGCAACGCGAAGGCCTGGGGATTCGCGATGAGGTGACCGAAGTGCTGGTGAACCTGCAATTCCAGGATCGGGTCAGCCAGATCCTCGCCCAGGTCCGCAACAACATGGAAGCCCTGCTCCGTCACTTGCGCGAAGCCCAGATGCCGGGCGCCACGGTGGTGGTCGACGCTCCCGCCTGGCTGGCGGAAATGGAGCTGACCTACGCCACTGATGAACAGCGGCGCAATCACCGTACGGGCAAGGTCAACGTCAATAAGCCCACGAGTACCCAGGAAATCACCTTCTTTTAGGAGCCGGTCATGGCAAAAAATGTAATGGTGGTCGACGATTCAAGCAGTGTTCGTCAGGTAGTCAGCATCGCGCTCAAAAGCGCCGGCTACGACGTGATCGAAGCCAGCGACGGCAAGGACGCGCTGGGCAAGCTGACCGGGCAGAAAATTCACCTGATCATCAGCGACGTGAACATGCCGAACATGGATGGCATCACCTTCGTCAAGGAAGTGAAAAAGCTGCCCAGCTACAAATTCACCCCAATCATCATGCTCACCACCGAGTCCCAGGAAAGCAAGAAACAGGAGGGGCAGGCCGCAGGCGCACGGGCCTGGGTGGTCAAGCCATTCCAGCCGGCACAAATGCTCGCCGCCGTATCCAAGCTGATTCTGCCCTGAACCCGGGCACCACCAGGACCGGGCAAACAGGGAGATTCGCGCATGCCGATCATTTGCCAAGCAGACACTTCAACCCCGCATCTGGGGATTGAAGGCGAGATGACCATCTACACCGCCGCGGAACTCCATGCGGAGCTGGCGCCGTTCCTGACGCTGGGCAGCCCCCTGGAGATCGACCTTTCGCAGGTCACTGAAATCGATGGCGCGGGCCTGCAACTGTTGATGCTCGCCAAGCGCGAAACCTTGCGTACGGGCGTTGTGTTGCAACTGAGCGGACATAGTCCGGCAGTGCTTGAGGTATTCGAACTCTGCGACCTGGGCGAGACGCTGGGGCAGCCGTGATCCAGAGCTATAAGCTTCCCGAGGTTCTTTGACCCCGGGGCGATAAAAGGACTCTATCGTGACCATCAATCTCGACCAGGCACAGCAGACCTTCATCGTCGAAGCACGTGAGCTGCTTCAGGACATGGAGTCGTCGTTGCTGCACCTGGAGTCCGAACCCGACGACAGCGACGCGATCGGAGCGATCTTCCGTGCGGCGCACACCATCAAGGGCTCCGCCGGACTGTTCGGCTTGAACCCCATCGTCGGTTTTACCCATATCGTCGAGGACGTGCTCGATCGCCTGCGCGAGGGCGCTATCCAGGTCGATGGCGAATTTATCGCCCTGCTGCTCAGAAGTGCCGACCATATGCTGGAGCTGGTTGAAGTGGTGGCTGGTGCCGGCGAAGCATTGAGCGACATCGCCCTGGAGCGTGAGGCGGCGCTACGCCAGGGATTGCAGAACTACCAGGCGGCAAGGGTGGCATCTGTCGTGCCGGCCCTGCTCGATATCCCGGTGGCCCAGCCGGTGCCCGGCCAGGACTCGGTCAGTTCCGGCTATTGGCACATTTCCCTGCGATTCGGTGCCGATGTGTTCCGCAATGGCATGGATCCCCTGTCCTTTCTTCGTTACCTGAATACCCTGGGCGAGATCGTCCATATCTTCACCCTCGCCGATACCCTGCCCGCCCTGGAGCAGTTCGACGCCGAGAGCTGCCACCTGGGCTTCGAGATCGACCTGGATTCCGATGCCAGCCGCGAAACCATTGCCGAAGCCTTCGATTTCGTCCGTGACGACTGCCAGATCCATATCCTGGCGCCCCACAGTCGAATGGAAGAGTACCTGCGACTCATCAATGCGCTGCCTGAAGAACCGGCGCGACTGGGGGAAATCCTGACCCGATGTGGTGCCCTGACGGCCAAGGAACTGGAAGACGGTTTGCGCGCCCAGCGCGAGCAGGCTGAATCGGTCGGGACGCCGGCCATGCCACTGGGAGAAATCCTGATTGAGCAGCGTGTGGTCGAATCGGCCGTGGTGCAGTCCGCGCTGGAAAAGCAGGGCCGTCACCGCGAGCCCCAGGGTGCGGTTGCCGAAGCCCGTTTTGTCCGGGTCAATGCCGACAAGCTGGACGAGTTGATCAACCTGGTGGGGGAACTGGTCATCGCCAGCGCCGGGGCCAACCTGTTGGCGCGCGGTAGCGCCAACGGGCCGTTGCAGGAGTCCACCTCGGTGGTTTCGGGACTGGTGGAGGAAATCCTCGACGGCGCGCTGCACCTGCGGATGATCCCCATCGGTGACACCTTCAACCGTTTCCGCCGGGTGGTCCGGGATGTCAGCCAGGAACTGGGCAAGGACATCGAACTGCTGATCAGCGGTGCCGATACCGAGCTGGACAAGACCGTGGTGGAAAAAATCGGCGACCCGCTGATGCACTTGCTGCGCAACGCGATGGATCACGGCATCGAATCCCCGTCGGTCCGCGAAGCCGCCGGCAAGCCTGCCAAGGGGCGCTTGCAGCTCAACGCCTTTCACGACTCGGGCAGCATCGTCCTGGAAATCGCCGACGACGGCGCCGGGCTGAACCGCGACCGGATTCTGCAAAAGGCCGTCGAGCGCGGCCTGGTCCCTGCCGGGGCGAACCTGACGGACCAGGAAATCTACAACCTGATTTTCGAAGCGGGATTTTCCACCGCCGAAGCAGTGACCAACCTGTCCGGACGTGGCGTGGGCATGGATGTGGTCAAGCGCAACATCACCCTCCTGCGGGGCACGGTGGATCTGGATAGCCAACCCGGCCAAGGCACGATCATCCGTATACGCCTGCCGTTGACCCTGGCGATCATCAACGGATTCCTGGTGGGCATCGGCCAGATCCACTACGTGGTGCCGCTGGAAATGGTCCAGGAATGCATCGAACTGGATGCGCTGCAGCGTCAGGACATGTCGGGAAACAACTACCTGGACCTGCGCGGCGAAGTCCTGCCACTGGTACGTCTACGTGACCACTTCGGTCATGGGGGGCATAACGTGCGCCGCGAGAACGTGGTGGTGGTGCGGTGTGCCGAGCAGAAGGCCGGGCTGGTGGTCGATGACCTGCTGGGGGAATTCCAGACCGTCATCAAACCCCTCGGCCAGTTGTTCAATGCGCTGCGCGGCATCAGTGGTTCAACCATTCTGGGCAGCGGTGAGGTCGCGCTGATTCTTGATGTTCCGGCGCTACTGGGGGAGCTGGTCCAGCGTGAAACCCGGCAGGCCGCTGTTTATTCCTTGACCGATAGCAAACCAGGCAATTCTGCCAACCACACCGCACATGGAGGGGCTCTTCAATGAAATGGTTCTACGACCTGAGAATAGCAACCAAGCTTATCGCTTCGTTTCTGGTGGTGTTGGCGCTGACGGCGGCGATGGGCGTGTTCGCCGTCATTCAGCTGGGCCAGGTCAACCAGACGGCCACCGACATGCGCGATAATTGGCTGCCCTCCGTGCGCCTGGCTTCGGGCATGCGGTTTTTTGTCGCCAACTACCGGATCAAAGAGCTCCGTTACGTGCTCACCGACGATGCGGCGGAACGGACCCAGTATGAACAGGAAGCCGCCGACGCCCGCAAGGAGGTCGACACCCGCATTGTCCGCTATGAAAAGGATGGGTTGATCTCCAGTCCTGCGGAACAAGCGCTGTTCGATACCTTCAAGACTGACTGGGAGAGCTACCTCGCCTCCAGTAAAACGCTATTGAACGAGGCCCGGCAGGGATCAAGGGAACAAGCGATGGCTGTTCTCAGGGGGGACTCGAAGCGCACCTTTGAAGTGATCTCCACCGATCTGCTGAAAATAATCGAACTCAACGACGCCGGGGCGACGGCCGCCAATCAACGGGGGAACGAGCTTTATACCAACGCCCGGATGTCGATCATGGCCGCAGTCATCGTGGCCCTGCTCGTGGGCATTGCCCTGGCCTTGTTCATTTCACGGATCATTGCCAATCCGCTGAAAACAGCCGCCAGCGTTGCCAGCCAGTTGGCCGAGGGCAATCTGGCGGTGACCATCGAGCCGGGTTCCAAGGACGAAACCGGCCGTGTGCTCACGGCGATGCAGACCATGGTCGGCAAGCTCTCGCAGATTATCGGCGAAGTGCGCACGGCCGCCGACAACCTGGCCAGCGCGTCCGAGGAAGTCAGCGCCACCGCGCAGTCCATGAGCCAGGCCACCAGCGAGCAGGCGGCCAGTGTCGAAGAGACCAGTGCCTCGGTCGAGCAGATGAGCGCCAGCATCAACCAGAACACCGAGAACGCCAAGGTCACCGACGGCATGGCGAGCAAGGCGGCCAAGGAAGCCACCGATGGCGGCGACTCCGTGCAGCAGACCGTCCAGGCCATGAAGAAGATCGCCCAGCGCATCAGCATCATCGATGACATTGCCTACCAGACCAACCTGCTGGCCTTGAACGCGGCCATTGAAGCGGCGCGCGCCGGGGAACATGGCAAGGGCTTCGCGGTGGTCGCGGCGGAAGTACGCAAGCTGGCCGAACGCAGCCAGGTGGCCGCGCAGGAGATCGGCGAGTTGTCCACCAGCAGCGTCGAAATGGCCGAGCGGGCCGGGCATTTGCTGAACGAGATGGTGCCGTCGATCAACAAGACTTCCGACCTGGTCCAGGAGATCACCGCGGCTTCCGAAGAACAGGCGGCCGGTGTGGCGCAGATCAATACGGCGATGAACCAGCTCAACCAGGTCACCCAGCAAAACGCTTCGAGCAGCGAAGAGCTGGCCGCGACGGCCGAAGAGATGAGCAGCCAGGCTGAACAGTTGCAGCAGGCGATGAGCTTTTTCACGCTGGAGGCGGCCAACGCGAGCGTGAACGTGGCGCAAGGCAAATCGCGCGCGGCGGGTGGTGGTATGACGCGGTCGGTCGTGCGGGCACCGCAACCGGCCCTGCACAAGAGTTTCGCCTCGGCCGTCGGCCCTGACGAAAGCGAATTCACCCGGTTCTGATCAACGCCTGGGCGCGGGCCCTTTTCATGCAGGAGAGCAACATGGGCGCATTAACGACTACCCGCCAGGCGGTGGCGGTGCCAATGCAGGAAGCGCAGTACCTGACGTTCCTGCTGGCCGGCGAAATGTTCGCCATCGGCATCCTGGGGATCAAGGAAATCATCGAGTTCGGCCATGTCACGCCGGTGCCGATGATGCCCGCCTTCGTGCGGGGCGTGATCAATCTGCGCGGTGCCGTGGTGCCGGTGGTGGATCTGGGCGCGCGTTTCGGGCAGCAGTGCTCGACCGTGACCCGGCGCAGCTGTGTGGTGATCATTGAAACCAACAACGGGGAGCGCCAGGCACAGGACATCGGCCTGCTGGTCGACACGGTGTCCGAGGTGCTGGAAATTCCAGCGGCCGAGATCGAGCCACCACCGAGCTTCGGTGCACGCATTCGCGCCGACTTCATCAGCGGCATGGCCAAGGTCGAGGGCAAGTTCGTCATCGTCCTGGACGTTGACCGGGTGTTGTCGGTGGATGAAATGTCGCAGCTGGCGGAGGTCGGTGGCAGCCACATACACCCGGTGCAGTGAGTGGCGAACAAGGAGCATCAGGTTGAACGGCATCAAGCTCGAGGATCGCGAATTCACTCAGTTCCAGGCCTGGCTCTACGGCGCGGCGGGCATCAGCTTGTCGCCGGCGAAAAAGGCCCTGGTCGCCGGACGGCTGTTCAAGCGCCTCAAGTACCACGAGCTGGAGAGCTACGGTGCCTATTTCAAACTGATCATGGACAAGGAAAGCTCGGGCGAACTGCAGGTGGCCCTCGATCTGTTGACCACCAATGAGACGTACTTTTTCCGCGAACCCAAGCACTTCGACTTCCTGCGCCTACAGGTATTGCCCCGCGCCGCGCCGGGAAAGACCTTCCGGGTGTGGAGTGCGGCCAGTTCTTCGGGAGAGGAACCCTACAGCCTGGCCATGACCCTGGCCGAGGGCCTGGGCAGTACGCCGTGGGAGGTGATCGGCTCGGATATCAGCACCCAGGTGCTGGCCAAGGCCCGCAGCGGGCACTATCCGATGGAGCGGGCGAGCAACCTGCCGCCCGCGTTGCTGAGCCGCTATTGCCTCAAGGGTATCGGCCAGCAGACCGGCACTTTCCTGATCGACAAGAGCCTGCGCCAGCGGGTGAGTTTCATCCAGGTCAATCTGAATGACACCCTGCCGCAACTGGGGGAGTTCGAGGTCATCTTCCTGCGTAACGTAATGATCTACTTCGATCAGGAGACCAAGCGCAAAGTGGTCAACCGCCTCTTGCCGTTTCTGCGGCGTGGCGGTTATTTCATCATCAGCCACTCGGAAAGCCTGCACGGCGTCAGCGACGCGTTCAAGCTGGTGGCTCCCTCCATCTATCAAAAGCCATGAAGGCCGCTATTGCCATGGACGTCGAAGAAATCTACCTGGGTCCCGGAAGCCTGTGCTTTCGCAACAGCCCTACCCGTATCCATACCCTGTTGGGATCGTGTGTTTCCATGATTCTCTGGCATCCGGTGCGCAAGCTCGGCGGGATATCCCATTGCCTGTTGCCCGGGCGCCGACAGCGCGGTGAGGCCCTGGACGGCAGCTATGTCGACGAAGCCTTTGAATGGTTGATGCTGCACATTCAGGGCTATCGGAGTGAGGCCCGCGAATATCAGCTGAAGCTGTTCGGTGGCGGTGAGATGTTTCCCCAACAGTCGCGCGATTATGCCGCGGGTGATATCGCCGGCCTGAACTGCGCGGCTGTCACGCAAATCGCCGAGCGTCTGCGCTTGTCACCCAGTGCCGTGGACCTGGGCGGAACCGGGCACCGCAACCTGGTCTTCGACACCTGGAGCGGTGCTGTCTGGGTTCGGCATCTCTCTTTGCAAACGCGGGAAGGCAGTCATGAAAAAAATAAGCGTTTTGCTGGTCGATGATTCCGCCGTGGTCCGGCAGGTGCTGATGGCAATTCTTGGCCAGGCACCGGATATCGAGGTGACGGTCGCCGCGGACCCGATCTTCGCCATGGATAAAATGGCCAGGTCCTGGCCGGACGTGATTGTGCTGGACGTGGAAATGCCAAGGATGGACGGCATCACCTTCCTGAAAAAGATCATGGCCGAGCGTCCCACCCCGGTGGTCATCTGCTCCTCGCTGACCGAACGCGGCGCCGAGACCACCTTGCAGGCGCTTGCGGCCGGGGCTGTGGATATCATCACCAAGCCCCAGGGTGGCGTTAAGAATTTCCTGCTGGAGTCCGCCGCTCATCTGCTCGGTGCCGTTCGTGGCGCGGCCGGTGCCAATGTCAGGAACCTCGCCCCGCGCGCCGCCGCGCCGCGCCTTGAGGTCGCCAGCAAACTGAGCGCCGATGCGATGTTGCCGGCGGCCGGCAGCCAGGCGATGGCCCAGACCACCGAGCGCATCGTCGCCATCGGCACCTCCACGGGCGGGACCCAGGCGCTGGAGGCGCTGCTCACCGTGCTGCCGAGGGTCTGCCCGGGGATCGTCATCGTTCAGCACATGCCGGAGAAATTCACTGCCTCCTTTGCCCAGCGCCTGAATGGGCTGTCGCAGATTGAAGTCCGCGAGGCGCAAAACAATGATCGGGTCCTGCCCGGCCTGGCCCTGATCGCTCCGGGCGGCAAGCACATGATGCTGGTGCGCAATGGCGCCTACTACCATGTGCAGGTGGCGGACGGCCCGCTGGTCAATCGCCATCGGCCGTCGGTGGACGTGCTGTTTCGCTCGGTGGCCAAGTTCGCCGGGAAGAACGCCACCGGCATCATCATGACCGGCATGGGCGACGATGGCGCCCGTGGCCTCAAGGAAATGGCCGATGCCGGTGCCGCGACCGTGGCCCAGGACGAGGCCAGCTGCGTGGTATTCGGCATGCCCAGGGAAGCCATCAAGCTGGGTGCCGCCAAACGTGTCCTATCCTTGCAGGACATGCATCTGGCGGTGCTGGGCAAGTAGTACTCATCCCGGTCCAGCTTGATGCCTGAGAAACTTTCCCAGTCAGTACATTTGCGCCCCTGGCGCTTCAATCATTGCGCCAAGTCAGGAGGTATTCAGCCCTCGGCTGTATGATGCTCCGAAATATGCGGTAATAAAAAAACACCGATCCGTCTCCCCCGGCCAGATGCCTCCAGGATAAGACCATGTCCGACCCGCAGCCCTTGACTCCCCTGGAACCGGAAAAGTCTTCCGCCTCACTGGGCGAACAAGCCCGCTCCATGGGCCTGCGGGCCAATCGTTTCGTTGCCCTCACGGGCCTGCAAGGCAAAGGTCTGGCGCTGGTGGCCGGGTTGCTGGCGTTTGTCTGGATCGTCGGGGGCATCTACAAGGTCCAGCCCGACGAGCAAGGTATCGTCCTGCGCTTTGGCAAATGGGTCGACACCACCGAGGCGGGTTTGCACTATCACCTGCCCTTTCCTATCGAAACGGTGCTGCTGCCCAAGGTCACCACGGTCAACCAACTTCAGTTGGGACATGGTCCCGCGCTGGGCCTGAACGACAGCAGCCTGTCCCGCGACAAGCAGATGCTCACCGGTGACGAGAATATCGTCGAGGCCGATTGCGCGGTGTTCTGGCGGATCAAGGACGCCGGGCAGTTTCTGTTCAGCATGGACAAGCCCGAATTCGCCATCAAGCTGGCCGCCGAAAGTGCCCTGCGCGAAGTCATCGGGCGTACCCCGATCCAGGCGGCCCTCTCGGACAAACGCCAGGAGATTGCCGAGGAAACCAAGGCGTTGTTGCAACGCCTGCTCGACGATGAAAAAGCCGGCGTACTGATCACCCAGATCCAGTTGCAGCGCGTCGATCCGCCACCGGCGGTGATCGATGCCTTCAACGATGTGCAGCGGGCCCGGGCCGACCAGGAGCGTGAGCGTAACGAGGCGGAATCCTACGCCAACGACATTCTTCCTCGGGCCCGGGGCGAAGCGTCGCATATCAACCAGGAAGCCGAGGCCTACAAGGCCCAGGCGGTCAATCTGGCCGAAGGCGATGCGAAAAGCTTCCTGGCGGTGTACGAAAGTTATGCACAGGCCAAGGACGTGACCAGCTGGCGCCTGTACATGGAAAGCACTGATGAAGTACTGAAAAGAGCCTCCAAGGTGATCATCGATACGTCCGGCAAAGGCGTTTCGGGCGTGGTGCCCTATATGCCGCTGTCGGAACAGGACAAGCGTCCGGCCAAGGAGCAGACCCGATGAAACCACCGATTCGTATGGCCCTGGTGATCCTTGCGCTGGTTGTCCTGTGGACCCTCGGCGCCTCGCTGTATACCGTCGACGAAGCCCAGCAGGCCCTGGTGGTCCGGCTCGGGGCGCCGACCGCACCGGTGCGTACGCCGGGGCTGAAACTCAAGGTGCCGCTGATCGACACCGTGATCTATTACGATACCCGCATCCTGACCCTGGCGCCGCCTTCCGAGCAGGTGATCCTCGGCGACCAGAAACGCCTGGAGGTGGAAACCTATGCGCGTTATCGCATCGTCGACCCGCTGCGTTTCTATCAGGCCCTGCGCACGGTCGACCAGGCCAATGCGCAACTGGCCCAGTTGGTCAGCTCATCGCTGCGCCGCGAGCTGGGACAGGTGATGCTCAAGTCGCTGTTGTCCGCCGAGCGGCCGAAGATTGTCGAGCATATCCAGAACGAGGTGGTGGAGAAGGCCAGGCCCCTGGGCATCGAGGTCACCGAGGTGCGTTTTCATCGCGCCGACCTGCCGTTCGAAACCAGCCAGGCGATCTATGACCGGATGAAGTCCGAGCGCCAGCGCGAGGCCAAGGAACTCCGTGCCCAGGGCTTCGAGTGGGCGCAACAGATCCAGGCCAATGCCGAGCGTGAACGGGCCGTGTTGATCTCCGAAGCGCAACGGCAAAGCCGCATCACCCATGGTGAAGCCGATGCCCTGGCGAACCAGATCTCGTCCCAGGCGTTCAACAAGGACCCCGAGTTCTACAAGCTCTATCGCAGCCTGCAGACCTATCGGCAGTCCTTGTCCGAGTCCGCGCCGACGTTGGTCCTGTCACCGGATACGGCGTTCCTCAAGGACTTCAAAAGTGGCCCGCAGGTGAATAGCCGACCCTGACGCCCACCGAGGTCGATGAACCGGATTTTCGCCATCCACGGACACACGCCATGAGCCGGGAACAGACATGATGCCAAGCGTTTCAATCCGCTCGAGCCGGCTCCGCCTGATGGTCGCCGCCGTCGGTCCGGGGCTGGTGGTGATGCTCGCGGATACCGAGGCAGGCAGCGTGATCACCGCGGCGCAGAGCGGCGCGCAATGGGGTTATCGGTTGCTGTTGCTGCAATTCCTGATCATTCCCCTGCTGTACACCGCGCAGGAACTCTCGATCCGCCTGGGGCTGGGAACGGGCAAGGGCTTCGGTGAGTTGGTGCGCCTGCGGTTTGGTCGCGGCATTGCGTTGCTGTCCCTGGCGACGCTGGTGCTCAGTTGCTTCGGTGCCCTGGTGACCGAGTTGAGCGGGTTGGCCGGGGTCGGCGAGCTGTTCGGCATACCCCTGTGGGAAACCGTCGGGGTGTTGGTGGTACTGATTTTCGCGATGGTCTGTACCGGCTCCTACCATGGCGTCGAGCGCATCGCGATTTGCCTGGGTATGTTCGGCGTGGCCTTTATCGCCGTGGCCTGGAACGCTCACCCCGACCCTCGGCAGATCGCCGCGCAGTGGTATCAGATGCCGTTTCACGACAGTTCCTATCTTTACCTGGTGGCCGCCAACCTGGGCACCAGCGTCATGCCGTGGACGGTGTTCTACCAACAGTCGGCGCTGATCGACAAGGGCCTCGATGCCCGGCACCTGAAAGCGGCGCGTATCGAAACCTTCCTCGGCGCGACCCTCTGCCAGATTCTCACGGCCGCCGTGGTGATTGCCGCGGCGGCGTGTTTCAACCGCTCCGACGCGTCCTTCACCTTGACCAGCGTGCCGCAACTGGCCGATGCCTTTACCGCTTCCCTGGGCCAGACGGTCGGGCGTGGGGTCTTTGCGATGGGGCTGGCCGGGGGCGCGCTGGTGGCGACCATCGTGGTCTGCCTGACCGTGGCCTGGGGCGTCGGCGAGGCCACTGGCCGACGGCATTCCCTGGAGCAGCGTCCCGCCGACGCGCCCTGGTTCTACGCGGCATTCGGCGCCATGTTACTGGGGGCCGGGGTGCTGGTGGGTTCCGGGGTCAATCTGGTCGAACTGTCGATCTTCACCGGGGTGGTCAATGCGCTGTTGCTGCCGGCGGTGCTCGGCCTGCTCTATTGGCTGGCCCGTACGCAGTTGAGCGGGACGTTCAGGTTGCAGGGCTGGTATGCGCGGGGGGTGGGCCTGGTGTTCGGGTTTGCCTCCCTCACCGGCCTGTTCTGTGGTGTGGGAGGTTTGCTGAATTGATGACGATGGTTGCGGGAGCGGCAAGATGATCGGCTTGGATACCGGGATGCAGGGGATCAACCTGACGTTGCAGGTGTTCCTGCTCGACCTGCTGCTGAGCGGCGACAACGCCGTGGTCATCGCCCTGGCCTGCCGCCACCTGCCGGCCCGGCAGATGCGCCAGGCGCTGTTCGCCGGGATGGGCGTGGCAGTCGGGTTGCGGATCCTGTTCACCTCGGTGATCAGCCTGTTGCTCAAGGTGCCCTGCCTGAAACTGGCGGGCATGGTCGCGCTGGTGGTGATCGCCATCAAGTTGTTGGTGGGGGAGGAAGACGCCGAGCACTTGCCGCAGCGTTCTGGGTCGACGCTCTGGTCGGTGGTCGGGCTTATCGTCTTCGCCGACCTGACCATGAGCCTGGACAATGTGGTGGCGCTGGCCGCCGTGGCCCAGGACAACCTGGGGATCCTGGTGCTGGGGCTGCTGCTGAGCATTCCGATGCTGATGTATGGCAGTTTGTTTGTGAGCGGGTTGTTCAAGCGTTATCCCTGGTTGATCCCGGCGGGCGGTGCCTTGTTGGGTTGGGTGGCCGGAGGTATCGGCATGTCCGACCCGCTGATCGCCGATTGGGTGGCGACCCAGGCACCGGGCCTGGTGCTGGCGATGCCGCTGGCTTGCGCGATTTTTGTGCTGGTGGAAAGCCGGATCATCCAGCGCAACCTGCGTTTGCTGCCCAGGCCCGAGCCGGTTTTGCGCCATGCCCGCATGGATGAACCTGTGCCCGCCGAACCGCTGGCGGCCGGTGTGGTTCGGGTGGTTGAAGCGCAGGAGGACATTTCCGGGGTTCGTGAGCCCCTGTCCGCCGAGTTGCTCCCTCCCGAGACGGTCCTGCCTGTGGATAACTCGCCTGTCGAGCCTGTGCCAGACGAACCGAACCGCAAGCGCCGATGGTACTGGGCCGGGGCGTTGGCGGCGGTTCCGTTGCTGGGGTATATCGGTTATTCGGTGATCTATGTCGGCATCATCAACAGCGGCTACATGCCGACGCCCAGGCTGTTGAGCAGCTACGAGTGTCCTGGTTTGAACGGGCCGTTCGTCTTCTTCTACCAGCATGGCAAGGACACAGTACGTATCCACAGCAGCGCCGGTTCGCTTGATGGCGCCCTGATCAAGGGCCGGCTGGAGTGGATCAATTCAACCCGGGCCTCGTCGATGCTCGGTTTTACGCCGCCCCAGGAAATCACCAATGACGATGCCACCTCCATTCGCATCAATGGGGGGAGCTTTTCGCAAATGGTTTGTTTCAAAAAAGACCAGGTGATCGAGGTGGGAAGGAACTGAGAGTGTGCTCCACTTGAATAAAAACCAAGGGGCCGACGATTCGATGTCAGATATCACCTTGCTCTCCAAACAACTCCCCCTCTTTGAGCGAGAAGGCGAGCCAGAGCCCGGTATTGGAAAAATACCGATGGTGTCTGGAAAATATAGCGATTTTATTGTTTACGTTGACGAAAGTGGCGACCATGGAATGCAGACACGGGATGCAAACTATCCAATGTTTGTGCTGGCTTTTTGCATTTTTCACAAGCGATATTATTGTGAAAAAGTTATTCCTGCGCTACAAAAATTCAAATTCAATCATATGGGGCATGATCTGATAGGGCTCCATGAGTTGGAAATACGAAAAGAGAAAGGTGCTTTTTCCAGCCTATTTGTCTCTCGACAACATAAAAACGAATTCCTGAACGAACTCACGAGCATCATTGAGGCGAGTAATTTCATATTGATCAGCTGTGTGATTGATAAGATGAGCTTGCGCGAGCGGCAGGGAGCCGCACAGAACCCCTATCATCTAGCTCTGGGCTTCTGCTTGGAAACTCTTTACGAGTTTCTTGAGGAAAAGCGACAGACAGGTGTTTTGACGCATGTCATTTTTGAGCGCAGGGGAAAAAGGGAGGATAATGAACTGGAGTTGGAATTTCGCCGTATGTGCGATGCTGCTAACAAGTTGAATATACAACTTCCCTTTGAAATAATTTTTGCTACTAAGCAGGTTAACTCCACCGGTTTGCAATTGGCGGATCTTGTCGCCAGACCAATTGGAATGAGCGTATTGCGCGCAGGACAAGAGAACCGTGCATTCGATGTGCTCAAGCGCAAGTTCTACTGCAGTGGTGGGCGTGAGAATGTGGGAACAGGTTTTGAAAACTGGGGCCTGAAGATTTTCCCCGCTCCAGAAAGCGAAAAGCCCCGATGAAACTCACCGAGGCTGCGACGCCGACCGGGATCCCCCAGTCCATTTGGCGCAGAGTCTAGGTTGACGTCTACTGACTGTCAATGATGCACATCTGTTGAACCGCCCCTTCTTATGGTGCCAGCAACACACCTTGCTCACTCGCACACAACGCCAGCAGAAAATCCCACACCACCCGCAAGCGCACTGATTTGTGCAGCTCCCGCCGAGTGCTGATCCAGTAGCTGCGCTGGATGGTTTCTTCCGGCAGGACGCGTACCAGCAGTGGATCATCCTTGGCCATGTAGTTGGGCAGCACCGCAATTCCCAGCCCGGCCCGCGCCGCCTGTTGCTGGGCAATGACGCTGGTGCTGCGAAAAATCACATTCGGTGTGCGGCAGAAGTTGTTGAGGAACAGCAGTTCCTCGCTGAACAGCAGGTCGTCGACGTAGCCGATCCAGTTGTGCTGTGACAGATCATCCCGGTGCAGCAAGGCCGGCGCCCGGGCGAGATAGTCCTGGCTGGCATACAGCGCCAGGCGATAGTCGGTCAGTTTGCGAGTTATCAACAGGTCGGCATTCGGCCGGTCGAGGTGGATACTGATTTCCGCCTCGCGGTTGAGGATGCTGACGAAACGCGGCACTGCCACCAACTCCACTTCCAGCCCTGGATAACGTTCGTACAGGCTGCCCATGCGCGGGGTGAGAAACATGATGCCGATCCCTTCGGTCACCCCCAGGCGAATCTTGCCCAGGGGCGCGATGGCCTGGGTGATTTCCTCCTGGGCCAGCAAGGCAACGTTTTCCATGGCCTCGGCATGCTTGAGCAAGGCCTGCCCGGAGGGGGTCAGCTCGTAGCCCTGGGCGTGCTGGACAAACAGCGCGGTGCCCAGGCTCTGCTCGATGGTCTCGATATGCCGGGCGACGGTGCTGTGGGTGGTGTTCAGGCGCTTGGCCGCGGTCAGCAGGCGTCCGCTGCGCTGCAGCTCGAGAAAAAAACGCAGGTCGTTCCAGTCGAACATGGGGCTTCCTTGTGAATCGCGGGGTTCACGGCCTTGCTTGAAAACGCACAGCACTTGCGCAAAAACGAAGGTTTTCATCTCGAAACTAATCAATAACATGAAGGGAGACAAGAACAATAAAAAAGGCGAGGTTGCCTATGTCATCCGCCCACCTGCCCTATGACTACGTGATAGTCGGCGCCGGGCCCGCTGGCTGTGTGCTGGCCAATCGGCTGTCCGCCGATCCGCAGAATCATGTCCTGCTGCTCGAAGCCGGCGGCCAGGATAACTACCCCTGGATTCATGTGCCGGTGGGGTATCTCTACTGCATTGGCAATCCCCGTACCGACTGGTGCTTCAAGACCGAAGCGCAACCCGGCCTGCAAGGTCGCAGCCTCGGATACCCGCGCGGCAAGGTACTGGGCGGCAGCTCGTCCATCAACGGCATGATCTATATGCGTGGCCAGGCCGGCGACTATGATCGCTGGGCCGCGCAAGGCAATCCGGGCTGGGCCTGGAACGATGTCCTGCCATTGTTCAAGCGCAGCGAAAATCACTTTGGCGGTGCCAGCGAATTCCACAGCGACCAGGGCGAATGGCGGGTTGAACAGCAGCGCTATTCCTGGCCTATCCTCGACGCCTTCCGCGATGCCGCCGCAGAAAACGACATTGCCAGCGTCAGCGATTTCAACGCCGGCGATAACCAGGGCTGTGGATACTTTCAGGTCAACCAGCGTTCCGGTGTGCGCTGGAATTCGTCGAAAGCTTTTCTGCGGCCAATCCTCAAGCGCCCCAACCTGACAATCCTGACCGGTGTCCAGGTTGACCGGGTGAACCTGGAAAACGGCCGCGCCTGCGCGGTCGTCGCGCGCTGGCAGGGTGAGGAACATGTGTTCAACGTTCGGCGTGAGATCGTTTTGTGCGCCGGTTCGGTCGGCTCCCCCGGCATTCTCCAGCGCTCGGGCATTGGCCCGCGACCCTTGCTGGAAAACCTCGGCATCGCGGTGCGTCACGAACTGCCGGGTGTCGGCGGCAATCTGCAGGATCATCTGCAACTGCGCCTGATCTACAAACTCAGCAATGCCCGCACCCTCAACCAGGTCGCCAATAGCCTGTGGGGCAAAGTCGGCATGGGCCTGCGTTATCTCTATGACCGCAGTGGCCCGCTGGCCATGGCCCCGAGCCAGTTGGGGGCGTTCGTGAAGTCCTCGCCGGAACAGGCCTCGGCCAATTTGCAGTACCACGTGCAGCCTCTGTCGCTGGAGCGCTTCGGTGAGCCGCTGCATCGGTTCCCGGCCTTTACCGCTTCGGTGTGCAACCTGCGTCCCCTGAGCCGGGGGCGGATCGATATTCGTTCGGCCGATCCTGACGTGGCGCCGTTGATCGATCCGAATTACCTGAGCGATCCCGAGGATCTGAAAGTTGCAGCCGAGGCGATCCGGCTGACCCGGCGGATTGTCGACTCCCCTGCCCTGCGGCGCTTCAAACCCGAGGAATACCTGCCTGGGGCGGCGCTGCAAACCGAAGAACAGTTGCATGAGGCGGCCGCGCGGATAGGAACGACGATCTTTCACCCGGTGGGCACCTGCCGGATGGGCGGTGGCGCTCTGGATGTGGTGGATGCCCGGTTGCGGGTGCATGGCGTGCCGGGGTTGCGGGTCGCCGATGCGTCGATCATGCCGAATATCGTCTCCGGCAATACCTGTTCGCCGACGGTGATGATTGCCGAGAAGGCGGCGCAGATGATGCTGGAGGATGTGCCGGCGATTCATGACATTCAAGCGGCGCAGATCCCGATGAGCACCTAGCATCCATACAGCAAAAGCGGATTCCGGTGGCGGTCAGCCGGAATCCACAGTGGAACAACAACAATAATCACTGTGGCCCCCAGGGCCGAGGACATGACAGATGTCGGACTACGTCGAGCAACAGCCCGTGCGCGCTACCGCGAACACCGGCAGGGAAGAACGAAAGATCATTTTTGCGTCATCCCTCGGGACGGTTTTCGAGTGGTATGACTTTTTTCTCTATGGCGCCCTGGCGGCGGTGATCAGCAAGCAGTTCTTTGCAGGGGTCAACGACACCACGGCGTTTATCTTCGCCCTCATGGCCTTTGCCGCGGGCTTCCTGGTCCGGCCTTTCGGCGCCCTGGTATTCGGGCGCCTGGGAGACATGATCGGACGTAAATACACCTTCCTCATGACCATCATCCTGATGGGCCTTTCCACCTTTGCCGTCGGCCTGTTGCCGACCTACACCAGCATCGGCATCGCCGCGCCGATCATCCTGGTCCTGCTGCGCATGCTCCAGGGCCTGGCACTGGGCGGTGAATACGGCGGTGCCGCGACTTATGTGGCCGAGCATGCACCGATCAGCAAACGCGGCTCGTATACCGGCTGGATTCAATCCACCGCAACCCTGGGCCTGCTCCTGTCCCTGCTGGTGGTGCTCGCCAGCCGTTACATCAGCGGCGACCAGTTCGAAGTCTGGGGCTGGCGCCTGCCGTTCCTGCTGTCGATCTTCCTGCTGGCGATTTCCACCTGGATCCGCCTGAGCATGCACGAGTCGCCGGCCTTCGTGAAAATGAAGTCCGAGGGCAAGGTCAGCCGCTCGCCGATCCGCGAATCCTTCGGCTCCTGGCAGAACCTGAAGATCGTCCTGATCGCCCTTTTCAGCATCAATGCCGGGCAGGCGGTGACCTTCTATACCGCGCAGTTCTACGTGCTGTTCTTCATGACCCAGATGCTCAAGATGGACCCGACCCAGGCCAATACCCTGCTGATCATCAGCGTGGTGATCGGTGCGCCGTTCTTTGTGCTGTTCGGCTGGCTGTCGGACAAGATCGGCCGCAAGCCGATCCTGATGCTGGGCCTGTTGCTGGCGACGATTTGTTATTTCCCGCTGTTCAAGGCCCTGAGCCATTATGCCAATCCGCAGATCGACGCGGCCAGTCGTCAGGCACCGATCGTGGTGCTGGCCGACCCGGCGAGTTGCACCTTCCAGTTCGATCCGGTGGGCAAGGCGCGTTTCGACAGCCCGTGCGACAAGGTCAAGACCTTCCTGGTCAAGCAGGGCCTGCCTTATAGCGCCCAGGCCGCGGCGCCCGGGACGAATGTGACGGTGTCGGTGGGAGAACAGAAGATCGCTGGGTACGACGAAGCGGCGATGCGCGCGGCGATCACCACGGCGGGTTATCCGGCCAAGGCCGATAGCGCGTCGGTGAACGAACCGATGGTGGTGCTGCTGATCGTCTTGCTGATTCTGATTGCCACCATGACCTATGGCCCGCTGGCGGCGGTGATGGTCGAGCTGTTCCCGACGCGCATCCGTTACACCTCCATGTCGCTGCCCTACCATATCGGCAACGGCTGGTTCGGCGGGTTCCTGCCCACGGTGTCCTTTGCGCTGGTGGTCTACACCGGGGATATCTTCTATGGCCTGTGGTACCCGGTGCTGGTAACGGGGGTCAGCCTGGTGGTGGGGTTGTTCTGCCTGAAGGAGACCAAGGGCGTGGATCTCGACAAGGTCTGAGACCAGCTCCTGCGGGAATCATATTTTGTTTTGAAAAACCGGCATTAAAGCCGGTTTTTTTATCGCGTGAAAAAACTTATGCACGATTTAGGGTAGAAAGTCATACAGAGAAATAAGCAATAAAATCATGTGCTTACATCGTATTTCTGAAAGAAATCAAAATCTTGTGCACAAGTTATCCACAGTCCCATCAAATGGCGACAGGTGTCTCTACCGCAGGCGCTGGCGGCAATGAGCCCATGTCCCGCTGGGTTTGTTCGTTCCAGGCCTGGACCCGGTCATTGAGCTCGGCAATCGCCCGTGGCCCGCTGCCCTCGGCCATCATCGGCTTACCGATGACCACCGTGATGGTGCCGGGTTTTTTCAGCCAGCCGGTCTTCGGCCAGAACTTGCCGGCGTTGTGGGCAATCGGCAGTACCGGCAGATCGGCGTTCACCGCCAGTGCCGTACCGCCCCGGGAGAACTTGCCGACCGTGCCGAACGGCACACGGGTGCCTTCCGGGAAGATCAGCACCCAGACATTGTCCTTGAGCAACTCGTCGCCCTTCTTCGCCACATGCTTGAGCGCCGCCTTCGGGTTGTCCCGGTCGATGGCGATCGGCCGCAGCATGGCCATGGCCCAGCCGAAGAACGGCACATACAGCAACTCACGCTTGAGCACCTGGCTCAACGGCGAGAAGTAGGCCGAGAGGAAGAAGGTTTCCCAGGTGCTCTGGTGATTCGACAGAATCACGCAAGGGCGCTCGGGCACATTCTCCGCGCCCTGGATATCGACCGTGATGCCGAGGAAGACCTTGGTCAGCCACAGGGCACAACGGCACCAGTACACATTGATAAAGCGATAACGTGCCTTGAACGGCAGGAACGGCGCGATAAAAAAGCTCAGGGAGCACCACAACAGCGAACTGGTGCCCAGCAGCAGGTAAAAGAAAAAGGTTCTGATGGCCTGCAGGATCGACATAGCGGCATTTACCGTTGCGGGCATTGCCCGCCTATAAAAAGCGCTTCCCGAGCAGTCCTTGGTCAGGAGGTCAGAAGTGCTTCAGTTGTGGATAAGTTCTGCGGCAACCGCCGCCAGATCGTCAAAAACCAGGGTTCCCACCGGCAGGGTTTTACCCAGTGTCTTTTCGCCTTTACCGGTTTTTACCAAAACAGGCTGACAGTCGACGGCTCGTGCCGCCTCCAAGTCACCGAGGCTGTCGCCGACAAACCATAGCCTAGCCAACGACACCCCGTAATGCTCGGCGATGGCATGCAACATGCCGGGCTTGGGTTTGCGACAGGCGCAGCCCTCATCCGGCCCGTGCGGGCAATACACCACCAGCCCGAGCTCACCCCCCTGTTGCGCCACCAACGAACGCAGGCGCTCGTGCATGGCTTCCAGGGTAGCGATATCGTAGTAGCCGCGAGCAATGCCCGACTGGTTGGTGGCTACTGCCACCGTCCAGCCGGCCCTGCTCAACTGCGCGATGGCTTCGATCGCGCCGGGGAGAGGAATCCATTCCTCCACCGACTTGATGTAGGCGTCGGAGTCCTGGTTGATCACCCCGTCCCGATCGAGAATCAGCAGCTTCAAGACGCGCCCTCAGCCCAGCAGCGAAATATCGGCGACACCCAGGAACAGGCCTCGCAGACGCGCCAGCAGCGCATAACGGTTGGCGCGGACGTTGGCGTCCTCGGCATTGACCATCACCGCTTCGAAGAAGGCGTCTACCGGTTCGCGCAGGGCGGCCAGGCGTGCCAGGGATTCATTGTACTGACGCGCCGCGGCCATTGGCTGCACCGCCTGGTCCGCCTGCTGGATCGCCGAGTACAGCGAGAACTCGTTGGCGTTGTCGAAGTACTTGGCTTCCACGGTGCCCGGGATGCTGCCTTCGGCCTTGCTCAGCAGGTTCGACACACGCTTGTTCACCGCGGCCAGGGCAGCCGCTTCCGGCAACTGGCGGAATTTCTGCACGGCTTGTACGCGTTGGTCGAAGTCCAGCGCCGAACCCGGCTTGAGGGCACGCACCGACAGGTAGGTCGCGACGTCGACGCCTTCGTCTTCATAACGGGCACGCAGGCGGTCGAAGATGAACTCCAGCACCTGGTCGGCCAGGCCGGCGGCCTTGACCCGGGCACCGAAGGCCTTGACCGCGAACTCGACGGTCTCGATCAGGTCGAGGTCGAGCTTCTTGTCGATCAGGATGCGCAGCACGCCGAGGGCGGCACGACGCAGGGCATACGGGTCCTTGCTGCCGGTGGGCAGCATGCCGATGCCGAAGATGCCGACCAGGGTGTCGAGCTTGTCGGCAATCGCCACCGCCGCACCGGTCAGGGTACCCGGCAGTTCGGCGCCGGCACCACGCGGCATGTACTGTTCGTTCAGGGCCAGGGCCACGTCTTCCGGCTCGCCGTCATTGAGGGCGTAGTAGTAACCGGCGACACCTTGCATCTCCGGGAACTCGCCGACCATTTCGGTGGCCAGGTCGCACTTCGACAGCAGGCCGGCACGGGCCGCGCGCTGGGCGTCGCCGCCGATGCGTGGAGCAATGAAGGCGGCCAGTTTGGAAACACGTTCGGCCTTGTCGTAGACGCTGCCCAGTTTTTCCTGGAACACCACGTTCTGCAGGCGCAGGTTGAACTGCTCGAGCTTCTGCTTCTTGTCCTGCTTGAAGAAGAACTCGGCGTCGGTCAGGCGCGGGCGAACGACTTTCTCGTTACCGGCGATGATCTGTTGCGGGTCCTTGCTCTCGATGTTGGCGACGGTGATGAAGCGCGGCAGCAGCTTGCCATCGACGTCCAGCAGGCAGAAGTACTTCTGGTTGTCCTGCATGGTGGTGATCAGGGCTTCCTGGGGCACGTCGAGGAAACGTTCCTCGAAGGAGCACACCAGCGGCACCGGCCATTCGACCAGGGCGGTGACTTCGTCGAGCAGGTCCGCCGGCATGATCGCCGTGCCTTCCTGCTGGGTCGCCAACTCGGTGGTGCGTTGGCTGATCAGCTCGCGACGCTCGCTGGCGTCGGCCAGTACATAGGCGGCACGCAGGTCGCTCAGGTAGTTGGCCGGCGAGGTGATGCGCACGCTTTGCGGGTGATGGAAGCGGTGACCACGGGAGTCGCGACCGGCTTTCTGGGCGAGGATGGTGCAGTCGATGACCTGGTCACCGAGGAGCATTACCAGCCACTGGGTCGGACGCACGAACTCTTCCTTGCGCGCGGCCCAGCGCATGCGCTTGGGAATCGGCAGGTCGTTCAGCGAATCTTCGACGATGGTCGGCAGCAGGCTGCTGGTCGGCTTGCCCTGGATGCTCTGGGTGTAGCGCAGTTTCGGTCCGCTCTGGTCGATCTCGCTCAGTTCCACGCCGCATTTCTTGGCGAAACCCAGGGCGGCCTGGGTCGGATTGCCTTCGGCGTCGAAGGCGGCCTGGCGGGGTGGACCGTCGAGGTTGATGCTGCGATCCGGCTGCTGGGTTTGCAGCTGGGTCAGCAGTACCGCCAGACGGCGTGGTGCGGCGTAGACCTGTTTGCTTTCGAAGCTCAGGCCGGCGCTGTGCAGGCCTTTTTCGATACCGGCGAGAAACGCCTCGGCCAGGGTATTGAGGGCCTTGGGTGGCAGCTCTTCCGTGCCCAGTTCAACCAGAAAATCTTGAGCACTCATTGTGCTGCCTCCAACTTAGCCAACACTTCGTCACGCAAATCCGGGGTTGCCATCGGGAAGCCCAGTTTGGCCCGGGCCATCAGGTAGGCCTGGGCCACGGAACGGGCCAGGGTACGGACCCGCAGGATGTACTGCTGACGTGCGGTGACCGAGATCGCCCGGCGTGCATCCAGCAGGTTGAAGGTGTGCGAGGCCTTGAGGACCATTTCATAGCTCGGCAACGGCAGCGGCTGGTCCAGTTCGATCAGGCGCTTGGCTTCGCTTTCATAGAAGTCGAACAGTTCGAACAGCTTCTCGACATTGGCGTGTTCGAAGTTGTAGGTCGACTGCTCCACTTCGTTCTGGTGGAACACGTCGCCATAGGTCACCTTGCCGAACGGACCGTCGGCCCAGACCAGGTCGTAGACCGAGTCGACGCCCTGCAGGTACATCGCCAGGCGTTCCAGACCGTAGGTGATCTCACCGGTGACCGGGTAGCACTCGATGCCGCCGGCCTGCTGGAAGTAGGTGAACTGGGTGACTTCCATGCCGTTGAGCCAGACTTCCCAGCCCAGGCCCCAGGCGCCGAGGGTCGGCGATTCCCAGTTGTCCTCGACGAAACGGATGTCGTGCACCAGCGGGTCGAGGCCCACGTGCTTGAGCGAGCCCAGGTACAGCTCCTGGAAGTTGTCCGGGTTCGGCTTCAGGACCACCTGGAACTGGTAGTAGTGTTGCAAGCGGTTCGGGTTTTCGCCGTAGCGGCCGTCAGTCGGGCGGCGGCTGGGCTGTACGTAGGCGGCGTTCCAGGTTTCCGGGCCGATGGCGCGCAGGAACGTGGCGGTATGAAAGGTGCCGGCGCCTACTTCCATATCGTAGGGCTGAAGTACCACACAACCTTGCTCGGCCCAGTATTGCTGGAGGGCGAGGATCAAGTCTTGGAAGGTACGCACGGCTGGCGTAGGCTGGCTCACGAAATTCACCTGTTACTTGGGCTGCGATTCAAAAGGCGGGAGTATACCCGATTCGGCCACGCGCACGCCCCCTGGAGCCTTATGCCACGCTGCTTTTGGTGCAACGACGATCCTTTGTACATGGCCTATCACGATCAGGAGTGGGGCGTGCCGCTGCGCGATGGGCAGCGTCTGTTCGAGTTGCTTTTGCTCGAAGGGTTCCAGGCCGGTTTGTCGTGGATCACCATCCTGAAGAAACGCGAGCACTACCGGAAGGTGCTGTTCGGTTTCGATGTGCACAAGGTCGCGGCCATGAGCGATGCCGATATCGAGCACCTGATGCTCGATCCCGGGATTATCCGCAATCGCCTGAAACTCAATGCCGCGCGGCGCAATGCCCAGGTCTGGCTGACCCTGGAGGACCCGGCGGCACTGCTCTGGTCCTTTGTCGGCGGCGCGCAGAAGATCAATCATTTCAAAGTGCGCGCCGAGGTCCCGGCCGTCACGCCCGAGGCCGAGGCCATGAGCAAGGCACTGAAGAAACTGGGCTTCAAATTCGTCGGCCCGACCATCTGCTACGCCTTGATGCAGGCCTCGGGCATGGTCATGGACCACACCACCGATTGTGATCGCTACGCCACATTGGCCGCACCACGGTTACAATAGCCGGCTGATAACAAGCTCGATCACGACAGGAGTGGCCTGTGGACAAGTTTAAAGGCGCCATGCTGGTGGGGGCGCTGCGGTTGTTTGCGCTGCTGCCCTGGTGCGCGGTGCAACGGGTGGGCGCGGCCATCGGCTGGCTGATGTGGAAATTGCCCAACCGCTCTCGCGAAGTGGTGCGGATCAACCTGGCGAAATGTTTCCCGGAACTCGACCCGGTGGCCCGCGAGCAGCTGGTCGGCCGCAGCCTGATGGGCATCGGCAAGTCCTTTACCGAAAGCGCCTGCGCCTGGATCTGGCCGGCCCATCGGTCGATGGAGCGGGTCCGTGAAGTCGAAGGCCTGGACATCCTCAAGGACGCCCTGGCCTCGGGCAAGGGCGTGGTCGGCATCACCAGCCACCTGGGCAACTGGGAAGTGCTCAATCACTTCTATTGCAGCCAGTGCAAACCGATCATTTTCTACCGTCCGCCCAAGCTCAAGGCGGTGGACGAACTGTTGCGCAAGCAGCGGGTGCAGTTGGGCAACCGGGTGGCCGCTTCCACCAAGGAAGGTATCCTCAGCGTCATCAAGGAAGTGCGCAAAGGTGGTGCAGTGGGCATTCCCGCTGACCCGGAACCGGCCGAATCCGCCGGGATATTCGTCCCCTTTCTCGGCACCACGGCGCTGACCAGCAAGTTCGTGCCCAATATGCTGGCCGGCGGCAAGGCGGTGGGCGTGTTCCTGCATGCGCTGCGGCTGCCGGACGGTTCGGGTTTCAAGGTGATCCTCGAAGCCGCGCCCGAAGCCATGTACAGCACCGATACAGAGACCTCCGTGGCCGCCATGAGCCAGGTGGTGGCGCGTTATGTTCGGGCTTATCCGGACCAGTACATGTGGAGCATGAAGCGCTTCCGCAGACGTCCGGCGGGTGAGAAACGCTGGTACTGAGACGAGATTGGCATGATCTGTGGATAAAATCGGCCTGCTGACTTATCCACAGGTGCACCCTTACAAGGACGCAACAGATGTCCAATAACAAGAATTCGCTACGTATCAAGATCCAGCACCCCAGCATCGGCGAGTGCCTGGGGCACACGCGCAACCTGTCCAGCAAGGGCGTGTATGTGACGCACCCGAGTTTGTCGCGCCTGACCACCGGCGCGGTGGTCTATGGCCAGGTGCAGGGTCTGCCGGCGGTGGCACCGCGGATTCGGATGGAAGTGGTCCGGGTCGACGCCGATGGCATCGGCCTGCGCTTTATTGATCTTTGAGCGCGGCTTTTTCCAGCTTTTTCAGAAACACCGTCATTTCCTTTTCCGCCTGCTTGTCGCCATGGGCACGGGCGGCCTCCAGTCCCTGTTCCCACGCCTCTTTGGCGGCAGCGTTGTCGCCCGCGGCCTGATGCGCCTTGCCCAGCAGTTTCCAGGCGGCGGAGTATTTCGGGTCGAAGCCGACGCAGCGTTGCAGGTGTTCGGCCGCTTTGGCGTTTTCCCCAAGATCGAGATAACCCTTGCCGAGGCCGAAGCGCAGCAGTGAGTTATCCACACCCTTGGCGAGCATTTTTTCCAGTGATTCGAGCATCGCGATCCCTCGGTATGGGTCAGAAGAAACTCAGACCAACATGAAACAACTTTTCCACATCGCGAATCTGCTTTTTATCCACAAGGAACAGAATCACATGGTCGCCCGCCTGGATCACCGTGGCATCGTGGGCGATCAGCACCTCTTCGTCGCGAATGATCGCGCCGATGGTCGCCCCCGGTGGTAACGCAATATCGGCGATGGCCCGGCCCACCACCTTGCTCGACTTCGAATCGCCATGGGCAATTGCCTCGATGGCTTCCGCCGCCCCGCGCCTGAGTGAATGCACACTGACGATATCGCCCCGCCGTACATGGGCCAGCAAGGTACCGATGGTCGCCAACTGCGGGCTGATGGCGATATCGATCTCGCCGCCCTGGACCAGGTCGACATAGGCCGGGTTGTTGATCAGGGTCATGACCTTCTTCGCCCCGAGGCGCTTGGCCAGCAGCGACGACATGATGTTGGCTTCATCGTCGTTGGTCAGGGCGAGGAACACATCGGTGTCGGCAATGTTCTCTTCCAGCAGCAGGTCACGATCCGAGGCGCTGCCTTGCAGCACCACGGTGCTGTCCAGGGTGTCCGAGAGGTGGCGGCAACGTGCCGGGTTTTTCTCGATGATCTTGACCTGGTAACGGCTTTCGATGGCTTCGGCCAACCGTTCGCCGATCTGTCCGCCGCCGGCAATGACGATGCGTTTGTAGCTCTCGTCGAGGCGGCGCATTTCGCCCATCACTGCGCGGATATGGGCCTTGGCGGCAATGAAAAACACTTCGTCGTCGGCTTCGATCACCGTGTCGCCACGGGGCATGATCGGCCGGTCGCGGCGGAAGATCGCTGCCACCCGGGTGTCGACATTGGGCATGCGTTCGCGTAGCTGGCGCAGTTGCTGCCCCACCAGCGGCCCGCCGTAGTAGGCCTTGACCGCCACCAACTGGGCCTTGCCCTCGGCGAAGTCGATCACCTGCAAGGCCCCCGGGTGTTCGATCAGGCGCTTGATGTAGTGGGTGACCACCTGCTCGGGGCTGATCAGCACATCCACCGGAATCGCGTCGTTGTCGAACAGCCCGGCGCGGGTCAGGTAGGCCGCCTCGCGCACCCGGGCGATCTTGGTCGGGGTGTGGAACAGGGTGTGGGCGACCTGGCAGGCGACCATGTTGGTTTCGTCGCTGTTGGTCACCGCCACCAGCATGTCGGCGTCATCCGCGCCGGCCTGGCGCAGGATCGTCGGAAACGAAGCGCGGCCTTGCACGGTGCGGATGTCCAGGCGGTCGCCGAGGTCGCGCAGGCGCTCGCCGTCGGTGTCGACAACGGTGATGTCGTTGGCTTCGCTGGCCAGGTGCTCGGCCAGGGTGCCACCGACCTGGCCGGCACCGAGGATGATGATTTTCATCGGGTCGCTCCGTTGTCCCGGCTCAGCCGCGCGCGGCGGCGATCTTGATCAGCTTGGCGTAGTAGAAACCGTCGTGTCCGCCTTGCTGGGCCAGTAGTTGGCGGCCGTGGGGCTGCTTGAGGCCGAAGTCCCCGGCGATATCCAGTTCGCGGGCACCGGAGGTGCGGGCGAGGAAGGCCTCGATCACTTCGGTGTTCTCGGTCGGCAGGGTCGAGCAGGTGGCGTAAAGCAGGATGCCGCCGACTTCCAGGGTCGTCCACATCGCGTCCAGCAGCTCGCCTTGCAGGGCGGCCAGGGCGGCGATGTCGTCGGGTTGGCGGGTCAGCTTGATGTCGGGATGGCGGCGAATCACGCCGGTGGCCGAGCAAGGGGCGTCCAGCAGGATGCGCTGGAACGGCTTGCCGTCCCACCAGGTCGCGACATCGCGGCCATCGGCGGCGATCAGTTCGGCGTCCAGGCCGAGGCGCTCGAGGTTTTCGCGCACTCGCACCAGACGTTTGGCTTCGAGGTCGACGGCGACCACCCCGGCCAGTTGCGGCTGGACTTCGAGGATATGGCAGGTCTTGCCGCCAGGGGCGCAGCAGGCGTCGAGCACCCGTTGGCCGGGAGCCAGGTCGAGCAGGTCGGCGGCCAGTTGCGCGGCCTCGTCCTGGACACTGATCCAGCCTTCATTGAAGCCGGGCAGGTTGCGCACATCACAGGCTTCTTCCAGCACGATGCCATCCGGGCTGTAGACGCAGGCCTGTGCCTTGACCCCGGCATCGCCCAGCAGCTTGAGGTAGGCATCGCGAGTGTGATGGCGGCGATTGACCCGCAGGATCATCGGCGGATGGGCATTGTTCGCCGCGCAGATGGCTTCCCACTGTTCCGGCCAGAAGGCCTTGAGGGATTTCTGCAGCCAGCGCGGATGTGCGGTGCGCACCACCGGGTCGTGTTCCAGTTCGGCCAGCAGCGCCTCGCTTTCCCGTTGCGCGCGGCGCAGCACGGCATTGATCAAGGCCTTGGCCCAGGGCTTTTTCAGCTTGTCGGCGCAACCGACGGTCTCGCCGATGGCGGCATGGGCCGGCACGCGTGTGTAGAGCAGTTGATAGAGGCCGACCAGCAGCAAGGCTTCGACGTCGGTATCGGCGGCCTTGAAGGGTTTTTGCAGCAGCTTGGCCGCCAGTGCCGAAAGGCGTGGCTGCCAGCGCGCGGTGCCGAACGCCAGGTCCTGGGTCAGGCCGCGATCACGGGCCTCGACCTTGTCCAGTTGCAGCGGCAGCGAGCTGTTGAGCGAAGCCTTGCCATTGAGAACGGCAGTCAGTGCCTTGGCGGCGGCCAGACGCGGGTTCATTGGCCGAGCACCGTACCGAGGGCGAATTTCTCGCGGCGGCTGTTGAACAGGTCGCTGAAGTTCAGCGCCTTGCCGCCGGGCAGTTGCAGGCGGGTCAGGCACAGGGCGCCGGCGCCGGTGGCGACGATCAGGCCGTCCTTGCTGGCGGCGAGGATTTCACCCGGCGCGCCCTTGCCTTCGGCCGCGCTGGCGGCGAGGACTTTCAGGGCTTCGCCGTCGAGGGTGCTGTGGCTGATCGGCCAGGGGTTGAAGGCGCGAATCTGCCGCTCCAGTTCAATCGCCGGACGGTTCCAGTCGATGCGCGCCTCGTCCTTGTTCAGCTTGTGGGCGTAGGTGGCGAGGCTGTCGTCCTGGATTTCGCCGTCCAGGGTCCCGGCGGCGAGACCGGCGATGGCCTGCAGCACGGCGGGAGGGCCGAGTTCGGCGAGGCGGTCGTGCAAGGTGCCGCCGGTGTCTTCGGCGCTGATCGGGGTGACGCTCTTGAGCAGCATCGGCCCGGTGTCGAGCCCGGCTTCCATGCGCATCACGGTCACGCCGCTTTCGCTATCGCCGGCTTCCACGGCGCGCTGGATCGGCGCGGCGCCGCGCCAGCGCGGTAGCAGCGAGGCGTGGCTGTTGATGCAGCCCAGGCGCGGGATATCCAGCACCACTTGCGGCAGGATCAGGCCATAGGCGACCACCACCAGCAGATCCGGCTTGAGCGCCGCCAGTTCGGCCTGGGCCTCGGCGTTGCGCAGGGTCGGCGGCTGCAGGACGACGATGTCGTGCTCCAGCGCGAGCTGCTTGACCGGGCTTGGCATCAGCTTCTGCCCACGGCCCGCCGGACGATCCGGCTGGGTGTAGACCGCGACGATCTCGTAAGGGCTGTCGAGCAGGGCCTTGAGGTGTTCGGCGGCGAATTCGGGGGTGCCGGCGAAGACGATGCGCAGTGGCTCAGTCATGAAGGGACTCGCTTAAAAAGAAAAGGCTTGCCGCAGCAAGCCTTTGGAATGAAGGGATCAGGCGTTCTGGCGATGCAGCTTTTCCAGTTTCTTCTTGATCCGGTCGCGCTTGAGCGTAGACAGGTAATCGACGAACAGTTTGCCGTTCAGGTGATCGCATTCATGCTGGATGCACACCGCCAGCAGGCCCTCGGCCTCCAGTTCGAACGGTTTTCCGTCGCGGTCCAGGGCCTTGACCCGCAGTTTTGTCGGGCGGTCGACGTTCTCGTAGAAACCCGGCACCGACAGGCAGCCTTCCTGGTACTGGTCCACGTCCGCGGTCAGGGTTTCGAACTCGGGGTTGATGAACACCCGGGGTTCGCTACGATCTTCACTCAGGTCCATGACCACGATGCGCTGGTGCACATTGACCTGGGTCGCCGCCAGGCCGATGCCCGGGGCTTCATACATTGTTTCAAACATGTCGTCGATCAGCTGCCGCACCTGGTCGTCCACCACGGCCACGGGTTTGGCGATGGTGCGCAGGCGCGGGTCTGGAAATTCGAGGATGTTTAAAATGGCCATAGGCGTATTTGCTGCACTTGTGAGGTAAAGTCAGAGACGGTTGCCGAAATGTCCCGGTGGGATCGGCTACCGTTGTAAAACGTTCTCCTTGGGAGCGAGCCGCGGGGGCTCTGGCGTTTCACGCGAAGGCACATAATAAAGGGATTCACTGCATGAGGAAAACACTACTCGCCCTGTTGCTGGCTGTTACCGGCGTCGTGCAGGCGCAAGTGCAACTCAAGGACGGTTATCCACAGCGCTATACGGTGGTGCGCGGTGACACACTTTGGGACATTTCCGGCAAGTTTCTCAGCGAACCGTGGAAGTGGCCGGAGATCTGGCACGCGAACCCCCAGGTGGCCAATCCGGACCTGATCTACCCCGGCGATACCCTGACGCTGCAGTTCGTCGACGGCCAGCCGCGGCTGGTGGTGGATCGCGGCGTGTCGCGGGGCACCGTGAAGTTATCGCCGCAGGTGCGCCGCTCGCCGGTGGCCGAGGCGATTCCGAGCATTCCGCTGGAAAAGATCAATGCGTTCCTGTTGAGCAACCGCATTGTCGACAGCCCCGCCGACTTCCAGAAAGCCCCGTATATCCTGGCCGGCAACAATGAGCGGGTGCTCAGCGGCATGGGCGACCGGATCTACGCCCGTGGCGTGTTCGACCCGGCGCATTCGGTGTATGGCCTGTTCCGCCAGGGCAAGGTCTATACCGACGCGCAGACCAAGGAATTCCTCGGGATCAACGCCGATGACGTCGGTACAGGCGAGTTGGTGGCGACCGAAGGCGATGTCGGCACGTTGAACCTGCGCCGCACCACCCAGGAAGTTCGCCTGGGTGACCGGTTGTTCGTCAGCGAAGAGCGTCCGGTCAATTCGACGTTCATGCCCAGTGCGCCGCAAGCGCAAATCCGCGGCACGATCATAGATGTGCCACGGGGTGTTACACAGATCGGTGTCATGGACGTGGTCACCATCGACAAGGGGCGCCGCGATGGTCTGGTCGAAGGCAACGTTCTCGCGGTGATGAAGACCGGCGAGACCGTGCACGACCTGGTCAGCGGAGAGCGGGTGAAGGTCCCCGACGAACGTTCGGGCCTGTTGATGGTGTTCCGCACCTACGAAAAGCTCAGCTATGGTTTAGTACTCACTGCCACGCGGTCCCTGACAGTCATGGACAAGGTGCGCAACCCGTAGCGCCGAACGATAATGCGGGGCCGATTCCGTTAGCAGGCTAAACAGGTTACCCACAGAGTTATCCACAGCTTGTTCCTGCTGTTCCAGGACCGCCACAGATCAAGGATGATCCGATGTCGCTGTCCAACTGTACCTCCCTGTCCCCGGCGGAGCTGGAAGCCCGCCTGCGTTTGCACCGTCTGCCGGAACTCGGTCCACGGCGCTTTCGAACCCTGATCGACGCCTTCGGTTCGGCCTCGGCGGCTCTCGGTGCACCGGCCGCTGCCTGGCGCGCGCTGGGGTTGCCGACGGCCTGTGCCGAGGCGCGTCGCAGCCCTGAAGTGCGGGACGCAGCCAGCGCTGGATTGCGCTGGCTAGAGCGCCCGGCTTGCCATTTGGTGATGTGGGACCAGACCGATTACCCCGCCCTTCTCGCCGAACTGGATGACGCCCCGCCGCTGCTGTTCGTGGCCGGCGACCCTGCCCTCCTGGAACAACCGCAGCTGGCGCTGGTCGGCAGCCGACGTGCTTCCAAACCGGGCATGGACACGGCGGCGGCGTTTTCCCGGAGCCTGGCCGGAGCCGGTTTTGTCATCACCAGCGGGCTGGCGCTGGGGATCGACGGGGCGGCTCATCAGGCGGCCCTGGACATTGGCGGGCGAACGATCGGCGTACTCGGTACCGGTCTGGAAAATCTTTATCCACAGCGCCATCGTCGTCTGGCGGAGGCGATGATTGCCCAGGGCAGCGCCGTGGTTTCCGAGTTGCCACTGGAGGCGCCGCCGCATCCGAGCAATTTTCCCCGGCGCAATCGGATCATCAGTGGTTTGTCCCTGGGCGTGCTGGTGGTGGAGGCCAGTATTGCCAGCGGCTCGCTGATCACCGCGCGACTGGCGGCGGAACAGGGGCGCGAGGTGTATGCGATTCCCGGCTCCATCCATCACCCCGGCGCCAAGGGCTGTCACCAGCTGATCCGCGACGGTGCGGTACTGGTGGAAACCGTCGAACATATCCTCGAACCCCTGCGCGGTTGGCAGCGGGTGACCGCCAGCGCAATCCCCGCTGCGCCCGAGCATCCGCTGCTAGGCTTGTTGCATGCCGCACCGCAGAGCAGCGAGGCCCTGGCCAACGCCAGTGGCTGGGCATTACCGCGAGTATTGGCGGCGCTGACCGAACTGGAGCTTGAAGGCCGGGTTGCCAATGAAAACGGACGCTGGTTAGCTCGCGCGAGGTAGGTTTACCTGAGTAAACTGCGAGCAGCTTTGAATCCGGAGAACGAGCAATGGTCAAGAGTTGGCGTGTGCAAGAAGCCGCACGAGAAATTCGCGCAGGGGCGGTGATTGCCTACCCAACCGAGGCGGTCTGGGGTTTGGGTTGCGATCCCTGGAACGAAGAGGCGGTGGATCGTTTGCTGGCGATCAAGAATCGCTCGGTGGACAAGGGCCTGATCCTGATTGCCGACAATATCCGCCAGTTCGATTTTCTCTTCGAGGATTTTCCCGAAGACTGGATCGACCGCATGGCCAGTACCTGGCCGGGACCCAATACCTGGTTGGTGCCGCATCAGGACCTGTTGCCGGAGTGGGTCACCGGTGTGCATGACACGGTGGCCTTGCGGGTCAGCGATCATCCGTTGGTGCGGGATCTGTGCTCGTTGGTGGGGCCGCTGATTTCTACCTCGGCCAATCCCCAGGGGCGGCCGGCGGCGCGCACGCGACTTCGCGTGGAGCAGTATTTCCGCGGGCAGATCGATCTGGTGCTGGGCGGTAACCTGGGCGGGCGCAAGAACCCGAGCCTGATTCGCGACCTGGCGACCGGCAAGGTGGTGCGCCCGGCGTAGGCTCGGTGTGAACTTCTTCGCGGCGGTTCGGCGCCCCGACAAGCAGCGCTCCCACAAGGGGGGATGGCGTTATCGTTGATCGCCAGCAAGCCGGCTCCTACAGGACGGTGTCGATCACAAAAAGGTGCCACGACACAAATACTGTAGGAGCCGGCTTGCTGGCGAACCGCTGCGCAGCAGCGGCCAGGTTCGCCAGTCTTAAGGCAACAACACCGTCGACCCGGTAGTCCGCCGCGCCGCCAGTTCGGTCTGGGCCTTGGCCGCTTCCGCCAGGCCATACCGCGCGCCGATCTCGATCTTCAGCTTGCCGCTGCTGATCATCCCGAACAGATCCTTCGCCATGATCTGCAGGTTTTCCGCGTTGTTGGCGTAGGTCGCCAGCGTTGGCCGGGTCACATACAGCGAGCCCTTGGCCGCCAGTATCCCCAGGTTGACCCCATCCACCGCGCCCGAGGCATTGCCGAAGCTGACCATCAGCCCACGGGGCGCCAGGCTGTCCAGCGAGGTCAGCCAGGTGTCCTTGCCGACGCCGTCGTACACCACTGGCACTTTCTTGCCATCGGTCAACTCCAGCACCCGCTTGGCCACATCTTCATGGCTGTAGTCGATGGTTTCCCAGGCCCCCAGGGACTTGGCCAAAGCGGCCTTTTCCGGCGAACTGACGGTCCCGATCAGCTTCACGCCCAGGGCCTTGGCCCACTGGCACGCAAGCAAGCCGACACCACCCGCCGCCGCATGGAACAGCACGGTTTCGCCGCCCTTCAACTCATAGGTCTGGCGCAACAGGTACTGCACTGTCAGGCCCTTGAGCATCACCGCGGCCGCCTGTTCGAAGCTGATGCCTTCCGGCAGATGCACCAGGTTGGCCGCCGGCAGCACATGCACTTCGCTGTAGGCGCCCAGCGGACCGCTGCCGTAGGCCACGCGATCACCAACCTTGAACTGGCTGACCTCGCTGCCGACTGCCTCGACCACGCCCGCGCCCTCGGCCCCCAGGCCCGACGGCATGGCCGGTGGTGCATACAGCCCGCTGCGCAGATAGGTGTCGATGAAGTTCAGGCCGATGGCGTGGTTGCGTACCCGCACCTGCTGCGGGCCCGGCTCGGCGGGGGTGTAGTCGACATACTCAAGGACTTCCGGGCCGCCATGGGCGCGAAACAGGATACGTTTGGCCATCTTTCTCTCCTTGGACATTTCACAAAGGGGCGCCGTGCAGCGCGATGCAGGGGTCCTATCGGACTCCTTCGTTTGATCTTCGTCAACAGCGACGAGCATAAACGCGGTGCTATGCTACGCGCCTCTTTGCTACCGGCCGTCCGCTGTGCCGAGTAGCTTTGCCCGATTCAAGGTGATGCCATGACTACCCGCACCGAGGCCGTGAAAGCCTATCTGCTCGACCTGCAAGACCGTATCTGTGCCGCCCTGGAGGCCGAAGACGGTGGCGCGCGTTTCGTCGAAGACGCCTGGACCCGTCCCGCCGGTGGCGGCGGTCGGACCCGGGTGATCGGCAACGGCCAGGTCATCGAGAAAGGCGGCGTGAACTTCTCCCATGTCTTCGGCAACGGCCTGCCGCCGTCGGCCAGCGCCCATCGGCCGGAACTGGCCGGGCGTGGCTTCGAGGCCCTGGGCGTGTCCCTGGTGATTCACCCGCACAACCCCCATGTGCCGACGTCCCACGCCAATGTGCGGTTTTTCATCGCCGAGAAGGAAGGCGAGGAGCCGGTCTGGTGGTTCGGCGGCGGGTTCGACCTGACGCCCTACTACGGCAACGAAGAAGACTGCGTGCACTGGCACCGGGTGGCCGAGCGCGCCTGTGCGCCGTTTGGCGCCGAGGTCTACTCGCGCTACAAGGCCTGGTGCGACAGCTATTTCCATATCAAGCACCGCAACGAGCCGCGCGGTATCGGCGGCCTGTTCTTCGATGACCTGAACGAGTGGGACTTCGACACCAGCTTCGCCTTCATGCGGGCGATCGGCGACGCTTATATCGAGGCCTACCTGCCGATCGTGCAGCGGCGCAAGGCCCAGGCCTGGACCGAACAGCAGCGCGAGTTCCAGGAGTTCCGCCGCGGTCGTTACGTGGAGTTCAACCTGGTGTACGACCGCGGCACGTTGTTCGGCCTGCAATCGGGCGGTCGTACCGAATCGATCCTGATGTCGTTGCCGCCGCAAGTACGCTGGGGCTACGACTGGAAGGCCGAGCCGGGCAGTGAAGAGGCGCGCCTGACCGAATACTTCCTGCAGGACCGCGACTGGCTGGCGGAGGGCGCTGTCTGATGGATCGTTATGTCGTCTTCGGCAATCCCATCGGCCACAGCAAGTCGCCGTTGATTCACCGTCTGTTCGCCGAGCAGACCGCCCAGCAGTTGGACTACAGCACCTTGCTGGCGCCCCTTGAGGATTTTTCCGGCTGTGTCCGGGCGTTTTTCCAGGCAGGGCGCGGGGCCAATGTGACGGTGCCGTTCAAGGAAGAGGCCTATCGCCTGGCCAACAGCCTGACGGCACGGGCACAGCGGGCCGGGGCGGTGAATACCTTGAGCAAGCTGGCTGACGGCAGTTTGTTGGGTGATAACACCGACGGCGCCGGGCTGGTGCGCGATCTGACGGTGAATGCCGGGTTTGGCCTGAAGGGCAAGCGCATTCTGCTGCTGGGTGCCGGTGGTGCGGTACGTGGGGCGCTGGAGCCGTTGCTGGCGGAGCAGCCGGCTTCGGTGATCATTGCCAATCGGACCGTCGAGAAGGCCGAGTTGCTGGCCGAACTGTTCGCCGACCTGGGGCCGGTGTCCGCCAGTGGGTTTGACTGGTTGCGCGAGCCGGTGGACCTGATAATCAACGCCACTTCGGCGAGCCTGTCGGGGGATGTGCCGCCGATTGCGCCGAGCCTGATCGAGCCCGGCAAGACCTTCTGCTACGACATGATGTACAGCAAGGAGCCGACGGCGTTCTGTCGCTGGGCGAGTGAGCATGGTGCGGCGGTGTCGATGGATGGCCTGGGCATGCTGGCCGAGCAGGCGGCGGAAGCTTTCCTGCTGTGGCGCGGCGTACGCCCGGATACGGCGCCGGTGCTGGCGGAGTTGCGGCGTTTGTTGGCGCTGTAGGGGCGGTCAATCCTCAAACAGGATCGGGCACTTATCCACACCCTCCAGCTTGACCAACTCCTCCACCACCGGTGCTCGCGCCCGTCTCAGGGTCAGGCTGCGGCCTTCCCTTATCAGGCGCCGGGCCTCCTGGTGCAGCATCTCGACCCCCGAATAATCGATAAAGTTGATCTGCTGCGCCTCGATCACCACCTTCACCCCGTGCAACCGTTGCAACTGCACTTGCAGGTAATGGCTGGCGCCGAAAAAGATCGACCCACCGACCCGCAACACGTCCTCATCGCCATCGCGCCAATGCTGCACCCGTGGCTGCGAGGTGCGCTTGAGGTAGAAAAACAGCGAGGCCAGCACCCCGGCGTAAATCGCCGTCTGCAACTCCAGCAGCAACGTCGCCACGCAGGTCAGGGCCATCACCGCGAACTCGGCGTGACTGACCCGGAACAGCGCCCGGATGCCCCGCCGATCCACCAACCCCCAACTGATCAGCAGGATACTGCCGGCCATCGCCGGAATCGGGATATGCGCGATCAGCGCCGAGCCGGTCACGGCAAACAGCGCCACCCAGAGCGCGGAAAATACCCCGGCCAGCGGTGAGCAGGCCCCGGCCTCGTAACTCAGCGCGGCGCGGGTGAACGAGCCCGCTGACAGGTAGCCGGAAAACAGGCTGCCGACGATATTCGACAGGCCCTGGGCGCGGACTTCCTGGTTGGCATCGAGCAATTGCTGCGAACGGGCGGACAACGAGCGAGCAATCGACAGGCTGGTGACCAGCCCGAGCATGCCCACCGCGACGGCGCTGGGCAGCAGGCGCAGGATGGTTTCCAGGTCCAGCGGCAAGGCGCTGAACGGCGGCAACCGGCCGATGAAACCCTTGACCCGTTGCACATGCCCGAACAGGCCCGGGCACAGCCAGACCAGCGTGCTGGCCAGGACCAGGGTAATCAGCAGGGTCGGCCAGCGCGGCAGCAGGGATTTGAGGGTGAAGCCGAGGATCAGGGTCCCGAGACCCAGCAGCAGCGAGGGTTTGTCCAGCTCGCCGAGGTGCTGGCCCAGTTGCAGCAGGCTGTTCAGGGCCGTCGCCTGGTTGGGGACATCGAGCCCCAGCAGGTTCGGCAGTTGCCCGAGGGCGATGACCACGGCGGCGCCCAGGGTGAAACCCAGCACCACCGAATGCGAGACGAAATTCACCAGGGCACCGAAGCGCAGCATACCGAGCAGCCACTGGAAGATCCCGGCAATGCAGGTCAGCAACAGGATCAGGGTCACGTAGTCCTGGCTGCCGGGCACCGCGAGGGGGCTGACACTGGCGAACAGGACAATCGAGATGGCGGCCGTGGGCCCGCAGATCAGGTGCCAGGATGAGCCCCAGAGACAGGCGATCAGCACCGGGACGATGGCGGCGTAAAGGCCGTATTCGGGCGGCAGGCCGGCGATCAGCGCGTAGGCGACCGATTGCGGCAAGGCCAGGATGGCGCCGCTCAGGCCGACGATCAGGTCACGACTGACGCTGGCGCGGGTTTGCCGGGGCAACCAGCTGAGAAATGGCAGGAGTTTGTGGCGGTTGGTCCAGCCCATGGGTCTCTCGGTCGGATGAGGCGGTGTCAGGGTGAGGGGTATATCTGAGATTTTCGCGGTGAAACACCGACCTGTAGGAGCCAGCAAGCCGGCTCCTACAATGATCGCGTGGTATCTACAGGTGTTGTGTCGGCCTTTAGAGCTTGGCCTTCACCGCCGACAACCCATCCTGGCCATCCACGGTCTTGACCCCATCCAGCCACTTGTCCAGCACCGCCGGATTGGCCTTGATCCAGGCCTTGGCCGCATCGGCATTGCTCAGCTTCTTGTTCGCCACCTCGGCCATGATGCTGTTTTCCATGTCCTGGGTGAAGCTCAGGTTGCTCAGCAATTTGCCAACGTTCGGGCAAGCCTGTGCATAACCCTTGCGGGTCACGGTATAGACGCTGCCGGTATCACCGAAGTACTGCTCGCCGCCCTTCAGATAGTGCATCTTCATCTGCACGTTCATCGGGTGCGGGGTCCAGCCGAGGAAGACCACGAACTTCTGCTTCTTCACCGAACGCGCCACTTCGGCCAGCATCGCCTGTTCGCTGGACTCCACCAGTTTCCACTGGCCGAGGTCGAACTGGTTCTTCTTGATGATCTCCGCCAGCGAGGCATTGGCCGGGGCCCCGGAGCCGATGCCATAGAGCTTCTTGTCGAACTTGTCGGCGAACTTGTTCAGGTCGGCAAAGTTATGCACACCCGCGTCCCAGACATAATCCGGGACCGCCAGGGTGAATTCGGTGCCGTCGAGGTTCTTCGCCAGTTGCGTGACATCGCCGTTGGCCACGAACTTGTCATAGAAACCCTGTTGCGCCGGCATCCAGTTGCCGAGGAACACGTCCACCTGGCCGTCCTTGAGACCGCCATAGGTGATCGGCACCGCCAGGGTGTCGACCTTGGCCTTGTAGCCCAGGCCGTCCAGCAGCAAGCTGGTGATGGCGTTGGTCGCGGCAATATCGCTCCAGCCCGGATCGGCCATTTTCACCGTGTCGCAGCTCTGCTCGGCATAGGCACTCAGGCTGCTCATGGCCAGGAGGCCTACCGTCAGTGCTGTGGATAACTTCTTCATCGCCTTCCCCTTACGTTCGTTATTGGTTTTGGCAGGGTTGTGGATAACGCGCTTTGCGTTCCAGATCGTCGAGGTCGATATGGTTGCGCATGTATTGCTGACTGGCGTCCACCAGTGGCTGGTGATCCCAGCTCTTCAGCTTGCCTTGGCTCAAGGCGGCGGCGACGAAACGCCGGCGCCGTTGACTGGCGAGCACCTGTTGGTGGATCGCCGGGATGTTCCATTTCGCCCGGGCTTCGGCCAGGAAGTCGTTGAAGAGTGCTTGGTGCTGCGCTGATTGGCTGAGTTCTTCTGCCTCGCGTGGGTCGTTGTGGATATCGAAGAGCAGACAAGGGTCGTCTTCGCTGTAGATGAATTTGTAGGCGCCGCGACGAATCATCATCAGCGGGCTGATGGTGCCTTCGGCCATGTATTCGCCGAACACTTCGTCGTGGCCGCCCTCGCCCTTCAGGTGCGGGACCAGCGAGCGGCCGTCCAGCGGCAGCTCGCCGTGCAGCGTGCCGCCGGCCAGTTCCACCAGGGTCGGCAACAGGTCGGCGGTGGAGACGGCGGCACTGACGCGTCCGGCGGCGAACTGCCCCGGGGCGCTGATCAGCAGCGGCACCCGCGCGGACATTTCGAACCAGTGCATTTTGTACCAGAGGCCGCGCTCGCCGAGCATGTCGCCATGGTCGCCGGAGAACACGATCAGCGTGTCATCGGCCAGCCCGGTTTCCTCCAGGGTTTGCAGGAGTTTGCCGACGTTGCTGTCGATATAGCTGCACGCACCGAAGTAGGCGCGGCGGGCGTCGCGGATCTTGTCCACAGGCAGCGGCTTGTCCCACAGGTCGTAGACCTTGAGTAAACGCTGGGAGTGCGGATCGAGGCTGTCCTGGGCCGGGGTCTGCGGCAACGGAATATCTTCGTCGCGATACAGGTCCCAGAACGCCTTGGGAATGGTGTAGGGATCGTGGGGGTGGGTCATGGACACGGTCAGGCAGAACGGCTGGTTGCCGTCTTCGCGCACATGGTCGAACAGGTATTGCTGCGCCTTGAAGACCACCTCTTCATCGAAATCCAGCTGGTTGGTGCGCACGCAGGGACCGGCCTGCAGCACCGAAGACATGTTGTGGTACCAGCTGGGCCGCACATCGGGCTCGTCCCAGTTCACCGCCCAGCCGTAGTCCGCCGGGTAGATATCGCTGGTCAGGCGTTCTTCGTAACCATGCAGTTGGTCCGGCCCGCAGAAGTGCATCTTGCCCGACAGCGCGGTGCGATAACCGAGGCGCCGCAGATAGTGGGCATAGGTCGGTACGTCGGCGGGGAAATCGGCGGCGTTGTCGTAGGCGCCGATCTTGCTCGGCAGTTGGCCGCTGACCAGGGTAAAACGTGAAGGCGCGCAGAGCGGGCTGTTGCAGTAGGCGGCATCGAAGACCACGCCTTCGGCAGCCAGGCGGCTCAGGTTCGGAAGCTTGATGGGCGATGCGCCGTAGAGCGGCAACAGGGGCGCGGCCATTTGATCGGCCATGATGAAGAGAATGTTCTTGCGCTTCATGTAATCGCGGCATTCCATAGTGAATTGTTATGCGATAGTGCTTCGATCCAGCATGTGGCCCACGGAATCTGTGGTAAAGCCCTTGCCCAACAATGACTAGGATAAGTACAGCTTATGTATGAAGCGCTGGGTGACCTGTCCCTCGATCTGCTCCGGGCCTTCGAAGCGGCGGCCCGTCACCACAGCTTTACCGCCGCGGCGGTGGAACTGGGCACTACCCAGCCGGCCATCAGCCAGCAGATCAAGCGCCTGGAAGACCAACTGACCACTCGCCTGTTCGACCGCATCTACCGGGGCATCGAGTTGACCGAAGCCGGCTCGATTCTGTTCGAGCAGGTGCAGGCCGGTTTGCAGAGCATCGACGGTGGCTTGAGTGCGGTCACCGCCCAGCGTCAGCATGAGGTGCTGCAGGTCGCCACCGACTTTGCCTTTGCCGCCTATTGGCTGATGCCGCGCCTGCATCGCTTCCATGCGGCCAATCCGCAGGTCGATGTCAGCCTGGTGACCAGTGAGCGTAGCCACAACATGTTGCGCACCGATATCGATGTGGCGGTGTTGTTCGGCAAGGGCCGTTTCAAGCAGGGCGAGAGCCATTGGCTGTTCAGCGAGGAAGTGTTTCCGGTGTGCAGCCCGCAATTGCTCAAGGGCCGCGAGTTGCCGTTGCCCACCGAAGCCTTGCTGGAGTTTCCCCTGCTGCACCTCAAGGGCGAAAACAGCAGCCACTGGTTCGACTGGAGCGGGGTTTTTCGCGAACTGGGGTTGACCGCTGCACCGGCGCCGGGGCAATTGCGCTTCGACAACTACACCTTGCTGATCCAGGCGGCGATCGGCGGCCAGGGCGTGGCCATCGGCTGGCGGCACCTGGTGGATAATCTGTTGGAGCAGGGTTTGCTGTGCCGGCCGATCAGCCAGACGGCGATTTCCACCTTCGGCTACTACGTGGTCTTGCCCCAGCGTAAACGGCGTGGAGCACTGATCCAGCGCTTCTTCGACTGGTTGATGGCCGAGCAGGCCGACAGTGCGCAATCGCTGGTAGGGCTGGGCTTGCCCTCGATTGCGGTGTAGCGTTAAGCCATTAACCGATGCTGAACGAGAGCGGCATGCAACGTATCAAGGGTTATCACGCCCACATCTATTTCGATGCTTCGACCCTGGAACAGGCCCGTGAGCTGTGTGAACTGGCGGCGACGACCTTTCCCCTGAAGATGGGACGGGTGCACCAGCGCCCGGTGGGACCGCATCCGGACTGGAGCTGCCAACTGGCGTTCGAAGCGCAATATATCGGCGTGGTCTTGCCGTGGCTGGCGCTGAACCGCAAGGGCCTGGTGGTGTTCATCCATCCCCTGACCGACGATGACCTGGCCGACCATCGCGATCATGCGATCTGGATGGGGGCGGTCAGGCCATTGGATCTGTCGATCTTTTCCTAGCGCCTCAAACGGTCAGTTCAGCACACCGTCGAGAATCTCGTAGACGACCCCGGTGCCGATGGCGATCAGGACCACGTCACTGCCCATGCGGCGCCATTCGTAACCCTCATACACCGGCAGGCGGGACAGTGCCCGCTCGTCCAGGCGTTCGCCTTCGTAGCCGCGTGGCAGCGGTTGGCCGCGCACCAGATGGTAGCCCGGTGGTGGTGGCGCGCCGCGGCTGAAATGTTCGTGGTCATCATGAATGATCTGCCGGATCGGACCGAAGTCCTGGGGCGGACGGTGCATATTGCGCGGATCCGGCCCTTTCTCCGGACCGCCCCGCTGGTCGTAGCCACCGCGATCATGGTCTTCGCCGCGTATCTGGTCCTCGGCATGCAGCAGGGGGCTGGCACTGAGTACCAGCAGGCCAAGACCGGCCATCAGGCGTTTGGGCATTTTCATCGGGGGCATTCCTCACCACACAGGCAATACAGCGAAAGGGGCGAAGCGTTGGCTTCAAACCCCCGGGTCATACTTTGTTAGTCCGCATGGTGGCGTTTAGATTCCTTTGTATCAGGAACTTTACCTTGGGTCGGCGTCGGCGTTATCGCCAGCGATCATGTTGTTCGTTCAGGCCGTGCCGCAGGGTTTCGAGGTGCTCGCGCAAGGAGGCGTCGTTCGCCGGTTCGCCCGTTATTCTTGCCTGGGCATGGGGATCGGGGGCCAGGTTCGTGGTGTTGGGCACGAGGGCTTCGAACGCGAACAGGCTGGACAGGTTTTGTCGCGGTGGCGGAGTTTGGCGTGGAAGCGAAGTGACCGACCTGAGCCGTGCCGGGCGAGGGGTTTCGGTAACGCAGAGGTGATCGAGGAAGGTGCAGGCGATAGCGAGTGTCATAGGGGGCATCCATTTTATCGGTAACGATCCGGCGCTCCTGCGCGGCCGTCTCTTGCCGGACTGTCCCGGAAAGAGCATGTAATGATTACTCCTTTGACAGCGCAGTTCTGTCAATAAACGCTCAGGCTCGCGCCCATGAAAAAGGGACCCAAGGCGTTGGCCGTGGATCCCTCTGTGTCGTGCCGCCTGGCTCAGCGTGCGGTACGTACGCCTTCGGCGAGGGCCGCGCACAGGCTCAGTACGCCATCGATGGCCTGCTCATCGCTGCTGGCGTTGGCGATGTGATCGATCAGCGCCGAGCCGACCACCACGCCGTCCGCCAGCCGGGCGATGGCCGCGGCCTGCTCCGGTGTGCGGATACCGAAACCGATGCTGATCGGCAGGTCGGTGTGGCGACGCAGGCGGGCCACCGCCTCTTCGACGTGTTCCAGGGTCGCCGAGCCGGCACCGGTCACGCCGGCCACCGACACGTAGTAGACGAAGCCGGAGCTGCCGTTGAGCACGGTGGGCAGACGGACGTCGTCGGTGGTCGGTGTGGTCAGGCGGATAAAGTCCAGGCCGGCGGCCTGGGCCGGGTCGCACAGCTCGCCGTTATGTTCCGGCGGCAGGTCGACCACGATCAGGCCGTCGACACCGGCGGCCTTGGCATCGGCGATAAAACGCGGCACGCCGTAGTGGTGGATCGGGTTGAAGTAACCCATCAGCACCAGCGGGGTGTGGTTGTTTTCGGCGCGGAACTCGCGAACCATCTGCAGGGTTTTCGCCAGGTTCTGCTTGGCGGCCAGGGCGCGGATGTTCGCCAGCTGGATCGCCGGGCCGTCGGCCATCGGATCGGTGAAGGGCATGCCCAGCTCGATCACATCGGCCCCGGCCTTGGGCAGGCCCTTGAGGATCGCCAGGGAAGTGTCATAACCCGGGTCGCCAGCGGTGACAAAGGTCACCAGGGCGGCGCGGTTCTGTTCTTTCAGCTCGGCAAAGCGGGTTTGCAGGCGGCTCATCAGTGTTTCTCCTGCTGGGACTGTTGCATGTGGTGCATGACGGTTTGCATGTCCTTGTCGCCGCGACCGGACAGGTTGACCACCATCAGGTGATCCTTGGGCAGGGTCGGCGCACGCTTGAACACTTCGGCCAGGGCATGGGCACTTTCCAGGGCCGGGATAATGCCTTCGAGACGGCAGCACTGGTGGAACGCGGCCAGGGCTTCGTGATCGGTGATCGAGGTGTACTGGACGCGACCGATATCGTGCAACCAGGCGTGTTCCGGGCCGATGCCGGGGTAGTCGAGGCCGGCGGAAATCGAGTGGGCGTCGATGATCTGGCCATCGTCGTCCTGCAGCAGGAAGGTCCGGTTGCCGTGCAGTACGCCCGGGACGCCGCCGTTCAGGCTGGCGGCGTGCTTGCCGGTCTCGATACCGTGGCCGGCGGCTTCGACGCCGATGATTTCGACGCTGGTGTCATCAAGGAACGGGTGGAACAGGCCCATGGCGTTGGAGCCGCCACCGATGCACGCCACCAGGCTGTCGGGCAGGCGCCCTTCCTGGGCTTGCAACTGGTCGCGGGTTTCCTTGCCGATCACCGCCTGGAAGTCGCGGACCATGGCCGGGTACGGGTGCGGGCCGGCGACGGTGCCGATCAGGTAGAAGGTGCTGTCGACGTTGGTCACCCAGTCGCGCAAGGCTTCGTTCATCGCGTCCTTCAGGGTGCCGGTGCCGGCGACCACCGGGATCACTTCGGCGCCCAGCAGTTTCATGCGGAACACGTTGGCCTGTTGGCGCTCGATGTCGGTGGTGCCCATGTAGATCACGCAGTCGAGGCCAAAGCGCGCGGCGACGGTGGCGGTGGCCACGCCGTGCATGCCGGCGCCGGTCTCGGCGATGATGCGTTTCTTGCCCATGCGCCGCGCCAGCAGGATCTGGCCGATGCAGTTGTTGATCTTGTGGGCGCCGGTGTGGTTCAGCTCTTCGCGCTTGAGGTAGATCTTCGCGCCTCCACAGTGTTCGGTCAGGCGCTCGGCGAAATACAGCGGGCTCGGACGACCGACGTAGTCGCGCTGGAAGTAGGCCAGTTCCTCGATGAACGCAGGATCGATCTTGGCGGCTTCGTATTCGCGGTTCAGGTCGAGGATCAGCGGCATCAGGGTTTCGGCCACGTAGCGGCCGCCGAATGCGCCGAACAGGCCGTTGGCGTCGGGGCCGTTGCGCAGGTTGGACTGGGTCATGGGAGGCTCCAGGTGGGTGATTGAATGTTCGATGGGGTTCACTCTAACCATGACAGGCGCGGATGAAAACCGATAAGATCGCCGTAACCTGTCAGGAAAACTCACAGATACCATGAGCCGTGACCTTCCCCCGCTTAATGCCTTGCGCGCCTTCGAGGCTACCGCCCGCTTGAACAGCGTCAGTCAGGCGGCCGAACAGCTGCATGTCACCCATGGAGCGGTCAGCCGGCAGTTGAAAGTGCTTGAAGAGCACTTGGGCCTGAGCCTGTTCGTCAAGGACGGGCGCGGCCTTAAACTCACAGATGCGGGCGTTCGCCTGCGCGACGCCAGTTTCGAGGCGTTCGAGCGGCTGCGGGCGGTCTGTGCCGAGTTGACTCAAAGTACGGCGGACGCGCCGTTTGTGCTGGGTTGTTCCGGGAGCCTGCTGGCGCGCTGGTTTATTCCGCGACTGGGGCGGCTGAATGCCGACTTGCCCGACTTGCGCCTGCATCTGTCGGCGGGCGAAGGCGACCTCGATCCGCGCAAGCCGGGGCTCGATGCCCTGCTGCTGTTCGCCGAGCCGCCATGGCCGGCGGATATGCAGGTGGTTGAGCTGGCGAGCGAGCGCATCGGGCCGGTCATGAGTCCGCATTTCGCCGGTTATGAGTCATTGCTGCGGGCACCGGCCCGTGGCCTGGTGGGCGAGGCGCTGTTGCACACCACTTCCCGACCGCAGGCCTGGCCCAGCTGGGCGCGGCAGAACGGTATAGAGGTGGCGGAATTGAAGTACGGGCAGGGTTTCGAGCACCTGTACTACCTGCTCGAAGCGGCGGTGGCCGGGTTGGGGGTGGCGATCGCGCCACAGCCATTGGTGGCGGACGATTTGCGTGCCGGTCGGCTGGTGGCGCCCTGGGGTTTCAATGAAACCCCGGGACGGCTGGCCTTGTGGCTACCTCGGCGCGCCGCGGACGGGCGCGCCCAGCAGTTGGCGCAATGGCTCAAGACCGAGTTGGAACGCGGCGTTTAGTCCCCGCGTTTGCACAGCAGGTAAGCGGCCAACAGCCCCAGCGCACCCACCGCGACACCGGCGGTTGTCCACGGATGTTCCTGGGCATAATCCCGGGTCGCGATCCCGGTTTCGCGGGTTCTGACCTTGACCTCTTCATAAGCATCGCTGAGCAGGTGACGTGAATGCTTGAGGGCATTCTCGGCATTGCTCCTGAGGGCCTTGAGGGTTTTGCGCGACTCGTCCGAGGCGTCGTCCTTGAGGCTTTCGAGGGACTTGAGCAGGCTCTCGATTTCGGCTTCCATGCTTTGCAATGAGGCTTTGCGTAGTGAGTTGCTGGCCATATCGGCGTTCTCCCGCAGTTGAGTGGCGTGTGCAGATTGGGACTTCAGCACGCTGTGAAAGTGCAGAAAATCTGCATCGCATTTCAGGATCTCTCGATCCGAGCTGTGGGAAAAATCACTGCTAGGCTCTCTGGACAGCCCCCGGGACTTAGGAGAACAGCATGAGCGACCACCACACCTACAAGAAAATCGAACTGGTAGGTTCTTCCCCCACCAGCATCGAAGACGCCATCAACAATGCCCTGGCCGAAGCCGGTAAAAGCATCAAGCATCTGGAATGGTTCGAGGTGCTCGATACCCGGGGGCATATCAAGGACAACAAGGCCGCGCACTTCCAGGTCACCCTGAAAGTCGGCTTCAGAATCGCCAATAGCTGAACAAATACTGGCCTTTTGAACTTATAGACTGGCCGACTGCCATATTGATTGCTATACAGAGGGCGCTAAATAGCCCCTAGTGCGTCGCCCAAAAGCCGACGCACTTTTTTGATCTGACCAGGGAATATGATCGATGAAGAAGCTTGTGCTGGCGGTAGCGTTGTTGAGTCTGGCGGGAACCGCCCTTGCGGCGGGCAAGCCATGCGACGTGGTGGAGAAGGAAATCAAGGACAAGATTGAAGCCAAGGGTATCCATGGTTATTCGCTGCAGATCGTCGATGCTGGCAGCAATACGGGTTCCGATGGCAAGACCGTTGGCCGCTGTGAGGCGGGCAAGAAGGAAATCGTCTACAAGCGCAAATAAGCGTGAGTGGGTATCAAGGCCGGCGCCAGGCGCCGGCTTTTTTGTCTCTGGCGGTCAGCCTTTCATGACCTGTGCCAGCAACTCGTAGGAATGCAGCCGATCGGCATGTTCATACAGGTCACAGGTGAAGATCAGCTCATCGGCCTGGGTCTGCTCGATCAGGACTTCCAGCTTGGCGCGGATTTTCTCGGGGCTGCCGACCATCGCCAGGCCTAGGAAACTCGCCACCGCTTCTCTCTCGTGGGGCAGCCACAGGCCATCCATGGTTTCCACCGGCGGCCGTTGCACCAGGCTCTGGCCACGCATCAGCGCGAGGATGCGCTGGTACACCGAAGTCGCCAGGTAGTCGGCTTTTTCATCGGTATCCGCGGCCACCAGTGGCACGCCGAGCATCACGTAGGGCTTGTCGAGCACCGCCGAAGGCTTGAAGTGATTGCGGTAGACGCGAATCGCTTCATGCATGTAGCGCGGTGCGAAATGTGAGGCGAAGGCGTAGGGCAAACCCCTTTCCCCGGCCAGCTGTGCACTGAACAGGCTTGAACCCAGCAACCAGACCGGCACCTGGGTGCCGGTGCCCGGCATGGCGATCACCCGTTGTTCCGGCGTGCGCGGGCCGAGGTAGCCCATCAGCTCAGTGACATCCTCGGGGAAGTCGTCGGCGCTGCCCGAGCGCTCGCGGCGCAAGGCCCGGGCGGTCATCTGGTCGGAACCCGGGGCACGGCCCAGGCCCAGGTCGATACGGCCGGGGTAGAGACTTTCCAGGGTGCCGAACTGTTCAGCGATCACCAGCGGCGCATGGTTGGGCAGCATCACGCCGCCGGAACCGACGCGAATGGTCGAGGTGCCGCCCGCCAGGTAACCCAGCAGCACGGACGTGGCCGAACTGGCGATACCGTCCATGTTGTGGTGCTCGGCGACCCAGAAGCGGTGATAGCCGAACTTTTCCACATGACGGGCCAGATCCAGCGAATTGCGCAGGGATTGGCCCGGGCTGCCGTCCTGGCGCACGGGCACCAGGTCGAGGGTGGAAAACTTGATGTCGGACAGTCGCTTCATGAGCCTGCTACTCCTGTGAGGGTACGCAGGCTTCGTCTGCTGTCGAAAAACCTGCCGGTCTCCAGGGAATGTGGGCATATACCCGAGTTTCAAGGGCAGAGCTGTTTTTAACCTGCATTTTTTTCAGATGAGTCTTACAAAGTGAACTTTGAACCAGCGTCTATCCTCAGAACCTTGACCCCGGCGTGAACCCTTCGCGTCGGCTTTTGAGGAGGCAGCTATGAGTATCACGAAGAAAGCATCGGCTCATTGGGCAGGCGACCTGAAAACCGGTATCGGTTCCATTTCCACGGAAACCGGGGTGTTGCGCGAAGCGCCGTACGGTTTCAAGGCGCGTTTCGAAGGCGGCAAGGGCACCAACCCGGAAGAACTGATCGGCGCCGCGCACGCGGGGTGTTTCTCCATGGCCTTTTCGATGATCCTCGGCGATGCCGGGCTCAAGGCCGACAGTATCGACACCCAGGCCGAAGTGACCCTGGATCAGGTCGACGGCGGCTTTGCGATCACCGCGGTGCACTTGATTCTCAAGGCGAAAATTCCCGGTGCCAGCCAGCAGCAGTTCGATGAACTGAGCAAAAAGGCCAAGGAAGGTTGCCCGGTGTCCAAGGTGCTGAACGCGAAGATCAGCCTGGACGCGACCCTGGTGCACTGATCGGGCTGCGGCAAGCGCCGGGTGTGAGGTGGATCAGAACTTGGCGGGTGCAATTGTGGTCGAATGATGTGGTGGCAGCTTCTGCGTACGCCCTTGCGGCGCGCTGCCGTAGTCAAGGAGTTCGACCATGAAACGTATTGCCCTGGGGATTTTCTGTTGCGCACTGGCCACTTCGGCCTCGGCCTTGGCCGCGACCAAGCCGTGTGAAGAGCTCAAGGCCGAGATCGAAACCAAGATCCAGGCGTCCGGCGTCAGTTCCTACACTCTGGAAATCGTCGCCACCCATGACGTCCACGACCAGAATATGGTCGTGGGCAGTTGCGAAGGTGGCAGCAAGAAAATCATCTACCAGAAGAACGATCGCTGAAGCTGGCTACGGAATGCAGAACACATTGTTTTGCTCGGCCACCACTTCACCCTTGTCGTTGTACAGCCGCGCGCTGGCGTTGAAGCCCAGGGCGATGCCCTCCAGGCGGTAACGCTGGCCGGCTTCGAAGTGGTCGTAGTGCACGCTCAGATAGCACAGACGATTCGGCGGATCGGTGTTCATCGCCATGCCGCCGACATAGACCTCGAAATCGAAACGCGCCAGGAGGTCATGGCTGCCCGGTGTCACCTGGAAAAAGCGTCCGTCGCGCAGACGCTGCTTGTCCAGGCTTTCGGCCATGATCACCGTGCCAGTGTGGGTGTCCAGGTCGACCCAGGCCATTTGCGGGTTCACCGCCGGTAACGGACTGATACAGCCGCCCAGGCTGGCGAGGGCGAAAAGTACGGGGAGATGTTTACGCATGATGTTTCCACTCTGTTCAGGAGATCAGCATACCCGCGTTCAGGGGCTCCGGGCGTGAAGCTTGTGGTGGCGGGGCCTGCCTGCGGTGAACAGCTCAACCTCGATAATCTTCATGGAAAAGTCTTCAGCCCGCGCGCTAGTCTTGTGTCTGCTCCTTGCTGGTGACTCCCATGATGTTCAGGCCCGTGGTACGCAGTTCGATAGGCGCCTTGCTGCTGTTGCTCGGTGGTTGCAGCAGTCTCGATTATTATAGCCAACTGGCCGGTGGCCAGCTGAGCCTGTTGCAGGCTCGGGAGCCGGTGGCCGAGGTGATTGCCGACCCGACCCGTGACCCGAAGCTGCGCGAACACCTGGCCCAGTCCCAGCGGGCGCGGGCCTTTGCCAGCGAGCATCTGCACCTGCCGGATAACCGCAGTTACCGTTTGTATGCGGATATCAAACGCCCTTATGTGGTCTGGAATGTCTTCGCCACGCCGGAATTTTCCCTGACCCCGCAGCAGCACTGTTTCCCGATTGCCGGCTGCGTGGCCTATCGCGGCTATTACAACCAGGGCGCGGCGCGGGGTGAGGCGGCGCTGCAGAAACAGCAGGGCATGGACGTGTATATCGGTGGGGTCGAGGCCTACTCGACCCTGGGCTGGTTCGACGACCCGATTATCAGTTCGATGCTGACCTGGGGCGACGAGCGCCTGGCAACGCTGATCTTTCATGAGCTGGCGCACCAGCGCTTTTATGTGAAGGATGACACCGAGTTCAACGAGTCCTATGCCAACTTCGTCGAGCAGGAAGGCACGCGGCAATGGCGGACGGCGCGAGGCTTGCCACCGGCCAAGGTCAATGAGGTGGCGCAGAAGGATCAGTTTATCGAGCTGGTGCTGAATACCCGGGCGCGCTTGCAGCAGCTGTATGCGCAGGCGTTGCCGGTTGAGCAGATGCGGGAGCGCAAGGCGCAGGAGTTCCAGCGCTTGCGTGACGAATACCATCAGATGCAGGCGAGTCAGTGGGCCGGCGACAAGCGTTATGACGCCTGGATCAATGGGCCGCTGAATAACGCCAAGCTGCTGCCCTTCGGGCTGTATGACCAGTGGGTGCCGGCGTTTGCGGCGTTGTTCAAACAGGTGAATGGCGATTGGCCGTCGTTCTTCAAGGCCGTGGAAAGGCTTGGGGGCTTACCGGTCGACGAGCGTACGGCGGCGTTGCGCAAGTTGATGCCCGGCTGACTGACGCTTTCGCGGGCAAGCCCTGCTCCTACAGGTCCCGTTTCATCCTGCGGTCCAGCACCTTACACAAACGCCCGATGCAACTGCGCCAACGTCTCGAAATGATAAGTCGGCTGCTGCGCACTCAATTCCTCGAAACTGCCAAACCCATACCCCACCGCCGCCGCATCCAGACCATTGCGCTGCGCACCGATCAGGTCGTGCTTGCGGTCGCCGATCATCAGCGTGTCCTTCGGTTCCAGCCCTTCTTCGGCCATCAGGTGGGCAATCAGCTCGACCTTGTCGGTCCGCGTGCCATCCAGCTCGCTGCCGTAGATCACCTTGAAGTGCCGGGCAAAATCGAAATGCCGGGCAATCTCCCGGGCAAACACCCAGGGCTTGGACGTGGCGATATACAGCGTGCGCCCCTGCCCGCTCAACAGCTCCAGCAACGGCGTGACCCCTTCGAACACCCGGTTCTCATACAGCCCGGTGACCTTGAAGCGCTCCCGGTAGAAGTTCACCGCCTCCCAGGCCTTGGCCTCGTCAAACCCGTAGAACTGCATGAACGCCTGCAACAACGGCGGGCCGATAAAGTGTTCGAGCTTGCCGAGGTCCGGCTCGTCGATACCCAGTTTGCCCAGCGCGTACTGGATCGAACGGGTGATGCCCTCGCGCGGGTCGGTCAGGGTGCCGTCGAGGTCGAAGAGAATCGTCTGGTAATGCATGGGATGTCCTGGTTGTACAAAAAATAATCAATCGACCTGATGATAACCTTCGGCCATGTGCAGGTCCTTGAGCTTCACGTAGTTCGCCGCGCTGTAGGTGAAAAACGCCCGCTCCTTGTCCGTCAACGCCCGCGCCTGCTTGACCGGGCTGCCGACATAGAGAAAACCGCTTTCCAGGACCTTGCCCGGCGGCACCAGGCTGCCGGCGCCGACGATCACCTCGTCCTCGATCACCGCGCCGTCCATGACGATGCTGCCCATGCCGATCAGAATCCGGCTGCCCACCGTGCAGCCATGCAGCATGACCTTGTGGGCAATGGTCACGTCGTCGCCGATCAGTAGCGGGAAGCCGTCGGGGTTGAAAGGCCCGGCGTGGGTGATATGCAACACGCAGCCGTCCTGCACGCTGGTGCGCTGGCCGATACGGATGCGGTGCATGTCGCCACGGATCACGGTCAACGGCCAGATGGAGCTGTCGGCGCCGATTTCGACGTCGCCGATCACCACCGCCGAACGGTCGACAAAGGCCCGTTCACCGAGTGCCGGCGTGAGGTTCTGATAGGTACGAAGGGTCACGATAGGCGCTCTCTCTTTGGTTGATAGCTGCGGTCGACGTCGATTGTAATTAAGATGGGCCCATGTTTCTTCCAGCCAAGGTGCCAACCGTGAGCGTGAACAACCCTCTTCTGCAGTCCTACGACCTGCCGCCGTTCTCGGCGATCCGCGCGGAACACGTGCTGCCGGCCATCGAACAGATCCTGGCGGACAACCGTGCGGCCATCGCCGACATCCTCGCCGCCCAGGGCCAACAGCCTACCTGGGCCGGGCTGATCCTGGCGATGGATGAACTCAACGATCGCCTGGGCGCCGCCTGGAGTCCGGTCAGCCACCTCAATGCGGTGTGCAACAGCGCCGAATTGCGTGAAGCCTACGAGGCCTGCCTGCCGGCCTTGAGCGCCTACTCCACGGAGCTGGGCCAGAACCGTGAACTGTTCCAGGCGTTCGAAGCCCTGGCAAACAGCCCGCAGGCCGCCAGCTTCGACGTCGGCCAGAAAACCATCCTCGAACACTCCCTGCGCGACTTCCGCCTGTCGGGTATCGACCTGCCGCCCGAGCAGCAGCAGCGCTATGCCGAAGTGCAGAGCAAGCTGTCCGAACTGGGCAGCCGCTTCTCCAACCAGTTGCTCGACGCGACCCAGGCCTGGACCCGGCACGTCACCGATGAGGCCGGTCTTGCCGGGCTGAGCGATTCCTCCAAGGCGCAAATGGCCGCCGCAGCCCAGGCCAAGGGCCTGGACGGCTGGTTGATCACCCTGGAATTCCCGAGCTACTACGCGGTGATGACCTACGCCCAGGACCGCGCCCTGCGCGAAGAGGTGTACGCCGCCTACTGCACCCGGGCCTCGGACCAGGGCCCGAATGCGGGCAAGTACGACAATGGTCCGGTGATGGAAGAGATCCTCGACCTGCGCCAGGAACTGGCCCAATTGTTGGGTTTCGCCAGCTTCTCGGAATTGAGCCTGGCAACCAAGATGGCCGATTCCAGCGACCAGGTGCTGACCTTCCTGCGTGACCTGGCCAAGCGCAGCAAGCCGTTTGCCGCCCAGGACCTGCAGCAGCTCAAGGCCTACGCCGCCGAGCAAGGCTGCGCCGAGCTGCAAAGCTGGGACAGCGGTTACTACGGCGAGAAGCTGCGTGAACAACGCTACAGCGTTTCCCAGGAAGCCCTGCGCGCGTACTTCCCGATCGACAAGGTGCTGGGCGGCCTGTTCGCCATTGTCCAGCGCCTGTACGGCATCGAGATTGCCGAGCAGAGCGGTTTCGACACCTGGCACCCGGATGTCCGCCTGTTCGAAATCAAGGAAAGCGGCCAGCACGTCGGGCGTTTCTTCTTTGACCTCTATGCCCGCGCCAACAAGCGCGGCGGGGCCTGGATGGACGGCGCCCGCGACCGTCGGCGTACCGTCGATGGTGTACTGCAAAGCCCGGTGGCCAACCTGGTGTGCAACTTTGCCCCGGCCGACAGCGGCAAGCCGGCCCTGCTGACCCATGACGAAGTCACCACCCTGTTCCACGAATTCGGCCATGGCCTGCACCACCTGCTGACCCGCGTCGAGCATGCCGGCGTATCCGGTATCAATGGCGTGGCCTGGGATGCCGTGGAGCTGCCGAGCCAGTTCATGGAGAACTGGTGCTGGGAGCCCGAAGGCCTGGCGCTGATCTCCGGCCACTACGAAAGCGGCGAGCCGCTGCCCCAGGACCTGCTGGAAAAAATGCTCGCGGCGAAGAACTTCCAGTCCGGGCTGATGATGGTGCGCCAGCTGGAATTCTCGCTGTTCGACTTCGAACTGCATGCCACCCACGGCGATGGCCGCAGCGTGGCGCAGGTTCTCGAAGGCGTGCGCGACGAGGTCTCGGTGATGCGTCCGCCGGCCTACAACCGCTTCCCCAACAGCTTTGCGCACATTTTCGCCGGCGGTTACGCGGCGGGCTACTACAGCTACAAGTGGGCCGAAGTGCTGTCGGCCGACGCCTTCTCCAAGTTCGAGGAAGACGGTGTGCTGAACGCGCAGACCGGGCGTGCCTTCCGTGAAGCGATCCTGGCGCGCGGTGGCTCCCAGGCGCCGATGGTGCTGTTCGTCGACTTCCGTGGCCGCGAGCCGTCGATTGACGCACTCTTGCGTCACAGCGGCCTGAGCGAGGATGCCGCGGCATGAGTGAGGCACCTGTGATCAAGACCAAGAAGCGCTTTATCGCCGGGGCGGTCTGCCCGGCGTGCAGCGAGCAGGACAAGCTGATGATGTGGAGCGAAGACGACGTTCCGCACCGTGAGTGCGTGGCTTGCGGCTATGCCGACACCCTGAATGAACAGGGCTTGTCGGTGCCCAAGGAGCTGGGTACGCGGGTCAATACCGCACCGGTCAAGGCGCCGCAGGACAACAAGGTCCAGACCGTACAGTTCTTTCCCAATCCCAAGCTGAAAAAGCCCGACGGCCAGTAATCAAGTCGTTCCCCTGTCCCGGGTCGCTCAAGGCCCGGGATGTCTTATTCCTGCATCACTCCTGAAGAGGCCGGCCTCCCTAAGCTGGGTCTTTACGCAAACCGGCTTTTGGTCTGCGTTTTTCAAGGAGTGAACTGTGGATACTGTTAATCCTCTGTTGCAAGAAAGTCTGGAACTGCCGAACTATTCGTCGGTGCGTGTCGAGCACCTGATCCCGGCGTTCAACATCATCATTCAAGGCAATTTGTGTGAGCTCGGAAAGATTGCCGACGATCCGGACATGTACCCGGACTGGGACGAATTTTTCAAGAGGACCGCTCTTTCGCACGCCTGCCTGTCGCGACTCCATGGCATGGTGATGGTCCTGAGCAACGCCCGCCCGGGCCCGGAATGGGGATGTGCGCTCAAGTATTGTCGTGAGCTTTATGCCAATTACCTGCGGGTACTCAGGCAAAGTCAGGGGCTCTTTGCAGGCTATCAATGGTTGGCGAGCAAAGAGACTGCAACCTCGAGCAAAGCGATGCTTGAGTCGATCCTGGGTGATTTCCGCCTGGCGGGAATGCATTTGGAGCAACGGACCAAGGTTCAAGAGCTGGATAGGCATATCCATGAATTGGAATCGCGTTTCCTGGAGAATGTTTCGGGGGCCAACCTCTGGGCCAACCGCAATCTCGGAAGCTTGAATCCTGATGTGCTCGAGGGGCTATCTGACGAGGACCGGGCGGCGATTAAATCCTGCTACTTATCGAAACTGACGGACTGGACTATCAGTTGTGATAGTTCGCCAGAGGTCCGTGCGGTGGTGGATGGGGTGTTTGCGCCTCTAGAGGCTTGTCGAATCAACTGGGACGATCCGCAGGTGGTCAATGCGCTATTGGCGGATGCGAAGTCTGCGGTTGTTCGGCGTTCGGTGTACGAGGCCAGTGTTACGCGTGCTGCCAGTGGCCTCTATGGCAATGCATCTGTGCTGAGCAGGCTTCTGGTTGCTCGAACTGAAAAGGCCAGGTTGCTGGGTTTCGCCAATAGTGCCGAGTTGCAGTTGCAGAAACTCTCGTTGACCTCTCCCCATCAGGTCAGGTGCTTCCTCGCATCTTGGACGGCGAGGCAAAAGCCTGGTTGGATTCAAGAGGCAAAAGAGCTTCGGCAATTCGCCATGCACGAAGGCCAGGCCGACCTCCAGCCCCTGGACTATGCATTCTATGCCAAGAGGTTGCGTGGGCAACTGGCGGGGATCGGTGAGAAGGAACTGAGTGCATACTTCGAACTTGAACAGGTTCTCCAGGGACTTCTGGGGTTGGCCAGCCATCTGTTTGGTATTGAATTTATTGCACGTAAAGAGCTGGATACCTGGGACAAGAGCGTTCGCCCGTTCGAGGTACACGAGAATGGGATGACGATCGGTTATCTGTTTTTCGATCTGTTCGCGCGTGACGAAAAGACCACTGACATCGGTGTGGCATTCCCGGCGAACCGCCAGTTGCCAGTTGCCGGGCTGAGAGCGCTGGAGTTACCCATTGCTGTCTTGTCCTGCTCGCTATTGCCGACCTTGTCCGGTCAGCCGCTATTGTTGAAACCTGAGCGGAGCAGAACCTTGTTCAGGGAGTTTGGACGGTGTCTGCAGCAACTGCTCAATCGTGACGAGCACTCTGGCCTGCTGGGCATCAATTACGCCTGGGAGTCCGGGGAGTTTTTTGCGGCGCTGATGGAACAGTGGTGTTGTTCGCGCGACTTCCTCGTTCAGATCGGTCGGCACCACCAGACGGGGGAGCCGCTTTCTCACCGGCAGGCCGATAGCTTGATGATTTTGCTGACCCGTCAGAAAGGGCTGCAGGAGGCCCGCACGTTGATGCTCGCGTCGCTCGCTGTTGAATTGCATCAGGAGCTTTCCGGGCCCAAGCGAACATCCGAGCAAGCCTACCTGGATATTGTTGATCCCGGGCACACCATCCGCGAGTGCGTGGCACGCGTGAGTGAGCAGGTGTTGGTGCTCCCGGAACCGGAGACTGACAACCTTGCCTTCAGCTTCAACGAGCTGGTGACCGGTGCGGGGGCCGCCTACTTTGTCTACCCCTGGAGCCAGGCACTCGCCCAGACGGTCTTTGCCCGTTTTGAAGACCGGGGGCTTTTCAACCATGAAGAAGGCAAGCGCCTGCGTGAACGGGTGTTTGCACCGAGTGCTTCGCGACCCATCCTGGCATCCGTCGAGGCGTTTCTGGGCCGAACCCTCGATGAACTCACCGCTCCTCTGCCGACTTGAGCCAGCTCTGCACCGCGCAGGTGGCGTAGGGGCTGGTGCTGCACGCGCCGCTGGCCAGGGCCTCGCGTAGCTTGTCGACCGGCGCTTGCATCATGTAGCGGATGCTGTCCTTGAAGTACGTGCTATCGCCGAACCCGCCCATCATCATTTCGCTCAGGGCTTCCTCCTTGCTCCAGCCCTGCACCACCACGCGGTACATTGCCGCCATCAGGCCGGTGCGCTCCGTGCCCGGGCGGTCGTGGATCAACACCGAGCCCTGGCCCTCGGCGTCCTTGATCGCGCGCAAGACGGTCAATACGTCGGCGTCATCGACATGGCCGATCCGGTAGGGCAGTTGCACCTGCTTGATGCCCGGGGCCGACAGCCAGCTGGAGTCGGCCTCCGGCTGGAAGTTGATCACCGTGGTGATGTTCAGCCTGGCCAGGATCGGCAGGGCATTGCTGTCGGGCAAGGTGCTGCGATAGAGCGTCGGGGTCATCTGGCTGAGGTTGTACAGGTTGCCCACCGGCGTGGCCCATTGTGGCGGGCGTTGGCTGTTGTTGTCGCCGGCCTGGGCGACGAGCAGCACCAGGCCACTGATCAGCATCAGGCCAAGGAGGGAACACCAGCGAACGATCGACATATGGACGGCGCCCGGAAAAAGAGAACTCGACATTGCCCTATAGCATTCATTTTTACGGATCAAAAGCCCGTGAGTCGAGTGTCAAAGATTTGTGAGACGGGTGGAATGGGTGCGGGAAAGGCCGAGATTTTTAGCTGAATCGATTCATCTTGATGCTTAGGCTGCTATCATTTGTAACTAACGGTTGCCAGTGTGTTCTCTATCCGAAGTGCCCCGATAGAAACCGTGGCCCGAAAAAGACAGGTTGCTCAATTGAAGCGGCCGATCAACCCGTGCGTGCAAGATGAGTGAGGTAGCGCCATGTCCGAGCAGGATCGAGATAACCCGCGGCGTGAGTTTCTGCGCAAAACCCTGACCTTGATCCCGGTGGTCACCGTGGCGAGCAGTGCCCTGGGCAGCAGTGTGCTGCAGGCCGCATCGCAGGCAACGCCGGCGGTCACCGACAAGGCGCCTGTCAGCAGCGGGCATTATGAACCGAGCTTTTTCACCGCCGAGGAATGGGCTTTTCTCAACGCCGCCGTGGCTCGCCTGATTCCGGCCGACGCCCAGGGGCCGGGTGCCCTGGAAGCCGGTGTACCGGAATTTATCGACCGGCAAATGAACACGCCTTACGCCAGTGGCGCCTTGTGGTTTATGCAGGGCCCCTTCGTCGCCGATGCGCCGCCGGAGATGGGTTGGCAAAGCAAGCTGGTGCCCCGCGAGATCTATCGCCTGGGCATCGCCGCCACGGAGGCCTGGTGCAAGAAACTCCATGGTTCAACCTTTGCCGCGCAAGACAGCGCTACCCAGGATGCCTTGCTCAAGCGACTGGAGGCCGGCGACGCCGATTTCGACAGCGTCCCGCCGAAGATTTTCTTCAGCTTCCTGCTGCAAAACACCAAGGAAGGCTTCTTCAGCGATCCGATCCATGGCGGCAACAAGGGCCTGGTGGGCTGGACCATGGTCGGTTTTCCCGGCGCCCGCGCCGACTTCATGGATTGGGTTGAACGCAACGAGCAATACCCCTTCCCGGCTGTATCCATTCGCGGCGAGAGGGCGTAAGCATGGCGATTCAAATGAAGAAGGTCGACGCAGTGATCGTCGGTTTCGGCTGGACCGGCGCGATCATGGCCAAGGAGCTGACCGAAGCCGGGCTCAATGTCGTGGCCCTGGAACGCGGTCCGATGCAGGACACCTACCCCGACGGCAATTACCCACAGGTGATCGACGAACTCACCTACAGCGTGCGCAAGAAACTCTTCCAGGATATCTCCAAGGAAACCGTCACCATTCGCCATAGCGTCAACGACGTCGCCTTGCCGAACCGCCAACTCGGCGCGTTCCTGCCGGGCAATGGCGTCGGCGGGGCCGGACTGCACTGGTCGGGCGTGCACTTTCGGGTCGACCCCATCGAGCTGCGCATCCGCAGTCACTACGAAGAGCGCTACGGCAAACATTTCATTCCCAAGGACATGACCATCCAGGACTTCGGCGTCAGCTACGAAGAGCTGGAACCGTTCTTCGACTACGCCGAAAAGGTCTTCGGCACCTCGGGCCAGGCCTGGACCGTCAAGGGCCAGCTGGTCGGCCAGGGCAAGGGCGGCAACCCCTACGCACCGGATCGCTCCAATCCCTTTCCGCTGGAGGCGCAGAAGAACACCTACTCCGCGCAGCTGTTCCAGAAAGCCGCCAGCGAAGTCGGCTACAAGCCCTACAACCTGCCGTCGGCAAATACTTCAGGGCCCTACACCAACCCTTACGGCGCGCAGATGGGACCGTGCAATTTCTGCGGTTTCTGCAGCGGTTATGTCTGCTACATGTATTCCAAGGCCTCGCCGAACGTGAACATCCTGCCGGCGTTGCGACAGGTGCCGAACTTCGAACTGCGGCCCAATTCCCACGTGCTGCGGGTCAATCTCGACAGCACCAAGAGCAAGGCCACCGGCGTGACCTACATCGACGCCCAGGGCCGCGAGGTGGAACAAGAGGCCGACCTGGTGATTCTTGGCGCCTTCCAGTTCCATAACGTGCGGCTGATGCTGCTGTCCGGCATCGGCAAGCCCTACGATCCGGTCACCGGCGAAGGCGTGGTGGGCAAGAACTTCGCCTACCAGAACATGGCCACCGTGAAGGCCTTCTTCGACAAGGACGTGTACACCAACAACTTCATCGGTGCCGGCGGCAACGGTGTGGCGATCGACGATTTCAACGCCGACAACTTCGACCACGGCCCCCACGGCTTTGTCGGCGGCTCGCCGATGTGGGTCAACCAGGCCGGCAGCCGGCCGATTGCCGGGACCTCGAACCCGCCCGGCACGCCGGCCTGGGGCAGTGCCTGGAAACGCGCCACGGCGGATTACTACACCCACCAGGTGTCGATGGACGCCCACGGTGCGCACCAGTCCTACCGGGGCAACTACCTGGATCTCGACCCGGTTTACCGCGATGCCTACGGCTTGCCGCTGCTGCGGATGACTTTCGACTGGCAGGAAAACGACATCAAGATGAACCGCTTCATGGTCGGAAAATTGAGCAAGGTCGCCGAAGCGATGAATCCCAAGTCCATTGCCTTGCTGGGCAAGCAGGTCGGCGAGCACTTCAACACTGCGTCCTACCAGACCACCCACCTCAACGGTGGCGCGATCATGGGCACCGACCCGAAGACCAGCGCCCTGAACCGCTACCTGCAATGCTGGGATGTGCACAACGTCTTTGTCCCCGGTGCTTCGGCCTTTCCCCAGGGCCTGGGCTACAACCCCACCGGCCTGGTGGCGGCGCTGACCTACTGGTCGGCCCGGGCGATCCGCGAGCAGTACCTGAAGAACCCCGGCCCACTGGTTCAGGCATAAGGAGCGATAAACATGAAAGCATTGGTTATCGCCACCCTGGCGCTGTTGGGCAATGGCGCGGTCAGCGCCGCCGAGGCCGATCCGTCGGCCCTGATCAAGCAGGGCGAATACCTGGCGCGGGCCGGGGATTGCGTGGCCTGTCACACGGCCAAGGGCGGCCAGCCGTTCGCCGGCGGGCTGCCGATGCAGACGCCCATCGGCACGATCTATTCGACCAATATCACCCCGGACAAAAGTGGGATCGGCGCCTACAGCTTCGAGGATTTCGACCAGGCGGTCCGGCATGGTGTCGCGAAGAACGGCAGTACCCTTTACCCGGCGATGCCGTATCCGTCCTACGCTCGCGTCAGTGACAGCGATATGCAGGCGCTGTACGCCTACTTCATGAAGGGCGTGGCGCCGGTGGCCCAGGACAACAAGGCGGTCGATATCCCCTGGCCGCTGAGCATGCGCTGGCCGTTGGCAGGTTGGCGCTGGGTGTTCGCGCCCAAGGTCGCCGAGTACCAGGCTGGCAGTGGCGCGGACCCGGTGGTGAGCCGTGGCGCTTATCTGGTCGAAGGCCTCGGCCATTGCGGTGCCTGCCATACGCCAAGGGCCCTGACCATGCAGGAAAAGGCCCTGAGCGCGAATGACGGCAGTGCCTTCCTGGCGGGCAGTGCGCCGCTGGAGGGCTGGATCGCGAAAAGCCTGCGCGGCGATCACAAGGATGGCCTCGGTAGCTGGAGCGAAGCGCAGCTGGTGCAGTTCCTCAAGACCGGCCGCAGCGATCGCAGCGCGGTATTCGGCGGCATGAGCGATGTGGTGGTGCACAGCATGCAGTACATGAGCGATGGTGACCTGACGGCGATTGCCCGCTACCTCAAGAGCTTGCCGCCGGTGGACCCGCAGGATGCGCCTCACGCCTATGAGCCACAGGTCGCACAGGCCCTGTGGAAAGGCGATGACAGCAATCCGGGGGCGTCGGTGTATATCGACAACTGCGCGGCCTGCCACCGTACCGACGGCCACGGTTATACCCGGGTGTTCCCGGCGTTGGCCGGTAACCCGGTGGTGCAATCGGCGGACCCGACGTCGTTGATCCATATCGTGCTCAAGGGCGGCACCTTGCCGGCGACACACACTGCACCTTCGAACTTCACCATGCCGGCGTTTGCCTGGCGGTTGTCGGACCAGGAAGTGGCGGATGTAGTCGGTTTCATTCGCGGCAGCTGGGGTAACCAGGGCGGTGCGGTGAAGGCCAGCGATGTGGCGGCGTTGCGCAAGGAGGATATGCCGGCCAAGCCGTAGGCCGACGCCTGCCAGACGGTGCTAGGCAGATCGGCCCTGCTCCATTACTGTATGTAAATACAGTAATGGAGCCTTTCCCATGTTCACCCCGCTCCCACCCCGTGGCCGTGGCACCGCGACCAACCCGCACAACCGCTTCGCGCCCCATCGTTCGGTGGCCGAGGACGACGGCTGGTACCAGGAGGTCCCGCTGACCCAGGGCACCGAGGTGCGCATCGAGACGGCGAAATCCATCATCACCCGCAACACCTCGCCGGACCTGCCCTTCGACCGCTCCATCAATCCCTATCGCGGCTGCGAGCACGGTTGCATCTACTGCTACGCACGCCCCAGCCATGCCTACTGGGATATGTCCCCGGGCCTGGATTTCGAAACCAAACTGATCGCCAAGACCAACGCCGCCGCCGTGCTCGAGCAACAATTGTCCAAGCCGGGTTATCGGGTGGCCCCGATCAACCTGGGCTCCAACACCGATCCCTACCAGCCGATCGAACGCGAGCACCAGCTCACCCGGCGGATTCTCGAGGTGTTGCTGCGTTATCGGCATCCGGTGACCATCGTCACCAAGGGCTCGCTGATCCTGCGCGACCTTGACCTGCTGACGGAACTGGCACAGCAGCGCCTGGTGGCGGTGATGATCAGCCTGACCAGCCTCGATGACGAACTCAAGCGCATCCTCGAACCCCGGGCGGCGGCGCCCAAGGCGCGCTTGCGGGCGATCCGGGTCATGCGTGAAGCGGGTATCCCGGTGGGCGTGCTGTGTTCGCCGATGATTCCGATGATCAACGACAGCGAGCTGGAAAGCCTGCTCACCGAAGCCCGCGACGCCGGTGCCCAGAGCGCCGCCTACATGATGCTGCGCCTGCCCCTGGAGGTAGCGCCGCTGTTCGAGGAGTGGCTCGCCGCCCACTACCCGCAACGGGCGAGCCATGTGTTGAGCCTGATTCGCCAGACCCGCGGCGGTGAGCTCTACGACAGCCGGTTCGGTGCGCGGATGCGCGGCGAAGGGCCGTTTGCCGATCTGCTGGCGCAACGCTTTGCCAAGGCCATCAAGCGCCTGGGCCTCAATCGCCGTGAAGGCTACAACCTCGATTGCACGGCATTCTGTCCCCCCGGAGGGCAGATGTCGCTACTCTGAGCCATGAGTCGGATGAAGGTCGCTTGGTGGCGTTTAGCCTGCGCCTATACTCTTGGGTAAGCACTGTAGAAGCCTTCTGGAACGTCCGTCCTAGAGCCTCTGATTCAGCTTGAGTTAAGTTTTCGCGACTAGGGTAAAGCTGCCTGTTTCGTACAGGTGTGTTCAAGGAACCGGGCGTATTGATCCGATGAGGGCTGGCCGCGAGCGAGCTAAATCAGGAAAATCCCCCTAAATCCGTCAGAAAAGAGGATGAATCATGAGTGACAAGGATAAACAGCTGTCAGCTGCGTCGGCATCTGGGCTCCCCGGGGCCGAAAGTGCCGATGCGGCGCTGCAGCATATCGTCGACGGCTTCCTGCATTTTCATCATGAAGTCTTTCCGCAACAGGAAGAGCTGTTCAAGAAGCTCGCCACGGCCCAGAGCCCACGGGCGATGTTCATTGCCTGCGCCGACTCGCGCATCGTGCCCGAGTTGATTACCCAAAGCTCCCCGGGCGACCTGTTCGTGACCCGCAATGTCGGCAACGTGGTGCCGCCCTACGGGCAAATGAACGGCGGTGTCTCGACCGCCATCGAGTACGCGGTGCTGGCCCTGGGCGTGCAGCACATCATCATCTGCGGGCATTCGGACTGCGGCGCCATGCGCGCGGTGCTCAACCCCGACAGCCTGGAAAAGATGCCCACGGTCAAAGCCTGGCTGCGCCATGCGGAAGTGGCGAAGACCATGGTTCATGAGAACTGCGATTGCGCCAACGAAAGTGAAAGCATGCACGTGCTGACCGAAGAAAACGTTATCGCCCAGTTGCAGCACTTGCGCACGCACCCCTCGGTGGCCTCGCGCATGGCCAACGGTCATCTGTTTATCCATGGCTGGGTCTACAACATCGAAACCAGCGAAATCAAAGCGTATGACGCCGATCGGGCCTGCTTCCTACCCCTCGATGGCACTCATCCGATTCCAAGCGCGACGCCCAAAGCCCGCTTCTAGCGCCTGAAGCCTCCTCCATCCATTGGGTTCAGCCACGACCGACGTTCGAGCGGTCGGGCTTCGCCATGCCTGAAGAAATCCTCAGGAGATTCATCATGCGTGCTGCACAACTGAAAGCGGTTTTGCCACGGGAGCTGTTGGCTTCCGTGGTGGTATTCCTGGTGGCCCTGCCGCTGTGCATGGGGATCGCCATCGCCTCCGGCATGCCGCCGGCCAAAGGGCTGATCACCGGCATCATCGGTGGACTGGTGGTGGGCTGGCTGGCAGGCTCGCCGTTGCAGGTCAGCGGCCCGGCCGCGGGCCTGGCGGTGCTGGTGTTCGAACTGGTACGCGAGCACGGCATGGCCATGCTCGGGCCGATCCTGTTGCTGGCCGGCCTGCTGCAATTGCTGGCCGGGCGCTTGCGCCTGGGCTGCTGGTTCCGGGTGACCGCCCCGGCGGTGGTCTACGGGATGCTCGCCGGGATCGGCGTATTGATCGTGCTGTCCCAGGTCCATGTGATGTTCGATGGTTCGCCCCTGCCCTCGGGGCTGGACAACCTGCTGGGTTTCCCCGCCGCCGCGGGGCAGGCGTTTTCCGGCGAAGGCAGCGGCTGGCAGGCCGGCGCGTTGGGCCTGGGGACTATCCTGGTGATGTGGGTTTGGGACAAGCGCAAACCCCATGCCCTGCGCTTTGTCCCGGGTGCTCTGCTCGGTGTGGGGCTGGCGACCCTGGCGAGTTTGCTGCTGGCGCTGTCGGTCAAGCGCGTGGAAGTCCCGGCCAACCTGGCCGAGGCCATCGACTGGCTGCGGCCCGCCGACCTGCTCAACCTGGCCAACCCTAATCTGCTGATCGCGGCCTTTGCCGTGGCCTTTATCGCCAGCGCCGAAACCCTGCTGTCGGCCGCCGCCGTGGACCGCATGCACGACGGCCAGCGCTCGGATTTCGACCGCGAACTGTCGGCGCAGGGGGTGGGCAATATGCTCTGCGGCCTGCTCGGGGCGTTGCCCATGACCGGGGTGATCGTGCGCAGCTCGGCGAATGTCCAGGCCGGTGCCCGGACCCGTCTGTCGGCGATGTTCCATGGATTGTGGTTGTTGGCCTTTGTGCTGCTGCTGTCCAGTGTGCTGCAAAGCATTCCGGTGGCGAGCCTGGCGGGTGTGCTGGTGTATACGGGCATCAAGCTGGTGGATCTCAAGGCCTTTCGCGGCCTGGGGCGCTACGGGCGCATGCCGATGCTGACCTATGCGGCCACGGCCTTGGCGATTGTCTGCACTGACTTGCTGACGGGGGTGTTGATCGGTTTCGGCCTGACCCTGGCGAAGCTGGCCTGGAAAGCTTCGCGCCTGAAGATCAGCCTGGTGGACTTGCCCGCCGAGGGTGAGATGGAACTGCGCTTGCTGGGGGCGGCGACGTTTCTCAAGGTGCCGGCGCTGACCCGGGTGCTGTCGACGATTCCGGCAGGCACGGTGGTGCATGTGCCGCTGGGCAACCTGAGCTACATCGACCACTCTTGCCTGGAGTTGCTGGAAGAGTGGGACCGGGCCAACAGGGCCAAGGGCTCGCGATTGGTGATCGAGTCCCATGGCTTGAAACGGCGTCTGGAAGGACGGTTGCGGACCACCAGCGGTATCGGTTCCGCCGCAGCCTGACGATGGTCTGGAAAACGCCACAAAACCTGTAGGAGCCGAGCTTGCTCGCGATCGGGCGCGCAGCGGCCGCAATCCGGCTGACTCGGTGTGCCAGATGCACCGCATGCGCAGGTTTTACGACTGCTGCGCAGCCGATCGCGAGCAAGCTCGGCTCCTACAGGGGAGCGCGTCAGGTCACGATCAACTGAGTCACCGGTTCAAGCCCCCGGCTGTTCCAGCTCCAGCCCCACACCCAACTGGCGCGACAAACACGGCCAGCGCTTCCACGCCGCCTCGGTGTCCGGGCTGTGCAGGCGCTCGCGATAGGCTTCCACCGACTCCAGGGCAAAGCTTTCTTCGTCGAGCATTTCATCGACCGCGTGATGCACCGCTTCATCCAGCTGGTTGGCGAATGTCTCGCCGATCAACTGGTGGGCGATCAGGTTGGCCACGGTAATGTCCGACGGAATCAGCGGCTGGCCGAAATGCTTGATGTACAGGTCGTTGACCTCCTCCACCAGGCGATGCGCCAGATAGGCTTCATCCAGCAGGCCGTCGAGCCCGACATGGCCTTCCAGGATCGCCGGAGGTTTCAGGAAAAACTGCTCGGCGATTTTCAGCACCGGCTTGATCTGTGATTCGATGCCGGCTTCGCGCGCCACCTCATTGGCCGCATCCAGCAAATCGGGAACCAGGTCGATATAAGCTTTTACAAACCGGGTCAGCACGCCTTTGGCGTCAACATCCGGCAGTTGAATAGCGGGGTGAAGATGCGGCAATTGAACTTCAAGTTGACGAGTCAACTGGCCGCTACCGGCCTCGTGTTGATGGGCACGTTGAATCTGCTCGCGCAATGCGGCGGTGTTCATGAAAGCTCCAGGGGGGACGGCAAAGGGAAAATAGGGAGAGTACAAAGTAGCTGGGTTATAAAAGATGTTCAGACGCATTTGTAATAATTATTTCATGCTTATATGCATGAGTTATATCGATTTGCCATTACTTATGCTCTACCCCAGGTAATCCGCGGCCTCCAGCCTGATTCAAAGTCTCCTCCCAGTTCATTTCCCAGATCGCATGGCACTGTCCCGGTCGCTGTCTATACTCGATTTCGTAGGGAGTTAGCTGATGACGCCCGGCTGCTGTTGCTGGCCAGGCCGAATGGTCTGCTTGCGTAGTACGACCATTCCCTTGGCCGCAGGTGAAAGCCGGCGGGATAACAAGAACGATAAGGGGAACCCGCAATGATGCGACATCCACGGGTCTGGATGGGCCTCCTGTTGTGGTCGATATTCAGTCAGGCGCATGCCGCCTGGACCGTGAATATGACGCCTGGAGCGACGGAAGTCAGTCACGAGATCTTTGATCTGCACATGACCATTTTCTGGATCTGTGTGGTGATCGGCATCATCGTGTTCGGCGCGATGTTCTGGTCGATGATCATGCACCGCCGCTCCACCGGCCAGGTGGCGGCCAAGTTCCATGAAAGCACCACGGTGGAAATCCTCTGGACCATCGTGCCCTTGCTGATCCTGGTGGTGATGGCGATTCCCGCGACCGCCACGCTGATCAAGATGTACGACACCAGTGAGTCGGACGTCGATATCCAGATCACCGGCTATCAGTGGAAGTGGCACTACAAATACCTGGGCCAGGATGTCGAGTTCTTCAGCAACCTGTCCACTCCCCCCGAACAGATGCATAACCTGGTGCCCAAGGGCGAAAACTACCTGCTGGAAGTCGACCAGCCGCTGGTCCTGCCGGTGGGCGCCAAGGTGCGTTTCCTGGTGACTTCCGCCGACGTGATCCACTCCTGGTGGGTGCCGGCCCTGGCGGTCAAGCGTGATGCGATTCCTGGGTTCTTCAACGAAGCCTGGACCCGGGTCGACAAGCCCGGCATCTACCGCGGCCAATGTTCCGAATTGTGCGGCAAGGACCACGGCTTCATGCCGGTGGTGGTCGATGTCCGCACCAAGGCCGACTACGACAGCTGGCTGGCCGATCGCAAGGCCGAGTCGGCCAAGCTCAAGGAACTGACCAGCAAGGAATGGACCCTCGACGAACTCAAGGAGCGTGGCGACAAGGTCTACCACACCACCTGCGTGGCCTGTCACCAGGCCGAGGGCCAGGGCCTGCCGCCGATGTTCCCGGCACTCAAGGGCTCGAAAATCGCCACCGGTCCCAAGGAAGACCACCTGCACCGGGTGTTCTTCGGCAAGCCGGGCACGGCCATGGCGGCCTTCGGCAAACAGTTGTCGGAAGTCGATATCGCCGCCGTCGTGACCTACGAGCGTAATGCCTGGGGCAACAACAAGGGCGACATGGTCACGCCCAAGGAAGTACTGGCGCTGAAACAGGCGGAGGGCGGCAAATGAACAGCTCCGTTGCGTGTTCGCTGAACCGGTCGGAGCCGAGGCTCCCGGGCCAAGCCGTTCCCCCGTTTGCAGGAGACAGGACATGAGTGCAGTGATCGATGACCATGGCCATGGCGGCCACGATGAGCACGCCGCCCACGGTCCCGCCAAGGGCCTGATGCGCTGGGTGCTGACCACCAACCACAAGGATATCGGCACGCTGTACCTGTGGTTCAGCTTCGCCATGTTCCTGCTCGGTGGCTCCTTCGCCATGGTGATCCGCGCCGAACTGTTCCAGCCGGGGCTGCACATTGTCGAACCGGCGTTCTTCAACCAGATGACCACCATGCATGGCCTGGTGATGGTTTTCGGCGCGGTGATGCCGGCCTTCGTCGGCCTGGCCAACTGGATGATCCCGCTGATGATCGGCGCGCCGGACATGGCCTTGCCGCGGATGAACAACTTCAGCTTCTGGCTGTTGCCGGCGGCCTTCTCGTTGATGGTCTCGACCCTGTTCATGCCCGGCGGCGGGCCGAACTTCGGCTGGACCTTCTATGCGCCGCTGTCGACCACCTACGCGCCCGAAAGCGTGACCTTCTTTATCTTCGCCATCCACATGATGGGCATCAGTTCGATCATGGGCGCGATCAATGTGATCTCGACCATTCTCAACCTGCGTGCGCCGGGCATGACCCTGATGAAGATGCCGCTGTTCGTCTGGACCTGGCTGATCACCGCGTTCCTGCTGATCGCCGTGATGCCGGTGCTGGCAGGCGTTGTGACCATGATGCTGATGGACATCCATTTCGGCACCAGCTTCTTCAGCGCCGCCGGGGGCGGTGACCCGGTGCTGTTCCAGCACGTGTTCTGGTTCTTCGGCCACCCCGAGGTGTACATCATGATCCTGCCGGCGTTCGGCGCGGTCAGTGCGATCATCCCGGCGTTTTCCCGCAAGCCGTTGTTCGGCTACACCTCGATGGTCTATGCCACGGCGAGCATCGCCTTCCTCTCGTTCATCGTCTGGGGCCACCACATGTTCGTGGTCGGCATTCCCCTGGTCGGCGAGCTGTTCTACATGTACGCGACCATGCTGATCGCGGTGCCGACCGGGGTGAAGGTGTTCAACTGGGTCAGCACCATGTGGCAAGGCTCGCTGACCTTCGAGACGCCCATGCTGTTTGCGGTGGCCTTTGTCATCCTGTTCAGTATCGGCGGTTTTTCCGGGCTGATGCTGGCGATGGCGCCGGCGGACTTCCAGTACCACGGCACCTATTTCGTGGTGGCGCATTTCCACTACGTGCTGGTGCCGGGGGCGATCTTCGGGATCTTCGCTTCCACCTACTACTGGCTGCCGAAGTGGACCGGCCACATGTACGACGAAACCCTTGGCAAGCTGCACTTCTGGCTGTCGTTCATCGGCATGAACCTGACCTTCTTCCCGATGCACTTCGTGGGCCTGGCGGGTATGCCACGGCGGGTACCGGACTACAACCTGCAGTTCGCCAACTTCAACATGGTCTCGTCGATTGGCGGTTTCATGTTCGGGGTCACCCAGTTGCTGTTCCTGTTCATCGTCATCAAGTGCATCCGCAGCGGTCCGCCGGCCCCGGCCAAACCCTGGGATGGTGCCGAAGGCCTGGAGTGGAGCATTCCGTCACCCGCGCCGTATCACACCTTCACCACGCCTCCGGAAGTGAAATAGATCATGGCCGACTCGATCTCGCTCAAGCGCCTGGTCACACGCCTGTTGTTGGTGGTGGTAGCGATGTTCGCCTTCGGTTTTGCCCTGGTGCCGCTCTACGACGTGATGTGCAAGGCCTTCGGGATCAACGGCAAGACCGCCGGGCAATATGAGGGCGAGCAGGTGGTCGATCTGTCGCGCAATATCGGTGTGCAGTTCCTCTCGACCAATGCCGTCGACATGGTCTGGGAGTTCTACCCCAAGGCCGACCAGTTGAGCGTGCACCCCGGTGCCGTCAACGAGATGCTCTTCGTGGCCTACAACCCCACCGACCATGTGATGAAGGCCCAGGCCATCCCGAGCATCGCCCCGGCGAATGCGGCGGTGTACTTCCACAAGACCGAATGCTTCTGCTTCACCCAGCAGACCTTGCAGCCCGGGCAGCGCATCGAGATGCCGGTACGTTTCATCGTTGATCGCGACATGCCCAAGGATGTGAAGCAACTGACGCTGGGCTACACGCTGTTCGACATCACCGCCCGCAACCCGCCTGTAGCGGGTACGGGCGGCTAGGACATTTGGCGTGCCCGATAAGGAGAACAATAAATGGCGATTCATGAGCACTATTACGTACCGGCCCAGAGCAAGTGGCCGATCATTGCCACGGCGGGCATGCTGACCACGATGTTCGGCCTGGGCACCTGGTTCAATGACCTGAAGGCGGCGCGCCCGGATTCCCACGGCCCGCTGATCTTCTTCATCGGCGGACTGCTGCTGGCCTACATGCTCTTCGGCTGGTTCGGCACGGTGATCAAGGAAAGCCGCGCCGGACTCTACAGCCCGCAGATGGACCGTTCGTTCCGCTGGGGCATGAGCTGGTTCATCTTTTCCGAGGTGATGTTCTTCATCGCCTTCTTCGGCGCGCTGTTCTATGTGCGCAATCTGTCGGTGCCCTGGCTGGCCGGTGACGGCGGTGCGAAAGGCATCGCCCACCTGCTCTGGCCGAACTTCCAGAACGCCTGGCCATTGCTGCACAACCCCGATCCGAAGCTCTTTCCCGGCCCCAGGGAAACCATCAGTCCCTGGGGGTTGCCGCTGCTCAATACCGTGTTGCTGGTCAGTTCCAGCGTCACCGTGACCATCGCCCACCATGCCCTGAAAAACGGCCATCGCGGTGCGCTGAAGATCTGGCTGGCGATCACCGTGCTGCTGGGGATCGCGTTCCTGAGCTTCCAGGCCAAGGAATACATGCATGCCTATCACGAACTGGGGCTGACCCTGGGTTCGGGCATCTACGGCGCGACCTTCTTCATGCTCACCGGCTTCCACGGCGCCCACGTGACCATCGGCACCCTGATCCTGTTCGTGATGCTGATGCGGGTCATGCGCGGGCACTTCAATGCCGAGCATCAATTCGGTTTTGAAGCGGCCAGTTGGTATTGGCACTTCGTCGACGTGGTCTGGATCGGCCTGTTCGTCTTCGTCTACGTGCTCTGAGCCTTGCCGGCCCCGGGTTTTTACCAGGGCGCCGAGGACACCAGTTGGCCGCTGAAAAAGCCCCAGGTGATCAAGGCCAGGGTGATCACGGCAAGCCCGACCCGCACAGTCAGGGCATGGACCAGGCGCTTGGAGTGCGCGTCGTCCTTCACCAGGAAGAACAGGCCGCTGAACAGGCTGGCCACCGTGGCCAACAGCATCAGGACAATCGCCGCTTTCAACATGGTGAGACTCCGGGGGGGATGCGCATGCAATTGAGTATAGCGAGTCGAATACGCGCCACCGGGGTGCGGTCATGAGGCGCTTCCAGCCCGGCATCGCGCCGACCCTGGTGGTGCTCGTGCTGCTGCCGTTGCTGGTCTGCCTGGGTTTCTGGCAGCTGAGTCGCAGCGAGCAGAAACGCGTGCTGCTGGAGAACCATGCCCAGCGCCGCACCGCCGCACCGGTGGCCGGCGACCAGTTGAAAGCCATGACCGATCCGGCGTTCCGGCGGGTGCGATTGAGCGGCCAGTTCGACGCCGAACACAGCTACCTGCTGGATAACCGCATGCGTGACGACCGGGTCGGCGTCGAGCTGTTGCAGCCGTTCCACGACGAGGTCAGCGGCCTGTGGTTGCTGGTCAACCGCGGCTGGTTGCCCTGGCCGGACCGGCGCACGCCGCCGGTGTTCAGCACCCCCGCGCAACGGCTGGAGATCGGTGCCTGGGTGTATGTCTCGCCTGGCGCGACTTTCCAGTTGGGCAGCGACCCGGCCAATGCGAGCTGGCCACGGCTGGTGACCGCGATCGACCCGGACAAGCTCTGGGCGGAATTGGGACGCACCGGTTTCAACTACGAACTGCGCCAGGAGTCCGGTCCGGCGGCCTACGAGGCCGGCTGGCCGGTGGTCTCCGAAGGCATGGGGCCGGAAAAACATGTGGCCTATGCCGTGCAGTGGTTCGCCATGGCGCTGGCGCTGTTCGGCCTTTATCTCTACCTCGGATGGCATAACGCAAGGGAGAAACACCATGGGAGCGGCCATGAATCCGAATCCACTGAACACAGCTGAAGCACCGACCCCGCCGCGGCGTGCCCGCGGTCGCTGGCAATTGATCATGATCCTGCTGGTGGTGATCGGCCCGATGGTCCTCGCCACCGGGATGTACAAGTTGCAGTTCTGGGTGCCGGAGAGCCGCAGCTATCACGGTGAGTTGATCGGCAATGGCGAGAGCCGCGCCGACCTCGGCGTGCAGACCGACGAGCAGCGTTGGCAGATGCTGGTGACGGCACCCCAGGACTGCACAGCGGACTGCCAGCAACTGGTCTACCTGGCGCGGCAGATCCAGATCGCCCTCGGTCGCGATGCTTCCCGGGCCAGCCATGCCCTGGCGGCGGCGCAACCCCTGGAGGCGACCTACGACGCCAAGCTCAAGCGCGAATACCCGCAGTTGCAACGCTACCCGCTGGATCTTGCGGCCTACAACCGGGAAGCCAAGGGTAACGGCGCGGCGCAACTGTGGATCGTCGATCCCCACGGCAATCTGGTGCTGCGTTATGACGCCACGGTCAAGGGCAAGGACCTGCTCAACGACCTGGTGCAACTGCTGAAACTGTCGAATATCGGATGAGGGCATCGTCATGGCCAAACCTGGATTTCGCCTCGCGCTGTTCGCCACGCTGCTGGCGCTGATCGTCGTCCTGCTGGGCGCCTATACCCGGCTGACCCACGCCGGCCTGGGCTGCCCCGACTGGCCGGGCTGCTACGGCTTTATCAGCGTGCCCCAGAGCGAAGCCCAGCTGGCCCATGCCGAACTGCATTTTCCCGATACCCCGGTGCAAGCCCACAAGGGCTGGAACGAGATGGTCCACCGCTACTTCGCCGGAACCCTGGGGCTGCTGATCGTCCTGTTGGCCGCACGCTCCTGGCATGAACGCCGGCGTGACGGGCAACCATTGAAATTGCCGCTGTTCCTCTTGGGAGTGGTCTTCGCCCAGGCGGCCTTCGGCATGTGGACGGTCACCCTCAAGCTCTGGCCCCAGGTGGTCACGGCCCATCTGCTCGGCGGCTTTGCCACCTTGAGCCTGCTGTTCCTGCTGACCTTGCGCCTGTCCGGCGTGCTGCCGGCGCTGGCGGTGCCGAGACGCCTGCAGCGCTGGGCCACGGCCGGGCTGTTGTTGGTGATTTTGCAGATCGCCCTCGGCGGCTGGGTCAGTTCCAATTATGCGGCGGTGGCCTGTATCGACCTGCCGACCTGTCACGGGCAATGGTGGCCGAACGCGGATTTTGCCAACGGTTTTCACCTGACCCAGCATATCGGCCCCAACTATCTGGGCGGCCAGCTCGACAGCGATGCGCGCACGGCGATTCACCTGACCCACCGCATCGGCGCCCTGCTGGTGACCCTGGTGCTGTGCGGCCTGGCCTGGCAATTGCGGGCGGTGGGCATGACCCGGCTCGCCGGTTTGCTGCTGCTGGCGCTGGCGGCGCAGATCAGCCTGGGCCTGAGCAATGTCTACTTTCATCTGCCGCTGCCGGTGGCCGTGGCGCACAATGCCGGCGGTGCGGCGTTGTTGCTGACGCTGGTGCTGGTCAATTACCACGCGCGTACCGCGCTGGTCCGGGTGCGCGCGCAAGCGCCGGCACGCTGGCGTCTGAGCCCGATCAAAGCGGTCCATGCGCCCATCACGATCAAGGGAGAAATGCCGTGGCGACTGTAATCGGTGAGCGTCAGGGCCAGGCCCTGTGGCGCGACTACCTGGAGCTGACCAAACCCAAGGTGGTGGTGCTGATGCTGATCACCTCGCTGGTGGGCATGTTTCTCGCGACCCGCGCCGGCGTGCCCTGGACCGTGCTGGTGTTCGGCAACCTGGGCATCGCCCTGTGTGCCGGCGGCGCGGCGGTGGTCAACCATGTGGTGGATCGGCGCATCGATGCGCTGATGGCCCGCACCCACAAGCGGCCGCTGGCCCAGGGCCGGGTGTCGCCGACGGCGGCGCTGAGTTTCGCCCTGGTTCTCGCGGTGCTCGGGCAAGCCTTGTTGCTGAGCTTCACCAATCCGCTGACGGCCTGGCTGACCCTGGCCTCCCTGCTCGGTTACGCGGTGATCTACACCGGCTTTCTCAAGCGTGCCACGCCGCAGAATATCGTGATCGGCGGCCTGGCCGGGGCGGCGCCGCCGTTGCTCGGCTGGGTCGCGGCCACCGGCCATGTCAGCGCCGAACCGCTGCTGCTGGTGCTGATCATCTTCGCCTGGACCCCGCCGCACTTCTGGGCCCTGGCCATCCATCGCAAGGAAGAGTACGCCAAGGCGGATATCCCGATGCTGCCGGTGACCCATGGCGAGCATTACACCAAGGTGCATATCCTGCTTTACACCTTTGTCCTGCTGGCGGTCAGCCTGCTGCCGTTCGTGATCCACATGAGCGGCCTGCTCTACCTGGTCTGCGCCACGCTCCTGGGCGCGCGCTTCCTGCATTGGGCGTGGGTGTTGTACCGTGGCAGTCAGCCGCATGCGGCGATCAACACCTTCAAGTACTCTATCTACTACTTGTTCCTGCTGTTTATCGCGCTGCTTGTCGATCACTACCTATTGTTGAATCTATGACTCGAGTTCAGAAAACCGTTTTTATTCTCGTCGCCGTGGTGGCCCTGGTCCTGGGCCTGACGGTCAACAAAGTGATCCATAACCAGCGCCAGGGCGAGCCCACGGCGATGATCGATGCGGGGATCATCCTGCTGCCCCAGAGCCGTTCGCTGCCCGGGGTGAAGATGACCGACCAGAACGGCCAGCCGGTGCAGGTCGACGAGCTCAAGGGCAAGTGGAGCCTGCTGTTCTTCGGCTACACCTTCTGCCCGGACATCTGCCCGACCACCCTCGCCCAGCTGCGTCAGATCAAGAGTGAATTGCCCAAGGACGTGGTGGGTCAGTTGCAGGTGATCCTGGTGAGTGTCGACCCCAACCGCGATACGCCGCAGCAGCTCAAGCAGTACCTGGGTTACTTCGATCCGGATTTCCGCGGGCTGACGGCCGGTTCGATCGACGACCTGCAGAAAGTCGCCAATGCGCTGAGCATTCCGTTTATTCCCGCGGACACCAGCAAGCCCAACTACACGGTTGACCATAGCGGCAACCTGGCGTTGGTCGGGCCGGACGGCACCCAGCGTGGTTTTATCCGGGCACCGTTGAACAACCAGAAGCTGGTGGCGCAGTTGCCGGAGTTGCTCACGCGCAAGTAGCGGTTACTTGGCAAACATCTGCCCGATGTCCTTGAAGGCCTTGAACTCCAGGGCATTGCCGCAGGGGTCGAACAGGAACATGGTTGCCTGTTCGCCCACCTGCCCCTTGAAGCGCACGTAGGGTTCGATGACGAACCGGGTGCCCTTCTCTTTCAGGCGTTCCGCCAGGGCTTCCCAGGTTTCCCATTCCAGCACCACACCGAAATGCGGTACCGGCACGTCGTGGCCGTCCACCGGGTTGCTCAATGCCTGTTCCTGGGCCGCGGTCTTGGCCTGGTGGTGAATCACCAACTGGTGACCGAAGAAGTCGAAGTCCACCCAGTGATCGCTGCTGCGTCCTTCCGGGCAGGCAAAAACATCGCCGTAGAAATGTCGGGCCGCGGCCAGGTCATGGACCGGGATTGCCAGGTGAAAGGGTGAAAGCGCCATGTCGGATACCAGGCTGGGGGAAGGAGCTTTCAGTGTAGCGATGATTATTTTGCTGGAAAGCGCATATTCTTGCTTCCGAGCCCGACTATTTTTACTAGGTGCCCCATGCTCCGTGAACTCAAGACCTTTATCCGCGTTGCCCGCGAAGGCACCTTTGTCGCCGCCGGCCAGCAGGTGGGGCTGACCCAGTCGGCGGTCAGTGCGCAAATGCGCGTGCTGGAGCAGAACCTCGGGGTGCGTCTGTTCGACCGCAGCGGGCGGGCCGCCGTGCTGAATGCGGCGGGTCGCCATGCGTTGCCCCTGGCCGAGCAGATCCTCGCCTTGTATGGGCAGATGGCCCTGTCGACGAGCGCCGCCGAGTGGCAAGGGGAGTTGCGTATCGGCGCCATTGCCACGGTGCAGACCGGTTTGTTACCCCAGGCCTTGCCGCGTTTTCGCCAGGCGGCGCCACGGGTGGAGTTGAAGCTGGTGCCGGGGGTTTCCCTCAATCTGCTGGGCCAGGTGGATGCCGGTGAGCTGGACCTGGCGCTGTTGATCAAGCCGCCGTTCGAGCTGCCCAAGGAGTTGCTGGAGATTCCCCTGGCCAGCGAGCCCTTTGTGCTGATCGCGCCGCTGCACCTGCCGGGTGATGACCCGCTGCAATTGCTCGCCGAGCAGCCGTTCGTGCGTTATGACCGGGCCTCCTTTGGCGGGCGCCTGGTCAGTCAGTTTCTGCGGGAACAGCGGATACAGGTACGCGATGCGCTGGAGCTGGATGAGCTGGAAGCGATTGCGCGGATGGTGGAGTGCGGGCTGGGGGTGTCGCTGGTGCCCCGGGCGGGACTGTGGTTGCAGCGGGCGGACCAGTTGCGGGTGATCGAGTTGGGCGAGCTGACTTTCGAGCGGCAGTTGATCGCGGTGTTGCGTCGCGCCCAGCGGCAGCCGGCACTGGATTGCCTGCTGGAGTGTCTGCGCCAGCCGTTGTAGGAGCCGTCATCCGGCTCCTACACGGTGTACTTTAGAACGCCGGCAGGACCGCGCCCTTGTACTTCTCGAGGATGAAGGCTTTCACTTCAGGGCTGTGCAGCGCGGCGACCAGCTTCTGGATCGCGTCGGAATCCTTGTTGTCCGGACGGGCCACCAGGATGTTCACGTACGGCGAGTCGCTACCTTCGATGATCAGCGCGTCCTTGGACGGATCCAGCTTGGCTTCCAGGGCGTAATTGGTGTTGATCAGGGCCAGGTCGACCTGGGTCAGCACGCGCGGCAGGGTGGCGGCTTCCAGTTCGCGGATCTTCAGGTCCTTGGTGTTCTCGACGATGTCTTTCGGCGTCGACAGGATGTTGGTGGCGTCCTTCAACTTGATCAGACCGGCTTTCTGCAGCAGCAACAGCGCGCGGCCGCCGTTGGTGGCGTCGTTCGGGATCACCACATTGGCGCCGCCCGGCAGGTCGGCGAGTTTCTTGTACTTGCTGGAGTAGGCGCCCAGCGGCTCCAGGTGCACGCCGGCCACGCTGACCAGATTGGTGCCCTTGGCCTTGTTGAACTCATCCAGGTACGGCTGGTGCTGGAAGAAGTTGGCGTCCAGGCGCTTTTCGGCGACTTGCACGTTCGGCTGCACGTAGTCGGTGAAGACCTTGACCTTCAGGTCCACGCCTTCTTTGGCCAGGACCGGTTTGACGAACTCGAGGATTTCCGCGTGGGGAACCGGCGAGGCGGCCACGGTCAGGGTTTCCGCGGCGTGGGCCGAGAAGGCGGCAACGGCGGCAAAGGCAGCAATCAGTTTTTTCATCGAACGACTCCATGTGAGGGGCGCGGGTTCAGGCGCATGCCGGCCTCGGCCGGCTTATTCAGTTGTAAAAGCGAGACTTACTTGCGGGAAAAGTGCACCACCAGCCGGTCGCCGATGGTCTGCAGCACCTGCACCAGGACGATCAGCATGATCACCGTGACCACCATGACATCGGTCTGGAAGCGCTGGTAACCATAGCGGATCGCCAGGTCGCCGAGGCCGCCGGCACCGACCACGCCGGCCATGGCGGTATAGCTCACCAGGGTAATCGCGGTCACGGTAATCGCCGCGAGAATACCCGGACGGGCTTCCGGCAACAGCGCATTCAGAATGATCTGGCGCGTGGTCGCGCCCATCGCCTGGGTGGCTTCGATAATGCCCCGGTCGACTTCGCGCAGCGCGGTTTCCACCAGCCGTGCGAAGAACGGCGCGGCGCCGATCACCAGCGGCGGAATAGCGCCGGCTACACCGAGGGAGGTGCCGGTGAGGAGCACGGTGAACGGAATCATCACGATCAGCAGGATGATGAATGGCAGGGAACGTACCACGTTCACCACGAAGGCCAGGATCGCGTAGGTAGCCTTCTGCTCCAGCAACTGGCGCGGGCTGCAGAGGAACAGCAGGATCCCCAGCGGCAGGCCCAGCAGGATGGTGAACACCAGCGAGGTGCCGAGCATCAGCATGGTGTCGCCGGTGGCTTCCCAGATATCCGCCCAGTCGACGTTGGCGAAGAAATTCAGAAACAGGTCCATCAGCGCAGTACCTCCATATGGACATCGGCGGCGGTGAAGCGCGCGAAGGCGGCCTCCATGTCGCCGCCGGTGACGGCGAGCGTCAGTTGCCCATAGGGGGTGTCCTTGATGCGGTCGATGCGCCCGGCGAGGATGCTGTAGTCCACACCGGTTTCACGGGCGACCGTACCCAGCAGCGGCGCGTAGGTGGCGTCGCCCTGGAAGGTCAGACGCACGATACGACCCGGCACATGGGCGAAGTCGTCGCGCTGCTCGCTTTCGTCGATCTGCTCGTCCTCCTGGACGAAGCGGCGGGTGGTCGGATGCTTGGGGTGCAGGAACACCTCGGCCACCGGACCCTGCTCGACGATCACGCCGGCATCCATCACGCCGACCACATCGCAGACCCTGCGGATCACGTCCATTTCATGGGTGATCAGGACGATGGTCAGTTTCAGCTCGCGGTTGATCTCGGCCAGCAGTTGCAGGACCGACGCGGTGGTTTGCGGGTCGAGGGCGCTGGTGGCTTCGTCGCACAGCAGGATCTTCGGCTTGGTCGCCAGGGCACGGGCGATACCGACCCGCTGCTTCTGGCCGCCGGACAGCTGGGCCGGGTACTTCTTCGCGTGGTCGGACAGGCCGACGCGCTGCAGGAGTTCGGCGACGCGCTGGTCGATCTCGCGACGGGACAGCTCGCCGGCCAGGGTCAGCGGCAGCGCGACGTTGTCGGCCACGGTCTTGGAGGCCAGCAGGTTGAAGTGCTGGAAGATCATCCCGACCTGTTGGCGGAAACGCCGCAGGCCATTGGCGTCGAGCGCCGTGACTTCTTCGTCGTCGACAATGATCTGGCCGCCGCTGGGGGCTTCCAGGCGATTGATCAGACGCAGCAGGGTACTTTTTCCCGCACCGGAATGACCGATCAGGCCGAACACCTGGCCGTTTTCAACCCGCAGGTTGGTGGGGTGCAGGGCGGGAATATCCTTACCGGCGACCCGGTAGGTTTTATGGACGTTATGAAACTCGATCACGTAGCGAACCTTGTGGGGCGCAATGGAAAAAGGTCAGCGGTTAGCCGGGCGGGCATTTTAGCCTGTCCGTATAGGTCGTCTTAGCATTTATTTCGCATTCTACCTTTAATTTGGGCATATCTCGATCAGCGGCAGTCGTCGCGCCGAGCGCCGTCGAGTGGTGGTATAGCGCTCTGGCGGTACTGGCTGGCAGCCTCCTCATTAACGGGTTTACATCGATCGTAATGTGTTGTGTAGGAAGCTTCTTTGATATGAAGTCCAGCGGCTTTTTGATAGGAGATGGATCCAACTCGGACGCTGGGAATTAATATTTTGAATCGGCTTTTTCCGAGACTTGTTATTTTTGTTCCAGTAGGCTTTTAACTAATCCGGCTCCCGAAGGATGTTGTTATCTTCGGGTGTTACAAGTTTCTTGATTGAGATTTGTGAATTGAGTGTTTAGCCGGAAAGCAATGGATGGCCTTAGTCGTTTTATTTGTTTGACACGGAATTTCCGTGTTTCCGATAAGTTTGGAAACAATAAATAAGGTGATCGCATTGAAACCACTCAAGACCATGGTAATGGGTTTGCTCGCCCTGTCGATTCATAATGTCGCAGCCGCCAGTCATAGTTCGACGGACTCGTCGGGCGCCCAGAATATTATTGCCTCTCAAAAATTGCTGATGTTCGGCCCTCCGTCTGCACAAGTGCTTCCACAGACTTTTGCCGCCTGGTCACGCCTGATGGCAGATGCCCTGGGGCCCGAGGAGATAGAGCGGCAACGAACCAATATTGCGTTGGCTTATCTGGATATCGCGGCCGTTGCACAGGATGAGAATGCCCAGGCCAAGGTCGGCCAGCTGTTTGCCGAGCAGATACCCGTTTTGCTGAAAATGGACAGTGAGAATACCGAGTTGAAGAGCCAGGTTGCTTCTTTGTTTGGTATTGCCGGTTCCTCGCGGTATACGTTGTTTTACCGAAAAAACAACGCCCAGATAGAAGTCCAGGATTTCGATGATTTGAGTTCGCCGGAACAGGTTGCCGCACTCGAAGAGCAGCTGCTGAAGTGGCAGTCCGGACAAGATGGACATGCAGCCACTGAGGCGGAAGAAGGCGTCGCAATATTACAAGGGCCGGCTGAACACCCACCTGCCGGTGCTCCGGCGCAAGTAAGTTCTTCGGATTTTACGGCGGTGCCGAGCCTGACATTCAACTTGTCTAAAACGGGCCCGAGGGGTGAAGTCTCGACATTAGCCAATATCGAGATCATCAGAAGTGCCCTGCGTGCTCAGGACAAGAAATTCATTATTATCAAGGGGCATCCGACGACGATTAAATCGGCGAGAAATGGCATTGTCACCCCGATACCCGGCGTCAGGAATCTCTGGGCCTCCTATCTACCCCAGACGTACCGGGTGAGTCATGTGGTCGAGGCTGCCGGTGCCGGTCCGGGCCTGGTGAAATTTGCTCCCCCGAGTGATGGCCGAACGGAGTTCAGTTACAGCGAGACACAGACCCGTGGATTCACCATCGGTGGTTCGGTAGGTGCCGAGTTCGGGCCAGGAGCATCGGATAAGGCCACCTACGTGGCCAAATCCCCTTTCAGCCTGGGTGCCAGTTATGAGCACACCAATAGCAAAACCCTGGCGACCAGCTTCAAGGACTACTCGTTGTTGGCCTCGTCAAATAACCGGGGCGCGCTTTGGGAGGCCCCCATTGCCCCGCGTCTCAGAAGTGCGCTGATTGACAGGGTCACCGCGAACGGGCCGATTCTGACCGAGAGCCGCATGACGCCGATGATGCGCCAGGCCAGTCTGGAAACCTACAGTGTCTGGGAGTTGCCGGGCAGCTACAGCGGCAATGCAAACGTGATAGTCGGGGCTGGCTATGACCTTCAGTTGGACGAATGGTGGCGGGATCGGACCCAGATCAGGAAGCGCAGCGAGTTGATCAACTATGGGCATAACAGTGAATTTGTCCTGGATTTATCGAGCCCTTACCTGACGCGGGAGATGTCGGTGCTCATCCGCTCCCAGGACGGTGCCGGAAGATGCCTGGTCGAGTCGGGGAGCACGGTGACGCTTGCCGCGTGTAATGCCCAGCAAAAAAGCCATCTATGGGGACTCGATTCGGAAAGTCGTTATGTAAACCGGGAGTCCGGAAAATGCCTCTCGTTGCAGGAGCGCTCCGGTGCGCTGTCGACTGAAACCTGCCGTATCGACAATCGCCAACAATGGGAGTGGCGTGCCGACAGGATTCATTCGCTCTATAACCTGGACTGGCGACTGTTTGTCCAGGGGACGCGGCCCTCGGCAAAGCCGGACGGCTCGATGGCTTTCGACGATGTGCCGGTCAATGCCTTCAACCGCTTCAATATCCCTTGGGCCAGTTATCCCGGGGCGCCTTCGGCGGGCGATGTCATGCCCAACGAAAATGGTGTTTCACCGCAGATCAGCCCGGACTGGGTCGCGACCTACAGAAACCCTGTCGATGCCCGTCAGCGGTGGCGTATTGAAATACTTCGGGATGGGCTGTAATCGCTTGGCCTGATGGAGCAGGGGTACCGAGCAGGATGAAGCTTGCGCGGTACCCGCCTCGGCCAGAAAAAAGGAACGGTGAGCCTCCTCCGTCAGTCACTAATCAGGCAACTCGAATCCCGTCCCCCGGGAATTTTGCCCCCCAGCCCAGGATTGCCGGGCACTGCAAACGAGGAGTCTTACCTGATGAGTACCCGCAAACCCAAGGCCAGCCAGAGCCAGATGGCTGGAACCGATACCCCGGATCGCCACAACAGCAACGCCAAGCTGGAGAGCCTGGAACCCTTTCGCTCGGACGCCACCGAACAGGCGCTGCGGACCAATCAGGGGGTGAAGGTTGCCGATAACCAGAACACCCTCAAGGCCGGCGCCCGTGGCCCGTCGCTGCTGGAAGACTTCATCATGCGCGAGAAGATCACGCATTTTGACCATGAGCGGATTCCCGAGCGTATCGTCCATGCCCGGGGCACGGGCGCCCATGGCTACTTCCAGGCCTACCAGAATCACGCCGAGCTGACCAAGGCCGGCTTCCTCCAGGACCCGGACCAGAAGACCCCGGTGTTCGTGCGCTTCTCCACTGTCCAAGGCCCGCGCGGCTCCGCCGACACGGTGCGCGACGTGCGTGGCTTCGCGGTGAAGTTCTTTACCGAGGAAGGCAATTTCGACCTGGTCGGCAACAACATGCCGGTGTTCTTCATCCAGGACGCCATCAAGTTTCCCGACTTCGTCCACGCCGTCAAACCCGAGCCCCACAACGAGATCCCCACCGGCGGTTCGGCCCACGACACTTTCTGGGACTTTGTCTCGCTGGTGCCGGAATCGGCCCACATGGTGCTCTGGACCATGTCCGACCGGGCGATACCCAAGAGCCTGCGCAGCATGCAGGGCTTTGGCGTGCATACCTTCCGCTTGATCAATGCCGAGGGCCGTTCCAGCTTCGTCAAGTTCCACTGGCGGCCAACGGTCGGCACCTGCTCATTGGTCTGGGATGAAGCCCAGAAGTTGGCCGGCAAGGACGCTGACTTCCATCGTCGCGATCTCTGGGAGTCGATTGAAAGTGGCGACTACCCCGAGTGGGAGTTCGGTGTGCAGATCATTGCCGAGGAAGACGAGCACGGGTTCGACTTCGATATCCTCGACCCCACCAAGCTGGTCCCCGAGGAGCTGGTGCCGATCACTCCGCTGGGCAAGATGGTGCTCAACCGCAACCCGGACAACTTCTTCGCCGAGACCGAGCAGGTGGCCTTCTGTCCGGGGCATATTGTCCCGGGGATCGACTTCTCCAACGATCCGCTGCTGCAAGGTCGGTTGTTTTCCTACACCGATACGCAGATCAGCCGACTGGGCGGCCCGAACTTTCACGAGATTCCGATCAATCGTCCCCTGGCACCGTTTCACAGCAGCCAGCGCGACGCCCAGCATCGGAGCGTGATCGACAAGGGGCGTGCCTCCTATGAGCCCAATTCCATCGATGGCGGCTGGCCGAAGGAAACCCCGCCGGCGGCTCGGGACGGTGGGTTCGAGAGTTACCCGGAGCGTATCGACGCGAACAAGATCCGCCAGCGCAGCGAGTCGTTCGGCGATCATTTTTCCCAGGCCCGTTTGTTCTTCAACAGCATGAGCAAGTACGAGAAAGAACACATCATCGCGGCCTACAGTTTCGAGCTGGGCAAGGTCGAGCGTGAGCACATCCGCATTCGCCAGGTGAACGAGATCCTGGCCAATATCGACCTGGAGCTGGCCGCGCGGGTGGCCGGGAACCTTGGCCTGCCCAAGCCGAAGGCCGCCACCGTGGCGCCGCGCAAGACCGATCTGGTGCGGTCGCCGGCGTTGAGCCAGGCGAATCTGCTGTCGGGGGATATCAAGACGCGCAAAGTGGCGATTCTGGCGGCCAATGGTGTCGATGGCGAGGCGCTTGCCGCGCTGAAGAAGCTGCTGGCGCGGGAAGGGGCGCATGCCAAGGTGCTGGGGCCGACTTCGGCGCCGGTCAGCACGGTGCAGGGGCAGAGCCTGGCGGTGGATGCTTCGATGGAGGGCTTGCCGTCGGTGGCGTTCGACGCGGTGTTCGTGCCTGGCGGCGCGGCGTCGGTGCAGGCGCTGAGTGGCGATGGCGTGGCCTTGCACTACCTGTTGGAGGCCTACAAGCATTTGAAGGCGATTGCCTTGCATGGCGAAGCGAAGCAGTTGCTGGAGGTGCTGCATCTGCAGGCGGATGAGGGCTTGATCGCGGGCGATGACGCCAAGGTGCTCAAGGCGTTTGTCGCGGCGATGGCCAAACATCGGGTCTGGGATCGGGAGGAAAGGGCCAAGGCGGTGCCGGCCTGAGGGCGTCGGCGTCAGTCAGATCGCTATCGTCAGCAAGCTGGTTCCTACAGTTTGGGGTTCGACCACGGATCGGTGGAACCGCACAGAACCTGTAGGGGCCGGCTTGCCGGCGATGGCGGCGTTACGGCTTGCGCGGGGTCAGGACTACCTGGGCCTGTACCTGCCGGTCGATCTGCTTGTCGATCTTCAGCTCGAAGCCTGAATCAAGCTTCTTCACGCGTTTTTCCAGCAGGGTCGCCAGCCACGGGTAATCCTGGGTGCGCGGCACCTGGAAGGTCACCGTGCACTGGTAATTCACCACGTCCGCCGCCAGTGCATCCATCTGCTTGCGCAGTTGCGCGACGTCCTGGATGTTCAGGGCAATGGTGCTGCTTTCGGCACTCGGGTCGATCACGCGTGCTGCCGGCCTGGCTTCGGCAGCCTTGAGCGCGGCCTCGGCCTTTTCCAGCTCGGCCTTGCGCGCCTGGGCAATCGCGCCGTTGACCCCACCGGTCAGCGCGGGGGCCTTGGGCATCAGCGCCCGGGCACGGCTCAGGGCCGTGGCGGCGGCGTTGACGTCGCCTTTTTGCAGCACGATCTGGCTGCGTTGCAGATAGGCTTCGGCCAGCTGCCGCTGGTAGGTCACCCACTGGGGATCGTCCGGCGACTGCGTCTGCAAGGCACCCAATTGATCCTCGGCAGTGGCCAGTTCATTGCTGTTGATGCTCTGCTCCAGCGCGGCAATGGCCGCGACCCTGGCGTCGGGCACCGAGGTGTCCACCGGCGGGGTGCTCTGGCAGGCCCCCAGCAGCAGGGAAAATGCGACAAGGAGCAGATAACGGGAGGCGAACGGCTTCATTCCTGCGACTCTCTAATTGCGCAAAAAACGAGCAAGTCTACACCCCTCTGCGTGGCAGGACAAAACTCAGCAGAAACAGGCCGGCAGCCGTGACCACGATGGACGGCCCCGCGGGGGTGTCCTTGAACCAGGACAACGCCAGGCCACCGCACACCGCGAGCATGCCGAGCAGGCTGGCACCCAGGGCCATCTGCTCCGGCGAACGGGCGTGGCGCTGGGCGGCGGCGGCCGGGATGATCAGCAACGAGGTGATCAGCAGCACGCCGACGATCTTCATCGCCACCGCGATCACCACGGCGATCAGCAGCATCAACGCCATGCGCAACGACGCCACCGGCAAGCCTTCGACAGTGGCCAGCTCTTCATGCACGGTGATCGCCAGCAGCGGCCGCCAGAGGCTGATCAACAACACCAGCACCGCCGCGCTGCCACCGAGGATCCAGTACAGGTCGGTGGTGCTGATGGCCAGCAGGTCACCGAACAGGTAACCCATCAGGTCGATCCGCACTTCATGCATGAAGCTTAGTACCACCAGGCCGAGGGACAAGGTGCTCGGCGCGAGAATTCCCAGCAGGGTGTCGGAGGCCAGGGGCTGGCGTTGTTGCAGGGTCACCAGCAGCACCGCCAGCAGCAGGCAGCCGACGGTCACCGCCAGGGTCGGGCTGACGTCCAGCAGAAAACCCAGGGCCACGCCGAGCAGGGCCGCGTGGGACAGGGTATCGCCGAAATAGGCCATGCGTCGCCAGACCACGAACGAACCCAGCGGGCCCGCCACCAGGGCCAGGGCCAGGCCTGCGAGCAGGGCGTAGAGCAGAAAATCAGCCATGCTTGCAGCTTTCTCCATGAACGTGGGTATGGGCCGCGCCGGCCTCTTCGCTGACCACGGCGCCATGCAGGTCGTGGGCGTGGTCATGGTGGTGGTGATAGATCGCCAGGCTCTGGGCGTTCTGCCCGAACAGCTCGACGAAGGCCGGGTCGCCACTGACCTGCTCGGGATGGCCGGAGCAGCAGACATGGTGGTTGAGGCAGACCACCTGGTCGGTGGTGCTCATCACCAGGTGCAGGTCGTGGGAGACCATCAGCACGCCGCAGCCGTGGCGGTCGCGCAGACGGGTGATCAGGCTGTAGAGCTCGGCCTGGCCGGCGACATCGACCCCTTGCACGGGCTCATCGAGCACCAGCAGTTGCGGTTCGCGCAGCAGTGCCCGGGCCAGCAGCACCCGCTGCATTTCGCCGCCGGAGATGCTTTGTACCGGGCTGTCGATCACCTGTTCGGCACCGACTTCGCCCAGGGCCGCCATGGCCCGAGCGCGGTCGACGCCGGGTACCAGGCGCAGGAAGCGCAGTACCGAGAGCGGCAGGGTCGGGTCGACGTGGAGTTTCTGCGGCATGTAGCCGACCCGCAGCTTCGGCTTGCGCCAGACCGTCCCGCGATCCGGCTTGAGCAGGCCGAGCACAGCGCGCACCAGGGTGGTCTTGCCGGCGCCGTTGGGGCCGATCAGGGTGACGATCTGCCCGGGCTCGACGCTCAGGTGGATATTGTCGAGCACGTTCTGCCCGGCAAAGGTCACGCCCACCTGCTCGAGGCGAATCAGCGCAGTGCTCATCAGGCCCCCTGGCAACCCGAGCAGAGCCCGATCACTTCGACGGTCTGGGCCTCGACGGCAAAGCCGACATCCCGGGCACTGCCGATAATGGCGTCGCTGATGGACTTCTGTTCCAGCTCGATGGCGGCGTGGCACTGGCGGCAGATCAGGAACTGGCCCTGGTGCGCATGTTCCGGATGGTTGCAGCCGACAAAGGCGTTGAGCGAGGCGATGCGATGGACCAGGCCGTTGTCCAGCAGGAAGTCCAGGGCGCGGTAGACGGTCGGCGGCGCGGCGCGGCGGCCGTCCTGCTCGCTCAGTACGGCGAGGATGTCATAGGCGCCCAGCGGCTTGTGGCTCTGCCAGACCAGCTCGAGCACCCGCCGCCGCAGGGCGGTCAGTCGCAGGCCCTGGCGTGCGCACAGGGCATCGGCGTCGGACAGCGCGCTGTGCACGCAATGAGAGTGATCATGGGGACGACTGGCGAGAGGGGTTTTGGGCATGAGCGGCGACGGCGTTTGTGAGAGACGTTATTATGTTACCTGTTCCTGCCACCTTGAGTGTTCATCGTGCCCCGTCTTTTTGCCTTTTTTGTCGCTATCAGTGCCAGTTTGTTGGTGATTTCCCCGGTTCAGGCGCAAGTCAGCGTCCTGACCAGCATCAAGCCCCTGCAGTTGATTGCCGCCGCCGTGCAGGAAGGTGTCGATACCCCTGAAGTGCTGCTGCCACCGGGCGCTTCGCCGCACAACTACGCGTTGCGGCCATCCGATGTGCGCAAGGTGCAGTCGGTGGACCTGCTCTACTGGATCGGCCCGGACATGGAAAGCTTCCTGCCGCGCGTGCTCAAGGGCCGCAGCCTGCCGACCGTGGCGGTGGAGGGCTTGCCGGGGATGAAGCTGCGTCGGTTTGCCGAAGATAGCCACTCTCATGCCGAAGATGCCGACGAACATGACCATGATCATCGTCCGGGCACGCTGGATGCGCACCTGTGGCTATCGACGGTGAATGCCCGGGTGATTGCCGCGCGCATGGCCGCGGACCTGAGTGCGGCCGATCCGGCCAATGCTGAGCGCTATCAGAGCAATGTGCAGGCTTTCGATGCGCGGCTCGATGCCCTGGATGCGCGGTTGAAGGCGCGTCTGGCGGGCGTGGTGGGCAAGCCGTACTTTGTCTTCCATGAGGCCTTCGATTACTTCGAGGATGCCTATGGGCTCAAGCACACCGGCGTGTTCAGCGTGGCCGCCGAAGTGCAGCCGGGCGCCCAGCACGTGGCGGCGATGCGCACGCGTTTGCAGGAAGTGGGCAAGACCTGTGTGTTCAGCGAACCGCCGTTGCGTCCACGGCTGGCGGAAACCCTGGTGAGTGGCTTGCCGGTGAAGCTGGCCGAGCTGGATGGCCTGGGTGGCTACACGCCGGCGACGGCCCATGGCTATGAGCAGGTGCTGGAGAAGTTGGGCAATGACCTGGCGGGGTGCCTGGAGCACCTGTAAGGCTTAAGGGCCTCTTCGCGGGCAAGCCCTGCTCCTACAATGTGGTGGCGTACACAAAATCGGTGAACGACGCCGTACTGTAGGAGCAGGGCTTGCCCGCGAAGCTTTTGGCAGCCTTGAAGGCGCCATCGCCAGCAAGCCCTGCAAAGGCTTGGGTTCGCTTTAGAGCGCGAACGGCAACGAGCAGCTGACCTGCTGGCGCTGCGCCAGGCGAAGCTGGAATTCCATCGGGTCGTGGATCAGCACGTCCTGCCCGGCAAAGGACTCGGCGGCAATCAGGCGCGACAGCCAGAAGCGCACGCAGCCCACCCGCAACATCGTCGGCCACAACTCGGCTTCACCCGCGGTGAACGGCCGCAGACCGGCATAAGCCCCCAGCAGCGCCCGGGCCCGTTGCCCATCGAGCACCCCGGCCTCATCCGAACACCAGTCGTTCAAGGCAATCGCCACGTCGTACAGCATCGGCCCGGAACAGGCGTTGTAGAAGTCGATCAACCCGGTCAGGTGGGTGCCTTCGAACATCGCATTGTCGCGGAACAGGTCGGCGTGCAGGTTGGCCCTTGGCAGCGCGAGGATCTGCGCCTTGTACTGGCCAATCTCTTCCAGCGCCGCTTGCAGCAAGCCGCGCGCCTCGTCGCCCAGATGCGACTTGAGCTTTTCGCCCTCTTCGAGCATCCAGTCCAGGCCGCGATCGGTCTTGCGCTCGATAATATGGTTGCGGGTTGCCAGGTGCAGGTGACCGAGCAGCTCGCCGACTTGCGCACAGTGCTGGGCGTTGGCCACCTTGATGTGCTTGCCGGCCAGCCGCGGTTGCAGCAATGCCGGCTTGCCGGCCAGTTCGCGCAGGGCCTGGCCGTCGGTGGTGCGCAAGGCATAGGGCACTGGCAGGTCGGCGTCGTGCAGCACGTCGAGCAGTTCGATGAAGAACGGCATTTCCTGCACCGGTCCGCGTTCAACCAGGGTCAGGACGTACTCGCCCTTCTCCAGGCTGATGAAGAAATTGGTGTTTTCACTGCCGGCGGCAATTCCCTGGAAGTCGAGCAGACGACCGAGCCCGTAAGGGGCGAGAAAGGTTTCCAGCTCAGGCCGAGCCAGGGGGGTGAACACAGACATGGTTAAAACTGCCAGTACGGGCGCCGCCCAGGGCGGCGCCGATTAAAGTTAAGGGCTCACTTCCACTCAAGGATCTTCCACGCCGGAATCAGCATATCCGGTTGGTCCGAGCGGATGAAGTTTGCATCAGTTCCGTCGGCACGTACCAGGAAGTAAGGCTTGCCACCTTTGGGGGTGACCTTTATGGCATACAGAAAGCCATTTTGCCGGTATTCCTGGATCGTTTTGTCCCCTTCCGTGTGGATCGTCACTTCTGGATCGGCTACCGGTGCATCCGACGCGGCCATGACGGCCAACGGCGAGAGTGCAAGCAGGCCGCCCAATAACAGGCGATTGAGTTTACGCATGATAACCTTGTCCCTTTGTCGTCAACGGTCCGGCTATTCTACCGCCGCACCCGCCGAAAAGGTTGATCGTACTCATGAGCCAAGCTCCTCTCGTCCTGGTGGACGGTTCTTCCTACCTGTATCGCGCCTTCCACGCGATGCCGCCGCTCACCACGTCCAAGGGGTTGCCCACCGGGGCGGTCAAGGGCGTGCTGAACATGCTCAGAAGCCTGCGCAAACAGTATCCGCAAAGCCCGTTCGCGGTGGTCTTCGACGCCAAGGGCGGGACCTTTCGCGATGAAATGTACGCCGACTACAAGGCCAATCGCCCGAGCATGCCCGATGACATGCGCGTGCAGATCGAGCCGCTGCATGCCAGCGTGCGGGCCATGGGCTTTCCGTTGCTGTGCGTGGAAGGCGTGGAAGCCGACGATGTGATCGGTACCCTGGCCCGCAGCAGCGCGGCCGCCGACCGGCCGGTGGTGATTTCCACTGGTGACAAGGACATGGCGCAGCTGGTCGACGGGCACATTACCCTGGTCAATACCATGAACGAAACGTCCATGGACGTGGAGGGCGTGAAGGCGAAGTTTGGCGTCGCTCCCGAGCAGATCATCGATCTGCTGGCGCTGATGGGCGACTCTTCCGACAACATTCCCGGGGTCAAGGGTGTCGGCGAGAAAACTGCCGTGGCGCTGCTGGTGGGGGTCAACGGTGGTTTGAAAGAACTCTACGAGCAGCTCGACCAGGTGCCGAACCTGCCGATTCGCGGGGCCAAGACCTTGCCGGCCAAGTTGCTCGAGCACAAGGACATGGCCTTCCTGTCCTACCGGCTGGCCACCATCAAGGTCGATGTGCCGCTGGAGATCGGCCTCGACGACCTGCACCTGGGCGAGCCGGATCGGGAAAAGCTCGCCGAGCTGTATGCCGAGCTGGAGTTCAAGAGCTGGATCGACGAGTTGCAGCGTGAAGCCAAGCGCGCCGAGCTGGCCGCCGCGGCGGCGCCTGTGGCCGACAGCACCGGGCTCTTCGACGGCGAACCGGCGGATGCCGGCCCGCCAGTGGCCGAGGCCCCCAGCGAGCCACAGTACGAAACCATCCTCGACCAGGCCCGCTTCGATGCCTGGCTGGAGAAGCTCAAGGGCGCCAAGCTCTTCGCCTTCGACACCGAAACCACCGGGATCGACGCGCAACAGGCGCAACTGGTCGGGGTTTCCTTTGCCGTGCAAGCCAATGAAGCCGCCTATGTACCGCTGACCCATGCCTATCTCGATGTGCCGCAGCAACTGGACCGTGACAGCGTGCTGCGAGCCTTGAAGCCGCTGCTGGAAGACCCGGAAAAGCTCAAGGTCGGCCAGCACGCCAAGTTCGACATGAATATCCTCGCCAACTGCGCCATCGGCGGTGACCCGGCGTGCGGCATCACGGTGCGTGGCATCGCCTTCGATACCATGCTCGAGTCCTACGTGCTCAATGCCACGGCAACTCGGCACGATATGGACAGCCTGGCGAAGAAGTACCTCGACTACGACACCGTCAGCTTCCAGGACATCGCCGGCAAGGGCGCCAAGCAACTGACCTTCGACCAGATCGCCCTGGAGCAGGCCGGCCCGTATGCCGCCGAAGACGCCGACGTGACCTTGCGCCTGCACCTGGCCCTGCATGAGCAACTGGCCGCCGTGCCGAGCCTGCTCAGCGTGCTGACCGATATCGAAATGCCGCTGGTGCCGGTGCTGGCGCGGATCGAGCGCCAGGGCGCGCTGGTGGATGCGGCGTTGCTCGGGGTGCAGAGCATCGAGCTGGGCAAGAAGATGGTGGAGCTGGAGCGCGAGGCGTTCGTGATCGCCGGCGAAGAGTTCAATCTCGGCTCGCCGAAGCAACTGGGGGCGATTCTCTATGAGAAACTCGGCCTGCCGGTGCTGAAGAAGACCGGCAAGGGGCAGGCGTCCACGGCCGAAGAAGTGCTGGCCAAGCTGGCCGAGGACGACTATCCGTTGCCCAAGGTGCTGATGCAGTACCGCTCCATGAGCAAGCTGAAAAGCACCTACACCGATCGCCTGCCGGAGCAGATCAATCCGCGCACCGGGCGTATCCACACCTCCTATCACCAGGCAGTGGCGGCCACCGGGCGGTTGTCCTCCAGCGATCCGAACCTGCAGAACATCCCGGTGCGCACCGCCGAAGGCCGGCGGATTCGCCAGGCGTTCGTCGCGCCCAAAGGCTACAAGCTGCTGGCGGCGGACTATTCGCAGATCGAACTGCGGATCATGGCCCACTTGTCCAAGGACGAAGGCTTGCTCAATGCCTTCCGCCACAACCTCGACGTGCACACGGCGACGGCGGCGGAAGTGTTCAAGGTCGAGTTGGGCGAGGTCACGTCCAACCAGCGCCGCAGTGCCAAGGCCATCAACTTCGGCCTGATCTATGGCATGGGCGCACAGAAGCTGGGCAAGGATATCGGCGTCGACACCAAGACCGCCAAGGCCTACATCGACGTGTATTTCGCCCGCTACCCGGGGGTTCGCGAATACATGGAGCGCACCCGCGGCCAGGCTTCGGAGCAGGGTTATGTGGAAACCCTGTTCGGGCGTCGGCTGTACCTGCCGGAGATCCACTCCAACCGGCCCCAGGAGCGCGCCGGTGCCGAGCGCACGGCGATCAACGCGCCGATGCAGGGCACGGCCGCGGACATCATCAAGAAGGCCATGGTGGCGGTGGATAACTGGCTTTGCGAATCCGGCCTGGATGCCCGGGTCATCCTCCAGGTGCACGATGAACTGGTGCTGGAGGTGCGCGAAGATCTGGTGGAAGAGGTCAGCGAGAAGATCCGCGTCCATATGAGCGGCGCGGTGCAACTGGATGTGCCGTTGCTGGTGGACGTGGGTGTGGGCGATAACTGGGATGAGGCGCACTGAGCCCGCCATTTGCCGCGACATGACGTCGCGGCAAAACAACATCGAAAGGCCATTAGTTCAAAGATGCCAGCCACTTATGCCAAATAGTTTTTGAAAATTTTTGGAACTAAATCGGCAAAACGGCACTCAGAGTTACTGAATGGCTGGTGAAGCCCTTCGATGCTCCTATGTTGTGTTAAGTGTTGGCAGATATTCCGGACGCCGCCCTAGCGGTTCGGAACTTGGACCCCGAACTTCCCCTCCCCATACGAAGTCCGGGGTTTTTTTTGCCTTCAAACTGGCTGTGGCGTGCTCATGCTGCGTTAAAAGCGCGGCGCGAAAGACTCATTTACAGCCAGTAAGCTTCGCCTTTCACGCCGCGCTTTTGCCTTGCCTGAGCGCACCACAGACAGTTTGGTGTCCGTCTGTCGGGCCTCAAAAGCAAAAAGAGCCTTATTCCGCCGCCGCTTCTGCGCCCTTGTCCGCCAATTCCATCCAGTTCGCCAATACAGTGTAGGCGTCTTCCAGGCCCTGGCGCTTGGGCGCCGAGAACAGCTGGATGCTGATGGCATCACCCCAGCCCTTGCGGATTTCCGCCTGGACCTTGAGCAAGGTGTTCTTCGCCGCGCCGTAGGTCAGCTTGTCGGCCTTGGTCAGCAGGATGTGCATCGGCATGCCGCTGGCCACCGCCCAATCGAGCATCAACAGGTCGAAGTCGGTCATCGGATGGCGGATGTCCATCATCAGGATCAGACCCTTCAAACTCTCCCGGCCACCCAGGTACGCTTCCAGGTGACGCTGCCAGTGCAGCTTCAGCGGAATCGGAACTTTTGCATATCCGTAGCCCGGCAGGTCGACCAGACGCCGATCATCGTCTAGCTTGAAGAAGTTCAATAGCTGTGTGCGACCCGGGGTTTTCGAGGTGCGCGCCAGGCTCGCATGGGTCAGGGTGTTGAGGGCGCTGGATTTGCCGGCATTGGAACGGCCGGCAAAGGCCACTTCAAAACCTTCGTCGTCCGGGCACTGGTCGACTTTGGCGGCGCTGAGCATGAAGGTGGACTGTTGGCACAGGCCGAGAATGGGGTTCTTGAGTTGCATGGGATTTCCGATATGGGCGGTGCCGGGGATGGACGCGGCAGCAGTGTCATTTCCGTTTCAGTAGCGCCAGTATATAATGCCGCAGATTTTGTGTGTGCTTTGTCCCTGCATAGGATAAGGCCCACGGGGGCGATAGACCTAGACCGCGCACCAGAACGCGGTACGTCCCCAACCCTGAGAAGGTCATTTATGACCCAATGGCTGCTGGTCGCCGGACTCTTGATGCCGCTTTACAGCGCGCAGGCTACACAGGATCCGGAGGCCGTGTACAACCGTGTTTGTGGTGCCTGCCATGCCGGACAGCTGCCGATGGCCCCTCAAAAGGGTGACCAGACGGCCTGGAAGCCAAGATTGGCGCAAGGTATGGAGACGCTGGTGCAGCACGTGACCCAGGGTTTCAAGGCGATGCCGCCGCGTGGTTTGTGCATGGACTGCAGTACCGAGGATTACCGAAGCATCATCCAGTGGATGAGCGAGTAAGCCCGGTCCATAACTCTTAACCCTTAGCCGTAGTTGGATTAGCTGATGAACAAACTGATCGTGAGTCTGCTGTTGACCCTGGGGATCACAGGCCTGGCCCAGGCCGCCGGCGATGCCAAGGCCGGTCAGGCCAAGGCCGCTGTCTGCGGAGCCTGCCATGGGCCCGACGGCAACAGCATGGCCCCCAACTTTCCGAAACTCGCCGGCCAGGGCGAACGCTATTTGACCAAGCAGATGCAGGATATCAAGTCGGGCAAGCGCACGGTGCTGGAAATGACCGGCCTGCTGACCAACCTGAGCGATCAGGACCTGTCCGATATCGCCGCCTACTTTTCCAGCCAGCAAGGCAGCGTCGGCGCCGCCGATCCCAAGGTCGTGGCCCACGGCGAAGAGCTGTTCCGCGGCGGCAAGCTGGACCAGGGCATGCCGTCCTGCATCGGTTGCCATTCACCCAATGGCGCGGGCAACGCCGCCGCCGGCTTCCCGCACCTGGGCGGCCAGCATGCGCAATACATCGCCAAGCAGCTGACCGACTTCCGCGAAGGCAATCGCACCAACGACGGCGATACCAAGATCATGCAGAGCATCGCCGCGAAGATGAGCAACAAGGATATCGACGCCGTTTCCAGCTACGTACAGGGCCTGCACTGAGGGTCTGACGGCCTGGCGCGCGGGGGACTGTCATCTTTGGCAACGTTAATGATCGATTAATCCGCTGCTGCAACGATAAAAGGGTGGCCTTGGCCGCCCTTTTTTGTGGCCGCTGCCGTTACACTAATTATCGAACTAGAGCCCGCCCCGGTCTGTCTGAGTTACAGGTCGCGTCTGAGGCCACTTTCCATGTCCAGGAGCAAAGCATGCGTAATCTGATTCTCAGCGCCGCACTCGTCACCGCCAGCCTGTTCGGCATGACGGCCCAGGCCGCCGATGTGCCACTTGAGGCCGGCAAGACCTACGTCGAACTGAGTAGCCACGTGCCGGTTGCCGAGCCGGGCAAAATCGAGGTGGTCGAGCTGTTCTGGTACGGTTGCCCGCATTGCTACGCGTTTGAGCCGACCATCAACCCTTGGGTCGAGAAGCTGCCCAGCGATGTGAATTTCGTGCGTATTCCCGCGTTGTTCGGTGGCCCGTGGGATGCTCACGGCCAACTCTTCGTGACCCTGGAAACCATGGGTGTCGAGCATAAGGTCCACGCTGCGGTGTTTGAGGCTATCCAGAAGCAGCACAAGCCGCTGACCAAGCCTGAGGACATGGCTGATTTTGTCGCCACCCAAGGCGTAGACAAGACCAAGTTCCTGGAAACCTTCAACTCCTTCGCCGTGAAGGGCAAGATGGCCCAGTATCGTGATCTGGCCAAGCGGTATGAAGTCAGTGGCGTACCGACCATGATCGTCAACGGCAAATACCGCTTCGACCTCGGCACCGCCGGTGGTCCTGAGGCCGCGCTGAATGTCGCCGACCAGTTGATCGCCAAGGAGCGGGCTGCCATGACGGCGGCCAAGTAAGGCCGCCGCCGTGATCGGGCGCTGGGGGACGGAACGTCTTGTTGGCCTGCATGAGCCCAAGGTCAACGAGCATCACCTGGAGAGCACCGGCCTGCCGGCGGACAACCGCCTGCGCCTGCTCAGTTTCAATATCCAGGTGGGCATCAGCACCCAGCGTTATCGACATTACCTGACCCGTGGCTGGCAACACCTGTTGCCGCACACCGGGCGGGCGGACAACCTGCAGAAGATCGGCGGCCTGCTCGCCGATTTCGACCTGGTGGCGCTCCAGGAGGCCGATGGCGGCAGCCTGCGTTCAGGCTACGTCAATCAGGTCGAGCACCTGGCCCAGCTCGGGGCCTTTCCCTACTGGTACCAGCAACTCAATCGCAACCTCGGGCGCCTGGGCCAGCACAGCAATGGCGTGCTCAGCCGTTTGCGGCCCTCGGCGATCGAGGATCATCCCTTGCCGGGACCGGCCGGGCGCGGAGCCATTCTCGTGCGCTTTGGCGAGGGCTCGGAAGCCTTGGTGGTGGTGATGATGCACCTGGCCCTGGGAGCGCGGGCGCGTACCCTGCAGCTGGCCTATATCCGTGAGCTGATCGGCGGTTTTCGGCACCTGGTGCTCATGGGCGACATGAACACCCAGGCCAGCGACCTGCTGCTACACTCGCCTTTACGCGACCTCGGTTTGCTCGCACCGCAGGTGGAAGCCACGTTTCCCAGTTGGCGTCCACAACGTTGCCTGGACCACATTCTGCTTAGCCCCAGCCTGACGCTGGAGCGAGTCGAGGTGCTGGCCCAACCTATTTCCGATCATTTGCCGGTGGCCGTCGAAATTCGCCTGCCAGGCTCCATCGGTTCTGATACGTTGCCGGCCTTGAGTAGCTAAATCTCGCGGACGCCGGCATGAGCAGCGAAGAAGTCGAACGCTGGAAAGAGAAATACCTTAAAAGCATCGAACAACAGGAAAAGCTCGAGCGTCGCTGGGACGCCCGTCTGGACCTGCTTCGCCGTGGGCTGGTACGCAGCACCCTGGCGGCGGAAGGGACCGACCGCGCGGTTGACCTGTGCATGAAGGAAATGCGCGATATCGTCCGCAGCGACGATATGGACGCGGCCCTGGCGGCCCTGTTGCCGCGTCTGGAAAAGGCCGTGCTCGACTCCGAACAGCGTCGCGAGACCCGTGCCGAACAGGTGAGCACCGCGCTGACCTCCTTGGTGACCCAACTGCAATCCCTGCCGCTGCCCCGTGAAGTCAGACGACCGCTGAAGAACTTCGCCAAGCAGCTTGAAGGGCGTGTCGGCCAGGCGCGGGAAATCCCGTTGCTGCTCAGCGAGCTCAGTGGCCTGCAAGGCCAGGCACTGACGCAGCTTGAGCATCCGGCCGAGCCGGGTCGCCCCGGTCTGTTGCAACGGTTGTTCGGTGGCAAGGAGAGTCCGCCAGAAACCACCCCGGGTCAGTCGCCGGTTCCGCCTGCCGGGGCTGAACAGGTTCCGGCCCACGTGGCCGAACCCATGGCGCGTGACTCCGAGGCTCAGGTGCCGGAGGCTGTTCATGCACCCGCACCCGCACCCGCACCCGCACCCGCACCCGCAGCACCTGCACCAGCACCGGTAGCGGCCCCTGCCGTCGAGCCAGCGGCGGCGCCCGCCCCTGTTGCTCCGGTTGAGGCCACAGCACCCGTCGAGCCCGAAGTGCCTTTGTCGGCGCCGCCATCCGCTACCGAGCCCGAGCCGGTTCCTGCGGCCAAGCCTGTCGAGGCGGTGGCCTATGTGCCACAGGTGGTGCAGCCGGAGCCGTCGGCCGCTGTCGCCGAGCCGGTGCCCGAAGTGTCATCGGTGGCCATGGCGAGCGTGGCTGAGCAACCCCCGGTACTGGCTGTCGATCCCAGCGTAGTGCCCGCGCCTGTCGTCAAGGCGGCCGCTCCGACTGAAGCGCCGGCCCCTGCGCCCCATCCCGCGCCCACGGTGTTTATCGACAGCCTGCCGTTACCGCCGGTGATGGCTGAAGCGCTGGCGGCCGTCGACCCGGAGTACCCCGAGCCGGATGTGCTGTTTGCCTTGCCCGAATCCCCGGAGCCGTCCTACAGCTCGGTGGCCGAACATATCGAGTCGACGTTGCTGGGCCTGCTCAATGACCTGACCCTGCCCGAGCGCCACCAGGCCCACGCCGAGGCCATGCGCCATCGCCTCGAACATGGGCTGAACTGGTACGAATTGCTGCCGATCCTCGATGACCTGGCGGTGTTGATGCTGGCGATCAACGACAGCGGCCAGCATGACTTCCAGATATACCTCAAACAACTCAACGAACGCCTCGAATCGTTCCAGAGCAACCTGCAGGCGGCCAGTGCCGGCCATGCCGAAGGCCGTACGGCGGCGAACGAGCTGCACAGCCAACTGCGCGAGCATGTCGATGGGCTGCAAAGCAGCGTGCAGGACGCCGCGGACCTGGAGAGCCTCAAGCACGTCCTGGAAAACCGCCTCGAAGGTTTGCTGGGCACCATGGATCAGGCTCAGCAGCAACGTGATATCCGCGAGCAGGAAGTCGCCGTGCGCCTGCAAAGCCTGGCCGAGCGTGTGGCCCATATGGAGCAGGAGGCCCAGGGTTATCGTGATCACCTCGAGGAGCAGCGCCAGAAAGCCCTGGTCGACCCGCTGACCGGCCTGCCCAATCGTGCGGCCTGGAGCGAGCGGCTGGAGCATGAGGTCGAGCAGTGGCAGCAGCACGGCAACACCCTGCTGATCGCCATGCTCGATCTCGATCACTTCAAGCGGATCAACGACAACTACGGCCACCTGGCCGGCGACAAGGTGTTGAAGATCATTGCCGGCGAGTTGCGCAAGCGCCTGCGCCCCGGCGACTTCATTGCCCGTTTCGGTGGCGAGGAGTTCGTCCTGCTGGTGCCCAATACTCCGATCACGGCGGGGCTCAAATTGGCCGAAAGCTTGCGCGCGGCCATCGAGGCCTGCCCGTTCCACTTCAAGGGCGAGCGCGTGACGATCACGGTGTCGGTCGGTTTGTCGGCGTTCAGGGCCGGCGAGCGCAGCGATCATGCATTGAAAAGAGCCGATGAAGCGCTTTACCGGGCCAAGAATGCCGGGCGCAATCGTGTCGAGCAGGGCTGAGCGCGCGCCCATCCTGTAGGAGCCGGCTTGCTGGCGATGAGGCCCGCAAGCCTTGCATTGACCCTGCGGACGCCATCGCCAGCAAGCCGGTTCCTACCGTGACCGTGCTGACCGAAATTGCCGGGCCAGGATCAACGACTGGTTGCATCGGGTAACAGTGTATTGGGCGCTGCTGTGCCCGCCAGTACGTTATGCTGTCACGATACTGTCTTCGTTTGTTGCCGCTGCCATGAAACTGCTTCCTCTCCTTCTTTCGATCCTGCTGCTGGCGGGCTGCACCAGCGGTCCGCGAATGGACACCAGCCACCCTTCGGTCAACTACGACAACCGCGTGCAATTCGTGATCCTGCACTACACCTCGGCGAACATGGAAAACTCGCTGCGGTTGCTGACCCATGGCCAGGTCAGCAGTCATTACCTGATCGGCGACGACCCCCACGCCACCGTCTTCAAGCTGGTGGACGAGAGCCAGCGCGCCTGGCACGCCGGGGAAAGCGAGTGGCTGGGGCGCACCTGGCTGAACTCCAGCTCCATTGGCATTGAAATCGTCAATCCTGGCTTCCGCGATACGCCCACCGGACGCGTCTGGTACCCCTACAGCGAAGCCCAGATCCAGGCGTTGGTCGTGCTGCTCAAGGACATCGTCAAACGCAATCGCATCGAACCGCGCAACGTGATCGGCCATAGCGATATCGCGCCGCTGCGTAAACAGGACCCGGGACCGCTGATGCCCTGGAAGCGCCTGGCCGCGGAAGGCCTTGGTGTATGGCCTGACGAACAGGCGGTGGCCCGGCAGCAAGCCGCCTACGCCGCACAACTGCCGAGCGCCACCTGGTTCCAGCAGCAGCTCAAGCGCCTGGGCTATGCCACGCCGCAGACGGGTGAGTGGGATGTTGCCACACGCCATGTCCTGGCGGCCTTCCAGATGCACTTCCGCCCGGCCCGTTTCGACGGCATGCCGGACGCGCAAAGTGCGGCGATCCTCCAGGTCCTCAACGAGTCAAAATAACGTCAGCGCCGGACGGTCAGCGCCGGGTTGCCAATTTGTTGCTATAACTCATTGGTAAGTCTTCGGATATTCGCTGATGCCGGCTCGCCAGACGTTGCGCTCCTGGTTCCATCGTCCCTGGTTGCTGGCATTGCTGGCGGCCCTGCTCAGTGCCGCCCTGTTATTGGCCGGTAGCCTGGGTGTGGTGATGCATCAGGTCAGGCAGCAGGAAAGCGAACAGATGAATGCCCAGGGGCAACGTTTCCTGGAGCGGCTGGAGCAGCTTTTCGGGCAACTGCGCGAGGGGCTCGATTACTTGGAGGTCCAGCCCTTGCGGGACTGCAGTCCGGCGATGATCGGCACCTTGCAGCAACTGAGCTTCAACTACCGTTTTATCTACGAAGCCTTCTATGTCGACGGTACCCAGTCCTGTTCCAACTGGCCGAACCAGGAAGCCCACGTGACCTCCCGGGTCCCGGATATCCGCGGACCGACCTACAGCTATTGGCTCAATACCTCGGCCCAGCCCAATGATAACCTGGCCGCCCTGATGCTGGGGCGCGGTCACTTCCGGGTGTCCACCTCCCGTGGGCATTTGAGCGATGTGGTGGAACTGCCGCCGGGGGCCAGCCTGCTGGTGGTGGTCGACCGTGGCCGACGGGCGATTCCGGTGCTCGGGCCGGCGCAGGACTGGCCGCCCCCCGGCTGGCCCGCCAAGGGCAAGGACCCGCTGCTGATCACGCCAAATGAACTGATCTATCGCATGCCCACCCGCACCCCGGAATACCAGTTGGTGATGGTCGCCCCACGCGCGACCATGCCGCTGCCGATCGACCCGTTGTGGTGGTGGCTGCTCTCGGTGAGCCTGCTGATTGCCTTCTGCATCGGCGGCCTGACCTTGCAACTGGCCCGCCAGCGCCAGTCGCTCAACGGCGAACTGCAAGGCGCACTGCGGCGCGGCGAGTTCCAGGTCTTGTATCAACCGATCTTCGACCTCGGCAGCCGCCGTTGCGTGGGGGCCGAAGCCTTGATCCGCTGGCGTCGGCCGGATGGCACGCTGACCAGCCCCGACCTGTTCATTCCCCTGGCGGAAAATACCGGGCAGATCCGCCAGATCACCGATTTTGTCCTGCAACGACTGCTCGATCAGTTGGGTCAACTGCTGCGGGCCAATCCACAGCTGTACATCTCGGTGAACCTGGCGGCCTGCGATGTGATGGTGCCGCGTATCGGCGAGGTGATTGCCGACCTGTTGCGGGTTCACCGGGTCAGTGCCCGGCAGATCGCCTTCGAAGTCACCGAGCGCGGTCTGATCGATGTGGTGGTGGCCCGGGACAATTTGCAGGCCCTGCGCGATGTCGGTCACCAGGTGCTGATTGACGACTTCGGCACCGGCTATTGCAGCCTGGCCTATCTGCAAACCCTGCCAGTGGATTGCCTGAAGATCGACAAGGCCTTTATCGACGCCCTGGGCCATGACGCCGCCAGCAGTGGCGTGGCGCCGCATATCATCCGCATGGCCCATGCGCTGCACTTGCGGGTGATCGCCGAAGGTATCGAGTACGAGCACCAGGCCCTGCTGCTCAGCAGTGAAGGCGTCAGTTACGGCCAGGGTTGGCTGTTCGCCCAGGCGCTGACGGCGGTGCAGTTCGTCGAGTTGATCACCCGTGGCCGACGCCTGGCCTCACGTCGCCTGGATGATGAAGCCTAGCGCTAGAGCGGTAGCGCCATATAGAACTGCGTGCCCTGCCCCGGCCGCGAATACACGCCCATGCGCCCGCTGTGCAGTTGCACGATCTCCTTGCACAGGGCCAGGCCCAGGCCGGCACCGCCTTTCTTGCGGCCGACCTGGACGAAGGGTTCGAAGATCCGCCCCTGTTGGCCGTAGGCAATGCCCTCGCCGTTGTCTTCGACGCTGATGATGACCCGCTCGCCATGGCGCCGGGCCTGCAAGCGAATCTGCCCGCCCCGGGCGGTATGGCGCAGGGCGTTGTCCAGCAGGTTGTCGAGCACGCGTTCCAGCTGTGGTTGATCGGCCGGCAGGCGCGGCAAGGGCGGCTGCAGCTCCACTTGCAGGTCGATGCCCTGGTTCAGGGCCTGTTCGGCATAGCGCAGGCGGCTGGTTTCGAGCAGCGACTCGATATCGCAGGGCACCAGGGTCAGCTTCTGCAGGCCGTTCTGGTAACGGGAGAAATTCAGCAGGTCGTTGATCAATTGCATCAGCCGCTGCATTTCTTCATTGACCGTGTTCAACAGGTCCGCTTCCCGCGATTCGCTGTCGAAATGCACGCGCTCCTGCAAAAGGCCGAAGGCCATGTGCATGCCGGTGACCGGTGTGCGCAGTTCGTGGGAGGCGCGCAGGACGAATTCGCTGCGCACCCGCTCGAAGGCCCGCTGCTCGGTGACGTCGTGGAGCACCATCACCGCGCCGAGAATATGGCCTTCGGTGTGACTGACCGGAGTCAGGCTGTAGGTCAGCAAGCGGGACTCGCCTTCGACCTCGACCTCGAGGTCTTCCGGTGCCCGCTCCAGGCTCGCCCCGCGCAGGATCAATTGCAGTTGTTCGTCCAGTTCGGGCCGCTGCAGCGCCTCGCCAAGGCCTTGGCCGAGGCGATCGCCGTCCCAGCCCAGTTGCCGTTGCGCCACTGGATTGAGGTGCTCCAGGCGGCCTTCGCGGTCAATCATCAGCAGCCCGTCGTCGATGCTGTCGAGCACCGCCTGCAAGCGCTGCTGGCCGGCGAGCAATTCGTCGATATTGGTTGCCTGATGCTGGCGCAGGGCTTCGGCCATGATGCCGAAACGTCGGGTCAGCAGGTTCATCTCGACGGCCGAGGAAATCGGCAGGGTCACTTCGAAGTTGCCCTGGCCGATGTGGTCCGCCGCCTCGGCCAGGGCCTCGATCGGCGCGCCGAAGCGCCGGGCGATGCCGTGGGCGGTGATGAAGCCGATGATCAGCACCGCCAGCCCGACAAATCCCAGCAGCCCGGCCACCAGCAGCGCCCGCTCGCGGGCGTCGCTTTCCGTGGCGCTGATGTTGTCCAGCGCCTGCTTGTGCTCGGCGATCAGGCCGTTGCGCAGGATATTGAAGCTGCTGGTGAGTTCCTCGATGCTGCCGCTACCGTCCCGTGAACGGGCGAAGGCCTGGAAGAACTTTTCGTAGTCGATCCGCGCCTGGGCGAAACCGCTGCGCACGTCGTTGCTCTGCTCATGTTCGATGCCTTCGTGGAGCAACTGCAGGTAGTGCTCGCGCGAGGTTTCGAGCGCGGCCTGGTCCGGCTTGTCACTGAGCATCAGGAGCAACTGGTCGCCCAGGCTCTGGCGCAGCTTGAGGCCCAGGTCCAGGGTGATGAAGTTGTCGCTGATCAGCGACTCCTGGGTCTTGGCCATCTGCATCACGCTGACCAGGCCGAGCATCAGGCCCAGCAAGGCAACGGTGATCAGTGCCGAAATACTCAGGAAGAGCCGGGTGCGCAGCTTCATCGTGAGCTTCATGGTGGATTACTCACAGGTTGTACTGTTTGCGTTTGCGGTACAGCGTCGAGGCGTCGATGCCCAGTGTCTTGGCGGCCTGGTCAAGGGTGTCGCTGGTGGCCAGTACGGCGCCGATATGGGCTTTTTCCAGCTCGTCCAGGCTCAGCGCGGCGCCGATACGCGGCGCGCTGTTGGTCGGTTGTTCGGCCATGCCCAGGTGGCTGATCTCCACGCGTTCCTGGGGGCAGATGATGCTGGCGCGTTCGACCACGTTGCGCAGCTCGCGGATATTGCCGGGCCAACGGTAATTGAGCAGGGCTTCGCGGGCTTCATCGCCGAAGCCGCGGGCCGGTCGTGCATATTCCTTGACGAAACGGGCGAGGAAACGATCGGCCAGCATCAGGATGTCTTCACTGCGCTCGCGCAGGGGCGGCAGGTGCAGGGTGATGACGTTCAGGCGATAGAGCAGGTCCTCGCGAAAACGCCCGTCGCGGACCATGTCTTCGAGGTTGAGGTTGGTGGCGGCGAGAATCCGCACATCGGCCCGTCGGGTCACCGGATCGCCGACCCGTTCGTATTCCTTGTCCTGGATAAAGCGCAACAGCTTGGGTTGCAGGGTCAGGGGGAAATCGCCGATCTCGTCGAGGAACAGGGTCCCGCCATCGGCCTGGTTGACCCGGCCCAGGGTGCTTTCGCTGGCGCCGGTAAAGGCCCCGCGGCTGTGGCCGAACAGCTCGCTTTCCATCAGTTCGGCGGTCAGCGACGGGCAGTTGATGGTCACGCAGGACTTCTTCGCCCGTTTGCTCCAGCCATGGATGGCCCGGGCCAGTTCGCCCTTGCCGGTCCCGGACTCGCCGAGGATCAGGATGTTCGCGTCGGTGCCGGCCACCTGCCGCGCGGTTTCCAGCACCGCCATCATCGATGGGCTGTGGGAGTCGAGGCCGTCCTTGGGCTTGCGCACTTCGCCTTCCAGGGCCTCGAGGCGCGCCGACAGTTGCCGCACTTCCAGCTGTTTGGCCGTGGCCAGGCGCAGTTGGTCCGGGCTGCACGGCTTGACCAGGTAATCGGCGGCACCGGCCTGGATGGCGTCGACCGCGGTGTCCACGGCGGAGTGGGCGGTGACGATCACCACACGCATCCAGGGCGCCTGGATGCGCATCTGGGCCAGCACATCGAGACCGTTGTCCTCGCCCAGGCGCAGGTCGAGAAAGCACAGGTCGAAGACCTGGCGCTGCAACAAGGTCTCGGCCTGGGCCGCGCTGTTCGCCGTGGCGACGGTGTAGCCCTCGTCTTCCAGGCAGTAACGAAAGGTGCGAAGGATGGCGGACTCATCATCCACCAGCAGAATGCGGCCTTGATGTTCCGTGGCTGATTCCATCTCCCATGCTCCTTTAGTAAAAGTTTCCAGTCTCTACCGGAAATGTCCGGCACGTTAGAGAGCTGCTTCTGATTGAACCCTATGACCAGCAGGGTAACGGTCTCCGTCCCTGATTGCTAACCCGCTGATTTGGGGAATTTTTTAAGCTCTTTGCTTCCGACAGTTGGGCTCTCAGCTAATTCCTACTGATTTACTGACTATTTATTCTTGAGACTAGGTCGTTTCCTACGGATTCATCGTGCAATACGCACGACCTTATAGCGAGCATCGTGCAGGATGCTCGCCGATCAATCTTGTGTATTTTTTAACTAATTGATTTTATTGATATTTTTTCAATAAAAAAGCTGGCATGCAGGCTGCAATGTCTCTCTCAAGAACATTCGTAGAGGTCGGGAGGCTCATCTCCCCCGACCCTGCAACACGCATCATTGAGTCGGAGGAGTTTCAGGATGAATCGTCCACGTGCCGCCCATCTCCATCTCTCGCCACTGCACCTGCAACAAGGATTGTTCGCAGTGCTGGCGTTGCTGGTCACGCTGATTGCCGGCCAGCAGTTTCAACGCTGGAACCAGGCCAGCGTGCAGGTCCAGCGCCTGCCCGTGCATGTCCTGCAACAGACCCATTTCAGTGCGGCCGCTGCCAGCATCAGCGACCCCACCACCTACCAGCTGACGTCGGTCGATCAGGCCCAGGTGCCTGACGAGTCGTTTCAGCAGCGCTGGGTGTTCTAGGCAAGAGTCGGGCTGTCGGACGATGGCCCGGGGCTGTACCCGAAGCAGTAAAGGCTGCATCCAAGAACTTGAAAGTTGAGGAGAATCACCATGTTGAGCTGGGCAGTCACATTCCTGATCATTGCCATTGTCGCCGCGGTATTGGGCTTTGGTGGCATCGCCGGTACCGCCACCGGTATCGCCAAGATCCTCTTTGTCGTATTCCTGGTGATGTTCGTGGTTTCCTTCCTGTTTGGACGCCGCGGTCGAGGTTGACCATGAGCCACAGCCGCCCTGTTGACGGGCGGCCGCTCCTGCCGTTGTGCGACAGGCGTTTGCCGCTTTAACCCTATGTCGTTCTGACATTAAGTGGCATTTTCATCGGGTGCATTTTTCCGATGCGACCGTACGTCTAGAAATACCCTTCTGATTTCCCTCCTGTTTCCAATTGAATTTGTAGGACTTTTCTACTTACTTGGCCTCGATTCACTCTCGTGGTGCAGAGGAAAAAATGCTTTGAAAAGGCCGGTTTACGGCACTTTTTTCGGCTGAAATGTCCTGTTGATAGAGGACAAAATGGTCGTATTGTTGAACAAAGCTCATGCCGATTCGGCATAGGGTAGGCGTTTACGGCATTAGACGTCCCCCCCTTGCATGGGAATAGTTGCGCCTTTTTTCGCCTGCCAAAAAGCCATCAGGCTGGTGGGCGATGACCTTCCATGGGGGATAGTTGCCATCACCTGGCTTGCAGCAACGCAACGGTGAGGGGCTTCTGTCCGACTCCACTTGAAGCAAGGGTAACGACATGAAGAAGGCAAAGCTCAGCCTCGCCTGGCAGATCCTTATCGGTCTGGTACTGGGGATTGCAGTCGGCGCGCTGCTCAACCATTTCAGCGCCGAGAAGGCCTGGTGGATCGGCAACGTCCTGCAACCGGCAGGTGATATCTTTATCCGCCTGATCAAGATGATCGTTATCCCGATTGTCATTTCCTCGCTGGTGGTCGGCATTGCCGGGGTCGGCGACGCCAAGAAGCTGGGGCGTATCGGCCTCAAGACCATCGTCTACTTCGAGATCGTCACCACCATCGCCATTGTGGTCGGCCTGGTACTGGCCAACGTGTTCCACCCGGGCTCGGGCATCGACATGAGCACCCTGGGCACCGTGGACATCTCCAAGTACACCGCCACCGCCGCCGAAGTGCAGCATGAGCATGCGTTTATCGAAACCATCCTCAACCTGATTCCTTCGAACATCTTTGCCGCCATGGCCCGCGGTGAAATGCTGCCGATCATCTTCTTCTCGGTGCTCTTCGGCCTCGGCCTGTCGAGCCTGCAGCCCGAGTTGCGTGACCCCCTGGTGAAGATGTTCCAGGGCGTCTCGGAAAGCATGTTCAAGGTCACCCACATGATCATGAACTACGCGCCGATCGGTGTGTTCGCCCTGATCGCGGTGACCGTCGCCAGCTTCGGCTTCGCCTCCCTGGTGCCGTTGGCCAAGCTGGTGTTGCTGGTCTACGCGGCCATCCTGTTCTTCGCCTTTGCCGTGCTCGGCCTGGTGGCCCGGCTGTTCGGCTTCTCGGTGATCAAGCTGATGCGCATCTTCAAGGACGAGCTGGTGCTGGCCTACTCCACCGCCAGTTCCGAGACCGTGTTGCCACGGGTGATCCAGAAGATGGAAGCCTACGGCGCGCCGAAAGCCATTTGCAGCTTCGTGGTGCCGACCGGTTACTCCTTCAACCTCGACGGTTCGACCCTGTACCAGAGCATCGCGGCGATCTTCATTGCCCAGCTCTACGGCATCGACCTGTCCATCAGCCAGCAATTGCTGCTGGTGCTGACCCTGATGGTCACCTCCAAGGGTATTGCCGGGGTTCCGGGCGTGTCCTTCGTGGTGTTGCTGGCGACCCTCGGCAGCGTCGGTATTCCGCTGGAAGGCCTGGCCTTCATCGCCGGTGTCGACCGGGTGATGGACATGGCGCGGACCGCGTTGAACGTGATCGGCAATGCCCTGGCGGTGCTGGTGATTTCCCGTTGGGAAGGCATGTACGACGATGCCAAGGGCGAGCGCTACTGGAACTCCCTGCCGCACTGGCGCAGCAAGCAGCCGCTGCCGGCGGGCGAAGCTTCCAAGGGCTGACAGCCACCCCAGACAAACCCCGGACTTTCCGGGGTTTGTTGTTTCTGGCCCGACCGCTATCATTCGCCGCATCTTCAAGGAGTTTTCCCGATGCTCAATGGCCTGTGGCTTGGCTTTTTCGTGGTAGCGACCGTCTCGGCGCTGGCGCAATGGCTGGTGGGTGGCAACCACGCAATCTTCGCCGCCATGGTGGAAAGCATCTTCGCCATGGCCAAGCTCTCGGTGGAAGTCATGGTCCTGTTGTTCGGCACCCTGACCCTCTGGCTCGGCTTTCTGCGCATCGCCGAAAAGGCCGGGATCGTCGACTGGCTGGCCAAGGCCCTGGGCCCGCTGTTCAGCCGCCTGATGCCGGAAGTGCCGCGCGGTCACCCGGCCATCGGCCTGATCACCCTCAACTTCGCCGCCAACGCCCTGGGCCTGGACAACGCCGCCACGCCCATCGGCCTCAAGGCCATGCGTTCCCTGCAGGAGCTCAACCCGAGCCAGACCGTGGCGAGCAACGCGCAGATCCTCTTTCTGGTGCTCAACGCCTCGTCCCTGACCCTGCTGCCGGTGACTATCTTCATGTACCGCGCCCAGCAAGGCGCGGCGGACCCGACCCTGGTGTTCCTGCCGATCCTGCTGGCCACCTGCGCCTCGAGCCTGGTCGGCCTGCTCTCGGTGGCGGTGATGCAGCGCCTGCGGTTGTGGGACCCGGTGGTGCTGGCCTATCTGATTCCCGGCGCATTGCTTCTCGGCGGCTTCATGGCGGTGCTGGCCGGGCTGTCGGCCACGGCATTGGCCAGTCTGTCGTCGATCCTCGGCAACCTGACGTTGTTCGGCCTGATCATGTTGTTCCTGATCGTGGGCGCGTTACGCAAGGTGAAGGTCTACGAGGCCTTTGTCGAAGGGGCGAAAGAGGGCTTTGATGTCGCCAGGAACCTGTTGCCGTACCTGGTGGCGATGCTTTGTGCGATTGGCGTGCTGCGGGCTTCCGGGGCGCTGGACTTCGGCCTCGACGGCATTCGTCACCTGGTGCAGTGGGCCGGTTGGGATACGCGCTTCGTCGATGCCTTGCCGACGGCGATGGTCAAGCCGTTCTCCGGCAGTGCGGCGCGGGCGATGTTGATCGAGACCATGAAGACCCAGGGCGTGGACAGCTTCCCGGCGTTGGTGGCGGCGACCATCCAGGGCAGCACCGAAACCACCTTCTACGTGCTGGCGGTGTATTTCGGCGCGGTGAATATCCAGCGCGCGCGGCACGCCGTGGGCTGCGCCTTGCTGGCGGAACTGGCCGGGGTGCTGGCGGCGATCGGGGTGTGCTACTGGTTCTTTGGCTGATCAGCGTTTAGCCGAATCCTCGCCCTGCTGCACTGCCCAACCGATCATCTGCGCCATCAGCTTGTCACCCGCCTGGCCGAAGCCCGCCACCACGCCGGGCACCTGCTTGTCGCTGATCGGCTGGCGCACTTCAAAGCGCCGGCTGGCGAGGATCCGCTGGTCAATGCCACGCACCAGCCGCGCATCGAAGCGGATCACCACCTCGGCCCCCTGCCCTCGGTACTCGGTCTGGAATGCCTGCAACTCGCCCCCCAGCTCGAAATCCGCCTGCAGGTTGCTGTCGTCAGTGCTCAGCAGGCGCACCCGGCCGTCGCGCTGGAAGGCGTCGAGGATCCGGTTGCGCAGCAGCACCGGCGCCGGGTCGCTCCAGCGCGAGGCCTTGTAGTGGCTGATCAGGTCGCCTTGGGGCACCACGGCGATATTCGGGTTGTTCAAGGCGTCGCTGGCAATCGGCTTGGCAATGCGCAACGACCAGTTGACCGGCTGGCTGTTGGGCGCCGGAACACTGTTCTGCGCCGTCGGCAGGCGATAGACATCCGCCGGGTCCGCCTGGGGCAGGATCGTGCAGGCGCCACTCAAGGCCAGGCCGACAACCAGGGCAAGCTGGCTGAATACACGAGGGGTACGCCTCATGGGGTGAATTCCTTGTTTTTGTCACGGCCCAGCAAGTAGCCGCTGGGGTTGGCATCCAGGCGCTTGGAGATCGCGCGCAGGGAACTGAGGGTGTCACGCAGTTCACGGATCGCCGGGGCCAGTTCATTCAAGCCCTGCAACCCGCTGTTGACCGAATCCTGGTTTTTGCTCAGCAGCGTGTTGATGGTCGCGGTGCTTTGCTCCAGGGATTGCATGGCCCGTTCGGCGCTGCCGAGGGCCTGCTTGCCCTGGTTGTCGAGCAGGCCGTTGGCGTTGCGCATCAGTGCGGTGGTCTGTTCCAGGGTCGCGCTGACCTGCTTGCTGACCAGGGTCATCTGCTTCAGGGTCTGGCGGATATCGTCGCGCTGGCCGGCAATCGCCCCGGTGGCCTGCTGGAGGTTGTCCAGGGTCTGGCTGACCTGGGCGACGTTTTTGCGCGAGAACATTTCGTTGGCGTTGTGCAGCAGCAGGTTGATCCCGCTCATCAGGTCGTTGCTGTCGTTGAGCAGGCGTGAGATCGGCGACGGCGAGGCGATGATCTGCGGCAGGTTGCCGTCCTTGCCCTTGAGCTCGGGACTCTGTGGCGTGCCGTCGCTGAGCTGGATCAGCGAGGTGCCGGTGATCCCGGTCAGGGCCAGCTTGGCGCGGGTGTCCTCCTTGATCGGCGTGTCGCCGGCCAGGCGGATACGTGCCAGCACCCGGCGCGGGTCTTTCGGGTCGAGGCTCAGTTGCAGCACATCGCCGACCTTGATCCCGCTGTACTGCACCGGGCTGCCCTTGGACAGGCCGCTGACCGCCTCGTTGAACACCACTTCATAATCCTTGAACGCGGTGTCGACGCTGGACTTGGCCAGCCACAGGCCGAACAGTAGCGCGGCCACGACCACCAGCACGCTGAACAGGCCGATCATCACATGATGGGCACGGGTTTCCATCTCATCCCTCCTTGTGCGGGGTTACCGCGTCAAATGCGGCGCGGCCACGCGGGCCATGGAAGTATTCGTGAATCCACGGATCGTCGGTTTCAGCGACCCGGTCGATGGCATCGGCCACCAGCACGTGTTTCTGCGCCAGCACCGCGACCCGGTCGGTGATGGTGTAGAGGGTGTCGAGGTCGTGGGTGACCAGGAACACACTCAGGCCCAGGGCATCGCGCAGGGTCAGGATCAGTTGGTCGAAGGCCGCCGCGCCGATGGGGTCGAGGCCGGCGGTGGGTTCGTCGAGAAACAGGATGTCCGGGTCCAGCGCCAGGGCACGGGCCAGGGCGGCGCGCTTGATCATGCCGCCGGACAGCGAGGCCGGGTATTTGTTGGCGGCCGACAGCGGCAGGCCGGCCAGGGCCAGCTTGACCGCCGCCAGGTGCTCGGCATCGCGCCGACTGAGGCCGGCGTGTTCGATCAACGGCAGGGCGACGTTCTCGGTGACCGTCAGCGAGGAAAACAGCGCGCCCTTCTGGAACAGCACGCCGAAGCGCCGTTCGACCTGGGAGCGCGCCTGTTCCGAGAGCTTGCGCAGGTCCTGGCCGAACACCCGCACGCTGCCCTCACTGGGTTTGCGCAGGCCGACGATGCTGCGCAGCAGCACCGACTTGCCACTGCCGGAGCCGCCGACCACGGCGAGGATTTCGCCGCGGTAGAGGTCCAGGTCAAGGTTTTCGTGGACGCTCTGGCTGCCGAAGCGATTGCACAGCCCGCGCACTTCGATCACCGCCTCGCTCGGCGCCCGTGACGGTCGACTCACCAGCCCATCTCCATGAAGAACAGCGCGGCAACGGCATCCAGCACGATCACGATAAAGATCGACTGGACCACGCTGGAGGTGGTGTGGGCCCCGACCGACTCGGCGCTGCCGCTGACCTTGAAACCTTCCAGGCAGCCGACGGCGGCGATCAGGAAGGCGAACACCGGTGCCTTGACCATGCCGACGAGGAAATGCTGGACGCCGATATCGGCCTGCAACAGGGACAGGAACATCGCCGGCGAGATCCCCAGGGACAAGGCGCAGACCACGCCGCCGCCGACAATCCCGCAGAGCATCGCGAGGAAGGTCAGCATCGGCAGGGCGATCAACAGGGCCAGGACCCGCGGCAGCACCAGCAGCTCCATGGGATCGAGGCCCAGGGTGCGAATGGCGTCGATCTCTTCGTTGGCCTTCATCGAGCCGATCTGCGCGGTAAAGGCGCTGGCGGTGCGCCCGGCCATGAGGATGGCGGTGAGCAGCACGCCGAATTCACGCAGGAAGGAGAACGCCACCAGGTCGACGGTAAAGATGCTGGCGCCGAAGCTTTTCAGCACCGTGGCGCCGAGAAAGGCCACCACGGCCCCCACCAGGAAGGTCAGCAGGGCGACGATGGGCGCGGCGTCGAGGCCGGTCTGTTCGATATGGGCGACGGTCGGGGTGATGCGCCAGCGCCGGGGGTTGAAGATCCCCCGCGCCAGGGTTTCGATGATCAGGCCGATAAAGCCCAGCAGTTGCAGGGTGTCCAGCCAGACGGTATCGACGGCCCGGCCGATGCGCGCCAGGACCTGGATGCCGGCCGGCTCTTCCGGTTCGCGCACCGGTTCGCAGAAATCCGCCAGGGAGCAATACACGGTGTGCAGCAAGGCCCGGTCGGCGGCACTGATGCGGCAGTCCGGGTGCTCGGCGGAGCGGCCGAGGCGGTCGGCGCCCAGCAGTTCCACCAGCAGCGACGCGCCGGCAGTGTCGAGGGCGCCGAGGTCATTGAGGTCGATGTCGGTGCTGGCGTCGTATTGGCCAACCAGTTGGGCGGCACGCTGCTTCAGGTTGGCGTAATGGGCCAACGTCCAGTCACCACTGATCCGCAGGCGCGCGGGACTGCTCGAGGTATCCAGGTAGGCGGTGCCGGCCGTTGCGCTAATGATTGAAAGCTCCGTGCTTAACAGGCATTGATACTGGCGTCTGTAATAGCACGACTTGCCCCTGATCTCTAGTCAGGCGCATCCGTGACCTTGAAGCGCAGCACGCCGAGCATCTGGCCGCCCTCGGTCAGTACCCGCACCTGCCAGTCGCCAGTGGGATCGGCCGGGAAGTTCTGCTTGTGCGACCAGGCGCGATAACCCTCCTTGCGCCCGCCATGGATATCCAGGGCGATGCGGTCGACCTCGCGGCCGTTGAACTGCCAGACATGGTAGATCCGTTCGTCCAGCCCGCGCGGTGCACTGATCGAGGTGTAGGCATACAGCCCGTCCTTGCGCACCTGCTGGGTGCTGACTTGCTCCAGGCCCTCGCCCGGGGTGCGGTCCTGCAGCTCGGTGGTCACCGCGACTTCGGTCATCCACAAGGTCGCCGGCGGCACCCACGAGCGCAGGAACCAGCCCGCACCGCCGATCGCCAGGGTCACGCCGATCAGCATCAACCAGCCGCGCAAGCTGCGCAGCGGCAGGCTTACCGCCAGGCTCGGGATCGACAACAGCATGGCGATGCCCAGGGCCAGCTGGTAACTCTGGGGAGTGGTCAGGTGCAGGATGATCGGCAGCGCGGTGAGCAGCGCGGCGAACAGGGTCAGGGTATGCAGCCCCAGCAGCAGCCAGCGTTTCGGCGAGAGCCAGTTGTAGTACAGCGGATCGATGATCGAGATCAACGCCGCCGCGCCGAGCAGTCCGGTGAACAGCAGCTGGCTGCTGTTCCAGGTGGTGGTAATGAAAAAGAATGGCAGGACAAAGGACAGGCTTTGCTGGTGGATCATCTGCGTGGCATAGCGCAGCAGCGGTTCGGGGATATCGTGCTTGAACAGGCGACTGAAGAACTGCGTCAAGACGTTCTCCAGCATCAGCCAGAGCCAGCTCACCAGCAGAATGACCGCAATCCAGCTGGCGGAGTTCTGTTGGCGATCAACCAGGATGAAACTGGCGATGCCGGAGCAGAAACCGAAAGCCGCAATCACCCCTGGATAACGCTTCATCAATGCGAGGAGGCGTTGGATATGCAGGGTCCAGTTCGGCATTCGGCGGTTCACAGTCGGGCGGTTGAAGTATCGCGACACAATACCGTTTCAGGCGCGATTAGTCGTGTCGATGATGGCCTTGTCATGGCCTAGCTTCGTCGATAAGCCCGCCAACCCAGCAGTCCGATCAGCAGCAGGCCCGCCAGGGCGGCCCCCAGGCCGATCAACTGTTCATCGCTGAGCAACGGTTTTTCGATTCGCAGGTAGCCCGGCTGCTTGAACAATTGGCGCAGCGCCTGGTTGGCATCCGCCAGCGTCACCGCCCGCAGGGCCTGGGCCGGGTCGGTGAAATGGCCGCCCTCGTAGTCGCCCAGCGCCCCCCAGTAGTAGTCGGCCAGGGCACTGTTGCCCTGCACCGCCCAGGCCTGGCGGGCGATGGCGGCTTGTTGCAGGCGGGCGAAGGTGTCCGGGTCGAGGCCGTCCTTGAGCAGACGGGCCTTGAGCTGTTCGAGCACCTGCCGGGCATCGTCCAGATTGTCGCGTTCGACATCGGCGTTGACGCTGAAGAAGCCGACGCCGCCGAGCACTTCGCGTTCGCTCCACGGCCCATAGGACAGGCCGTGGTCCAGGCGCAAGTGCCGATACAGCGCCCAGTCCAGGTAATCCTTGAGCAGGTCGAAGGTTTCGTCGGGCAGCCCTTCCAGTGCCGGCTCCGGAAACAGCCAGTGGATTTTCGCGCTGTTGCCGACCCAGCCGCGCGGCAGGTCGCGTTGCGCGGCGGCGGCCTGGTCATGGATTTCCGGCAGCGGCAGGTGGTCGTTGGGCTCGATCGGTTGCAGCGCGCCAAAGGCCCGCTCCAGGTAGGCCGGGAGCAGGCGATCGAGTTCGCCGACCATGATCAGGGTCATGTTGTTCGGCGCGTACCAGTTCTTGCGCACAGCCTCCAACTGTTCGCGGGTCAGGTGCTGGACATCGGCGCGTTCGGCGCATTTGAGTCCCAGCTCCACCGCCAGTTGGTTGCTGGCGTTGTGACCGAGGTCCTGGCGGTCGAGCCAGCGCTGCAGGTGCGAGTAGTGGCCACCCTCCTCGCGCTCCACCACCTGCTTGGCGGCGTCGATGGCGCTCTCGCTGAGCTCGGTGCGGGTGAGGATCTCCAGCAGCAGGTCGAGAATCTTGCGCTGGTTCGCGGCCGGGGCCTCGATCACGAAGGTGGTGTCGGCGTTGCTGGTGTAGGCGTTCCATTCGCCGCCCAGGGCCTGCATGCGTTCCTCCAGCCCGCCTTCGCCGCTGGCATCGACGCCACTGAACAACAGGTGTTCGAGCAGGTGCGGCAGCTCCTTGTCGGCGCAGGGGAAATCGTCGAACCCGACACCCACCACCAGGCGGATCGCCACGTGGCCACGTTCACTGCCGGGTTTGAGCAGCAGTTGCAGGCCGTTGGGCAATTGATAGCCCTCGACCTGGTAACGATCGAGGGCGGCGGCGTGCAGGGTATTGAACAGCAGGCAGGCGAACAGCAGACAACGCATAACCATTTTCCGAGGGCAGGGTCCTACGCAAAGACAACGGTGGAACCGTGGACGTTCAAGACGATTGGCTGATGTCGTCGAGATCTTCCGAGGCCAGGGCACCGGTCTCGGCGGTTTCCAGCACCGCATAGGCGCTGCCGCAGAATAACGAATTCAGGCGTTTCATGTCGGCAATCAGCTCCAGGTGCAGCGAGCTGGTTTCCAGGCTCTGCACCACGCCGCGCTGCAAACGGCTGACATGGGCGTGGGCCAGGCGCCGCTCCTGGGCGCGGAAGCGGCGTTTTTCCCGCAGCAGTTGCCGGGCGGTCTGGGGATCGGCACCGAGGAACACCGTGAGGCCCAGGCGCAGGTTGTCGATCAGTTGCCGTTGCAGCCCGGCCAGTTCCACCAGGCCATCTTCGGAAAACGAGCGGCGTTGCGAGGTCTTCTGCCGCTGCACCTTGCGCAGCATCTGCTCGATCAGGTCGGCGGCCAGCTTCAGGTTGACCGCCAGTTCGATGGTTTCCGCCCAGCGCCGGCTGTCCTGCTCGCCGAGGTCTTCGCGGGGCATCTGCGCCAGATAGAGTTTGACCGCGCTGCAGAGCACGTCGACATCGTCGTTGAGGCGGCGTATTTCGATGGCGACGGCGGTCTGCTTGCCGTTGAGCACATTGAGCATGGCGTCGAGCATGCTGTCGATCAGGTCGCCGATGCGCAGGGTTTCCCGTACGGCGTTGGACAGCGCCAGGCTCGGCGTGTCGAGGGCGGCGGGGTCGAGGTGACGGGGCTTGGCCTTGCCGTTGACTTCGGGCGGTTCCGGCAGCAGCCAGGCACAGACCCGGGCCATCGGGCCGACACTGGGCAGCAGCAGCAGGCAGCGCACGGTGTTGTAGAGCAGGTGGAAGCCGATGACGATTTCCTGGGGGCTGTACTCGAGGCCGTCGAGCCAGTGCGCCAGTGGGGTCAGCGCCGGGATGATCAGCAGCAGGCCGATCAGTTTGTACAGCAGGCTGCCGAGGGCGACCTGGCGGCCGGCGGCGTTCTGCATGCTGGTGCTGAGGAAGGCCAGCACGCCGCTGCCGATGTTTGCGCCGATCACCAGGCCGATGGCCACCGGCAGGCTGATGACGTCGGCGCCGGCCAGGGTCGCGGTCAGCAGCACCGCCGCGAGGCTGGAGTAGGAGACCATCGCGAACAACGCGCCGACCAGGGCATCGAGGAGGATATCGCCGGTCAGGGAGGCGAACATTACCTTCACCCCCTGGGCGTGGGTGATGGGCGCGGCGGCTTCGACGATCAGTTGCAGGGCCAGGATGATCAGCCCCAGGCCAATGCCCACGCGGCCGAGCTGGCCGGCACGGGTCTGCTTGCGCGAGAGGAAAAAGATCACCCCGAGGAAGATCAGCAGCGGCGACAGCCAGGACAGGTCGAAGGTCAGGACCCGGGCCATCAGGGCGGTACCGACGTCGGCGCCGAGCATGACCGCCAGGGCCGGGGTCAGCGTCATCAGGCCCTGGCCGACGAAGGACGTGACCAGCATGGCGGTGGCATTGCTGCTCTGGACCATCGCGGTGACGAGGATCCCGGCGATAAAGGCCAGGGGGCGCTTGGACATGTTGCGGCCGATGACGTGGCGCAGGTGTGAACCGTAGACCCGCAGGATGCCGGTACGGACGATGTGCGTGCCCCAGATCAGCAGGGTCACGGCGGAAAGCAGATTAAGCAGGGTCAGCATGGAGGGCCCCCTGGGGTGACAGGTGCCCCATGGGGGCAAGTTCGGATTATGGCCGTGGGCCTTTTCTACGACTTGTCCTTAAGCTGTAGTTGGCTATTTGGCCGAGCGCCAGCATCGCATGAGCGGCGCCGGGACTGAAACAAAAATGTCATATTTTCATGGGGTCCCGTGGGAACCGGTTTGCCGGCCCCCCACGGTTCAGGGCTATTGACCCGTCAGATCCTTGTGTTGTTCCCCGGCCTGGTCCTGCTGCTTCTTTTTCTGCATCGCCGTGCGCATCTTGATGTTGATCGCTTCCACCGCCAGGGAGAACGCCATGGCGAAGTAGACGTAGCCTTTGGGGACATGCACATCGAAGGCCTCGGCAATCAGCACGGTGCCGACCACGATCAGGAACGACAGCGCGAGCATCTTCAGCGACGGGTGCTTGTCGATAAAGTCGCCGATGGTCTTCGAGGCCAGCATCATCACCAGTACCGCCACCACGATTGCCGCGATCATCACCGGTACATGGGAGACCATGCCCACGGCGGTAATCACCGAGTCGAGGGAGAACACGATGTCGATAATGGCGATCTGGATGATGGTGTAGAGGAAGTTGCCGCCCTTGCCTTTCGGCCCTTCGCCGGCTTCTTCCTCGCCTTCCATGCCGTGGTAGATCTCCTGGGAGCTTTTCCACAGCAGGAACAGGCCACCGAAGAACAGGATCAGGTCGCGTCCGGAAATACCCTGGCCGAAGACCACGAACAGCTCGTCGGTCAGGCGCATGACCCAGGTGATCGACAGCAACAGCAGGATCCGCGTGACCATCGCCAGGGCCAGGCCGAAAATCCGGGTGCGTTGCTGCATGGGCCGGGGCATGCGACTGACCAGGATCGAGATCATGATGATGTTGTCGATGCCCAGGACAATCTCCAGGGCGGTCAGGGTGAAAAAGGCCACCCAGATTTCCGGGTTGGTCAGCCAATCCATATCTATTCCTTTGAACTTATGTGTGGGTCGTATCGGCGCCGGGCTTCAGCTTCTGAAGTCCGCGCGCCGACGCGACAGTGAATCATTGCCTTATAGACTGCCGTACAACGGAAAGGTCCCCAGCAACAAGGCGGCCAGCAGGATGCACAGGCACACCAGCACCGCCCACTTGAGGGTGAAGCGCTGGTGATCGCCGAACTCGATACCGGCCAGGGCCACCAGCAGGTAGGTCGAGGGTACCAGCGGGCTCAACAGGTGGACGGGCTGGCCGACGATCGAGGCACGGGCCATTTCCACGGCGCTGATGCCGTAGTGGCTGGCGGCCTCGGCGAGCACCGGCAGCACGCCATAGTAGAAGGCATCGTTGGACATGAAAAAGGTGAACGGCATGCTCACCAGCGCGGTGATCGGCGCCAGGTACGGGCCGAGCGCCGGCGGGATCACCGCCAGCAGGCTCTTGGACATGGCGTCGACCATGCCGGTGCCGGACAGGATACCGGTGAAGATACCGGCGGCGAAGATCAGCCCGACCACCGCCAGCACGCTTCCGGCGTGGGCGGCGATGCGGTCCTTCTGCTGTTGCAGGCACGGGTAGTTGACGATCATGGCGATACTGAACGCCACCATGAACAGCACCGGCAACGGCAGCAGGCCGGCGATCAGCGCGCCCATCAGGGCGATGGTCAGGGCGCCGTTGAACAGGATCAGTTTCGGCCGGCGGGCGTCGGGGTATTGCGAGACGCTGATTTCGCTGTGATCGATTTCATCGCCGAGCACATGCAGCTCGCCCAGGCGCTTGCGCTCGCGCAGGCCATAGAAGTAGGCGATGGCCAGGATCGCCAGGACCCCGGCGAGCATCGCCGGGATCATCGGCACGAAGATGTCCGAAGGGTCGACGTGCAGCGCGCTGGCGGCACGGGCGGTCGGCCCGCCCCAGGGGGTCATGTTCATCACCCCGCCGGCGAGGATGATCAGCCCGGCCATGATTCGCGGACTCATGCCGATGCGGCTGTACAGCGGCAACATGGCGGCGACGCAGATCATGTAGGTGGTGGCGCCGTCACCGTCGAGGGACACCACCAGGGCCAGCACGGCGGTGCCCACCGAGACTTTCAGCGGATCGCCCTTGACCAGCTTGAGGATCTTGCGCACGGCCGGGTCGAACAGGCCGGAGTCGATCATCAGGGCGAAATACAGGATGGCGAACATCAGCATCACGCCGGTGGGCGCGAGCTTGGTGATGCCGTCGATCATCATCTTGCCGATGCCCGCGGCAAAGCCGCCGAACAGGGCGAAGACAATGGGTACGATGATCAGGGCGATCAGCGCGGACAGGCGCTTGGTCATGATCAGGTACATGAAGGTAATGACCATGGCAAAGCCAAGGAAAGTCAGCATGGGGAGGCTCCGGGCGTAACGCGGCTGGGGAAAGGCGAAGCGACTGGGGTCAGTGCTGGGCGAGCGGCGCGAAAGAAACGAACGGAGTTGCAGCGAACAGGCGGGTCGTAGCGGACATCGGTATCACCATCTTATTGTTGTGAAGGGGCCGTCGAGCGTCTTCAGGACGCGCCACGGCCGACCGGTCTGGTGCCGGCGGTGAGGTGATGCTAAAGGGGCAAGCTTTCAGCCAGCTTTCGCTGGCGGCTTGGGGGGAGAGAAAAATGTGAAGGCGGTGGCGTCGGGCGCTGCGGTCAAGGCAGCTCCAGCCCACCCGCCGCCTTGTGCAACGCCCGCAGGTGTTCGCCGACAATCTTCAGGTTGGCTTCGCTGGCCTCGATCTGCGCTTCCCGGGCCGGGTCGAGCAACTTGCGGATTTCCTTGTCGAGGTCGCCGGTCAGGCGCTGCAATTGCTGCTGGCGCTGGCTGCTCTCGGCTTCCAGGCGCTTCCACTCGGACGGTTGTGGCAAGCCATAGCCGCTGCTGCCGAGCAATTCCGCCGGACGACTGAGGTAACCGCTGTTGGCGAGGATCTCCTGCAAGGTGCGGTTGGCCGTGTCCATGTCTTTGTCCTGGAGCTTGAGGTCGCGGGCGCCGAGGTACTTCTGTTTCACCTCGTCCTGGGCCAGCAGCAACTGTCGGCGGAAGCTCGCCTGCTCCAGCAGCAGCATGGCCGCGCTGGCCCGCAGGTTGGCCTGGGCGAACCATGGGCGGCGGGCTTCGGCGGGTTGCGACAACCAGTCCTCGACGGTCTCCTGCTTGATCGGCAACTGTTTCTTCAGGACTTCGAACATCGCCTGGTAGCGATCCCGGTAGGAGTCGAAGCGGTAACCCAGGCGCAAGGCTTCACGGGGATCGTCGAGCACGCTGGTGTCGGCCAGGCCACGGCCCTTGAGCACTTCCAGCAAACCATTGGGGACAATGCTGTCCAGGCCCGTGAGCTGGGCGTTGTCGCTGCCGCTGCGCAACAGCTTCAAGGTCTCCACCGCGCAGTTGTTGCTGATGAAGTAGTAGTTGCCGTCGTAGCTCCAGTGCATTTCGGCGGCGTGCTCGACCACTTCCTCGATTTCCTTGCGCGACAGCTTCAGCGGCACCGAGGCCAGGCTGCGCAGTTCGGTCTTGGTGTACTCGTCGATCACCTGGGACAACGGCAAGACGAACAGCCGCGACGGGTAGGCGCCGGTCAGGCCGCCCCAGGTCGAGAGCTGCACATCGTTGACGAAGGCGCGATAGGACAGCACCAGGTGCTGGTCCAGGTCCAGCCGGCAATCCGGCCCCCGTGGCCGGCCGGGGGCACAGATCACCAGGCGCAGCATGCTGTGACCCCAGCGGCTGACCCAGTTCTGGTTGGCTTCGGCCAGCAGGTAGTCGACTTCGTAGACGCGCTCGGGGTCGATCTTGCCCAGGGGCGTCTTGCCGAAGTCGTTGCCGGCGTTGAGGAACGGGAACGCCTGGTCGCAGGTGTCCTTGGCCGGCGGCGCCCAGCCGAAGCGTTCCTGGTAGTAGCGATACAGCGCCGGGCGGCGACAGGCGTAGGCCGGGTCGAGGAGGAAGTACTCCATGTTGACCGCGACGAACTCCTTGGGATTGGTGGTCTCGTAGATGTCCGGGCTGCGGACCACCTGGCCGTTGCGCTGTTCCCGCTGGCCACGGCTGCCGACCACCTGTGGCCAGCCGGCGAGGTCGAGCAGGCGCGGGTCGTCGCTGAGGGTGAAGCGTCGACCGGTCTGGCCCCGGCATTGATCGGGCAGGCCGACCAGGCCGGTATTACTGTCGCGCAGGGTGCAGCGCTGGATCAGCGTACGTTCGGCGTCGGGCCACAAACGCGCGCGGTCATAAATATGGGTCACTTCGTGGAGAACGGTGGCGAGCATTTCCTCGCGTACGGTGCCGTGGGGGCGATGGGTTTTTTTCGTTGCGGCGGAACCGTCCACCAGGCCGGGCAGCAAGGCGCGATTGAGGTCCACTTCGGAGACCAGCGAAGCCTCGCCGTAGGCGTTGTCCGGCATCTGGGTCGACCAGACGACATCGATGCTGCGGTCCAGTTGTTGGATAAAACGCGGCGGCAGATGGGCCATGGCCTCATCGATCAACACCTGGCTGGCCTGTTGCTCGGCCGGGCTCAGACCTTCGGTCTTGAGGTGCAATTGCAGGCTGGCCTGGGCCGCGTTGCCGAACAGCAACAGGGCGCAGGCCAGCAGCCCGCCGGTGAGTAATCTCACAGGGCGAGAATGGCTTCGGCGAGGTCTTGATCGCTGGCGTCACGGGCGTTCGGCACCTGGGTACGCAAGGCGGCAAAGGCGGCTTCCAGGTGGGCCCCGCGGATATCGCCCTGGCTGGCGACGAAGCTGGCGGCGTCGTCGTGGGCTTCACGGACCACTTTCGAGTCGCGGATCGAGGTGGTGGTGTCCGAGGTGAAGTCGAGGGTACGGCCGGTAGCCCGTACGAGCATGTTGCTGGTAGCCACCAGGGTGTGCGCCGAAGCCACGTCGGTCAGCAACAGCAAGCCGAGTGCGGCGGCGATCAGGGGGGTACGCATGTAAAGGTCTCCGGAATGCAAAGTGACTATTGGACGAGAATTGCCTGGGCCAGTTCAAGGTCGCTGGCATGAAGTTTTGGCTGGGTTTGACGCAGATAGACCAGGGCCGACTCCAGCTGTGCGCCACGCAGTTGGCCATCGCTGGCAACAAAAGCGGCAGCGTCATCCTGGGCGGCGAGTATCAGTTTACGGTCGAAGGGCGCGGTGGTCACTTGGCTGGTGACATAACCGCTGCCGACCAGGGTCTGGGTGGTCAGGTCGAAGGCCTGGGCCTGGCTGATCCAGCAGAGCGCTATGAGCAATAAGGTGAGTGAACGCATGGGTCTCTATGTCTTATTGAGCGAGCGCCAAGGCTAGCGGAATGCATGACCCATGCGCCAGGGGTTCAGATGGCCAGGATCGCCTGGGCCAACTCGGCATCGCTGGCCTGCAATTGCGGTACCTGGCGGCGGATGGTGTCGAAGGCGCTTTCCAGTTTCACGCTGCGGATCTGGCCATTGCTGGCGACGAAGCTGGCGGCGTCATCCTGGGCCGCGCGCACGATCTTGTTGTCGCGCAACGACGAGGTGGCATCGGACGAGGCGTCGGAAGTGGCCTTGAGGGCGCCGACCAGTGAATCGGTGGTGACGATAAAACTGCTGGCGTGGGCGGCGCTGGCCAGGGTCAACAGGGTGGCAGCAGTCAGCAGGCGAAGGCGGGACATGGTGAATCTCCAGAGGTATGAAGAGGAACAGTGGCAGCGGATAAAGGTCGCCACTCGAACACAATGGGCGATGAACTTCAGACGCACATTCCGCGCTGCTGGCTACCTATGACCGCGATATTAGACAGAGTTCCCTGCCGGCTGAAAGCGAGTTTCGTCGGCTGATCCGCGGTTTAGAGGCGTTCGTGCAGGTTGGATGAAAGTGTACTGGTCGAATAATAAAAAGATAAAACTGTACCTGCGTGGTGTTTTCGCGAGCCTGTCCCCGAAATCGCCCTGCCGGAAACGACAAAGCCCGTCGCGGTTTCCCGCGACGGGCTCTGTTTTTTCAATTCGGGTGCTGGCGGTGGACCCGGTGGGTCAGGGCCAGCGAGCGCTGCTTAGCGCCAGAACGGCTTGCTCAACTCTTCGTAACGCTGTGCTTCGCTGATCCCGGCATCGGCCAGCAGACGCGAATCCAGGCGAGCCAGTTGATGGCGGCTGGCAATGCGGCGCTGCCACAACATCAGGTTGGCGAGAACGCGCAGAGGCATCGAAGCTTGAGCGTCAGTAGCGGTGTTTTCGTAGAACATGTCGGAACTGAGTGTACGTTCCATGATTAGCATCCTTCCGCTTGTGGCGGGATTAGGTAGTGGTTTAACTGATGCCAATGATCCTCCTCTTTGCCTAGTCTCTCTAGATACAGTTCATCTGTATTGTGAGGGCTCAGTTAACTGTTTAGAGGTGCTGTACTGCACGAAACTGAGGCAACTGTACCTGTCTGCACCTAAGTGGTGCATTTTGGCCTGACTGAGGGAGATTGGAGGTGATTCGAGGTGGGAAATGACCGGTACAGCAGTACAGTTTTTCTCGCATAACCGAAAAATCCAGGACCGCTGACGAAACTGTGTTTGCGTCAGCAGCCAACTGTATCAATCAGCTCGGCAACATCTTCCCGGTTTCGTCCAGGTTGATGTGCCAACTCAGTGCTTCACGCAGGATGTGCGGGGTGTGGCCACCCAGGGCACAGGCGCGATCGAAGTAACTGTTCAGGGCGTCGCGGTAGTCCGGGTGCACGCAGTTGTCGATCACCGCCCTCGCCCGTTCCCGTGGCGCCAGGCCACGCAGGTCGGCCAGGCCGATCTCGGTGACAAGGATATCCACGTCATGCTCGGTATGGTCGACATGGCTGACCATGGGGACCACGCTGGAAATCGCCCCGCCCTTGGCAATGGACTTGGTGACGAAGATCGCCAGGTGCGCGTTGCGGGCGAAGTCGCCGGAGCCGCCGATGCCGTTCATCATCCGCGTGCCGCAGACATGGGTGGAGTTGACGTTGCCGTACAGGTCGAACTCCAGGGCGGTGTTGATGGCGATGATGCCCAGGCGCCGCACCACTTCCGGGTGGTTGGAGATTTCCTGCGGGCGCAGCACCAGCTTGTCTTTATAGTGCTCCAGGTTGCCGAACACATCGCTGTTGCGTCGGCTCGACAAGGTGATCGAGCTGCCGGAGGCGAAGGACAGCTTGCCGGCGTCGATCAGGTCGAAGGTCGAGTCCTGCAGCACTTCGGAGTACATGGTCAGGTCTTCGAACGGCGAGTCGATCAGGCCGCACATCACCGCGTTGGCGATGTTGCCGATCCCGGCCTGCAGCGGGCCGAGCTTGTTGGTCATGCGCCCGTCGGCCACTTCTTCCTTGAGGAAGGCGATCAGGTGACTGGCAATCGCCTGGGTGTCGTCGTCCGGCGGCGTGACGGTGGACGGCGAGTCGGGCTGATTGGTGATCACGATGGCAACGATCTTGGCCGGGTCGATCGGAATCGCGGTGCTGCCGATGCGATCATCGACCTTCACCAGCGGGATCGGCGTGCGGGTCGGCCGGTAGCTGGGGATATAGATGTCGTGCAGGCCTTCCAGGTTCGGATTGTGCGCCAGGTTGATCTCGACGATCACGTGTTTGGCGAAGATCGCGAAGCTGGCCGAGTTGCCCACCGAGGTGGTCGGCACGATATGCCCTTCTTCGGTGATCGCCACGGCTTCGATCACCGCCAGGTCCGGCAACTTGAGCTGCTTGTTGCGCAGTTGCTCGACGGTTTCCGACAGGTGCTGGTCGATAAACATCACTTCGCCGGCGTTGATCGCCTTGCGCAGGGTGCTGTCGACCTGGAACGGCATCCGCCGCGACAGCACGCCGGCTTCGGTGAGCTGTTTGTCGAGGTCGTTGCCCAGGCTGGCGCCGGTCATCAGGGTGATTTTCAGCGGCGACGTCTTGGCGCGCTCGGCCAGTGCGCGGGGCACGGCCTTGGCTTCACCGGCGCGGGTGAAACCGCTCATGCCGACGGTCATGCCGTCCTGAATCAGAGCGGCAGCGTCGGCTGCGCCCATGACCTTGTCCAACAACGAAGGCAAGCGAATACGATCACGGTACATGGCGTGTTATCTCAGGCAACGGAAGCAAGATGCGCAGTCTAGAGGTTTCATAAAGTTTCGCCGCGCGACCAAGGTCGAATGCCGATTGGGGATTCAGCGCCTTTGGTCGGTTTTTTGCGGACAAAGAAAAACCCCAACCTAGCAAAGGTTGGGGTTTTCGATATTGCGTTAGCGCAAGCTTTTACTCGACAGCCTTGACCATGTCCTCGATGACCTTCTTCGCATCGCCGAAAACCATCATGGTCTTGTCGAGGTAGAACAGTTCATTGTCCAGGCCGGCATAACCGCTGGCCATGGAGCGCTTGTTGACGATGATGGTCTTGGCCTTGAAGGCTTCGAGAATCGGCATGCCGGCAATCGGCGACTTCGGATCGTTCTTCGCCGCCGGGTTGACCACGTCGTTGGCGCCGAGCACCAGCACCACGTCGGCCTGGCCGAACTCGGAGTTGATGTCTTCCATCTCGAACACCTGGTCGTAAGGCACTTCGGCCTCGGCCAGCAGCACGTTCATATGCCCGGGCATGCGCCCGGCCACCGGGTGGATCGCGTACTTCACGGTCACGCCACGGTGGGTCAGCTTCTCGGTCAGTTCCTTGAGCGCGTGCTGCGCGCGGGCCACCGCGAGGCCGTAGCCGGGCACGATGATCACGGTGTCGGCGTTGGTCAGCAGGAAGGTGGCGTCATCCGCCGAACCGGATTTCACCGGACGGGCTTCCTTCGAGCCGGCCGGGCCTGCCGCGTCAGCCGTGTTGCCGAAGCCGCCGAGCAGCACGTTGAAGAACGAGCGGTTCATGGCCTTGCACATGATGTACGAGAGGATCGCACCGCTTGAGCCCACCAGGGAGCCGGCGATGATCAGCATCGAGTTGTTCAGCGAGAAGCCGATCCCCGCCGCCGCCCAGCCGGAGTAGCTGTTGAGCATCGACACCACCACCGGCATGTCGGCGCCGCCGATGGGGATGATGATCAGCACGCCGAGGACGAAGGCCAGGGCCAGCATCAGGGCGAAGGCATTGAGGTTGCCGGTCAGCATGAAGGTCAGGCCGAGACCCAGGGTGGCCAGGCCCAGCAGCAGGTTCAGCTTGTGCTGCCCGCCAAACTGTACCGGTGCGCCCTGGAACAGACGGAACTTGTACTTGCCCGACAGCTTGCCGAAGGCGATCACCGAACCTGAGAAGGTAATCGCACCAATTGCCGCGCCGAGGAACAGCTCCAGGCGATTGCCCGGCGGAATCGAATCCCCCAGCTGTTTGACGATACCCAGGGATTGCGGCTCGACCACCGCCGCGATGGCGATAAACACCGCCGCCAGGCCGATCATGCTGTGCATGAAGGCGACCAGCTCCGGCATCTTGGTCATCTCGACCCGCTTGGCCATGATCGAACCGGCGGTGCCGCCGATCAGCAGGCCGACGATGACGTAGCCGATGCCGGCGGTGGCCAGCTCCGCCCCCAGCTTATAGATGAGGCCGATGGTGGTGAGGATCGCCAGGGCCATGCCGAGCATGCCGAACAGATTGCCGCGCCGCGAGGTGGTCGGGTGCGACAAGCCCTTGAGGGCCTGGATAAAGCAGATCGACGCGATCAGGTAGAGCGTCGTGACCAGATTCATGCTCATTACTTGCGCACCTCTTCTTTCACGGCTTTGGGCGCTTTCTTCTTGAACATCTCAAGCATGCGGCGGGTCACCAGGAAGCCGCCGAACACGTTCACGGCGGCCAGGGCCACGGCCAGGGTGCCCATGGTCTTGCCCAGCGGGGTCACGGTCAGCGCGGCGGCCAGCATGGCGCCGACGATGACGATTGCCGAAATGGCGTTGGTCACCGCCATCAGTGGCGTGTGCAGTGCAGGCGTCACGTTCCAGACCACGTGGTAACCGACATAGATCGCCAGCACGAAGATGATCAGGTTGTAGATACCGGGGGAGATAAGCTCTTCCATCGTCTGAATCCCTGCTTAGGCGTTTTTGCGGAGGACTTGGCCGTCGCGGCACATCAGGCACGCGGCGACGATGTCGTCTTCTAGGTTGATCTCGAACTGGCCTTCTTTAGTGAAGACCAGCTTGAGGAAGTCCAGCAGGTTGCGCGCATAGAGTGCCGAAGCATCCGCCGCGACCGCACCGGCCAGATTGGTCGGGCCGCAAATGGTCACGCCATTCTCGACCACCACCTGATCCGCCACGGTCAGCGGGCAGTTGCCGCCTTGTGCGGCGGCGAGGTCTATGACCACCGAGCCGGGCTTCATCTGCGCGACGGTCTCGGCGCTCAGCAGCACCGGCGCCTTGCGACCGGGGATCAGCGCGGTGGTGATGACGATATCGGCCTGCTTGGCGCGCTCGTGCACCGCCAGGGCCTGGCGCTGCATCCAGCTGGCGGGCATCGGCCGGGCATAACCGCCGACACCGACCGCGCATTCGCGCTCTTCATCGGTCTCGTACGGCACGTCGACGAACTTGGCCCCCAGGGACTCGATCTGTTCCTTCACCGCAGGGCGCACATCCGAGGCTTCGATCACCGCACCCAGGCGCTTGGCGGTGGCGATGGCCTGCAAGCCGGCGACACCGGCCCCGAGGATCAGCACGCGCGCGGCTTTCACGGTACCCGCCGCGGTCATCAGCATCGGCATGAAGCGTGGGTAGTGATGGGCCGCCAGCAGGACCGCCTTGTAGCCGGCGATATTGGCCTGGGACGACAGCACATCCAGGCTCTGGGCGCGGGAGGTGCGTGGCGCGGCCTCCAGGGCAAAGGCAGTGATGCCGTGTTCGGCCAGCTTGGCGAGGGTTTCGTTGTTGAACGGATTGAGCATGCCCACCAGGACGGTGCCGCGTTTGATCAGCGTCAGTTCGCTGTCGCTGGGCGCCACCACCTTGAGGATCAGCTCGGCGCCAAAGGCGTCGTTGGCGCTGCCAATGGCTGCGCCTGCTGCTTCATAGGCACTGTCGACAACGCTGGCGTTAAGCCCGGCGCCGCTTTGCACCGTGACCTTATGACCCTGGCCGATCAGCTTCTTGATGGTTTCCGGGGTTGCAGCAACCCGCGTTTCACCCGTCTGGGTTTCGAGAGGAACACCAATGTGCACGTCAAATCTCCTGCGTGATCTTTTTTATAAGAGGCCAGCGCACTGCGGATGGTGCGACTGGAGCGGCCGATCAGCACGATCCCGCCGGATTTGTCGGCGGGGCGCGGCATTTTGCAGGTGAAAACCACACCCTTCAAGATATTCTGAAAGGTGACGCGATATTAACTACAAGTCACGCTGTGACCAAATGTCGCAACGGAACGGAATGAGCCCATGAAACAAGGGGCTCACAAGGATTTTGGCTGGAATTGGAGAAAATTCGAATCGGCGACGTGAATGAGTCGGTATTGAATGAAAATAGAGGCGAGGGCCTTGTTAACAGGCACTTTCGTGCCAGATTTGCCAGCATCGGTACAGTCTGCCTAAAGGCGACATATTGTTATATCTGTAGGTATTAAGAGTGATTGACTACAGAGTCAGGTAATTGCTGTGGGCCTTGAAGACAGGAGGCTATAGCCGTGCGCCTGGTTCACCAGCCAGTCACGAAAAGCGCGCAAGGACGCCGATTCGACCTTTCGCTCGGGAATCATCAGGTAGTACGCCTTGATACTGGAGAGCGCATTGGGGTTGGCGATCACCAGTCGCCCCTCTTCCAGCTCCCGCTGGATCAGGAAGGGTGGAATCAGCGCGACGCCCATCTCGTGCATGGCGGCCTGGGCCAACATGGAGAATAGCTCGTAGCGCGGACCTGTCATGTCGCGCGGCACATTCAGTTCCTGGGCGTTGAACCACTGGCGCCAGGCATAGGGTCGCGTGGTCTGTTGCAGCAGCGGCAGCTCGGCGATCCGTGCGGCGCTGAGACTTGGCTGGCTGCCCAGCAGGCTGGGGCTGCACACCGGCATCGGGTTCTCGCCCATCAGCCGATGGGACTCGGTACCCGACCAGTCGGCATCGCCAAAGTAGATCGCGGCATCGAAGTCGGTGTCGGCGAAGAGAAACGGCCGGGTCCGGTTGGTCAGGTTGACCGTGACTTCCGGGTGCTGCTGCTGGAAGTCCTTGAGCCTGGGCAGCAGCCATTGGGTACCGAAGGTCGGGACCACGGCCAGCTCGATGACATTGGCGCCCTGCTGCCCCATGACCGACAGGGTGTCGCGCTCCACCGCATCCAGTTGCGTGGCAACCCTCCGGCTGTAGGAAAGCCCCGCTTCAGTCAGCTTCACTCCGCGCCGGGAACGTCGGAACAGTTCGACGCCGAGAAACTCCTCAAGGCTGGCGATCTGTCGGCAAATAGCGCCCTGAGTGAGGGAAAGCTCCTGGGCGGCCTTGGTAAAACTCTCGTGGCGGGCCGCGGCTTCGAAGCTGATCAGCGCGGTGGTACTGGGGATTTTGCGGCGCATGTACGGCAACCTCACTAAAGGTGATGCTAAATAGCGGTTGAAAGCTTTTCGGAGTGAGAAATTAGCACAACACTATGCGAAAACCTCGTTTGCCGGATGGTCGGGTGGCGCCTAGGATCAGTCCAGACCTTTTCACTGACTTCACGAGGACTCACCCATGGGCGCCAAGGCAAGCTTCAACTGGATCGATCCCCTGCTGCTGGATCAACAGCTCACCATCGATGAGCGCATGATCCGCGACACGGCTGAGCAGTTCGCCCAGGACAAGTTGGCGCCACGGGTTCTCGAAGCCTTCCGTCATGAAAAGACCGACCCGGCGATCTTCCGTGAAATGGGTGAGGTCGGCCTGTTGGGCGCGACCATTCCCGTCGAGTACGGTGGCAGCGGGCTGAACTATGTCAGCTACGGCCTGATCGCCCGGGAAGTCGAGCGTGTCGACTCGGGTTATCGCTCGATGATGAGCGTGCAGTCTTCCCTGGTGATGGTGCCGATCAATGAGTTCGGTACCGAGGCGCAAAAGCAGAAGTACCTGCCGAAACTGGCCTCCGGTGAATGGATCGGCTGCTTTGGCCTGACCGAGCCGAACCACGGTTCCGACCCGGGGGCGATGATCTGTCGTGCACGCAAGGTCGACGGCGGCTACAGCCTGACCGGCAGCAAGATGTGGATCACCAACAGCCCGATCGCCGATGTGTTCGTGGTCTGGGCCAAAGACGATGCCGGTGACATCCGTGGCTTCGTGCTCGAGAAAGGCTGGAAGGGCCTGAGCGCTCCGGCGATTCACGGCAAGGTCGGCCTGCGGGCGTCGATCACCGGTGAGATCGTCATGGACAACGTGTTTGTCCCTGAAGAGAACATCTTCCCTGAAGTGCGCGGCTTGAAAGGTCCGTTCACCTGTCTCAACTCCGCGCGTTATGGCATTTCCTGGGGGGCGCTGGGCGCAGCCGAGTTCTGCTGGCACACCGCTCGCCAGTACACCCTGGATCGTCAGCAGTTCGGTCGTCCGTTGGCGGCGACACAGCTGATCCAGAAGAAGCTGGCCGATATGCAGACTGAGATCACCCTTGCCCTCCAGGGCTGCCTGCGTCTGGGGCGGATGAAGGATGAAGGTACGGCGGCGGTGGAAATCACGTCGATCATGAAGCGCAATTCCTGCGGCAAGTCCCTGGACATTGCGCGTATGGCTCGCGACATGCTCGGCGGCAACGGCATCTCCGATGAGTTCGGGATTGCCCGTCACCTGGTGAACCTGGAAGTGGTGAATACCTATGAAGGGACCCATGACGTCCACGCGCTGATCCTTGGGCGTGCGCAGACCGGCCTCCAGGCGTTCTATTAATAGAAGGAGCTTGGCTCATGGGCGCGCTATCGCATCTGCGAGTGCTGGATTTGTCGCGAGTGTTGGCCGGGCCCTGGTCCGGTCAGATCCTGGCGGACCTTGGGGCGGAAGTGATCAAGGTCGAACGGCCGGGTAATGGCGACGATACCCGCGCCTGGGGCCCGCCTTTCCTGAAGGACGCCTATGGCGAGAACACCACGGAGGCGGCTTATTACCTGTCGGCCAACCGTAACAAGCAGTCGGTGACCATCGATTTCACCCAGCCCGAGGGGCAGCGTCTGGTCCGTGAGCTGGCGGCCAGGTCCGACATCCTGATCGAGAACTTCAAGGTTGGTGGGTTGGCGGCCTATGGGCTGGATTATGCGTCGCTCAAGGCGTTCAACCCGAAGCTGATCTATTGCTCGATCACCGGCTTCGGCCAGACCGGACCCTATGCCAAGCGTGCCGGCTATGACTTCATGATCCAGGGGCTGGGTGGGCTGATGAGCCTGACCGGTCGGCCTGAGGGTGATGAGGGCGCCGGGCCGGTGAAGGTGGGTGTGGCGCTGACCGATATTCTTACCGGCTTGTATTCGACAGTGGCCATTCTGGCTGCCCTGGCCCATCGCGATCAGGGCGGTGGCGGCCAGCATATCGATATGGCGCTGCTGGATGTGCAGGTGGCATGCCTGGCGAACCAGGCCATGAACTACCTGACCACTGGAGTGGCGCCCAAGCGCCTGGGTAATGCCCACCCGAATATCGTGCCGTACCAGGACTTCCCGACGGCCGATGGCGACTTCATCCTGACGGTGGGCAATGACGGGCAGTTCCGCAAGTTTGCCGAGGTGGCGGGTCAGCCGCAGTGGGCGGACGATCCGCGGTTTATGACCAACACGTTGCGGGTGGCTAACCGGTCGGCGCTGATTCCGTTGATTCGCCAGGCGACAGTTTTCAAGACTACTGCTGAGTGGGTTGCGCAGTTGGAGCGAGCGGGTGTGCCGTGTGGGCCGATCAACGATCTGTCGCAGGTATTCGCCGATCCCCAGGTGCAGGCCCGTGGCCTGGCGGTGGAGTTGCCGCATCCTTTGGCGGGGTTGGTGCCGCAGGTGGCGAGTCCGATCCGCTTGTCCGCGACGCCGGTGGAGTATCGCAACGCCCCTCCTCTGTTGGGTGAACATACGCTGGAGGTTTTGCAGCGGGTGTTGGGCCTGGCGCCGGAGGCGGTTGAGGCATTGCGTGAAGCGGGCGTCCTCTAGGCATCCTGCTCTCTTCTATATAGAGCGCCGGCTTTTACAGCCGGTATTGCCGTCTTTTTGACCTTTGTGACAGAAAAGTGAAAATAAGCGTTGACGGGAAATTCTGTGGCTCTATAATTCGCCCCACTTCCGGCGCAGTCGAAACGGAAAAGCCTTTGAGATTCAATGAGTTACAAAGGTTT
>Ga0302156_10000028_pt1 | contig 135465 bp, 117 predicted proteins | sample I_Bog_N3_2_FD_193503 | JGI IMG/M metagenome (GOLD analysis project Ga0302156, IMG submission 193503) | Peat permafrost microbial communities from Stordalen Mire near Abisko, Sweden - I_Bog_N3_2 | ecosystem: Environmental > Terrestrial > Soil > Wetlands > Peat | place: Sweden: Abisko... | reverse complement strand
ACCAGAATAATTCATGGCTAAAATCTTTTGCGTTGCGAATCAAAAAGGCGGTGTTGGCAAGACCACCACAGCAGTCAACCTGGCCGCCGGTCTGGCGCAGCACAATCAGCGCGTACTGCTGGTCGACCTCGATCCGCAAGGCAACGCCACCATGGGTGCAGGTATCAACAAGGCCGAGCTCAAAGGCTCGATCTACGAAGTGCTGCTGGGCATGGCCGAGATCAAATCGGTGCGCGTGCGCTCCGACAGCGGTAACTTTGATGTGCTGCCGGCCAACCGTGAACTGGCCGGCGCCGAAGTGGAAATGGTCGGGCTCGACAATCGCGAGAAGCGTCTCAAGGATGCCTTTGCACCAGTGGCTGACGACTACGATTTCATCCTCATCGATTGTCCGCCGGCGTTGTCATTGCTGACCTTGAACGGCCTGTGCTCAGCCCATGGCGTGGTCATTCCGATGCAGTGCGAATACTATGCCCTGGAAGGTTTGTCGGACTTGGTCAACACCATCAAGAAGGTGCACGCCAAGTTGAATCCGGATCTCAAGATCATCGGTTTGTTGCGGGTCATGTTCGATCCGCGTATGACGCTGTCGCAGCAGGTCTCGGACCAGCTCGAACAGCACTTTGGCGACAAGGTCTTCAAGACCGTCATCCCGCGCAATGTACGTCTGGCCGAAGCGCCTTCCTATGGCATGCCAGGCGTCAATTTCGATGAAGCCTCCAAGGGGGCGCAGGCCTATATCGCTTTCGGTGCCGAGATGATCGAACGGATCCAGTCGATGTAAGCATTACGGCAGCAAACATTCGGACATGCAGTATTTCAGTTATTCAGAAACAGGTAGGAAATCAAGATGGCAAGCAAAAAATCAAAAGGCTTAGGCCGCGGACTCGACGCCCTGCTCGGGAGCTCTTCCGACATCACCGACGATGTGCCGGTCGTGGCCGGTTCGCCATCGGTGATGGCGGTCACCGAACTGCAGGCCGGCAAGTATCAGCCGCGCAGTCGCATGGACGAAGGCGCATTGAATGAGCTGGCGGCATCGATCAAGGAACAAGGCTTGCTGCAACCGATTCTGGTGCGGCAAATTGGCACGTTCGAAGGCCGCGACCGCTACGAAATCATCGCCGGTGAACGGCGCTTTCGCGCTGCCAAGATCGCCGGTTTGAGCGAAGTGCCGGTGCTGGTCAAGAACGTCGACGATCAGACCACCGCCGCCATGGCGCTGATCGAAAACATGCAGCGCGAAGACCTCAACCCGCTCGAAGAAGCGCAAGGTATTCATCGCCTGATCACCGACTTCAATTTCACCCACGAGCAAGCGGCGGTGGCTGTTGGCCGCTCGCGCAGCGCGGTATCGAATCTACTGCGCCTGCTGAATCTGGCCAAGCCGGTCCAGACCATGCTCATGGCTGGCGATATCGACATGGGTCATGCCCGTGCCTTGCTGGCAGTCGATTCGGCCACCCAGATCAATCTGGCCAATCAAGTGGTGGCCAAACGCATGTCGGTACGCGAAGCAGAAAAGCTGGTGGTGCGCACCAGCGCAGAACAGGCTGCAGCGAACAAGCCGCGCGATGGCGCCAAGGAAAAATCGCGCGACATCACGCGACTGGAAGAAGAACTGTCCGACATCCTGGCCACGGAAGTATCGATTAAGACCGGCGCCAAGAATCGGGGTCAGCTGATCATCAATTTTGCCGACCTGGATGCACTCGATGGCGTGATTACGCGTTTGCGCGGAGAAGCGCTGGAATCCTGAGCGGCCTAGTAACCGATAGTGCGGTCCACCAGATTGAGCAAGGGCGCCTGCGATCGCAGGCGCCGTAAATTTTCCTGTATTTGATCCAGCACACTATCAAGACTGGCGGCCGCCGCAATATGGGGCGTGACGACCACATTCGGGGCCAGCCATAAAGGGCTGTCCGGGGTCAGCGGCTCTTGTTCGAAAACGTCCAGAATGGCACCACGCAGGTGCTGTTGTTGCAGCATCGCCAGCACATCGGCCGATACCAGATGACCACCGCGACCGCAATGGATCAGCGCTGCGCCGGCAGGTAGCGCGGCCAGCGTGGTGCGATTGAGAATGCCGCGGGTCTGCTCGGTCAGCGGTAGCAGGCACACCAGAATATCCGTGCCGCCCAGGAAGTCAGTAAATTGATCGCTACCGTGAAAACTCTGCATGCCTGGTACCGTCTTTTCCTGGCGCGACCAGCCGCGCACACTGAAGCCCATGTGCAGCAATTGCGTAGCGACATGAGCCCCAAGCCGACCGACGCCCATGATCCCAACCCGGCAGGATGCAGCGCTTGGCTGCGCCAGACGTTGCCAGATTTTGTTGCGCTGATTGGCAAGTATCCGATCCAGATTGCGATGGTAATACAGCACGCCCCATTGGATGAACTCTGTCATGGCTGCCGTAAGATCGCTGGCCACCACCCGGCATATGGGCAGTGCCGGCAGTTGCGGATCGCTCAGGATATTGTCGACGCCGGCGGCAATCGCGTGAATCAGACGCAGCCGTGGAAAGCTCGCCAGGGCCCCCGGTGCTGGCGACCAGCAGACGGCGACTTCCGCTTCGGCGGCATTGGCATCACCTGATAACAGGACCTCAATGTCGCCGCCGCGTTGTTGCGCCAGTCGCGCCAACTTGGGGATATCGGTGCTGACACCGAGAAAAACAACTTTAGTCATGGTCGGAAAATTTATTGACGATAATCGGGCAAGTCATCGGCGATCAATCGCAGCGCTGCTTGCCAGGCCAGGTCCATGATGCCGCTGGCATTGTCACCGGCGAACTGCTGTGCGGTACGCAGCCTGACTGCTTCGGCTGGCAGGCGCAGTGTGTGGCCGCCGCTCTGCGCCGCCACTTGTGCCTGGCAAGCGCGTTCCAGGAAATAGATTTCATGGAAGGCCTCGGCGGCGCTTGCGCCTGCCGCCAGCAAACCGTGATTGCGCAAGATCATGGCCTTGTGGCTGCCGAGATTGGCGACCAGCCGCGCGCGCTCATCCAGATCCAGCGCAATGCCTTCATAGTCGTGATAGCCAAGCTTGCCGTAAAACTTCATGGCGTGCTGGCTGATGGGCAGCAGGCCCTGTTCCTGCGCTGCCACGGCGATACCGGCAGTGGTGTGAGTATGGATCACGAAATGCAGATCGGGACGCGCCTGATGCACCGCTGAATGGATCGTGAAGCCGGCGGCATTGACGCGCTCTGCAGCGGGCGCGCTACTGCCGGTGTGCAATGCGCGTCCCGCATAATCGACCTTGACCAGATCGGAAGCGCGCATTTCGTGGAACAGTACGCCATAGCGATTGATCAGGAACTGATCGTCATGACCGGGTAGGCGCGCCGAGATATGCGTGTCGATCATGTCGGTCATGCGGAAATGCGCCGCCAGCCGATACAGTGCCGCCAACGCACAACGGGTTTCCCATTCGCTCGTGCTCATGATTCATTTCCCCTGGTTCAGCGCTACCGGCATGTGGCTGGCCTGCAACTTGTATTTCGCCAGCAGCTGATCGTAGATGCCGTTACGTTGCAGATTTTGCAGCGCCGTCATGACCGCATTGCGCAAGACCGGTTCGGTCTTGGACACAGGAATGCCGGTTTCCTGTTCGAACAAGGGCTTGCCGAGCAGCACATAGGTGTTGGCTTCCATGGTCTGGAAATAGGGCAGGGTCTCGCTGCCTTGGGCGGCGGCATCAATGCGGCCGGTCTTGAGTTGGGTGCGTGCATCGACGGAACCTTCGGTGCCGACCACGACAATGGCGGGCTTGCCCTTGGCCACGCAATTGTCATTGCTCCAGGCCGCGATTTGCACCGGCCAGTTGGTATTGCGGCTGGCACCAACCTTGGCGCCGCAGATGTCGGCAATGCTCTTGAGTTTGGCGCTATTGGCTTGCAGCGTGAAGAACTGCGGTCCGGTTTTCATATAGTCGATGAAGTCGGCCACCTTTTGCCGCTCCGGCGTATCAGAGATGGCGACCATGGCGATGTCGACGCGGCCGGTGGCCAATGAACTGAAGACTTGAGCAAACGAGGTTTCCTGATACTCCACCTTCAGGCCCAGCTCCTTGGCAATGGCAGCGCCGAGCTCGATATCGAGTCCCATCAATTCACCGCTCTCGGGATCCTTGTAGGCGATCGGCGGATAATTGGCTTGCGTGGCGATGACCAGCTTACCGGCTTTCTTGATGCGATCGGGCAGGTCGATGGCATGCGCTGCGCTCATGGCGAAACCGGCAGTTGCTGCCAGCAGAGCGCCACGCAGATAAGAGAAACGGCGCTTTGTCACAGTACGTTGAGTTTGTTCCACTTGATTCCCCTTAAGTAAAAATCGGCTACGCCAGAATTGCGGCGATGAACTCTTTGGTGCGAGCATGTTGCGGATGGGCCAGGACTTCGGCGGGCGTGCCGCTTTCCAGAATCTCTCCCTGATCCATGAAAACCACGCGGTCCGAGACTTCACGCGCAAATCCCAGTTCATGGGTGACCACGATCATGGTCATGCCGGACAATGCCAGGTCTTTCATCACGGCCAGCACTTCACCGACCAGTTCCGGATCGAGCGCTGAGGTCGGCTCATCAAACAGCATCAGCTTGGGCCGCATCGCCAGCGCGCGCGCAATTGCCACGCGTTGCTGCTGGCCGCCGGACAGCTCCGCCGGATAGGCTGTGGCCTTGCCGGCCAGGCCGACACGCTCCAGCAAAGCCTCGGCTTCGGCGCGCACCTCGGCGCGTTGGCGCCGCTGCACTACCAGCGGACCTTCCATGATGTTTTGCAAGGCGGTCATATGGCCGAACAGATTGAAGCGTTGAAACACCATGCCGCTGGCCAGTCGCTGACGAGCGATGTCGGTATCACCAAGCTCACGTAATTCATTGCCCTTGCGGCGGTAACCGCACAGCTCGCCACCGAGCCAGATGGCGCCGCTGTCGATGCGCTCAAGCTGATTGATACAGCGCAGGAAGGTGCTCTTGCCGGAGCCGGAAGGACCGACAATACACAGCACCTCGCCGCTGGCGATTTCCAGGTTGATACCCTTGAGCGCGTGATAAGCGCCGTAATATTTGTGCACCTCGTGTGCGACCACCATCGGCGTTGCACTCATGGCTGAGCTCCTTGGACTGTGGCGGCAATACGTGCAATACGTGCGGCACGCGGTTTGACTGCGCGGCGTTGATTGCGTGAAAAAGCTTTTTCGAGAAAATGCTGACCGATCGAAAAAACCGTCACTACCACCAGATACCAGACCGTCGCCACGATCAGCAACTCGATCACGCGCGCGTTGGCGAAATAAATGGTCTGCGCGTTATGGAGGATTTCCGAAAACTGGATCACGCTGGCCACCGACGTCAATTTCACCATGCTGATCATTTCGTTGCCGATCGGTGGAATGATGACGCGCATCGCTTGCGGCAGGATGATGCGGCGCAGTGCCGTCAGACGCGTCATGCCGATCGCCTTGGCGGCTTCGATCTGGCCGTTGTCGACCGACAGGATACCGCCGCGCACTACCTCGGCGGTATAGGCTCCTTGACCGATGCCTAGCCCCAGCAAGCTGGCGATGAAGGGCGTGATCAGATCCACCGTGCGCGCTTCGAAGACGCCGGGAATACCGATCATCGGAAACACCAGCGCCAGATTGAACCACAACAATAATTGCAACAGCAGCGGCATGCCGCGAAAGAACCAGATGTAAAAACCAGCGATGGCTCTGAGCATGGGATTGGGCGACATCACCATCACGGCAAAGATCACCCCCAGTACGATGCCGATGGCCATGGCGTAAATCGTCATCAGAATGGTGTTGAGCAAGCCGTGCATGATGACCTTGGCGGTCATGAACTGCGCTACCACCTTCCATTCAATTTGACCATGCGCAAACGCATTGACGAGGAAGGCGGCGATCAGCAGGATCAGCGCGGCCGACAGCCAACGGCCGTAGAAGCGGCGCGGCACGATTTTCAGATGATCGATGGCGAACATCGGCGAGGAAGAAGGGGATGGGGAAGAGGGCGTGTTCATGCGGCACCTGTAGCAACAAGGGCGGCCGACCAGTTGCGCTGAGCTGCCACCGTCAGTTGCAGGCGCTGCAATTGCGCTTCGACCTGTACCGGTGCTGTGCCGCCGTAGCCGCTGCGAGCGTTGACGGCGGCTTCCGGCGTCAAGGCGTTGCGCACTTCGGGCAGCAGATGCGGGCTGATGCTGCTCATCTCGGCATCGCTCAGTTCGTGCAGTTCGACACCCCTGTCTTCACACAGTTTAACCATGGTGCCGGTGATCTCGTGCGCGGCCGCAAACGGCACCCCACGGCGCGCTAGCCAATCGGCCACTTCGGTGGCCAGGGTAAATCCCTGCGTGGCATCGTGGCGCAGCTTGGCGACATTGACACGCATGGTGCGCAGCATACCGGCCATGGCCGGCAAGACCTTATGCAGAACGTCAACCGCTTCGAAGGCCGCGAACTTGTCTTCGGCCAGATCGCGATTGTAGGAAAAGGGCAAACCTTTCAAGGCCACCAGCATGGTGGTCAGCAAACCAATCAGACGTGCCGCGCGGCCGCGCGTGAGTTCGGCGATGTCGGGATTTTTCTTCTGCGGCATGATGGAACTGCCGGTCGAAAAACTATCATCCAGCGTGACCCATTGAAACTGGCGCGAAGTCCACAAGGTGATTTCTTCCGACAGGCGCGATAGATGCACGCCCAGCATGCTGGCCACGAACAGGAATTCGGCCACGTGATCACGACTGCCGACGGCATCGATGGAGTTTTCACAAGGCGCGTCATAGCCCAGATCGGCTGCCGATAATTCGGGGTGTAAGGCAATTGCCGAACCGGCCATCGCTGCCGCCCCCAAGGGCGAGCGGGCATTGCGTCGATCCCAGTCGATCAGGCGCGACATGTCTCGACTCAAGGTCTGCGCATGCGCCAGTAATTGATGCGCGAACACGATGGGTTGGGCCGCCTGCAAATGGGTAAAGCCCGGCGCCAAGGTATGCAGATGGATGCCGGCCTGGCTCATCAAGGCATCCTGCAGATCCAGCAGCAGTGTGCCGATGGCGCGGCTCTCGGCGCGCAGATAGAGCTTGAGATTATTGGCGGCTTGATCATTGCGCGAGCGGCCGGCGCGCAGCTTGGCGCCGGTGTCGCCGAGCGCTGCAACCAGGATGCGCTCCATGAAGGTGTGCACATCTTCGTCGGCGTCCGAAGGCATGATTTCACCGCGCGCAATGGCGTCGTCGAATTGGTCCAGCTGGGCCACAATGGCGCTGCACTCTGCTTCGTTGAGCAAGCCGGCGCGTTGCAGCTCGCGTGCGTGCGCCTGCGACGACATGATGTCGAAATGCGCTAGCCGGAAATGCGAGCGGTCGCCACGCGACAGATGCATCAGGGCTTCGTCAGGGGTGCTACGAAAACGTGCGCCCCACAGTCGGGTTTGAGTCATGGCAGTCATCCTGGGCTATCGGTTGGGTAATGCGAAAAAGACACGGTCGGGCTGGTCGCCGCGTGGGCCCGCTGCTTTTTACACGTTCTTCTTAGCTGGTTTAATCGCGATACTTCACACCTGGAAATACACAAAGCATTTCATAGGCCAGGTTCGCTGCCACCAGTGCCGTAGTACCGGCCTGGTCATACGGCGGCGATACCTCGACGATATCGGCCGAAACAATATTGAGGCCCTTGGCGCCGCGAATGATCTCCAGTCCTTGCTGCACACTCAGGCCGCCGATCTCGGGCGTGCCGGTGCCGGGGGCAAAGGCCGGATCCAAACCGTCGATGTCGAAAGTAAGATACACCGGCCCGGCGCCCATCTGCGCACGCACTTCAGCCATCAACGGCGCCAGTGACTTGTACCAGCACTCCTCGGCCGGTACCACGCGGAAACCCTGGGCGCGGCACCAGTCGAAATCGTCGGCGTGATAACCGGTGCCGCGCAGACCGATCTGCACCACGCGTTGCGGATCCAGCAGACCCTCTTCGAAAGCGCGCCGGAATGGCGTGCCGTGAGCAATTTTCTCGCCGTTCATGGTGTCGTTGACGTCCGCATGGGCATCGACGTGGATTAAGCCGACCTTACCGTAAGTTTTGAAGATGGAACGCAAGATCGGCAGCGTCATGGTGTGGTCGCCACCCATGCTGATGGTTTTGCAGCCGGTGGCGTAGATGCGATCGTAGCTTTCTTCAATCAGGCGCACCGAATCCAGTAGATTATAAGGATTGAGCGCGATGTCACCGATGTCGGCCACCTGCAGCGAATCGAAAGGCGCGGCCCGGGTTGCCATATTGTACGGGCGCAGCAGCACCGATTCAGTGCGTATCTGGCGCGGCCCGAAACGGGTGCCGGATCGATTGGAGGTGCCGATATCTAATGGCACGCCGACAAAACCGACGTCCAGACCGGCCGGATTTTCGACGAAGGGCAATCGCATCATGGTCGCAATCCCCCCAAAACGGGGCATCACATTGCCACCCATGGGCTGATTTGGTGAGGTTTCCATCGATATTTATCCTTGTAATGGAAGTTGATTTATCTATTGTAGCGAGGGAAAATTCCAAAAAATATGCGTATCTTGCAACGCTTACATCGATTTCAATCGATGTATTATGGAAGATCCCATTGATCCGGAATGACCTCATGCTCAGCAACGTATTTGATTTGGATATCCGGCTGATTCGGGTGTTTCTCGCCGTAGTCGATTCACACGGTGTGTCGGCGGCGCAGTCCAAGCTCAACGTCGGACAATCCACCATCAGCACCCAGCTCAATGTGTTGGAAACGCGGCTAGGGTTTCGTCTCTGTGAGCGCGGCCGCGCCGGTTTTCGGCTGACTGCCAAGGGTGAGAAATTCGCCGACTCGGCGCGTCGCATGATCGATGCGCTCTCGGAATTCGGCATGGAAGCGCGCAATCTCGACAAGAAACTGGTGGGCAAGCTCAGCATCGGCTTGATCGGGCATACGCCGATCCATCAGAACGCGCGCCTGAGCGAAGTGATTCGCCGCTTTCGCCAGCGCGACGAAGCGGTACACCTGGACATCGTGGTGCGTACTCCCAGCGAGCTCGAAGAGATGTTGCTCAACGGCAGTATCCAGATTGCCATCGGCTATTTCTGGCGGCGTGTGACGGCGCTGCAATACACGCAACTGATGCTGGAGCGTCAGATCGCCTACTGTGCGCCACCGCATCCGCTGTTCGACAGGCAAGACGTGATTGAAGCGGAAGAGGCCGCCGAGTACAGCTGGGCCTGGCGCGATTATCCGGTGCCGCCCGGACATGTACCTATCCATCGGCGCAACATCATGGCCACCACCGGCAATATGGAGGCGATGTCGATCCTCATCCTGTCAGGCCAGCATCTGGGTTATCTGCCGGAAGAAATGGGGCGCGAGTATGTCAATCGCGGCGCGATGAAAGCCATCAACCGCAGCGCCCTATCTTACGAAGTCAGCATCAGCGTGGTGATCAACCGCGCCAATGCCGACGCCCCCATCCTCACGGCGTTTCTGGATGATTTGAAAGCGGTGCAGCTGTAATCCACGGTCGGCACACTGCCATTGGTGGCTAATGCGAGGGCTCGCCGAAGTTGTCACGATAGCGTTGCGTGCTGATGCCAAGCCGTCGTTGGAACACCATCCGCATATGACCTGCATCGCGAAAGCCGCAATGGTAAGCGATGGTCTTGAGCGGCGTCTGCGTGCGCTCGAGCATCACACGTGCAGCGTCCACGCGAGCGCTTTCAATGAATTCGGCCGGGGTCATCTGCGCGTCACGCGCAAACACCCGGGCAAAATTGCGCGCACTGCAGGACACCACCTTGGCCAACAGCGCTACGCTCAGCTTATCGTGCAAATGTTCACGCACATAGTGCTGCACCTGTCCCACCAGCGAGGTCTCTTCGGCATGCGGCGTCAGATAGGGACTGAATTGCGACTGGCCGCCGCCGCGCTGCATGAACACCACTAATCGTTTGGCAACATTGAGTGCTACCTCAGTACCAGCCTCCTGCGCCAGCAGCGCCAGCGACAGATCGATACCCGCGCTCACGCCGGCCGAACTCACCAGCGGGCCATCATGCAGATAGAGACGGTCGGCCTCAACGGTCACCTCAGGAAAATCGCGCGCCAGCGCAGCCGCATCGTTCCAGTGCGTGGTCACACGTTTGCCTGCCAGCAAGCCGGCCCGTGCCAGCAAAAAGACGCCGTTGCAGATGGCGCCATAACGTGTGGCGCGTGCAGCCGCCTGCACTAGCCATTCAGACAAGGCCGCGTCGCGCGGCTGTTGCGGTAACTCCGGGCCGCCTGCGGCCAGCAACAGATCATAGGGCTCGGTGGCATCGCTGTAATGCAGATGCGGCACGATTTGCAAACCGTTGGAACAAGCGATGGCCGCTCGCGTGCTACCGATCACGCTCAGCCGGTAGTGCTGGGGCGGCAGCAAAAAGCGATTCGCTTCGGCAAACACATCAAGCGGGCCGGACACATCCAGCGCCTGAACTCCGGGGAAAACCAGCAGGGCGATAGTAGGCATGGTAAATGGTTCAATAGGGACGCAGCTAGATAATAGCCCGCCAAGCAGTAACGCTGCTGCAAGCATGCCGGCGACGGCAGTAAAACACCTCAGCATGGCAGTCAATGCACTAGCGCCGGGCTGTCCTTCTGGCATGGCGCGACCGATAATTTTCGCCATGGAACGCGCATGTTGCCGGTTCAAATGCAAACACTCAGGAGCCTTGTCATGAATACCAATATCAAGCCATCAGCGATCATCGACGCGCTCGATGCCGAGCGCGTCGGTCCGGTCTTTTCGGTAGACGGTATGTTGGCCGCGCGCAATAAGACGCGCCAAGCCATTGTCGCCATCGCCGCGCGGGTACAGCCGGGCATGCTGGAAGAAGACGCCGTTGCCATGGCGGGGAAAGTGTTGGTTGATGCCGGCTTGACGCTCAGCTGGCATCCCACGCGTGTGCGCTTTGGCCGCAACACCACCAAGGCCATGCGGCAAGCCTCCGAGCCCGGCGTGGTGCTGGGCGAAGATGATATCTTCTTCATCGACATCGCACCGCGGCTGGAGGCCTGGGAAGGTGACGGCGGCGCCGCTTTCGTGGTCGGCAATCAGGAGCTGTATCGCCGTTGCGCGCAAGATGCCGAAGCCGTGTTTCACGCCACGCGGCGTGCCTGGCATGAACGGCAACTCACGGGCGCCGAACTCTACCGCTTTGCTGAAAATGAAGCGCAGCAGCGCGGCTGGCAATTGAATCCCGATTTGCCCGGTCATCGGGTATCGGACTTTCCGCATGCTGCTGTGCACACCGGTTCGCTGGCTCAATTTGAGGGCGTGCCGTCGGCGTTGCGTTGGATCTTGGAGATTCATCTGCGCCATCCCGAGTTGCCGTTCGGTGCCTTCTTCGAAGACATGCTGCTCGATGACTGCTACTACGCTTGAGGCAATCGGCCTGGTTCGGTCAATCCTGGCTTTCGCGCCGCAACAGTTCGCGCTTGCGCTCCACGCCCCAGCGATAGCCGGAGATGTCGCCATCGCGCCGCACCACACGATGGCAAGGAATCGCCACGGCGATGCAATTGGCGGCGCAAGCGCGTGCCACCGCACGCGCTGCCGTGGGCGCACCGATGCGCTCGGCTAGTTCGGCATAACTGACGGTCATGCCGGGCGGAATGTCGCGCAAGGCTTGCCAGACGCGCTCCTGAAAGGCCGTGCCGCGTACGTCTAAAGGAAGCTGCAAGCCCAGCGCCGGCGCCTCGATAAAGCCCACCACTTGCGCCACCAATTGTTCAAAATCGCGATCGCAGCCAATTAACTGGGCCTTGGGAAACTGATCTTGCAGATGACGCACCAACATATCAGGATCGTCATCAATCAAAATGGCGCAGATGCCGCGCTGACTTTGCGCCACCAGGATCGCGCCCAGGGAACACTGGCCCACGGCAAAGCGAATCTGCGCATCCAGTCCGCCCTCGCGATATTGGCGCGGGCGCATGCCCAGCAAGGCCGTCGAAGTTTCATAAAAGCGGCTGTTGGAGCCAAATCCGGCTTCGTAAATCGCCGTCGTGATGGTGCCGTCGGCGGCGTTCAGTTCATCACGCAATCTGGTAGCCCGATGTGCATTGACGTAAGCCTTGGGGGTCAAGCCGGTGGCCGCCTTGAAGACCCGATGGAAATGGAAGCTGCTCATACCGGCGACCGTGACCAGCGCATCCAGGCTCGGCGGCAGGGGCGCGGTTTCAATCAGGCGGCAGGCTTGCGCCACCAGCGCCGCGCGTTGTATGGCAAGGCTGGTTTGGTCACCTGCAGCGCGTTTGCTGGCGCGATAGCCGGCCGCTTGCGCTGCCGCTTCGTCAGCGAAGAACTCGACATTCTCGCGCCTGGGCAAACGTGCCGACGCACTGGGGCGGCAATACACCCCGGTGGTCTTGACGGCGTAGACGAAATGCCCGTCGGCAGCGGCATCCCTGGCCTGCACCGCGGCCCAGCGTTGTTCTGGTGTGGCAAAAGCCGAGTCTGGCTGACGCAGGTCGGGAGAAGAAGTCGAAGTCATGGTGCTTTCGTAGTATCAGATCATGTCGCAAAGATACGCCCGCATTGCGCCGCATAAAATACGTTTCTTGCGATCAAATTCGGTTGGCGGCGCGCAGCCGCGCCGGCTTAAAATCCCGGCAGTTGCAAGGCTGGTGTGGCGATGGCCCGTTCATGTTCCAATAGCCAGCGTTTGCGATGCAGGCCCCAGGCATAACCCCTGAGCTCGCCGTTACTGGCGATGACGCGATGACAAGGCACGATGATGGCAATCGGATTGGCGCCGTTGGCCGCGCCAATGGCAATCGCCGCGCGCGCATCGCTGAAACCCACGGCCCGTGCCAGCACACCATAACTATTGGTCTGGCCCGCAGGGATCGAGCGCAAGGCCTGCCATACGCGGCGTTGCAGATCGGTACCGGCGGTTGCTGTCACGATTTGATCAAGGGCGTCAAACTGGCCGTCGAAGTAGCGTCGCAACGCTTGCGTAACGGCACCTGGCGCCACCGCCGGCGTCAGGCGCTGGCTGCCATAATGCAGCCGCAGCTGACGCTGCAGATGCGTTTCGTGATCGGCGAAATCCAGCGCCCGTACCTGGGCATTGTCATCACACACCAATAGCATTTCACCCAGCGGCGAATCCAATGCACTGATGGTGAGTTGCATATCCCTCATGGTCTGTTTCACGACGGTGAACTCAACAGGGTTTGCAGACCCCAGCCAGCGATCTCGGGCGGCACCGTATGTCCGCCGGAAAATTCACAATAGTTGACGTCATAGCCATCCTGCACAAGCTGCTCGGTGATGCCTCTGCTGCAGGCCACTGGCAATATCGGGTCGGCCACACCGTGCGCCACGAACATGCGCGGATGACCGCGTCGTACGCGACTTCGGGCAAAGCCCGGCGAATAGGCCATCACGTGGGTGAATAAATCACCATTGTTCATGCCCACAGAAAGTGCGTAGGAAGCGCCGTCGGAAAAACCTGCCAAGGCAATACGGGAGCGATCAATTTCTTGCGAGATCAACAGACCGTACAAGGCTAGATCGATTTTTGCAATGTCCGGGCCATAGCCGCCGCATAGGACATCCCAGGTAGCGCCGTGCGCCTGCGCCAGCAGCACGATGGCGCCGTTACGCTGGGACCATTCGAACACTTGTGCAATGAGCCCACCGTCGCGCCGGCCATAGCCGGGCAAGACACAAATCAAGGGCCTGGCTTCTTCATTGAGAGAGGTCGACGGTATCACCGCCTGATAAGCTTCGTCGCTGCCCGAGGGCGTGATCGGCAGTAGCTCTTGGGGAGCGACTTCGCCGGCGGTGCATGCCAGACGTGCCTCACGATGGGCGGCGAGAATGGATGGGGTCATGGTCATACTCCCTACATGGTTACGCTCCACGACAGGTCGCGTCTATCCGGCCTTGCGGAAAGTAAAGTTAATACGTTGCTTGCCGAGCCGCAGATGCGGCTGCTCCTTGAGCGGCATGATGCCATGATAACGCAGCCGGTCTTGGGCACCCCAAACTGCGACATCGCCATGATAAAGGGCATATTTGGCAGTTTTATCGGTGCGTTCATGGCCGCCGAACAAAAAAAACGCTGGCATGCCCAAAGAGACGGAAACAATCGGCGCCGTATAGTCGCGCTCGTTCTTGTCCTGATGCAAGGACAGCCGGCTGCCGGGCTGATAGCGGTTAATCAGACAGGCATCTGGCCTGAAACCGGGAAAACCGGCTGCCTCGGCGGCGTCCTGGGCGAGCTGCTCAAATACCGCGGGCATGGGCGGCCAGGCTTGCCCGCTGTGCGGATCTTCGCCGCTATAGCGATAGCCGCGCCGATCCGAGGTCCAGCCCAGCGCGCCGCAGTTGGTCAGCGCCACCGACATGGTGAAACCGCCCGGCGTGACCATTTGCCGGAAAGGAGAAACCTGCACCACAGTCTCAATGGCCGCCAGCAATGCTTCTTCAAACGGTAGCGCAAAGCCGCGCAACACCAGCGCGTGCGGCCCCATGTTTTCGCGTTCTCCGACAAGCGGTGCAAACAGATCATCAGTCATTGCTTATTTCTGAGAGGAATAAATACGCTCACGCACAGGCCAGAACATTGTGCTGTATCGACAAAATCAAGCGCGATGTCAGTGCCCATCCGGGCCAATATGGCCCGGACGATGGAAAGCCCCAAGCCCGAGCCAGCTTGATCGCTGCCAAGCGTGCGATAAAAAGAATCAAACACCCGTTCTCGCTCGACCACAGCAATACCTGGCCCCGAGTCTTGAATTTTCAGTATCACCTGTGCTGCCTGCGTGGTCACCGATAAGTCTACTCTGCCGCCGTGCGAAGTGTAGCGAATGGCGTTATCCACTAGATTCTTGAGTACCGCTATCAGGTCTGCTTCATGGCACCAGAGCTGAGCGTCCTGTGTTCCTTCCACGCCAATGTCGTTCCTGTCGTCGTTGCTTAGTGGAGTCATTGGGATAGCTTCGGCCAAGGTAGGCGGTTCATAAGGCTAGTCTGACCGGCCAAACTTAGGCCAGCCATAGCGTCGCTCACACGAGGCGAGGGTATGAAGCCAACGTTCAGTTTTGTACACGCAAGGCATTGGCTTAACAACGATCTGAATTCAGAGGCAGGCAACGTTTCCTCAAGGATACCGCTTATGGTGACGCGCTATCGAGAAAAACAGACGCAACATGGATCAAAGGCGAGCGGTAATGACGAATGAAATACAGGAAAAAGCCAATTTTTCTGGCGCAGAAATTTCAGGTGCCACGACGCATGACTTACATCACACCGGCAGCAACGTGAAAAATAGAATTGCTTATCTGGATGGTTTGAGGGCCATTGCCATTTTAAGTGTCGTGCTGTTTCACTACTATTATCTGTTCCCCCATAATGCGCATGGGTCTTATGGGAAAAATAGTGGGGAAGTTTTGATTTTCAAATATGGTTCGCTTGGCGTCATGTTGTTTTTTTCAATTTCTGGATTTGTGATCACGCAGACTTTGCACAACGCGAATAGTCCGGCGCACTTTATTGCGAAAAGATTTTCAAGATTATTTCCCACAATGCTGATCTGTTCAGCATTGACGTATGCGGTCTCTTTTATTTTTCCGGTCAGCTATTCTTCGACGCTCTATAGCTTCCTCCCCTCGCTCACCTTTCTAGATCCCGCGATATTTAACTTCATTTTCCATACCGATAAATTTGATTGGATGGATGGCGCTTATTGGTCTTTGTTTACAGAAGTGCGCTTCTACGCAATGGCGGCCATTGTCTACTTTGTGAGCAAGAATAATTTTTACAGAAACTTCATGGCGCTTGCATTGCTGGTAGGGATATCTTTTCCGACAGCGATTTATCTACAATTTAATCAAATTCGCAGTGCCTTCAATTTCATATTCATTGCCAATCAACTCCCGTGGTTTGTCTTTGGCGTAGCTTGTTATTACCTGCATCACAAGAAAAATAAAAAAGCCATTGCTGCTGCTTTCGTCAGCTTTATTTCCATGTCTCTTTATATTGTGGCCATTGGTAAAAGACCTTATATGCCATTTGACGGAGAAGTCGTTTTTCTCGCCATGCTTGTGATTTTCACGCTTATTTTTTGCGTCATGAAAATACAATTCATCAACAAATTATTGTCCTTCAAACCGCTAGTTGCGATAGGTATGGCCTCATACAGCCTCTATCTCTTACATCAGGAAATCGGTCAAACATTGATTCAGGTGGTGCAGATGAAATTTTCTAGTATCCCTGGGATAACGGCGTTCATGCCAATATCCATTCTGATTATCGGCATATTCACATCATTGGCAATATATGGATTTTATGAAAAACCAATCAACAAAAAACTAAATTGCTTTTTCAATAGAAAATTCTTCACATCGAAACCTGTTTAATCTGCTCCAGCAACTCAATGCGATTACCAAAAGGGTCTTGTGTAAAAACTCTCGAAAATCCCACGATTGGTACATCGTTCAATACCGGATAGCCGGCCGTCTGCAAGGCGGCAATGAGCGGCTCCAGATGATCGACCAGCAAGCCTGGGTGGGCTTTTGTCGCAGGGCTGAAATCCTTCTGCACGCCCAGATGCAGTTGCATCGCTCCGCATTGAAACCACAAGCCGCCACGGGCGCCGAGGTCGGCAGGTTTGGGCAGCTCAGGCAGCCCCAGAATGTCGCCGAAAAAAAGCCGTCCTTCGTTTTCTTTGCCGCTTGGCATCGCAAGCTGCACATGATCAAAACCAATCACAGGCATTCTTATCTCCATTAATTTTTCATTATAGATAACACGTCCACATTCGGCTTGCAGACTCCGACGTTCATTAAAGGGCCTTACAAAATGCCGCTTGCTGCATTGCAGATCCTTGCTATCATCATTTTCCTTGGCCCTCTTGGAACGCATCTTAGAATTATTTATGAGACGAGTTAGCGAGCATTTCAGGTGTCACAGTCGCATTCAAGATCGAAGGTGACGAGGATGATGGTATGCCTGGCAACTGCGGCGGCGAGGCATATCAGCTATAGGTATTGCCCGCGTTGTTTTGAGAATATATGTCACAAATAGTGAGAGCAATAAGATCGCTACAATACCGAATCCAAGACCCATTTTTCACCTGATGCAACCGCCGATTGTTGACTTTAACTATCGTCTTTTTTGTAGCTCTCTCGATCCTTTTTATAACTGTTGTCGAAAGGCTTTAGTCCAAGAGCTTCGGCATGAGCGGCATATCCAGCGAATGATATAAACATTAACCCGATAGAGGCTCCGAGGATACTAAGAGTTTGGTCAATAAAAAAATACAAAGATGTGATTGTTGTCGACAACCCGATTGTCATTGCTAATATGACTCCTATCCCAGTTACATTTCCGTCACGAATTAAATAGCAGATTATTTTTTTCATTTTCACCTAGCTCCATTTATCCAATTTTGTGTTTCTTTTGCACTTTGCGTATTTTGTAATTGGTTGAGAAATTCATTGGTTATCGGTGAAAATAAGGGGCCGCCCGGTAATTTATTTACAATCCGGCTTGCACCGGCAGCAGCTCCTCCGACAACGGTCTGTCCCACATTAGGCCTTAACAACTGTTCCAAAGCACTGGCCCCAAATCCCACCATCGTTGCCGTACCCGCCATCCCCAACTGTATTCCTGCGCCTGCTTGAGAAACCGGATTCGGTTGCGATGCCAGATAAGCGCCATAGGCTGTCGCTGCCGAGCTGAACCTGCCCGACTGCGTAGCCATCCACCCCGCAAAATCAGCCGCATTATTTTGTCTGTCAGCGAGCATTTCAGGTGTCACCGTCCCATTCAAGATCGACGGTAACGAGGATGATCGCATCCCAGATAACTGCGGCGCGACAGTATTCCAGCTATACGTATCGCCAGTATTATTTTGTATAAATGCTTGTAAATCTGACGACGGTGTAGCAAGCATTGCGGGGTTTTGCATCAGCACGTACGTGCCGTCAGCTGTCTGTCCTAAGATCATTCCGTTACCGTCGTAGACATGCAAAGCCGCATTGGCATCATAAGGAACGACCGCACCGTTCGACGCCGGTTCCTCAAGAGTGTCATTGTTTGCTGCACGCAGCGCATCCTCAATCTGCTTAGGCGTAAATTGCCCATTGCTCTTGTCGGCCAATTGCTTGGCCAGCGTTTTCTCTTTGGCTTTGTCGTCTTCATGAAGTTGACGATTGTTGACATCCTCATTAAACGCCATAGCCGCGCCAGCCCCACCGCCGGCCAGTACGCCGGCAGTGGGGGCCAAGGCGGCACCCAGGGCTTGTTTGACCGGCTCGGGCAAATCGGTGCTGTCATCCGGTGTTGGTGAGCTGTGCCGCTACTTTGATCGCCAGCCTTGCCGGCCACGCTGGCACTGAGGCTAAAGCCTGAGGCGTCATAGGTGTCGTGGTTTTCTATGGCGCTGTGGGTGAGGGTGGCGGTGCTCAGGCTGTTTTTGTTGTTGGCAATGGCTTGCTGGGTGCTTGCAATGACGGCGCCTTTAAGGTCGGTGTTGCCGCCGACCGTGATGTTGAAGCCGCCGTCGCCGGCGTTGATGCCGGACTGCTCGGTGACGCTGGCGAAGTCGCCATTGACTTTGGCATGCGCCAGATTGCCGCTGGCGGAACTGCTGCCATAGCAGAAGGGCGGCACGCAGATGCTGACATTTAATCCGGCGCTGCTTTGCTTGCTGTCGAAGGTGCTGGTGTCTTGCAGACTTTTAATGTGCAGATCGCCGCCGACGTTGGCGACGACGCCGTTGCCGCTGACGCTGGCGCCTTTGATCTGGGTGTCGCTGCCACTGACGAGGGTGGCCATGTTGCCGGCGTGTACGCTGGTGTTGTTGTTGCGCATGTCGCTGCCATCGGCGTTGCCGCGCGCGATGCTCACGCCGGCTTCCAGAGTGAAACCGTTCTGGCTGCCACCCAGGGCAAAGCCGACGCCCAGGCTGGCGCCGCTGGACTGGTTATCGCTGGTCTGGCTGTTGGTACTTTGGGCGGCCAGTAGCGGGATGGCGTTGTCGGCGATTAAATTGACATTGCCTGCGCCGCTGAGCGTGCTGCCGATGGCGGTGATATTGAGATTACCGCCGGCGGCGAGATGGCTGCCTTTGGCTTGCATGGCGCTCTGGGTAGTAGTGGTCTCGCTTTGGGAGGTGCCGACGCTGAGGGTAATTTTGTGGCCGCTGAGGTTTTGCGGATCTTGCGCCATGCTGCTGGCGCTGTCATAGCCATCCTTAATGGCATTGGCTGCTGCGGCAGCGGCCATGGCTTGCATGCGCGAGTCGTCCGTTTGTTTCGACGCGGTGGACATTTGTCGCACGGTTTGCAAGGCCGACAGCACCGGTGCTGTCAGGGCTAAGGTCAGGCCGCTCTGATGCATGGACTGTTTGTCGGTCATGGAGGAGCTGTCGTAGGCGGCGTTGATGTCGACGTGCTTGGCGGCGATCGTGATATCGCCGACGGGGCTCAGGATATCGCTGCCGGTTTGGGTGTAATGCGCTGCCGCCGAGAGCAAGACATTGCCGCCGACACTGCCGATGGTGCTGCCGACATTGCTGATCAATGACGTTTGGGTGTCACGATCCTGGCCACGATCGCCGATGGTCAGGCCAAAGCCGCTGCTCATTAAGCCGGAGGTGCTTTCATGACTGGTGCTCTGTTGCGTGGCACTATTGTGTGCGGTCGCGATGCGGATGTTGTTGGCCAATAGCGCGACATCTTGCGTGGCGACGACGTTGCTGCCGGTGACCGTCATGTTGTTGCCGGCCTGTATGCGCACGCTGTCTGCGGAGAGCGTCGAGCCGATGGTCGTGCGTGTTTCTGTCGTACTCGTCGAAGCGCTGACCGAGGAATTAAATGGACCTGTCGAGGTAGTGTAGATGGCTTGATCCAGCGTGCTTTCCTGTTGCGCCACACCTAGATTGACATCGCGCCCGGCCACGGCAGTGAGGGCGCCTGCGGCATTGGCGTAGGCGGCCTGGGTGTTGATGTCCTGGCCGGCGCTGAGGGTGAGCGCGCCGCCAGTGTCGATGCCGCTGCCGATGACCTGGGTTCTGCTTTGATACAGGTGGTTGTCTTTGTTATAGCTGACGTTGTCGGTTGCCTGTGTAGTGACGGTCGTGAGATTGAGGTCGCGCCCGGCGGCGATGCTGGCGTCGCCGCTGCTCTGGATGCTGCTGGCCTCCAGTTTGACGTCGCGTCCGGCCTGTATCGATAGCTGGCCGGCGTCAATGCTGCTGAGCTGGTCGAGCCGGGTAGTGAGGCCGTTGGCGCCGGTGTGGGAGGCGGTGGTACTGGCCAGAGTAATGTCATTGCCGGCCAGGATGCCGACCCGATTGCCGCGGATGCTGCCGTGGCTGACGAGGTCGTTGCTGGCGGCCAGCAACACGTCGCCGTCGATAGCATTGCTGCGGATGTCGCCGCTGTTGTTGATGTCGGTGGCTTGGACGATCAACTGTTTGTCGGCCAGCAGTGTGCCGCCATTGTTGAGGCTGCCGTTGACGCTCAGTTGAATGTCCTGGGCGGCGATCAGGGTGCCGCTGGGGGTGAGCTCACGACTGCTGATGCGGCTCAGATAGACCACCGGCACCAGCACGCTGGCGTTGCTGCCGTCGGGTAGGGCGACGTCTTGCTCAACCAGCCAGACGAGGTCGGCGGTCAGGGCGGCGATTTGGGCGGCGGAGAGCGCAAGACCAGGGGTTAGCTGGAATGCTTTGGCACTGGCAATACCGGCTTCCATCAAGGCCCGAAATTGGTCTTCGGCGCTGGCGTAGCCGCCGAGCAGGCGTTTGCCGGTCAGTTCGATGAGCTGGTCGGTGATGATTTTTTGTTCATAGTAGCCGTCACCGAGACGCTTTTGCAGTTGCTGTGGATCGAGGCCCAGGCGATTCAATAGATAGTCGCTGGAGAGGAAGGTTTGGTAATGGGTGAAGCGTGGATCGGTTTCCACCAGATAGGCTTGCCCGGGTTGCGGGTGCAGGATGAACAGGTCATTGTTGGGGAGTTTGAACGACGGCAAGGGGGGCTCGGGCAGCGCGCCGTGCAGGTCTTCATTGTCGATGCGCTCCGAGGCGGTATGGGGGCTGACGCTGGCGATGGCTAGTTCGATCCCGGTGCTGGGCATGATGTTGTCGTAGGCGGCACTGCCGTGGTCGTATTGGTAGTAATTGGCGTGCGATTCGCCGCTGACCCAGTGGTAGTAATTTTGGCCGGCGGTCATCTGGTGGATGGTGGTGGCAGTGCCGGCGGCGCCGATGTTGGTGAGCTGCTCGAGTGTGCCGCTCAGACTGCCGCCGGCACTGATGCGGCCGGGGTCGCTGCTTTGCACCACGGTGTGAAGGACGATCTCGGTGTAGTCGCGCTTGTAAAATTTCTCGAAGCGATTGCCGTCGGGCCGTACCAGGACAATGCCGCCGTTGCCGCTATCGCTCCAACGCACCTCGTCGGCGCGGTACCAGACGTCGGGTTGGGTCCAGTCGGCGTATTCGGTGACGTGGCGCGTTAGCGCCGGATCAATTTCTTCGATGGTGCTGAAGTGGTCGTTGCGATTGATCAGCTCGGCCGTGTGTAGTTGCAGGTCGCCGCCGGCGTCAATGGTGGCGGAGGCATTGAGGATGTGCTCGGCGCTGCCGCTGGTCTGGTCATCGCTGTCCAAGCTGCCGCCGATATGCATGTCGCCCAGACTTTGCAGCAAGGCATGTTCGCGATTGGTGATGGTGCCGGCGCCGATGTGCAGGGTGCGGCGGGCGGCGATGACGCTGGCGTCGTTGTTGGCGGGGTTGACCTCGTTGCGCAGGGTGCCGGCGCCGAGCGCGACATTGTCGCCGTAGATGCGGCCGAGGTTGCGCAGCTCGGTGGCGCGGATGATGGTGTTGGCGCTGCTGTTGATGAGGCCGCTGTTGTCGAGCTGGCCTGCGCTCACGCGCAGATTGCCAACGCTACTGAGGGTGGCTGTGTTGGTGAGGCCATCGGTGGCGCTCAGGCTGGATTCGCCACTGCCTTGGTTGATGATGTCGCCGTTGCGGTTGTCGATGTCGGCGGCGGCTAGTGTCAGGCTGGCGTGGGTGCCATGGCTGCCGATCTGGCCGTGGCCGTTGTTGAGCGCGCCGCCGCTGTGCAAAAGCAGATCGTCTTTGCCATAGAGCTTGCCGTTACGGTTGTCGATGCTATTGTCAGCGTTGAGTTGCAGTGTGCCGCTCCCGGTGGCGTTGCCGGTGGCGTCAACACCGGCGGCAATGGCGTTGTGGTTGGCAATGTCGTGTGCCTGCAGATGGACATCGGCTTGCGCGGCGATTATGCCGTCGTTGTCGAGACCGCCGCTGGTGCGCACTTGCAGCGCTTGCCCGGCGTAGAGCTGGCCGTGGTTGTCAATATCGTCGCCGTCGGCGATGCTGATATTGCCGCTGGCGCTGGTGCTGCCGGCCAGCGTGAGCTTGCCGCTGCTGTCAATCTGGATATCGCCGGCTTGGGCCGCAATGTCGCCCAGGCTGCGCACGCCGATGCCGGCTTCGGTGCCGACCAGGCGGATCTTGTTGGCATACATGCCGCCCAGCTGTGCGAGGTCGATGGTGACGGTCAGCTGCGCGCCTTGGCCGGCGATCACTTGCACCCCGAGATTGGCGTAGTCGACCAGGTTGGCACCGCTGATGACATTGAGCTGATTGGCCCAGAGTTCGCCATTGACTTGCACGCTGCGCGCAATCAGATCAACCTGATCAATCGCTGCGGCGTTCATGCTGCCGATGCTGATGTCGCCTTGCCTGACGCGTAAGTTGGCGAGCCGGCCGTCGGCGCTGAACTCGGGCGTGCCGGTGCTCAACACGCTGCGGCTGGTGTTGATGAAGCCGCAGCCGCTGCAGGTAATGCCGTTGGGGTTGGCAATGATGACCTCGGCGCGCTGGCCGGCCACTTCCAGATAGCCGCGCAAGCTGCTTGGATTGGCGCTGGTGACTTCATTCAGAATGAGACGTGCGCTGCCGCCGGCTAAGGCACCGTTGCCGGCGATATAGCCGGCTTGCTGGGTCTGCGTGACGTTCTGGGCGTTGTTGAGAATGGCGCCTTGTTGGCCGACGTTAAATTGCTCGTAGCGATTGTGCGATAGGCCGGCGCCATTGGGCGTGACGATCTGTATCACCGGCAGGCCGTTGGCGGATTGGTCGATGATTGGGTGCTGGGCCGCGTTGGCGGCGGCCGTGATTTGCGCTTGCGCGGCGCTGATGCTGAAGGTGACGCCACCGAACAGGCAGGCAACTAGTACGCCCAGTTGCGCCAGAAGCATGTTGCTGCTGGCAGCATGGCCGCTCTTACACGTGGCAGCCTGAGCTTTGCTGCGGCTACTGACGTTTTCGGCGACGGCGACCAGCGCGCCGCGATGGCTGTTGAAGACGAGACGATAGGCGTGTCGATTCATTTGGATTCTCCTGTACGGATCAATACTGAAAATGCAGAGTGAAGCCACTGACTGCGCCACTCCTCAGTCCTTGGGGCTTGACGAGGGGGGCGCCGATGAAGGCGTCGTAGTGCAGGCCGGTCACGGTGCCGCGTGCACCGACGACGGCACCGGCCATTCTGTCGCCGAGCAGGTAGCGCGCACTGGGGCCGAATACGCGGCCGCCGTCGAGCCCCACATACAGGGCCTGCGCGCTGTGCGCCAGGGGGAGTTCGAGCTCATTGCGCAGCGCCACCCCGCGTTCGGCGGCCAAGGTTTGCTCGCCGTCGAAGCCGCGCACGGTATAGCGATTGCCGATGGCGAACTGCTCCGATTGGTACAGTGCCGAGCGGGTCGTTTGGGCGCGCAGGTTGGCGATGTAGTTGAGGCTCAGCGATCCCAGCTGGAACGATGCATACAGGCTGGCATCGAGGCTTTGCAGGGTATAGCGGTAAGTGGGCGCATCAGCGCTGCGCGGCGGCAGATCGGGCGTGGCGTTGAACCACGCCACGCCCCAGCGATTGGCTAGCGTGAGGTTGACCTGGGCGGCGCCGAGATAGTGGGTGTGCAGCCAGGCGATTTCGGCATAGCTGGTATTGCGGCGCTGCACCTCAAGTTCGGTGTCGTCAATGTAGGAGCGGCTCCAGCGTTTGCCCAGCTTGAATTGCCAGCTGTGTTTTTGATACTGGTCGCGATAGAACAATTGTTGTGTCGTCAGATCCAGATTGCGCGCCTTGCCGCTGGAGACGAAGGGTTGATAGAGGCCAGCGATTTGCTGATGGTAGTCGTAGCCGCTAGCGGCCAGCGAAAAGGTCCAGTAGCCGTAGGGAATCGCGTAATAGAGATTGGCGCCACTGGTGCCGCGTTGCGGGCCCTGGTGTTCGGCGTCGCTATTGATGCCGAGATTGAACAGGTCGTTGATGCCGAAGGGATTGTCGAGCGCAAGATTGATGCTGCCCTGTAATTTACCGGTGGCTTTGGCACCGCTGTCGTCGAGCGATACGCTGACTTTCCATGGGCTGCGGCGCTTGACGGTGATGACGATGTCGCTTTCGCCCGGCAATGCTGCCGGCACGATTTCCAGATCGACGTCCTGGCTGGGCACGCGCTTCATTTGCTCCAGGCCTTGCTCGATGTCTTGCAAATTGAGCAGTTGCCCTGGGCTGGTGGGGAAGGCATTGCGCCAGGTTGCGGCGATGGCCGGGTCGGCAAAATGGATCGCGCGGATGATACCGGGCACCAGTGTCAGGGCTAAGCTGCCGGTCGATAAATCCTGTACCGGGATGCCGAGTCGGGTGGTGCTGTAGCCTTTGGCTAGAATCTGGGCCGTGAGGCGTTGGACGATCAGGTTGATGCCGGCGTTGCCGATGCACGCGCCTTGATACTGTTGCAAATACTGCTGTGCGAAGTAAAACCGATCCTGCGCCAGGGCTTGCGTAGTTGGTGATAATTGTGGCGGTACGTTCAGTGCCACATGTTCGATCACAAAGCAGGGTGACTCGCTTGGCAGGGTTAGCGCCGCGGTTTGTGCCGACGCCGCTTCTTGTAAACTTACCTTGGGCGTTTGCAGCAGTTGCGCGCGTGCGGCGTCATCGGCGCGGGCACGTCGCCGTTGCTCCTGACGCTCGCCAGTTTCAAGTTCTTCGGCTGTAGCGCCGGCTTGTATGACGCCAGTCAGCAGCAGGACAGCCAGATATCTCTTACGAAAAAATTGCCTATGCAGGGGGTACATCGAACCGCTCCGGAAATATTTTTCATCAAATATTGCCGGAGGGAAATGTTATAGAGTTTCTTTTATGATGAGGAGAAGCGTGGCTGATTTTCGACATGATCCTATACGAACGCACGCAAAATCAGTCTGAGTAAGAGTGTGTCCGTATCGTATTGGCGTCAGCGCCGCCGTAATGCAGGATTTTGATATGGCGGATTCAATTCTAAAGTGCAACAGCGTGGTGATGCGATTGTAGCTGCTTCATAAATACTTCATGAGGCGTTTTGTAATTCAGGCATTTTCGCGGGCGATGATTGAGGCTGTCCATGGCAAATGTTACGTCCTTCTCGGTGATGGATTCGAACCGCATTTTTTTAGGGAAGAACTGGCGTATTAATCCGTTCATGTTTTCGTTCGCGCCACGCTCCCACGAGCTGTATGGATGTGCGAAGTAAAATCTTGCGCCGATTTCTTTTGCAATACGTTCATGTTGGGCAAACTCTTTTCCGTTATCGGTCGTCAGTGTATGCACGCAGTCAGTAAAAGGCGTCAGCAGAGAAATCATGGTGTTTGAAACTGCCAGGGCCGTTTTACGTGTGACTTTGCCAATCAGGGTATAGCGGGATTTACGTTCATTGAGCGTCACGAGTGCCTGCTGATGATTTGCGCCGATGACCGTGTCGCCTTCCCAGTCGCCATAGCGAGCGCGCTTCTCGACCACAGAAGGACTGGCATCAATGGAAACTTGGTTAGCGATGGTGCCGCGTCGTTCACGACCGCCATAGCGCTTCTTCTTGATTTTCTGACAGCGCAAAGTAAGGTGCAGGTCTCCTCCAGCGCGTTTGTCTGCATAGATGTGCTGATAGATGCATTCGTGGCTGATTGTCACTTGACCATTGACGGCCAGATAACCAGATATTTGTTCAGGGCTCCACAGCGCGACGAGCTTAGCTTCAACAAAATGCCAGGTCTTGGCGGCAACACGCCGACTATTATTTGATTCTTGCATGCGCCGCATCGCACAAACGTGAGCCTGTGCAGGCCGGTAGCCGCGCTGGCCTCGATTGCGTCTTAGCTCGCGACTGATAGTCGATTTGTTTCGATTCATCAGTTTGGCAATGGCACTCTGGTCATGTCCTGCTTGTTTAAGAATGTAAATTTGGTATCGTTCGTCTTGGGTGAGATGTGTATAGGTCATTTCGGGCAACTTCGACTTGGAGGTCTGGGGGCTCGGATGCTATCTCATCTTGCCCACCATTCCTATTTATCAAGTTGCACTTCGAATTTGAATTCGCGTATCAAAAAAACGCCGCTTGCGGCGTTTTTATTCGAGACACTAAATTTCTTCACCCAGAAAGCCACCGCTTTGATGCGCCCATAGGCGCGCATACAAACCGTTCTGCGCCAGCAGTTCCTGATGGCTGCCTTGTTCGACGATGGCACCTTGATCGAGCACGACCAGTCGGTCCATCGCTGCAATGGTCGATAGTCGGTGGGCGATCGCCACCACGGTCTTGCCCTCCATGAGGCGGTACAGGCTTTCCTGAATCGCTGCTTCGACTTCGGAATCAAGCGCGCTGGTGGCTTCATCGAGCAGTAGGATGGGCGCATCTTTAAGCATCACGCGGGCAATCGCGATGCGCTGGCGCTGGCCGCCGGAAAGTTTGACGCCGCGCTCGCCGACATGGGCGTCGTAAGCTTTGCGTTGATGCGCGTCGGCCAGCGAACCGATGAATTCATGGGCTTCGGCGCGCCGTGCGGCCGCGATCATTTCGCTGTCGCTGGCGTCGGGACGGCCGTAAAGAATATTGTCGCGCACCGAACGATGCAGCAGCGAGGTGTCCTGGGTCACCATGCCGATCTGGGCGCGCAGGCTGTCTTGCGTAACTTCGGCGATATCCTGGCCGTCCACCAGGATGCGGCCCTGCTCGAGGTCGTAGAAGCGCAGCAAGAGGTTGACGATGGTCGATTTGCCGGCGCCGGAGCGACCCACCAGACCTATCTTTTCGCCGGGCTGGATGTGCAGATTGAGTTTGCTGATGACTTGCCGCCCTGGTTCATCGCCGGCGCCGTAGGAAAAACTGACTTGGTCGAACTGCAGCGCACCGCGTGTGACCTGCAGCGCCTGCGCGCCCGGCTTATCCTTGACTTCATGCGCACGCGCCAACGTGTTGATGCCGTCCTGCACGGTGCCGATGTGTTCGAACAATGCTGCCATTTCCCACATCACCCAATGGGCGATGCCGTTCAGGCGCAGCGCCATGGCAGTCGCCGCAGCTACCGCACCGACCCCGACCTGGCCCTGGGTCCACAGCCATAGCGCGACACCGCTGGTGGACAGGATCAGCAGCATGTTGAGCAGATGGTTGGTGATATCAAAGCCGCTGACCAGGCGCATCTGGCGATGCACGGTGGTCAAGAAATCCTGCATTGCGCTGCGTGCATAGCCGGCTTCACGGCCGGCATGGGAAAACAATTTGACGGTGGCGATGTTGGTGTAGGCGTCGGTGATGCGTCCGGTCATCAACGAGCGGGCATCGGCTTGATTGCGTGCCACGCGCGACAGGCGCGGCACAAAATAGCGCAGCGCGGTGCCATACAACACCATCCAGCCCAGAAACGGTAGCAGTAGCCAGACATTGAAACTGGCGACCACGGTGGTCATGGTGATGAAATAGATCAGCACGAACACCACAATGTCGCCCAGGATCATGCATACGTCACGCACCGCCAGTGCGGTTTGCATCACCTTGGTGGCGACCCGGCCGGCAAATTCGTCCTGATAGAAGCTCATGCTCTGATTGAGCATGAGCCGGTGAAATTTCCAGCGCAGCAGCATCGGAAAGGCCCCCGCCAGGGTTTGATGCTTGACCATGGTTTGCAGCGCCACCACCAGCACGCTGGCGGCCAACACCAGGCCTAGCAGCATGAGATGGTGGCCCTCTTGCACCCACAGTTGCGCTGGTGGGACGTCACTGAGCCAATCGATGATGCGGCCCATCATGGCAAACAACAGGGCTTCGAAGGCGCCGATGATCGCCGTCAGCAAGGTCATGCCGAGAATATAACGGCGCAAGCCTTGGCTACAGGCCCAGATGAAGGCAGCAAAACCGCGCGGTGGCGGCTTGGGGATGTTGTCAGGAAACGGGTGTATCAGCTTTTCGAACCAGGCCAGCATGCAATCTCCAAAGTGACGCCATGACAGCGAGAGACCAATGCCGCGCTGTTGCGAACTGCGAAATTCTAACCTGTTCACCAAAAGCGGGCAGGCTCGGCTTGATCCGATTATCTGTAAACATAGTTTGTTTCAAATTTGCGCAGCTGAAAGTCGTGGGATTGCTTATCATTACTAAAATGTATTTTGAATAGTTGTAAAAAATTCTAAATATCACTGACTGCCTCCCTACGATTACCGCTTTCCCTGGAACTACATGACCACTGACAAGAAGAAATCGATCGATCGTCACGCCATTTGGCATCTCATCAAACCGTACTGGGTCTCGGAAGAGTGCGGGAAGGCGTGGGGATTATTCACTGTCATCCTGGCGCTGGTATTGGTGATGGTCTACATCAATGTGCTACTTACCGACTGGAACCGCAGCATGTACGACTCGCTGCAGAACAAGGATTTTGCAGCCTTCAAGCATCTGTTGTGGCAGTTTTCTTATCTGGCGTTTGCTTACATCATGGTTGCCACTGGGCGTATCTATCTCACGCAATGGCTGCAGATTGGCTGGCGTACCTGGATGACCGACAAGTACATGGGCAAGTGGCTGCTGCACCATGCCTACTACCGCATGGAGCAAGGGCATATCGCGGACAACCCGGATCAACGGATTGCGGAAGACTTGCGCGCGCTGACCTCGAGCACCATCAGCTTGGTGCTCGGCTTCATTTCCAGCGCGGTGACGCTGGTGTCATTCGTCGGCATTCTGTGGGCCATCAGCGGACCGGTCAGTTTCATGCTGATGCATCAGCAGTGGGTCATTCCCGGTTACATGGTGTGGTTCGCGATTGGTTACGCCGGCGTTGGTTCGTGGATCATCTGGTGGGTCGGTAAACCGTTGGTGGTGCAAAGTTTCAATCAGGAACGCTTTGAGGCGAATTATCGTTTTGGCCTGGTTCGGGTGCGTGAACATGCTGAAGCGATTGCACTGTACCGTGGCGAGCAGCGTGAGCGCACGGGGCTCAATGGCAGTTTCGAAGACATTCGGCAGAACTGGTGGGCCATCATGCGCACCACCAAAAGCCTCAATATCGTGAGCACTTTCTACGGCCAGTTTGCCAATATCTTCCCCATTCTGGTGGCGGCGCCGCGCTACTTCAGCGGTGCCATTTCGCTGGGCGCGCTGATGCAGATCAGCAGCGCCTTCGGTCAGGTACAGGACGCCTTGTCGTGGTTCATCAATGTCTTCAGCACGCTGGCTGACTGGAAGGCCAGTATCAACCGTCTGGCCGGTTTCAATCAGGCCGTCGAGGCCGTCCAGCGTCTGCCTGAAGGTATCGCGCTGGAGCGTCACGAGGGCGATACCATCGAGCTGCAAGCCTTGTCGCTGGATTTGCCGGATGGCACGGCTTTGGTCACTCACCTCAGCGGTACCATCAAGCAAGGTCAGCGCATTCTGGTCAGCGGCCCATCCGGTTGCGGCAAGTCGACGCTGTTCCGCGCTATCGCCGGGATTTGGCCCTACGGTAGTGGCAACATCGCGCTGCCGCCTGAAGGCAAACTCATGTTCGTGCCGCAAACCAGTTATTTACCGATTGGCAGCTTGCGTTCGGTGCTGACCTATCCGGCCGCCGATGGCACTTATACCGACCAGCAGATCGTGCATTACCTGGAGCTGTGCCGCCTGTCACATTTGAAGGATGCGCTCGATGTAGTCAATAACTGGGGTAATCAACTGTCGCCGGGCGAACAACAGCGGCTGGCGTTTGCGCGCGTGTTCCTGACGCGACCGGAGATACTGTTCCTCGACGAAGCCAGCAGCGCCATGGATGGGGAGACCGAAGAACTGCTGTATGGCAAGCTGCAGGAAGAATTGCCGCAGGCGGCCATCATCAGCATTGCGCACCGCGAAACGGTGGCACGTTATCACCAGCAGCGCTGGCATTTCTCGCGCAGCAGCAGTGAGCAGACCAGCACGCTGGGTATCGCGGCCATTTAGTTGACGTTGAGTTGACGTTGGATGGACATTGCGTTGCGCGTCCAGGAGCAAAGTCGGCCATGCCGACTTTGCATAACGCACCCAGATTGTCTGTGCAAAAATGATGTGACTGGATCGATTAAACGGATCCTGTTTTTCGTCGCCGCCATCGCCTATTGAAAGCCTCCCATGAATGATCCTATCGTCTATTTGAACGGCCAGCTGACGCCTCTGTCGGAAGCCAAAATCCCTGTGCTGGACCGCGGCTTCATCTTCGGCGACGGTATCTATGAAGTCATTCCGATGTATGCAGGCAAGCCGTTTCGCGGCGAGCAGCATATCGCTCGACTGTTTCGCAGCCTGGCCACCATCGGTATTCCAAATCCGCATAGCGCCGAGCAATGGCTGGCACTGATCGCTCGCGTGGTGCAAGCCAATGATCTGAGCGATCAGATGATCTATATCCAGGTCACACGCGGCGTGGCCAAGCGTGCCCATGCCTTTCCCAAGGAAGTCACACCGACCGTGTTCATCATGACCAACACCATGGTGTTGCCGAGCGCCGAGCTGCGCGCCACCGGGGTGGCGTGCGTGAGCATGGAAGACAAGCGCTGGCTGAACTGCCAGATCAAGTCGACTTCGCTGCTGGGTAACGTGCTGGCGGCGCAGTATGCGGCTGAAAACGAAGTGACCGAAGCGATTCAGTTCCGTGACGGCTTCCTCAGCGAAGCTTCTTCATCCAATGTCTGGATCGTCAAGGAGGGCAAATTGCTGGCACCACCCAAGGACAATCTGATTCTGGAAGGTATTCGTTACGGTCTGATTGAACAATTGTGCGCGGCTCAGGGCATCGTCTTCGAAGCCCGTAAGATTGAACAGGCTGAAGTATTTTCCGCGGATGAAGTCTTGTTGTCTTCGGCCAGCAAGGAAGTGCTGCCGGTGGTACGCATTGACGACAAGACCATCGGCGCCGGCGTGCCGGGCCCGGTCTACGCCAAATTGTATGCCGGTTATCAAGCCGCCAAACAGGCGCTCTGATTACCGTGATAGGCGGGAAGCGACGGCTTGCTCTTAGGCAAGGCGCCGCTTCCAGGCAGGACGATGCATGGCGTAAAATAGCGTAATTCATCTTGAAGGCCGCACATCATGCCATTACCCACTGAAGAATCCCTGATCGAATATCCAAGCGACTTTCCCATCAAAGTCGTCGGCATCATGCACGATGAGTTCACCGACCGCATCGTGCAGATGATCATCGAACACGATCCCACTTTCGATGCCGGCAAAGTTGAAATGCGGCCGTCCTCGCAAGGCAACTATTTGTCCCTGACCGTGACGGTTCGTGCCACCAGCCGCGAGCAGCTCGACAATTTGTATCGTGCATTGTCGGGACACGAGATGGTCAAGTTCGTGTTGTAAATGCGGTTTTACGCAACGAAGAGCTAATCCGAAACCGGAGTGTCGTTGGGCGTTCCGGTTTTTTCTTGAGGAACGACACTCGCTCCGGGCCAGCGCGGATGCGCCATGAAGGCGGCGATTTCTTCCAGTATCCATTGCCGGAACCACTGTACCTGTGGTTTGCCAAAGGACGTCGGTGTGGCGCAGAAATAGTAGGCCTTGTCGGTCTTCCAGGCGATGTCGAATAATCGCACCAACTCACCGGCGGCAATTTCCTGTGAGGCGATCGCATGGCGCGAGAGGACGATGCCGGCACCATCGGCGGCGGCACGTACCATCAGCGACGCGTCTTCTGTTACCAAGCCGCCAGCCGGATCCGGCAGATCCAGTCCGGCCTGCGCGAACCAGGGTTGCCACGATTCTTCCATGCCATCCATGCGCAGTAGCGTGCAATCTTTCAGTTGTTGTGGTGACGTGGGTAGGCGGCCTTGCCGGTAGTGTGGACTGACGACCGGGTAGTAATAGTCATCCATCAGTTTCTCTACCCGTAAGCCGGGATAAGTGCCCGTGCCAAAACGCACACCGACATCAATGCCGTCGCGCGCCAGGTCATTCATCTGGCTGCTCGACTGCAGGATCACTTCAATGCCGGGATGACGGTCAATAAATTTCCACAAGCGCGGCGCCAGCCAGCGCGAAGCGAAGGAAGGCAAGACGGAAATCACCAGCCTTTGTTGGCGGTCTTGCTCCCGCAGGACGATGGCCGCATCGGCGATATCGCCTAGCGCCTTGCGGATCACCGCCGCAAAGCGCTGACCGGCGTCGGTGACGGCAATGCGCTTGCCGTTGCGTTCAAACAACGGCAGCCCCAACTCCTGTTCCAGCGCACGGATCTGGTGGCTCACCGCGCCGGGGGTGACGTGGATCTCTTCAGCGGCACGTGAAAAGCTTTCGTGCCGTGCCGCCGCTTCATAGGCGCGTAATGCAGCGAGATTGGGTAGTTTTCTGAAATCGGCCATCGGCAAAGCACCTCTTGTGAATTAAATTAGCAAGAAGATTGAATATATATCGTTTTAGCTTCTCCGTCCTGTTGACTAGAATAGCCTCAACGCACCATCAATGCCAGCTACTGCTCTGATGTGAAGTGAATTCACAGGCACCGTAGCGCTACACCGTGCGTAGGAAAGGAAAGTCATTATGCAAAATATTTTCATCAATAGGTCCTTGCATCTGCGCACGGGAGAGGTTGCTACATTGCAAGTTAATGGCGCAGTCAGGCTGCAAGTCGGCAATGGACGGGTCTGGATCACGATGGAAGGTGCTCCTGACGATTACTGGCTCTCCGCTGGCGAGCAAATCGAGATTGCCGGGCGCGGCATGCTGGTTGTGGAAGGCGCTGATGCCAGCAGCCAGGTGCAGCTCAGTTTGCCGCAGCAGCACTGGTTCACCCGCCTGACAGTGGTACTGCAGAGCTTGCGGCGTCCAGCCGGGCGCCGCATCGCCGGCGGCGTCCAGGCGGCACGCTGATCGCACTCATCGTCTACTCGGGCCAGCTTACGGCGTGAGTAGGCGAAATTCGCTACACTGACGGCTATGCGAACCGCTCCCCAGATTATCCGGCGCGGCGTTGAAGACTATCTCACCACCTTCGACGCCATGCGCGCCTACACCGACAGCCGCAACAGCGAAACCCCCGATCAGCTCTGGATTGTCGAACATCCCCCGGTATTCACTCTGGGTCTGGGTGCTGACCAGTCTCATGTTCTCGATGCGCACGACATTGCCGTGGTGCAAACCGATCGTGGCGGCGAAGTGACCTACCATGGTCCGGGTCAGGTGGTGATTTACCTATTGATCGATTTACGCCGCAACCATCCGGGCGCGCGCGTGTTCGCCCGCGAATTCGTGCAAAAGATCGAACAGGCGGTCATCGATACGCTGGCGGCGTATAATCTCGCAGGTGAGCGCAAGCAGGGCGCGCCCGGCATCTACGTCAGCACGGGGCCGTGGCAGGGCGCCAAGATTGCGGCACTGGGATTGAAAATTCGTGCGAACGGTTGCACTTATCATGGCGTGTCGCTCAATGTTGCCATGGATCTGGCGCCGTTTTCCTGGATCAACCCCTGCGGCTATGCCGGCCTTGCCACGGTGGATATGCAGACCCTGGGTGCGGCCGCTGGTCTCAACCAGGTGCAGTTGCTGCTGGCCGACAAACTGCTGACGCAGTTTATCTAGCGATGCTGTCCTCACACTGAATTGCACCAGACTGTACTTTGTAGATCGCCGTCGACAGCGACGGTAACAACCATCACGACTATGACAACCGACATCACTTCAGGCGAGTCTTCGCTGCGCAACCCGACCGACAAACAAAAGGGCGCCGGCAAGACGGCCTGGATTCCGATCAAGATCGTGCCAGCCGAAAAGCTCAAGAAGCCCGACTGGATTCGTGTCAAGGCAGGTTCGCCGACCACCCGCTTCTATGAAATCAAAGACATTCTGCGCGCCAACAATCTGGTCACGGTGTGCGAAGAAGCCTCCTGCCCGAATATCGGCGAATGCTTTGGCAAAGGCACCGCCACCTTCATGATCATGGGTGACAAATGCACCCGCCGTTGCCCGTTCTGTGACGTCGGCCATGGCCGTCCTGATCCGCTCGACCCCAACGAACCAGAAAATCTGGCACGCACCATCGCTCAGTTGAAGCTCAGCTATGTGGTCATCACCAGTGTCGACCGTGATGATTTGCGTGACGGTGGCGCCGGCCACTTTGCCGCCTGCATTGAACGCGTGCGTGAATTGTCGCCTGAGACGCGCATTGAAATCCTGACCCCGGACTTCCGTGGCCGCATGGATCGCGCGCTGGAAATTCTCAAGATGGCGCCGCCCGATGTCATGAATCACAACCTCGAAACCGCGCCGCGTCTGTACAAGGAAGCGCGTCCTGGTTCCGACTACGAATACTCACTGAACCTGCTCAAGCGTTTCAAGGAGTTACATCCGAATACGCCGACCAAATCCGGCATCATGGTTGGCCTGGGCGAAACCGACGAAGAAGTGTTGCAAGTCATGCGTGACATGCGCGCGCACAACGTCGACATGCTCACCATCGGTCAATACCTGATGCCTAGCGGCGACCACCTCCCGGTACGTCGTTATGTGCACCCCGACACCTTCAAAATGTATGAAGAAGAAGCTTACAAGATGGGCTTCGTGCACGCCGCAGTCGGCGCCATGGTGCGTTCGAGCTATCATGCCGATCAACAGGCACATGGTCTGATTGGCTGATCTGTGCATGGCGCTCAATGCAGGTGCAGCAGTTGGTTCTAGGTAGACTGTGCCTGCTTATGTCATCTATTTTTTCTTGCGCGCATGCGTGATGCGCCATGTCGAAGAAAGCATCTCAGGGTGATTGTTGAGATGCTTTCTGGCTTGAGGCCGGTTCGCCGCACCCATGTCAACACCCGTCTTTGTTCTGTCTTGCCAACGCTTGCATCCGGTCTAAAAAATGAATTCTCAAATCAATGCACTATTGGGTCAGTCAATTCAATGTTTTGAACAAGGGAAGCTGGATGAGGCGGAGCGTCTTTTAGCCAGAATCTTGCAAATGCACGCTAAGAATTTTGATGCCTTGCACATCCTGGGCGTCATCAAGGGCATCAAAAATGACCAGCAAGAGGCGATTCGCTTATTCAAGAAAGCCATTGCCATTGACGCCAACAACAATTTTGTTCAATTCAATCTGGCCAAGGCATTAAGTGAGATCGGCAAGGACGAAGACGCTATCGTTCACTATAAAAAGGCGGTGCAGCTGGCGCCCCGGCATATCGAGGCGTGGCTTAATTTTGGCGTGTCGTTGAGCAATCTGAAACGCTTTGAAGATGCCTTGGCATGCTACGAAAAAGTGCTCGGACTGAATCCGCACTATGGACAGGCCTGGGTCAATATCGGCGTCGCCTTTTACAAACTGGCGCGCTATGAGGAGGCGCTGCAGGCCTATGACAAGGCCTTGGCGATGGTGCCTGATCATGCCGAGTCTTGGTCCAATACTGGCGCTGCGCTGGAAAAATTGCAACGTTATCCGGCCGCCGTCATGGCATACGAAAAGGCCTTGTCGTTCAACCCGAATCTGGCTGAAACCTGGTTCAACTACGGCGCTGCCTTGCGTAAGCTCAAACGCTATGATGACGCCGTGCAGGCATATAACCAGGCTTTTTTGCTCAATCCATCCAATGCCGAAGTCTGGTTTGAAAGTGGCAATGTTCTGTGCGAATTGAGAATGTACGAAGCGGCCTTGTCCGCCTTCGACAAGTGCATAGAAATGCATCCTGACTATGCCGATGCCTGGAGCTGCAAAGGGACGGTGCATACGATATTGCGACAATATGAGCAAGCCCAGAGCGCATTTGATCAAGCGCTGGCTTTGCAGCCAGATTTGGCCGTGGCATGGTTGAACAAGGGTTTGTTTTTCAGCGAAAAAAAACAGTTCGCAGAAGCACAGCAAGCCTATGCCCAAGCGCTCAAGATCAAGCCGGAGCTCGACTATCTGTATGGCAAATGGCTCAGCTGCAAGCTGATGTTGTGTGACTGGACGGGGCTGGATGACGCGTTCAAATCGTTACAGGCGCTGATCGACGATAAGCGGGTGCCAATCGACCCGTTTTCATTATTTCCGATGACGGACGATCCGCTGCTGGAAAAACGTTACGCCCAGTTTTATACCGAGAAGATGTATCCGGACCGCCGTGCCCAAATACAATGGCCTTTGCCAAGCAAAGACGCTCGCATCAAGATTGCTTATTTTTCTGCCGATTTTCATGAGCACGCGACGGCCTATCTGATGGCCGAACTGTTTGAAAAACATGATCGCAACCGTTTTGAAATCATCGCGTTTTCGTTCGGCCCAGCGTCGCAATCGGCCATGCGCAACAGAATCGCGACTGCCATGGATCAATTCATCGACGTCAGAGAAAAGAGCGAACAGCAGATCGCTGCACTGTCACGTTCGCTTGGCATCGATATCGCAGTGGATCTGAAGGGGCATACGCGCGATAACAGAATGGACATTTTTGCTCACGGAGCCGCGCCCGTGCAGCTCAGCTACCTCGGCTATGCGGCCACGTCTGGCGCGTCTTACATGGACTACATCCTGGCCGACGCAACGCTCATCGGAGATGAACTGGCGGCAAATTACAGCGAAAAAATCGTGCGCTTGCCCAATTCCTATCAGGTCAATGATCGATTGCGGGTGATCTCTGACAGACAGTTCAGCCGGGCAGAGCTGGGCTTGCCGGAAGCGGGGTTTGTGTTCGCCTGTTTCAACAGTAACTATAAAATTGCGCCGGAAAGTTTCGACATCTGGATGCGCTTGCTGCATCAGGTACCGGGCAGCGTGTTCTGGATATTCCAAGACAGTGCGCATGTCGTCGAGAATTTGCAGGCCGAAGCAGAGCGTCGCGGGATTGCCAAGGAGCGTCTGGTCTTTGCGCCGCATATGGCGCTGTCGCTGCATCTGGCACGGCATCGTCAGGCCGATCTGTTCCTCGACACCTTCAATTGCAATGCGCATACCACCGCCAGCGATGCGCTGTGGGCCGGTTTGCCGGTCGTGACGCGGCTCGGCAATACCTTCTCGAGCCGGGTGGCGGCGAGTCTGCTCACTGCCGCAGGCTTATCCGATCTGATCGCCGCCAATAATGACGAATATGAAGCACTGGCGCTGAAACTGGCGCGCGATCATGGCATGCTGGCGGGCTACAAACAAAAGCTTGAGCAGACCCGTCTGAGCTGTCCTTTGTTTGATAGTGGATTGTTTACACAGCATCTGGAAACGGCTTATCAAGCCATGCATGCAAGACATCTGGCAGGCTTGCCGCCGGATCATCTGGATGTCGCAAGCTAGTCCTTGTCGTTGTGCCTAATCTACGCGGGTGCAAATAAAAGCATGGGTAGCGTAGGGAAAACTCAGCCGGGTCTAGCCGCACAAGTCAGGATGGCTGGCGATCAATTGCGCAATCTGTCGGCGCACACGGGCATTGGCCTCTGGCGATAGTGCCGCAATGAAGCTGACCGATATGAAGCGATCCATGATGCGCTGTTGCGGCGAGCCTTTATGCACATAGTCGAAACGGCTTTGTTCCAGCGTCGTGAAGTATTTTCCTTGATCCCGCTCAAACGTCTGTTGCCAGTCACCTTTGTAAAAACGCAGGGCATCGCCCTCACAGGGCGTGTTGATGTCGGTCAAGCTATGCCGCCAGTCTAGCGCTGCATCGCGCACATTCCAGCGGCAGCTCTTGCGCCGTTCCACTCAGGGCTGTCACGCAAGTCAGGCCGCCAACTTTGCCATCCGCTATTGCGAGCCGGCGCGTCAGTTCTATCAACGCAAAAAACCAAACGGAACGGCATCGTCGCCATCAAGGCCGTTGCGCACAAATTAGCGCGGGTCTGTTTCACGTATTAAGAACGGGACGCGCAAGCAGCTGACAGTCTGAACAGCTTCATGAGGGCCTAGCAGAATTGGGCTTCAAGGGGGCTTATGATCGCGTGGCAGCGTTGGCCAGGCAATGGAGCAGGCGCAAGTAGGGCAGGTAGGGCACTTCGGCGCGCAAACGAACCGCAGGGGCAAACGTATCTTGTGGATGCGGCAGTATCAGACGCATTACGCCGCTGCGCATTCTTGGTATGCAAAAATCGGGCATGCAGCGTGTTTTCCAGGATTTGGTCAGAACGTATGTCACACCCATGAATCCTAAATTCATGCCGAACCAAAGTGGTGATTTAACGGTCTTTTAATTGAAATATTTTTATTGCCATCTCAGATTCTAGCTTAGCGCAGCGCAGCACCAAGTGCTGAGCAGCTGATTAAGAATCGCGTCCAACAGGAGTAGCGCATGGTGAATGTCATATGTCTCAAATAGAGACGACAGGGCTAATGCAAGCAGAGACAATAGCGCACGATGCGGCGTCAGCCGCGCCCGATCGATCAGGCGCTCGTCGTTTAGCCTTCGCTATTACTGCGGTCGGAGCGACGATTGCCTGTTTTTGCGCCAAACACTTGCAAGTTTTCTGGTCATCCGGAAGCAAGCCGGGACAGGCAAACTGGATGCAAGATTTGCCCGATGACGAGCGCAGGCTCGCCGTATCGTTAATGCAGATCGTGCAAGCGCCGCCAGCAGATGAACGCAGAACGACGGCGACCACCAAAGCGGATGCATGGGTAGCCGCAATCCAACTGGCGACTGGCCTGGTGGAAAAGTCGAATATCGCATTGACGCCAGTATCGCAAGCGGCGCACCAAGCATCAGATCGATACGGTGTTATGTACGATCGGCTTGGCACCGCGCCGGCTGATCGGTATATCGTCACCGATCAGCTGCCCACCCTGCCGGCAGAGAAGTCAAACGTGATTGCTGCCGCCGCGGAGTCGGAAAAATTCACGTTGTGGCATGCCTTGACAGAGCATGTAGATGAGCCCGGCCGTGCAGATTCGCTGACGCGAACGAAAAAACATATCACCGATATAGACGAAGTAACATCGAGCAACCTGGGTACTCTGGTGGATCAGCTGCTGATGGAGGGCGGTATTCCAGCGGTGATACGCGAGCGCATACAGTACATCATCGCCGCTCATCAAAATGAACCGCGACCGGTGTTCATCATGCTGAAGCTCTTTGAAGAAACCATCAAGACGCTGCAGGAATTGACAAGAGTTTCACAGCCTGATGAAACGGCTCGCAACGATTACCATTTTCTCTATCGCTCGCTGCGCTTATTTTGGGGTTTTAGCAAAGTATTGGATGATGAGGTCAGCGAAAGCAAGCTTGCGAGTTATAAAGAGGCTTTACGGCAAGATCGATGGCGCGAGCACGAAAATAACCAACCGCCAGAAACGGGGCCGGATCATTCCGACGCCAGAATCATCATCGATTATCTCGCTTCGAGGAGCGCCGCATGGCGTGAGCAGGGGCTGAGCGGGCGCGATAAAATCGTCTTTCACAACCGCGACGAAGCGAGAACGTTCACCATTACTGAAATGATCGAGCGCAAGCACCTCGACTTTTTCGAAAATTTAAAGTCAGGACTGTACTTCCACTTTCAATACGACAATACCGGATTGAAAGATGATGATTTAATTAAATTCGTCCGCTCCACCACGAATCCGCAACTCTTCACCGATTTCAAGCAGTCACCTCGATATCAGCCCGAGGGTTATTACAAATTGGCGGCCAGACAACTGCTCGAAATGCATCTGCAACAGATGTCGGCCACGCCACTGCAATTCAATCGCGATGTGACGATCGAAAGATTGATTATGCGCGCGGCAGAAAGATTTTTTCCCAATCACCCGATAACTCTCGCGACAAAGGAAACGATCGCTGAATTGAACCGCCTGACCGCCAACACACCAGGATTCAATTGGCCGGAAAGAACCGTACTGGCCTACGCCTGCGGCTTCGTGTCAGAAGGCGATCAAGCACTGTACGGCGAACTGGAGAAGCAGGATTTGCTGGACAGTGATTATATTTATCGTTATCGCGGCCGCCTTGGCAAGATGCAATCCGCTGTAACGAAATTGGACATATTCCTCAGTCGCGGCGCCAAAGAGATCACTAGCGAAATTTCCCAGCGCGACAACGTGCGTATGCTCTGGCCAAAGGAATTCAGTCCAGAGTTGATTGCTTATCTGACCAGTGGCGAAAAGATGATCAATGCATTCGCTAAAAAAGTTTTCACAGAAGTGAGGGCCATCGAGATTGAGGATGAGCTGGGGCAAGCTATGCCGCCCTTGTCGGAGAGACTGAAAAAGCTCGCCACTGAGGCGGGAAAAATTTATGGGATAGAGGATTGCAGCCTCGCCGATGAGATCGAATTTACGTATCAATCCGCGCTGCCGGGTGTTGAAAAATCTAACGGGGTCAAAATGAAATTCACGGTCAACCAACTTATGCTCGGCGTTGAGCGGACATGGAAGGCAACAGAATTAATGCTGTATGAACGATTTATTTCCAAAATCCCGGCCAAGGTGGTACACGACAAAGTGGAGGATTATAAAAACTATGTGAGAAGCCTGTTGGCCTCTAATGTGCAAGATCGATTGATTGCTCAGCTCAACGACCTGAAGCAAGATGTGCACCTGAAAAAGCAGTTCATGCAATATGTCGATATCGCTACGGGCAGCGTGAAGGTCGGTGGCAAGCCTTGGTATGAATTTGCGGAGACGCCATTGCTACTTATTTTCCCTGTTCGTGATCCTACTGCGCAAGAATTGGCAGCCGGTAGGCGACGTTCCAATCCTTTTGGTCCACCTGTGCCCAATGCCTGGTTAAAGGAGGCTGCCATTCCTATTGATATCGTTTCGCTGATGACCAGGAAGATCGACCGCTACGATTCTTACGCCGACATGCTGCGGCAGCTGGCGATGAGTACGCCTGCTTCCGTTCACATCAAGGCCCATTTTCCCATAGGTTATGCTGATGGCTTCGGTGATTTGGCGTTGACGGAAATAAGGACTGGCGATGATCAATATGAGCGACGCATTGGCTGGTATATAGAGAACGTTGACAGAATTATCAAATCTGCCGCCGAGGCGACTGCTGTTAGCGTTTTTGAAGGCACGGGCCATGCAGGCTTTGTTGCCGGGGAATTTCTGACGGCTGTGCGCCCGGGATGGGGTCTTGTCACGTCCATGGCTTCCGTGGCTATGTCCAAACTGCTGCAAGCGACGCTGATCAGCACGCGTCCGGACGAACGCAATCGTTTACTCAAGGAATCCATTGTGACGCTGATCCAGGTATTAGCGAAGAAAGTCATCGAACAGTTCGGCGGCAAGGCTGCCGAGAAATTTGCAAATCAACACGATGAAAATATCGATGATTTAAGCCGTCACAGCACAGAGTGGGTTTTGGAAAGATATTTTTTTAATGAGACGGCAGGCTGGCGGCGGTAGATGGCCATGGCGCCTTTATCCAGAACAAGCAGGCGCTTGTGTGGACTTAAGGATGATAAATTTCTGTCCAATCTGATGGGGCGAGCGCTCTGCTGCCGGATCCTCTGGATGTCGCAAGACAGTCGTTTCCGCTGCGCTTAATTCATGCGGGTGCAAACAAAAGCACGCGTGGTGTAGGGAAAACGCAACCGAGTCTTGCCGCGCAAGTCCGGATGGGTGGCGATCAATTCTTCAATCTGCCGACGCACCTTGGCATTGGCTTCTGGCGCCAGTGCCGCAATGAAGCTGACAGACATGAAACGGTCCATGATGACCTGTTCCGGCGAGCCTTCATGGACGTAGTCGAAACGGCTTTCTTCCAATGTTGTGAAATATTTTCCTTGATCCTGCGCAAACGGCTGTTGCCAGTCGCCCTTGTAAAAACGCGGCGCATCGCCCTCATAGGGCGTGATGATATCGGTCAAGGTATGCACCCAGTCTACCGCTTCATCGCGTACATTCCAGATCAGCGCCAGTCGTCCGCCCGGTTTTAGCACGCGATGAAATTCCGTCAGCGCTGCGCCGCTGGCGAACCAGTGGAAGGCTTGTGCGCAGGTAATGATGTCGACCGTTTGGTCTCCCAGGGGCAGCTCCTGCGCGGTTCCACTCAAGGCAGTAATGGCAGCCAGGCTGGCAGTCAGTTGTTCACGCATGGCGTCGACCGGCTCTACGGCGACGACCTTAGCGCCGGTGGCGACGAGTTGCCGGGTAAATTTCCCGGTGCCGGCGCCGACGTCAACGCAAAGGGTTCCCGGCGCGATACCGACACGATTGATCAGCCACGGATTTAATTGTTGCGGATAGTCTGGGCGTCCACGCGAATAGGCTTGGGCCTCGTTGGTGAAGCCTTGTGCAGCAGCAGTATGCAGAGAATGGGTCATATCGTGTGGTGCTGGCCAGGTAGCGGGAGCGGTGAAGCAGACGCCGCGCCCGGGTTGATGAAAATGACATGGAGACTATCTTAATCCCGATTGCGCCATGTTGCTGTTGTCTACGGCGTCGTTGCTGGCCAGCCTTCCAGTTGTTGCAGCGCCTGCAGCAGGGCTTGGCCCGCTTCAACGAGTGACGCGTTGTTTTGAATTTCGATCACGCTAGCGTCCGGCGCACCCAGAGTGACGGGTGAAAAAGCCAGCGCACGTTGCACGCGCGCCTGCACTTCGGCGGCAGTTTCGCGGCCTCTGCTCAACAGACGTTTTTCAAGCGTTGCCGCATTGGCAGTGATATGCACGACTTGCACACCCTGATAGCGGCGCCTTACTTCTGGCAAATAAGAGCGCGAGCCGTTGAGTAAAACCCAATGACGCTGTGCCAGTGGTTCAAGCTCGGTTTGGCGCACACCGTAGCTGAGCCCATTGGCTTCCCAGTGCAATGCGAAATGGCCTGCTGAACGCAAGGCCGAGAAGCCTGCCTGGTCGACACTTTCGTGATCTTCATTGCCGCCGTCGGCGGCGCGGGTAATGCTGCGCCGTGCCCAGTGCAACGGTGCATCGATGGGCAGATGTTGACGCAGCCAGGCCAGCAAACTGTCCTTGCCGGCACCGGAGGGGCCAATGATATAAATCAGGCGTTCGCTCATGATGCCGGCGCCAGTGGGAAGTGCTCCAGCAAAACGAAATCGGCGCCGCGAGTAGGTTCGGCAAACAGCGCGAGCGATTCGCAGCGTAGCGGCGGCAGTCCGGCAAAGCTGGCATCGGCAGCCTGCGCAATGGCCTCAATCGTCGGCGCGTCGAGCGCACTGAGGGAGCCGGTCAGAGACATGTGAAATTGAAATTCTTCCAATACATAGGGATAACCCCAACGTTGCAGCAAGTTTTCCTGTGTCGCGCTCAGTCCGGCGCCGCGCCGGCGCTGCAATTCCGCAGCCGGCAGCGGCAGCGCCAGCGGTTCCAGTTCGGTGACGCAGGCATCGGCCAGCCGCTGCAGCGCCGGTGCAGGTTGCGACGGCGTCAGCGCGAGAAAATCACCCAGCCGTTGCAACTGCAGCGGCGGCATCGTAAAGGCGTGGTGCTGCTGGCACAAGGACTGCAATTGCGCGCGCAAACTTTGCAGCGATGCATGTGCCGCCAGAGCAAAAGGCGCCTTTAACGTAGCGTGCCAGCCATAGCGGCGCGGTGCTTGCGTGACTGCGGCAAATTGCGCGTTCGCCAGTCCCGCAATGGGCCGCAGCGCATAGGTCTCGCCAGTGAGTGCGCAGCGCCCCAGCCAGCGTTTGCCTTGCTCCCACCAGGGATCGTGCGCGCCCGGAGCGAAATAAATGGCATAGCGATAAGTCTGATGTTTGGTTTCTGTCATGTTTTGCGCAGCAGTTGATGGTGTCATGAAACGTACATATTAAAGGTCTATGCTTCGTCGCAACATACCTCCTCGAATGTCTTCAACCATACCACTCTCATGTTTCAATCATTTGACACGACGAATAAATCTGACGGCATAGCGCCGCCGGCAGCATTGCCAACTGCGCGCGCGCAATGGCTGGCGCTGCTGGCACGCGCTCCATTGGCGTTGCTGAGCGCAGACTGGCTACCGCAAGGTTTGCAATGGCGCTGGCTGCGCGCTCCTGAAACTGGACTGATGATGGTGCAGGGACGGGTCGGCGGCAGCGGCGAGCGCTTCAATACCGGCGAACTCACACTGACCCGTTGCACGCTGCGCATGGCGCATGCGCAAGCCGGCAGCGACACCGCTACGGTTGGTGTGGGTTATGTGCTGGGACGTTCGCATGCCAAAGCGCGCCAGGTTGCACTGGCCGACGCGCTGCTGCAGCAATCCGAGTACCAGGAGCAAATCGAGCGTGATTTGCTGCAACCGATCCGGGCGCATCTCAACGCCGAGCGCGTCATGGCACAACAACGTGCCGACAGCACCAAAGTCGATTTTTTCACTGTGGCGCGCGAAAGTGACGCCGGTGAGTTTGAAGAACAGGAAGACATGGCATGACGCAACCCAACACCCTCCATGCCATGCCAGGGATGGCAGCACAGGCAGCGACTGACCTCAGTCACATGGCTGCAGGATTTGCCGATCCGGTGCAAGGCAGTCAGCAGATTTTTCGCGCCGGTTTGCAAGCCATGTCACACCCAGGTCGTATCGTGCCGGTACCAGTCTGCGCTGACTTGCCCACGCACGGTCATGCGGCTTCGGCGCAATTGATGTTGGCCTTGCTGGACGCTGATTGTCGGCTGTGGCTTTCGCCCTCACTACGCGCTAGCGAAGTGGCGACATGGCTGCGCTTTCACACCGGTTGCCAATTGGTCGACACGCTGGCGCTGGCGCACTTTGCCTGGGTCGGTGGCGGCGATGCCATGCCGCGCTTGGCCGATTTTCAACATGGCAGCGATGAAGATCCGCACACCTCGACCAGCTGCGTGATCGACCTGGCAGCGGCACACAGCGCAGCGCAGGACGTCGGTGGCTGGCGCTTGCAGGGGCCGGGCATTGCCGATGTCTGCCAACTCAGTGTGAGCGGTTTGCCGGCCGATTTTGAGGCGCAATGGAACGATAACCAGGCGCAGTTTCCGCGTGGCGTCGACCTCTGGCTGGCCTTGCCCGACAGTCTGATCGGTTTGCCGCGCACCACCCGTATGCATGCGGCCGACGCTGCGTCAAAGGGAGTTTGAGATGTACGTTGCAGTCAAAGGCGGCGAAGCCGCCATCAATCAAAGTTACCGTCTGCTGGCAGAGCAGCAGCGCGGCGATCGCTCCTTGCCGGCACTGTCGGTAGCGCAAATTCAGAGCCAGCTCAAGTTGGCGGTCAATCGCGTGATGACCGAAGGCTCGGTATACGATCCGGAACTGGCCGCCTTGGCCATTCGTCAAGCTTGCGGCGATCTGGTCGAGGCGATTTTCCTGCTGCGCGCTTTCCGCGCCACGCTGCCTCGGCTGGGCACCACCTGTGCACTTGATACTGCCAAGATGCAGTTGAAGCGGCGCATCTCGGCCACCTTCAAGGACCTGCCCGGCGGCCAGATTTTGGGGCCGACGTATGACTACACCCAGCGCTTGCTGGACTTCAGTCTGTTGGCAAACGCGCAGGACGATGGCGATGCCACCGCCGCGCCGCTGGCCCGCAATGACAGCGGCGCAACTAGCGCGCCGGCAACGCCAGAGGTGCCGCGAGTGGTCGACTTGTTAAATCAGGAAGGCTTGATTGAAACACGCCCGGTGCCGCCGGGCGACCCCGAGCCGGTCGATTTGACGCGCCAGCCCTTGCGTTTTCCGGCCACACGCGCAACCCGTTTGCAGAATCTGGCGCGCGCCGACGAAGGCTTTTTGATGGCCATGGCGTATTCCACTCAGCGCGGTTATTCGCATACCCATCCCTTCGTGGGTGAATTGCGTCTGGGCGATGTCGCTGTCGAGATCGTGCCCGAAGAATTAGGCTTTGCCATCTCGATAGGCGACATTGAAGTCACCGAGTGCGAGATGATCAATCAGTTTGCCGGCAGCAAAGAGAAGCCGCCGCAATTCACGCGCGGTTACGGTCTGGCCTTTGGTCACAACGAGCGCAAAGCGATGGCCATGAGTCTGGTTGATCGCGCGCTGCGCGCCGATGAACTCGACGAGAGCGTGACTTCTCCAGCGCAGATGCAAGAGTTTGTCTTGTCCCACAGCGATAGTCTGGAAGCCTCCGGCTTTGTACAACATTTGAAGCTGCCGCATTACGTCGATTTTCAGTCGGAGCTGGGCCTGGTGCGCCAGATGCGGGCCGAAGCAGGCGCGCAGGCAGCGGTCAAGGAACAGTCATGAATCAAACCAGCATGCTCGCCTCGGCCGAGCCGGATGCGTCATCGGACGCCAATGAAATCAACTTTGCCTACCTCGACGAGCGTACCAAGCGCATGATCCGCCGCGCCATACTCAAAGCGGTGGCGATTCCCGGCTACCAGGTGCCGTTTGCTTCGCGCGAAATGCCCTTGCCGTATGGCTGGGGTACCGGCGGCATTCAGGTCACGGCCGCCATGATTGGTGCCCAGGATGTGCTCAAGGTGATCGATCAGGGCTCGGACGATACCGTCAATGCGGTCAACATCCGGCGCTTTTTTGAACGTACTACCGGTGTGCAAACCACCACGCGTACCCATCTGGCGACACTGATTCAGACTCGCCACCGGATTCCCGAAACGCCGCTGCAAGAAGGCCAGGTCATGGTGTATCAGGTACCGGTGCCGGAACCCATGCAAAGGCTGGAACCGCGCGAAGCCGAGACGCGCGCGTTGCATGGTCTGGCCGAGTACGGGCTGATGCATGTCAAGCTGTATGAAGACATCGCGCGGCACGGGCACATTGCCACCACCTACGATTATCCGGTGCAGGTGAATGGGCGTTACATCATGTCGCCTTCGCCGATTCCCAAGTTCGACAATCCTAAGCTGCACCGCAATCCGGCGCTCCAACTGTTTGGTGCCGGCCGCGAAAAACGCATCTATGCGGTGCCGCCGTACACCTCGGTGGAGAGCCTGGGCTTCGACGATCACCCGTTTGAAATTCAACGCTGGAATGCCAGTTGCACCCTGTGCGGCTCGAACAGCAGTTTTCTGGACGAAGTCATCACCGATGACGCCGGCACGCGCATGTATGTCTGCTCGGACTCCGATTATTGCCAGGCACGCCAGTCCGATAGTGCCGATAGCGCCGATAAGGCAAATCAAGCGGAGGCCGTATGAAAGCGAACGATGTCATGCCGTTGCCGCTGTTGAGTGTACAGGGACTGAGCAAGAATTACGCCGGCCGCGTGGCGCTGCAAGATGCCTCGTTTGATCTGTGGCCAGGAGAAGTGCTGGCGGTGGTCGGCGAATCCGGCTCTGGCAAGACGACCTTACTCAATACCGTGGCCGCGCGTCTGCAACCCGATGGCGGGCAAGTGCTGTATGACACGCGCGACGCCGGGTTGCAAGATGTCCATGCCATGAGCCAAGCGCGCCGACGCTTGCTGGCGCGCACCGACTGGGGCTTTGTGCATCAGCATGCGGCCGACGGTTTGCGCATGGAAGTATCAGCCGGCGCCAATGTCGGCGAACGCCTGATGGGTTTGGGCCAACGCAATTACGGTCGCTTGCGCGCTACCGCCGAGCAGTGGCTGGAACGGGTGGAAATCGATGTCGCGCGCATCGACGATGCCCCGCGCACATTCTCGGGCGGCATGCGCCAACGGCTACAGATTGCGCGTAATCTGGTCACGCAGCCGCGCCTGGTGTTTATGGATGAGCCTACCTCTGGTCTGGATGTGTCAGTGCAGGCGCGTTTGCTCGATATGCTGCGCCAGCTGAACCAGCAAATGGGGCTGGCAGTGATCATCGTCACCCATGATCTGGCGGTGGCGCGTTTGTTGGCGCACCGCATGGTGGTGATGTACCGCGGCTGCATCGTCGAAACCGGTCTCACCGACCAGGTGCTGGACGACCCCCAGCACGCGTATACCCAACTTCTCGTTTCTTCGGTATTGCCAACATGAGCACACTTCTTCTGAGCATGAAAGGGGTGAGCAAACGCTTCACCTTGCACCACCAAAATGGTGCGCAAATTCCGGTGCTCGACCAGGTCAATCTGGACGTGCGTACGGGCGAATGCGTGGTGCTGGACGGACCATCCGGCCAGGGCAAAAGCACGCTGCTTAAACTCATCTACGCCAATTACCGCCTCAGCGGCGGTGAGATCACGATCACCCCGCCGCAGGGCGAGCCGGTCGATGTGGGCAGCGCAGCACCGCGTGCGCTGCTGCAATTGCGGCGCGAGACCATCGGTTATGTCAGCCAGTTCCTGCGCGTGATTCCGCGCGTGCCGGCGCTCGACATTGTGGCCGAGCCCTTGACTGAAGGACCGGCCGGCAGCGCAATGACACTCGAAGCGGCACGCGAAACGGCGCGTACCTGGCTGCAGCGGCTGTCGATTCCAGAGCGCCTGTGGTCCTTGCCGCCGGCGACATTTTCGGGCGGCGAGCAACAGCGCATCAACATCGCACGCACGCTCATCAAGCCACGTCCGCTGCTGTTGCTGGACGAGCCGACCGCCTCGCTGGATGGCAAAAATGCAGACGTGGTGATTACCTTGATTCACGAAGCCCGCAGCCGTGGTGCCGCCGTGATCGGCATATTTCATGACACCGCAATAGGGCGGGCGGTTGCCACGCGCCATGTCGATGTCTCGCAATTCAGGAAAAACGCATGAACAGCAATCCAATTTTCAAAAATGCCCGCATGGTGCTGCGCGATGAAGTGCGTCATGGCAGCCTGCAAGTGATCGACGGTCGCATTGCCGCCATCAACGGCGGCGCCACGGCCGCCGCCGAGACGCACGATCTCGAAGGAGACTGGCTGTTGCCGGGCCTGGTCGAAGTCCACACGGACAATTTCGAGCGCCATCTGATGCCGCGTCCAAAAACTGCCTGGGCACCGCTGCCAGCCTTGCTGGCGCACGATGCCGAAATCGCCGCCGCCGGCATTACCACGGTGCTCGATGCACTGGGCGTGGGTGAAATGGACCAGGACAGTTTGCGTGGCAGCTCTTGGACGCCGGTGGTGCAAGCGCTCGATTTTGCCGCTGCACAGGATTTGCTGCGCGCCGATCATCACTTGCACGTGCGTTGCGAATTGCCGGCACCCAATACTATCGACTTATTTCAGGCATTTCACGGTCATCCGCGGCTATCGCTGATTTCATTGATGGATCACACGCCGGGACAACGCCAGTGGGAAAATCTGGAGCAGGCAAAAATTTATTATGTCGGCAAAAAGGGCTGGTCGCTGGAGAAATTCGAACTGCAGGTGGCGCGCGCCACTGAATCGCAGCGTCAATTTGTTGAGCCGCATCGGCAGCACTTTGAGGCATACGGCAAAACCCATGGCGTCTCGCTGGCCAGCCATGATGACACCACCGTAGCGCATGTCGATCAAGCCCATGCAGCAGGTGCTTGCATGTCGGAGTTTCCGACTACGGTGGTCGCTGCCGAGCGCGCCAAGCAATTGGGACTGCTGACCGTGATGGGCGCTCCCAACGTGATGCGCGGCGGCTCCCATTCGGGCAACGTGTCGGCCATTGACTTGAGCCGGCGCGGTTTGCTCGATGCCTTGTCCTCCGACTATATCCCGGCCAGTCTGCTGGGTGCCGCCACACGTCTGGTGGATGAAGAAATTTATTCCTGGCCCGAGGCGATTGCGCGCGTGAGCCGCAATCCGGCCCGGATCAGTGGCTTTCATGATCGCGGCGAACTGGCCGTGGGTTTGCGTGCCGACCTGGTGCAGATGCGCCTGGTGCGGCAGAGCACGGGAGGGCATTTGCCCATCGTGCGTGCAGTCTGGCGCGCCGGCAAGCGGGTTTTATGAATACCGTGGAGCGGCGCAAAAAAGAGGAGTTGACCATGACTTATGCTTTACAAATCCGTCGTCTCAATAAGCATTTTGGCAATGGACGGCATGCGTTGCGCGATGTGGACATCAGCATCAAAAAGGGCGAAATGGTTGCCCTCATCGGCGCCTCGGGTTCCGGAAAATCCACCTTGTTGCGGCACATTGCCGGCTTGATGGCCGCCGATGGCGGCGCCGATTCCGTGATCGAAGTCAATGGCCGCTGTCTGCAGCGCAACGGTCGCATTGATCGCGATGTACGTAGCTTGCGGGCGCAGATTGGCTTTGTTTTTCAGCAATTCAATCTGGTTGATCGATTGCCGGTATTGACCAATGTCTTGACTGGCGCGCTGCATCGGATGCCGCGCTGGCGTGGTTGGCTGGGACTGTTTTCGGCGCAGGAACGGGCCCACGCGCTGGACGCTCTCAAGCGCGTCGGCATTGCCGATTGCCATGCCCAGCGTGCCGTCACCTTATCGGGTGGACAACAGCAGCGCGCCGCCATTGCACGCACGCTGGTGCAAGGTGCGCAGATGGTGTTGGCCGATGAACCGATTGCCTCGCTCGATCCTGAGTCGGCGCGCAAAGTGATGGAGCTGCTGACCCGCATCAACCGTGAGGATGGCTGCACGGTATTGGTGTCGCTGCATCAGGTGGATATCACGCGCCGCTATTGTCCGCGTGTCATTGCGCTACATCAAGGCTGTGTGGTGTTTGACGGACCATCGGCCGCCTTGACGCCAGAACTGTTGCGCGAACTCTACGGCGTCCAGGCCGACGAATTGCTGCCCGCAAAGAGCGCCGTTGAAGCAGTGTCAGAGAACGCAGAAAGACTCGTCGCAACAGCGCTGACATCGGTCATGGCGCATGCGGTTTGAGTTGCCGTAGTTTTTTGTTTTATCGCCTCATTTTTGATCAAACTTACCAGGAGTTTTCATGTTTAAACAATGGATGACTTGCGCTGGCATCGCATTGGCTACGGCCATGTCGCTTGGCACTGCCCATGCAGAAGAATTGAATTTCGGCATTATTTCAACCGAAACCACGCAGGCGCTCAAGGCCAAATGGCAGCCTCTGGTTGACGACATGGAACGCAAGACGGGTTACACGATCAAGCCGTTTTTTGCCTCCGATTATGCCGGCGTGATTGAAGGCATGCGCTTCAATAAAGTGCAATTGGCTTGGTTCGGCAACAAATCTGCGATGGAAGCTGTGGATCGCGCCAATGGAGAAATTTTTGCACAGATGGTGAGCGCCGACGGTGCACAAGGCTACTACTCGCATCTGATTGTCAACAAAGACAGCCCGATCAATAACATCCAGGACATGTTGGCCAATGCCAAAAACCTGAGCTTTGGCAATGGTGATCCGAATTCAACATCCGGTTATCTGGTGCCTTCCTATTATGTGTTTGCACAAAACCACGTTGATGCCAAGACTGCTTTCAAGGTCGTGCGCAGCGGTAGCCATGAAGTCAATGCGTTGGCGGTGATCAACAAGCAGGTTGACGTTGCCACCAACAATAGCGAAAACCTGAGCATCGTCAAAAACACCGCACCAGAAAAATTCAAGCAGATCAAGATCATCTGGACCTCGCCTCTGATTGCCCTCGATCCGCTGGTGGAGCGTCGCGATTTACCTGACGCGGTCAAGGCAAAAATCAAGGATTTCTTTGTCAATTATGGCAAGACCGATGCGCATGAAAAAGAAGTCCTCAAGCAAATCAATGGCCTGTCCGGGTTCCGCGAATCGAGCAATGCGCAGTTGAAGCCGATACGCCAACTTGATCTGTTCAGCCAACGCGTCAAACTGGAAGCTGATGCCACCTTGGGCGAGACGGAAAAGAAAAATGCCATCGCCGAGCTTGATCGCAAACTGGCTGCATTGAATTAAATTGTTCCAAGGACTTTATCTATGTCACACCCAATAAGCGCCCCGGCGGCACCTGCCAACCTCGCCATGCAGCAACCCCGTCACGGGTGGGCGCGCTGGCTAGGCTGGGGCCTTATATTGGCGCTACTTGCGGCGTCATGGCATGGCGCCGATATGCGTCCTTACGATCTTTGGCATGACCGTGCCAATATTGGCGTGTTTCTTGCCGATTTCTTTCCGCCCAATTTTCACGACTGGCGCATCTACGTACAAGAGATGCTGGTGACGGTAAAAATCGCGCTGTGGGGCACGGCGCTGTCGGTCGTGACGGCCTTGCCGCTGGGCCTGCTGGCATCGTCTAACATTGTGCCGGTATGGGTGCGTCAGCCAGTGCGGCGCTTGCTTGATCTGTGCCGCGCCATTAATGAAATGGTATTCGCGATGTTGTTTGTCGCGGTGGTTGGACTGGGCCCCTTTGCCGGTGTATTGGCATTGTGGGTGCATACCACGGGCGTGCTGGCCAAGCTGTTTTCGGAGGCGGTGGAAGCGATTGATCCGCAACCAGTCGAAGGCATTCGCGCCACCGGTGCCAGTGCGCTACATGAAATTGCTTATGGCGTGCTGCCGCAGGTCATGCCGCTGTGGATTTCCTTTACGCTCTACCGTTTCGAATCCAATGTGCGTTCGGCAGCGGTGGTCGGGATGGTCGGTGCCGGCGGCATTGGCGAAGTGTTATGGGAAATCATTCGCGCTTTTCAGTATTCCGAGACCGCCGCAGTGATGATCATCGTCGCCCTTACCGTGACGGCGATCGATGTGCTGTCATCGGGCATTCGCAAATGGATGGTTTGACAGCGGCCTACGGCGAGCGAGCGCCGGGCCGCTCGCCGCGGTTTTAGCGGCGCTAAATCGATGCGGGAGTGGCGTTGAGCGGATCGGCCGCCCGCAGCGTAAAGTAAAAAGTCGATCCGACACCAAGCGTGGACTCGGCCCAAATGCGGCCGCCATGCTTGCCGACGATGCGTTCGACGATCGCCAGTCCCACGCCCGAGCCCTCGAATTCCTTGCTGCTGTGTAATCGCTGGAAGACGTTAAACAATTTGTGGGCATACGCGGTGTCAAAACCGACGCCATTGTCTTCCACAAAATAGACCGGTGGATTGCTCTCTTTATAGCCGATGGAAATGACCGCGCTTGGTTTGGTCCGGGTGTATTTGACGGCATTCTCGATCAGATTCCACCATACCTGGTGCAGGATTTTTTCGTCCGCCAAAGCCGGCGGCAGCGCGGTGATGTTGAATTGAATCTGGCGTGTGCCATTGATCTCTTTGAGCTCGCGCACAATGTCGTCAATCAAGCCGTCAAAACGCACCAACTCCAATTGTAAAGACTGTTGCCCTAATTTTGAAAATGCCAGCAGATCTTCCACCAGGGCACGCATTTTGGTGCTGTTGTTCCTGATAACGGACACGAAGTGCTGGCCTTCCTTGTCCAACAAGGCGGCGTGCTCTTTTTCCAGAATCAGAGCGAATTTTTCGATCACCAGCAAGGGGCTGCGCAAGTCGTGGGACACCGAATAGCCAAACGACTCCATATCGCGATTCAAGATTTCCAGTTCTGCGTTTTTTTCGAGCTGTTGTTCATGCATTATCACCAGCTTGGCATATAACTTGGTGTTTTCGATCAGTAGCATCCATAGCACGAAGCTGGCTGCGATCAGTCCGTATACGCGTCCGGCATAAAATCCGAGATCGAATCTGGCGGCATTGAAGATGGTCGACAGCGCGATATCGAAAACCCATGCACCGGCAACGATCAGCAGCCACAAATCCAATACCGAATGAGAGCGGTGACGCCAGAGAACGAGCAGTGCGGTAAGGGACAAGAGCCAGATTCCAGAGGTGGTGAACATCATCGTCGGTGTGTAATGTCCGTCATGCAATAGGACCGGCAAGAGATCGTGCGCACTGGTGGCGAAAAAAACCACACAGGCGACAATGACGAAGATGCCCGCCAATGAGAACAGCATGGCGGAGGAATTTTCTTCGATGCGAGCACGGTTTTTCGTCAGCGCGTAGGCGATGATGAATAAGGGAAAGCCGCCGTGCCAAACCATATACAGCCATACGGTCGTTTGTGTACCCGCGCCTAACAGTCCCGTGGCAGAAAATAAACCTGGAAAAGAAAGCGCATGGGCCACCGTCATCAGCGCGGTAAACGTATAACCGAGTGCCAGAACCAAGATCGCTTTGGAGCGCAAAATGATGAATTGCCCGAATAGAAGCAAGGCAGTAATGGCATCGTTGGTGCAAAGCGCGCAGGCGTATATCGGTATGAACGCAGCTACTTTGAGTAATGGGGTTTTCGCAAACGGCAGGCAGATGGCAAAGAAGATTGCAGAAATGACGACGAGAGAAAGCGCCAGTTTTCTTTCGCTGCCACTGGCGGGCATCGTTGGAAGAAACAAGGAAATATTTTCAACTTGTCTTTGTGTCATGTGGCTTTGCCAATCGTATAGATTGAAAGCGTCGTCTCTGCGCCTTACCGAAGATTTTACTCTGGGGGCGTCGACATGATCTTGTAATCTGGCGGGACGTCGGTTTGTCGCCACAATCGGCGTTGGTGGAGGAGATGAGGAGCGAAGCCTACTAGGTAGAATGTGGCCGTCACCTGCTTGTTTGCAGGCGCCGTCAGGGCTTGTCGGCGCCGCCTGCGATGCAGGCACGTTGTTATCTAGCTAACTTCACTGCCTGAGCGCAAGGGTTTTGTCTCAATGGCAAGATGGCTGTTATTTCTCGGTGGCCATGGCCGGTGCCAGTCTGGCATGTTGATGGCGAATGTCGAGACGGCGCAGGAAGTCGCCCAAGACGATGCGATACAACGCATCGCCGAGCACACCATCTTCGAGATCCTGGTCAATGTTGGGGTTGTCGTTGACTTCGATGACTACCGGACCTTTGGCGGTCATCTTCATGTCGACCCCGTACAAGCCGTCGCCAATCAGATTGGCCGCCTGCACCGCATAGCGCAGTAACTCCGGCGGCACTGCCTCCAGCGGCATGGCGCGTCCCATGCCGAATTCGGCCTTGCCGCTGGCATCGCGTTTGGCGACTTGCCAATGGCCTTTGGACATGAAATATTGACTGGCAAAGATAGGGCGCTGGTTGAGCACGCCGATGCGCCAATCAAAGTCGGTGTAAAGATATTCCTGCACCAGAATCAAGGAAGACTGCTTGAGCAATTCCAGTGCGGTGAGGTGAAATTCTTCCCGATTGGCGACCTTGGAGACACCGCGCGAGAAGGCTCCATCAGGCACCTTCATCACCATCGGATAGCCGATCTCTTGCTCCAGCGCGGCGATATTTTCCAGCTCGTTCTCTTGCAGCACATAGGTGCGCGGCGTGGGAATGTCGTTTAAGCGCAGCAAGTCGGCCAGATAAATCTTGTTGGTGCAACGCAGAATCGATACCGGGTCGTCGATCACGACCAGTCCTTCACTTTCTGCCTTCTTGGCAAAGCGATAGGTGTGGTGGTTGATGGCGGTGGTTTCACGAATGAAGAGCGCATCGTATTCAGCGATGTGAGCGTAATCCTTTTTTTCGATCAGTGACACATCGACGCCGAGCTCGCGTCCGACCTCGACAAATTTGCCGAGCGCCCCTTGATTGCTGGGCGGCAGCGCCTCTTCGAGATTGCGCAAGATGGCGATGTGGTAACGATAATTTCTGCCCGATTCAATTCTAGGCAATGCCTTGTGGCTGAAAGCATCGAAGGCCTGGGAAAATAGCGCTTCCTGATGTTCGCACAAGGAAGCAATGCTCTGCACTTTGACGGCTTGAATCTTCCAATCATTGCGATGCTCAAATTCGATGCGCATCAGGGGCGCTGGAAATTTCTCGAAAATCTGTCGCGCCAGTTGCGCCAGCGGCGTGTAGTCAGTCATGCCGAAGAAGATATCCATTGAGAATTCGACCGGCATCGGTCCTTTGCTGCTCTCCGACAGACTGCTGTTGAGGGCAATGTCGAGCTCGCTGATGTCGAGGCTGTAAATCGATTTGCGTGATAAATCATTGACCGTTTTGACCGACGGGAAAACCCGCTGCATGCGCGCTTCGGCCAGCAGTGAACAGTAGTAGCCGATGGATAGGTATTTATAGCTGCGGCAGAGATTGACCACGACCGTGCCCGGCTTGACGTGGCAAGTGCCGGGGCCGAGGTATTGGGCTGCAGTGACGACGGTTTCATTGGCGCCACTGGGGCTCCAGTCCTTGCTGTTTTCGACAATCACCAGCAGCTCCGGCGGTGATGCCGGTCGTAGTCCGCTTAGCTTGTTGATGGCCGATAAATTTTCTTCGTCATTGCACAACAGCGGCGAGGTTGTTTCGCGATGCACAGCTTGAATAATCGTACTGGCGTTTGGCATAAATGTTTTGTCGTTGACTGGTCAGTGTCAGCGTTGCACACAGAGGTGGCGCCAACGGAATCGAGTTTAGGGCAGATGAAATAAAAACCGCATCAATTTATAGCGTGCCGCCGTCAATTTTTTATCATTGACGGGGCCGCTTGTGGCGGATAGAGAATCACCATTGCCTTGGCAGCATTGCGGCCGTAGCGCGCCATGCGTTCAAAGTCTTTCTTCAGGATGGCCACGTTAATGCGCTCATCGCCGCCGCGGCTTTGTGCATTGTCGGGATCATGAATGTAGAAGAAGCGATCGTCGCAGCCGGTAATGATGACCCAATGCGGCGCCCGTTCGCGGGTCAATCGATAGGTGGAAATCAAGACCAGAGGAATGCCGCCGGCGCTGAAACAACGTACCAGATCAGTGGTGCCGGCCAGTTTGCGGTGTACCGGGATGTGATACTGGGCGGCTTGCTTGACGAAATCTTCGTGCACCAGCGCAATGACCTGGCGTTTTTCCGGGCTGCGCACGGAATCTTGAAACAGGACGCCGTTGCCATTGACGAAAATTTCACAGGGAAACGCGCGCTTGCTGGCCGCCAGCGCCAATCCATAAGGGCTGCATCCGCCATGCCCTGAAGTCATGAAGATGGTGGTGGCTTCGCGCCACAGTTGCAGCTCCAGTGTACGGTCCAACGGCAAGGCAGGATGGAAGGCTTTCATGGCCATCATCAGGCAGGCGGGGCCGCAGGTAAATCCCAGGGTCTGTCGATAGTAGGGCGCGCGCGCCAATTCCGCGCGCAAGTGATGGGTGAGTGATTTTTCCAGACGCAAGGCATCCTCGCCATCCTCGTAGTAGGCGCAATACTCGCCGAAGACGCGGTAGCCGCGACTTTGGAACAGGTGCAATGAGGCCTGGTTGTCCTTGCGCACTTCGAGTCGCATGGTGACGCAATTGTGTAGCAGCGCCGCTTGCTCGGCGGCCATCAACAAGCCGGCTGCCACGCCCTGGCCCAGATAGGCTGGATGGGTGGCGATCGAATAGACGCGCGCCAGCGAATTGTTTTTCCTCAACAGGACCGTGACGTAGCCACGTAGTTGATCATCTTGCATGTCCAGCAAGGTCACCGCATGCCCCTGGGTCAACAGGTACCGAAAACTGCGGCGGCTAATGCGGTCACCTGGGAAGCTGCTATTTTCAATGCCGAGCAAGGCGGGGATATCTTCAGTAACGGCAGCGCGTATCATGGTTGTCATTGGCTTGGTGGGTAAGGCTCATGCCTGGATCAATGCCGACGCAAGCTTTCTATTGGAGATAGCATACAAACATCGGTATAAAAAACCCGTCAATTTTGTGACGCGGACAAGTAAAAAGACATAAACACCGAATTCATTCGACTGCCACAGCCGACCCATGCAATGCCCGACGCAGCTGGCTTTTACCTGGAATGGAGCAAGTCCGCGCCAAGATCGACAAACGGCCGTGGGTTCGCCATAATCTGGGCTCGAAAAGTTTCTACCGACATGCGCTGCAAAATCCGCTGTTGTGTCCCACAATTGCCGATGAAAATGCCGAAATTGCCATTGGAGCCGATAAAATGAACTTGATAGCCAGCTTGTGCCCGGTGGAAGATATTCTGCTCGGACGCGACATTCCCAACAAAAGCCGGCTGTTCGACGAGATTGCACGTCACGTTGAGCAGCGCCATGGGCTGCCGGCCCGGGATACGGTCGAAAATCTGAGCGCGCGCGAGGCGTTGGGCTCGACCGCCGTGGGGCATGGGGTGGCGATTCCGCATGCAAGAATCGGTGGCCTGGACAAGTTGATTGCGGTCTTCGTTCGTCCCACCAGCGCCATCGCGTTCGACGCGCCCGACCGCAAGCCGGTATCGGCGGTGCTGGCCTTGCTGGTGCCGGAGCAGGCGCTGCAGGAACATCTACAGGTGCTGGCCGAGTGTGCGCGGCTGTTTTCCGAGCGCAGTTTTCGCGAGCAGTTGGGCGCATGCGCCAATGCCGCTGAGGTAGGCCGCTTGTTCCGCGACTGGTCGCCAAGCGGCCCGGCATAGTCGCCATCCCGATACGCCTGTCGGCGGCCCGGGTCTTTCCTCACTGAACCCCTGCTGGTCCAGCCAACGGCAGGGTTTATCGATTAGTTATCAGACTAACAGACGCGTCTACGAACATGAATAATCTCACCGATTTCTTCAGCAATTTTGTCCGCTCGCGCGGCATGACCGACAAGTTTCGACGCTTGAGCATCGTCGATATGCTCAAGCGCCCGATCAATGCCCAGGATATGCCGCTGGTGGCGACCATCTCGCTCATGGATGCCGCCAAGAATGAAGTGGCACCGTTGCTGGGCCAGCTCAATTCGCACGAAGACGGCCTGACCGAGGCGCAGGCGGCAGGCATTCGCGAGGCCGCCGGGCTCAATGAAATTGAAAGCGAAAAACCCAGACCCTGGTGGGCGCACTTGTGGCATTGTTATCGCAATCCCTTCAATCTGCTGCTGACACTGTTGGCTGGCATCTCTTATTACACCGATGACGCCAAGGGTGCCATCGTGATCGGCACGATGGTGTTGCTGGCGACCTTGATCCGTTTCTATGAAGAAGCGCGCTCGAATCGGGCGGCCGAAAGATTGAAGGAAATGGTCAGTAACAAGGCCACGGTACTGCGCCGTAATCTGGCCGACCCGATGCTGCAGCAAACCAGCGCCTATTTTGGCATCGCGCCGCTGGCGGTGTCGCCGGACCGGGTTGAGTTGCCGATCAAGTTGCTGGTCCCCGGCGACGTGATTGCCCTGTCGGCCGGTGACATGATCCCTGCCGATGTGCGCTTGCTGGCGGCCAAGGATTTGTTTGTCAGTCAGGCTGCGATGACCGGCGAATCCTTGCCGGTCGAAAAATTCCCGTTGCTGCACGACGCGGCATTGGCCGCCAATCCGCTGGAGCTGGACAATATCTGCTTCATGGGCACCAACGTGGTCAGCGGTTCGGCCCGGGCAGTGGTGGTCAACACCGGCAACCGCACCTTGTTTGGTGTGCTGGCGCGGCGCGCGACGGCAGTCGAGCGTACGCCGACGGCATTTCAGCAGGGCATCAACAAGGTCAGCTGGCTGCTGGTGCGCTTCATGTTGGTGATGACGCCGATCGTGCTGCTGTTGAATGGCTTCACCAAGGGGGACTGGTTCGAGGCGACCTTGTTTGCGATTTCGATTGCCATTGGCCTCACGCCGGAAATGCTGCCGATGATTGTCACGGCGACCCTGGCCAAGGGTGCCGTGTACTTGTCACGCAAGAAGGTCATCGTCAAGCGGCTGGATGCGATTCAGAACTTCGGTGCCATGGATGTGCTGTGTACCGACAAGACCGGCACTCTGACGCAAGACAAGATTTATCTGGAGCGCCATACCGATGTCCTGGGCAACGCTTCTGACGAGGTGTTGCAACATGCCTATCTCAATAGTTACTACCAGACTGGCCTGAAGAATCTGCTCGACGTGGCCGTGCTGGAACACGCCGACTTGCAGCGCGAACTCAGGCTGGCCACTCATTTCCGCAAGGTCGATGAAATTCCCTTCGATTTTCAGCGGCGCCGCATGTCGGTGGTGGTGGCTGAAGGCAATCACACGCATCGCCTGATTTGTAAGGGGGCGTTGGAAGAAGTCATGGCAGTGTGCACCCGGGTGCGCATCGGCAACGAAGACTGGCCGCTGGAGAGTGAACATCTCATGCGCATTCGCGAGGTGACGGCCGAGTTGAATAATGACGGCTTGCGGGTGGTCGCGGTGGCGGCCAGGGAGATGCCACAGCACCAGGAAGTCTATAACGTGCGCGACGAGAGTGATTTGACCTTGATCGGTTATATTGCCTTCCTCGATCCGCCTAAGGAATCGACGGCGCCGGCCTTGCTGGCCTTGCGCGAACATGGCGTGACGGTCAAGGTCTTGACCGGCGACAACGCCCTGGTGACTGCCAAGGTATGCCGCCAGGTCGGTTTGCCCATGGATGGCGTGGTACTGGGTTCTGATATTGAAAATATCAGTGACAGCGAATTAGGCCTGCTGGTCGAAGCCAACCATGTCTTTGCCAAGCTCACCCCGGCGCACAAGGAGCGCGTGGTCACTGCGTTGCGTGCCAACGGCCATGTGGTCGGGTTTTTGGGTGACGGCATCAACGACGCCGCCGCCTTGCGCGCCGCCGACATCGGTATTTCGGTGGATTCCGCCGTCGATATTGCCAAGGAAGCGGCCGACCTGATTCTGCTGGAAAAAAGCCTGATGGTGTTGGAACAGGGCGTGCTCGAAGGACGGCGTACCTCGGCCAATATGGTCAAGTATGTGAAGATGAATGCCAGTTCCAACTTCGGCAACGTCTTTTCGGTGCTGGTGGCGAGCGTGTTCCTGCCGTTCCTGCCGATGCTGCCGCTGCAGCTATTGGTGCAGAATCTGCTCTACGATTTCTCCCAGGTGGCGATTCCCTTCGACCATGTCGACCCTGAGCAGCTGACTAAACCGCAACGTTGGAATCCGGGCGATATCGGACGTTTCATGATCTTCTTCGGACCGATCAGCTCGGTCTTTGACATCGCTACCTTTGCGCTGATGTGGTACGTGTTCGGCGCCAATAGTGCGCATTCACAGTCGCTGTTCCAGACCGGTTGGTTCGTTGAAGGCTTGCTGTCGCAGACCCTGATTGTGCATATGATTCGCACCCGCAAGATTCCCTTCATACAGAGCCGTGCCGCCTGGCCGCTGTTGTTGGGTACGGTCTGCATCGTCGCCATTGGCATCTTCTTGCCCGTGAGCCCGATTGCCGATTACTTCAAGATGACAGGTTTGCCATTGGCCTACTTCCCTTGGCTGGTGGTCGTATTGATTGCCTACATTGTGCTCACGCAATGGATGAAGGGGTTCTATAGCCGTCGTTACGGCTGGCAATAAAATGATTTGTAGTCCGGCGGGCCGTACTTGGCCTGCTGGCCTGCGTACGAGATTTGTGGGTGCGACGCAACAATCAATCTGTTTAGCATTAATACGACTGTCAGCATCAGGGGTTAAGCTGACATCATCTAAATAGGAGTATTTTGTCATCGAAGCTGAGATCGCTAACAGGCAAACCCCATGACGCGTATTCGACTATTTTTAGCAAGTTTATTGCTGCTTTCTCTTTGTTGCTGCGGCAAGAGTGAACGTCCACAGGAAAAGGCAGTGCACGATTCCATCCCGGGTACTGCATCGGCGCCCCAGCAGAAACTCAAGATTGCGCTGGTGTTGAAGACGTTGACCAATCCCTATTTCGCCGGCATTGAAAAAGGCGCACGCCGCGCCGAACAGGAGTTCGGCGTGGATTTGCAAGTAAAGACGGGGTCGCAGGAGACCGCCATCGAGCAACAAATCCAGATCGTCGAAGAGCTCATCGAGCTCAAGGTCGATGCCATTGTCATCACGCCGGGCGATTCGAAACGCACGATTCCGATTCTTCGCAAAGCCCTGGATGCCGGCATTGTGGTCATTAATCTCGATAATCCTCTGGACGCAGCCTTGTTGGTGCGCAATCGGATGCAATCCGTGCCTTACGTCAGCGTCGATAATGCACAGGCCAGCTATCAGGTAGTCAAAAGCGTGACGCAGTCCATCACTAAAGTGACCAAGGCGGCCATCATCGGAGGCATTGTCGGGGCAGGCAATTCACAATTACGCATCCAGGGCGCCACGCGTGCGTTTGAGGAAAATCCGGCAATTCGCATGGTGGCCATGGAAAGTGCGGACTGGCAGATAGAGCAGGGGCACGATGCTGCCAGGCGGATTCTGCTCAAGCACCCCGATCTCGGCATTTTATTTTGTGCCAACGATATGATGGCGCTCGGGGCTATTCAATATCTACATGAGAGTGGACGCAAGAACGTCAGCGTCATCGGCTATGACGCCCTCACCGAGGCGCGCGCCGCCATCGCTGCGGGCACCATGGTAGCCAGCGTCGATCAGCAAGCCGAGCAACAGGGATATCTGGCAGTGAGCCTGGCCGTGCGTGCCTTGCATGGTGAAAAGATACCTGCCAAGATTCTGGTCGATGCCCAGATAGTCAACGCCGCAAGTCTTAAATAAAGGGAGTGTCCAGGTGTCTATGAGGCTCAATATCTTATATAAGCTTATCGGATACCTCGTCGTCATCAGCGTGCTGCCGTTACTGGTGCTGACCGTCAGTGTCTATGACCTGGCGCGTGAAGCCATTCTGGATCTCACCAGCTACTACAGTCAGCAGTTGATCGAGAATCGCCGTGATTATCTGCAACTGCAAATGGAACAGGTGCAAGATCTGGCATCGCGTATTGCCAGTATTGAAGAGATCGGTGTCGTGGCGCTGCGCGCTGACAGAGAGAATCCCAGCAATGCCTACGACGAGTTATCGACCCAGGCGAAAATTCGTGAAAGCCTGAATGTCTACGGCAATCTTAAAGGGGTTGTCTCGATTGATCTGTTTACAGTCAAAGGGCGCCGTTTTTACGTCGGCGATACGATGAAGGTGCCGCCGGTGAATGAGAGCACCCGCATGGCGCTGTTTCAGAAAGGATTGGCCTCGCCGAAGCGGCTGCTGTGGCTGGGAGTCGAGGACAATCTCAATACGGCGTCGGCGTCACACAAGGTGCTTACTGCGCTGCAAATCATTCGTCACTTTTCTCCCGAGAAACAGGAATCGGAACCGGTAGGCATGTTGCTGATCAACTATTCCACCGACTATCTGTTCGATTATTTCCAGCGCGTCAACCTGGGGCAGGGAGCGTATCTCATCGTCACCGACGCGCAGGGGCGCATGATCTACACGCCTGATCACGCCAGGATCGGCCAGCCGCAGCCGGCCGGCCTGGCGCATCTGCTGCAGGCTAGTGGCGGCGGCACAAGCTTGCGTCTGAATGGTCAGGACAATCTGGTCATGGCGACGTCCTTGCAGAATGAACCCTGGCATGTGCTGGGCGTCATTCCGCAGGCAACCTTGCTGGCACCGATGCGACGACTGACCCAGATCGCAGCCGCACTCATCGTGTTGTGCGCTATCGTGATTACCTTTGCCAGCAAACATTTTCGGCGCAATGTGATTGCACCGGTGCAGGCGATTTCCGATCGTTTTCGTCATCAGCAGCTGCAGGAGGCCGGCAATCTGCAACATCTGGAGGTGCCCACCAGTGGGGATGAAATCAGTGAATTGGTTCGTTGGTTCAATGCCTTCCTGGATACCCAGGCTATCCGTGTGCAATATGAAAAAGAACTGGAGGACAGTCGCTACAAGTTCGCCACTATCTTTCAGCAGGCACCGATGCCATTGGTCCTGGCTCGCCTCAATGGTGAGCTGGTCGATGTTAATGATTTCTGGCTGCAGCAGTTTGGCTTCGAGAAACCAGACGTGTTGGGTCGTACTTCCATGGAGCTGGGCATGTGGGTCGATCCTGAAGGATCTGTCGCCTTGCGCGAGCAAGTCAATCAGACCGGTATCATCAACCGTCTGGAAGTGCATTTCCGAACCAAGCAAGGACAGATTCTGATTTGTCTGTTGTCCTGTCATCCACTTACCTTGCTAGACACGGAGTTGTATATCCTGACGACGGTTGATGTTACCCGTCAGCGGCTGGCGGAGCGGGAAATTCGTGAAATCAACGCGGAACTGGAGTCACGCGTGCTGTCGCGTACGACCAAGCTGGAGCAGGCCAACAAGGAACTCAACCACGCGCTGGAGTCACTTAATCTGGCCAGAGGGGAGCTGGTCAGATCAGAAAAACTGGCGGCGCTGGGCTCGTTGGTGGCCGGCATTGCACATGAAGTCAATACCCCGGTGGGCGTCATCGTTACCGGCGCTTCCATATTGAGTGAGGCCAGTGCCGCGATCAACAAGAATGTTGCGCAAGGGCTCATTCGCAAATCCGAAATACTGGAATACCTGAACACTGCCACGGAGAGCTCGCGACTCATTCTCTCCAATGCCAACCGGGCGGCGCATTTGATTCAGAGTTTCAAGCAGGTTGCGGTTGATCAGACCAGTGAACAAAGGCGCGAATTTGAGCTTAATGAATTTATCCTTGGTCTCATCACCAGTCTGAATCCGACGCTGCGCATCGCCCGTGCCAGCATCGAGCTGCACAGCACCGACAAGATTTACATGGATAGTTATCCGGGCTTGTTGGCGCAGGTGTTGACCAATCTGGCCATGAATGCAGTTATTCACGGGTTCACCAAAGAGCAGGATGGCCGCATTTCCATCCATGTTCGTCTTGCAGATGATCTCGTTATAATTCAATTTAACGATGACGGCATCGGCATTCCAGAAGAGTATCTGGATAAGATATTTGATCCATTTTTCACGACTAAACGCGGGCAGGGCGGGACCGGGCTGGGACTCAACATTGTCTTTAATATCATCACCAAACAATTTGGCGGTACCATTTCGGTGCAAAGCAGCGCCGGTCAAGGCACACAGTTCAAGCTGGCGATTCCTCGCGTGACGGAGCTGTTGAAAGAGTCAGCGTAATAATCAAGGTTTTGCAATTTTCGTCAGTGATCCATAGCACCTGGCCTCTTTATATTTACCTCGCGAGATGATGATGATTCAGCACCCTGACGACAATGAAGCGTGGTTCGAAGACGATGAGATAGTGCTGGACATACCAGCCACTGCTGGCAAATGGCGTGTGCTGATCGTGGATGATGAGCCTGACGTCCATGCGGTGACGCGTCTGGCCTTGAACAAAATCATGTTCAAGGAAAAGGAAATTGAAATCCTTTCGGCCTATTCTGGTGCGCAGGGGTTTGAGATCATGTCAAAAGAGAAAGATATCGGAATGATCTTGCTTGATGTGGTGATGGAAACAGAAGATGCCGGACTGGTCTTTGTCAAACGCATTCGTGAAGAGCTCAACAACAACGCGGTGCGCATCATCCTGCGTACCGGCCAGCCCGGTCAGGCACCGGAGCAAAAAGTCATCATTGACTATGACATTAATGACTACAAGTTAAAAACCGAGCTTACGGTGAGCAAGATGTTTACGGCGGTAGTTTCTTCCTTGCGCGCTTACGAAGGCATCAAGACGGTAGAAGCGCACACCAGGGGTCTGGAAAAAATTCTTCAGGCAGTCAGTAATTTGTACCGGCTGGATTCATTGAAGGAATTGGCTGCGGGCGTGTTGACACAAATTGGCGCGATTCTGGACTTTGAGACCGATGGCGTGTTGTGCGTTACGCGCACGGGCAATGCGCAAGGACATACGGTACCGGAAGTGATCGCCGCCGGCGGTGCCTCGGCGCCGCTACTGCAAGAAAAATTTCTGCCTGCCAGTCATCCCTGGAGTGCCCCCATTCGACAGGTTTTTTTGGATCAGAAGAGTTTGTTTGCAGAGCAAGTCAATGTCCTGTCGATTCATTCCAAGCATGGCTATCAATTCGCCGTGGCCTTTGTCGCGCGCTGGACGCCGAGTTCGCTGGAGCGCAGCCTGCTGGATATTTTCTGCAATCAAATTGCAGCCGCGTTTGACAACCTGCACGTCTTTGAGTTGCTCAAGACTACCCAGGAAGCAACCGTCATCGCTCTGGCAGATCTGGCCGAATCACGTGACGCGACCACCGGCGGTCATGTGCGACGGGTCTGCCGGCTCACCAATGCGATCGCCGGCGAGTTGTTGGCGATGGGGAAATTGCCGCCCGCCAGCGATCCCAATTTCATGACTTTTGTCGGCATCGCCAGCATTCTGCACGATGTCGGCAAAGTTGGGATTCCCGACGCGATTCTACTTAAGCCGGGCAAACATACGCCGGAAGAACGGAAAATCATGGAAGGACACGCCTTGATCGGAGAAACCGTGTTGGCGCATGCTTCCAGTACGGTAGAGGGCGTGAGCAGCTTGAGTATCGGTGCCGAGATTGCCGGCGGCCATCATGAGCATTTCGACGGCAATGGTTATCCGCGCGGCCTCAAGGGTGAGGATATTCCACTGGCGGCACGGATAGTGGCAGTGGTCGATGTGTTTGATGCGCTGCTGCACAGCCGTCCGTATAAAGCAGCCTGGCCTTTACCGGAGGTGCTGGCGTATATTGGTGGGCGCAGCGGCAGCCAGTTTGATCCCGATGTTGTGCACGCGTTGCTGCGTTTCCTGGATGTGGACAAGCCTGACTGGATCATTGCCGAAGGACATTAGCAGAACGTGCCTATCTGGCGCGCGCACGATGTACCGTGATAGATCCTCTATACTCAGGCCCAGTAGCAGAGTTTTTCCATTCACTATGCCATTTACAATGCTATTAGACGCATGCCCGTTTCTTATCTCCGAAGCCTCGCAGGCAAGCATCGCACGCTAGACGCCAATCGTCAGCTGGCGTTCTTGCTGTCTGCTATCGCCGGTGCCATCAACGCTGGCGGCTTTTTGGCGGTCGGCCAGTTTACCTCGCATATGTCCGGCATCGTGTCGGCGATGGCCGAAGATCTGGCTGCCAACGCGATTGGCTTATTGTTGGCGGGTGCCGCCAGCATGTTCTGTTTTATTGCCGGTGCGGCCAGCTCGGCAGTAATGATCAACTGGGCGCGCAAGCGCAAGCTGGAGGCTGAATATGCCTTGCCGCTGATTGTCGAGGCCATCCTGTTGCTGGTTTTTGGTCTGTTGGGCGGCAATATCGCCGGTTACGAATGGCTGTTCGTACCGGTCACCGTGATGCTGCTGTGTTACATCATGGGCTTGCAAAACGCCATGATTACCAAACTCTCGCATGCTGAAATTCGCACCACGCACGTCACGGGCATGATCACCGATATCGGCATCGAGCTGGGCAAGGCGCTCTACTGGAACAGCAATCGTCATGGGCCTGACATGCATGTGCACGCCGATATCGGCAAACTGAAAAATCTATCACGGCTGGTGCTGTTCTTTTTCCTCGGCGGCACCGTCGGCTCCATGGGCTTTCGTTACATCGGTTTCGGCTTCACGCTGCTGCCGGCAGCGGTGCTGATTTTGCTAACGCTGGTGCCGCTGACCGACGATGTTCGTCGCCTGCTGCGCCAGCGCTCAGGCTGACTCAGAACGGATACGGCCGCACCGAGGTTTGCAGTGTCAGCCAGCGCAAATCGGTGAAGGCCTCGATCCCGGCTTGGCCGCCAAAGTGCCCGATGCCGCTGCTCTTGAGGCCGCCGAATGGCATCTGCGGTTCGTCATGCACGGTGGCGCCGTTGATGTGGCAAATCCCCGATTCGATGCGTGCCGCAACCCGCAAGGCGCGTGCAGTGTCGCAGCTGAACACGGCCGCCGCCAAACCGTAGTCGTTGTCGTTGGCGCAGGCAATGGCGGCCTCTTCACCATCGACGCGCACGATGCCCTTGACCGGGCCAAATGATTCTTCGCTATAGATGCGCATGGCCGGTGTGACATGGTCCAGCAAGGTCGCCGGCATGAGCGTTGAATCGGTCTTGCCGCCGCATAGCAAGATGGCGCCCTTGGCCAAGGCATCGTCGATGAGCGCATTGCAGCGCTGCACCGTGCTTTGGTCGACCACTGAACCCAGCACGACCGGTCCTTGACGCGGATCGCCGAGCGGCAATTGTGCCGCCTTGGCCGCCAGCCTGGCGACAAAGGCGTCGGCAATGCGGACATCGACGATGATGCGCTCGGTGGACATGCAAATCTGTCCGGAGTTGGCAAATGCGCCGAAGGTGACGCCATTGACCGCGACCTCCAGATCGGCGTCGTCAAGTACGATGGCCGGCGCCTTGCCGCCCAGTTCCAGTACCGCCGGTTTCAGATGACGGGCGCAGGCCATGGCGATGATCTTGCCGACCTGGGTGGAGCCGGTAAAGTTGACGCGGCGCACCGCCTTGTGCGCGATCATGGCGTCGACCACGGCGGCGGCATCGGCCGGGGCGTTGGTGACGAAATTGACTACACCCTTGGGCAAACCGGCTTCCTGCAAGGCTTCGATGATCAGGCCGTGGGTTGCCGGACAGAGCTCGGAGCCCTTGAGCACGACCGTATTGCCGCAGGCCAGCGGCACTGCAATGGCGCGCACGCCAAGGATCACCGGCGCGTTCCAGGGCGCCATGCCGAGCACGACACCGGCCGGCTGGCGCACTGCCATGGCCAGGTTGCCTGGCAAATCCGATGGAATCACCTGACCATTGATGTGAGTGGTCAGCGCCGCAGCTTCGAGCAGCGTGTTGGCCGCCAGATGCACATTGAAGCCGGCCCAGATGGCCGAAGCGCCGGTTTCGCTGGCCATGGCAGCAATGAAGGCGTCGGCCTTGGCTTCGAGCGCATGCGCAGCCTTCATCAACAGCGCGCGGCGGGTGCCCGGTCCGGTTGCAGCCCAGGTGGGAAAGGCTGCGGCAGCGGCGTCGACGGCGTGCAGCGCATCGCTCACGCTGGCGGCCGGCGCACGGGTGGCGACGCTGCCGTCGAGTGGATTGCGGCGCTCGAAGGTCGCGCCGTTGTGTGCCTGGGTAGCTTCACCGGCGATGAGCATGGAAATGTTTGTCATTTATTTGTCTCCGTATAAGTTGGTTGATATCAGGCGACTTCGATCTCGATGAGCATCGGCCGCTGCGCATCCTTGCGGGTCAGTGCCAGTTGCAGTGCATCGCGCAGCGCGGCGGCGTCGCTCACCCGCATGGCGCTGCAGCCTTGTGCCTGCGCCAGTCCGACAAAGTCCAGCGCCGGCAGATCGGTGCCTTGCACCGGGTCGTCTGCGGCGAAGCCGAACACCGGCGCGAAATCCTGCAAGGCGGCATAACGGCCATTGTTGAGAATCAGGAAGGTGATGGGTAACTGCAACTGTGCCGCGCTCCAGAGCGACTGGATCGAATACATACTGGAACCATCGCCGAAAATGCCGATGATGCGTGCCTGCGGCTTGGCCAGCGCTACACCGAGTGCCGCCGGCATGCCGTAGCCAAGACCGCCGCTGTCCATGGTGAAAAAGCCCTCGCTCTGGGTAATCGGCAGATGGGTCTGCATGATGGAACGAGCGCTAGGCGCTTCTTCGACAATGATGTCCGAAGGCTTGCGCAACTCGTGCAAGGTCTGCATCACATAGGCCACCGATAAGGGTGCGCCTGCTTGTGCACGGGGCGGTGTTGGTCGTGTCGGCGGCAGTGCCCGTGCCGGTGGTAGCGCTTGCGTCAGCAAATCCAGCACGCTTAAACGGATGCTGCCGACGACGGCTGTGCCGGCGGGCGTCCAGGCCGCAGTGGAGGGATCGTCAGTCAGTTGGCACAAGTGTGCGCCTGGCGGCAGGTGCGGCCCGTTGCCTTCGACGTGATAGGTAAATGCCGGTGCGCCGATGGCGAAGATGCAATCGTGGCCATCCAGCAAAGCGACGATTTTTTCGCGCATGGCGGGGAGAAAGCCGGCAAACAGAGGGTGATCTTCGGGAAAGCTGCAACGTCCCGACATGGGCGCGGCGAAGACCCGCGCCTGATGGCGTTCTGCCAGTTGCACCACGGCGTCCCAGGCATTGTCGCGATCGACTGCGGCACCAACCACGAAGGCCGGCCGGCGGCTGGCGTTGAGCGTGGCGCCGATCTGCTCCAGCAGTTTCGGCTCGGCTCGCAATTCGGTGCTGACCGAGCGCGTCTGCAACAGTTCGGCCGGCTGATCCCAGTCGTCGGCCGGGATCGACACCAGCACCGGTCCGCGTGGCGGCATCATGGCTAGATAGTAGGCGCGCGCAATGGCCAGCGGCACATCGGCTGCGCGCGCCGGTTCGACGCTCCATTTGACATAGGGTTTGGGCAGCTCGGTGGCCTGGGCCGAGAACAGGAAAGGATCAAATGGCAGAATCGAACGCGCCTGTTGACCAGCCGTGATCACCAGCGGCGTGCGATTCTTGAAGGCGGTGAAGATGTTACCCATGGCGTTGCCGACACCGGCGGCTGAATGCAGATTGACCAGCGCGGCATTGCGCGTGGCCTGTGCATAGCCATCGGCCATGCCGACCACGACCGCCTCTTGTAAGCCCAGTACATAGCGGAAGTCAGCGGGAAAATCCCGAAACATCGGGAGCTCGGTCGAGCCTGGATTGCCGAATACCGAGGTCATGCCGACCCGGCGCATGAAGTCGATGACGGCGTCGCGTACCGTGATCTTGGCGCTGTTGGTTTGAGATTGCGATGCAGAATGGCTCACCTTGATGTCTCCTATCGAATAATAGAGGCAGTATGCAAGTTGAGGCCTTGTTTTAAAATTGCCTTTTGCGATGAAAGACATTACTCTTTCGCATGACTTTTGATCTGCGCCAGCTCACCGCTTTCACCACCATCGTCGCCACCGGCAGCCTGGGCCGCAGCGCAGACGCCTTGCATGTGACGCAGCCGGCCTTGAGCCGCACGATCAAACGTCTCGAAGATGAGCTCGGCGCGCCGCTATTCGAGCGCCACTCCAAGGGCATGCAATTGACCGCCATCGGTCAGGCCTTGTTGCCGCATGCGACGCTGTTGCTGCGCGAAGCCGCGCACGCGGCTGAAGAAATCGCGGCCATGCGCGGCCTGGCCAAAGGCGTCATCCGGGTGGGCGCGGTGGGCAGCATCGCCAGCCTGATCCTGCCGCAAGCCATCAGCGAGGTGCTGAAAAAACATCCCAATCTACACGTACAAGTGATTGAAGGCGTGTGGGATCGGCTGACCGAGGCCCTGATCAAACATGAAGTCGATCTGGCGCTGGGCATGGCGGTGGACAATAGCGAAGAGATTTGCGCGATCAGCGATTGCCGCTGGGAAGACACCAGTTACGTGGTCGCCGCAGGCGAACATCCGTTGCGCCGGCAGCAGGACGCGCTGCGGCTGGTGGATACGCTCGATCAGCAATGGGCCATGCCGCCGCAAGGCACCGGGCCGTTTGAACAAATGCAGCAGGTTTTTCAGGCGCACGGTTTGCCTTTACCCAATATCGCCGTGCAGACTCGCTCAGTGACCATGTTGAAGAGCTTGGTGACGCGCTCCGGTTTCTTGAGCTGGATGCCGGGCCCGATGTTCGAGGTTGACCGCAAGGCCGGTCTGATTGCCGCCCTGGATATCAGCGGTGCCACCGCGACCCGGACCTTGACGGCATTTCGCCGCCAACAGGGCATTTTGCCGGGGCCGGCGCTGCAACTGCTGGCAGCTTTGCGCGAGCTGACCTTAGCCGGCTAGCGCTGTTGCATCATCCTTCGCGCAATACTTTCTCCGCTAGCGCCGTATCGGTCTTTGCCTTGCCCCGCGCCGGAATATGCTGACGCACCATCAGCAAGACCAGCACCACGAAGGCCATGGCGCCGCCTAGCATGATCAGATAACCGTCAGCGCCTGCGCCGGTGATGACAATAGCTCCCGCGAAAGCGCTCAGAATTGCCCCCAGTCGACCGAACGCCAGCGCTGACGCAGTGCCGGTGGCGCGTACGCCGGTCGGATAGATGTGGGCGCACAAGGCAAACATGGTTGACTGCACTGCGTTGACGAACAGACCGTGCATGCCCAGACCAAAGATGAACAGGCCGGTGGCGCTGGCGGCATTGACGCCGAGCAGTAACAGCGCGCTGACGACACCGCCGACACTGCACAGCAACAGCGGACCACGCGAGCCATAACGGGTGATGGCAACGGCACAGGCCAAGGCGCCGATGACGCCGCCGAGGTTATAGGCAGTCAGCCCGGCGCCGGCGATGGCGACATTCAGACCTTCGGCGGCGAGCATGGTCGGCAGCCAGCTAAAGGCGCTATAGACGGCCAGCAGGCACATGAAAAAGGCGCACCAGATGGCGACTGTGTCGCGTCGGCGGCCGATTGCAAACAAGGCGGTAAAGCCCAGCCGTTGTTCTGATTTTTGCTCGCCCATGTCGCCGAATGTGCTCGCTTGGCCGACCTGGCGTCCCATGCGTTTGAGCAAGGCGCGCAGTTCCGGCCAACGCTGCTGGCGCCGCGCCAGATAGCGCGGTGATTCGGGCAAGGCCATGATCAGCAGCAGCGACATCACCAACGGCAACGCGCCGCCAATAAAAAACAAGCCGCGCCAGCCGTACACGGGCAGCACCGCAGCAGCGAACAAGCCGGCCAGCATACCGCCGGCCGGCACGCAAACGATGGTCGCCGTGATTGCCACGGTACGACGACTGGCCGGTGTGAATTCGGCGGTCATGGTGGTCGAACTAGGCAAGGCACCGCCGATGCCGAAGCCGGCGATCAGGCGCAGGATGGCGATGCTCATGATGTCAGGGGCGAGGCCGATGGCGCAGGTGGCAGAGCCAAAAATCAAGATGCTGCCGATAATCGCCCAGCGTCGCCCAAACCGATCTGCAAACAGCCCGGCGCAGGCGCTGCCCAAGCCCATGCCGACCAGGCCGGCGGCCACAGCGGGCGCGAAGGCACTGCGCGTGATGCCCCACTCCTTGATCAATACCGGAATGGCGAAACCGATCAATTGGCCATCGAAGCCATCCATGATGATCGATAGTGCCGCCAGGCAAACCACCAGTTTTTGCATCCAGGTAAAAATACCGTCGTCGAGCGTTTTGCCAATATCGATCACAGTGCCTAGGTTGGCATTGCCGTCGCGCAGTGGCGTTGGCGGTTGATGTTGCCTCATCGTAGGTCTCCTCGCTTTTTATAAGTCGTCGCGGATGGCAGTAGCCATCGCTATTTTTGTAGCGGCAAGTATGAAAGAGCAATAACTCCAGGGGAATTACCTTTTTGGCTAAAAGGCATTACTGTGCGGCATGACTTGAGTGCGCCGGCAAGGGGTGTGCTCGTGTGCTGTCGGATGATGGTTTATCTTCGGGCATCGGCATCTCCGGTTTTTCTATTTTCCACCGCTTTGCCAAGCGGTGGAGGGCGGGTCGGATCTGATTGGTTCAAGCCAGGGTGGTGGTGACTTCGGTGGTGACGCTGGTCATCAGCTTTTGCACTGGGCATTTCTCGGCCACGGCCAGCAGTTCCTGCCGCTGCGCGTCGCTGAGCTGGCCGCTAAGTTGGATCGATGCCGTCAGACGGTAGATGCCTTGACGCTCCTGGCTGGCGTCGCGTTCAATGCTCACTTGTATGTCTTCGACCGGAATATTTTTACGCTGGGCGTACCATACCAGCGTCAGCGCCTTGCAGGCGCCGAGTGCGGCATCGTAAAGATCATGCGGATTAGGCCCGGCGTCGGCGCCGCCTTCTTCCACGGAGCCGTCCACAGAAACCAGATGATGACGGATATGGACGATGTGACGCATGGCTTGCGACTGGTCGCGCTTGACTTGGATCGACATGGGGTTTCCTTGTAGTGAACGGGTGAGCGACAATGTAGCAGGTGCTGCATCAGCATATTATTTCAGATCAAGGAAGTTACCATGACCACCGAGCAAATTGCGGCCTTGTCGGCCACCGATATACGGCTGTTACGCCAGGCCATCGCTTTGTCGGAGCAATCCCGAGGCCAAGGCCGTCATCCGTTTGCTGCACTGGTGGCGGATCAGGACGGTAATATCGTGGCCAGTGCCGGCAACAACTCCATGCCACCGGCCGGAGATCCGACTCAGCACGCCGAATTGGCGGCTGTGGCGCAGGCGGCACGGTTGTTGACGCCGGCGCAATTGCTCAACTGCACGCTCTATACCAGTGCCGAACCCTGTTGCATGTGTGCCGGCGCGGTCTATTGGTGCAATATCGGACGCGTGGTGTATGCCTTATCGGAGCATAGTCTGCTTGCGCTGACCGGCGACCACGCAGAAAATCCCACTTTTTCCTTGCCCTGTCGCGAGGTGTTTGCGCGTGGGCAGCGACAGATTGCCGTGCTTGGTCCGGCGCTCGAAGCGGAGGCGGCACAAGTGCACCACGGGTTTTGGCAATAGCCCTAGCCTAGCCGTTATCGCAGCATCTACGATGTCGACAACGCGGCAAGACATGCCGCGATTTTTGATGAGATGGGTGGTGGTATCCAAGAGCAGTCCATGGCGGATACTTATCGCGTCAATTTATGGTGGATGGTCAGATCGTAGATGTCGCTCGGGGTCAGGTCTGCATCATTACGCATGAGCACGGGGCCATCGCTGGCCACGTCACGTAGTTTTTTGGCGGCCGACTGGCTCTTGGCGATCATGAAAATTTGTTCCCTGGACAGGCCAATTGTTCGGTGGAGGGTGCGCCAAAGTTCAGGCAAGATATTCAGCGCGTTGGCGCCATCCCTGGTTCTTACAATCGAGAAAATTTGTTCTTGCGTGAAACGGACCTCTGCGCTCCTGCAGAAATCCCAATTCTCTTTCAGCGCGTTCAGGATCTTGATGCCATTTTTGGCAATCGCTATTTCGCAAATTTGTTTTTGCGTGAAATGGACCTCAGCACTAGTGAGGAAATGCCAATGCTTTGCCAGCGCCTCCAGGACTTCTGCGCCATTTTTGGCGATGGCAATTTCGTAAATTTGTGACGGTGCCAAGTCGATCTGTGGGCGATCGAGGAAATGCCATATTTTGACAAATATCTGCTGGAGGCTGCTGCGATGGACGTCCCTCGCAATGGCGAGAATCTGCTCTTTTCTTAGACCCACCTGCGGGCTGCTAAGAAACGGCCAATATCTGATGATCGTCTTTAGTGTGTAGGCACCATATTTGTTCTTGGCAATATCGCAAATCTGTTGTTTTGTCAGCCCGATGTGGTGGAAGAGAAAATTCCAGTGCCGGGCGATTATTTCCAGTGTGCTCAGTGTGTCGTTGCCATTCATGCTGCTAGCGATTTCACAGATGTGCTCGGCGGTGAGATCGAATTCGCCCAGCACTTCTGCCGTCACATATTCGGATGTCCTTGTTGACGCCCCGCCATTGTCTTGCTGGACTACGTTTGCGCATTCGGCCGCCGCTGGTATGAAAAATAGGGACAGGTCCAACTGCGGTTTTGCGAGTGGGTAGACGGCGCTAAAATTTCTCTCCGCAGTGCTTGCCCCGAGCTGGCGTGGGGCAGCGCATTGGCGGTCCCAATGGGCGATCCGCTTCTTGCGTAAAGATTGGCTCTGCGCGATGTCGTACGGTAAGGCGCGATGTTGATCTGTGCGCCGATGCGCGCCGTTCTTGGAAAGATCGATTGCCTCTGAACTGCTTACCACTTGCGCAATACGTGTACCCAGCAAGTTGGCGCTGCTGCCTGCGTTATTGCCGACATTAGCGGATTCGTATGGAAATGGCCGCCATAGTTGCGCAGCGCTGGAGGATGATGACGAATCTTCTGGCATGGTATTGCGCCCTAAGGAAAAATATAGAAGCACAATATCGGTAATGTTACGGCGAAACAATATGATTAATCCTATTTATTAATAGAATTAATTTTATATTCAATGCGACGGTTTTGGCCGCCGAGCTCGGCGGCGTGCTGATACTCAGCACGCCGCTTGAACCCATCGCTTTACGCTTGGCTGCGCACAGAATTAGGACACATTGGTGTAGCGCGATGCCGGGCTACTGGTCGACAAATGGAGTGCCATTACTTTACGTGCGGCTTCATAGGTTTCCCATTGCTGTACATCGTGCAAAGCCGGAATCGTGATCAGTTCGCCCCGCTCGAAACCGACCAACGCGGCATCGACCATCTGTTCTGCCGACATGACGATGTTTGGATCCAGGTGTGCCAGCGGCAAGCCGCCAATTTCCCAGAATTCGGTGGCAGTGGCGCCTGGCAACACGGCCTGAATGTACACACCCTGGCTCGCCAGTTCATGCTGCAGCGATTGGCTAAAGGCATAGACAAAGGCCTTGCTGGCACCGTAGACGCCATTGAGAACTTCCGGCGCGATGCCCACGATGGAACCGATATTAATGATGGCGCTTTTGCCGCGCGCAACAAAACCGGGTACGGCGGCGTAGGTCAGGCGGGTCAGCGCGGTGACGTTTAACTCGATCAATTGCGTCATTTTTTCGATGTCGCTCGACAGCAAGGGCGTATGGGTGCCAATGCCGGCGTTATTGACTAGCAGGGTGATGCTGGCGTCGTCGCGTAACTTGGCTTCGACCCGTGCCAGCGCCGCCTTGTCGTTGAGGTCGGCGTCCAGCACTTCGACCACTTGACCGGTGGCGCTGCTAATGCGGTCGGCCAGGACATTAAGGCGGTCGCGATTGCGTGCCACCAGAATCAGTTCGTAACCACGTTTGGCCAGACGGTCGGCGTAGATGGCGCCAATGCCGGAAGAGGCGCCGGTGATAAGGGCGGTGCCGCGTGATATTTTGGTCATGATGTCACTTCAATGAGGGTTGATGGAAATTCCATGAGCCCATCATAGGGAAGTTTGCTGATATCTCAAATGACGTTTATAGTGCTATTTTAAGACATTGTAAATAAAAGGAATGGATATGCACCGTATCGGCTACATGCTGCAGGATGGATTTCAGGTGCTGGCATTGGCAACGCAAACCGTGTTCGAGTACGCCAACATGGTCGCTGGCGAGACCTTCTATACCGTGAGCAACTATTCGATCGCAGGCGGGACGATCCGTTCTTCTCTGGCCGTGAGTATCGATACCGAGCCCGCCACGGCGCGCAGCCAAGCCGACACCTGGATTATCAGCGGCGTTGGCGATCCGCTGGATTGCCCGCCGACGGCAGAAGAGGTGGCATTTCTACAAAAAATAAGTGGGCAGGCACGCCGCATCGCGGCTATCTGTACCGGCGCCTTTGTACTGGCAGAGGCGGGTTTGTTGGCCGGCCGCCGGGCCACCACGCACTGGGCCTTTGCGCGTGCCATGCAGAAGCGTTTTCCGGACATACAGGTCGAGGATGACCGGATTTACATCATCGATGGCGCCGTCTGGACCTCGGCCGGCATGACGGCCGGTTTGGATCTGGCCCTGGCCATGGTGGAAAAGGATCTTGGCGCCGACGTGGCACGTTCGGTGGCGCATAAGCTGGTCATGCACCAGCGCCGCTCAGGCGGGCAATCTCAACATTCCGAGATGCTCGACCTGGCGCCGAAGTCGGATCGTATTCAGGATGCCTTGAATTACGCCCGCCAACATCTCAAGCTGACATTGAGCGTTGAAGTCTTGGCCGTCGCGGCCAAGCTCAGTGCGCGCCAATTTAGCCGCGTATTTGCGGCCGAGACAGGGCAGTCGCCAGCCAAGGCAATTGAAGGTTTGCGCCTGGAAGCGGCGCGCCTGATGATAGAACAGAGTCGGCATCCGCTTGAAGTGATTGCCAGGGAAACCGGCTTTCGTGACCGGCGTCATATGCGGGAAGTGTTTTTGCGTGGCTTTGGGGTTGCACCGCAGGCCATCAGACGCGAGGTAAGGGAGGGCTGACGGCGTTGATTAACGTTCTGTTGAGGGCGTTGTCAGTGTCGCAGGCGCAGATAAGGCGGTGGTTTGCATGCCGACATCAAGATCTTGGGCCTCTGCTGCGGCCCACGGCATCGCCGCCATGATGATTGCAGCAGTGATGGCTGCCAGCATGATGGCGGCGGTCAAGGCTGCCTTAGGAATGCTTTTCATGGATTGCTCCTGCAAAGTAGTCGAGGAGACTGCGCGCATTGGTGCACAGCTGCCGCAACGTGTTCTGGCTTGCGTTGCTCTCACTAAGGTTTACGGCAGCTAATGCACAATTCTTAAGTCGATTTTAAAAATTTACACTTGTAGGAATTTTGTCAAGTTGACAAGTTTGTGGGCAAGCACTCCGTTCTGCAGTGCCTTGCTACCTAGCAACGAGTCGCTGTGGCTGTGGCGCATGAAAAAGTGATCGTCTGCCTGTGTGCGTTATCGCACCGCATCAACCGCTAGCTGACGGTGCTGGTATCGCGGCGCTCCTTATATAGCGCGCAGCAATCGCTGATTGCGTTGTGGCTGACCGAGCAGACCAAGCGCATTATGTTGGCATTACTTTGTATAAGGTAGTGGGTGGGGCTGGCAGGAATAGCCCGCAGGCGGTGCGCAAAACAGCGCCCGCCCGGCCAAGGCCGGGCGGTGGTAAAACTTACTCTTGCTTGATGCCTTCAGCTTGGATATGCAGCTTGGTGACCATGGAGAAACCATAGGCCTTGCCGTAATCGATGCCGAAATCATCACGGTTGAAGGTGGCGCTGGCTTCGGTACCGCACACTTCACGCTTGAGCATAGGATTGGTGAAGCACTTGAACGTGTCCAGCGTCAGGGTGACCGGACGGGTCACGCCATGCAGTGTCAAGGTGCCTTGTACAGTAGTCGGCACGCCATCTTTGAAACCCGAGAAGCTGCCTTTGTAGACGGCAGTCGGGTATTTCTCAACATCAAAGAACTCATTCGACTTGGTATGTTTGTCCAGGCCAGCATTGCCGGTGTCGATCGAGGCGATGTCAATCGTCGCTTCCACGGTACCGGTTTGGGCGGCGCGGTCCAGAACCACGGTGCCAGTGCTCTTGGTGAACTTACCGCGCCATACCGACACGCCGCCAAAATGGTCGGCTTCAAAGCTTGGGTACAGATGCGATGGGTCCAACAGATAGGTGGTTGGGGCGGCGATAGCGGAAAGCGATGCGCTGGCAGCTAGCATGGCGATCAATAATTGTTTCTTCATATTTTCTCCAGATTTTAAGGGCAGGGTAAGTTTGCTGCTGCAAAATGCAGAGGCCAAACCGAACGGAATCACACGGCACTGTATCAGGTCGGCAGCCGTTGCAATAGTGCCGCAATATGGACGACATTCATCCATGGATGACGCCGATCCCTCTCATTTGTGGCTGCCAAGAAACTCAACAAATGCTTGGCACAGGCTGTTCAAGACCAAATTGTCGCCTTGAAAGTTCCTCTTGCATAATAAACAAACTACACTATAGCGACATTGCTTTCATGACACAGTACCCTAGGTGCTGTACGGCCAATTGCATCGCCATGACTGCGCGCATCTGTCGTGTGTCATTGCGGACCAGTCTTTCTGCGGGGAGAGAGCATGCTCAGGACGAAGGTAAGTCCGCACTATTTTCTGACGCAGTTTCTGCCGCTGGCAGTGCTGGTGCTGGCGGCGGCGGGTATTCGCTACAACAGCAGCGTTGAGGCCGAGTTGCATCGTTTTCAGACGGAGCAACGCGAGCGTGTGGGGCTCGGCGCGGCGGCACTGATCAACGACATGCGCGCACCGTTGCGCCATCTCAGTGTCTTGTCGCACGAGCGGCCCATCGTGAGCATGATCAACGATCCGTCGCCGGCTAATCTGACTTCGGCGGAAACTAGTTTTTTCACATTAATGTTGCGTAACCCGGATTACGATCAGGTGCGTTGGATTGATGAGCGGGGCATGGAAAGACTACGCGTCGAGATGGGGCCGAATGGCCCCGAACGTGTGTCGGAGTTGGGACTGCATGACAAAAAGCAACGTCACTACTTCGAGGATACGATGGCCTTGCCGCCAGGCGAAATGCTGGTGTCGGCGATGGATCTGGCCTTGCAAAACGGCCGTATCGCGGTGCCGCACAAACCGACCGTGCGGTTGGCGCTGCCAGTGATCAATCGCGCTGGCGTGGCGCGCGGCATTCTGGTTATCAACATGCGGGTGTCGCCGATGCTGGATCGCTTCGCCAGCCAGGCTGAACGCGGCAATAATCGCGTCATGCTGCTCAACGGCGAGGGCTACTGGCTCTATAGCACCAACAGCAGTGATGAATGGGCCTTCTTGTTCCAGCGCGACGTCAGCATGGGCAAGCAATACGCCACGGTCTGGAGCGCGATGCAGCAGCAGGCGCAGGGCAACCTGGTCGATCACGGTATCTGGTCGTGGCAGCGTATCGAGCTCGATGCCGACGTTGACTCCAGCCGTTATCATCTGCATCAGCAATCGCCGTGGACGGTGGCACTTTATCTGCCGCAACAGCGCATGGTCAGTGACGATAACGTCTTGCTGCGGCTGAGCCTATTCGTGATCGGGGTACTGACGGCGCTGGCCTTATTGTGCTGGCAGTTGGCGCTGACCCGGCGCAAGCGCGAAATGGCTGTCCATGATCGTCTGCGTGCCGAAGCCGAACTGGTCGCCAGCGAGCAACGCGTGGCGGAATTGGAACGTTATCAGGAAACCCGTTCCATGCTGGCATCGATCGTGTCTTCCTCGGATGACGCCATTATCGGCACCAGCCTGGACGACATCATCAATAGCTGGAATCCGGGGGCCGAGAAAGTATTTGGTTATCTGGCCGGCGAAGTCATGGAGCAGTCGGCCTATATCCTGGTGCCGCCCGAACGTACCGAGGAAGCGCGCAACATCGTCGCGCAGATTACGCAGGGTGAGACGGTGGTCAACTTCGAAACAGTGCGTTGGCACAAAGATGGCCGTTTGCTGGACATTTCGGTGACTGTGTCACCGATCCTGGACGGGCATAAAAAGATTGTCGGCACCTCTTACATTGCGCGCGACATCACCGATCGCAAGCAGTTGGAAAAGGAAATCAATCAACACCGTCTGCACCTCGAAGCGCTGGTCGAGCAACAGACCGCCAAGCTCAGTGAGATCAATCGCAACCTGGAGCTGGCATTGTCCCGATCAGAATCGGCCACGCGCGCCAAGAGCAATTTTTTGTCCAATATGAGTCATGAGATCCGTACCCCCATGAACGCCGTGTTGGGCCTGACCTATCTGCTCGACAAGAGCGCGCTGCACGCCGACCAGCGTGACCTGGTGCGCAAGATTATTACCGCCGGCCAATCGTTGCTGGGCATCATCAACGACATTCTTGATGTTTCCAAAATTGAAGCCGGACGGCTGGAAATCGAGCACGTACCGTTCCTGCTCAGCAGTGTGTTGGAAAAAGTGGTCAATGTGACGGCACCAAGCATCGGCAGCAAGGATGTCGAACTGATTGTCGGTTTCAACAATGTCGGTATTGAGCATCTCTATGGCGATGCCTTGCGGCTCGAACAAATTCTCATCAATCTGACCAGCAATGCGATCAAGTTCACCAGCGCGGGTGAAATCAGCATCCGGGTCGAGCTGATCAGCCGAGCGGCCGATCAGGCGAAGCTGCGTTTTGCGGTGACCGATAGCGGCATCGGCATTCCGATGGAGCGCCAGCAAGATATCTTCCAGGCCTTCACTCAAGAAGACGCGTCGACCACCAGGCGTTACGGCGGTACCGGACTGGGCCTGACCATCTGCCGTCACTTGGTGCAACTGATGCACGGCGAAATCGGTCTGGTCAGTACGCCCGGACGCGGCAGTCAGTTCTGGTTCATCTTGCCGTTTCAACTCTTGCCACAGGCGCCCGTGATATCGCCGGACGATCGGCTGCTGCGCGTGCTGGTGGCAGACGACAATGCCACTGCACGTGACATGCTCACTGACACCGTCAAATCCATGGGCTGGCAGGTCGATGTGGTGGATTCGGGAGAAGCGGCGATACAGCGTCTGGATCACGATTGCCCGTATGACTTGTTCCTGATTGACTGGCGTATGACGGGTATGGATGGACTGAAGACTGCCCGGGCAATTCGTGAAGTGTCGATACAGCAGGATGTTGCGCCGATGATTATCATGGTCACGGCGCAGGCGCGCGAAGACCTGCTGCAGGCGCCTGAGGCCGGATTGGTCGACGCTGTGATCAACAAACCGGTGACGCCGTCGACGCTGTTCAACACCATCGAGGCGGTGCGTCAGCGGCGTGGTGAAGTGCGCATCACAGCGCAAGCCGTACCCGCTGCGGACGAGATACGTATTAGCGGAGCCCGGGTATTGGTGGTCGACGATAGTGAAATCAACCGCGAGGTCGCCAGGCGCATTCTCGAAGCCGAAGGCGTGAAGGTTTTTTGTGCTGATGATGGTGCCGCCGCAGTGGCGTGGTTGTCCGCGCATTCGCAGGACATTGACCTGGTGCTCATGGATATCCAGATGCCGATCATGGATGGTTATTGCGCAACCCAGGAGATCCGCAACACGCTGCAATTGCGCACGCTGCCCATCATTGCCGTGACTGCCGGGGCATTCAAGGCGCAGCAAGAAGCGGCGTTGGCGGCCGGCATGGATGGCTTCCTCTCCAAGCCGTACAACATTGCCCAAATTGTCTCGGTGGTGCATCGGCATGTCGCCCATCTGCCCCGTGTCGCCAGCGCCATGGCGCCAGCGGCCAGCCAGTATCCTGCGCGAGACAGCGGGCATACGGCAATGCCTGCGGCAGGTCCTGGCATCGATATTGCCGTGGGACTGGAGGCTTGGGGTAGTGCTGCGCTGTACAGCAAGTTTTTGCTGCAGTTCTCGCAACAGTATGGCCAGACCGTCATCGACATCCAGGCGCATATTCGGGCCGGCGAGCTGATGCAAGGCAAGGTATTGGTGCACAAGCTGCGCGGCAGTGCCGGTACTTTGGCGCTCACCGATGTCTATCGTCTGGCCGGCGAACTTGAAATATTACTGGCAGGCGGCGCTACGGCAGCCGACTGCGAGTCCACGGTAGTCGAACTGGCGGCCGCGCTGCAGACGGCGCAGCATGCCATTGCCGAGTATGCGGAAAATACAGATGATGTTTAAACTAGGTCGTGGCATGTGGCCCTTTGATATTGCGTTCCAGTCATTTCACTAGCAAGGATTGTTCACAATGAGCAGCAGTTTGACCTCCTCTGTACTACGCATACTCTATCCACCGCTTGTCCCCTATGACAGTGGCATGCTCGACACTGGTGATGGCCATCAGGTGTATTGGGAAGTGTGCGGCAATCCGGCCGGCAAGCCGGTGGTATTTCTGCATGGCGGCCCAGGCGGCGGCTGCGGGCCGTCGCATCGGCAATTGTTCAACCCGGAAAAATACCGCATCGTGCTGTTCGATCAACGCGGTTGCGGCCGTTCGTTGCCGCATGCCAGGCTCGAAGCCAACACCACCTGGGACTTGGTGGCCGATATCGAGCGTTTGCGTAACTTGCTGGGCATCACACGATGGCAAGTGTTCGGTGGTTCCTGGGGCAGCACGCTGGCGCTGGCCTATGCGCAGACGCATCCCGAGCGGGTCAGCGAACTGATACTGCGCGGCGTGTTTTTGGTGCGTCAGCGCGAACTCGATTGGTACTATCAGGAAGGCGCATCGTGGCTATGCCCGGATCGCTGGGAGCAATTTCTGGCGCCGATTCCAGTGGCTGAACGCGGCGATCTGGTAGGCGCCTATCGGCGGCGTCTTACCGGCACGGACGAAGCGGCCAAATTGGAGGCGGCGCGCGCCTGGAGCCTGTGGGAAGCAGGGACCATCACGCTGGCGCCCAATCCGGCCCTGCTGGAACAATTCAATGACGCGTACTTTGCGCTGGCATTTGCACGCATCGAAAATCATTATTTCGTCAACAAGGGTTTCATGGAAGAAGGACAGTTGCTGACCAACGCCGGCCGCCTCAAAGACATCCCCGGGGTGATCGTGCAAGGCCGCTACGATCTGGCCACACCGGCGCGCTCGGCGTGGGAGTTGCATCAAGCCTGGCCGGGCGCACAGCTGCATCTGGTCGAAGATGCCGGCCACGCCTATAGCGAACCGGGCATTCTGGACAAGCTGATCGAAGCGACCGACCGTTTTGCCGGCTGAGGCAGCGCAGAGACAGATCAGGAATTTCCTGATACCTGTGGCGTTGTCACTGCGATAGAGTTAAACCATTGATCCTGTGGGATCGTCTGGGCGTCCCCTCAAGTATCTTTGAGGTTATGCCGGCCTTGCTCAAGCAACGCCGGTATTTTTTTGCCTGATCTCATCGGTCAGCACAGTGCCAATCTGGCAATAATCATTGACCTCATTTTTCTCAACCGCTATTCTTTGCGGGTCCCCAAAAAAGAGGGGGCCAGGTTTGACGGCCTGATTTGTGTTGTCGGCGAAAAAGCCGCGTATTCATTTAACGCGGCTTTTTTGTCCTGTCCTTGCACGCCCCTATGGCGGGCCTGGGCAGGGATACCTTCGGGTATGCCGGCATTGACAACACAGCCGGTCCGTCAACCCTGTCTTGCGCCCGCCACCCTCTCATTTGGCGAGGAGTTTGCGGGTCATTTACTACGCAAACATTACGCAAACGATGGAGGTTTCATGAGTGACACCCACACTGATTTTCGTAGCGTCGGCAACAAGACTGGCCAGCCTGCACCCGCCCACCAAGAGTTTCACTGGATCGAAGGAGAGGGCAAAAACACGCCCTATGCCGAGTTTCTTGAACTCACGCTAGACGTCGCCACCGGCATCTATACCTGTGAGCAAATTGCCTATTCCTGCGACATGGAACGCGCCGCCAATGCCGACGCCGACCCCGGCAAGATGGTTGCACCAGCGCTAGGCATCGTCGAGACCGATCAGCTCAAGCGGCTGTCGATTGCAGCGGCACGCTTGTTGCGGGCCGAGGCCAGACGGCGCATAGAAGAGCTGAATGACTTTGCGGCGACGGCGACTTAAGCGGGCACTCAGCGCCGCTTGTTTTGTTGCGCCCAGTAGCCGAACGGCTTCTCGTGACACTCAATGTCCAGTTCGGCAACCCGGCTTTGCATGCGTTCCTGGGCATCGCTGATGGCGATGTTGTAGATCAGTGGGCCGATGTCTTCCAGAAAAAAATGCAGCAGCGCGCCGGCCTGGAGATTGCCGATGTCTTGATCGAGTTCGCTGCGCAAGTAGCATTGAATGGAGGCAATTGCCTCTTCGCGGTCGGGTTTGTCGAGTGAGATGGCCATGATGTCGGGTTTAAAAAGGTATTGATGCCGGTGCCGGCGGCTGCGTCGGCCAGAGCATGTCGCTGCCGAATGCCGCTGGCATGGCTTCGCGCATGGTTTCGATGAAATGGCGCAGGCGCGCCGGATAAAAGCGTGCGTACGGATAAATGATGGACACCGGCAAAGGTGGCGTTTCCCACTCGGGAAACAGGCGCACCAGGCGGCCGCTGTTCATGTGTTCCTGCAACAACCAGGCCGAGCCGAGCATGACACCGACGCCTTCGGCAGCGGCATGGATGAGCGCATGCAGACTGTCGGAACTAAGGCGTGGCTGAAAGTTGAGCTCACACACTTCGGCGCTGCTGCTGTGGCTGAGCACAATCTGGCGTCGGTAAAATTGCGGAATGGCCAGCCACGGCAACGCAGCCAGCTCACGAGGATGCTGCAGCGGCGCGAATTGCGCCAGCAGGGCAGGTGCCGCCGCCAGGGCACGCGGCACTTCGGCCAGACGTATGGCCACCACCGAAGGGTCGTTGACTTCGCCCACGTGAATGGCGCAATCGACGCCATGTTCGATGAATTCGGCGACACGGTCATAGAGCAGCCATTCCACGGTGATGTCGGGGTGGCGGCGCATGAATTCGGCCAGCGGGCCGATCAGTTGCTTTTGGCCGAAGGCATGCGGCACCACGACCCGCAGCGAGCCGCTGGCCTGTGTCGCCGCGCCGCGCAGATCAAATTCAAAGGATTCCCAACCGGCCAGCAAATCCAGTGCGCGTTCATAGCAACGCTCGCCGTCTTCGGTCAGCTTCATGGCATGCGTGGAACGTTGCAGCAGACGCAGGCCGAGCGATCGCTCCAGCAGTTGCAGACGGCGGCTGATGGTCGGCTGGGTCGTACCAAGTTGGGCCGCCGCCGCCGATAGACTGCCGGCCTGGACGATGCGTACGAAGGTCTGGATCAGTTCGATGCGGTCCGAGGCACCAGCGGTGCTGTTGGCAGAGGCGGTGGCGTTTATCATACGTGTAGCGTATATCAATTCTGCGAGGCTTGCCACTACCGCGCCGCAGCAAAAGCCTGCAAACTGCACTCCATCATCACTTATTTCGGAGCATATAGCATGTCTTCCATTCAACATACGCATATCCGCAGCACGCCTCAGGTGGACGTTCCGGCGCAGTTGCCTAGCCGGCTGCTGGTCTTGCTGGCGGCCGGCGCTGGCTTTGCCGTGGCCTCTTTGTACTATTCGCAACCGATGCTGGGCGTACTGGGGGAGGATATCGGCGCTTCTGTGCGCGCAGTCGGCATGGTGCCGATGGCGACGCAGCTCGGTTATGCCCTGGGTATTTTGTTGCTGGCGCCGTTGGGCGACCGCTTTGATCGGCGCCGCATCATTCTGATCAAGGCGGCGGTGCTGACGGTGGCGTTACTGCTGGCAGGTGCGGCACCCGGCATTGGCGTGCTGTTGGCGGCCAGTCTGGTGATCGGCTTGTCGGCCACCATGGCGCAAGACATCGTGCCGGCGGCGGCGGCCTTGGCATCCGAGCAGCATCGCGGCAAGGTGGTCGGCACGGTCATGACCGGCTTGTTGCTGGGCATTCTGTTATCGCGGGTGGTCAGCGGTTTTGTGGCTGAGCACTTTGGTTGGCGCGGCATGTTCATTGGCGCGGCAGCCAGTATTGCCCTCGTCGGCGTGGCTTCCTGGCGCGGTCTGCCGCGCTTCAAGGCGACCACGCATCTGAGCTACGGCGCCTTGCTGAGTTCTTTGGGCAAGCTGGTCAAGCATCATCCTGCCTTGCGTCGTGCCGCTCTGGCGCAGGGTTTGCTGTCGGTTGGTTTCAGCGCCTTCTGGTCGACCTTGGCCGTGATGCTGCACGCCGCGCCGTTTCATCTGGGTAGCGCTGCCGCCGGCGCCTTTGGTCTGGCGGGGGCCGCCGGTGCCTTGGCGGCGCCCTTGGCTGGCCGCGTTGCCGACCGCAAGGGGCCGGAACTGGTGACACGTCTGGGTATCGTTCTGGTTACGCTGTCTTTCGCTGCCATGGCGTTGGCGCCGGTGTTTTCCGTCAACGGTCAGTTGTGGCTGCTGGCATTGGCGGCAATTGGTTTCGATTTGGGTGTGCAGGCGACGCTGGTGGCGCATCAATCCATCGTCTACAGCATCGAGCCGGGCGCGCGCAGCCGTCTCAATGCGGTGTTGTTCGTCGGCATGTTCGTCGGTATGGCCGCCGGTGCGGCGCTGGGTAGTCTGCTGCTGGCCCAATGGGGTTGGATCGCCGTGATCAGCTTGGCTGCGGCAGCATCGCTGAGTGCCTTGGCGGTACGCATGTGGCCTGGTAAGAATCGCAGCAAATAAAAAAGCCCAGCGAAAGCACGACGGTTGATTCCGTCGTGCTTTTTGCGTCGCGGATCGTGATTTTTATATAACGCGCAGTAAATTTTGCCGATGTGGGATATAAATATAGTGATCAGCTCTTGAAGAAAGCGCGCTGCACCTGAAATAAATACAGCCGCGTTGTAAGATACAAAGCTGCACCGTATTCGGGCATTTAAATAGGTTTATTCATGTCGTCCCAAGAAAACATAGAATTAGACGTCCACATCCCAGAAGAAAATCTGGAATTCGTCAGCTCTTGTTCCTTGCCCATGCCTTGGGCAACGTTTCAATTGCACGCTTTCGTCGATCATATTTCCGGCAAGGAACATTTGGCCTTGGTGCTGGGAGATGTCAGCGGTGGCGAGCCGGTGTTGGCGCGCGTGCATTCAGAATGCCTTACCGGTGACGCGTTGTTCAGTCAGCGCTGCGATTGCGGCGCGCAACTGGAAGTCTCGCTTAAGCGTATCGCCAAGGAAAAGCGCGGCGTGGTGTTTTATCTGCGCCAGGAAGGGCGCGGAATCGGCTTGCTCAACAAAGTGCGTGCCTACCACTTGCAGGATGGCGGCGCCGACACGGTCGAGGCTAACCAGCAACTTGGTTTTCCGGCCGACATGCGGCGCTACACGATTGTGCTGCCGATGTTGCAACATCTAGGCATCAAGTCGCTGCGCCTGATGACCAACAATCCGCGCAAGGTTAGTGCTTTGCAGGAGTGCGGCATCGACGTCGTCGAGCGCATGCCGCTGGTGGAAAACCGCAATCCTTTCAACATCCGTTACCTACGCACCAAGGCGACCAAGCTCGGCCATTTCCTGCCATCGCACGACAATGACTGAGCGCGCCGCCGATGCTCCAGGGCGCATGACAGACGAGGCGCCTTCCTTGATTCCAGTGTCGCTGCTGACAGGTTTTCTTGGCAGCGGCAAAACCACCTTGCTCAATTACCTGGTGGCGCAGCCGGCGCTCAAGGACACGCTGATCATCATCAACGAATTCGGTGAAATTGGTCTGGACCATCTGCTGGTGGCGCATAGCCAGGAAGACGTGGTGGTGGAGATGAGCAGCGGCTGCCTGTGCTGCACGATACGCGGCGATCTGAAAAAAACCCTCAAAGACATTACCTGGCGTTTTGCCGAGGGCGGCAAACGCAAGTTCAATCGCGTCATCATCGAGACCACGGGATTAGCTTCGCCGATTCCGATTCTGCATACCTTGATGACGGATTCCTTCATTGCTGCCAAGTACCGACTCGATGGTGTCATTACTACGATCGATGCCGTCAACGGCGCGGCTACGCTGGATCAGCATATCGAGGCGGTGCAACAGGCGGCGGTGGCCGATCGCTTGCTGTTGACCAAGAGCGATCTGGTGGATGCCGCTAGCTTGCAGGAATTGCAGGCGCGACTGGCTCAGATCAATCCAGCTGCGCAGCAGTTGTTGTCGCAACAGGGGCGGGTCGATCCGCTGCAGCTGCTTGATGCGGGCTTGTTCAAGAGCAGCGAAAAGAATCCCGATGTGGCGCGCTGGCTCAATGAAGAGTCGTATACCGAGCATGGTCACCATCATGGCCACCATGACCATGCGCATGATGTGAATCGTCATGACGATCACATCCGGGCCTTCTGCTTTACCTTCGATGCACCAATTGCCCCTGATCTGTTCGATGAGTGGTTGAGCTTGCTGGTTGGTTTCAAGGGCCAGAATATTCTGCGCATCAAAGGCATCATCAATCTTGCCGGGCAAGACAAGCCGGTCGTGATTCACGGCGTTCAGCATATCTTTCATCCTACGGTCACGCTGGATCAGTGGCCATCCACCGACCACCGCACTCGCATTGTGTTCATCACCAAAGACGTTGAGCGCGCCACCATTGAACGCTCGTTTACTGCATTCATGCAGGCGCAGGCGATTGAACGGGAGCAGCGCGACGCCGCTGGCGATGCGCCAGCGGCGTGGTAAAAAAGCAGCACTCGGCACAATTTTCCGCAAAATGCAGAGGCTGCCCAGCCTGAGCCGCCGATGCGCTGTCCTGGGGCAATATGTGATCTCTACTCGGCGTCGATAGCGTCTCTCGGCGGCAAATCTTGCCGCTGAGAGAGAAACCCCGTGCGCCATTTTAGTGAAACGCCGAGATTTTTCTCAAAAGCAAATGCTTGTCCTACATCTAATTAAAAAATTAGTTAATAATTAATCTACGCGGTGAATACGGCGTTTATGATGATCCCCATTGGCCTAGCGAAACGTACTCACTGCATGTATATAGTGCTCAAACGAATAGGAATTTCGTTGTCGGTGTCGTTGACGCTGGCGATTGGCTTTGGGGCGACGGTTTTACTATTCTTGGGCACCAGTAAGCTTGAGGATAATGCCTTCAACAATGACTTTGAACGGCGCGCGTTCAGCCAGATCGCTACCTTGCAACATGGCCTGGAAGAGGCGGTGCAGGTGCTGACAGTGATCAATCGCCTGTTTGTCACGGTTGATCAACCTACGCGCGAGCAATTTCACGTCTTCACCGCACCGCTGCTGGAAAGATTCGGCTATGTGCAGGCATTCAGTTTCCAGCGTTTCATTGCCCATGCCGATCGCCCGGCCTACGAAGCGGCGATGCAGAAGCGATTTCCCGGCTTTAGCATCAGCACCCTCACGGAAGGCAGCGCGGTGCGCGCGCCAGAGCGCGAACGCTATCTGGTGGTGGACTATCTGGAACCCTTACAAGTGAATGCGGCTGCGCTTGGCCTGGATCTATCGGCCAATCAATTGGTGATGGACAGCTTGCAGCGCGCCATCGAAAGCAATCAGCCGGTCTCAACCGGGTCATTGCGGCTGGCGCAGGCGGCCACCGATGAACGCGGTCTGCTGGTAGTGATGCCGGTCTACCGTGCCGGCATGCCGCTTGATACGGTCGAGCAGCGCCGCGCGGCGGTCATCGGAGACACCACGGAGGTGTTTCATACTCGGGTGTTGCTGCAACAAATCTTCAGTCAACCCGGCACCATCAAGCCTGAGGATGTCGATATCAGCGTCTATATCGGGACTTTTGCCAAGCCTGAGGATCTGGTCTACAAAACCGACCAGTCGAACAGATTCAAATTTAAATTGCGGCCCTTTGGCGAGCGCGCACCCACGCGGGTGAGTCGTACTTTCAATATCGCTGGCCAAGCCTGGCATCTGGAAATCACCGCGGCACCACCTGCGCTGTCACAGCACGCCAATTCGCTGCTGATTTTATTGGCCGGCAGCTTGCTCACCGTGCTCGCCGCAGCCTATTTGAATACGTTGTTGATGCGCTCGCGCCGGGTTCAGTTGACTGTCGATGAACGTACTGCCGAGTTACGCCTGACCAATGTGCTGCTCAAGGAAGACATTCATGCGCGCCAACTGGCCGAGCGTGCTTTGCAGTTGCGCCAGCGCGCCATTGATGCCAGCGCCAATGCCATCATCATCCTGCAGGCGCGCACGCCTGACTACCCGATTGAATATGTCAATCCGGCATTCGAACGCATTACCGGATACAGCGCCGCAGAAGTGTACGGGCGCAGTATTCGCCTCATCGAAAGTGACCAAGGCGACCCCAAGAACTTTGATGAAATCTGGCGCGCCATGGCCGAGCGGCGCGAAGGCAACATCGTGTTGCGTACCTGCAGCAAGACAGGTGAACAAATGTGGAACGAGTTTTACATCGCTCCCGTGAAAGATGAGGACGGCGAGCCGACGCATTTCGTCGCGGCACTTTACGACATCACGCCGATGAAACGTTATGAAGAAGAGTTGGCTTTTCAGGCCAATCGCGACGTGCTGACCGGCTTGGTCAATCGCAACATGCTGCGCTCGGCGCTGACCCAGGCGATGGCTTATGCTGATCGTTATCAGCACGCCATCTGGGTGGTATTTATTGACCTTGATCGCTTTAAATTCGTCAACGACACGCTCGGTCACAAGGCCGGCGATATACTGCTCAAGACGATTGCCGAGCGCCTGCGCGCAGCGGTGCGCGATGCTGACACGGTGGCCCGTCAGGGTAGCGATGAGTTTGTCATCGTCATGTCCGAGTATCCCGATGCCGGGCTTGATACCCACGATCTGCAGCGTATTCAGAGCGCGGTTGCGGCGCCCATGACGATAGAGGGACATACTTTCTTCCCGACCTGCAGTCTGGGGGTGGCGACTTATCCCGAAGACAGCCGTGATGCCGAGACATTGGTCCAGTACGCCGATATTGCCATGTACCGCGCCAAGCAAAGCGGGCGTGACAACTATCAGTTTTACACCCCGGCAATGAACGAACAGGCGCTGGAGCGTCTGCGTATTGAAGGCGATCTGCGCAGCGCGCTCGAACGGGAAGAGTTTTCGCTGGTGTATCAACCCAAGGTCAATTTGCGCAGCGGCATGATCGTCGGTATGGAAGCGCTGATTCGTTGGCGTCATCCGCAACTGGGTATGGTGGCCCCGGCTCGGTTCATCGGCCTGGCCGAAGAAACCGGGTTGATTTTGCCCATTGGTGCCTGGGTAATCAAGACCGCATGTATTCAGACCAAAGCCTTGCATGAGGCCGGCTGGCCGCATTTACGGGTGGCCGTCAATCTGTCGGTGCGACAGTTCTTGCAAAATGATCTGGTCTCCTCGATTGCCGCCGTCTTGGCAGAGACTGGCCTGGCCCCGGCATGTCTGGAACTGGAGCTCACCGAAAGTCTGGTGATGACCGATGTCGAGCATGCCATCGGCATTCTGCGCCAGTTGAAAGAGCTGGGTGTGTATCTATCGATTGACGATTTTGGCACCGGCTATTCCAGCTTGTCGTATCTGAAACGCTTCCCGATTGATGTCCTGAAAATCGATCAATCCTTTGTGCGCGACATTAGTGTCGACGCAGACGATGCCGCCATTACGGTATCGATTATTTCACTGGCGCACAGCCTGAAACTGCACGTCATTGCCGAGGGCGTGGAAACACAGGAGCAGCTTGCCTTTTTGCGCCATCACGGTTGCGACGAGATGCAGGGCTATCTGTTTAGTGCGCCGATTGCCCCTGAACAGTTCATCGAACTGTTACAAACCAAGGATGTGGAACCGAATAGCTCGCTGGAGATCAGTGCGCGCTGAGGTTGGTCTTCGTCTTGGCGTCAGTGGCAATATCATTGGCGGCTAGCCAGCATGTAAAAATCCGAATTATTTGAGAAAACAGGCCGGTTACACGACTAAATAGACCTTATTCATCGGCATTAAATGAGAACTTTTTGGAGAGGGCCGAAATTTTTTTGAACCGATGAAGCGCTTGTGACGCGACTGCTTGGCGATGGCAACCATGCAACATGGCTGTTTTCCGATGAAGCTCTGGCCCCAGTTTAAGGCACTAAGCCTCGGGCTTCCTGAAGAATCCAGTTCGCAAACGTCTGTAGTGGCAAGCTACTCAACTCTATCGGCTCAGGAAGAATGAGGCAGAAGTTTTTGGCAATTGCTTTGCCGTCAGGCCAAGGTGCGACCAAACGACCTTGTTCAAGCTCTGTAGCGATGTAAAGACGTGGCACCAATGCAACACCCAAACCGGCCAGCGCAGCCTCTATCAGCATGGAATGGAGATCATAACGTGCGCCAACCGCCGAATTGGTCAGTATGATACCGGCCTCTTCTGCATAAAGTTGCCACGCGTCCGGATTTTGTCGCCTGTGAAGGCGAGGCAGATCATCTAGCGATATGTTCGCATCGGCGCCTGCCAAGAGTGCTGGGCTACAGACAGGCACAAGCACCTCCTCCAGCAGGTGATGTAGATGCATACCCACCCACGCTGGATGGTCAAAGTGGATCGCCGCGTCGAAACCGCTGCCTGCAAGGATGAACGGCTCCATGCCTTCAGCAATATGCACAGTGATGTTCGGATGCTTGTCCTTAAAGGCTTTCAGTCGCGGAATCAACCAACGGGCGGCGAAGGTCGGAATGGCGGCGATATCGATACTCGCGCCGTCGATAGGCTGCCCCATCATATATAAGCTGTCCCGTTCCAGCCGATCCAGAATCTCACGGACCTGTACTGCGTATCGGGTACCGCTCGGCGCAAGCCGTACCCGATTTCCAACGCGCTGAAACAACGCAACACCCAGAAAACCCTCCAACCGACCGATTTGACGGCTGACAGCGCCCTCGGTCAGCGATAACTCTTCGGCCGCGCGAGCGAAGCTACTGTGTCGTGCTGCGGCCTCAAAGGCTAGCAGCGCAGAATTACTCGGAATCTTACGTCGCATTGAATTCTCGCCAGATTGGGACGCGCTTGATAAAAGCTTGAGTAAATATCACTAAAGGCTGACTTTATATCGATATATACACTGAAAATAGTAGATTAGCATTACCTCACTACAATGAACACTGGTTAGTTGCGGCAATATGCTCACCCGCTGCAAAGGATAATCTGATGATTTACACCGTCGAATGCAGCTTTGCCGATCCCAAAAGCGAAGCGCAATGGAACGATTTCTATAGTCTCGAAAAATTACCCGCACTTATCTCAGTTGCCGGCTTTCACACCTAGCAGCGCTTCAAGGCGTTAAGTGACGGTTGCCCGGTCTATCTGGCCATTCACACAATCGACGGTCTCGATATCTTGACGGGAGAGGAATACCGCCAAAAAGGTGGTGGTAACTTCGCTAGGTGGCAGCAATACATCACTGACTGGCATCGAAACCTATACAGCGATATCGGCCTGGCATCCGCCGTGGGTGCAGACGAACGCCTCATTCTTTGTACGAACGGCCCGGAGCCGCTGACTCAGATAGGTCTAATGCCGCTGGCCATGCACGCGATTGCACTTGAAAAATTTCCCGAACGCCGTTGGCTCGCAAAAATGCCTCGACGAAATGCTCCACTTGCCAAGCACCTGCCCCAAGGCGTTTATATGTATTCGCCTATGACTGAGCAACTGACAAGTTCAGGCAGCACTTCGAGCGAACAGCCAAAATAGGTCGGCCATGCCCAATGTCACTTTGTCTATTGCTACGGAGCACATGCCCTCCACTGAGAAGCTTTCCGAGCTTGCGCATGATTGCATCGAACTCTGCACGCGAGTCCTTCAAGCGGCCCTCAAAAACGTTCACGTCATCTATGTTGACGTTCGGCATGGCCACGGTCATCCGGTCTTTGCGGAAGTTCAGTATCGACTTGAGACGTTTCGCACGCCACAGGTAATGAACGAATTTACGGAAGCGCTAGACAGCGCCATCGTGCGCTGCACCGGTCTCATGGCGCGCATCCGTTGCTTTGCTTATGCCACGGCAAACATCCACGCTCGAAATTGAGCGCTCTTCTAGAGAAAATATGTCCACCTCTATCTTTCCAAGCCAGCGTGTCGGCGATTTCACGATCACCGCGATCAGTGACGGCTACCTAGCTGCCAGCCTGGACTTCCTGTCTAATATCGACTCGTCCGAGGCCTCCAAAATGCAAAGTGATGCAGGGCAGAAGGAACCTTCCGCCGTGCATATCAACTGCTACGTGGTACGCGGAGCAGGCCGCACCATTCTTATCGATGGTGGAGCTGGGGGCATCAAGCAATGGGGCGGTCGCCTGAGCACTAACTTATTGCTTGCTGGCGTCGAACCATCAGAGATCGACACAATCTTGCTCACACACGCCCATCCCGACCATGTCGGGGGGCTAGTGGATACAGCAGGACAAATTACCTTTCCGAATGCGGAGCTTGTTGTTCATCAGCGAGAGGTCCGATTTTGGCAAGATGACGGAAATATAAGTCGTGCCAGCGAGCGGGCTCGCGGTAACTTTTTGATAGCACGTCAAGTGTTCGACGGCTACCGCGACAAGCTCCGTACTTTCGATGAGGGGGAGGTTCTTCCCGGTATCAGCGCGATGTCGCTCCCGGGACACACAGAGGGGCACTCTGGATATCTTCTCGAATCCCATGATCAGGGCCTGCTTGTTTGGGGAGATATTGTTCATTTTCCTTACATCCAGATTAAACGACCAGACGTATCGATTGCATTCGATCAAGACCCTTCCCTGGCAGCCACCACACGATCACGGCTTTTGGACCAGGTCAGTTCGGAGGGACTTTTGATCGCCGGTATGCATTTGGGGGAACTAGGCTTCGCACGAATAAAGCGAACGAGCGGGAGTTATAGCCTGCTTTATGAGGACGAAGCAATGTCATCTTTGGAAGACTAAGTTTCAGGGAAAAATCATGAAACGCGACGTTAAAGCATTGTTGCCAAACTTTTTCCGGTAGGCTCCCGGGCTGATGGATACGAATCGGCGAAAATGCCGACGCAACGACTCTTCTGATCCAAAACCTGCGAGCTCGGCTACCTGTGCCAAAGGTGTGTTGGGCAACTCCAACATGTCTTTGGCAATAGCCACTCGTTCGCGAATCAGCCAGTTGATCGGCCCCATTCCGGTTGCTTCTTGAAATTGGCGCTGCAAAGTGCGTGGACTCATCAAGGCATGTTGCGCCATTGACCTTACCGTGTGCGGCAGCGCTGGATGCGCGCGCAGCCAGTCCATCAATTTTGCCAACCGGCCGTCCTCATCGTGCGCCATTGGGCGTGGCACAAATTGGGCTTGGCCGCCTTCTCGATGAGGCGCGACGACTAGCCGTTGCGCCACTAGATTTCCAACTTTGGCTCCATAGTCGCGGCGTACTAAATGCAACAGCATGTCGAGGCCGGCGGCCGAACCAGCAGAGGTAATGATTTGTCCCACATCGACATACAATGAGTCGGCATGTACTTCAATGGATGGGTAACGTTGTGCCAGACGCTCAACGTAACGCCAATGTGTGGTCGCGCGCTTGCCGTCAAGAATCCCGGCAGCGGCTAGGATAAAGACGCCGGAACAAATCGAACACAGCCGGGCACCGCGCTGGTAGGCCGCACGAATTTTATCGAGCAAAGCGATTGGCGGTAATTCATCGGCATCTCGCCAGCCTGGAATGATGATTGTGTCGGCCTTGTCGAGTAAATCGAGAGTAAACGGGGCAAGTACCGAAATACCGCCAGCAGCACAGATCGGCCCTGACTCGGCCGCGCAGACGGCAAACTCATACCAAGGCACTCCGAGTTCTGGACGATCAAGCGCGAAAAGTTCGACAGTGCAACCGAATTCAAATGTACAGAGCTGATCATAAGCGATCGCGACGACAAGATGCTTTTTCATGGCGCAATGTTACCGTATGTTGACGTTTGCGCCACTGGTAAGGTAGGTCGAGGACTTCGATAATCTTCCTACACTAACCAATCTGGAGCTGGCCATGTCTATCGTTACTGAAATTGCTGCGGCACCAAATGCTATAGCGCTTGCCCATTTTGAATCTGTATTGCAATTCGAAACGGATTGCTGGGATGTTCACCATGCACTTACCACTGGCAGTCATGATTTCGTTCTGCTCGATGTACGCGGACCAGATCAATTTTACGCCGCCCATATTCCTGGTGCGAGCCATCTTCCACATGGGAAAATCATTAATGCAAAGCTGAGCCAGTATCCCGCAGAGACTGTCTTCGTTACATATTGTGCCGGGCCGCATTGCAATGGCGCTGCACGTGCGGCGATTCGTCTGGCAAGGCTCGGACGACCCGTCAAAATCATGCCAGGAGGAATTACAGGTTGGATCGATGAAGGATTTGCGTTGGAAAAATCGTCACCTATAGTTGCCTGAGCGCCGATGGAAGCCATTAACACAGTGCGCCGTGCGGGCACATCAGATGCCACTAAGTTGCTTGTTCTTATGCGTGAGCTAGCATGCTTCGAGGGTTATATATAGCAATTTTGCGTGACCGAAAATGATTTACTTGAGCGTGGCCTGCACGACGAATCGAAGCAGCAATTTTCTGCATTTGTTGCTGAAGCAGGTAATGGAGAGTTGCTCGGCTACGCATTAGTTTATGCAGTGCCATTTGCATTTGATTTGCGACCGAATCTCGTGCTAAAGGAATTATATGTCCGGGAAACCGCTCGTGGCGTTGGTATCGGCCATGCTTTGATGGCAACGGTTTTAGTTTTTGCAAATGAGCTCGGTTGCGGACGTTTGAAGTGGGACGTATTGCCGGAAAATACGTCGGCACAAGCTTTCTATCGAAGCATCGGCGGCGTACCGAACAGGGGATGGGAAAGCTGGATACGAGTGTTTGCTTGATCTCATCGAAATCATAACTAACGTGCTGTATTTCGACCTCGGCCGTAAAACAGTTATGCGTCGCCATCCGTAAAGATGCCGCCGCGGGGGACCTGAGCCGGCCACCGAGGTGGTGGATAACCATCGTCGCAAACGACAGCGTTCAACTGTTCGCTGTCGTTCGCGAAATCACCGACGGGGCCATAAAAGCGCAAAGGTGCTTTTGATAGTCGGTCTAATTAAGACGTTTCCATACCGAAATCGGCACATCTCCATTCGGTCGGGGTGTCACGCGATAGCTCAGTTCGTCACCTTTGAGCTCGTAGCTTCGCTTTTGCTGTTGCCCCTCCCAATTAGGAAAGGACGCATTCTGAATGTGAAAAATCAGCGTTCTGTCAGCCGCGTTGACGCTGATCGTGCCGAAGTGCGTGCTGGAACCCATGACGGCGGCTTTGTATTCATCCGTTGTACCTGCACTTTTGTCACCCGAAGAAAATTGAGGGCGTTCGGATTTGAAAATTTGTAGCGAATAATGTCCCTGCACGTCAATTTGCAGCAATCCATTGGGAGCGGCGCCATAGTCGTGCCCTCGTGCCCCATCGGGATGTAGAACATCTGCCGCCACTAAAGTCCATGTGCCCACCAGCAGCGGCTCATCAACTATTGCGGCGGCTTGCACGCCGGTCGCCAATAACATGCACGTCGCGAAAGCTGAAACCCAGATGCCACGCTTAAAATTTGTCGGACCATACATACAGTGATTTTCTCCATGAGATGGGGCGCGAATCTGCGCACATCGAGGTTTGATCGAGAGCATTGTGTAGTGAGCGAATTACGATCAACCATTGCTTGATCATAGCCGGACGAATGTGTAATGAATGCGATAATTCAGCGCTATCCATTCAGAAAAACTGAACTATGCCGCCACCCAATCTCGGTATTGATGCCTTGCGGACTCTTCTGGCAACTCAGCAGTTGGGAAGTCTGAACCGCGCCGCTGAACAAGTCGGCCGCTCGCAATCGGCAGTAAGCCAACAAATGCGCAAACTTGAGGAGCAGGTCGGTCAGCCGCTATTCCGCCGACAAGGACGAGGCTTGGTCCTAACGGCGTCCGGTGATTTGATTCTTTCATACGCGCGCCGCATCTTGGATCTTAATGATGAAGCCGTGCGGGCCGTCCGGGGAGCTTCTGTTGCGGGTACGGTACGCTTTGGCCTCCCTGGTGATTTCGCCGAAACTTGGCTCCCGGTTGCACTAGGGCAATTTAAAAAAACGCACCCTGCGGTTTGCGTAGAGATTGCTGTCGAACGAAACGGCATACTGCTTGAACGATTAGACCGTGGTGAACTCGACCTCGTGCTCGTCATGGGTTATGAAAACCGTCCAGACGCTGAACACGTCGCTACCCTGCAAATGTCATGGATCGGCCCAGCTGGGATCGATTTTTGCCTAAAATCGGACGCTCCATTGGACCTGGCCTTATACAATTCGCCTTGCTTCTTTCGCCGCGCAGGCATTGAGGCGCTCGACAACGCCAATATCTCCTGGAGACTTGCCTACACCACGGCCAGTCTTCAGAGTCTTTGGGCCGGAGTCTTGGCAGGGTTGGGGGTCACATTGAGAACTGGGGCAGGTGTACCGCCGTCTCTTCAACGACTCGATGGTAAGCATGGTCTCCCGCCGTTGCCAACAGTTGAGCTCTGTCTACATAGCGCGCATCGCGACATGCCTCCTGCCTTGGCTCAGCTTAAGCTAGTGGTTATTGAAAATGCAAAAATCAATCTCGCTTCCTGAGCAGGAAAATCGGTGCAGGCGCACGCCACTCGGGAATCAAAAATTGCCATCAAGTAATTCCGGTTGTTCTTAAATAATTCCGATTTTTACACCGCCTCTATTTTTGTATGTCACCTACGCCATTTGCTTCCGCTGTCGATGTTGATGCCTGCACTCATTGGCACAGACGTGCCTGCTATACCGCAGTGCAGACCACGGGCGACGACGGCCGCCAGTTGCTGCGTCTATGGACGCTCTGGCAGCAACAACAGGATGCCGGTGCCCCGGTGCCGCAGCGCTTGCATTACTTCATGCTGGTGCCACAACAGACCATGCCCGAGCGCTTGCTGCCAGCATCCAGCGAGCGCGATCCCTTAGGCCTGCTGCCCCAATTACAGGCACTCTGGCCGCCGGCCACGCCTGGTTATCACCGTTTATTGCTGGCGCAGGGCCAACTCATATTGACCTTGATCGTCGGCGATATCGCGCCGGCGTTGATGCAATTGGACGGCAGCGTCGACTGCTTCTTGCTGCATGACGATCAGACTTTGTGGACCCCGGCCTTATTGGCTCGACTGGCTCGTCTGGCGGCACCGCTGGCCCGGCTGTGCTTGCCGCAGGCCGAGGCACGCTATGCGACGCACTTGCAACAAGCCGGGTTTGTGGTCACGGCAAGCAATGCCGCCGAATTTGCGCCGCGCTGGCAAATCGCAGCCACGCCAGTAGGTGCGACGGCGGATGCGACGGCGCGCCATGCCATTGTGATCGGTGCCGGTCTGGCCGGCAGTGCTGCCTGCGAACGCTTGGCAGCACGCGGTTGGCAAGTGACGTTGTTGGAGCGCCATGGGCAGCCGGCACAGGAAGCCTCGGGCAATCTGGCCGGTGTCTACATGCCATCGATTTCGCGCGACGACAATCCGACTGCCAAGCTGAGCCGTGCCGCTTTTTTGTTTGCCCAGCAAGTGTGGGCGCAAGTCGGTGTGTTCGCTGCCGGGCAGACGATAGGTGCCGCCTGTGGTGTGTTGCATCTGGCGCGCGATGCGACGCAGGCGTGGGCATTTGAAGAGGCCGCTCGCCATTGGCGCTATCCGCCTGAGTTTGCCCAATGGTTGTCGCCGCAAGCTGCCAGCGCGCGCTTGGGAATGGCTGCGGGCAGCGGTTGGTGGTTTCCGCGCGCCGGCTGGCTGCGCCCGGCATTGTTGTGCGAGGCCATGCTGGCTGCTTGCGCCACGCGCTTGCAAAGACATTTTCATCACACGGCATTGACGTTGCGGCGCTGCGGCCAAGACTGGCAGGTACTGGGCGCAGAGGGTGCTGTGCTGGCGCAGGCGCCGGCATTGATTTTGGCCAACGGCATGGATGCACTACATTTCGAACAAGCGGCAACACTGCCGCTGCAGAGCATACGCGGTCAGGTCAGTCATGTACCGGCGGCGCAACTGCCGGCATTGCCGCTGGCCTTGTGTGGTGACGGTTATCTGACCGGTGCGGTCGATGGTGTCATCAGCATGGGTGCCAGTTACGATCAGGGGGACGAGGATGTGGGTTTGCGCCTGGACAGCCATATGGGCAATCTGACCAAGTTGCAGCAAATGTTGCCGCAGTGGCACGCCGAAGTCGATCCCGCCACTTGGAGCGGCCGGGTTGGTTTTCGCTGTGTCTCGGCCGATCGCTTGCCGTTGGCCGGCGCCTTGCCGGACATGACCGCCCTGGCTGCCGGCGGCGAAGTGCAGTTGCGTGAAGTGCCGCGTCATCCACAATTGTATGGTTTGCTGGGGTATGCCTCGCGCGGCCTGATCTGGGCGCCGCTGGCGGCGGAAATTGTGGCGTGTCAGCTGACGGGCGAGCCGATGCCTTTGGGTAAGGATGCGCTGGCGTTGCTTGATCCCGGTCGCTTTGCGCTCAAAGCACATCGGCGCACTACCTGATTTAAGTCGCACCTGCATCCAGGAACGCACAATGGAACGGTGTCGCAAGCCATTCGAGGTCAAGGTCGTGACGGCAGACTGGCGAACACATCGGGATGAGATCCGGTGCAATTGCGCCGCAATTTTGAACGGAATTTAACATCCTGGGCCATCAATTTCTAGAATGCAGCAGAACTCATGCTGTGTTCACGATAGAGCCCGAGAGGCGCAAAATTGTTGATTTGCTCGCAGCATTGACTCTCTCCAATTGATCCATCTTCCAACGTCTGGTGAAGGATGCGACCGGATCGTAGGATCCTTCATAACCCAACGCTCGCAGCTCCAAATGGAGCTGTTTTAACGTGCAACGTTGCTTGCGTGATTTGGCGGCCTCCGTCTTTAACCAGGCCGAGAGTTTGAGTGTGTATTTGCCCAGAGAACTCCGAGGACGCCTGTCTGCGTAGCCTGGCTCAATGGTTTCAGCGCGAATGTATCGTCTGACGGTGTTGCGTGAGATGCCTAAACGCTTGGCGATCTCTCGCAAACAAACGGGCCCGCATCTGTGCCATGACAGATGCGGGCCCGTTTGTTGCAATGACTGCCGGATTAACGTTGCCAGCCGCCTTGGTTGAATTCCCAGCCGCGCGGACCTTGATGCCAGCCCGGTGGCGCATAGCGATAGCCGCGGTGCACACGCTCCCAATGGCCGTCGACCCAGACGTGGCGATGTCCATCCCAAGCCCAGTAGCCTTGCGCCCAGACGAAACCATGACGCATCGGCGGCGGCGCTTCATAACGTGGTGGTGGTGGCGGCGTGCCGATAATGATGCCAACCTGGGCTTGTGCGGCGGGCGCGATCAGTAAGGCCGAGCTGGCGCTGGCGGTGATCAAGGCAGCGAGGATGAGTTTTTTGTAAAGCATGATGCGCTCCGAAAATGTAAGGCAAACGGTGTAAAAATTGGTAAGGCTGGTACGTCTGAACTTTAGATCAGTCTCTGGTTCCGAGATGTAATTTTGTGTTTCGAGAAGGGGCCTTTTTAGCCTTCTGAAATAAAACGAAACAAACTCGCTGTCAGCCTATCGTCAGGCAATCGTCGTCACTACCTGCACAGAGCCGCTTGGGGCGGGATTGCCGCTGAAAAGCGGTGCGGTAGAGTAAAATGGCGCCTTTTATACGGGCGCGTGACTGGCATGGCAAAGGGTTTGCCAGGACATCCTGCCTGAAGTTTGACCGGACTATTGCACATGCTGCGAATTGCTGAATTACAACTCCCGCTGGACCATCCCGAAGCCGATCTGCGTGCGGCGATCCTGGTGCGCCTGGGTATCCCGGACACGCAATTGTTGAGCGTGAGCCTGTTTCGGCGCAGCTATGACGCCCGCAAGAAGTCGGCGATCCTGCTCAATTACACGATTGATGTTGAAGTCGCCGATGAGGCGGCGGTGCTGGCTAAGCAGTCGGGGCAGGGCAAGAGCGTGAACAAGACCGCCATCGTGCCTACGCCAGACACCAGCTACCGCTTTGTGGCCAAGGCGCCGGCCGGATTGCGTCAGCGGCCGGTGGTTATCGGTACCGGCCCGTGCGGTATTTTTGCCGGGTTGATTCTGGCCGAGATGGGCTTTAACCCCATCATTCTGGAACGCGGCAAGATGGTGCGTGAACGTACCAAGGATACGTGGGGCCTGTGGCGTCAGCGCGAGCTCAAGCCGGAATCGAATGTGCAGTTCGGTGAAGGCGGCGCAGGGACCTTTTCTGACGGCAAGCTCTACAGCCAGGTCAAGGACCCCAAGCATTATGGACGCAAGGTATTGACTGAATTTGTCGCTGCCGATGCGCCGCCGGAAATCCTGTACGTCAGCAAGCCGCACATTGGTACGTTTCGACTGGTCAAAATGGTGCAACTGATGCGCGAGAAGATCGTCGCTTTGGGTGGTGAGTTCCGCTTCGAACAAAAGGCCGATGACATCGTCATCGAAGATGGGCAAGTGCGCGGGGTAGTGCTGGCCAGCGGCGAGCATATCGAGACGCAACACGTGGTGCTGGCAATCGGCCACAGCGCGCGCGATACCTTTCAGATGCTCTACGACCGTGGCGTCTACATGGAGGCCAAACCGTTCTCGATCGGCTTTCGCGCAGAACATCCGCAATCGATGATCGACCAGTGCCGCTTTGGTCCCAGCGCCGGGCATCCCATTCTGGGGGCGGCTGATTACAAGCTGGTGCACCACAGTTCCAACGGCCGCGCTGTCTATAGTTTTTGCATGTGTCCGGGTGGTACGGTGGTGGCGGCGACATCTGAGCCGGGGCGCGTGGTGACCAATGGCATGAGCCAGTATTCGCGCAATGAGCGCAATGCCAACAGCGGTATCGTGGTCGGCATTTCGCCGGCGGACTATCCTGGCCATCCGCTGGCCGGCGTCGATTTTCAGCGCCACTGGGAGTCGCGAGCCTATGAACTGGGCGGTAGCACCTATGATGCGCCAGGGCAACTGGTGGGTGATTTTCTTGCCAAGCGGCCCTCCACTGAACTCGGCAGTGTCACGCCATCCTACAAACCGGGTGTGCTACTGGGTGATCTGAGCACTTCCTTGCCGGATTATGCGATCGATGCCATTCGTGAAGCCTTGCCGATGTTCGAGAAGCAGATTCGCGGTTACGCCATGCATGATGCGGTGCTGACCGGGGTCGAAACGCGCACTTCATCGCCGGTGCGTATCCGGCGCGACGACCATAGTTTGCAAAGTATCAACACCAAGGGCCTGTTCCCGGCCGGCGAAGGTGCAGGTTATGCGGGTGGCATCATGTCCGCTTCCATCGATGGCATCAAGGTGGCCGAAGCGGTGGCACTGGCCATCACCGGCAGTTAACACCTAGCGCGGCGATTTCGCTGCGGCAAAAAAAACGGGCCGCGTAAGCGGCCCGTTCAATGATGCAGACTAGCTTGCCAGAATTACTTCTTGGCGCGGCCAGTGCTCTTTTCAGCAGCCTGGGTGAATTGCTTGGCGGCGTTGCTCAGATGACCTTCCAGCGTTTCAACAGCTTGCTTGGTGTTCTTGGTCAGTTGCTCGTAACCGGCGTTGGCATTGCCAATGGCCGACTTCAACAGCGCCACTGCGTTTTCCGAACCTGCTGGTGCGTTCTTGGCGATTTCGTCAACCAGGGCGCTGACTTTGCGGCTGGTTTCAGCAACTTGCGCTTCAGCAGCCTTGGTCAGTTCAGCTTGGGTAGCCGACAAAATCGAAGTCAGATGACGGCCGTAAGCGGCAGCTTTTTCAGCAGTTGGCTGGGCTTGTGCAGTTGCCAGCGCGATCAGCTCTTGCGGATCCTTGATGGTCGCAAATTGCTTAGCGGCAGCAGCCGATTCTTCCAGCGAAGCCTTGGCAGCGCTCAGGTTCAGTTCGATCAACTTTTCCACGCCTTCAAAAGTCTTGGTGGTCAGTGTGTTGATCAGGTCCAGTTGTGCTTGGAAGTGAGTTTTGGTTGCAGCAGAAAATTGATCTTGATACGAAAACATGATTTTTCCTTTGGTTCGGTGACTGTTAGGTGACTGGCGGCTTCCGTCTCGATACTGTTATTGTGCGCCGCAACAAACCAGATTTTACGCACTTGTTTGGTGAGGTCAAGTGTTTTTTGTGCGCCGCACAAAAACAATATCGGTCACCGGGAAAGTTGATAATTTGGTTATGGCACGCTGACGCTTTCGCGCGCGGGCAGCTCATGCACCACGACACCGACGTCGGTCCCATGAAAAGTACAACCCCGGCTGAGTTCAATGCCACGCATGGCATCCTGATACCCTTGCTCCCAGCGCCATTGAATCGAGCCGCGCGAAAAATTGACATCCTTGGAGGCCATGTTCCAGTCGCGTCCGGCGTAAGGCAGGCGCACTACATGGATGGTGGCGTCGGCGCCCAGCTCGGCCAGTTGCTGGCGATCGGCCGCTGTATGCAGTTCACTGGGCAGGCGCTCATAAGCCTGGCGTGCGATTTTGCGCAACCGATCCTGTTTGATATAAGCGTCGATGTGACGTTGCGAGCGCGAGGCGAAGGTGACATCTTTCTGGCGTGTCTGCACCGCTTCCAGGGTCCGCGGCTCAGGACCGTCCGGATGCCAGAGATCGACCATCATGCACAAGGTATCCTGGCGTGGCTCATCATTGAGCACGGCTTCCAGCGGCGTATTGGAATACAGCCCGCCGTCCCAGTACAAATCGCCATCGATGCGCACCGGCGCGAATCCGGGCGGCAGAGCGCCGCTGGCCATGACATGCTCGGCACTGATGGCTTGCTTGCCGGAATCAAACTTGACCAGCGTGCCGCAGGTGACTTTGACCGCGCTGATGGTCAAACGCATGCCGGCGGCGCGGTTGAGAAAATCGAAGTCAACATACTTGTTGAGCGTCACGCGCAAGGCTTCGGTGCTGTAAAAACTAGCCTCTTCTGGTTCCACCGACATGCCGACGGCAAACGGATTGAGCGGACGTGGTGCAAAAAAACCTGGCACGCCGCGAGCAAAGGTATCCATGGTGGTCATCCAGGTGGCGAACTGGCGTGTCGCGTCAGGTACCTGGAGCAGGTTGATCATGTCGTCATGCGATACGCTATCCCAGAATTCGCGTAGCCGCTCGATGCGCTGCTCGCGTGGATTGCCGGCGATGATGGCGGCGTTGATGGCGCCGATCGAGGTGCCAACCACCCAGTCGGGCGTCAGATTATGTTCATGCAAGGCCTCGTAGACCCCGGCTTGATACGCACCCAATGCGCCGCCGCCTTGTAGCACCAGGGCAATGCGCGGTTTGGATGCAGTGGATGTCTTGCCCGTCTTGGGCGATGTGGCCGAGCTGGTAGAACGAGCAGAGGCGGTGGAAGAGGCGGATTTCCCGGCAGTGGTTTGGCGTGGCATCGTGGTCCTTGCAGTTCAAATACAGCAAATGGATTGTTGCCAGGCAATAGTAAATTGCCTGGCAACAATCATCGTGACCACAGCAGCATAGCATCAAGCCAGCTGCGAGCGCTGCAAGCCCACCAAGCCATGCTTAGCTCAACTTTACTGCGCCTTGCGCCAGGCGAGCAGCAACTGTAGTCGCTGTCTGCCGAGCGCCTCGGCGCTGATGTCATGCAGATGGCCAACAATCATCAATGCATAGATATCGGCCAGCGCGTTCACTTCTGGTGAGAGCGCACACTCCTCGCCGGTGGCGGGACGTTGCACGCGCCAATAATTGATCGCTGCTTCCAGTTCGGTCAGTGAAATTGTCGTTTCGCTCATGGGAATATTGTACGCCCGCAGCGCAAGAGCACCGCAGTCTCGGTGCGACATGCATTTTTCGCGCTAACAAATTCGAAATGCTTCGTTCTGCAAGAGAGCGGTTTTTGCTCTAATGAGCCTCCATCAATCTGGTCTGTGCTTGCTGTCTGTCGTAGCGAAGCGACCAATTTCTTAGGGTTATCGGATCATGTCAGCGGTCATTGACGAGTCGATTGCGGGCGCCGTCGTCAGCGCTGCACGCGCTGCGGCGCACCGCATCCTCACTGAAACAGAAGCCATTGCTACAGCGCAGGCGCTGGCGCAGCAATTCGTGCGCGAAGCCGCATTACGGGATCAGCAGCGGCGTTTGCCGTACGCTGAAATCGATGCCTTTTCGGCTAGCGGTCTGTGGGCCATCAGTGTGCCTCAGGCCTATGGCGGGCTGGGCGCATCGTGGCTGACGGTGGCCGAAGTGGTGCGCATCATTTCTGCGGCAGATCCTGCCATCGGCCAGATTCCGCAAAACCATTTCGGCATTCTCAATCTGCTGGCGTACGTCGGCAGCGAGTCCCAGAAACAGTATTTTTACGGCGAGGTACTCAAGGGGGCGCGTTTCGGCAATGCAGGGCCCGAACGCAATAGCAAGAACGTACTCGACATTCGTACCCGCTTGTCGGTCGATGGCGACGGCTTGCGTTTGAACGGCACGCGTTTTTATTCCACCGGCGCCTTGTATGCCGACTGGGTGCCGACCCGCGCTCTGGATGATCAAGGCAATGCCGTATTCGTCTTTGTCGAACGGCATGCGCCGGGTCTCACCGTGGTGGACGACTGGTCGGGCTTCGGCCAGCGCACGACCGCCAGCGGCACCGTGGTATTCGAGCAAGTGAGTGTGGCGCCGTCGCATGTTGCAGCGCTGCAGCCCCACGCCGGCTTGCCCAATAACATTGGTCCGGTATCGCAATTGATACAGGCCGCCATTGATGCCGGCATCGCCCGCGCCGCACTCGACGACACCATCCGTTTCGTGCGCGAGCGCTCGCGCCCCTGGGCCGACAGCGGGGTAGAGCGGGCCGGCGACGATCCGCTGGTGATCCACCAGATCGGCGACTTGAAGATCCGTCTGCACGCCGCTGAAGCGCTGCTGCAACGCGCCGCACGCACGCTGGATGAATTGCCGTCGACGCTGAGCTTTGAACAGATGGCGCAAGCGTCCATCGCGGTAGCTGAAGCCAAGGTGCTGACCACCGAAATTGCGCTGCATGCCAGCGAAAAACTATTTGAGCTGGCCGGCACCCAGGCCTCCCTGGCCGCCCATGGTCTTGACCGTCACTGGCGCAATGCCCGCGTGCACACCTTGCATGATCCGGTGCGCTGGAAATATTTCGCGGTCGGAAACTACTACCTCAACGATATCGCTCCACCTCGGCACAACTGGAGTTGAGCGCGGTGGCGTGGTCCCTTTTTTACCAGATATAGAGAAAGCCTTGTCATGAGTTCATCCGCATCCCTCGCTATCGCTTTGCAGGCGCCAGCACAACGCAGCGGTGTCATCCGCATTGGCTCCGACGCCCAAGCCATCGCCGCAGCCCATGCCGTGGCCGCCGAACTGGTGCAGGAAGCCGCCGTGCGCGACCGCGAGCGCCGACTGCCGTGGGCCGAACTGGAGCACTATGTGCGCTCGGGGCTGTGGGGCATCACCGTGCCCAAAGAGTATGGCGGTGCGGGGGTGTCCAATGTCACGCTGGCTGAGGTGACGGCAATCATTGCCGCAGCTGATGGTTCGCTCGGACAGATTCCGCAAAATCACTTCTATGCCGTGGAAATCATTCGCGTCAATGGTAGCGAGGCGCAGAAGCGCTTCTATTTTGAACGGGTGTTGCAAGGCGATCGTCTGGGTAATGCGCTGGCCGAAATCGGCACCAAGAATTCCGCCGAACGCAAGACCAGACTGACGGCGGACCCGCAAGGCGGCTATCGCATCAATGGTCGCAAGTTCTACGCTACCGGTGCCTTGTATGCCGATTGGGTGCCGACCTCGGCCATCGATGACAACGGCGTGCAGCAACTGGCGCTGGTGCCGCGCAACGCCGACGGTTTGAGCATCGTGGATGACTGGTCCGGCTTTGGCCAGCGCACCACCGGCAGCGGATCGGCGGTGTTTGACAATGTTCACGTACCGGCTGATGCCGTGTTAGGCTTTCAGGCTTCATTTGACCGTCCGACCCAGGTCGGTCCGCTGGCGCAATTGCTGCATGCGGCCATCGATCTAGGCATTGCGCGCGCTGCCTTTGTCGACCTGATCCGTTTTGTGCAGACCCGCTCGCGGCCCTGGGTTGACAGCGGTGTGGAACGCGCCGCCGATGATCCGTTGACCATCCGCGAGGTCGGTGATCTGACGATCCAGTTGCACGCCGCCGAAGCCTTGCTCGAACGCGCCGCTGGCAAGGTCGACCTGGCCAGCGCCGATGCTAACGCCGACACCGTGGCCGCTGCTTCCATTGCGGTTGCGGAGGCGCGCGTGCTGACCACCAATGTTTCACTGGCAGCCAGCAGCAAGTTGTTTGAGCTGGCCGGCACCCAGGCCACGCTGGCCGAAAATAACCTTGATCGTCACTGGCGCAACGCCCGCACGCATACGTTGCACGATCCGGTGCGCTGGAAGTATCACGCCATCGGCAACTATTACCTCAACGATAAAAATCCGCCGCGCCACGGCGCGATCTGAACTGTTTTTTGGATTGAAAAACTGACCATGCCTGCTTATCTTCGTACACTCTCGGCCTGCGCCGCTTTGTTGTCGGCGCTGCTGAGTCTGCCTGCTGCTGCCGCCGTGCTACCTGTAACAGGTGGCACGCTGGTGGCGATCGTCCAGCCTGAGCCGGTCACGCTGACCGGTGCCGTCAATACCGCGCAGCCGACCTCGCTGATTGCCACCAATGTCTACGACGGCTTGCTGTCCTACGACAATGCGCTCAAGCCACATGGCCAACTGGCCGAACGCTGGGAAGTCTCAAAGGATGGTCTGACCATCACTTTTCATCTGCGCCACGGCGTGCTGTGGCATGACGGCAAGCCGTTCACCTCGGCTGACGTCAAATGGTCGGTGGAAAATGTCTGGAAAACCATTCATCCACGCAACAAGGCCATTCTGGTCAATCTGACACAGGTTGATACGCCAGATGCCAACACCGCCATTTTCCGTTTTAGCAAGCCGTCGCTGGCGCTGCTGTCGACGCTCAATTCCTGGGGCGCGCCGGTATTGCCCAAGCATCTGTATGAAGGCACTGATGTGCTCAACAATCCCAACAACAACAAACCGATCGGCACCGGCCCGTTTGTGTTCAAGGAGTGGAGCCGCGGCAACTACATCACGCTGGAACGCAATCCGAATTACTGGGACAAGGGCAAGCCTTACCTAGACAAAATCATCTTCAAGGTGATTCCCGATGCCGGTGCGCGCTCGGCAACGCTGGAGAACGGCGATGCACAGTACGCAGTCTTTAGTCCGGTGCCGCCCAAGGAAGCACAGCGCCTGGAAGCCAGCGGCAAGGTCAAGGTCGAAACCGACGGCTATCAGTGGTCTTCGCCGGTGCTCTACCTCGACTACAACCTGAACAACAACTATCTGAAAGACGTCCGCGTGCGCCACGCGATTGCCCAGGCCATCAATCTGGACAGCCTCAACAAGGTGGTCTGGTACGGCTACGGCAAACCATCGGTGAGCATTGTGCCGAGCAGCTTGTCGCAGTTCTATGACAACACCGTGCCACGCTATGCCTACGACATCAAACAAGCCGAGGCCTTGCTCGATGAAGCCGGTTTTCCGCGCGCTGCCGACGGCGTGCGCTTCACCATCAATAACGACTATCTGCCGTATGGCGACGACTATCGGCGGACGGCGGAGTTCATCAAGCAGTCGCTCAAGCGGGTCGGCATCGAGGTCAATATTCGCAGTCAGGATACGGCGGCCTTCACCAAGCGCGTCTACGGCGATCGCGATTTCGATACGTCCATCAGCTGGAATGCATCGTTTCCGGATCCACAGATCGGTTTGACGCGCATGTATTGGTCTGGCTGGGTGGGCCAGAACATTCCATGGACCAATAGCTCGGGCTACCACAATGTCGAAGTTGATCGCCTGATTGAGCAGGCGCAAGGTGCTGCGACGCAGGCAGAACGCATTGCCCTGTTCAAGAAATTTCAGCAGATCACACAAACCGAATTGCCGACGTTGCCGTTGCTGGAGCTGCATTTCTTTACCGTGCATTCACCACGTTTGCACGGCATTACCGAAGACGGCGACCAGTCGCAGGGTTCGCTCAAGAGCGCCTGGCTGGAACCCGTCAATGCGGCCAAGCAATAAATTTCACGACAGGACTGCGACATGAAACAGAACAAACTAGTGCGCTTATTTGGCCGCGCGGCGCTGGCGCTGGGGGTGGTGCTGACAGCTGGCCAGGCTGGCGCGCAAACGCATGGCGGCACGTTGACCGCCATCATTCAACCGGAACCGGTGATTCTGACCTCGGCCTTGAACACGGCAGCGCCGACCGGATTTTTCAGCGCCAACGTTTTCGATGGGCTGGTCGAATACGACAACAATTTCAAACTGCATCCGGCACTGGCGCAAAGCTGGGATGTGTCAAAGGATAGCAAGACCCTGACCTTTCATTTGCGGCACGGCGTCAAATGGCATGACGGCAAACCGTTTACTTCGGCCGACGTGAAATGGACACTGGAAAATGTCTGGAAAAAATTCCATCCGCGCAATCAGATCATCTTCGGCAGTGTCACCAGTGTCGACACGCCAGATGACTACACCGTGATCCTGCACTTCAGCGAGCCTTCGCTGGCGGTGCTCAGTTCGCTCAACAGCAACGGCGCGCAAGTGCTGCCCAAGCATTTATATGAAGGCACTGACGTTCTCAATAATCCCTACAACAACAAGCCGGTCGGCACCGGCCCGTTCGTGTTCAGGCAATGGAGTCGCGGCAACTACATTACGCTGGAACGTAATCCCGATTACTGGGACAAGGGCAAACCTTACCTCGACAAGATCATCTTCAAGGTGGTGCCCGATGCCGGCGCGCGTGCCGCTGCGCTGGAAACCGGAGAAGCGCAGTACGCACCGTTCTCGCCAGTGCCGCTCAAGGATGCCGAGCGTCTGGCGCAGTTGCCCAGGCTGAAGCTGGAGACGCGTGGCTACGACTGGATTTCGCCCTGGCTGTTTCTCGATGTGAATGTGGATCGCCCTTATTTCAAGGACGTGCGGGTGCGTCAGGCGCTGGCCTATGCCCTGGATCTGAATGCCTTCAACAAGGTGGTCTGGTATGGCTTCGGCAAACCGGCAATCAGTCCGGTGGTCTCTACGCTGACGCAGTTCCACAGTGAGGATGTGCCCAAGTATGGGTATGACCCCAAGCGCGCGGAAGCTTTGCTCGACTCCGCCGGACTCAAACGCGATGCCGATGGTGTGCGGTTGCGCGTGAATCTGGATTACCTGCCCTATGGCGATGATTACAAACGCAGCGGTGAATACATCAAACAGGCGCTCAAGCGCATCGGTATCGAGGTCAGCCTGCGTGCGCAAGACACGCCGACCTATACCAAGCGCATCTATGGCGACCGCGATTACGATTTGTCGGTGGTCTGGCTGGCTGGTTTTGCCGATCCATTGGTGGGTGTTACGCGTGCTTACGGCAGTGATTCGATAGGCAAGAATATTCCCTGGAGCAATGGCTCCGGTTACCGCAATGCCGAGGCTGACCAACTGATCCATCAGGCCCAAAATTCGGCCAGCCAGAGCGAGCGGATCGCCTTGTTCAAGCAATTCCAGCAGCGCGTACAAACCGATCTGCCATCGATTCCTTTATTGGAGCTGCACTTCTTTACTGTGCAGGCGACCAATCTGAAAGATACGGTCAGTGGTGTTGATCAGATTTACAGTTCACTCAAGAATGCCTGGTTCGACACCGCACCCAAGCTGGCGCAGACGGCGCCATGACCGCTGCGTCTGCAAAACAATTGTCTCAAGGCATGGCGCGACGCTTGCTGCAACTGCTTGGGGTCGTGCTGGGAGTGGCGGTGATCAACTTCTTTTTGCTGCGCCTGGCACCGGGAGATGCCGCGCAGGTGCTGGCCGGAGAAGCCGGCGCCGCCACGCCTGAATACATGCTGGCATTGCGCCATCAATTCGGGCTGGATCAGCCGTTGCTGGTGCAGTTTGGCAAATATCTACTCAATCTGGCGCAGGGCAATCTCGGCTTTTCCTTTCGGCATGGCATGCCGGTGGCGCAATTGATCGCCGAGCGGCTGCCGGCTACCTTGCTGCTCATGGGCGCGAGCATCGCCTTTGCGGTACTGCTGGGTTCGGCCCTGGGGGTGCTGGCGGCGTACCGCGCCGGCAAATTGGCCGATGTGGTGATTTCGACGCTGGCCTTGCTGTTCTTCGCGACGCCCTTGTTCTGGATCGGCCTGATGCTGGTGGTGGTGTTTTCGGTGTGGCTGGACTGGTTGCCGGTGGGCGGCATGTTCACCATTGAAGCCGGCTATACCGGCTGGGCCCATTGTCTGGACGTGGCCCGCCACCTGGTCTTGCCGGCGCTGACCTTGGGTTTGTTTTACATGGCGGTCTATACCCGCCTGGTACGCGCCACCATGATTGAAGTACGGCGTCAGGATTTTGTACGCACCGCCGTGGCCAAGGGGGCGCGGCCGTTACGCGTGTTGTTCGCCCACGTCTTGCGCAATGCCTTGCTGCCGCTGGTGACCATGTTGGGGGTGCAGGTCAGCTCCATCATTGGCGGTGCGGTATTGGTGGAGACCGTATTTTCCTGGCCCGGGCTTGGACGACTGGCCTTTGAAGCCTTGTTCCAGCGCGACTTCAATTTACTGCTCGGTATTTTGCTATGCAGTTCGGTGGTGGTGATTCTGGTCAACTGGCTGGTCGATTTTGTCTATACCCGGCTTGATCCGCGTATCCGTCTGCGCTGAGCGCAGTTATTTATGTTTCAAGAAAATGCACGCCATGAGTGAACTGGTTTCTGTTCTTCCTGCCAGCCAGATTGCCGCACCGCAGAGGCGGCGCTGGTGGCATCGGCTATTGCGTTCACCAGCGGCATTGGTTGGCGGCACGCTGCTGCTGCTGGTGCTTGCCATGGCGCTGTCGGCGCCCTGGGTATTTCCAGGCGATCCGTTGGATATGGTGACCGAACCGTTTGTCCGCCCTGGGGTAGATGCTGCTCATCTGCTGGGTAGCGACATGTTGGGCCGCGATTTATTGAGCGGCATTTTTCACGGCGCCCGGATGTCCTTGCTCATTGCGGTGGTGTCGACCTTGCTGGCCTTGGTGCTGGGCATGTCGGGTGGGGTTCTGGCGGGCTATTACGGCGGGCGTATCGATGCGCTGCTGATGCGCGTCACCGAATTTTTCCAGACCATTCCGGCATTTTTGTTTGCGCTGGCCATCGTTGCGGTGGTGCAGCCCAGCCTGCTCACCATTGCGCTGGCCATCGGAGTGACCTCCTGGCCCAGCCTGGCGCGGCTGGTACGCGCCGAGGTGCTCAAACTGCGCTACAGCGACATGGTGCAAGCCAGTGCCGCGCTGGGTGCCAGCGATCTGCGCATCATGCTGCGCGATATTTTGCCCAATACGCTCACGCCTATTTTGGTATCGACATCGCTGATGGTGGCAACCGCGATTCTGACCGAATCGAGCCTGGCTTTCCTTGGGCTGGGCGATCCTAACAGCGTGAGCTGGGGCAACATGGTTGGCGCCGGGCGCGAAGTCATTCGCACCGATTGGTACATCACCACGCTGCCCGGCATCGCCATTGTGGTGACGGTGCTGGCCTTGAATTTACTAGGCGATGGATTGGCTGCCGTACTCGATCCGCGCGATCAGAAATAACAGTGTCTGACATGGCCGAAATTACCAACGCCCCAGTCTGGCCTGACCCCGACTACTTCACAATGGATGATGCAGCATGAGTCAAAAGAAAGAAATCCGCCTCAACGCCTTCAACATGAATTGCGTCAACCACATCAACCATGGCATGTGGACGCATCCGCGCGATCATTCGCAGGATTACACCGACATCAGTTATTGGACTGAACTGGCCAAGCTGCTTGAGCGCGGCAAATTTGACGGCCTGTTTCTGGCCGACATAGTGGGCGTCTACGATGTCTATCAGAACTCGACCGACATCACCTTGCGCGAGTCGATTCAGTTGCCAGTCAACGATCCGATGTTGCTCATTTCCGCCATGGGCCATGTCACCGAGCATCTCGGTTTTGGTGTCACGGTCAATCTCAGCTATGAGGCGCCGTTTCTGTTTGCACGACGCATGTCTACGCTCGACCATCTGACCAAAGGGCGAATCGGCTGGAACATCGTCACCGGTTATCTCGACAGCGCGGCGCGCGCCATGGGTTTGTCCGAGCAGCTGGAGCATGATCAGCGCTACGACCGCGCCGATGAATTCATGGAAGTGGTGTACAAATTGTGGGAAGGCAGTTGGGAAGACAACGCGGTCATTCGTGACCGCGCCAAGCGTATCTACGCCCGGCCCGACAAGGTGCACAAAATTGACCATCGCGGTCCGTATTACCAGGTCGAAGGCATCCACCTGAGTGAGCCGTCGCGTCAGCGCACACCGGTGTTGTATCAGGCCGGGTCGTCTGGGCGCGGGCAGCAGTTCGGTTCGCGGCATGCCGAATGTGTCTTCGTCTCTGGCCATACCAAGGATGCCGTGCGCAAACTGGTCGCCGGTGTGCGTGAGGGGGCGGTGCGCGAAGGCCGGCGCGGTGCGGATGTCAAAATCTTCATGGGCTTGACCGTGGTGGTGGCGCCCACGGAAAAACAGGCGCGAGAAAAATACCAAGAGTACAAACGCTATGCCAGTGCGGAAGCTGGCCTGGCGCATTTTTCCAGTGGCACCGGCATTGATTTTTCGCAGTATGACCTGGATGAACCGATTCGCCAGGTGAAAACCAATGCCATCGAATCGCTGGTCAAGACGGTGACCAATCCGGAATTGAACTGGACCAAGCGCAAGCTGTTGCAGCAACTCGAACTGGGTGGCCGCTACGTCACCATCGTTGGTTCACCGCAGCAGGTTGCTGATGAATTGGAAGCCTGGATTGCCGAGACCGACGTCGATGGTTTCAATCTCACCCGCACTGTCACGCCGGAGAGTTATGAAGACTTCATCGATCTGGTGATTCCAGAATTGCAAAGTCGCGGCTCTTACAAGCATGACTATGCGCCTGGCAGTCTGCGCGAAAAATTGTTCGACGGTCATGCACAGTTGCCCTCGCAGCATGTTGGCGCATCCTATCGAACGCTGCGGAGATAAGCACCATGAGCCAGTTGTTGCGTATTCGCGATCTCAACGTCTCGTTTCCCGGTCACGATGCGGTCCAGTCACTGGACCTCGATATTGTCGCTGGCGAGACCTTGGCCTTGGTCGGAGAATCCGGCTGCGGGAAATCGACCACGGCGCTGGCGCTGTTGCGGTTGTTGCCCTCCAGTGCGCGGGTGTCGGGGCAGATCCTGTTTGAGGGGCGCGATCTGCAAACCCTGCGGGAACGCGACATCTGCGCTTTGCGCGGCAATGCCATCTCGATGATTTTTCAGGAACCGATGACCTCGCTCAATCCGGTCTTGAGCATAGGCCAACAGGTGGTGGAAGCGATCCGCTTGCATCAGCCCTTGTCGATACGGGCTGCCAAGGCGCGCGCCATCGAATTGTTGGCGCTGGTGCAGCTTGCCGAGCCGCAGCGACGCTTTCATGATTATCCACACAATTTGTCGGGTGGTCAGCGTCAGCGCGTGATGATTGCCATGGCGGTGGCTTGCCATCCACGCCTGTTGGTTGCCGACGAGCCGACCACGGCCTTGGATGTCACCATACAGGCGCAGATTCTGAGCTTGCTGGATCAATTGCGGCGCGAGCTGTCGATGGCGGTCTTACTGATCACGCACGATCTGGCGCTGGTGGAGCAATGGGCTGACCGGGTGGCGGTGATGGTGGGCGGTAAAAAGGTCGAGCAAGCCACTTGCACCGATTTGTTTGCGCATCCACAGCATGCTTATACGCGTGGCTTGCTGGGTGCCTCGCTGCACCTCGGGCAAGACTACCACTATCGTGCCGGGCGCTTGCTGGAAATCAGTAGTGTGCTACAGCAAGGCGAGCGCACCTATACGCTGAGCTCGCGCGAGCATGCGGCACCCTGGCCAGCGCCGGTGGCGCACGCCGCCGTGCCCGTGTTGGCATTGCAAGAGTTGCATACACATTATCAAACCCATAACGGCACGGTGCATGCGGTGCAAGGGGTGTCCTTGACGATTGCCGCCGGTGAAACCGTTGGTTTAGTGGGGGAGTCTGGCTGTGGCAAATCCAGTTTGTCCAAGACCATCGTGCGCCTGGTCGACGCCAGTGCCGGCAAGATTCTGGTCGACGGCATCGATATTGCGCCGCTGCGAGGAGCGCAACTGCGTCCTTGGCGCCGCCGGGTACAAATGATTTTCCAGGATCCGTATGCATCGCTCAATCCACGTCACACCGTGCAACAAATTCTCGATGCGGCGTTGGTGATTCATCAGGTCACTGACAAGGCGGAACGGCTGCGCCGTATTGAACGTATCGTCGATCTGGTGGGCTTGCCCAAGCGTGCGCTGAACAGTTACGCCCATCAATTTTCGGGCGGTCAGCGCCAGCGCATCGGCATTGCCCGGGCGCTGGTGCTCAAGCCGGCGTTGGTGATCTGCGATGAGCCGGTGTCGGCGCTGGACGTATCGGTGCAGGCACAGATACTGAATCTGTTGGTTGATCTGAAGCGCGAATTCGGATTGTCTTATCTCTTCATTTCACACGATCTGTCGGTGGTACGTTACATCGCGGACAAGGTCTTGGTGATGCATGGCGGACGCATTGTCGAGAGCGGTGAGCACGACAGCATTTGGCGCGCACCACAGCATGCTTACACGCGCGCGCTGATTGCCGCCGTACCCTCGGCGACGTCACGCAATGGGATTGGCGATGCACAAGAGTTGTTGACCGCCTAGTCAAGAAACAAATATGGAAGCAATAAAAGATTCGTTTTGTCTCAGCAGTGCGGCAGCTACATTGAGTGTTTTTTGTTGAGAGAAATCGATGAAAGCATTTTTTGGTCGCTTACTGAGCGGCATCTTGCTCAGCATGTCTCTGTCTGCCGTCGCAAGCACTGTCGCAACACAAGAGCAGACCTTGAAAGTCGGTGTCACCAGCGGCCCGCATGCGCAGATTTTTGAAGTGGTCAAACGGGTGTTTGAGCGCAACAACCCGGGTTATAAAATCCAGATCGTTGAATTCAACGATTACATTCAGCCAAACGCAGCGCTCGACGCCGGCGAGCTGGACGCCAACAGCTATCAGCACCGGCCATTTCTGAATGCCCAGATCAAGGCGCGCGGCTACAAATTGGTGGGTAGCGGCACTACCTTTGTCGGACCGATGGCGGTGTATTCCAAGAAATACCATCATCTGGCTGAGCTTCCTAATGGCGCCAAGATCGGTATCCCCAACGACCCGGCCAATGAAAGTCGGGTGCTGTTGTTATTGCAAAAGCATGGCATCATCAAGCTGCGCGCCGGCATCGATCCGCTGACCGGTGTCAATGCCACGCCGATCGACATTATCGATAATCCGAAGAAATGGAAGTTCGTGGAAATTGATGCGGCGCAGTTACCGCGTACCTTGGACGATCTGGATGCGGCCGCCGTCAATGCTGACTATGCGGTCAAGGCCGGGCTCAATCCGGCACGCGACAGCCTGGTGGTGGAAAGCGGCGACAGTCCCTATGCCTGCTTGATTGCCGTACGTGAGAAGGACCAGGCCCAGCCATGGGTACCGCGCCTGGTCAAAGCGTATCAATCTGACGAAGTGAAGCAATTCATCGCCAGCGAGTTCAAAGGCGGGATTCTGGCCGGCTGGTAACAAGCCATCAGCGCAGCATGCCCCAGCGTTTCACGGTCAGTCTTTCGATGGTATTGAAACCAAGGTTTTCGACCAGCAGGCCAATGATGATCACCATTGCCAGGCCGGCGAATACCTTGTCGGTAAACAGCTCGTTGCGATTCTGGAAAATATACCAGCCCAGGCCGCCTTTGCCGCTGGAGGCGCCGAACACCAGCTCGGCCGCAATCAGGGTGCGCCAGGCAAAGGCCCAGCCAATGCGTAAGCCCGCCAGAATCGATGGCAGCGCTGCCGGCACCAGCATGAACAGCACGAAACGCAGGCCGCGCAGTCCGTAGTTGCGCCCGGCCATGCGCAAGGTCTCGGACACGCCCAGAAAACCGGTATAGGTGTTCAGGGCCAGGGCCCACACCACCGAATGAATCAGCACGAAAATCAGGCTGTTCTGGCCCAGGCCGAACCAGAGCAAGGCCAGCGGCAGCAGGGCGATGGCCGGCAGCGGATTGAACATGGCAGTGAGGGTGCTGAGGAAGTCGCGTCCCAACTGGGTTGATACCGCCAGCGTGGTCAGCACGAAGGCCAGCGCGATGCCGATCAAATAACCTTTGATCAGCACCTGCAGTGAAATCCATACTTTCTCCAGCAACTCGCCGCTCGTCACGCCATCGACGAAGGCTTGCGCGGTCTGCAGGAAGCCTGGCAGCAGCAGGTCGTTGTTTTGCCAGCGCGCCAGCACTTCCCACAACAGCGCCAGCAGCAGCAGGATCAGGCTCTTGCGCAGCCAGCTCTGCTGCCAGAGCCGCTGCGCCAGTGACAATTTGCGCTGCAGCGGGACATCGGTCAACGGCGTCAGGGGCACTTCGTATTCCGGGCGAATGGGAGGATAGAGAGACATGCGGGGCTCGTTGCAAAATGGTGAGGTAGGCGCGAGCAGTCATGCCGCCAGCGCGCCGTCGTGGTCAGTAAGAGAAACGGACATCCTGAAAGCTGACCTTGACCGGTTCCGGCTCGCCCTCGTCGAACAACAGCCGATGGATGCGCCGGGTGGTTTCCTGGAAGCCGACGCTGCCCAGACTTTGCAGGTCGTACTGGTGACTGTTGATTTCGGCGCGTACGCGTCCCGGATGCGGCGACAGCAGCAAAATACGGTTGCCGACCACCAATGCTTCTTCGATCGAATGGGTGACGAAGAGCAAGGTAAAACGCACCTCTTCCCACAGTATCAGCAATTCTTCCTGCATCTTGCGTCGGGTCAGCGCATCGAGCGCGGCGAAGGGCTCGTCCATGAGCAATATCTTGGGTTGCATGGCCAGCGCTCGGGCAATCGCGACGCGTGCCTTCATGCCGCCCGACAGCGTGTGCGGATAGGCGTCGGCGAAGCGCGACAGGCCGACTTTGTCGAGATAGTGGGCGGCGCGTTCGGCCGCTTCGCGCTTGCCCAAGGTGCGTGAAGCCAGCAACGGAAACATGACATTTTGCAGTACCGTCTTCCAGGGCGGCAGCTGATCAAATTCCTGAAACACCACAATGCGGTCAGGGCCGGGGCGGGTAATGATCTGTCCGTCCAGGCGAATCTCACCAGCGGCCGGCTTGATGAAGCCGGCAGTGGCCTTGAGCAGGCTGGACTTGCCGCAGCCCGATGGTCCTAGCAAGACGAAGCGGTCGGCCGGATAGACGTCAAAGCTGACATCGTGGGTGGCCTGCACCACGGCGGTGGTGCTACGGTATTGCAAGCCGACTCGTTCGACCTGCAGTAGCGGCGTGGCGATCATGTTAACTTCCTGGCTGGGCATAGGCTTCTTCAAAAAAATAATCTTTCCAAGAGGCCGCATGATTTTTCAGCACACCTAGCTCATGCAATTTGTCGGCATAGATATAGCTGCGTTGCGGTGAAACCGTGAAATCGATTTCGGGGTCGGCGACGATCTTGCCCACGAAGGCTGGCGCCAGATGCGATTTTTCGACCCGAATGAAGGTCTCGGCAGCCTTGGCCTGGTTGCTGCGGATGAACTGCGCCGCTTCCATCAGGGCCTTATAGAAAGCCTGGTAGGTCTTGGGATTGGCGTCGTGGAATTTCTGCGTGGTATAGAGCACGTTGAAGGTCGCTTTGCCGCCCAGGATGTCGTAGGAACTCAGTACCTTGTGGACGTTTTTGTTTTCCAGCTCCTGATATTGGAACGGCGGGCTGGAGAAGTGAGCGTTGAGCTCCGAGCCGCCGGCCATCAATGCTGCGGTGGCATCGGGATGCGACAGGCTCACCGAGATATCGTCGAAACGCTTGTAGTCGTTCTTGCCGAACAGGCGGGCGGTTTCAATCTGCAAGGTGCGCGACTGGAAGCCGACGCCGGCGGCCGGCACCGCGATGCGATCCTTGTCGCTGAAGTCGCGCAGTGTCTTGACCTTGGGATTATTGCTCAACAAATAGTTGGGCATGGATCCCAGCGAAGCGATGGCCTTGACGTTCTGGCGACCGCGGGTGCGGTCCCACAAGGTCAGCATAGGTGGCAGGCCGGCCGATACCACATCGAGGGCGCCGGCCAGCAGCGCTTCATTCATGGCGGTCGAGCCGGAAATGCTGTTCCATTCAACCTTGATATCCAGACCTTCTTGTTTGCCGTACTTCTCGATCAGTTTCTGGTCTTGCACGACATCAAGGATCAGATAGCCGATACCGAACTGCTGCGCGATGCGGATCTGGCCTTCGGCACGTGCGGCCGATGCCGCCAGCAATGCGGTGGTGAGGGCGACGGCAATGATTATTTGCTTGGAAGACATGTTTGCTCCGGGGAAATGCTGCGAGACCTCGCGCTTGATGCAATGCCGCGGAGGGCTTAAGAATAATCTCGATGGAAAATCGACATTCCTTATTACTACGCAGTATATAAAGAGCTGGAGCGAATGAAAAACGCGTTTATCGCATATAGATATGCGGTTTTTTGTCGTGGTTTTCCATTATTGCGGCACATTATTCACTTTTCGACGCAGCTTGATCGGCCTCATGGCTATTTTTCCAATGTCAAGTGCAGTGCAGCATGCAGATGCCTTTGCGCAACGGCGGGGCCGTATATAAAAAAATTAATATACAGTACGCGCTGGTAATTTAAGACCGTCCAGTTGCATCAGGCTTTGCATTTTGGTGCGGTAACATAAGCAATACGTTCTGGCTCGGCCTACGTAAACAAAACATAAATTTAATACGGGAAAACAATGAGTTCCACTCAGGTCAGACCACAGCATTCCTTCCGATCTCAGAAATTCCACATGATCACCCTGGGAGCTCTGGGGATTGTATTTGGCGACATCGGCACTAGCCCGCTGTATGCGCTCAAGGAGTGTTTCAGCCCTGAGCACGGCATTCCGTTTTCTTCGGGCGCGGTGCTGGGCATTATCTCCATGCTGTTCTGGTCGATCACGATTGTGGTGTCGCTCAAGTACGTGTTATTTGTCATGCGTGCTGATAATAACGGCGAGGGCGGCGTGCTGGCGCTCATGGCGCTGACCTTACGGACCGCCGTGGCAGGCTCGCGGCGGGCCAAGGTATTGATGATGCTGGGCGTGTTCGGTGCCTGCATGTTTTATGGCGACGTCGTGATTACGCCTGCCATTTCCGTCTTGTCTGCAGTAGAGGGTATGGATATTGCGGTGCCCGGGACGACGACCTTTGTGATCCCGTTGACGCTGGCAATTTTGATCGGCTTGTTCCTGATTCAGCGCCATGGCACCACCTTGGTCGGAAAATTGTTTGGCCCGGTCATGTTTGTCTGGTTTATCGCGCTGGGACTGTTGGGGCTGTTTAACATCATGAAGGCACCCGGCATTATTGTTGCAGTCAATCCCTATTACGCCATTCATTTCATGAGCCAGCATGCGCTGCAGGCGTTTGTGGTGCTGGGATCGGTGGTGCTGGTGCTGACCGGTGCCGAGGCCTTGTATGCCGACATGGGGCATTTTGGTATTCGTCCCATCCGTTACGCTTGGCTGTTTACGGTCATGCCATGTTTGTTGATCAACTATTTTGGCCAGGGTGCCAATCTGCTGGTGCATCCGGCGGCGATTGATAATCCGTTTTATCTGATGGTGCCGGACGTCTTGCTGGTGCCGATGGTGATACTGGCGACCCTGGCCACCATCATTGCTTCGCAGGCCGTTATCTCCGGCGCATTCTCGTTGACCAGCCAGGCCATCTTGCTGGGCTTCGTGCCGCGCATGCGCATCTTGCATACCTCTGAGGATGAGCGCGGTCAGATCTATATTCCGTTGATCAACTGGATGTTGCTGATACTCGTGGTGGCCGTGGTACTGGCCTTCAAGAAGTCCGACAATCTGGCGGCGGCGTATGGTGTGGCGGTGACCACCACGATGGTGATTACCACGATGCTGGCCGGCGTGGTCACACGCATTGAGTGGAAGTGGCATCCGGTATTGGTGACGCTGGTCATCAGCGTTTTCTTCATTGTCGACTTTGCGTTCTTTGCTGCCAATCTGCTCAAGATTACCGACGGCGGCTGGTTCCCTCTGCTGCTGGGGGGCTTTGCCTTCTTCCTGCTGATGACGTGGTATTCGGGGCGCATGTTGCTGCGTACTCGGGTCAAGGATGACGGTATTCCGCTGGAGCCTTTCGTCGAAGGTCTGTTGGCGCATCCACCGCATCGCGTTGGCGGCACGGCCGTGTTCATGACCGGCAATGTCCATACCGTGCCGGTGGCCTTGTTGCATAACCTCAAGCACAACCGCATTCTGCATGAACGGGTATTTTTCCTGAAAATCAGTATCTGGGATGTACCGTACGTTGAGGACACGGCGCGTCTGACGCTCAAGGATCTGGGCGGCAACCTTTATTTGCTGCGCGCGGTGTTTGGCTTTAAAGAAGCGCCGGAAGTGAGCAAGGTATTGGATCTGGCGGCGGAACAGTTTGGGATGAGTTTTGAGCTGATGGATACCTCGTTCTTCCTGGCCCGCGATACGGTGGTGCCGAGCAAGTTGCTGGGCATGTCGCTGTGGCGTGAACAGTTGTTTGCCTGGATGTATCAGAATGGCGCCAAGCCATCTGATTTCTTCCATATCCCCGCCAATCGGGTGGTCGAACTAGGTACCAAGGTGGAAATCTAGCAAGTTGTCGCGCTATCGATGCCACGCCGGCACGATAGCGCCCATCGTCGTCAACCATGATCTCCGGAAACAGCGTTCATGGCGGCTCTAATAGCCGCCGCGTTTGGCGCAAAAACGTTGATCAGACACGCACAGACACGCAGCTTGCGCATTCACCATCAGCGTGATTGAGTGAGTGCAGCTATTTCTGCCTGACAGCGCCATAACGTATGTCCTGAAGCAAGGTATTTGCGTTCGAACGGCGTTATCGGCGCGTCCGGCAGGTAGGTAGTGCAGTCGTTTGCTTGCAGCACAGCGGTACCGCCCAATTGCTTGAGTGCGGTGGCAAATTCCTCAACATAAATGCACCAGTTGCTGCGGCATTCGATATGCCCGCCGAGCGCGATGATACTGGGAAACACCGCATGGCCATGCCAGCGCCGCGCCAGATGTCCGATCTTGGGCCAGGGGTTGGGATAGAGCAGATATTGCCGCGCCGGGAAAATCCCGGCTGCCAGCAGCAGGCGCCAATAATCGACCAAATCGGCACGCACGAAGCAGAGATTGTCCGGTTCCGGACCGGACCAGTGGCTACGATCGGTGTTGCGTACCAGGCGGTCTGCGGACTGGTCGATACCAATGACAAAATGGTCCGGGTATTGCATCGCCAGATGCAAGGTCGACAGCCCAACGCCGCAACCAGTGTCGAGGATCAAGGGCGCGGCACCGGCGGCACGCCAGGAAGCGATACTGTTATCAAACGCGCGGCGGTTGTAATCGGCAATGGGTTTGCGAAACGGTACGGCGGCGTGCTTTGCCAGCAGGCTCGACAATTGCTCGTGGATACCGGTCTGACTGCTGGAGATGGCGGAGGAATTCAATTCGGACGGCGCAACGTGAACGGCGAAGGCGGCAATACAAGCCCCGGCAATTCCCGCACCTTTGCGACGAGAATTGCCGAGTAAGTCTTAATGCAGAGTCATGGATTGGCGCATCATCAGGTCGTATTGACTGAGGAAGGTATCAATATCTTCCATGGATGGTTCGGTAGCGATCAGTTCTTGCACATCCTTGCGAAACAATTCAGCAGCAGGACCGTCGATGTAGATTTCGCGTTGGCCGGATTTGTCCATGATTTCATAACCGCCGAAGCGCAGGGCTTCATGATCGCGGTCGGCACCGAACTCGACGACGCTGTATTGCTCACTGTTATAAATCGTATTCATAGTGGCTCCTTAGGCAAATACGCAAACTTTGAGAAGGAAATGGCGTCACCTACCGGTATTTCAAGGGCCCTTGCAGGCCCTTAAATCTGTTTACGGCACAGTCTCTAATAACTTTCGCCGCCTGCCAAAAAATGTTCCGTCGAGTTGCCTGAGAGCGAGTAATGGTCTGAAATAAGATTGTCAATAAAATGCAAGTATTACCAAATAGTAATTTATTTGCGGGCTGACAGAGTTGACTGCGAGTAGATTGCCATGGCCACACCTGCAAATGTGGCGTCGCACAAATTTAGCGGCGACCGGGGTTGGCCGCCGCCATTGTTATTCAGGCGTCTTTTCTGGCCAGTTTGCCAGGTTCAACGCCGAGTTGCTTCAATTTGCGGTACAAATGAGTGCGTTCCAGCCCGGTGCGCTCGGCCACGCGTGTCATGCTGCCATTTTCGCGCACCAGATGATACTCAAAATAGGCACGTTCAAAAGCATCGCGCGCTTCGCGCAGAGGCAAGTCGAAAGAAATATTCGAAGCATTGTCGGCAATCGGTGCATAGGCCGGGGATACCACGACGCCATGCGGCAAGGTGTCGCCGCCACCGGAGGGCTGATAGGACGATAGCGTTGCTGCATGGTCACCGTTGTCGGCCCCAGCGGTAATGCTGGGACGGATAAAAGAAGGTGAGCGCGCCGGTTCACGACTATGCGAAAGCCCTTGTTGCACCGCTTTGAGTAGCTTTTGCAGCGCAATCGGTTTTTCCAGAAAATTGAGTGCCCCGATACGAGTGGCCTCAACCGCCGTATCAATCGTGGCATGCCCGGACATCATGATGACCGGCATGGTCAGCAAACCATCGCGCTGCCATTCCTTGAGCAAGGTCACGCCATCGGTGTCGGGCATCCAAATGTCGAGTAGCACCAGTTCAGGAATGCTGCTCAAGCGCAGTTCGCGCGCCTGCTGAGCATTTTCTGCGGTGGATACGACGTGTCCCTCATCGCCCAAAATTTCTGAGAGCAATTCGCGAATACCCATTTCGTCGTCGACGACCAGGATGTTAGCCATGTGCCTGCTTTCCTCATTAACTATTTTTGAGATATTTTATGCAACCGGCAAAATCATGCGTTTCGGTTGCAAAATCAATCCAGCCAGGCATGTCGGCAAAGACGGTACCCATGGTACAGCACGCAGACCCCAGTTCCCTGGATGACGCTTTGCGAACACTTCGTTTTCTAAGCTGATTGAATCTGGCGAAATTTTATTTCGCAACCTTACTTGTTAACTAACGATGTATCAACGGCAGTAACGGCAAAATCTTAATCCTTATGCATCTGGTGCTAACTTTAACAGCAAAATTAGAATTTTTGCGCCTCTCGTATCGTATCGGTTCTGGATGTCGACCCGGCCTCCATGCTCATCGATAATTTTTTTGACCATGGGCAGACCTAATCCTGTCCCTTTGGGCTTCGATGTTACATAAGGTTCGAAGGCGCTCGCCAAAATTTTGGGACTAAAACCGGGACCATTATCGCTGATAGATAGACACGCAGCAGTGCGAGCCGAACCATCGGAGCCTTGATATTTGACCAATTCGGTGACCACGTCAATGCGTGGTGCGATATCGCCGTTTTCGGCGACGGCATCCTGAGCATTTTGCAGCAGGTTATGAATCACCTGGCGCAATTGAGTAGCATCACCCATGACCTTGGGCAGTTCCGGTGACAGGCGCGCATGAATGACATCACGGCTGTCGCCGTTGAGGTAAAGATGCAAAATTTCTTCGGTCAGGGCATTCAGATTGAGCGCCACAGGCTTGGCCGGCGGCGTCTTGGCGTAATCGCGGAAATCATCGACCATGCGCTTCATGGCCGCCACCTGGTTGACGATGGTGGTGGTACTGCGCTCCAGTATGGCGGCGTCTGGCGGCAACAGTTTGTCCGATAGACGCATTTGCAGCCGCTCCGCGGACAATTGGATCGGCGTTAGCGGGTTCTTGATTTCATGGGCCAGGCGGCGGGCTACTTCGCCCCAGGCGATCGAGCGCTGGGCCGAAATCACATTGCTGATATCGTCAAAGACGACGACATAGCCGACCCCGTTTTCCACCGGCAAATGCGAGCCGCGCGCCAGCAAGGTGATGGTTCTGTTGTTGCGCCCGGCTTCTTGCGTGTGCTCGCCACCCAGCTCAATCTGCTGTTGCCAGTGCAAGCTATCGTGAGCCGAGTCTGCTGCCAGCTGTGCACTTTTTTCGGAGAACGCTCTGATGATGGCTTCGGCAAATAGGGCTTGGCCCTCAATGGTATGCAGGGGCGTGCCGAGACGGTCACTAAAATCATAGGCCAGGATGCGGCGCACCGAATCATTCACGCTCACGATACGGAATTCGTTGTCAAGCACCATCACGCCGGCGGACATATTGGCCAGTACCGACTCCAGGTATGCTTTGGCGTTCTCCAGCTCGGCGCGATTGTGTTCAACCGAGGTGCGCGCTTCGAGTAATTGGCGCGTCATGGCGTTGAACGATTGGGTCAGCGTACCCAATTCATCCGACGTGCTGACAATAGGGCGTGGCGACAGGTTGCCTTCGGCGACCGCCTTGGTACCCTCGGCCAGTAGCAGCAAGGGTTTGGCTAGGTCGCTGGCAATCAGGAAGGCGCTCGCGATGGCACCGAAAATGGCCAGTAGCAGGGTCAGCGTGAGCGTGACCAGATAAATTTTACGCAAACCCGAACGCGCCACCGAGCGTTGCTGGTATTCACTGTAGGCCAGACGCAGGGTTTCTGCATTGGAGGCCAGGTAATCCGGTACCGGCTGCAGAATTTGCAAAAAACGCCCGGCGGTTTGCAATTGCATCAATTTACTGGAGTTGGGAACCGCCACCACGACATGCAGACGCAGGTTGCTTTCGGTGTCTGCATCGCCATCGATGGTGCGCGAATCGTCGCTTTCAACCACCGAAAAACCACGTGTAAGTCGCGCTTGGCGCATCATGTTGGGACTGGGTACAGTGGGCGTGAGCACGCCAATGCGTCCGCCTACGGCAGCCAGAACCTGGCCGTTGGCGTTGACTAGCGTGATCTCCATGTTTTGATCGTGCAGCCGTGACAGATAGGTCACCTGCTCAGATTCGGACAGGTCAGCCAGTTCCTGCCCCATGCTGCGGGCGCGCGAGCCGAGGTCGATCAGCGATGAGTCAAGCGCATTGCGGCCGAGATTGAGCCCCGATTCTAGTGCCGCTTCCATGCGAACATCAAACCAGGACTCGATCGAACGTGACACGAACTGCACCGACACCAGATAAATCACTGCACCCGGCAGGATGCCGATGAGGGCAAACATCATGACCAGCCGCGCCAGAAGTTTCGAGCCGAACTTGCCACTACGGTAGCGTTTGTACAGACGGGTCAGCAACAATATGACCAAGGCCAGCAGTGACACGGTGGCCAGCACATTGAGGCCAAGCAGCCAAGGATAATGCTGGTCGAACAAGGCCGAGTTCTCGGAGGCGGAGGCGAGCAGGAACAACAGGATGCTGATGACGCCGCCACCGACTACCAGCACATAGCGTAGCGCTCGGTTCATTCGGCTTGGAAGCTGAATTCTTTCCAGTCAGAGGAAAGCCGCCAATCGCTGTTGTTGAGGGCGTTGATCTGGAACGGTTTGGGCAGTTGCGCGACATCCAGACGCATGCGCAGGCCGACGTTATACACATCTCCCAATGCGAGCGTGGCCTTATCGGCGATCATCCAGCGCGGTGGACGGCGGATCAAGGACAGGGCATCTTCCAGCGAGCTGAAACTCTGCTGCAACTGACCAGTGGTGGAGGCATGGTACTGGCGGGTCAATACATTGTAAGAAATGCGAACTGTGCGCGATGCCGATACGGCAACTTCGTCAAACCAGTACCAGCGCCGTCGTGTCACTTGTACATCGGTGGTGAAGTAGAGCGGAACGCCACGCACCAGCGCATCTTCCAGACTGCGGTTGAGCTCGAATGAATAGGACGTCGACAGCCGGTAGCCGTCATCAAGCGCTTCCAGCGAGGCCTGGGTGATGCTGATTTCAGCCGCCCGTAGATTGCCGTGACATAACAGCAGTGCCGTAACCAGCAACAGTTGTCGGACAAACCAGAACGACCGCAGCAGCAGGCTTGCCATTGTCTTGTCCGCTCCGCAATGCGGTATGGGCGGCAGGAGTAGTGAGGAGAGGGCCGATTGCGTCAATTCATGGTCCAGTTTTTTGAAACAGCGCATAAAACAGACCGTCGTGGTCGGTTTCTATGCTCGCAGTCGGTAGCAATTGGCCTGGCGCCGGCAGCCGGGTGGCGTGATTACGCACTGCAAATGCGGCCGCTTGTTGTTCCGACTCCTGCGGCCATAAAGAACATGTTACCAACAACAATTTACCATCCGGTTTGAGCATCTGCCACAGGTTGTCGAGGATTCGGGTGGAAAGTGTTGCAAGTTGCGCGGTATCGGTTTTACGGCGCAGCCAGCGGATATCGGGGTGGCGCCGGACAATACCGGAGGCTGTGCAAGGAATATCGGCCAAGATGCGGTCAAATGGCTGGCCATCCCACCAGAGTGAAGCGTCGGCGGCATCACCAGCCTTCAGCGTGGCCTGTAATTGCAGACGTTGCAGGTTTTCCTCAATGCGGCGCAGGCGCCTGGCATCATGGTCCAGTGCCAGTAGGTCGAGCTCGGCACATTCCAGCAAATGGCCGGTTTTACCACCTGGGGCCGCGCAAGCATCGAGCACGCGCATGCCATCATGCACATCAAGCAAGGGTGCCGCCAGCTGTGCGGCAGCGTCCTGTACGGATACCAGGCCATCGGCAAAGCCTGGGATCTGCGCTACCGGTACTGGTTGGTCCAGACGCACCGCGTCTGCGCCGATCTGACGTGCGGCCATGCCACTGGCAGTCAGCATCTCGAGATAATTAGACACCGTAGACTTGCGGCGATTGACGCGCAAGGTCAGCGGCGGTGCCGCATTCCCAGCCCGCAGAATGGCTTGCCACTGATCCGGGTAGGCCTCCTTGAGTCGGTCAATCCACCAGGTTGGGTAGTTCCAGCTGCCGGGCGGGGTTTTTTGCGCCTGTTCCAGCAGTGCTGCACGTTCGCGCAGGAAGCGCCGCAGGATGGCATTGACCACGCCTTTGGCATGATGCATCTCGCTATCAGCGGCGGCGGCATCGACGGCCTGATTGACGACCGTGAAAGCATCATAAGCAGGATCATTTTCCTCGGCCAGCAGACTCAAGGCGCAACTTAATAAGCCGCGCAAATGCGCAGGTTCTGGCGGCTTGTTGGCTAACAAAGCCAGCAAGGCATCGGTCAGCCCGAGCCGGCGCATGGTCAGATAGGCTAAATTCTGAATCGCGCCGCGCGCCTGTGGCGTGGCGTCAGCGCGCGCGAACAGCTGCGCCAGCGTTTGCGGCAGGGCGCTACCGTTGCGCACTTCCGCAACCGCTAAGCCCGCGCCGTGGAGGGCATAAGCCAGGGAATCTGTTTTTAAGGAAACTTGCATCACATTTATCGTTATCAAAGCCTGCGTCGAGGCCGGTGCCAACGCGGAGCGTCAGTGTACCAGCCGAGCCGGCCCGAGGGCCATTGTAGAATCATATCTTGGTGGAAATTAACCGACTGAGCGAGTGGTGGCGGTTGCCGGACCTGATATTGGAGTCGATATTGGCGCGTTCGGCGGCTTTTGCTCAATTCGGCTACAGTTTTTGCCTCATTTTTACAAAAGGCACCGTTTCATGACACAAACAGCCCTTGCCTCCGGCGAACCAGCCGATACCGATATTGCTAGTTGGATGATCACGTTGCTGGCGGCAGCGTGCGGCATTATTGTTGCTAATCTTTATTACGCGCAGCCGCTGATCGGTCCGATTGCGATTGCTACTGGGATCTCCCCGAGCGCAGCGGGGCTGATCGTGACGCTGGCGCAAGTCGGTTACGGCCTGGGTTTGCTGTTCATCGTACCGGCCGGCGATTTGCTGGAAAATCGCAAGTTAGTTGTCAGCTTGATGGCCATTACTTGTATTGCACTGATCTGCGCTGCTTGTGCGCAGAGCGCGACGCAGTTTTTCATGGCGGCGTTTGTGATTGGTGTGAGTTCGGTCGGAGCCCAGGTGTTGGTGCCGTATGCAGCGCATATGTCGCGACCTGAGACGCGCGGTCGGGCGGTTGGTAGTGTGATGAGCGGTTTGCTGATGGGTATCTTGCTGGCGCGGCCGCTGGCCAGCCTGGTGGCGGACCTATTTGGCTGGCATACGATTTTTGGGATCTCCGCGGTAGCCATCGCGCTGCTGGCACTGGTGTTGTTAAAGTATCTACCGACGCGCCGGCCGCCTGCCGACATCCATTACGCGGCCTTGCTTGGCACGATGTGGCACTTGGTCAGGGATACCCCGATTCTGCGTCGCCGCTCGGCCTATCACGCATTGTTATTTGCCGCATTCAGCCTGTTCTGGACCACGTCGCCACTCTTGCTGGCGGGTCCGGCCTTCAATATGTCGCAGAGAGGGATTGCCTTGTTCGCCTTTGCTGGCGTGATTGGTGTGATTGCGGCGCCGCTGGCCGGGCGCGTGGCTGACCGTGGCTGGAGTCGCCCGGCCACCGCATTGGCCATGCTATCGGTGGCACTCTCGTTTGTGTTGACGCATTTTGGCTCAGGGCAGCACGGTTTTTCAGTGTGGGTGTTGCTGGGATCGGCAATTTTGCTCGATTTCGGTGTCTCGGCTAATCTGGTGTTGAGCCAACGTGCAATTTATGCGCTTGGTGGTGAGATTCGCAGCCGCCTCAACGGCTTGTTTATGGCCACATTCTTCGCCGGCGGAGCATTAGGGTCGGCGCTAGGCGGGTGGATTTACGCGCAGGGTGGCTGGAGCGCAACTTCCTGGCTGGGATTCAGTTTCCCGGCGCTGGCCTTGCTTTATTACTGTACTGAGTTGGGCCGCAGCGCAAAGTGATTTGGCAGCACCCATGGCAGGAGCTTGCGGGCTCCTGCACGAGGGCAGACTAAGCTCAGACGCCCCAGAGAATGTCGTAATTGCCTTTATGTGCTTCACGCAACATATCCAGCAACGGGAACGCACGCGCCGAGAAGGTCACTGCCTCGATTTTTTCATGACCGTGGTCGTCGCCATTGGCATTGTGATGCAAATGCACATCACGCTCCAGCGCTTCAGCGATTTCATGCGATTTGCTGCTATCGATCTGTTTTTCCAGCGCGGCGACAGCGCTGCCGCTTTCAGCAGCCGTGATCACGCCACGCTTGATGTCTTTATGCAGCAGGTCGAGGATGGGCTTGGCATGTGCCTCATACATGACAACATCGGCAGCCGCTTTTGATTTGAACGTAACCAGCATATTTCCTCAGGGTATTGATGTGAATAAAAGTACGGCGACAGCATGACGGCCATGGACAGCCCACTCTCGCTTACGACCGAAAAGCTCTTAATTGCGAAGATTTGAACATGACAACGCAGCTACAGGATACATCGGACCTCGCACGCTTGTCATCTGGCCTGCGTTCTTAGTCGAGTCTGAACGAAGTAAAAAACATCGCGATATTCTCCGCCGTCATCTGATCGCGAGGGCCGATGATCAGTACCTGGTAGATGCGTTTGTCGCGCGCCTGCAGCCTTGCTATCAACTGCAATTGACGTTTTCCGGCGACACCATCGGCGACCAGTTCCAGGGTGTTGTCGGCGGGATGTTGCTGTCCTGGAACAGATTCGGCTTGCTGTTTGCCGTTGATGTTATTCAGCAAAGCGGAGCGCATGGCTTGCAGCGCTGCCGGTGTTTGTGCGGCGTCCGCCATTTGCGCTGCGCCGACGGCGAACGTGACGCCATCGATTTCGGCGGCCGTCATCGTCATTTCGACTGTGGTGCCGTTCAGATCGATACGGCGTGAAAATGAAGACGGCTTGTCCGGCATCAGCACAGTGAATGGCAGTTTGTCGCCATGCACTTCGCGCCAGTTGTATTTAGGCGAACAGGCCGTCAGCACGATGCCGACGCCAATGAGCAGGAAGTATTGCAGGCAAGATCGCATGGCATGGCATGGGAGGGTGGTTGATGGTCGATGGCGAGCTAACGGCATTCGCGTTGGTATTGTTGTTTCAGTTGCGTGCGCAGGTCAACGCCGACGCTGCTGCGTCCGTGCCCGCCATTGCTGGCATTGATCTGCAGCCCAGGCAGCAGTGCTGACGGCAAGGCAAGCCTGGCGCCACGCGTTGCCGGAGCATTGGTGGCGCGTTCAATTTCCGACTGTAATTCCTGGCAATGTGGGCTGAGTGGCACCACACTGTCGTTTCGACTGGATGGATCTGGCGGCAGCGTGGTATCCAGATTTGTATGTGTGTCCGGGCCTAAGGGGGTCATGGCTTTGGCAACGTCGCTATCACTTGCCACCGGAGCTGTATCGGCACTGGCCAGCGCCGGCAGCAACGCGAAAACAAGGGATAAAGCAAGCAGACGCATCATGAAGGTGTGGCCTTTGGTTGGATTAGCTGAAGGTGGGGCAGATAGCAAATGGAACGCCAACTATTGGTCTCGTAATATCCGGCGATATTGAATTGCTTCGGCGATATGGTTTTTGCCGACCACCGATGCCGAGGACAGATCGGCAATGGTACGCGCTACTTTCAAAACACGATGATAGGCGCGTGCCGACCAATTCAGGCGCTGCATGGCGGTGCGTAACAGCGCCTCACCGGCATCATCCGGTTTGCAATGTAGATCGATTTCACTGGCGGACAAGAGGTGATTACTTTTTTGTTGGCGTTGTTGCGCCAGCGCATAACTGTGCGCTACGCGCTCGGCGATGCTGGCAGAAGATTCGCCGCTGGCGGCTTGCAACAATTCGTCGTGTGGTATGGCAGGGACCTCAATTTGCATATCAATACGATCCAGCAACGGGCCGGAGATTTTTGCCTGATAACGCGCGATTTGATCTGGTGTACAACGGCATTGGCGCTGTTGCGCGCCAAGATAGCCGCAAGGACAGGGATTCATGGCCGCGATCAGTTGGAAGCGCGCCGGAAAATCGGCCTGACGGGCTGCGCGAGAGATGGTGATGTGGCCTGACTCAAGCGGTTCGCGCAAGACTTCTAAGACCTTGCGGTCAAACTCAGGCAGTTCGTCGAGGAACAGCACGCCGCGATGGGCCAGTGAGATTTCACCAGGGCGCGGTGTGCTGCCACCGCCGACCAGCGCTACGCCAGAAGCGGTATGATGCGGCGCCCGATACGGCCGCTTTTTCCAGTGCACGGCTGAGAAATGACCGCTCAATGATGTAACGGACGCTGATTCCAGTGCTTCAGCATCGGACATGGCCGGTAGAATGCCGGGGAAACGCGCTGCCAGCATGGTTTTTCCGGTGCCAGGCGGACCAATCATCAGGACACTGTGACCGCCTGCCGCCGCTACTTCCAGAGCGCGCTTGACCTGTGCCTGGCCTTTGACATCGGCGAAATCGGGGTAGGCAGATGTTGCCGCAGCAAAGACTGGCTGATGTCGCGCCAGCCGGCCATTGTCGTCGTGCGCAGCAAAGTGGGTGCATACCTGCAGCAGTGAATCGGCCGGGAAAATGGTGGCGGCACTGACCAATGCCGCTTCATCGGCACTGGTTCGCGGCAGTATGAAGATACGTTGGCGCTTCTCGCTGGTGTTGGCCTTATGCATGGCATAGGTCATTGCCAAGGCTCCCCGGATCGGCCGCAACTCACCAGATAGCGACAACTCGCCGGCGAATTCGTAATCATCCAGATGCTCGCCTGGCATTTGTGCCGAGGCGGCCAGAATGCCGAGAGCGATTGGCAAATCGAAGCGACCGGATTCCTTGGGCAAGTCTGCCGGAGCCAGGTTGACAGTGATACGTTTGGCGGGAAACTCGAAGCGGGCGTTTTGCAGCGCGGCGCGCACGCGGTCTTTGGATTCTTTGACTTCGGTTTCGGGCAGACCAACGATGGTGAAAGACGGCAAACCATTAGCCAAGTGCACTTCCACAGTCACTTGAGGCGCTTCCATGCCCGCTAGTGCGCGGCTTTTCAGTACCGCCAGACTCATGTGAGAACGGCGCGCATGGGTATCTGCGCGCCGCGGCCATTGTCAATGAGGAGCAAGTAAGGCAATGGTTGTTATGCTCAAGCGCTTTTCTGACGAGCCTCAAGCTCGGCCACGCGTGCTTCGAGCTCCTCGAGCTTGGCACGGGTCTTGGCGAGAACCTGCGACTGGATCTCGAAATCTTCACGTGTGACCAGATCCAGTTTGGAAAAGCCCTGACCTAGCATGGCCTTGACGTTCTTTTCGATATCTTTGGCAGGTGAATTTTCGATGGCTTTATTGAATTTGGCCTGGAGATCTTCAAAAAATTGTGGTTTGTCCATGATGAGTCCTTTAAGTCCCGTTGAGCAGCAATAACATGAGACTAAGTGTAGCGCTTTCGCCACGCCGACGGAAATGAAAAAAGGCAGTCGCGGTCCGTCATCGCGCGTACTTTCTTTTCTTATGCACAGCCATTTTCAGGTAAATATCACGCCCAGGCAAACAACTGGGTTGCTCAATAGTGGACCAGTATGCACCACAAAAGACAAAATATTGCATTTTAGCAATCAATCGTTGTGAATTGTAGCGCACCACCGCTGTGCAAATATGGCCTTCCGATATTCCGTTGCACTATATTCGGGAGAAAATGTAGAAAATGCTGAATTGCAATGTTGATTTGCACCAAAAATAACGTATCAAAACCGTGTAAACAGGGTGGCATGGCTCCTGCTATAGAAGTTGTGCAGAACGAAAATTTGTCGATTAACAAAACCAGAGGGACGCCATGAAAAAATTGATTCTTGCAACTGCAATCGCAGCATCATTTGTCACCAGCTTTGCCCGCGCCA